>ERZ894240.15-NODE-15-length-209709-cov-91.060638_pt1 | contig 209709 bp, 158 predicted proteins | sample MGYA00380298_ERZ894240 | MGnify/ENA primary metagenome ERZ894240 (study PRJEB32331, sample SAMN06328419) | human gut metagenome | biome: human gut microbiome; feature: stool | host: Homo sapiens | collected 2014-06-27 ... | reverse complement strand
TTACAATATCAGCTTTAGTCATTTTTCTTTAAAAAAAATATTATTACTATAGTTTCCTAATTTTTTGGACTGCAAATATATAGCTTTTTACGCTCTCTAAAAAATATATTCTGGACAATTTTCTAAAAAAGTCTTTTGATTAAGGTTTGTTGGGGGAAAAAGAACTATTTTTGTGCTGTAGGAAGGGCTACACCCTTTTATATTAGGGATGTAGCCATGAATTGCAAAGAAGGTAACCGTCCGAGGCGAAAGATGTTGCCCTTTTTAGACTTTTATAACTATCTGTAATAGAGATGAATATATTTAGTGAGAAATTGATAGCCTGGTATGCCGAAAACAAGCGTGAATTGCCTTGGCGGGATACCACTGACCCTTATATTATATGGATTTCAGAGATTATACTGCAACAGACCCGGGTAGCGCAGGGTTATGATTATTTTTTGCGTTTTATCCATCGTTTTCCTAATGTGACAGCCTTGGCTGAAGCACCGGAAGATGAAGTGATGAAATGCTGGCAGGGACTGGGGTATTATTCCCGTGCACGCAATCTGCATGCGGCGGCAAAAAGCATGAATGGTGTTTTTCCGGCTACTTATGAAGGGGTGCGTGCGTTGAAAGGGGTAGGGGACTATACTGCTGCGGCTATTTGCTCATCCGCCTACGGTATGCCTTATGCTGTGGTGGACGGGAATGTCTATCGTGTGCTTTCCCGCTATTTCGGCATTGATACGCCAGTGGATAGTACGGAAGGCAAGAAATTGTTTGCTGCTTTGGCAGATGAGATGATGGATAAATCGCAGCCTGCTGTCTACAATCAGGCGATAATGGATTTCGGTGCCATACAGTGTACGCCGCAATCACCGAATTGCCTGTTTTGCCCTTTGGTTGACAGTTGCTCCGCCCTGAAGGAGGGCACGATAACGAAGTTGCCCGTAAAGCAGCATAAGACGAAAACCACCAATCGTTATTTCAACTATATATATGTACGTGTGGGCGCGTGTACCTACTTACATAAGCGGACGGAGGATGATATCTGGAAAAATCTTTTCGAATTTCCGCTGATAGAAACGGAAGCGCCTGTGACGGAAGAAGAGTTTCGTGAATTGCCGCAGGTACGCGCGCTTTTTGCAGACGGGGAAGCTTCGGGACTGCGCTTAATCAGTGGAAATGTGAAGCATGTGCTCTCCCACAGGGTGATTTATGCTAATTTCTATGAAGTTGTTTTACCGGAAAGTTCCACTTCTTTTTCTGCCTTCCAGCGGGTGAAAACAGAGGATTTGGAGCAGTATGCGGTCTCTCGCCTGGTGCATGCCTTTCTGGAGAAATATCTATAAAAGTTGCGCTAACTCTTGCATTGTGTGATTATTCTGTTTAATTTTGGCAGCAAATTCAAATAAAAAGAAAAAAGGCTTATGTCAGTAAATAAAGTAATATTGATTGGAAATGTAGGTAGAGATCCTGAAGTAAGATACCTTGATTCCGGTATCGCTGTGGCTTCTTTGCCTTTGGCTACTACAGACCGTGCATACACATTGGCTAACGGTACGCAGGTACCCGAACGGACGGAATGGCACAATCTGGTACTTTGGCGCGGACTGGCAGAAACAGCCGAAAAATATGTGCATAAAGGGGATAAACTTTATGTGGAAGGCAAAATACGTACCCGTTCATATGATGACCAAACAGGTGCAAAGCGCTATGTTACGGAAATCTTTGTGGACTCTATGGAGATGTTGAGCCCCAGAGGAACTGCTGCACTGGGTGCTGCCGCTCCACAACCGGGTATGTCACAAGGTACTCCCGCACAACCCATGGCACAATCGCAGGCAACTCCTGCACAAGATAATACAACGGACGATTTACCGTTCTAATTGTTTAACTAAAACCAAGATCTTTGGACCCAGACGCTTATTTATGCCAGTTGGCAGATGTTTTTAATGGTATATCCGTACATAGCCCTACTATTTCGGCAATTATCGCCATTGTGTTGGCAGGTTTGCTGTTGCTCGTATCAGGCTTTGCCTCAGCTTCAGAAATAGCCTTTTTCTCTCTTTCTCCATCCGACCTGAACGCCATTGATGAGAAGAAACACCCCTCGGACGAGAAGATTAGTAAACTCCTGGATGATACGGAAAGGTTGCTGGCAACCATCCTGATAACAAACAATTTTGTGAATGTGACCATTATCATGCTCTGCAACTTCTTCTTCATGAGTGTGTTCGAGTTTCATTCTCCTATTGCGGAATTTCTGATACTGACTGTCATCCTGACCTTCCTTCTGCTTCTTTTCGGTGAAATCATGCCGAAGATTTATTCAGCCCAGAAGACGTTGGCTTTCTGCCGCTTCTCCGCTCCGGGTATCTGGATGTTTCGTTCCCTTTTTTATCCGGTAGCTTCTATGCTGGTACGTTCCACTTCATTCCTGAACAAGCATTTTGCCCGTAAAAACCATAATATCTCGGTAGACGAGCTTTCTCATGCCCTTGAACTGACGGATAAGGCGGAACTGAAGGAAGAGAATAATATTCTGGAAGGTATCATTCGTTTTGGCGGTGAAACGGCGAAGGAGGTGATGACTTCCCGTCTGGACGTAGTTGATTTGGATATTCGCACGCCTTTCAAGGATGTATTGCAATGTATTATCGAAAATGCTTACTCCCGTATTCCTATTTACTCTGAAAACCGGGACAATATCAAAGGTATCTTATATATCAAGGATCTGCTGCCCCATTTGAATAAGGTGGACTTCCGTTGGCAATCGCTGATACGTCCGGCCTATTTTGTTCCGGAAACTAAGATGATTGACGATTTGCTGCGTGATTTTCAGGCCAATAAGATTCATATAGCCATTGTGGTTGATGAATTTGGCGGTACGTCGGGAATTGTGACAATGGAGGATATCATCGAGGAGATAGTCGGGGAGATTCACGACGAATATGATGATGAAGAACGTACGTATGCAGTGCTGAACGATCATACGTGGGTGTTTGAAGCCAAAACTCAGTTGACGGATTTTTATAAGATCACGAAGGTGGACGAGGAAGTCTTTGATGAAGTGGCGGGTGATTCCGATACGCTTGCAGGATTATTGCTGGAGCTGAAAGGTGAATTCCCTGCCCTGCATGAAAAGGTTACCTACGATCACTATGAATTTGAAGTCCTGGAGATGGATAACCGCCGTATTCTTAAAGTGAAGTTCACCATCAATACTCCTCCGTCGGATTCCGATAAGAAAGATTGATTTATAAAATAATATGTCTCTTTTCATACAACATACGTATCCTTCATATAAGTGGGGAGTCTGGAAGATGGACGAAACACAGGATGAATTGCTGAGCATGCTTCCGCAACAGGAAACATACCTGGAAGGGTTGCAGCGTTTCTCAGCTGAACATCGCCGTTTGGAATGGCTGTCGGTTCGTGTGTTGCTGTTCACTTTGCTGGGAGAGGAAAAGGAAGTTGCTTACTATCCCAGCGGGAAGCCGTATCTGGCAGATAAATCTGCATCTATCAGTATTTCTCATACGCGTGGGTATGTATCGGTGATTATCGGTGAAGCCGGTAAGGAAGTGGGCATTGATATAGAGCAATACGGTGAGCGGGTGCATAAGGTGGCGCATAAATATATGCGTGCTGATGAACCTCTGTCTTCGTATCAGGGAACGGATACCTGGGCTTTGTTGCTCCATTGGTCGGCCAAAGAAGTGATGTTTAAATGTATGAACACGCCGGAGGTTGATTTCCGGGAGCATCTGCGTATTTTTCCTTTTACGGTTACTGAAAAAGGGGCTTTCTCGGCTGAAGAGTACAGAACGCCGGGACAGCGTAAATTTGAAATTCACTATATGTTGCATCCGGATTTTGTGCTGACCTGGCAAGTTGATTAATCTTAAAAGCATGATATTATGAAACTACAACACTATTTTTGTCTTCTTCTTTTCTGTTTGCCTCTACTGGCTTATGCACAGTCGGATAAAGCTGTCACGGTAAGCTATGAACGGTCTGCCAAAGGGGAAGTGACTTTCTATGCCGAAACTAGGTTGCATACGCCTTATACGGTATCTATGACTTTTTCCCGGTTGAGTAATACGACTTTTTCCGAAGGAGAGGTTTATGATGCTGTTATTCATTATGGTAAAACACGACTGTTGACTTTGCGTCCGTCTACGGAAAATGCTTCGATTGGATTCTCATATCGCTATACCTGTAAAAAAGGAAATAACCGTTTGAAGACGGATACTAATTTTGTCTACCTTTTCCCTTTGGCGCCTGGTAAGGTGGTTCGTGTTAACCGGATGGTGGCTTTAGAGAAATTCCTTGGGAAAGAAGGAGAGAAACGTGTTACAGGACTTGGCTTTTCTACAATTGCCGGTGATACCATTTTTGCTTCCCGTGGCGGGCTTGTGACCGAGATTGTTGATAATGCCGCTTCCACTTCTGAAAACACATCGTTCCATTCGACGGAAAATTATCTGGAAGTTTTCCATAAGGACGGAACTTTTGCCCGTTATAAATTATTCCAGAATGGAGGGATCTTTGTTTCTCCGGGTGAAGAGGTGATTCCGGGACAGCCGCTTGGCATCATTGGCGGAGAGAACTACAAGCAGGGTTCCCATTTGCGTTTCAGTATTTATTGTCCCGATCAGCCGGATTACTCGTATGTACCTGATTTTTGTCTTTCTCAGGAGGAAGTAGGCAAGCCTGAACCTCGTGTGATGTATAAGTCCTGGCATCCTGTCGCGGTTGTTGTGCGGGAGATGAGTAAGAAGGAGAAGAAGAAATTTCTGTCAAAGGAATGATTTGTTGACAAAAAGATAGTAAAGTATTTGCTAAATCTTGTGTAAATGCTTATATTCGACCCGTAGAAATTCTTCTACGGGTCTTTTTGTTAACTAAATGTCAAAATAATAAGCAAGCACTATGGAATTACCTTTTGCAGAGTCTTGGAAAATTAAAATGGTGGAACCCATTCGGAAGAGTACCCGCCAGGAACGTGAACAATGGCTGAAAGAAGCCCATTACAATGTGTTCCAGCTGAAATCCGAGCAAGTATATATCGATTTGATAACCGACTCCGGTACGGGAGCAATGAGCGATCGCCAATGGGCAGCGATGATGCTGGGCGACGAAAGTTATGCAGGTGCTTCCTCCTTCTTCAACCTGAAAGAAGTGATCACCCGTCTGACTGGTTTTGAATATGTCATTCCCACCCATCAGGGACGTGCAGCCGAGAATGTGCTTTTCTCTTATCTGGTACATGAGGGAGATATTGTTCCGGGCAACTCTCACTTTGATACCACAAAGGGACATATCGAGGGCCGGAAGGCCATTGCTTTGGATTGCACCATCGATGAAGCGAAGAATACTCAGTTGGAAATACCTTTTAAAGGCAATGTCGATCCTGTGAAATTGGAAAAAGCATTGCAGGAGCATGCTGACCGTATACCGTTTATCATCGTTACCATTACGAACAACACGGCCGGCGGACAGCCCGTATCCATGCAGAACCTTCGTGAAGTCCGTGCTCTTGCGGATAAGTATAATAAACCTGTATTGTTTGACTCCGCACGTTTTGCGGAAAACGCTTACTTCATCAAAATGCGTGAAGATGGCTATAGCGGTAAAACGATAAAGGAAATTACGAAAGAGATGTTCGACCTGGCAGATGGTATGACTATGAGTGCCAAGAAGGATGGTATCGTCAATATGGGAGGCTTCATTGCTACACGAAAAAAAGATTGGTACGAAGGTGCCAAAGGCTTTTGCGTGCAATATGAAGGGTATCTTACTTACGGTGGTATGAATGGTCGTGACATGAATGCACTTGCCACAGGACTGGATGAGAATACGGAATTTGATAATCTGGAAACCCGCATCCGTCAGGTAGAATATCTGGCAAAGAAGTTGGATGAATACGGTATTCCTTATCAGCGTCCAGCAGGCGGACATGCCATTTTTGTGGATGCAACGAAGGTACTGACGCATGTACCGAAGAAGGAATTCCCGGCACAGACTCTAACGGTTGAGCTATATCTTGAAGCCGGTATCAGAGGATGTGAAATCGGTTATATTCTGGCAGACCGTGATCCGGTTACCCGTGAGAACCGTTTTACCGGACTGGATTTATTGCGCCTGGCTATTCCCCGCCGCGTATATACGGATAATCACATGAATGTAATAGCAGTAGCGTTGAAGAATGTTTTCGACCGTCGTGAAAGTATTACTAATGGAGTCCGTATTACTTGGGAGGCTCCCCTGATGCGTCATTTCACTGTTCAATTGGAACGTACATAACTACTTTCTTTTTCATAATACAAATGAGGTTACCCGAATTCATATGTTGAAGGGGTAACCTCATTTCTTTTATTTATCTTCTTTCTCGTTATTCATTCTGTAACTTAATGCTCCTGACGGGCATTTCTTGATTTGAGCGATCAATTCTTCCGTCGTTGCATTTTCAGCCGTTATCCACGGTTTTTCTTTCGGATGATACACATTCGGAAGGGTCTTGGTACAAATGCCTGCATGTTGGCACAGGCCGGGTTGCCAGATGATGGTCACTTCCCCGTTCGTATATTCTTTCTTTATATTCATAACTATTTATTATTGAATGTGAATACCTTTCATTACAATTCTTTTCCATTCGGGATGTTTGTGAATGTATCCCGCTACAAACGGGCAGAGAGGTACTAATCTAAGTCCTTGTTTTTCTATATCTTTTAATGCTTTTTCTACTAACTGGCTGCCGATGCCTTTACCACCCAGTTGAGTGGGTACTTCGGTGTGTGTCAGGTAAATCTCCCCATTCGTTGATTTTATATACTCAATCTTTGGAGTATATTTATCGACATGGAACTCATATTGGTGACGTTCTTCATTGTCGATCAGTTCATAATCTGCTTCCATAACTCTTCGTATTAATTGTTTACTGTATGTATAACACGCGGATGATGAAATTTGTTTTGGGAAAGTTACAGAATAAAATGTCCGGGCGAAATCCCTTCGACCGGACACCATTCAAATAAACTTGGCAGAGTTTATTGTTCCTTACTTTCTTTGAAGCAGAGTGGATGAATGAAATGATGGGACGATTTGCCCGTTTCATTTAGACTCAACGCTTTTTCCTCGAAAGCAGTGATAAAAACAGTGCATGGCAGGTCTTCTGACTTGTTTCTGTTGCCAGGCGCCTTCCCGGAAGCGGACTTCCAGTGGCTATTGGTAGTTTGCCTGCAACCTATCATGAAACTTACAGCAGCGGGACTGTTCAGGATTTGCACCTGATTCCCTTTTAATTACCGTCTCCGAACAAAGACAGTAAACCAATGCATCGCAAAGATAAGGAAAAAAGTGATTAGTGGTTAGTGATAAGTGATTATTTTTTTATGCAATCACAAACCGCTAATCACTAATCACTTACCACTAACCGCTTCTTACTTTTCCTTTGCCAGCGTGAATACGAATTCCAATCCGCCACCCTGGTTGTTCTTGGCCGAAATGGTACCTCCATGGATGATTACCGAGTTCTTTACGATAGCCAATCCCAATCCCGTACCGCCCAGTTTGCGTGAGCGTCCTTTATCTACCCGGTAGAAGCGTTCGAATAAGCGGTTCAGATGTTCGGGAGAGACACCTACGCCGGTATCGGCAAAACTGAAATAGTAGAAATTCTCGTCCTCGCGGAAACAGCTGATGTTGATGCGTATATCCGTGCCTGCATAAGCAATGGCATTGTCCATCAGGTTGCGGAAAATGGAGTATAGCAGGGAGTAGTTTCCCCGTAGTTGTATCTTCGGTTTTAGGGAGTTGACTACGGTGATATGCTTTTCTTCCAGTTCCAGGGATACCTCGTTTACGATATTGCCTACCAACAGGCTGATGTCTACTTTCTCCATGTCGATCATGTTGGCGGCTTCGTCCATACGCGTTAATACGGAGATGTCGCGTAGCAGTCGGCTTAGCCGATTGCTTTGAGCATAGCATCGCTCCAGGAATGTCTGCATCTTCTCCCGGGAGATGTTTTCATTGTTGACGATGGTTTCCAAATAGCCCTGTATACTGCTGACCGGGGTCTTCAGTTCATGTGCAATGTTCTGTGTCAACTGGCGTTTCAGGCGTATCTGCTCTTCTTCCTGGGTGACGTCGTTGATGGATATCTCGAAGCTTAAGTCCTGGAATATAATACATTCTACAATAAACATACGTCCATTCTTATTGATGCTGATAGACATACGCTTTTCTTCCTTGCCCGGACGCTTGGGAGTCTTGTTGATGAAATCCGTGATTTTCTGGAACTCACTGATGGAGAATATTTCCTCTGTTGTTTGCAGGTTGGAGTCCGAAATCAGGTTGCTATACTGTGTAAACAGGTTGTTGACCAGGATTTCTTTCTTGTCCTTATTGAATACGCCCAATCCTTCATGCGAGGTTTGTAAGTGGGTGATCAATTTCTCCCGCTCAATGTATAGTGCCTCTTTGGTTTCCCGCAGTCGCTTGTATATTTGGATGATATGTTGTGAAATCTCTCCCAGTTCGTTGTGTGGGAAGGCGGATTGCATATCTGTTTCCACAGGCTCATTCTTATCGGCACGTTTGGCAAACTCGCGTAGCTGATTGATGGCTGTCCCCAGTTTAGAGGTGAATTTGTAGAAGATGAAAATTAATAGTAATGATACGATGAGGGTAAACCAGATGTAGTGCTGGTCTGCTGCAAGGTGTCTTACAAGGTTCAGGTCGTAGGGGAGGGCGGAACGTATGATGTAGCCTTCATAGAGTGTGGCAGAATAGAAGTAGGGCACTCCCGTTGTTTCGGAGGTACGGCGTACATCATATCCTTTTCCTTCTGCCAGTGCTTTTTGTACTTCCGGGCGGTTGATATGATTGCCTAATTTCTGATATTCGTAGCTGTCATATAATACGTCACCCTGTACATTAACTACTGTAATACGTAAATCCTGTTTAATGTATTTTTGCAGGTATCGTTCCAGAGTCGTGTTCCATAAGCTGTCCGGAATGCGGGCAAGCTCCTGGTGCAATCGTTCATTATAGTCCTGTAGCTGTATATCCAGCAGATCTATCTTATATTCTTTTTCACGTTGGTATTGATACGCCAGGAAGCATCCGGCAAATACCAGAAACAGTGAAATGACCGAAAGAAATAACTTCCGGCTGAACGACAGGAAATGTGTGGTATTATTCAGCTTCGAAGCAGTATCCATATCCTAAGCGAGTTACGATGCATTTACCATAAATACCTATTTTCTTACGCAAACGGGTGATATTCACATCGATGGTGCGGTCCAACACATAGACCTCGTCGCTCCATATCCGTGCCAGTATATCTTCGCGGGAGAATACGCGTCCCTTGCTCTGGAGGAGTAAAAGTAATATCTCAAATTCTTTTTTGGTGAGAGGGGCTTCCTCCCCGTCGATACTAACTTTCTTTTTCACAATATCAATGACTAACGTCTTGTAGCTGATTTGCTCCGGTGCCCGTTCCGGTTCTCCTTGCTGGGTGCGGCGCAATACAGCTTTGACGCGTGCGATGACTTCACGCAGAGAGAAAGGTTTGGAGATGTAATCATCAGCTCCCAGATTGAAGCCGGTTACCGTATCATTTTCCGTATCCTTGGCGGTGATGAATATAATGGGTACCTGAGCGGTCTTCTTATCTTTTTTTAGTAAGCTGGCCATTTTGAAACCGGATATTTCTCCCATCATCACGTCCAGTAGCAACAAGCTGTAGCTACCGATATCCATTTTCAACGCCTCTTCGGCGGAGTGGGCCGTGTCCACTTCATACCCTTCATTTTCAAGGTTGAATTTCAGGATCTCGCAAAGGTCCTCTTCATCGTCTACAACTAAAATACGATAATCGTTCATTGCTTTTTCTAATTAATATGAGGTATTCAAAACAAATTCTCCTACCACAAAGTTATACTTTATTTCTTTTCAGCGACAAAGGTGCGGTGTTTTTGTTACGGGAAAGTGAAACACGTGTTACAATTCGGTTACATTTTAGTGTGTGCTGAAGGTAATCCGGTCCGTACTAAGTCCGTATCAAGTCCGTACTAAGTCCGTATTAACTCCATATCAAGTCCGTACCAGGTCCGTATTAACTCCGTATTGGGTTCGTATCAGATCCAAGCGTATAGGTACGGAGATGGTACGGACCTGATACGGACTTGACACGGACTTGGTAAGGCTTTGACACGGTTTTGGTAAGGTGAAGAACTGTAAACTATTACTTTTACATCCTAGTTTTTCAGTTTTTATACTTACCTTTGTCTTAATATAAATAACATTGGTATGAAAGAGTTGACTAATATAAATTTTCGGCGATATAAATGGCGTTTGCCCGCTCTGATAGCTTTATTGGTGGTTGTTGTGGCAGGTTCCTTTTGGCTGAATACGGCTCCGTTCCGTTCCGGGTTTGAGATAGCGGATGAGTTGGGAGGCAACATCTTTCCTTCCAGTATTCTTTCTGTAGCGACGACGGATGCGCAAGTCATTGTTCCGGCTGATTCCTTATATGTGGGTAATTCTAAATCCTGCATTTCTATCCGGATTCGTTCTGGGAAGGCGTATAGCAGGGTGCGTATTGAAGTTGCTGAAACTCCGTTTTTTTCCCGTTCCGTATCTGAGTTTGTGTTGGCTAAACCACGGACGGAATATACGATCTATCCCGATATTATCTGGAATTACGAAGCGCTGAAGAATAATAACCAGGCGGAACCGGTTAGTGTGGCTGTTAAGGTCGAAATGAATGATAAAGATTTGGGGCAGCGGGTTCGTACTTTTTCTGTTCGCAGCATCAATGAATGTCTGTTGGGGTATGTTACGAATGGGACTAAGTTTCATGATACAGGAATTTTCTTTGCGGCATACGTTAATGAGGAGAATCCGATGATTGACAAATTGTTGCGTGAAGCACTGAATACCCGTATTGTCAATCGTTTCTTGGGCTATCAAGGTGGCAATGCTGAAGTGGTGGACAAGCAAGTCTATGCTTTATGGAACGTGCTTCAAAAGCGTAATTTCCGTTACAGTTCTGTTTCCAATACCAGTTTGTCCAGTAATGTGGTCTTTTCCCAGCGTGTTCGCACGTTTGATGATGCGCTGGAGTCTTCGCAGATTAACTGTGTGGATGGTAGCGTGCTGTTTGCTTCCCTGCTTCGTGCCATTAATATAGAGCCCATATTGGTTCGTACTCCGGGACATATGTTTGTGGGGTATTATACAGATGCTGGTCGCAAGAATATGAACTTCCTTGAAACTACCATGATTGGTGATGTGGATCTGGATGATTTCTTTCCGGATGAGAAGCTAGACTCAACGATGGTGGGTAAATCACAGAATCAGATGTCACGTCTCACATTTGATAAGTCTAAGCAATATGCTAATAATAAGTATAAGCAAAATAAAGAAGGCATCCACTCCGGTAAATTGAACTATATGTTTCTGGAAATTTCTAAGGATGTGAGAAGGAAAATTCAACCGATAGGAAAGTAGAAGAGAGGGTGCATTATGTAAATGCGTAGCTAAAAGTTGTTGGCGGAATTTGTTCGTTTTTTCATTTTATCTGTTTTTTCTTAAGTCAACTTTGGCTATTTCATCTAACTGTTAACTATGTATTTTCCGGATAAGTCAGAAAAAAATCCTTGAAAATGGACTAAGTTCTTTGGGAACTTGGTGTGTTTTCTCCATTGGAAGCTTTAACTGAATATGGAGAAGATATCCCAAATAATGCAAGCAATACTAATGATAAGCAATAATTTCTTTTCATAAGCTCTATAATTTGGATTTGTTTGCAAATATATGAATATTTTTAATATTTGCCGCATAAATTACATTAAAAATATGCAAATGAATACTAATATATTTGCTTTTATACTTTAGCAAAGTATGAAATATCGTATTAACATATTGGTTTTTGATTTTTATAAAATCATATTGATTTAAAATATGGGATGTTAGCTTTAAAAATGATGTATTTGATGCATTATCCTTGTTGTTATGCTTATAAAATAACTTTTTATCTGTTTATACGATGTTTTTTTTATCCTAATATTGATATGTAAAAATTATATTTTATAAGTATTTATTCTATAAATAGAATTCAAGATGTAGTAGAAAATAAAGAATATAATTTGAAATTAAGACCATTCTTCTTTATTAATTAAGCCAAATATTAATATCAGATCATTAATTGAAATGAAAAATAAATGCTAATACATTAATTTGATTGTTTGCTTTTGCTGATGTAAATTTCTTAAGTCATATTGATTATTTGTCACATATTATAAAGTAAATATCAGACTGTTAGATGAATAATAAAAAAAGCGAATGAGATATTTTTAGAAACATGAAAAGAATAAGATAACCAATAAGGGTTCGGCATATGCCTATGTAATTTTTACTAATACAAGTTCCCAAAGTACTCAACAAGCGAAGAAAATCACAGGTAAAGTTGTAGATGCAACAGGTGAACCTATTGTTGGCGCCAGTGTATTGGTGAAGGGTACTGGCACAGGTACCATAACTAATGTTGATGGTCAATTCTCTGTGGATACCCAGCAGGGTAGCACATTGGTAATCTCATTTGTGGGATACACTTCAGCTGAAATTAAGGTGGGTGCAGGAAGTGTATATAATGTGACTTTGAAAGATGATACTCAGACATTGAGTGAAGTTGTTGTAACTGCGATGGGTATCAAGAAAGATCGCAAGTCATTGGGATATGCTATTGATGACGTGAGTGCAGAAGAACTTATGAAAAATAAGAGCGTGAACCCAATCAATTCTCTGGCTGGTAAGATAGCAGGTGTTAATATTACGCAGGGTGGTGGAGCTGCTGGTGCGGGTTCTCAAATAATCCTTCGTGGCGGTACTTCACTTGAGCGCGATAATCAACCTGTGTTTGTTGTTGATGGTGTAATTTATGATAACTCCACTACTGTAGTAGGCAATTCTGCTTTCGATGGTAGTACATCAACTGCTTCTACCCAATCAAACCGGGTGATGGACATCAACCCTGAAGATATAGAGAATATGTCAGTACTCAAAGGTCCTGCTGCAGCCGCACTTTATGGTTCTCGTGCTGCTGCTGGTGTCGTTATCATTACAACTAAGAAAGGAAAAGAAGGTGCTGTTGAAGTGAATTTTTCAACTAAATATATTACGCAATGGGCTAAATCTCTTCCTAAAACCCAAAATAAATATAAAAGAGGATTTGCTGAAGATCAATATGATTCAAGTGGCAAATATACTGGAACGACATTCAATGATTTTAGCTATAATTCATGGGGTGAAGCAATAACTGATGGAGCTCCTACTTATGACAATATCGGAGACTTTTTTCAGCAAGGCGGTGCTTGGGATACTAACGTAAGTGTAGCCGGTGGATCTCAAAATAGTAACTTTTATCTTTCAGGTTCTTATTATAATCAAGATGGTATTATTCCTAATACAGGCTATGAGAAAGCAACATTCCGTTTCAATGGCGAACAAAAGTGGAAGATATTCACCTTTGGTGCAAATGTAGCATATTCTCAGGCAAATACCGATAAGACGCTTACTTCTGCAGGTCTTTATGGATCAAGCGGGTCGGGTACAATGACCAACTTGTATCGCTGGTCGCCTACCGATGATATGAGTCACTATTTGAACGAAGACGGTACACGCTATCGTATGTTTGGCGATCGTCTTGACGTAGTTGATGAACGAGATAACCCCTATTGGATTCTCAACAAGAATAAGCTGCAAGATAATACCGAACGTTTCACTGGTAATTTCAATATTAAGGCCGACATTACCGATTGGTGGTGGATCAGCTATCGCATGGGCATTGACTCTTATACTACTGACGACTCAAAAACACTCTCTGCTGGTGGTGTTTATAAACTGGCCTGGCAGAAGGGCATGTATAGCGAAAACTCTTATCGCTACAAATATCTTTCTACTAATTTAATGACAAACTTCGCCAAGCGGTTTGGAGACTTTAATTTTAATCTGATGCTTGGTACTTCTACCGACGACACTCGTTCCTGGTCTAATTACCGAATGGCCTGGAATTTCGAGATTCCCGATTTTTATGCATTTGACAATGCGACAAATGATAATCGTGACTTTTCGAGTGCTCGCAGTCAAAAACGCCTTGTAGGTGTGTTTGGTGAATTTCGTGCTGACTGGAAGAATACGGTATTCCTGACCGTATCGGGACGAAACGACTGGTCTTCGACACTACCAGTTGAAAATCGCTCTTATTTTTACCCATCTGTTAGTGGTAGTGTCGTGTTTACGGAATTCCTTCCAAAATCCGACTGGTTGTCATTTGGTAAGGTTCGTGCAAGTTGGGCACGTGTAGGTAAAGATACAAGTCCATATTCCTTGGATACGGCATTGTGGCCAAGCCAGTCATTCCTTGGCGGTCTTACAGGTGTAAGCAACTATTGGACTGCCGGTAATGCCGCCTTGAAACCTGAGATTACGGAATCTGTAGAAATCGGTGTTGAATTACGTTTCTTCAATAACCGTTTAAAGGTGGATTATGCATACTATACCAACAATTCTTACGACCAGATTATGTCGCCTCGTTTGTCTAATGCAACAGGTTATATCCTTCGTTCGGTGAATGCCGGTGATGTATATAATAAAGGTATGGAGCTCAGTATTGGTGGTACTCCGATTCAAACTAAAGACTGGAGCTGGGAATCTACTTTTAACATAAGTGGTAACCGTGGTACGGTTAAGAATCTGCTTGAAGGTGTGGAAATACTTTATGTGACTGATGTGCAGGTAGGTAATGCTAAAGCGGCATCTTTTCCTAATGGTAATTTTATGGCAATTTCGGGTAGTCAATGGAAGCGTGATGAGCAAGGTAATGTAATGCTTGACAAGAATGGGCTTCCCACAAAAGACAGTGCAGGTTCAAATAGTGTTAATCGCGAAATTGGTAATCGTGAACCAAAATTCTCTGGCGGATGGAATAACACAATCTCATACAAAGGATGGTCACTTAATATGCTGTGGGAATTCCGTGTAGGCGGACATGTGTACAATGGTACGGAATATGCAATGACATTGGCCGGTGTGAGTGAGCTTTCCGCTAAACGTGAAAAGATTGAAATATCAGGTGTAAACACAGATGGTAATTTCGTAACTAACACTTTTGAAGCCAATAAGACTTATACTTACAATGGTAAAGAAACGAGTGGTAGGACAATTATTGCTAATTATTATCAGGATATTTATCCCTATGAGACTGCAAACTTCATGACGAAAGTCAATGCGCTTCGTCTTCGTACTTTATCACTCTCATACACTTTGCCAAAAACGCTACTTGCCAAAACAAAAGTTATCAAGCGTGCTTCAATTACAGCTTCTGCCAACAACCTCCTTCTTTTCACCAACTATAATGGCGATCCGGAAGTTGCGGCAGCCGGATCAGGTGCAGTTGGTTCATCTTCGGTAGGCATCGACTATTGCGGTGTTCCTTCGACGGCAAGTTTTGCATTTGGTGTTAATTTGACTTTCTAAATATTGTCTAACTGCAGGAAAAACAGAATATAATATGAAACTATATAAGAAAATAATTCTTGGAGTGGCAGCTTGCGTTTCGCTTTCTGCATGTAATGATTGGCTTGATGTAAACACCAATCCGAATACCCCTATATCTACTGATGCTGAATTTCATCAGCGTGTGCCTTGGATGCAATTTTATATGAGCCATATCTATCATATTGTTGCCTCTAACACGAGCTTTTATTGTGGTCATTTCTATCGTAACAATGCCCGTGAAGGTGGAGCTGCTAAATGGCAACTTGATTCTTCGACTCGTGCCAGTAATGCACAGCAGTGGTTTTTTACTCAAGTAGGTGTGAATTGTAATGACTTGTATAATCAGGCAATGGAGGCGGGTGCTTATCATTATGCCGGTGCTGCCAAATTCTTTAGGGCTTATGGCTTTATGATGCTTACAGATCTATTTGGCGAAGTGCCTTATAACGAGGCATTTGGCGAAAAACCTTCTCCGGCTTATGACAATGGTAAGACTATATTCCTTGGTTGTATAGCTGACATTGATGAAGCAATACAACTATTTTCCAGGCGGCAAGAGACTATAAATGGTGTTACTCCTAAAACGTTGGCTGAAGGTGATAGCTGGAATGGTGGTGATGCAGATAAGTGGCTTAAAATGTGCTATCTTCTAAAGGCCCGATGGTTGAACCACTTGATTAAGAAAGAGGCTGGCAGCTACAAAGAAGGCAAGTATGATGCTCAGGAAATTCTTAACTGTCTGGCTAAGGCTCAGCAAAGTAATGCCGACAATACTCTCATCAGACATACTGATACTAATACACCTTCTCATGATGTGTTGGGGTGGAATGAACCGGTGGATTATTCTGCTCTTTATTCTTGTATCGGCATGAACAGTAATATCTACATTACCAAGAATTACTACGACAACCTGACTAATTTTGATGGTAAGGGTGTAGAAGACCCGCGTGCCGACAAGTTTATCCCCTGGACCCGCTCAGTGAAGGGAGCTGCTACTCCTGTTGATATCAAATGGTCGGATGATGGTAAATGGCGTCGCTCAATGGGTGTTGATATGCAAACTGATATCCTTAGTCAATCAGGCCCTTATGCATTGTCATTCAACACTTCTACCCAGAGTTGGTATTGTGACAGCCCATCCCGTCAAGGCGATACTATCTACGTGTGGACAACTTGTGGTGGTACCGGCTACTCAGGAGGGATAGATATCCTCTATCGTCGTAATAAGAGTTATGATAGTTCGGCACTCAGTGGTGTATTTTATGCCCGTGCTACAAGTCCTACTTATATGGCTTCCTATGCTGAGGCTTGTTTTATAAAAGCAGAGGTGCTTTTCCGACAAGGAGAAAAGTCAGGTGCATTCACTGCGTATAAGGATGGTGTTAAAGCAAGTATTGATGCTGTTAACGATCAAATAGCAGTGTGGACTTCTGAGGATACAAATTTGAATTCCTGTCCATCGTTTACTCATATTGAACAAACGGAAATTGACAATTTCTTGAACAATGGTTTGGGAAATGCTGACAATCTTACTCTTGGAAAAATTATAACTCAAAAGATGCTTGCGATGCCATTCTCTAATGAGAACTGGAATGATATGCGCCGTTATGATTATGATACTAATATATTTATGAATTGGGATAAACCCTATTACTACAAAACTACTCCTGCAGGTTTTACTTACTGTCCGGAAGGTGAGTCACCCCGTCGTTGGAAGCAAGCTTCGTATGAGTTGACTTACAATACTAAAAATCTTTCTGCAATTGGTGTTGAAGTTCCGGGGGCGGCTGAACTTGGTGATGGATGGTATAATAGTAATGTTATTTGTACCTTGCAGGTATGGTGGGATTCTAAACAACAATAAATTGTCACAGCATTTGATGGAAATGGAAACTTAATAGGAGAAGATAGTGTATGCGTTGTAATATACTAAATGAATTTTCCGAAGACTCAAGCAGTCTTCATTCATAAATGATGATTGGGGCAGCCGGTTCGTGAGAATCGGCTGCTTTTTGGGATATTAGTCTATAAAATCCCATAGTTTATAGAACGTTAATTTAAATATCTTAAAATATTGGGAATCTATATATTTCATTGATTATCTTTGCGCTCGGAAACAGAAATATGATTTTCTTTGAAGTTTCATAGAGATTTAATAAGATATTGAAGACTGTAACGGTCTTCATTCATAGATGATGATTGGGACAGTCGGTTCGTGAGAATCGGCTGTTTTTTGTTTCTGTTTGTTTGCATATCAACGGATGTAATGTTACTTTTGCCGAACGAGGTCAGGTGGCCTCGTTATTAACCTCTGAATAGCAATGGCACAAAGCAAGAAATTTATCTCTCCGGGAGCATGGTTTTCCATGCTGTATCCCGCGGACTGGAATGAGTTTGAAGATGGGGAAGGCTCTTTTCTCTTCTATAATCCAAGTGAGTGGACTGGAAATTTTCGTATCTCTGCATATAAAGGTAACGCTATGTATGGTCGAGAAGTTACCCGTCAGGAACTGAAAGACAATCCTTCGGCAGTCTCCGTTAAAATAGGAAGCTTGGCATGTGCTTACAGTAAGGAGATGTTTGAAGAAGAAGGGGCTTATTATACTTCTCATCTTTGGATTACCGGTATGGATGATGTTGCCTTTGAATGCTCCTTTACTGTAAGCAAGGGATCATCCGTGGCCGAAGCCGAAGCCGTTATCGCCTCATTGGAAGTACGCAAAGAGGGAGTGAAATATCCGGCAGAGCTTATACCTGTCCGCCTGTCCGAAATCTACCAGATTAATGAGGCTTATGAGTGGGTGACTACTACTGTAAAAGAACAACTGAAAAAAGATTTCCAGGGTATGGAAGAAGATTTGGACAGCATGCAACAGGTTATTGACAGTGGTACTATCGGGCAGAAGAAAAAAGAGGCATGGCTGTCATTCGGCATTGCTGTATGCGTAATCCTTGCTAATGAAGTAGACGGCCTGGAATGGATGACTTTGATAGATGGTAATCGTGAAGCTCCTGTACTGCAGAACCTTATTACCGGAGAATGGATTGACCCTATGAAATTAGTGTGGAGCAAAGTGAAGGCAGGGGAACCTTGCAATTTGGCAGAAACCTACAAATCTTTACTCTGATCATTTGCCAACCAGCCATAAATCATAAATTATAAATCATAAATCTTAAACTGTGATTAGTTATCTTCAGATAGAAAATTTGACCAAGTCATTCGGTGATTTGGTATTGCTTGAGAATACTTCGCTCGGTGTGGCCGAAGGGCAACGTATCGGACTGATTGCCAAAAACGGCAGTGGTAAAACTACTTTGTTGAATATTATTGCCGGCAAAGAAGGGTATGACAGTGGAACCGTTTCTTTTCGTCGTGACCTTAGGGTCGGATATTTGGAACAAGACCCGCAATATCCCGAAGGACTGACCGTTCTGGAAGCTTGTTTCCATCATGGCAATAGTACGGTAGAACTGATAAAGGAGTACGAACGTTGCATGGAAACAGAAGGGCATCCCGGTTTGGACGAAATCCTGGTGCGCATGGATCATGAAAAAGCATGGGAGTATGAGCAGAAGGCCAAGCAAATTCTTTCCCAGTTGAAGATAAGAAACTTCGATCAGCAAGTAAAGCATCTTTCCGGTGGGCAGTTGAAGCGCGTGGCGCTTGCCAATACCCTTATCACTGAGCCTGACCTGCTGATTCTGGATGAGCCGACCAACCATCTCGATCTTGATATGACTGAATGGTTGGAAGATTACCTGCGCCGCACAAACCTCAGTCTGCTTATGGTGACGCACGACCGTTACTTCCTCGACCGTGTCTGTACCGAAATCATTGAAATAGACAATCGTCAGATCTATCAATATAAAGGAAATTATAGCTATTACCTGGAGAAACGTCAAGAGCGTATCGATGCAACGAATGTTGAAATAACCCGTGCCAACAACCTGTATCGCACTGAGTTGGAATGGATGCGTCGTATGCCGCAAGCCCGCGGGCATAAAGCGCGTTATCGAGAAGAGGCTTTCTATGAACTGGAGAAAGTAGCTAAACAGCGGTTTAATAACGACAATGTGAAACTGGAAGTAAAGGCCTCCTACATCGGTAGCAAGATATTCGAAGCAGACCATCTGTACAAGTCGTTTGGTGACCTTAAAATATTAGAAGACTTTTCTTACATTTTTGCCCGTTATGAAAAGATGGGCATTGTAGGTAATAACGGTACCGGTAAATCTACTTTTATCAAAATACTGATGGGAGAGGAGAAGGCCGATAGCGGAACGATTGATATCGGAGAAACAGTACGTTTCGGTTATTATTCGCAGGATGGCTTACAGTTCGATGAGCAGATGAAAGTGATTGATGTGGTACAGGATATCGCTGAAGTCATAGAGTTAGGCAATGGTAAAAAGCTGACCGCTTCCCAGTTTCTACAACATTTTCTCTTCACTCCCGAAACCCAGCATAGCTATGTTTATAAACTGAGTGGTGGAGAACGCCGTCGCCTGTATCTGTGTACGGTATTGATGCGTAATCCTAATTTCCTTGTGCTGGATGAGCCTACCAACGATCTGGATATCATTACCCTGAATGTGCTGGAAGAGTATTTACAGAATTTCAAGGGTTGTGTTATCGTAGTAAGCCACGACCGCTACTTTATGGATAAGGTAGTAGACCACATGTTAGTCTTCAACGGTCAGGCAGATATCCGTGATTTCCCCGGAAATTATACCCAGTATCGTGACTGGAAAGAAGAAAAAGCCCGGCTGGAAAAGGAGAAAGAAAAAGAAGCCTCTAAACCGCAGGAAGATAAAACCGCTAAAGTGCGTCTGAATGAAAAACGCCGGATGTCCTTTAAAGAGAAAAGGGAGTTTGAACAGCTGGAGCAGGAAATTGCTACATTGGAGGACGAAAAGAAAACTATTGAAGCTGCCCTGTGCAGTGGCACCTTATCCGTAGAAGAACTCACAGAGAAATCAAAGCGTTTGCCTGAGATCACGGATTTGATTGATGAAAAGACCATGCGTTGGCTGGAACTTAGTGAGATAGAAGAATGATGGGGTGATAGGGTAATAAGGTGTTAAAATGATAAATGATAAGATGATAAAATTATGAGCAACAGGACTGGAAATTTAACGAACTATCATAGTCATAGCTTATATTGCGACGGACGTGCTAATATGGAAGACTTTATCCGCTTTGCCCTGAGCGAAGGATTTACTTCTTATGGATTTTCTTCCCATGCCCCTCTGCCGTTTTCTACAGCGTGGACTATGGAGTGGGACTCTATGGATGACTATCTGCCCGAATTCCATCGTCTGAAGGCTAAGTATGCCGGACAAATAGAACTCTATATCGGTCTGGAGATTGACTATCTGAATGAAGAGAGCAATCCGTCTGTTACCCGTTTCCGCGAATTACCGTTGGATTACCGTATTGGTTCTGTGCACTTGCTTTATGATGATAAGGGAGAAATAGTGGATGTGGATGTGACGGCTGATAAATTCCGCAGACTTGTGGATAAACATTTCAATGGTGATCTGGTGAGAGTGGTGCATCTTTATTATGACCGTTTGATGCGTATGGTGGAACTGGGCGGTTTTGATATTGTCGGTCACGCTGACAAAATGCACTATAACGCATCTGCTTATCATCCCGGTTTACTGGATGAACCTTGGTATGATGCTTTGATTCAGGAATATTTTGATGCTATTGCCCGAAAAGGATATATCGTAGAGATTAATACAAAATCTTTTCTGGAATTGGGTACTTTCTATCCTAATGAACGCTACTTCCCTGTATTGCTTGAAAAGGGAATCCGTGTACAGGTTAATAGTGACTCCCATTACCCGGAGCGTATAAACAACGGACGCCTGCAAGCTTTGATGGCCCTGCAAGCGTCCGGTTATCACACTGTCACGGAGATGTACAATAATGAGTGGAAAAATATGCAACTCCTCATTCATACATAACTCCAGTGACTTTTCCTTATATATTATTTCTTCTTTAACAAGAAATCTTCAATTGCCTTTTGGTAAGTGGCTTTATCAGCTGCACCACGGAAAAGCTGAGGTTCTCCTTCCATCGGAATGAATACAAAGAGAGGAATGCTGCTTGCATTGAATAATGCGGCAAGTTCACGTTCTTTATCCACATTCACTTTGTAGATCACGATCTTTCCGGCGTATTCTTTTGCCAGATCTTTCATTATGGGCGCTGTCATGCGGCAGGGACCACACCAGTCGGCATACAAGTCAATGATGGCGGGTTTGTCACCCTTATATTTCCAGTCCTGGGATTTCTCGTAATCGAATACATCTTTAATAAACATATCCTTGTTCATTACGATTACTTCTCCGCTCTTGGCTTCTTTTTGTTCCGACTCATTGGGTTGTGCTTTTGCCCCATCCTTGCAGGCGAATGTCAGTACGCTGGCAAAAATCAGAATGGCAAATGTTAGTACTTTCTTCATAATGTTTGTCCTTTATGAATTTTGTTCAATGACGCCTTTCAGCTCACTGCCCTTAATAACTCCGGAATGACGCCAAACGGCTTCACCTTTCTTGAATACGATAAAAGTGGGTACCGCTTGTATACGATACTTAGCAGCCAGTTCCTCATGTTGGTCTACATCGATTTTCACGATGCGGGCACCATCACCGATTTGTCCTTTCAGCTCTTCCAATACGGGATGCATTGCCTTACATGGGCCACACCAGGTTGCAAAAAAGTCTACTAAAACAGGTTTTTCTGATTGTATAAGTTCTTCAAATTTCTCCATAATCTTTTCCTTTCTGTTATTAATTCATTTTTTTATAAATACAATATTAGTGTCGTTGTCTGTATAGTGAACAGTTCGTGGTACTTTTTGTTCACGCATCATTATTCTTTATGTCCGTTTAGGGTCTGTTTTGGCTATTTTTTAGAATACTTGTCATAATGAAACATTTTCCATTGGAAATCAATTCCTTTAAAAGAAACACCCCTACAAGTACTGCGTGATGGTATTTGTAGGGGTGAGTATAGTATCTCAAACAGACTTCTGACTGCTCTTATTCCGCAATCGTCAGCTCCTTGATGATATGTGAGGCACCGGCATACTTCTCTATGATAAATAAAGTGTAGCGAATGTCTACGCAAGCTGCACGCTGTGAAGAGGGGCGGAAGGCTATATCTCCTGTAAGTCCTTCATAATTGCGGTCGAAACCTGTACCGATGAGCTCACCTTTGGCATTGAATACCGGACTGCCGGAGTTACCGCCGGTGTTGTCTGTATTCACAATGAAGCAGATAGGCATTTCACCATTCGGCATGGCATAGCGTCCGAAGTCCTTAGCCTGATACAGTTGTTTCAATTTGGCAGGAACCACAAACTCCCAATTGTCGGGATCTTCCTTTTCCATGGCACCTTTGAGGGTGGTATAGTAACCATATTCCACTCCGTCAGCCGGTTCATAAGGTAATACCTTTCCGTAGGTGAGGCGCAGGGTGGAGTTGGCATCCGGATAAATGGGAGTACCTGCACTCCGCTTCAAATCCATCATACCTTTTACCCATACCTTGTGTGCGGCATTGTAATTCTTGTTGGCGTCTGCCATAGCAATGGCGGTCTGCAACAGTCCGTCTGTGATGGAATGTTTGAACAGTACCATCCAGTCAAATCCCAACTTATACGAGCCCGGTTTGCGGATGAACTTTTCAAAGTTTTCCTTCTTGCCGAAGATAGAGTGGTCGAAACAAGCATCGACAAAGGCATCACTGTTACCTTTGAAACGTTTGTCAATGACCTCAAAGATGCTGATGCGTTGTTCCGCCGGGATATATTGCATATAGGTCTGCAACATTTTTTTGGCGACTGTACGTTCCACATCAGGGAAAGGTACGGAAGCAAAGTATTTGTCGGCGGCCATTTTCAAGCTATCAGCGGCAGCCTTGATCTGTGCCTTGTCCTTGCTTTTCAAAGCAGCCAGCATGGCAGAAGTGTTGGGGATGCGCATAAAGTCCAGACCCGTCACCAATGCTTCCTGAATGGCCTGCTGGTGATAGAGGGCAGGGCGGCGATGCTCAACGATACTGCGTATTTGGTCGAATGCTTTCTGATAAGAATCATCCCCCTGTTCGCGTCCGCGGGCAAGGAGTTGTTCCTGCTGGGCACGTTTTGTGTCGAGTACTTTCAGGCGGATAAGCCCTTCGTTCATGCCAATGGCATTTTTCCAATAATTGGCAGACGAGGCATACTTACTGGCATAATGGATGCGTACAGCAGGATCTTTCTGCATTTGTTCCATCAAAACCTCCTGGCGAACACCACGTACATGATGGCGCATGAAATTAGTGGTTTGCATACGTTCTTCCACTTCGTCGGAAATCATATAGCGCCAGTTGCGTCCGGGGAATCCCATGACGAAAGTAAAGTCGCCTTCTTTGTAGCCGGCAAGGCTGATGGTAAGATGCTTCTTCACTTTCAGGGGAACATTATCCTTGGAGTATTCCACCGGATTTCCGTCCTTGTCGGCATATATGCGGAACAAAGAGAAGTCACCTGTATGCCGCGGCCACATCCAGTTATCGGTGTCCGCACCGAATTTTCCTATAGAGGAAGGAGGTGCACCCACCATACGGATGTCACTGTAAGTGGTTTTAATAAACAGGTAGTAACGGTTACCACCATAGAAAGCTTTCAGTTCGAGCTTGCGTCCCGGTGTCAGGGCAATGCCTTGTTCGGAAGAGAAGCGCTCGGCTACTTCCTTCAGGTATTTGGGCGACAGGTAGTTTGTACCGTTGGGATCCGGATCTATCTTTAATTGTTCGTTGACGTAGTCTGTTACATCCAGAATTTCATCAATGTAAGTGATGGTAAGTCCTTTACAGGGAAGCTCTTCTTCGCGGTTCATTGCCCAGAATCCATCTGTCAGATAGTCATGCTCCACTGTACTGTGCTGTTGGATAGAACCATAGCCACAATGATGGTTAGTCAGTACCAATCCTTCGGCAGAGATCACTTCACCTGTGCAACCGCCACCGAAGTGAACCACTGCATCTTTCAGGGCGATGCCGTCAGGATTATAAATCTGGTTCACCGGGATTAGTAATCCCAGTTCCGTCATAGCGACTTCGTTCTGCTTTTGCAGATCGGTCAGCATCCACATGCCTTCGTCGGCGCGGGCGAATAGCCCAGCGGATGTAATAAATAATGAAAGTAAAATTCTTCTCATACAAAAGTGCTTTAGAAGGGTTTTTAAGGGGGGGATAATGAAGGAACGGCTGAATGGGGAATGAAGTAACGACTGAACCTAATTCACTCGTTACTTCATTCCTATTCACTTATAGGGTCATTCCCCGATAGGGTGGTCTGTTACTCAACTATGTTCATTTCTTTAATCAAATGTTCGCATCCTCCCAGTTTCTCAAGGATGAACAGTACATAGCGGATGTCCAGATTGATACAACGTTGCAGGTTATTATCAAAATTGATGTCACCGCTGAGAGACTCCCAGTTACCATCGAAAGCAGTACCGATTAATTCACCGTTTGCATTCAGCACGGGGCTACCGGAGTTACCACCGGTGATGTCGTTTGTGCTGAGGAAGCAAACCGGCATATCACCGTTGGGCAGAGCGTAACGTCCGAAGTCTTTTTTCAGTATCAGCTCCTTCAGTTTGGCAGGAACTACGAATTCACGGTCTTCGGGATTTTCCTTTTCCAGAATACCGTCCGTAGTAGTGTAGTACTTGTAATGTACGGCATCACGCGGATTGTATGATTTCACGTTACCATACGTCAGTCGAATGGTAAAGTTAGCGTCCGGATAAGAAGGAACGGGTTCTTTCATTTCGCCCAGTCCGCGGATATATGCTTTGTGCAGTAATGCCAGTTCTTTGGAAGTACTGTTCAGTTCCTGTGCCAGTGACATCAGTTTTTCAATCTTGGCGCGTGAATATTGAGTTGCCAGATCCTTTTCGATAGCTTTCACCGTAGGTTTCTTGATGAATTTGTCAAAGTTAGTCTGGTTTGCCAGGATGGAATTGTCATACATGGCATCGATATAGGCGTTATAGTCGCCTTTAAACTCTTTTTCAATAACCTGGTAGAAAGCAGGGCGTTGTTCTGCCGGAATAATTTCGGCATATACCGGGAAGATAGCTTTGGCTACTTTGCGGTCTACTTCATGATCGTAGTCTTTATTATGGATGTCAGCAAAGACCTCTTTCAACTGTTCGAGAGACCTATTGATGAGAGAGTCGTTCTTTTCTTCCAATCCCTTTCTCAGGTTATCCATAACCATATACGGGCTACCGAATTCAATGGCACCACTGAATGCTTCCATCAGGTAGTAATACTGACCGGTTACCGGCATTGTCTGGTTTACAATGGCATCGATTTTTTCTACAACACCTTCGTACTCCGGTTTACCTTTAGCGAATTCTGCGAATTTCTTTTCCTGTTCTGCCTTTGTACCCAGTACATCATTATCAATGATCGCTTTATTCATACCGATGGAGTTCTTCCAGTAATTGCTGCTGCCGGCATACTTGTTGGCATATTGAATACGAGTTTTGTCGCTGGCAGCCATCACTTCTTTCAATACGGCGAGGCGTGCACCACGTATAGTGATACGCGGTTGGTTCTGTGCTTCCATACGTTCCTTTACTTCCGATACGGTGAGGTAACGGCTTGTGCTTCCGGGGAAACCCATGATCATGGCGTAATCACCTTCTTCCAGTCCCTTGATAGAGATAGGCAGATATTTGGGAGTCTTCAAAGGTACGTTTGATGCTGCATATTCTGCAGGATCACCATTAGCATCGGCATAGATACGGAACATGGAGAAGTCACCCGTGTGGCGGGGCCACATCCAGTTATCCGTTTCACCACCAAATTTGCCTACGGAAGAAGGAGGTGCGGCTACCATACGTACGTCTGTGTACACCTTCTTATAGAACAAATAGAATTTATTTCCGGCATAGAACGGCAAAGCTTGTACCTCAATGCCTTTTTTACCTTTCAGATCGCTCTTCTCGAACAATTCTTTAGCCAGTTTATTGAGGAACGGGCGGGTGAGTGCATTTACTTCAGTTACTTCACCGGCAGCGATCTTTTGGTTCACGATGTCCGTAATGTCTTCGATACGGTCAACGAACTGGAATTTCAATCCCGGAGTAGGCAATTCTTCACCACGGTTTTTTGCCCAGAAACCATCGGTCAGATAGTCATGTTCCACGCTGCTATGTTGCTGGATAGAAGCGTATCCGCAATGATGGTTTGTCAGAATCAGCCCTTCCGGTGAGATGATTTCACCTGTACAACCACCGCCAAAGATACCTACCGCATCTTTCAGTGATACTCCATTCGGATTGTACAAATCATCCGCTTCCAGTTTCAAACCTTGTTTTTTCATCAACTCAATGGAGTTCTGCTGTTTCATCAGTTGCAGTAACCACATTCCTTCGTCGGCACGTGCTGTAGAGCCGAACGCCAGCGCTGCAAGCGCTACTAAGTAGGTTCTAATTTTCATTGTTATCTGTTTATACAATTTATTGTTTCATGAAATTCATTACATTGGCAGGCGGACGTTGGTTCATCAGTTCATTCTTCATGAAGTCCATGTATGGCGCTACATGACTGAAAAAGCGATGATATCCCTTACACAGATAATTCAGTCCCGGTTCGCCACTTGCCGTTCGTGCGAAGCGGTTTTTAGGACATTCGCCATTGCAGGCAAACAGCCATTCACACTCCCGGCATTGGGTGGGCAATGATTGCTGCTTCATTTGTCCGAAAGCCTGCTGCTTATCACTGTACATCATCTCCACCAGCGTCTTCTGGTAAATGTTGCCTAACTTATATTCGGGGAATACAAAATGGTCGCAGGAGTATACGTCTCCGTTGAACTCCATCACTCCCGCATGTCCGCAGGTCTTTGCCATGGAGCAAACGCCCGGTTGTTCGCCTATCCAGTTGGCCAGGGTAGAGTCGAACAATTGAATGTAATAGGTGCCTACATCCTTTTTCACCCATTCGTCAAAGAGGGTGCAGAGGAAATTGCCCCATTGTTCAGGGCTGATGGAGAAATCCGCCAGTTCGGCCACCTCTTCACGATCGGCCAGTGAGGCCAGATGACGTCCGTCCTGATGCCCGAATACGCGCTCTACGATGGGGGCGAACTGTATGTAGTGGCAGCCTATCTCTTTGAAGAAGTTGTAGAATTCCAGTGGATAATCAGCATTGTAGTCATTCACTACCGCCATACCGTTCCATTCCACACCATGCTTTTTCAGCAGATTGATGCCTTGCATTACTTTTACGAAAGAAGGCTTACCCTGCTTATTCTTGCGATATTCGTCGTGAAATTCTTGTGGGCCGTCGATAGAGACACCTACCAGCCAGTTGTTTTCACGGAAGAATTCGCACCATTCATCCGTCAGCATGGTTCCGTTGGTCTGTATGCTATTGTCTATTGTGCGTCCGCGGGCATATTTTTTTTGCAGTTCCATGGCCTTTTTATAGAAGGATAACGGGCGCATCAAAGTTTCCCCACCGTGCCAGGTGAACATTACCTGCGGCATGGTTTGCGAATTTATGTATTCTTCAATAAACTTTTCCAGTAACTCCTCACTCATTACGTGTTTAGGGTTGTTTTGGTATAGCTTGCTCTTTTCCAGGTAGTAACAGTAATCGCATGCAAGGTTGCATACGGCGCCTACCGGTTTCAGCATGACATAAAGAGGCTTGGCAAAAGGAGCATAAGTTGACATAGGAGATTATCTTGTTTCAGTTACAGGGTTTACATTTTGTTAGTTATCACTGCAAAAATAAGTAAACTAAATGAAATATCCTTTCTTTTCTCCCTCCTTATAAGGATTATTAATGGAAAAAAGAGAGCAAAAATTAAATATTGATAAAAAGTTTCTTTACAGCCCGAATAGGTTGTACCTTTGTATCGTGTTTCATAAAAATCGTTTCCTGCATGATTAGAATGAATGTGAACCGTATTTTGCCCTTAATGCTTTTGCTCGTGCTTTTTGCTTCGTGCAGTCGCAAGTATAAAGTGGAGGGTGTGTCATCGGTGACCAGCCTCGATGGTAAGATGTTATACCTGAAAACGCTCCGCGACGGGCAGTGGATAGCAATTGACTCCGCCGAAGTGGTACACGGTTTGTTCTCTACGAGTGGTCCGTCGGACTCTGTAATGATGGTGACGCTCTACATGAATGATGAGGCTATCATGCCTCTTGTACTTGAGAACGGTAAGATTGAAGTCTCCATATCCAACTCTCAACTCACCGCTAAAGGTACACCGCTAAACAATGCTTTGTATGAATTCATCGAAAAGCGTAATTCGCTTGAGTTGAAGATTGAAGAACTGGAAAAGAAAGAGGCACGTATGGTACTGGATGGCGCTGCATTGGATGACATCCACGAACAACTGACTCAGGAAGGAGAAGCTCTGGTAAAAGAGATGAATGACTATATCAAGGAGTTCATTTCCACCAATTATGAGAATGTCCTTGGTCCCAGCGTATTCATGATGATGTGCAGTACACTGCCTTATCCCATCATGACACCGCAAATAGAGGATATCATCCGTACAGCCCCTCAAACCTTCAAGAGTAGTCCTTTGGTGAGGGAATTCCTCGATAAAGCTAAAGAGAATATGAAATTGATAGAGGAACATCGGCGTATGGAGGAGAGCGCCGCTACGCAGAACTAACTACTTGCAGCTATCGGTCCTGATCCTCGTTTTTCACCATTCCCTTGTATTCTTCCGGTAAAGCACTTTCTACGGCGGCGTAGGCTTCGGCCATCGTCGCCTTGATGTTTTTTATGCCTTGTCCTTTAGGCGGAATCGGATCGTGAATAGTGAGTATCATGCGGTATGGATGTATCCATTTGCCCGTGCGGGGCAGAATTTTGAATGATCCGTCGATAGTGACCGGCACCACTTCCAACTGCAATTCATCTGCTAACTGGAATGCACCTTTCTTAAAATATCCCATGTGGCCGGTAAAAGTACGGGCACCTTCCGGAAATACCACCAATGATACGCCGTCTTTTAGCGAAGCCTTTGCCTGGCGAATGGTTTCCAATACTTTCTTGGGACCTGAACGATCCACAAATATGTGTCCTGCACTTTCGCAGGCTTTCCCTACGAAAGGTAACTTCCGCAGGCTCTTCTTCATCATCCACTTGAAGTTACGTCCCAGAAATCCGTAAATGAGGAAGATATCGAATGCTCCCTGGTGGTTGGGTACGAATACGTACGATGTATGTTTATGTATTTTCTCCCGGCCGCGCACCTTTACTGGAATCAGCAGGAAAACACAAATCAATTGTGACCATATTTTTCCGGGATAATAGCCCCAGATATGTGCACCGCCTATTAGAGAGCCGACGATAGTCACCAAAGCCGTGAGAATAGTCAATACCAACAGAATTGGTAAAGCAAAACATATTTGGTAAATATAATAAAGTATCTTCATAGGTGTTGGATTTTTGTTTCCGCAAAGATATATAATTTGATTTAGATATGCTACCCGGTTATCGTACTTTTAGATTATTCGGTAATTCGGCTTTTGCCAGGGCTACACCCTTTGTTCCGGATGGTGTAGCCATTTGCTCTAAAGGGTGTAGCCATCCGAGGCAAAGGGTGTAGCCATTTTTAATATGCCTCACAAGAGGTTCCTGGAGGGGTCATAGGGAGATGTCGGTGAAATATTCTTCGTTTTTTAAGAATAGTGAAAAACGAAAAAAAGAACAATAATTCTTCCTTTGTACCTTCCTTGTATCTTCTTCGTACCAAGTTCGCTATTTTGTTCTTTCTATTGGAGCGAAGGGGATGCAAATAGGGTGGATGGGAGAAGAAAAATGGAACAAAGCGATGTTTTATAAAAAATGCTGAGTGATTGACGTGTTTTGTGCTTTTCTGTATTTTGTTTTTGTTATATTTGTAGGATAAAACGTTTGACAGGCAATAATATGTAGATGGTATGAAACTTAGTAGGTTAAATTTATTTTGGGGAGGGATTGTTTTTTGTACTGTGGTTACAAGCATATACGTATATACGCTTTACTGTAACTATTCGGAGCTGGTGGCTGAGTGGAATGTGCAGGCAGAGGAAACATTTGTAAAGGCGTTGCAACAGGAAGTGCAGAAACGGGGGAATATTGTTGTGCCATTTGTAGCAGGTGTTAATTCTCCTGAAATGAAAACATTGGAAAGTCCATTCCAGAGTCCTGTAACTTTGACGAGTAAGTATGGAACGCACGACTATGAGATACCACGTGTGAAATTTGACAATAGTCTTATCAAAGATACCGAAAAAAGAATGTTACTCAGTTATGTGCTTGAAGAGCATCCTCTGAATGCTGATACGCTGAATACATCTTGGAATAGTCTATTGATAAGGAAATCAATTAAAGCTAATATAGGTATTCGTCTTTCAACAATTGATTTGTTGAAACAAACTTCTGTCGTCTGTTCCCCCGATAGTATAAAAATATTGGAGGGAGATAGTTTGCTATCCCGTTATTTAGGCTTTCGTTGTGAAGTGGAAGCAACAGGTTTTGTGTCTTATAGTTGGTGGCAGGCATTAGAGGTATGGCCGCCCATCATTATATTACTTCTGCTTTGGCTTTGTTTCTTCCTTCTTTTCTCATATTATAAACAGATTACTTTGTTTTTGCGACGTAAGCTTGTGAAGAAAGAAACTGTTGTCCATATTCAAGAGAAAACGATAGTTGTTGAAAGAAAAATGCATTTGGAAGAAGTAGTAGAGCAAACCGGATTATATGAATTGGCCGATGGGACTATTTTGGATTCGATAAAAGGTGTTTTGGTGAATGGAGAAAAGACGCGGCAAGTGCAACCGCAAACAATAATCTTGTTGAAGCTTTTTTTATGTGCCAAAGATTATCGACTGACTGCGGAGGAAATGAATAAGAAATTATGGGAAGGGAAAGGAACTTCCAGTCAAATTCATGCTGCCATTCATCGTTTACGCGAAGCATTGAAAAATGTCTCTTCTCTTATAGTAGAAAAAGAAGATAAGTACTATTGTTTGAAAATGCCCCATTTCATCGAGAAAAATTCCACTGAAGCATAAGATAGAAGAACTTACCAACGCTTACCAAAAGGTGTATAATTAAACTTGGTAAGTCTTGGTAAGTCTTGGTAAGTCGAAAAAGTTGGTTTGATATAGAAACTCATTTACCTTTGGGGCAGAAAATGAGACAATGCTGTTTTGTATGTCTCATAACAGATATCTAATATAAAAATAAGTGAAACATGAAAAACAAGATTGAAATTGCTGTAATCAGTTTGTGTGCAGTTGGTGCAATAACTGCTTTTTGTAGTCAGAAATCGGGTAAGAAAATGGATGATTTGCTACTGGAAAACGTAGAAGCCTTAGCTTGGGGTGAAGGAGGAGTACCCTCAAACTGTTTAGGTCTGGGGGATGTCGACTGTCCTTTTTCGAAAACTAAAGTGAAATATGTAATGACTGGTTACAGCCTTGAAGACCTCTATTAGCATATTATTAGTCTTTCTCTTCACTGCATGCACTTCTGTGCCCGATGAGAGAATGATGTCATATTCTGACTTTCCCGAAGCGAGAGAATTGACAGCTTGGACTTTGCCATTGGATACAGCTTTGTTTCGCTATCCTTATAGGGTACGTGTACAAGACGACAAGGCCGTAGTGCTTGATTTGCATGGAACGGAACATTTCTTTCATGTTTTCCACTATCCAGACTTCCATTACTTGTCATCTTTCGGCAAGCGAGGCGATGCTCCTGAGGAGATGCTTTCAGCTGAAAATCTTCGATGGGATGGAGGTTCTATGTGGATACTTGATTCTAATAAATCAGAATTAACTCGGTTAGGTTTTGCTTCATCTGGAAACTCATTGCTTCGTCAGGAGGCGGTGAGCCTGGATGAAGAATTACTTCGGGCACTGGATTTTGTGCAATATAATGATTCTACTTTTATCATTCCCGATTATTCCGGTGACAGTCGTTTCTGTTTGGTTAATCGGCAGGGTAAGTTACTTCGTAAAATAGGTACTATTCCCACAGCCAACGAGGATGCTTTGAAGAATGCCCGTCCTGCTTTGGCGCAGGCATGGCGCAGTTTTATCGATTACAATCCTCGTAATGGCGTACTTGTGGCAGCTACCCAACTGGGAGAAGTTCTTGAAATTTATAATTTGAAAGATAGTACGTACATAGCTTGTGTTGGTCCTAATGGTGAACCGGAGTTTCAGATCGCTCAGGGGTATGGTATACCGACCGGTATTATGGGATTTAGTGATATACAAGTGACGGATAGTGCTATTTATGTTGTTTTTCAGGGTCGTAAATTCAAGGATATCCAACAGAAAGCACAGCAGGGCATTAATTTACCGGATGGTGGACAATACATCTATGTATTTGGTCTGAAAGGTGAACCGCTTCGGAAATATGTCTTAGATCACTATATCCATGGAATTTCGGTAAATGAGCAGAAAGGCATTATCATAGCTACGGATGTGAATAAGGATGAACCGATAATAGAATACTATATGAATGGTATGTAGAGTGATTATTAAATTATTAAAAGGAGCAGACGGTAAACAACTTGTTGGTGCAATAGAATACCGAATGCTCCGTAACCCCTAAAAATTAGAAGCCTGGCAAAGATATGAATTTTTAAATGAAAACGGAAATTGGGTTCATCTGTGACGGTAGTGCAGTATGGACGATGGGCTTAGTAAGATATGTTGTGTCTTAATTTGGGGCTGCATGATATATGTGCTTGATATTGAAGATTGAATGAGATTTTATTTAAAGTAATATTTGAAAATGAGAATGATTGTTAAAATAGTCTTTGCTGCCGCATTTGCAACAGTTGCAGGATATGGTATTTATGCCAATCAGAAATCAAATGCAATGTCTGATTTTACATTGGCCAATGTGGAAGCGTTAGCAAGGGGGGAAGGAGATGATAAGAGCCAATCTGAATCTATTACGATAACTGATTTGGGAACTTATAAGGCGTGTAAGGGAAATTATATGAATGATTGTCATAAGTACCATCAGGATTGTTATGGAGACGGGTCTTTATACTGTGTGAATGGTACTTATTCCGAATGTACGCCGACATCTTTGCATTGCGTTTAATTATTTGTTTAATTGGGGGTGCTTATTCTAATGCACCCTCATTATATCTATATTATCATGTGGAAATATATAGTATTGTTTTTTATATTATTTTTTTCTTCTTGTTCTAAGAATAAAACTGCATCAAATGATGGATCTATAATGTTACATGTTCCAACAGAGACAAATGAAAACTATTTTAGAGACCATTTTGAGTTGGAAAGTATCGTACCGATTGAAACAGCTAATTCGTTTCTTATTTCATCTATTGATAAAGTTATAAAGATAAAAGATGATGTTCTTTTGTTGTCTAAAGACGATAAGACAGTATCTTTAATAAATGCTCGTTCTGGGCAGTTGAAAACCTATATCCATAGAGTTGGAAATGGACCCGGAGAATCAAATCGTATAATAGATGTTGCATTTGATGAGGTATTAGACCACATATTGATATATAATGATTATAAAAAATTGCTCACTTTTGATTTACAAGGTAATTTCCTGTCGGATGATGTGCAGGCGGATGCTATATATGAAAATATGATTTACAATAACGGAGAAGTTATTTTCTACAATAAATTGAAAGGGTATACTTGTTATCCGTACGCATTCAAAATCTATAATTTGAAAGATAAAGAATGGAAAATTTCAGGTTCTGATAAGAAGATAGATTTCCCGATTAGAAGTTTAGGAAAGCAGATAGTGAAAAGCAAGCGTGTGTGGGTTAATGCTCCTCTTGATTGTAAATTGTATTGCCTGGAAAGAAATGAGTTAGTACCATATTATCACTTGGATATTCCTATATTTGAGTTGAGTGATGATTTAATAGAGAGAGCAAAGTCAAATCCAATGGAATTAATGACAAGGATATCAAAAGATAATATTGTTTATAGTGTGAATTCTGTAAGAGAAACAGATAACCATTTAATTTTTCATACTAATCAGAACGATTTTTTATTGCTTGATAAGAATAAGAATGAACTTCATATAGATAATTTTATGTTTCAGGATATTTTTTATTTAACGCCTAACGACTATTTTCCACATGATGGAGATGATAATAGTATTTTGTTTATTATTCCAGCTGAAAGGTGGATAAAAGAGCCGGAACTAATGTCTGGCATACCTACCGAATGGAGAAAAAAAGTAGAGACATTTAATATTAGTGAAGATGATAATTCTATTTTATTATTTTTCAAAGAGAAATAAATGAAGTGTATTGGAGGTCTTTTTTTTGTGTAAGTTCTAAATAAGGTATGTAATGAAAAAACTGTTTTATATATTGTTGTTTTTCTTTTGTTTGTTTTCATGTGAAAACTCAAATCAAAAAAATATTTCGCATTTGTTGCAAAAATGGAAGGGTAAAGAGTTGTTGTTTCCTAATGATTCAATGATTATATTGTCAGGAACTGATACAATCCCATTTTTGAAAACAAAAGCTCAATATACTATTGTTAGTTATATTGATTCTATGGGATGTATCAGTTGTAAATTACGTCTCCCTATGTGGAAATCTTTTATAGAACAATTAAATTCAGCTTTTCCTAACCAAGTTTCAGTCTTATTATTTTTATGTGTCAAAAACAATAAAGAACTGTTGCATATATTGAAACGTGACCAATATAACTATCCTGTCTGTATAGATAAAAATGATAATTTTAATAAATTAAATCATTTTCCTGTAGAAATACCTTTTCAGACTTTTTTGTTGGATCGGGATAATAAGGTGATTGCTATGGGTAATCCGATAATTAATGAAAATGTGAGAGAACTTTATATGAATATAATTAGTGGAGAGGAATTTGACAAGACTTCAAAATATAAATTAAAAAAAACAGCAATAGCTCTCAATAAATCTTCTATTGTATTGGGGCATTTTAATTGGAATGAAGAACAAAAAGATACATTTATTTTGAAAAATGTGGGGAATGAACTTTTAATAATAGAAGAAGTGAATAGTTCTTGTGGCTGTACCACTGTATTTTATTCAAAAGAACCTGTACAACCGGGGAAAGAACTAGTGTTGGAGGTGGTTTATAAGGCAGAACGCCCTGAATATTTTAGTAAGACAATAGCATTGTCCTGTAATGTAGAAGGCTCTCCAATTGTTCTCAAAATTAGAGGATATGCAAAATAAAATTAGTAACGATTTATTTTAGGTAGTTTTAGCAATATTTCCTTTTGTTTTTTGTAACGAAGGGATTTTCGAGATATAGGATGTTTAGGGATAGGCTGAAGCAAAGGATAGGATTGGAGATTTTGTTATTATCGGAAATTATTAGGAGTTGGAGGATGGTATATTCTTAATCGAGAATATATAACTGATAGTCATTATGATGCAATGGTTTCCGTTATAAAATTCGATGTTTTTGTTCGTAAGTGATGAATCTTCTAGAGGTTATCTTTGGAATTTTTTCGGTAGTCCTTGACGTTGTTATTTTGCTATTGAGAATACTGAGTTTTAGAATAGTTCTAAAAAAATAAGAATTAGTAAGTAGATTGAAATGGAATGGCAAAGAATGAAGTCTGTACGAAAGGAAGTTTAGATTAGTATTTTGATAAGATTCTTAATCTATGCTTGACGGTTTGCGGAACGGCACTACTTTGGATGCTACTTTTGGTGACTAGTATTGCCTCATTCAAGATCCCTTCAGACTCTATGGAGCCTGCCTTACTTGCAGGCGATAATATTTTGGTGAATAAATGCGTGATGGGAGGTCGTCTGTTCAATATTGGGGATGCCTTGGAAGATGAGGAAGTAAATATATCCCGTTTACCCGGTTGGGGCAAGGTAAAAAGAAATGATGTAGTGGTTTTTAATTTTCCCTATTTGGAACAGCGTTGGGATAGCATTGCTTTTAGAGTAATGAAATATTATGTGAAACGTTGTGTTGCTTTGCCTGGTGATACATTTGAAATAGAGAAAGGGCATTATAAAGTACGTGGTTGCACCTCGGCATTGGGAAATGTGGAAGCACAAGACCGGCTAATGCAGATTATTGAACGAGGTAGGGAAGGAGATTACGGAATTGTGATGAACGGTTATCCCTATAATGATATTGTGAACTGGAATATAGTAAGTTTTGGTCCTTTATATCTTCCTGCAAAAGGCGATGTTATAGAGATGTCTTCTAAACATGTCGCCCTGTACCGGAATGCGATAGAATGGGAGCAGAAAAAGAAACTTTTTCTACGTGGAGATACGATTTTACTGAATGATAGCGTGATACGTACTTATCGTTTTAAGGAGAATTATTATTTCGTGGCGGGTGATAAGGTGATGAACTCACAGGATTCCCGTTATTGGGGTTTGCTGCCCGAACCTTTTATTGTAGGTAAAGCAGTCAGGATATGGAAGTCGGTAGATAGAGAGACGGATAAAATAAGGTGGAATCGGATATTTAAAAAGATTGAGTGATAAGTTTACAGATACATAAAGTAAAAGACATTGCAGTAACTTGTCTGCTTTTTGTGGCAATCTGTGCTCCATTAGGTGTAGTGTGGATTACCACGCCCGAGCTTCCGGTAGAGGAGAATGTGGGACAGTGGATATGGCTCGGAAAAATTCTATTGCTTTCGAGCATCTGCATAATTATTGCAGCTTTGTTGCAGCTGGCGGGAAAAGAAAGCCGGAAGTATGTATTACTGTTTCCTTGTATTTCTGTTTGTGTCTCATGGGGATTAATTCTGTGTGGCATTGTTGAGGCTGTTGAGGGATTGCGTCAATTGTACGGATTTTCCGCTTCCGGCCATTACCGTTATGCACTTACAGGTTCTTTCTTCAATCCGGGACCGTATGCGGGATATCTGGCAATGGTGCTTCCGCTCTGCTTACATCTGTATTTATGTATTTATAAGGAAAAAACGGTTATTCGTAAGTTGGCAAGGGGTGTTGTTATCATAACCGGTATTCTTATACTTTGCGTATTGCCTGCCACAATGAGTCGTTCTGCCTGGATTGCTGCGGTTATAAGTTGTGGCTGGATGATATATATGCATCGCGATAAAAATAAGTGGCGCATATTATGGCAAAAGTATAAGCGACGCTATATTTTGTGTGGAACAGGAGTGCTTCTTATGGTGATCTTAGGAGGTGCCGGAGCTCTTATTCTGAAACCGGATTCTGCATTGGGGCGTTTGTTTATGTGGAAAATAACCTGTAAGGCGATAACCAATTATCCGTGGGGCTGTGACAAAGGTTTTGCATTTGCTTATGGTGAAGCACAAGAAAATTATTTTACACAAGGAAATTATGCCGAATGGGAAGAACGTGTTGCGGGTAGTCCGGAGTATGTGTTTAATGAATATTTGTCACTGACTCTGACGGAAGGTGTTGTGGTTTGTGTAATAGTTTTGGTGGCTATTGGAATCTGCTTACGGATGGGAGTGAAGCGTGGTCGCTATGGTATCTGCGGTGCAATTTTGTCTTTGCTCGTTTTCTCTTTTTCTTCCTATCCTATGCATTTTCCGGCTTTTGTGGTGGCGGGTATATGTTTGTTTCTTGCCTGCGGAATCGGGGATTTTGTTGGTAAGTCTTTCGTGTTGTGTATGTGTCTCATTTTGTGGGCGGGTGGTTATATGGGGAAATGGCGGCAGGAAGAGGAGATCTGCCGGAAATGGGTATCTGCAAGGCTGCTTTACAATACAGGTGCATATAAAGCGGCTAATGAGGCTTATGGAGAACTTTACCCGATATTAAGAGAGAGAGGGAGATTTCTCTTTGAGTATGGGCACAGCCTGCATAAGTCGCTATTTTACAATGAATCCAACAAATATCTGGAAGAAGCTTGCTGGCACAGTACAGATCCGATGGTATTGAATATCATGGGTAAAAATTATCAGGAACTACATAATTATGAACAAGCCGAGAATCTTTTTAAGAGGGCTATTCATCGCTTGCCGGGTAGAATTTATCCCTATTATCTACTAACCAACCTTTATGCAGAGCCGGATTTTTATAACCCTGGCAAGTTGAAGGAGGTTGCAGACATCGTGCTGACTAAAGAACCTAAAGTGCATTCTACTGCTATAAAAGAAATGCGCAGTAAGGTCAAGGAGATATTAGAGAAAATAAATATGAAATAACAAAAATGAGATAAACTATGGATACATACAATGAAAATTTATTCTCCTGTCTGTTATTCAGGAATAAGCAACTGACTAAGGAATTGAACAGATTTGAGGATATTTCTGCTTTATCTGTTTCTTCTTCGCAAATGCTGGCTTTAAGCCAATTACTCAAATTGCACTTGGCTCCCACTTATGGAACTATCAGGGATGAATATGAGTGGCAGAATCTCTTTGCAGTGATTGATTTACTTTATGGCGCTGATTGGCTTCCGGAGGATTTGAAAACCAGTCGCTTAAGTATGCAGGAATTGAAATTATGTTATTTGGTACGCGCTCAACTAACTAACAAGGCTATTGCTCTAATTTTTAATATTACTTCCTGCTCTGTACTGAAAGCCAAACAACGCATAAAGGCTAAATTATCTTTATCAAGCGAGGATAGTTTTGATAGGTATATACAGAAGAGTAAATATTAACTTTATTTCCGATAATAATTAGCTTTGAGTGATAACGTTGCACCTAATCACGCAACGTTATCACTGTGATTTCCGGCCATGCCCCGAAACGGAACGGTAGTCCTACATAGCCGATTCCTATATTGACATATAATCCCCGATCTCCTTCAGTGTACATCCCTCCCCATTCGGGATAAATCAGCGAAGCAAGTGAATGACCGAACATGATAGCCTGCATCGCATGAGTATGTCCGGCAAGCATCAGCTCGATGTCTGTATCCGGCAGTACTTCCCGGCGCCAGTGCGTAGGATTATGGCTTAACAGAATGCGGAACATTCCATCTGTACCTTTAGTCGCTTTTTTCAGGTCGGCAAATTGTGAGAAAGGAGGTTCACCATCATTCTCTACACCGATAAGTGCGATGCTGTCCCCCTCATGATGTAATATATCATACTCATTGTTCAGTAGTTTCCATCCCATTGTCTTTTGCATCCGAACCAGATTGTCAATGTTATTAACCTGTTCTTTCAGGTTTTTCCAATGATAGTAACTTCCGTAGTCATGGTTACCCAGAATGGAATATACTCCATCTTTGGCATGCAATTGCGCCAGAATGTCCTGAAATCCTTCCAGTTCGCAACTTCTTTGGTTTACCAGGTCACCGGTAAATACTATCAGATCGGGTTTCTGGGCGTTTACGAGTTCTACCAGTTCATTGATGGGTTTCTCATTGTCTATCCAGCTGCCGATATGTATATCCGATAGTTGCACGATACGGTAACCGTCAAATGCTTTCGGAAGATTGGGGTGGTGAAATTCGATATCCTTCACTTCAAATTTGCTGATACCCACCAGGGTGCCATAAAGTATATTAAAGAAACTGACTACACCCAATACTAACCCTACAGCCGTAAACGGTGAACGGGGCCAGCGCAGCAAATAGTGAAAAGGTAGCCCCACCAACGAGCATATCATAAAGATAGTCTTGGGAATGGCAAACAGGAAAATGCAGATAGCCAGTCTTCCGATGGCTTGTGCATGGTGTGCCATCGCATTTTCGCCTATGCCCTGCATCAACAGAAAGTAGCCTGCTATCAATAAAAGAGTGGGGATCCAGTGCGCAATGCGCAGCCAGATGTTTTTAGTTTTCCGAACAATGTACATAAAGTAGATGTACAAATCGGGGATCAATAAAAAAAGGATAAGGAGTAGGGTTATTCTGTGCATATATCTTCTAATTCTTCTATATTCTTCTTGATGTCGTTAAGGAATTTGTAAGCTACTTTTTTGTATAGCAGATAGATGATGGCAATATCACACAACACAAAGAATGCAATCAAAGTGGCCTGAACGCCGAAAGAAGCTTTGTAATAGCCCATCACCCAATAATTGAGTACATTGAAAACAATCACCCATACGGAAATAGCGATAATTTCATATCTCGTCCATCGGCGGAAACTTGCCATACGTTTGCTTACTATGGCTACAGGCATTTCATCTATTTTCGTGTTTCTTATCCAGCGATAGTTTTTGTGATCCCACCAGATTCCCAGCAGAATACTGATGCCGACAAATATTACGAGTGTATTAATCTTGGGTTGCCATTCTTCGTTGATCTGAAAGATGGACGGCAGTAACCAAATAACCAGAAGGAGAGCCAGTCCCACGACTCCAATACCTATGGAGAAGCGTTGCCAACCCGTAAGGCGCCCTATGCTTTTGCGTGCGTTTGCCTTGTATTCGGCAATCATGCCCGCAATCTGCTTTTCGTCGGCAATCGGTTCTTTCTTCAATTGCTCGTCCAGCGCATTCCAAGATTTCTTTAGTTCATCCAATTCCATATTATTCCTCCTTGTTCATTTTTCTAAGTTTGTCTTTGATCCGGCTGATTTTGGTAGCGACGTTTGTTACCGTCAGGCCGGTGATTTCAGCAATTTCCTCGTAGCTTTTTTCTTCCAGATAAAGCAGAATAATAGACTTTTCCAACGGGCCCAGACGGTTAATCATCCGGTAGAGCTGCTTTAGCATGGCTTGTGTTTCGTCCGATTCTTCCATTCGGTCGGAGTCCTGGCTTAGAGTCACGATTTCGGGAATGTTCTTTTCTTTGCGAATAAAGCTAATACAAGTATTCAGTGCGATGCGGTAAATCCATGTGGATACTTTGCACTCTCTCCGGAACTTGGGGTAGGCTCTCCACAAATTGAGCACGACGTCCTGATACAGGTCGTTAAGAGTAGCATTCGGCGTCGTGTACAGATAGCACACTTTATATATGACGCGTTCATACTCCCGTATCACGGACAAGAACTCCTGTTCTACATTCTCCATCGTCTGTTTCTTGCTTCTTGAATTGCTTTTGCTCTGTTAGTCGCAAAGGTAATTAGAAAATCACAAGGGTGTGATTAGATTTTAATCATTTAGTATTCCTTTTAGGCTATTTGGCTGTTGAAATTGCTTTTTTGGCTAAATATTATAAAAAAAGAGTTTGATAATTATAAAAGAGTGCATTATCTTTGCAAGGATACTATTAACAACAATATAAGAGAACGATGATGAAATATTTTATTGGAGTGTGTTGTGCAATGCTGCTGGGTTTGTCGGCATGTGGTGATATTGATAGCCCGGAGTTTCCGCCCTCTGAGGTTAAGAGTGAAGTAAAGGAGGTGGTGGATTTTTCATATACCGAACTGGAAAATTTAGAATCTACCCATGGTATGCATCTTAATTACCGCAATAGGGTGTATGTGTTTTCAGCTGATATAGTGCTGGATTCTCCTTATCAGTCATTCGGGCATATTGAATACTTTATATCTCCTGACAAAGAAAATTTGACGGACAAGGCTTTGTTGTCATATAGCTTCGATTATGACAATGTATATAGTGTCTATCCCGAGTATTATTATGGTTGGCAAAGTACTACAGCTATTTGGTATTTTGATCATTCTGATTGGCAGGCCGGTACCTATTATTATCGTGCGGTTGCTTATAGTAACAGTTGGGGTAGTGGTCCCGGCATCCTTCATGACTGTTTGCAGCAAGATATCAGGCAAGCTACTTTGGATGATCTTAAGTCCTTTACGATTCCTACGAAATACCTTCCTTATGCAGATTTAGGATATGCTAATGAGAATGAAGTATCAGTTTACTTTGGGGTGGATGGATTTGAAGGAAGATTTAAAGAGGTTGGAGTTTGCTATTCCGATGTAAATCAACTCCCTACCATTGCTGATAAAACGTATGTTTCTGAGTCGGCTGATGGCATGCATTTTATTGGCCCTCTTTTACAGAAGGCTTATTATATGCGTCCTTTTGTAGTAACGAAAGATAATGATACGATCTACGGATATGTTCAACGGATTCAATACTCAAGATAAGAAAGATGAAAAAACTGATTATAACCATGCTCATGACGATTGCCGGACTGACAACCCTCATGGCACAGCAGACGCACGATATAAAAGGTGTGGTAACTGACAAGAGAAACGAACCGATAGTAGGTGCTTTGGTCACCGCAGAAGGTACCGACATCAGTTCAATAACCGATATCGACGGTAAATTCCTGTTGCGGGACGTACCTGTTGATACTAAGAAAGTGATTGTAGAGTCAATCGGTATGGAGACTACCGATGCAAAGATTGATCGGCCGATAATGATGGCTGCCCGCCCGAAGCGTCTTTCGCTGGTAGTGGAAGCCGGAATGGACTGGAGCCGTTATACGGCAGAGGGCTCTGATAGCAAAAACGGTTATCACTTTGGTGTAGGTATGGAAGTGCGTATGTCTAAGCGTTGGGCATTTCGTCCGATGGTGCAACTGGCCAGTCGGGGTGCGGAATATAATTTCACGGAAGGATCATACTCTTATAAGGAAACCTGGAATCCGTTGATGCTGGATGTACCGTTGAATTTTCTGGTACGTTATGACCTGGCTCGTAATATGAGTTTGGTACTTTCTTTCGGCCCGGTATTTTCATGGGGACTTAGCGGTAAAGTGAAAGTTTCAGAAACGGGTAAGGAAGATGCTGAATATGACATTTATAGTAAAGATTATGAGAGTAGCTGGGGAAATTATAAGCATGCATTGCTGCATCCGCTCGGGTTCGGTATGACTTATGGCATAGGTGTGGAATATAAGAAGCTTATGATAAACGTTTCCGGTAAGAATATGGGAATTATTGCGGAGGATGAAGGACTGGGAGATGTGAAGGAACATAACTTTGTGCTGGGGGCCAGTGTTTCGTACCGTTTTTAAATCCTACTTATCAAATGTTGAATTTATAAAGAATACTATATATAATGAAACGAATAATTATATTAGCAATTATAGGCCTCTGCATATCAGGAGCATCTATGGCGCAGGGACAAAAACTGAAAGGCAGACTCATTGATAAGGATCATTATCCGGTGAAGAATGCCAAAGTAACCGTAAAAGGCACAAATTTGAGTACTACTTCTGATAAGGATGGTAATTTTTTCATTGAAGATGTACCGCTCTACCTTGATTCCATTCAGGTGGAGAAAGGTAGAAAAGACATCACCGTTAACACACCTATAATGATTTCGATGGGGCGGTTGGTTATAGATAAGCGTTTTTCCTGGTTTGTGAAGGCAGGTGTGGGTGTTAGTCGCTTTTTGGGCGCTGAAGAGACGAAAGATAAAGTGTCTTTTCATGTCGGGGGAGGTGTAGACATTAAAATGGCCAAGCATTGGTCTTTCCAGCCGGCAGCTTACATTGCGCACCGTGAAATGGAGGGCAACACATGGTATTATAGTAATGAAACTACCAATTATAAATTGACATATCTGGAAATTCCTTTGCTTTTTGCTTATAAGTTCCGTTTAAGTTCCTCGATGAATTGGGTAATTGCTGCCGGCCCTTATGTAGATTGCGGCATTAATGGGGATATTCGTGATGTGAGACAACTTCAGAGTCCTAACCCGGATGGCTATGGCTCTCAGTATACATACGAAACAGAAGAATCTGAAGCTTTTGGTAAACGTTTCACCGGTGGAGTAGCTTATAGTATGGGAGTAGAGGGACGCCATTTCACATTCGGACTGACCGGACGTACAGGTTGGACTTCATGGCGTAGGAGTGAAGGGTTTACAAATCTGGAGTTTGAAATAGGATATAAATTCTGAATAGAACACTTGCGGCTGTATCGGCTTACACTTGCGGCTGCGTTGTCTTACACTTGTATAAGTGTGAGCTGACGCAGCCGCAAGCATATAATAACGCAACTATAAGCTGATGTTATTCTTTTTAATAGGGAGAAAGTTAGAGATTGGCCGCCAAAAACTTTCTTACTTCATTAATTGGCATTCCTCTGCGTCGTGCATAATCTTCCAATTGGTCATTTCCAATCTTGCCTACTGCAAAATATCGTGCGGCAGGGTGAGCCAGCATTAATCCGCAAACAGTGGCGTGTGGACGCATAGCGCCGTTTTCTGTTAGCGTAATGCCTATTTGCTGCATATGAAGCAATTCATTCAACAGAAAGTTGACAGACTGATCGGGCAGAGAAGGGTAACCGACGGCAGGACGTATGCCTTGGAATTTTTCCTTTAACAACTCGGGGATGGAAAGGTTTTCGTCCTTTGCGTACCCCCAGGCAACTTTACGCACGTATTCATGCATCTTTTCGGTGGCGGCTTCGGCAAGTCGGTCGGCAAGTGTCTGTACCAACATACGTTTGTAGGGATCATCCTCATAGAGAAGTTCAACTTCTCCGTCACAGGAAGCTGCAAAAATACCTACCGTATCAGGTGTACCGGAAGCAAGGGGACGAACAAAATCGCTGAGGCAGAGAAAAGGACTGCCATCCGGATGGGGGATCTGTTGGCGGAGTAAAGGAAGGCGTGTGCCGTCCAACAGTAAATTATCCCCATCGGCATTAGCCTTGCAAAGACGGAAAATGGTGTGTACATGATAAGTCTCATCCAGCTGGTTAAGCATCCGGTTAGCTTCTTTGAGTAGCTGCATTGCCTCGGCAGCTTTGGCACGATCATCCTCAGAAAAAGTCGTAAGCCAGGAAGCACGGCAAGCATCGCAGCCGTGGATATCCGCAATGGCGGCGAAGCGAGGCTGAAATCCCCATGCATGAAAGAAGTATATCCAATTGATGTATGGAGTAACGTCATGGATAGCGTACGTCAACACTTTATCCGCAGAGCTGTTCATCATTTATCTTTGTAATCGAATCTCAACTCTTCGCCACGGTAAGTATCATCTACTTGTCCGTCACTGTATATCAGGTGTCCGTTAGCAAATGTTTTTTCTACTTTCCAGCGGAAAGAATTACCTTCAAGCGGGCTCCATCCGCACTTGCTGAGAATATTCTCAGAGTTGACTTCCCAACGGTCTCCGTGGCTGACAAGTACAAGGTCGGCCTTATAGCCTTCGCGGACATAACCGCGATCACAGATACCATATATCTGGGCAGGAGCATGGCACATTTTCTCTACAATGGTTTCAATGGAGAAAATTCCTTTTTCTGCCAGTTCGAGCATGCTGACCAGAGAGAATTGAATCATGGGCATACCCGACATGGCTTTCAGTGCGCCACCTTCTTTTTCGCTGAGCAGGTGGGGCGCATGATCGGTAGCAATCACATCAATCACTCCGGTATTGACTGCATTCCGTAAAGCATCACGATCAGCCTGTTTCTTTATGGAAGGATTACATTTGATGCGTGTTCCCAGTTCTTTATAGTCCTGTTGGCGGTATAACAGGTGTGCGACACAGGCTTCGGCTGTAATATGCTTTTCTTCCAGCGGTATATCACTGAAAAATTGCAGTTCTTTGGCTGTAGAGACATGAAGCACGTGCAGACGTGCACCCGCTAAGCTTGCCATGCGTACCGCAAGTTCTGTTGAGGCGTAGCAGGCGGCTGAAGAACGTATGTTGGGGTGCTTGCTGATAGGAACTTCCGGTGCATCACTGAACATTTTCTTATAGTATTCAGTGTTTTTTTTGATGATTTCCTGGCTTTCGCAATGGGTAGCAATCAACATATCTGTTCCATTGAATATATTGAGCAGACTGTTTGTTTTGTCTACCAGCATATTTCCGGTACTGGAACCCATGAAAAGTTTGATGCCGCATACACGATGTTTGTCCAGCTGGTTGAATTCCGTATAGTTATTATTAGTGGCTCCGAAGTAGCAGGAGTGGTTAACGATACACTTCTCATTCAGTAAATCAAACTTTTGTTCGAGCGCACTAAGGGTGGTAGTCAGAGGGGTGGTGTTCGGCATATCCATGATGGAAGTGACACCACCTGCGGCGGCTGCACGACTTTCGGTGAAAATATCCGCTTTGTGGGTTAATCCCGGATCGCGGAAGTGTACATGGTCGTCGATGATACCCGGCAACAGGCAACAGCCGGTAGCGTCTATGGTTTCATCACAAGGAACGGAGAGCTTTTTTCCATAGGTAAGTATTTCGGCAATCCGGTCGCCTTCAATCACTACGGAACCTTGTACAGAGCGTCCCTCGTTCACTATTGTTGCGTTATGTATCAGTGTTCTTTTCATCTTCACTAATCATTTATCATTAATCACTAATTGTTTTTTACTGCTTGCGGGTATTTATGGAACCAACTATGCATTTTCAGTTTGATAACACCGAAAACGGCCTCTCCAAAGATACTGCTGTTCATTTTCGAGGTACCCAGTTCCCGGTTGATAAAGATAACCGGTACTTCCACAATCTTGAAACCGCATTTGTAAGCAGTGAATTTCATTTCAATCTGGAAGGCATAACCTTTGAAGCGGATACCATCCAGGTCGATTGTCTGCAATACCTCACGACGGTAGCACTTAAAGCCGGCGGTCGTATCATGTATCGGCAGTCCGGTGATGAGGCGTACATACTTGGAGGCAAAGTAGGACATCAATACCCGTCCCATAGGCCAATTCACTACATTGACGCCACTGACGTAGCGTGAACCGATAGAGACATCGGCACCTTCTTCGGCGCAGGCTTTGTACAGGCGTGGCAGGTCGGCAGGGTTGTGGCTGAAATCGGCATCCATTTCGAAGATGTATTCATAATTATGTTCCAGCGACCATTTGAAGCCTGCGATATAGGCAGTACCCAGTCCCAGTTTGCCTTTGCGTTCTATCATGAACAAACGTTCGGGGAACTCTTGCTGAAGGGTCTTGACTATGTTGGCAGTGCCATCAGGCGAGCCATCTTCTATAATCAGGATATGGAATACTTTTTCCAGGGCGAAAACGGCACGGATGATGTTCTCGATGTTTTCCCGTTCGTTGTATGTAGGAATGATAACGATGCTGTCCGATGTCTGCATATTCATAAAAGGAGGTTCTAAATTGGGAACAAAGTTAAGTGTTTTCTACCACATACGAATAAAACTAAGGATTATTTAGTAATTTTGCGCCCGTTATGATGACTATTACCGAGCTACAACAACGATATGCCGCCCATCCCAATGTGGAAGCTATGAGTGGTTTACTGAAGAATCCGTCTGTCCGCACTCTTTTCTGTGGCGGGCTATGTGCTTCTGCTGCTTCACTGTTTTCGTCCGTGCTGGTGCAGCGTGGAGAATTTCCTTTTGTTTTTATTCTGGGCGATCTGGAAGAGGCGGGATATTTCTACCATGACCTTACGCAGGTGCTGGGAACAGATAAAGTCTTGTTTTTCCCTTCTTCATTTCGCAGGGCAATAAAATACGGACAGAAAGATGCTGCGAATGAAATACTTCGTACTGAAGTGTTGAGTCGCTTGCAGAAAGGTGAAGAAGGACTTTGTGTGGTGACATATCCTGATGCATTGGCCGAAAAGGTCGTTTCCCGGAAAGAATTGGGGGATAAAACCCTGAAACTGCATTCGGGGGAGAACGTGGACACGAACTTTATCATGGAAGTGTTGCGTAGTTATGGCTTCGAGTATGTAGATTATGTGTATGAACCGGGACAATATGCCGTACGTGGTAGCATTATCGACGTGTTTTCTTTTTCTTCTGAGTTTCCGTACCGTATTGACTTCTTCGGGGATGAAGTGGAAAGTATCCGCACGTTTGAGGTGGAGACACAGCTTTCCAAAGAAAGGAAGGATAGCATTGTAATTGTCCCCGATTTAAGCCGTAGTCTGGAGCAGGGTGGTGCGAGTGGCATGGTTTCGTTTCTGGATTTTCTGTCGGCGGATACCGTACTGGCAATGCGTGATTTGCTTTGGTTGCGTGAGCGCATTCAGACAGTGCATGATGAAACACTTACTCCACAGGCAATTGCTGCCCGCGAAGCAGAAGAAAGTGGCTGTATAACCTTAGATGGCAAGCTGATTGACGGAAGCGAGTTTACACTCCGTGCATTGGATTTCCGTCGTATGGAATTTGGTAATAAACCGACAGGTACACCGGATGCTACGATTACTTTTGATACGTCTGCACAGCCTATTTTCCGCAAGAATTTTGATATGGTAGCTGAGAGTTTCAAAGAATATATGGAGAAGGGATATGCGTTGTACATCTGTAGCGACAGCATGAAACAAACTGACCGTATCCGTGCCATCTTTGAAGACAGGGGGGATCAGATTGCATTTACGGCCGTGGAACGTACGTTGCATGAAGGGTTTGCCGATAATGTCTTGCGGCTTTGTATCTTTACGGATCATCAGTTGTTCGACCGTTTTCATAAATATAATCTGAAGAGTGACAAAGCGCGTAGCGGTAAGGTGGCTCTAAGCTTGAAAGAGTTGAACCAGTTTACTCCGGGAGATTATGTCGTACATACCGATCATGGAGTAGGGCGTTTTTCAGGACTGGTGCGTATTCCTAACGGAGATACGACACAAGAAGTGATGAAACTGGTCTATCAGAATGAAGACGTGGTGTTTGTTTCCATTCATTCATTGCATAAAGTATCTAAGTATAAAGGTAAGGATGGTGAAGCTCCCCGCCTGAATAAGTTAGGTACCGGTGCTTGGGAAAAACTGAAAGAGCGCACCAAAACTAAGATTAAGGATATTGCACGCGATCTTATCAGGCTATATTCTCAGCGTCGGGAGGAAAAAGGATTCCAGTTTAGTGTGGACAGTTTCCTGCAGCGGGAGTTGGAAGCATCGTTTATCTATGAAGATACACCTGATCAGAGTAAAGCTACGGCGGATGTAAAAGCAGATATGGAAAGTAATCGCCCGATGGACCGTTTAGTTTGTGGAGACGTTGGTTTCGGTAAAACGGAAGTGGCAGTCCGTGCAGCTTTTAAGGCGGTGGCGGATAATAAGCAGGTGGCTGTCCTGGTACCTACGACAGTGCTGGCTTACCAACATTTTCAGACGTTCAAGGATCGTTTGAAAGATTTGCCTTGCAAGGTGGAGTATTTAAGCCGTGCCCGCACGGCAGCGCAGGCAAAAGCAGTTATAAAAGGTTTGGCTACCGGAGATGTGAATATACTGATCGGTACACATCGTATTTTAGGTAAAGATATACAATTCAAGGACTTGGGATTACTGATTATTGATGAAGAGCAGAAATTCGGAGTATCTGTAAAAGAGAAACTGCGCCAGCTGAAAGTGAATGTAGATACCTTGACTATGACGGCTACACCTATTCCCCGCACATTGCAATTCTCATTGATAGGGGCACGTGACCTGAGTGTGATACAAACACCTCCGCCCAACCGTTATCCGATTCAGACTGAAGTGCATACCTTTAACGAGGAAGTGATTGCTGATGCCATCAACTTTGAAATGAGTCGTAACGGGCAGGTGTTCCTTGTGAATAACCGTATTTCCAATTTGCCTGAATTGAAAGCAATGATTGAGCGGCACATTCCGGATTGCAGAATAGCTATCGGACATGGGCAGATGGAACCGACAGAACTGGAAAAGATAATCTTTGGCTTTGTCAATTATGACTATGATGTCTTGATAGCTACTACCATTATAGAAAGTGGTATTGATATTCCAAATGCTAATACCATTATTATCAATCAGGCACAGAACTTTGGTTTAAGCGATCTTCACCAGATGCGCGGTCGCGTGGGAAGAAGCAATAAGAAAGCTTTCTGTTATTTGCTGGCACCTCCTCTTTCTTCTTTGACTCCCGAGGCAAGACGTCGTTTGCAGGCTATTGAGAACTTCAGCGATTTGGGTAGTGGAATTCATATTGCTATGCAGGACCTCGATATTCGTGGTGCAGGCAATATGTTGGGGGCAGAACAAAGCGGTTTCATTGCCGATCTTGGTTATGAAACTTATCAGAAGATATTAACGGAAGCTGTTCACGAATTGAAGACTGATGAGTTTGCCGATCTCTATGCTGAAGAGTTGAAAGCCGAAGGTGGTGTCATTAGTGGCGAACAGTTTGTTGATGAATGTCAGGTAGAAAGTGATCTGGAATTGCTGCTGCCCGCTACATACGTCACGGGCAGTAGTGAGCGTATGTTACTTTACCGTGAATTGGATAGCCTGACATTGGATAAAGATGTAGAAGCTTTCCGTAATCGGCTTATCGACCGTTTTGGTCCTGTTCCGTCAGAAACGGAAGAACTGCTGCGTATTGTGCCGTTGCGTCGTCTTGCTGCCCGCCTTGGCGCGGAAAAAGTTTTTCTTAAAGGCGGGCGTATGTCGTTATTCTTTATTTCCAATCCGGAAAGCCCCTATTATCAGAGTCAGGCATTCGGTAAAGTTATTGCATACATGATGAAGTATACCCGTCGCTGCGATTTGCGCGAACAGAATACCCGTCGTAGTATGCTGGTGAAGGATGTGAAGAATGTGGAAACGGCAGTTGGTGTTTTGCAGGAGATTGTGGCGATGCAGGTGGAAGAAGGATAGTTTCCTGACGACTATCGTCCAAACTGTACCGCAAATCCCAGATTAAAGAATGTGACATTGTTCTTAAACCAACTGTGGTCTATTCCGTCATCATAATCGTATGGATTGGAAAGCCGTGCGTCGGGGTTTGCAAACCAGTCGGCTGTGAGTATATCTGCACGAAACACTCCTGATAATTTCTTGGTAATGTAGAATTCGTAACCCATGCCGAATGACAGTCCGCAATATCCTCTCTGAAAAGATATTCCATTCCGTTCACCTCGTTGGTAAGTACGTTCCTGATAGTTCATGTAGCCTATGCCGAATGAAAGAAATACCCCTTGGTTTCCCTCGCTCCACAAGTAGCGGTAAGTAATATTGGGGTGTATATAATGGAGGTGCATTTTATCCGGCAGACGAGCTACCCGTAAGTAATCATACTGAAGCCCTAGGGCAAAGTTGGGCATGAAGTAGTAGCGTCCTTCTGTCATCAGGTTGTATCCCGCACGGTCGCCATTTTTACTGAAAAAGTCATTACGGTTTCCTTCTACGCGCGGCAATGTTAGTCCGCCACCCAGTGAGATACTGAAGTTTTGCGGCAGGTAGTCTTGTGCTTGCAAGGTTGTGCTTGCATAACTCAAAAAGAGAGCGAAGAGAATTAAGAGTCGTTTCATCATTGGTAGATTAATATTTATCGTTTTCCATATAATTTGTCTATCAAATCCATCCGTCCGATACGGCGCAGTTCGTTGATGATGTTCTTTCGTTCTTCCGGTTTATACCAGAAGAAGAACTGACGCTGCGCCAGCTTTTCACGTGGTGTTTTGGCACTGAATACAGGCTCCAATGTGTATGGATGATAGCCGGTATACCAAGCTTCAGTGGCTACGGTCATGGGGGTGGGGGTAAAGTCTTGCACTTGTTCCAAATGAAAATCAAGGCGCTTGGTGATAACAGCCAGTTCTGCCATGTCCTCTTCCTTGCAGCCGGGATGGCTGGAAATGAAATAAGGAATCAGCTGTTGCCGCAACCCTTCTTCGCGGTTGATGTGATCGAATATCTTTTTGAATTCCTGAAACTGGTCGAACGAGGGCTTGCGCATGATACTCAATACCCGGTCACTGGTATGTTCCGGTGCCACTTTAAGACGACCGCTTACGTGGCGGGCTATTAATTCGCGGGTATATTCATCAGTGCTTTTATTAGTCGCCGGATCTTTGCTTTGATGCAAGAGCAAGTCGTAACGTACACCACTACCGATGAAACTCTTTTTGATGCCGGGTAGAGTGTCTACCGCATGATAAATATCCAGTAAAGGCCGATGGTCGGTATTCAGGTTCGGACAAACTTTAGGATGGATACATGAGGGGCGTTTGCACTTCTTACAAATATTCTCATCCCTCCCTTTCATCCGGTACATATTGGCGGATGGACCGCCAAGGTCACTCAGGTATCCTTTAAAGTCGGGAAGCTCCATTAGTGCCTTTACTTCTTTAAGAATGCTTTCTTTACTGCGGCTTACAATAAATTTTCCCTGATGTGCCGAGATCGTGCAAAATGCACAACCACCGAAACACCCACGGTGGATATTCACCGAAAACTTAATCATATCGTATGCCGGAATTCGCTTGCCTTTGTATTTGGGATGAGGCAGACGGGTGTAGGGCAAATCGTACGAACGGTCGAGTTCAGCTTCCGTCAGGGGTGGGTAAGGAGGATTGACAACAACAGTCATGTTATCCACTTCCTGTGTAATACGGGAGGCAGTATATTTATTACTCTCTTCTTCAATGTGGCGGAAATTGGCAGCCTGCTTCTTCTTGTCTTTCAGACATTCAGCATGAGAAAAGAGACGGATATCTCCTTCTTCACTGATGAAGTCCGTTGTCTTGCATAGGTAAGCAATTTGCGGAATGGTATTTAGTGATAACCGCTTATCATTGAATCTTCTTATCAGTTCCACCACAGGTTTTTCTCCCATTCCGTAAATCAGCAAGTCGGCCCCGCTTTCTATGAGAATGCTTTTCATAAGCTTATCCTGCCAATAATCATAATGCGTCACGCGGCGCATGCTTGCTTCGATACCTCCCAATACGACGGGAACGTCGGGATATAATTTCTTCAGAATTTGAGTGTAAACAATTGAAGGGTAATCCGGACGCATATCCGGACGTGCATCCGGTGTATAGGCATCGTCACTACGTAAACGCTTGTTGGCAGTGTATTTGTTTACCATAGAGTCCATACATCCGGGACTGATACCAAAGAACAGGCGGGGACGTCCTAACTTCTTGAAGTCGCGTAAGTCATCCCGCCAATTGGGTTGAGGTATAATCGCCACGCGCAAACCCTCTGCTTCGAGGATACGTCCGATAACAGCAGCCCCGAAAGAAGGGTGGTCTACATAAGCGTCACCACTGAACAGGATAACGTCCAGTTCGTCCCATCCGCGTAACTCCACTTCTTTTTTCGTTGTGGGCAACCAATCAGTCAGTCGATATTCTTTCATGCCGCAAAGATACGCATAAAATGAAGTTCAGCCAGAAAATGCATAGTTAAATTCCTGTTGACGATGCTTGCGGTTCGTCCCCAAGTCCGAGGTAAAACGGCTTCGTGAGACGACGAAATCCTCCTTGTAAGGTGAGCGCTAACAAAAATATCAGAGAATCGTCTGTTTTATCTTTATATTTTATACTTTTGTACGCCGATGGCACAAATAAAATATAAATCAATCTATATATTATGGAAATACCTCCGTATGAAGAATCAAAAGATGTGATACAACGCAAACTCGATCAGACAACTATGATTTTGCAGAATATCAATGCTTATTTTTTACTGATTGATAAAGATTTTATAGTCTGCGATACCAATTACTATTCCTTGAATAAGCTTCCTGCTCCTGAGGTTGGTATGACACAAAAGGTCGGTGACCTGTTGCATTGCCGGAATGCTGCCGAAGCCGGCGAATGTGGTATGCATCAGCAGTGTAAACTTTGTGGTATCCGCGCGGCTATTGGAAGAGCTTTTCATAAGAAAGAGAGTTTCCAAAAAGTAAATGCTTCTATGAATCTTCTGAATGACGAAGAAGACAAAGTAATCCCTTGTGATGTTTCAGTATCGGGGGCTTATGTTGTTATTGACGGGGAAGATCATATGGTATTGACGGTTTATGATGTGACGGAACTACAGAATGTTCAAAGGTTGCTGAATATTGAGAGAAAGAACTCGATATCTGCAGAGAGATTGAAATCCACTTTTATTGCGAATATAAGTCATGAAGTCCGTACACCACTGAATGCGATTGTTGGTTTTTCGGGATTGATAGCTACTGCTTCTGATGAAGAGGAAAAGAAAATGTATATGGATATTATTTCAGAGAACAATGAACGTTTGTTACGTTTGATAAATGATATCTTTGATCTTTCGCAGATAGAAGCCGGAACTCTGAATTTTGAGTATTCTGAGTTTGATGCCAATGACTTGTTAAGAGAACTGGAAGGTATGTTTAAGGTGAAACTATTCAATAATCCTTCAGTTGATTTGATTTGTGAAGACTCTGTGCAGCCTATTATCATGTATTCTGAACGCCAACGCATCATTCAGGTGATGGCAAACCTGATTCATAATGCGATCAAGTTTACCAAATCAGGGGAGATACGCTTTAGTTGTCGTATGGAGGGAACGGATGAGGTTTACTTTTATGTATCCGATACTGGAATTGGAATTCCGAAAGAAGAACAGCAAGAGATATTTTCCAGTTTTAAAAAGTTGGATCGGGAAGTACCGGGAACAGGTCTGGGGTTGACACTTTCACAAACTATTATCCAAAATTTGGGAGGTAGGGCAGGTTTGGAATCTGAGGTCAATAAAGGTTCTACATTTTGGTTTGTAGTACCCTTGATTATGAATCGGGAATATAATTAAATGAGAGAAAATAATATAAAAACGAATCCTGTTAGAAGCTTTCTTATGCTGAAACAGGATTCGTTTTTTTATCTCTAATTCCCGGATACGATCATGAATGATGATTTGCTATTTACTGCACAATTTATCTTTTGGTGAATTGCACCGTCATTTGTTCGCCATCGTAAATCTCACGAAAGCCGATTTGTTGTTCTGCCAGATATTCTTTTAAATCATTGAAGGCAGCAGTATCATTCATGATAATTTCCAGTTTCTCACCCGGTGTAGCTTCGCACATGGCTTTGACGGCCGGGATGAGAGGACTGTAAAGTTTTTGACCGCACGTGTCGATTGTTTTCATTTTATTATTCCTCTTCTATGGGTTCCTGCTTTGAAAACCATTCCAGATAGAGCTTAATCAGTTGCTGTAATCCGAAGGCTTTCATGTTGTTATGGTATATCACGTCGATGCAGAGGTCGAGCAAGTCTTTGCTGTCTTCTTCCTGTGATGCGATGAGGGAGCGGATATTCAGTCGCAGTTTTTCCAAAACAGATTCGTCTACAATACCATTACTGTCAATAAGATGACGGAAAAGTCCGTATTTCTCAATGGTTGCCAGGTTCTCTTCGGATATCTCTAGGCTGCGGGTACCGCTGGGGTTTGCTTGTATAGTATACATAGTGTTTTATATTTTTAAAGGTTTATACTCTGAGAGCAAAGATAAGCGTTATTTTTAATTAGACGTATTGTTTTCTACTTTTTTGCTTGAAAGAATTGCAGGATAGAAGCCATGACAGCGTTGCGATCCGTTTCCTGTTCAATACTCTCTAATGGGAACCCCATAACGAAGGTACGGTAGTTGCCCTGATAGGCAATGGCGGCACTTTGATTTCCGGCAGTATAGGTGAGTACCGGGAAAGCAGTACCTGTCGGTAGAATACATTCGGGAGCAGTTACAGGATAAGCGTACTCATTGGGTAGGCGGGGGATACTGAATGTACGTCCCAGACCATTAATATTTCCTGAGCGATTATCGGTGATGGACTGTCCGTAGGCATATTTCAGAATGTTTTGTGTGAACTCCCGGTCTCCTTGCGAACCGTTCATATCGCTGCCAAGATAGGAACCGCTCACAAGCAGATTTCCACCGGATTGGCAATAAGCGGTCAGTACTCGCTGCATGGCAGAGGAAAAGGTTTTGTAATATGCATTGCTTGCCGGATTGCTTTGGCGGTCTTCTTTTTCCAGTCCGAGGATATAGTCTACGATATCGTAAGCTTCCAATGGAATACGTCCGCTTTCTACGGCTTCATCACTGCATGATACAAAACTATAATCTCCGGATGCCTGTATCGCTTTCCCATGTATGAAAGGATAATCGAAGCTGTTTCCGGCAATTTTCATTCCTTCCCATTCACTACCGCTACGTCCCAGTTCCTTTCTGGTCTGTTTACGGGAGAATTCTGTTTGAGCACCACAAAGTGAGATGTCATATAAGTAAGGTACACCCGGATCTTTACTTAAATCGAATCCGGCTTCAGTGGGGGTATCAATGGCGGCTGGCCCACTGAGGCGGTCGAATCCATTGACAATTAACACACGTCCTTTTTCTTTTTTTGCTTTATAAGCTGCAAGAATTTCGGAGGGGAAACTTTCTCCACCCCGGTTGGCCGCGGTTACTTTAAAGGAATAGACAATACCGGGTTCTATCTTTACGGTATAAGAGGGACTATTGACACGTATGCCATTGTCAAAGCCCCCACGACCAATGCGGGTATATACGATGTATTCGCGCGGTTTGGCAGTTGGTTCCAACGGGTCTTCTTCACCATTCCAGGAAAGTTCCAGTGTGTTCTTTTTGTTGCCGAAGCGAATTGCGAAGTTACTTACAGGAAGAGGTTGTACCACATAATCCTTGCCATGCTGATCGCAAAGGTATTGCAGAATGGCTTTATAAATAGAGCGTCCTACGGTGAATTTAAAGTTGGGATCATGTCCGAGGCGCATATCGGCAAAGTTCTGGTGCGAAAGTAATTCGACAATAGTGGAAGGAACGGCGGGCAGTCGCGTTTCACTGTAATTACGGTTCCACATGCTGCGGCGAGTCCAGTCCGTGGCATAACTGGAACGGATATCCCGCTGGAGTTGGGTAAGCAGAATGTCGGAAAGGTCTCGGGAGGCATAGCGGTCTGTTCCGGCTCCGAGTACTCCGTCATTGAATTCAGTGGTATATATGCCGAGCGTACCTATGATTTTATCTTCTTTGCTGACACCCGCATCGCTGTGCAATGCCATTGAGAGTTCAAAAGGTACTCCTAAACCTTTGTCTTTGGGATTGAATATCGAACCGCCGGACAAATAGTTAATCATTCTGGAACGTACATTAATGTCATCGGACATATCATCTTTACCTTCACGCCCGCCATAAACCGGATAAGGCATGCCGGACCATTGGGCGGAATAACGGGCACCTTCCAGATAACGAGGCATTCCACTGGTTTCTCCACCGCGTTCTATATTGCCCATTCCACCACCAAAGCGTACGGCATCAGCGCAGACTACCCCTTTCTGTTTGCTTTCATTGCTAAGTACCACCATGCCATAATCATTCTTTCCCTTATCAAAAGAAAAAGTACCGAGATACACCCATGTACCACCACCTATCTGCTGATTTACCTTGAACTCAGTGGTTCCTCCATTATGGAAAACAATATATTTGGCATCACTTACGCTATTAGGCAAAGTTTGATAAGAGACGTATACAGCATACTCTCCTGTTTCCGGAATATCGGGTATCCACTCGGCAAAGGCTTTGTCTTTTTTCTTTTCTGTAGGGGCAAAACGTGCGGTACCACTGACGAAGGGGTTCTCTCCGTCCCGATAAACCTGTTTGCGCCAGGCAAAGCCGGGGAGTCCTGTTTGCTCCCATTTGGCTTTACGACTTTTCACATCCAGGTAGAGGGAATTCTGCGCACCGTCATTATCGACAATGACTTCCTGCTTTTGTGTATCCCGTTCGCGGGGGGTAAATACGTTGGCACCGGCATTCTCTAGCATAGGGATAACATAAGGCAGGATAAAGGATTGTGTGAACTGGTCTTCTGTGGTGCAGAATAACCGTGGCCGTTGCCAACCCCATTCGCCTGTTTTGTTGATGAAATACTTCCCGTGGCTTTGCCATAAAGCTATATGCTTCCCTTCTAATCCCCGGCTGACGTCGTAAGGACGGGAAGTGCGTGTCACCCAAGGTTCACCTTTGTATTCCAGTCCGCTGTACAGGCGAGACTTATCTTTCTTTCCTTTCCGATATAAGTTTGGAATGAGGTTTTCGATAGTTTGTCCGCTTGTTACTACCGTCAGATCGTAGTAGTTCACAGGACCCGGTAATATCTGTTTCAGATGTCGATAAATGGCATCCACTGTTTCCGGCCGAAAAGGCTGATAGGAAAACTTTTCATCGGCATAGATGAACAGCTTTTTCTTTTGGTGATTGATGCGGAAACTATCCAGTTTACAAGTTCCTATATTTACGGTTGTGGTAGTATATTCCCGGAAGAAAGATTGAAGACGATCTTGCACGTTCGCCTCGATATCTTGTGCAAAGAGTGAGCTTCCATATAGAATTATGGTAAGTAATAAAACAATTCTTTTCATACGTAATACGGTTTAGTTCTGCCATCTGGGAACAACAAAAGATATTTTGTGCTCCAGAGGCGGACAAAATTACGTATTTTATTGGTTGGGAGATATACATTTCATTTATTTTATATATTTGAATCATTTCCCCCGTCTTGTTCTTTTATTATATCCTCAAGTTTCGCAAGCTCAGCTTTCGCAGTTAACAAGATAACAAGGTACAAGTTGATAAAGGGGAATCATTGAATATAAATAGCCAAAGGTTATGATACGTTTATCATTGATAAAACGTTACGAAAAGGTAGTATTCCGCTTGCCTTGAAACCTTCCCAAAACCAGTGTTAGGGAAAGTCGTTACCTTTGCCATCTTCAGTGTGTGTCACGAGAGAAATAACGTGAAAGAGTTGGCTACTCAGTAATGTTATTCTCGTAATTTTTAAAGAGATGGTAGTAGGTCTACCGCAGGAGTTGATAGCAAACCACTTTGTGTTGCTTTGTTGGAATTGGAAACTGATAGGTGGTGAACGACAATTGAAAGTCTTCCGTAAGGATGGCAATGTCGATGGCAAGGAGATGAATGAAAATGAACTATTGATGCAGCATCGTTGGCAAAGTTATCAAGTCACATCAAGGCCAAGGTCTATTTTGAATCTTGGAATAATAGCTGAAGAAACCTGCTTACTGACGGCTGGGTGTGCGGTGTAGAGATGCCATGACCTTGTCATAGGCTCTTTGAAGGAACGTGAAAAGTAGGCATGGAATGGCAAGGGAAAATGCTAGAGCGGTGATACGCAAAGTAGAAAGTACCGATGTTCATGTCTGCGGCAGATTACCTCGTAGTAGTGTTGAAGTCCGTACAACCGTTATTTCAAGAAATAAAAGAATACAGATTTTGTATTGATAGAAGAGGATGCGACAGTGCATCCTCTTTTTTATCTTTACATTTTCTCATGAAATCGTTTCCGATGATTTATCCCTGTTTCTTTGAACAACCTGCTTCAAATCATTAGTTTTGTCTTGCCAGCCAGTTTCCGGCTGTAATTGTATAATCACTAAATTACTAAAATTTATGCAGAAAAAGACACTACTTCCTCAATCGGTTCACAAATTAAAACGAGTTTGGATATTATGTCTGATAAGTCTGTGCATTGCACCATTAAATGCACAAACTTTATACAAAATTGAGATGCCCAATTACATCCTGCAAGCATCAGGTACAAACACAGAGACTTTATACATCAAAAACAAGGAATCTGAAAACCTGATTCAACTCGGAAAACTAAAGTTCGGATGGACACCTGCCATCACAATGGAAAATACATGCAGTTATGAAATCATTGAAGTAAACGGATATCAGGCCATCCGTGCCACCTACACTTTTCCTTCATCTGTACCTTCTTCCATTACACTGACCGGAACCTTCATTGCACGTCCCGACCGGGTAGATGTCCAATATTGGGTTTCCGGTGTTCCTGCCGGATATGTCACCAACTGGGGAGGCTCACAATTCCGCTTCATACTCTCCAACAAGGCAAATACCCAAATATTGCCAGAGGCCAAACTCGGCTTATGGCAACGGGATGCACAAGGAGGATTGCCCATTGAAGCCGCAGACTCCAATTTCTTCCCATTCCTCATAAAAGATAAAATAATATGTCTGGCCTATGGTCCTGAGAATAAGGCTAATTCCAGTTGGAAGGATGACTGGTACAGGCACACAGTCTTAATTGATAATAAAGACGGTTCATACTCCACGAAGTTCTCCGTACTGGTGGCTTCTTCGGACTGGCCGTACGAAGCCATCTGCGCCCAATGGAAAGGACGTCCCTTTGCATTAACTCTCAGTACCGATAAACCTTACAATTGGTGGGAGAATGCATCCGGAACATTAAGCGTAAAAGCAAATCTGGCCAACACTTCCCAAGAGAAGAAAAATTGCACACTCAAATATTGGATCAGAGACTATGCCGGAAATTATGTTGTCAATGAAAGCCGGTCACTTACTTTAGAAGCCGGTCAGCTACAGGTCTACCCCATTGAGTTCACCCCCGAAAGCGAAAGAGAAATCTACTTTGTAGAGGCTTCCATCGAGGATGAAACTGGCAAGGAGCAAGTATTCCACAGAACGAATTTAGGGTTTCTACCCCCACATGAATTCACATCTACTCCTGATGAAAACATCATGGGACTTTCCGCTTACTGGGCTATCCCCGACTCAACAGAATTGAAACGGCTACTAAACAGAATGGGGGTCAGATGGGTAAGAAACGGAATTAACAGCAGTTTCAAGAATATTGAAGCAATGTATCATAACAATATCGACTGGACAAAAAAGTGGAGTGATACAGAACAAGATAAACAAATCCGAACCTGCTTCCAAGAAATAGTGAAGAACGGAAACAAAATTTGGGAGTTCGGCAATGAACTGAATATGAGTTCTCCTGATATAGGTGGAGCCGGTGAAGGTATCGGAAAAGCACTATTGGCCGAGCCTTATGTGAAATGGTTAAAAGCTATTCGCAAGATACAGTCGGAAAAAACGGAATGGCAAAAAATCAAAATTATATCTTTCGGTTTTGCCGGTACTGACGAAGTATTCCTGGAAAAACTCGTCACACTAGGAGGTTGGGAATTGCTGGATGGGATAGCACTTCACCCAGGAAGAGGTAACTTTACTCCCGATTATCCTGTAACAGTTCCATGGAATGAATTTGAGAAACCTTCTTCAGGATATCAATACTGGAATTACTATGGTTCCATCCGTACTCTCAAAAACTTCATCAAAGCACATGGAAATGATAAAGATTTATACCTGACGGAAGTCTACGCACTTGACTTTCCGAACCATTCATGGAATGATACTCCCCGCGAATCAGCCGAGAACGTGGTCCTCTCATTTGCACTTGCCGCTGCTGAAGGAGTAAAGAATGCACTCTATTACCAGCTATTCAATTCTGTATGGAACAATCAATTAGGCGTGAGAGAAGACAACCGCGAATATTTCTTTGGTCTAATTAACCGCGATCTAAGTTTCAAGCCTTCCCTTATGGCTTACTGCAATATATCCGAAGCGTTGGATGGGGCCCGTTTCAAAGGATGGATCAAGTTCAGTGAAAATAATCCTTTCAGCAAAGGAATCATGTTCGATACGCCTAAAGGTCCTATGAGTATTATTTGGGACAGAATAGAAGGCGATATACTTCCACGTCCCAATGGGAACAGTTCTCCGGAACCTTGGATTAGTTCATGGAATATACAAACGGAACTGACTTTGCCTTGCAAAGAAGAAAGCATTACGGTATTGAATGCCATCGGACAAAAAGAATCGATCCCGGTGAAAGACCATAAAGCTACAATAACTCTAACCGGAGCTCCTGTTATTGTTTACGGCATGGATGCCTCTCAGATACAGCTTCACGGAGATGCCCCGACCGGCATAGAGAACCTTTACGTCAACGGGAAAGATATACAAATAAGTCCCAATCCAGTAAAGGATCGATTGTTCATCAAAGCTAGTTTTCAGTCGGACATCGAGCAAATGCATCTCTATATTTATAATGTAATCGGGCAGCAGATTGTAAGTCAATCAATTCCGGTATCAGGTAATACCTTGGAACACAGCATAAACGTGACCGGGATCAATGCAGGAATCTATTACGCAGTCTTCGACATAAATGGTGTCAAACGCATAACCAAGAAGATTATCAAGCAATAGAACAGTTCATATTATCCTTAAGATAGAAGTGTTACACAAAGCAATCTTTTTGCTTGGCTAACACTTCTATCTATCTTGTGGGTCATACCCCATATGCCTCGGTGTTAATTGGGCACGACCGGACAGAATGTATTACGGAAATAACAAGACTGACGCCCCAAATATAAGTTTCGACGACTCTTTCATTTATGACGAGATTGCCTTAAAACCTGTCGACCGTAAACTACCGTTGGAAATATTGGATAATATTAGTGTACCGTCTTTCAGAACCATATTTTTTGTTTTATGGGGCTTCATTAAATCTTCTGAGATTTCATAGTGTATGGAAACATTTTGCATAGGAACCTGATTCTTCCATACGCAAATAGTGATGGTCACTTTTTGAACCATTTGATCTGCAAACTTCACATACTGTTTCCAGTCATATTGAGTGATGTCGTGCCTGCCGGAACGAATGTGGTAGGCGATACTACCGTCTTGTAGAGGAGTATCGCTTGGAGGCATCTCTTTGGCATCTAGCCCCTTTTCTCCGAATATAAACTCATATACCGGAGTAGCATGTACTCCGATTCTCCTTTAGGGTCGGCCCATTGATCTTCGGTGGCGCTGGCAATATAAACCGGACGTGGGGCTAAAAGAGCTATCAACTCATGCTGGTCAAAAGGAAGCGTGTTCTCTTTGCCGTTGTATTTCCAGAAGTTGCGACAAAACCAATGGGGAAACTGTTGGTTGACGGCTTGAATGGTTTCTCCGATTGCACGTCGGGAAAGGGCGGCCCCTCCGCAACCGGAGCAATTGGAAATAATCATAGCAAAACGTTGCTCTGTGACTCCTGCCCATAAGGCGGCTTTACCATGCCGTGAATGTCCGAACACGGCTACTTGGGATGTGTTGATATCTTTGTCTGCTTCGAAATAGTTCATCGCACAACTCATGGCCCATGCCCACGCGGCTATGGTTCCCCATTCGTCGTTAGCCGGATGATGTTGTCCTTTTTTGTAGAATAGAGGGTGAACTCCATTTTTAAATGCATCATCAAAATCAGGGTCAATGTCTCTGCGATAGATAGTGACAAGGGCGTATCCGTTTCCCATCAGCATCTCGATGGGCCATCGGGCAACTGCAATGCCTCGGGGAGGCAATCTCTTCCATAAAAATTCTTTTTGTTTTTCGGGAGTTGGATAGGATATACCGGGATCTAGGCTGATGGTATGGTTACCTTTGAAGTTTAATCCGAAGAATAGAGGTACTGCTCCTGAACACTTGTTCGGAATATATATGAGGACTGTAAAGTAGTGTTTGTCACTTTTTGTCAGATAAATCGAAACTTCCTTACGTGTAGCTATACCGCCTAACGCATTTTTGTCTTCTGTCAGAATTTTGAAGTGCATATCTTTCGGATGTTTAGGTGCTTTGCAGAACATTTCCGTTTCGAAGAGCCGGAGTAGTTCCGGCCTGCGTTTTTGGTTCCATTGTTTCAGGGTATTTATAGTGGTTCTGTTTTTCATTATCAATGGATTAGGTAGATCGTAATTCGGAATGTTTTCTTCTTCATAATTTGCTTTAGAAGCAAGATATCTGAATATAGTGTCTTTAGGAAGACTTTCAGCCAACACCGTAAGCACAAAACACTGTAAGAAGCACAAGATTCCTGTAATCTTTTTGGGAGTATTCATGGTAAATAGTTTATATTATTCTTAATCTTTTGAACTTTATGGTATCTTTGATTAATGATAAAGCTGAATTCGTGATGCATCTATTCCGTATATTACGCAAGGAGCACCAGTCAATTCTATAGTTACTTGATTATCGGTAGTAGGCACTATCTGTTTTTGTCCGATGGCATTCAGTAAGGTGACCTCGGGAACATTGCTTGGCAATGTCAGTTTCTTTTTTGTTTTCCATGAGCTTACCCAAGGTTCCGGAAAAATATCTCCGTTGGGATGAGTCAGAATATTTCCTTCTGTCCTGTCCCAAAGTACAGCCATGCTTCCCCGGGGAGTATCAAATAAAATTCCTCTGCTAAGCGGATGCTTTTCGTCCATCCGTATCCAGCCTTTGAATACGGCTTTATCCAATACTTCAGCTGTGTTGCAAAAGGCCATCAAAGAAGGCTTGAAGCTTAAATCTCTGTTGATCATCCCAAAGAAATACTCCCGGTTGGTGGCATTTACTCCTAAATGGTCGAACCATACGGAGTTAAATAGCTGATAGTAAAGCGCATTCTTTACTCCTTCTGCCGCTGCAAGCGCATATGATAATAATAAATTCTCCGCTGCTTCGCGAGGGGTGTCGTTCCATGAATGATTGGGATAATCAAGCGCGTATATTTCGGTGAGGTACAAATCTTTGTCGCCTCCATGCTTTTGTATGAAGTTCTTGACTACTCGGATAGAACCGTAATAATTCCAGTATTGATATCCGAAAGTGGGCTTTTTGAAGTCTTCCCAAGGAGCGATTACCGGAAAATCAGGTGTAAAATTACCTCTGCCCGGATGCAATGCGATTCCGTCCAGCAAGTCCCATCCTCCTAATTCTACAATCTTTTCCAGGAAGATTTCATCTGCACCTGCTATTCCGAATGAGATAATCTGAATGTTCTGCCATTCAGTTTTTTCTTTTTGAACTTTGCGTATGGCTTTCAACCACTCTATATATGCTTCGGCCAAACTAGCCTTACCAATGCCTTCACCGGCACCGGCAATGTCCGGTGAACTCATGTTCAGTTCATTACCAAATTCCCATATCTTGTTTCCATTTTTCACAATCTTTCGGAAAAAGGAACGTATCAATTCTTCCCGCTCTGTATCTTTCCATTTCTTCTTCCAGTTTATGTTATTGTGAAATGTAGCTTCTATGTTTTTGAAACTGCTGGTGATTCCGTTACGTACCCATCGGACTCCCATCCGGTTTAATAAACGTTTTAGATTCATGGAATCGGGAATGGCCCAATAGGCTGAAAGCCCCATAATGTTTTCATCGGGTGTGGCTTTAAACTCATGAGGGGGCAATATAGCCAAACTTGTTCTCGAGAAAATCTGTTCTTTTCCGTTTTCATCTTCAACGGAGACTTCTACAGAATAAATTTCCCGTTCTGTGTCTGCTGTAAATTCAATAGGGTGAACTTGTACTTCTCCTATTTCTAAGAAGTATTTCTTGGAGTCATTCACTATGTAATTTCCGGCATAGTCGCGAATCCAATACTTAAGTATACATTTTTGTGGAACTGGTGACGTATTGATGATTTTAGCTTGTACGCCGATTGGGATAGTTGCGTCCTCCCACCAGTTATAGACTTTATCTGTGGTGAGTGTCAAGGCAAACGGACGTTTCTGCCATTTTGCACTGATAGCTTCGTAAGGCCATTCATAAGGAGGAAATAGGATTGAAAACTGAGTGAAATAGCTGCCGTCTTCCTGACGGGACAGAATCGTATGTCTGTAGTCTTCGCCTTTCCAATTTGAGTCGACTCTGTTATCGGCTCCATAAGCAAGGCAAAGCAAGCGGTTTTTTACCAAAAACGGAAAAATTTTGGCATCGGCCGTTTCTAACGGAAGTCCTCCTTTAGCATCCCGCTGCCATATCCCCAATTTAGCTTCCGGAAGTTTTTGAGTACCGGCGTTTTCGGGTAGGCAGAAACGGAACTGGCATCCTTTCCAGTCAGCTTTATACTTTTCAGGAACTCCTGAAAGCAAATATTGTACGTCCACCCGGTCTTGGTGTACTATGAATGTACCTGTAAGTTTTATCGAAGCCGGTACTGATGGAGAAAAAAAATAATGGATACGAATGGCACTTGTTCCATCCACCTCTATTATTTCATACTTGCAATTGTTTTCAAGTTCCTGTTGAAGCCACCGGTCAAACTTTAGCTCACCGAGTTGTACCAATGTCTCCGATTGTTTGTTTTGCAACAGCAACCTTCCTTTATCTTTGGATGCTATTCTTAAAATATAATTGGAAGATTCAATCTTATAGTTTGCCAGCATTTCTATGGGTGCTATACAGAAATTGATTATTAACAATAGTAACCATTCTCTTTTCAATTCGGCAAATGAAATGTTATATAAAAGCTTATACATATCTTTATTCTTTGTAAATTATAAAATTTACCCCTGCTACAAATATTATGTGGCAGGGGCAATTTTTCATAAAAGTGGATATCCACGATTAATCTTTCATGAACTGGCCTTCTTCGGGTACCTGCAAGGGAGTTACATTATTTTCACAACCTAAATAACCGTTATTTTGATTAATGTGTCCATTAGTGTTGGCTCTGATATCTTTGTTAGGAATAGGCCATAACATGTGATGAACACTCATGGTGTATTCAGCAAATCTGTTCTTTACACCTTTGTTATAGAAATTGTTATATTGGCTGATCCAGTCGAACCAAAAATTGTATCCGGTATCTTTCAAGTTGCTGGTACCCTTCGGACCACATAAGTTTTCCATTTTGTAGGTACGTCCGTCAAATATCTCACAAGGTTTACCTGTCAGCGCGTATGTATAAGCTATACGAACCAATGTAATGTGACGATGTTCTTCGTAATAAAGTTCGCGTGCGCGTTCATTCAGAATTTCACCGATATTGATATCCTGAGCAGTCAGCGGATCGGCATCTGCGCGTTTGCGGACTACATTCAGCATGTTGGCTGCTTCACCCAGATTATCTTTCCAATAATAACATTCGGCAAGCATCAGATAAACTTCGGCACTACGCATCAGATAGATAGGACTTGAACCACCTTTCCATTGACCGCTACCTGCTGTTGGATCCGGAATATATACTTTGTAGTGCGGCCATGAAAACCAGCATCGGATTGAATCACCGCAAGACATATTCACTGGTTTTACTGCCTTCTTTCCATACCAGGGATCATTAGCTTTCTTCAGGGCTGGGTCATTATAGATCAGGTCTTCCATGCGTCTCCAACTGTCGCGGTTGTATCGGCCACGTAAGTCGTTTTTCTCCTTCTCTGTCCAAATGGTATATTGGAAGTAGTTGGTGGGACGTACACGGGCAATGCCTCGTCCATATGTTTTGTTTACGTCTTCCACAATGCCGGCTGTAACGTCTTTGCTGTCGGGAGTGACAGCGAAACCTGTTTTGCCACTCGGAGTTTTTACTACGTTATTATTCCACATAGGAACACAGTTAGCCATGATTTCTGTTTTTGCGGAACCTGTACCACTGGCATTATTCGGTTCGGATACACCATATAATATACCTTCTGTGTTGGCCGGGTCACTTTTGGCTTCTACGCTGTGCAGATCAAACATCAGGTTGGGGTGATTGTCTTTAGTGGAAGTAAAACGGTTTACCATCAGTGGGTGTTTAGCTACGATTTCATTTCCAACTCTGATAGCATTATCGAATTCCCCCAATGACATATAGATTTTCATTAACAGTACGCCACAGGCCGATTTGGTGGTGTGTCCACGGTCTATTTGTTCGGGTACCCATTGGTATGCAAATTCCAGTTCTTTTTTCATGCGGCGCAAGATGCTCCAACGGTCACATGTATTAAAATCATACCGCGGGTATGCGACTTCGACATCAATGAAGGGGACATCCCCGAACTGGTTGATCAGTCGCCAGTATCTGTAACAACGCTGAAAGTAACCCGTGCCCAATACTTTATTTTTTTCTGCTTCATTGACGAATTTAGTATCCTTCATACGTGAAAGCACTACATTCGTATATTTTATCTGATTCCAGTTCTCATCCCAGTTATGTGATGTCAAATAGGAGTTTTCTGCATTATTAAAGTTCGCATCCGGCATTAATTGGCGATCCATATCCTGCAAGGGGCCTGCTTTGTCAGTCGTTCCGCTGATACAGAGATCGGAGAAGATAAGTTCACAAGTATATCCACTTCCGTTTCCAAAGTATTCATGACGCATGGAACGCTCGGCAGCTGCCAGAGAGGTGAGCAGACCCTCAGCATCAACGTATGCATTTTCAGGAGTGAGGAAAGAGAGGGGTTTAGGTTCCAGCCAACTTTCGCTACATCCGGTTAATAGTGCCGTACATAGAGCGGCACCACTGATAGTTTTGAATATTCTGTTCTTTTTCATTGTTCTTTCAAATTAGAGTGTAAAGTTAATACCGAAATTGAATGTTCTTCCCATTGGGCTGTTTGATTCAGGATCCCAGCCGTCGTAATGAGGAGCAAAGACTGCTACATTGTGAATGGATGCGTTGAAGCGTAAATCTTGGATACCCACAACTTTTGTCCATTTTTGTGGCAGGCGATATGAAACAGTGATATTGTCCAAACGGATAAATGACTTGTTTACATAATGTGTTCCTAAGTTCTTTGAACCGATACGTGCATAGTTATTAATCGGATTTTCCGGTGTCCAGTAAGGCTGATCGTAACCGCAACTGATAGAAGCATCAAAGTTATTGTTGGCGGCATCAGCATATGAACCGTAGTGACCCCATAAAGAGTACAACATGAATGAAATATCCAGATCATTGAACAATTGGAAGTTGTTACGGAATGTCCAACGGAAGCGAGGGGTTGTATATTTCTGGTGTTTCTTGTCATCCTGGTCCAATTTCCCATTTTCGTTGAGGTCCAGATATTTAAAGTCACCCGGCTGGCAACCGTATTTTGCAGCTTCTTCAGCTTCATCTTGTTGCCATACACCATCTCCTACATAATCCCAAATGCGGTCTGGATCCTCACCAATAAACCATTTGTTAGTGATATCATCGTCTTCTACCTGACCGATAATATTACCGTCAGCATCAAGAATATTCTTCATGTTACCGTACAAGTGCTTGATCTTGCGACGGTTGAGTGAGAAATTACCAGTAGCACTCCATTCAAAGTTTTTACGTTTCATGATGTTGGCATTCAATGTCAATTCAAAACCCGTATTCTGGAGTTGTCCCATATTACTCAATACTTTGCTGAAACCGGTGATGGGCGGGATGGCACGGTCCATGAGCAAATCATTGGTCATCTTTTTGTAGACTTCGATAGAACCGCTTAAGATATCTCCGAAGAGTCCGAAGTCCAAACCTATATTATATGATTTAGCACGTTCCCATTTCAATTTGCTATTCGGCATTTTTTGGTTCAATGTATAAGTAGTGGTATAGAATTTGCCATTTCCGTCGATCCAACAAGTTGGGTTAGAGGTCAATTCTGCAAGGGCAGCGTAAATACCGATGTCTCTATTACCATTTTCACCCCAAGAGAAACGTAATTTACCATAGCTTAACCATGAGGAGGTTTTCTTCATGAATTTTTCTTCTGTGAATACCCATGCTAAGGCAACGGCAGGGAATGTAGCACGTGGGTTCATCATACCGAAAGCTGAGTAACCGTCACGACGAACCGAAGCGGTCAACATATACTTATTACTAAAAGAGTAGAACAAACGTCCCATCAAAGCATCGCCGGTAGTGTATTGGTCAGTACTCAATGCAGTAGGATTGTTGCCCAAGTGTATACCATGATAACCTAATGCGTCACTTGGATTGTATCCTTTGTTAGTGCTCTTAGTCATCCAGCTTTGTGACTTTTCGGCATTGATTAGGAAAGTAGCTTCTACTTTATGTTTATCGAAGAATTCATATTTCCAGTTGAAGACATTGTCTACCTGCCAGTTGAAAGCTTTATTATGCTGGCGGAAGGATGAGCCTCCTTCTCCTGCCCAGGCATCATTCTTGGCTGATTTGTGCTCAAAACTTTCGTTCCAGGCCAAGCGCGGAGTAAAATTCATCTGGTAAGAGAAACCGAACGGTAAATTCAGACGTCCGTAGATAGTTCCATCCAGATTCATGTATACTTGTTTCTTATCTGTATATTTGCGGTCATAGAATGGGTTGGCGATGGTGTTTGAACCATTAGGATAGTGCTGGTTAGCACTTTCTGGATTGTTAACATCATTACTACAATACGGAGAAAACCATGTCAGAGCTTTAGTATCGACAGCAATAGCGCTTTCGTCACGGCTGGAAAAGTTCATATTCAACCCCACTGTGATATACTTGTTGACATTGGATTCCAGATTCAGACGGGTAGTGAAACGGCTAAACGCATCACCATCTTTGATACCTTCATTGTCCATATAGCCAATAGACCAGTAGTATTGGTAATCTTCACCTTTCTTGCTAATGCTGACGTTATAGTTTTGTTGTACTGCATTGTTTAACATCAAATCTTGCCAATTGGTTAGTTTACCATTGAAATAATTATTGATTTCAGGAGTAGATAGGTCCAGACGTGACAACCATTTCGTTATTAGTTCTTCTTCTGATACAGACGTGACTTTATCCTTCTGGTCATAATTGTACCAGTCTACTTTATCTATTCCATTAAGCTTCCTTGGATCGGTATACATTCCCGGATATTGTTCAAGGTATTCATCCGTTTGCCTACCGATTTCGTATGCTTGACGGAAATCAAGAAATTGTTCGGCATTTCTGAGTTTGCGGCTCTTAATAGGAGTGACCAATCCCCAACTTGTATTGACGTTAATCACTGGTTTGCTGCCTGCTATACCTTTTTGTGTAGTGATAGCAATGACTCCGTTTGCTGCTTTTGCACCATATACGGCAGCAGAACTGGCATCTTTCAGTACATCGATTGAGATGATGTCGTTGGGGTTCAATTCGCTAAGTTCGCCATTATAAATAACTCCGTCTACAACAAGTAACGGTTGTGAACCGGCCTTTAAAGTACCTTTACCACGTATAAGGAAGTCGCCGCCACCTTTTGCTTCGTTGTTGACTGAGATATTCAGACCGGCAGCATTAGCACGCAATAAGTCGTGCATATTACGGGGCATTTCTGCTTTTAAGTCGGTCGGACGAATGTTTGAAATAGCACCGGTTAGATCCTTCTTTTTAGCTGTACCATATCCGATAACTACAACTTCGTCGAGTGCTTGAGCATCTTCCTGCATTGTAATGTTCAGATTGCTTTGCTGTACTTTGACTTCCACATCTTTGTATCCGATATAAGAAAGAACCAGTGTTTGGCCGTCTTTTGCGGTAATGGTAAAGTTACCATTCATATCTGTGATGACACCGTTATTGGTACCTTTTACCATGACAGTAACGCCAATGAGGATTTCTCCCTTGTTATCTACTACATGCCCTTTTATTGATATATTGTCCGTTTGTTGTCCCGGAGCAACACTATGAATCTGCGTTGAAAGAGATGTCGTAATGAAGGGCTGACCAGCTTGTACTGTACCAATGCCCAACAAAGCGGTCAGAGCTACTGATTGGGCCAGACGATAGCATCGTTTGTGACCTTGCTGCCACATGCATGGATGTGATGAATTGTTTTTCATATAACTGAATAATAATTAGTATTTAGATATTTATTAGGCTTTTACTGATTGCAACTTTATGATTTTCAACCTCAAAATTGCTGGATAATAATGTTGTTTTTATTCTACTCATTCTAGATTTGCTTTATGTTATACATTGAATTACACATGCAAATCTCTGAAATAATATGATAACTTATGCAAAGAATGATGAAAATCATCGGGAACGATTTTGTAGGTTTTTAATGTTAATAGCTTGTTATATAGTTGATTATTCCTATGTAAAAACAGACTTTTGCATACCTTGCACAGAAAGATGGTTAGCTTTAGTTAAGGAAAACGTTCCCGTCGATTTTGCAGATAATGATTCTATATTATTCTATAATATTGTGATATTTGCCATGTTGTTGAACTTTTAAGTAATTAATATGATGATATATTTATTCCTTTTTTGTAAACCTCGCCTACAACGAATAATCTTATTGTTTGTTTTAGCTTTTTATTCTTTAGTTCTGTGTGCTCAGTCTTTGGATTATGAAAGAATGAACCCTCATCCTCGTTTATTATTAACGCAAGGAGGAGAAGAGGCTGTAAAGAAATCAATAGCAACGTTTCCATCGTTATTGAAGATTCATGAGCGTATATTGAAAGAATCTGATGAGATACTTATCCAACAAATGGCGGTACGAGTTATGGAAGGGAAGCGGTTGCTGGGTGTTTCCCGTCTGTCATTAAAACGTATTTTCTATCTTTCATATGCCTATCGCATGACGAAGGAAGAAAAGTATGCCTATCGTGCGACACAAGAAATGCTTTCGGTAAGCCGTTTTCCAGATTGGAATCCATCTCACTTTTTGGATGTGGGAGAAATGGTGTTGGCATTATCCATAGGTTATGATTGGCTTTATGAGTATTTGGAACCGGAAACACGTTCTATAGTACGTGACGCAATTGTAGAAAAAGGCCTGGATGCCGCTGCTCCTGATGAGTGGTTTTACAGGGCAGCCTCTAATTGGAATTCTGTTTGTAATGGTGGTTTATTGTATGGTGCACTTGCAGTTTTTGAGGATGTGCCGGATAAGGCAAAAAAAATCATAGAGAAGTGCTTGTTGACTAATCCTAAAGCTTTAGCGGCTTATGGGCCGGACGGAGGATATCCGGAGGGTTTTCATTATTGGGGATACGGTACCAGTTTTCAGGTGTTACTTATTGCTGCCCTTGAAAGTGCATTGGGGACGGATGCCGGATTATCCGAATATCCCGGTTTTTTGGAATCAGCTCGCTTTATGGAATTTATGACTGCTCCAAGTGGCGAATACTTTAATTTTTCGGATGCTGTTAATGGAGTGAGATGTAATATGATGATGTTTTGGTTTGCTAAGAAAATGGGGGATTTATCTTTACTATGGTTAGAAAATCAATATTTAGAGAATCCTTCAGTTAGTTTTGCAGAAGATCGTTTATTGCCTTGTCTGTTGATTTTTTGTGCTCATCAGGATTTGAATAATATACAACCACCTTCCTGCCATTTCTGGCATAATGGTGGAAAGACCCCGGTTTTTATTTATCGTGGCGGATGGAAAAGTAAAGAGGATAGCTATTTGGCCGTAAAAGGAGGTTCTCCCCTAACTTCTCATGCGCATATGGATGCCGGTTCGTTTATTTATGAAAGGAAGGGAATACGCTGGGCGATAGATCTCGGAATGCAAAATTACTTAAGTCTGGAGAGTAGAGGAATAAATTTATGGGATCAGTCTCAAGAAGGACAACGGTGGGGAGTGTTCCGTCTTGGTAATATGGCACACAATACGCTTACGATAAACAATAAGCGCCATTTAGTGAATAGTTATGCTTCTATTAACAGAATATATAAAAGTGAAGATAGGAAAGGGGGAGAAGTAGATCTTACAAGTGTTTTTGCTGATGATATGGAAAAAGTTGTCCGCATCATTTATCTGAATGAAGAAGATGATCTGATTGTGAAAGATGAACTGGTTACGGGAGAAAAAGAGGCTTTGGTAACTTGGATTATGGTAACACCGGCTGAAGCAAAGATCATCGGTAAGAATCAAATAGAATTGGCTAAGGATGGACACCGAATGTTGCTTACCGTGACTGCACCGGGTGATGTTGAAATGAAACTTTGGTCAAATGAAGTTCTCCATGTTTTTGATGAATCTAATCCGGGAAGTATGCGTGTAGGTTTTGAAACTCATCTTCCCGCAAACCGGAAGAATTTGTTGAAAGTGATACTAAGTATTATCAAATGAATTATTTATTAATCAAATTATAAAAAGGATTTATGAAAAAGAAATGGCTCTTATTAAGTTTAATTGGTTTTCTTGTTTCGTGTTCGAAGCAGGAATCAATGGATGCATTGACAGCGCGTGTATTTACCGTTGCCGAACAACAGTATTTGGCAATGGATACTCGTTTGGAGGCTACTACTTTACCGCAGTCCATAGCTCCGGACAGTACATTCAAATCTTCGACAATTTATTGGTGGTGCAGTGGGTTTTATCCCGGTTCACTCTGGTATATCTATGAATATACTCAAAATGAAGCCGTGAAGACATTGGCCGAAAAGAATACGTTGAAACTGGATCCTATTCAATACGTAACCAATGATCATGATGTAGGTTTCCAGTTAAATTGTAGTTATGGTAATGGTTTTCGCCTCACGGGAAATGAAGATTATAAGAAAGTTCTTTATCAAGGGGCACAATCATTGGCGACCCGCTTTAGTTCCATAACTGGAGTAACCCGGAGCTGGGATTTCTTGCGCCGTGGTTGGAAATACCCTGTTATCATTGATAATATGATGAATCTGGAATTACTGATGTTTGCATCGAAAACCTTTGATAATGATACTTTGGAATATATAGCTCGTACACATGCAAATACTACTCTTAAAAATCATTTTCGTAAAGATTATTCTTCTTATCATCTGGTAGATTATGACCCTGAAGATGGGCATGTGCGTAGCCGGCAAACAGTACAGGGCTATTCCAATGAATCATCATGGGGGAGAGGGCAAGCCTGGGCGCTTTATGGCTATACAATGATGTTCCGTATGACCGGAGATGAAAAGTATTTGGAGCATGCAGAAAGTATTGTCGATATGCTTCTTTCACGTCTTCCGGTTGATGGTATTCCTTATTGGGACTTTGATGCTCCTAACGGTAATGAATATCGCGATGCTTCAGCTGGTGCAATAATGGCCTCTGCTTTTGTGGAACTGAGTGGTTTTGCTACGGATGAGAAAGCAAGGCAAAATTATCTCTCGATGGCTGAAAAACAACTTAGGACTCTTGCTTCACCTCATTATCTTGCTGAACCGGGAACTAACTGTAATTTTATTCTAAAGCATAGTGTCGGTAATCTTCCGGAAAAGAGCGAAGTAGATGTACCGCTTTCTTATGCCGATTATTATTTCTTAGAAGCATTGTTGCGTTATAAAAAGGCTGTGGGATAAGCTTAAAAAGTTTTTTCTCTCGAATAGTTGGCTTGTTCAAGGCCAACTTTCCGAGAGAAAAATGCATTTAACTCCTGTCTTTTCCTAATATATTCCGCCGGATATGCACGTTTCGGACGGGTTATGAATCTTCTCACCACAGAGTAACACTGAGTCTCACAGAGTTTAATCAATTTGAAATCAAAAGAATATAACTCCGTGATACTCTGTGTTACTCTGTGGTGAAAACTCATTTCTGTACCGTTATGAATCTGTTTCAACTTCTGATTCGCATGATTAGTTTGCACGTCTAAGCGTAACCAATTTCAAGTGATGCCTGAATTAATTGTTTTCGCTCCATCAATTAAGTTTTTTTATTGCAAGAAATAAGTAAGATGTTTATAGGCAACTTATCGGTTGGTTATAGACAGCCAATAAGTCGGTTATAGACAGCTTATAGGATGGCTATAAACATCTTACTTATTTCTTGCATGAAAGAAAATTAATTATTGCACTGTAGGAAGTTAATTGATGCACAGCTTGAAGTTAGTTATTCCTAATCAGAACAACCGCATCAAAAGTTTGCTTCATTTCTTTCCGATTATGAATCAAATTTAACTCCTGATTCGCATTAATATGAGATTATGCTGATGCACGTTTAGTATGTTGTTGTTTTAAGATGATAGCGATAGGATTTGGGCGATAATGTAGCTTCTTAGCTAAAGCCTGTACAGCCTTTCTGGTGCTCAGGCTAATATCCTTTTTATTGGCTAATGCGCGTGATATTGTAGATGGTGCCAGATTGAGTTGGCGTGCCATTTCTTTGATGGTAATTTTAGGTTGTTTATTGACTTCCGTATTATTCTTATGGCATTGCTTAAGTTTCACTGCCATGATATTGGGCTTGTAGTTTAATTTGGTGGCCAACTCCATTACGATTTCTTTTGTCTGCGAATTTACATCCCACTGGTCTGCCAAAGCTCTGGATACAGTGGAAGTAGAAAGATTTAGTGCTTTAGCGATTGTTTTAAGTGTTACTTGAGATTTCATGGTATTTACTTTATTAGGGTTAATATTATTTTCTTTATTGTTGCTGCAAAGTTAGAATGCAATGAATTTTAGGACTTTACGACATGTCTCAGAAACTCCCGGATTTGTGTCATTAAGGAATAAAAGGTATATTTGCAGCATGTTTAGCCGATATATACTATTGATATTATTCTTTGTTTGTTGGTCAAATGGAAGTGCCCAGCTTTTGACTGACAAATTGTTCTTCGAACATTTGACTACCGAAGACGGACTTTCTCATAATTATGTGCAATCCATATATCAGGATAAGGATGGTTTTATCTGGTTGGGAAGTGATAATGGTTTAAACCGCTATGACGGACAGCATATCGAGATTTTCAGTACCAATACCCAACCCACTCTTGGAGGTAATAAAATACGCCGTATTATTCAGGATAGGGATAAGAATTTATGGATATTGCATGAAAATGGTTTGGACAGGATGAAATATTCTACTCAGCAAGTAAAAAGTTTCCTGTATGACAAGAACCAAAGTAGCCGTTGGGTTGGGATTGGAGTTGATAAGAGGGAGAGCTTGGTAGCCTATACGGAAAAGAAAATATTCAGATATGATATGGAGAAAGATACTCTTGTGGTTCTGCAGGACGCTCCGGAGGAATATCGATATTCTGCATTTGTGCAGGCTAGTGGGAAATATTATGTAGGCACTCGCCAACATGGCATTATTGTATATGATGAAAACTGGCAATTGCTTGAGCATATTTATCCTAAGTCTATAGAGAAAGGTCCCTTGACTGACGGATTGATAAATGTGTTGCGGGTAGATTCAGAAGGTTGTCTTTGGAGCGTGATTGTAGGTATATGTATCAACAAATATAATCCTCAGACCAAGGAAGTGAAAACTTATAAACTTTCTTCTACATCTCTCCTTAATAAGGAGATTAGGGATATCATAGAGTTGAATAAGGACTATATGTTGATTGGTACTTTTAACGGTCTGTTTAGGTTACATAAGGATAATATGGAGGAAGTGATAGTAGAAAAAGGGGAAATCGGAGAAGAAGGAGGCTTGAGTTACTATTCCATATATTCTTTGTTTAAGGATAGGCAAGGTATTGTGTGGGTCGGTACATATGCCGGTGGTGTGAACTACAGTCACAGCTATAATCAGCGTTTCCGGTTCTTTGCTCCTTCCCATTTGGCCGGACGCTTCAGGATGGCAAAGGAAGATGCTGAAAATAATATCTGGTTTGCGACGGAAGGTAATGGTTTGCTTTGCCATCGTCCGAAAACAGGCCAAGTGGAATCTTTCTGGTTGAATGAAAACAGGCACCACAATGATAATATCATTAAATCAATCTGTATATCGGGTGATACAATCATGTGCGGTAATCAACGGGGAGAAGTTTATAATTATTCTATAAAGAGGAATAAGTTTTCATTATTGCGAAAGTACGATAATACAAATATATTGTATATCTTCAAAGACTCCAGAGAGCATTGGTGGATATCCGTACAGGATCAGGGCGTTTTCTGTCTGGGCATGGACTCCGTGCAATTTCCATGCTCGAATTATATTGATGAAATAGATCCCGGAATACTTGTGCTTGCCACCCAGAAGGATGGATTGTATGTCTATAATCTGAATTCAGGGCAGAAGAAGCATATAAGTGCGGCTGAACTAGATGTTCCTGCAGATAAATTGCTTAGCATAACCTCTTTTTGTCGGGATTCAGAGTATAATCTATGGATGACGACTGAGAGGCAGGGACTTTTATCAGTAGATAAAGATTGGAAATTGCGGAAGCAACATTTGTCACATACTAAAGTTCATTCGGATAAACTTTACTTTGTTGCAAAACAGAATGAAGGGAGGTTATGGGTAATTGGCGCGCACAAATTGTATTTGTTCGATCCGAAGAAAGATCAATTACATACTTTCGATAATAATAATGGTTTGCGCCTGACTGATATGGATGCTTCCAGTCTGATAGATTCAGCCAATCGTTTTTGGATCTTGGGCAATACCGGATATGTAATGGTAGATAATCGGAATTTTGAGTTGAATGATACTCCGGCTTCTGTAATTCTTACTACGTTGCGTATTAATAATAAATTGCAAAGACCTTGTGATGATTCGGTATTAGATAAATGTTTGGCTGAGACATCTGTATTATGCTTGAAGCACAATCAGACAAACATTTCTATAGCTTATGCGAGTGATAACCATATATATGGTAATAGCGATCGGTTCTTTTATAAAATGGATGGAGTGGATCCGGATTGGGTGGATGCGGATAATCGTCGTGAAGTATTCTATAGTAATCTTGCTCCCGGTAACTACCTTTTAAGGATTAAAGCACTTAATAATGATGGAACGATAGGGCCGGAAACTCATTTGAAAATTGAAGTGCTTCCCCCTTTATGGGCGCGTTGGTGGGCATTTGCTATTTATGCTGCTATTATTTTCTACATATTGCAACGTTATATTGCCTATAAGCAAAGAAAACAACGGTTAGAGCACGAATTGTACCTCAAACAAATAGAAAAGGATAAATCTGAGGAGTTCAACCGGGAATTACAGACCTTTTTTACGCAAGTGGCGCATGAATTCAGGACTCCGTTAACTTTGATTCTGAATCCTTTGGACGAGATACAGAAAAAGATAATACATGTTTCCGGAGTAAAAGAAGACTTGCTGTTAATCCGTCGTAATACCAAACGCTTACTCACGTTGGTAAATGATCTGATGGATTTGAGGAAGATAGAAAATGGCAATGGGGAGCTGGAATTATCTTCTTTTAATTTTAATGATTTTATTCAGGAGATTTATTACTCTTTTCAGGTTACTGCTCGGCAAAGAGATATAGCATTGCAGCTTTCTCTACCGGAAACACCTATATTAGCTACATTTGATAAGGACGCATTAGAGAAAGTGTTCTTTAATTTATTGTCCAATGCTCTGAAGTTTACTCCGGAGGGGGGAACTGTCATTTTGGCTGTTTCCCTGATTGAAGGAGAGAAACCGCAAATACATGTTGAAATGAAAGACACCGGAGTCGGCATATCCAATGAGGATATAAACAAGATATTCAAACCTTTTGCACTGTCTCATCAAGATTTGCATGGACAGATGGGAGGCAGCGGAGTCGGTCTGACCATAGCAAGAGCTATTGTAGAAAAACATCAGGGAACTATATCGGTCAGACGCAGGGAACCGCATGGTACTTGTTTTTCCATTGATTTGCCGTGGAGTTATGATAAACGTTATGAAGTGGCGGCTCAGGAAACATTAGACGGGAGTGAGGATGTGGTAGATGATGTTTCTTCTTTTAAAGTAACCTCGATTTCTGAGACGATTTTGTTGGTAGATGACAATATTGAAATTCTGACTTATCTTCAGAAAGAATTGTCGAGAAACTTTAAAATTGTTACAGCCCAGAATGGCCGTGAAGCATTGGAAGTATTAGGCAAAGAAAATGTGTCATTAGTAGTGAGTGATGTCATGATGCCTGAAATGGATGGCATGGAATTATGTACATATGTTAAGGAGAACCCTTCTCTTTGCCATCTTCCTGTCATATTGCTGACTGCAAAATCCATGACCATGTATGTTGAAGAAGGCTTTCAGGCCGGTGCGGATGATTATCTTGTAAAACCTTTCAAAGTCTCTACCTTGATAGTCCGTATTAATAATATTCTGAGCGGCCGGAAGAAATTGAAGGAGATTTATGGAAAACAACTCTCTTTAAAGAGTGTGGGCATTGAGTTGGAACCTGCAGATAAATCTTTTGCTGAACAATATGAGGCAGTAGTGAAAACACACCTTTCTAATCCAGAGTTGGATGTGGAAATGCTATGCAAGGAAATGGGAGTGAGCAGGGCTAAATTATATCGTAAGGTAAAGGCTATTACTAATCTTTCTCCGGCAGAGTTGATCCGTAATATCCGTTTGGAATGTGCTGCTGAGATGCTTCGTACTTCTCAACAGACAGCAACGGAAATTGCTTATCAAACAGGATTTGGCAGTTATAATCATTTTGGTGATTATTTTAAGAGTGTTTATGGTGTTTCTCCTAAAGTATATAAGGAGAAGTATAAGAACACCTGATTTAGTCGTTTACAGAGTCGATTGCAAAGATCTGGAAATGTATATTTAGGGATAATAAGGTCGTCTAAAAATAAACTGCACCTCACAATTTAGAACTGCCCCAAAAAAGTTAGATACGAAACCTTAGGAGCAGTTCTTTAAAAAAGATAATTTCATTTGATTCTTTGGCAATGTGAAATAGATAGTGCTTACCAATTATCTGTGCGGAACAGGCAAGCTGGTAGACCATCCTTATTATAAAGATTTCCGTCTGGATTATTTTCCCAGTTATAGCGTACAGCAACGGGGTTAGGAACTTTCGGATTCCAGATAACAATTCGGTTATCTTTGAATTCTCCTAGCGCCCAGTGGAATTTTTTGTCTTCTCCTGCGATGGCAAAACCTTGCAGACATCCATATCGGCTACGTATTTCTAAACCGGAACCTGTATTTTTGAATGTAATTATGACTTTGTCACCATTGATTTCCATACGTTCAAACATGGGGCTTTCACTGACAATATCTGAATACCCGTACTCGTAATGTAACGCTTGTAATGCAGCTCTCATTCCTACCCTTTGTTTGTTGCGGGGATGAAGATCATAGGGGTCTCCCAAGTCGCTGGTTACGATGAGATGGGTTCCGGGAACTGCCAGAACTTTACTTTGAGCATCTCGCATTTCCGCCCAAAGAGGTTTCTTGTTAATAGAATCGAAGTTGGGAAGTTGGATGATATAAAACGGTAATTCTGAATTCCAGCGGTTACGCCAATCTCCAATCATACATGTGAGCCAATCGGTATAAGGTTCTGCATTTCCTACATTATTCTCTCCCTGATACCAGAGAACTCCCTTAATAGAGAAGGATAGCAGCGGATGGATCATTGCATTGTATACCAATGATGGATAATCATTACGCTTTGCTTCCTTATTTTTTCGTGTAAGGTATTCTGTAGGGGGAAATAGTTTCTCATTTTTGTTATATCGGTCGAGTCGTTTTTGCGGCAGTGTATTGGCAGCTTCCAGGCTTGTCCAGGTTTCCACGATTGTACCGCCCCATGATGAATTTATAATACCAATAGGTACGTTTGTTTCCTCATAAACCTTTTTAGCGAAGAAATAAGCAACTCCAGAGAAATGGCCTACGGTTTCAGGTGAACATACGAGCCATGTTGCGCTGATTGTATCTTTAGGGGATAATTCCATGCGGCGAGGTATGTTTAAAGTTCGGATTTGCGGATAATTGGCATTCTTTTTCTCCACTTCCGCATTAGTGACATTATTTACTACCCATTGCATGTTAGACTGTCCGCTACATAACCATACATCTCCGATAAGAATATCCTTGATGCTTATTTGGTTTTCTTTTCCGATGATTTGCAGTTGGTAGGAACCGCCAGCTTCCAGAGCTTTCAAATTCACTTCCCAGTATCCCTTGCCATCGGCTTTTACTGTTTGTTTTTGCTCTGCAAATAAGATTTGTATTTTCTCTTTTGGATTAGCCTGCCCCCATATACGAATAGGTTGGTTCCTTTGTAGCACCATTCCATCAGAATAGATGGCTGGTAATGTTACTTTAGCTTGCACGCTTAAAGAAACAAATAGAAAAATGAGTAATAAATGTTTCATAGTGAATTGTTTTTGTGCGAAAATAAGTGAATACTATAACATATGCAATAGGCATACAGATAAAATTATCGGAAACGATTTCGTATTTCATATATTAGATAAATATTTTATATATAGCTTTTTAACCTAAAATTGGATTTGCAAACGTTCCCGATGATTTCATACATAAACAACAAACCGGACTTAAGTAAATGTCTATATTTGTGACGTATTATTTAATTTAATATTAATCAAAATATCACTTAAAACCAATAAAATTGATTTATGAGAAGATTTTGTCTGACACTTACATTTCTGAGTGCATTCCTGAGTTTTAGTATAGCCCAGAAACAATATCAGTTAAAGTCACCGAACGGGAAGCTTGAATTAAGTATCGAAGCCGGTGATAAAATTTGTTATTCCTTAAAACATGAAAATACTGCGATTATTGTCTCTTCGCCTATTTCTATGTCATTAAGCAATAATAAAATATTAGGCGTGAAGTCTAAAGTCAAGAATATGCGTAGGCGTGTGATTGATGAGAACATCACTACTGCCATCTACAAACGGAGTGAGATAAAAAATCGTTGTAATGAGTTGTCTTTTACTTTCAAGGACGGATTCCAATTAGAATTCAGAGCTTATGACGAAGGAGTTGCATATCGCTTCATCGTTACGGAGAATAAACCTTTTAATGTAATAGCTGAAGAAGCTACATTTAATTTTGACGATGATTATATGACGTATATTCCCTATGTGAGAGGAGGAAAGAATAAAAAGGTGGAAGACCAGTTCTTCAATTCTTTTGAGAATGTCTATACACATGTCAATCTAAGTGAAATGGGTACTAATCAATTGGCTTTTACTCCGGTTGTTGTGGAATTGAAAGATGGAAAGAAGCTTTGTATTGCAGAAGCAGATGTGGAGAGTTATCCCGGCATGTTTGTTCGCAATGCGAATCAGTCTAATTCTTTGAAAGGTGTTTTTGCTCCGTATCCGAAAGAAACGGTACAAGGTGGGCACAACAAATTACAAAAGCTGGTTACTGCAAGAGAAGATTATATTGCGAAGTGTTCCGGCAGACGAAGTTTTCCCTGGCGCATTGCTATTGTATCTTCTGATGATAAAGAACTCCTTGATAATGATATGGTTTATAAACTGGCAGCTCCTTCTCGCTTGGAGGATACTTCATGGATTAAGCCTGGAAAGGTGGCTTGGGAATGGTGGAACAGTTGCGGGTTGTCCGGCGTGGATTTCAAAGCTGGTGTGAATAATGTTACCTATAAAGCATATATTGATTTTGCTTCTAAGCATGGTATTGAGTATGTGATTTTGGATGAGGGCTGGGCCGTAGGCCTAAAAGCTGATTTATTTCAGGTTGTGCCGGAAATAGATTTGAAAGAGTTGGTTGCTTATGCTGATTCTAAACATGTAGGGCTGATCTTGTGGGCCGGTTATTATGCTTTTGAACGTGATTTGGAAAGAATCTGCAAGCATTATTCAGAATTGGGTATTAAGGGATTCAAGGTAGACTTCATGGACCGTGACGATCAAGCAATGGTTGATTTTCACTATCGTGGGGCTGAGATAGCTGCAAAATACCATTTAATGTTAGATTATCATGGTACTTATAAGCCGACAGGAATGAATCGTACTTATCCAAATGTAGTTAATTTTGAAGGCGTGCATGGCTTGGAACAGTTGAAATTTTCTGGCAGTGAGAATGTGGATCAGGTTACCTATGATGTGACTATGCCTTTCATTCGTATGATAGCAGGACCTGTAGATTATACCCAGGGCGCAATGAAAAATGGCAATAAACGTAATTTTCGCGCTATTAATGAAGAACCTATGAGTATGGGAACTCGTTGCCGCCAGCTGGCTGAATATGTAATATTCGAAGCTCCGTTATCCATGTTGTGTGATAGCCCTGTTCTCTATGAACGTGAATCTGAGTGTACCTCTTATATTTCAGATATTCCGACAGTGTGGGATGAAACAAAAGCCTTGAATGGAAAAATAGGAGAATATATCTCAATGGCCCGTCGTAAAGGAGATGTTTGGTATGTGGGAGCGTTGACCAATTGGAAAAAGCGTACAATGGAATTTGATTTGTCATTTCTGGGCGGAGGTGAATGGACAATTGAACTTTATAAAGATGGTATAAATGCAGATAAGATAGCTTCTGATTATCGGAAGTCTGTTATCTTTGTTCCCCAAAATCGTAAACTAACGGTGAATTTGGCAGAAGGTGGAGGATGTGCAATGAAAATTTATAAAAAGTAATAGAGAAATACTTATGAAGAAGAAATTTTTAGGTTGGATTTTATTTCTGATAACTATCTGTAATGGCCAGTACGTTGGTGCTCAGGAGTTGCTGACGAATGTATATGGCAGACAATACACTTTCTTGAATGGAAAGTGGAATGCTATTATTGATCCTTATCAGCAAGGTCGGCGAACCTCTATCTATAAGAACAGACCTTTAAGAAATAAAGCTGACTTTAAAGAGTATGAGTTCGAAGGAGGGCTACGTTTGAATGTACCTTCTGACTGGAATTCGCAGCTTCCAGAGCTTAAATATTATGAAGGTACGGTGTGGTATGCCCGTAAATTTGAGGTGAGTAAAAATCAGGATGAGAACCTGTTTCTCCACTTCGGAGCTGTGAGTTACCGTTGCCGGGTCTATCTGAATGGAAAAGAGATAGGTGCTCATGAAGGTGGATTTACGCCATTTCAGTTCAATATCACTGATTTGGTAAAAGCAGGAGAAAACTTTCTGGCTGTGGAAGTGAATAATACCCGGACGGTAGATGCAATTCCTGCGCTGTCATTTGACTGGTGGAATTATGGCGGCATAACGCGTGATGTGATGTTGGTACGTACTCCTAAAGTATATATCAGCAATTACTTTATACAACTGGATAAATACAAGCCGGATTATATTCATGCAACCTTGCAACTGTCAGAGCAGAAAGCGGGTCAGAAAGTGAGAATTGAAATTCCTGAACTGAAAATCGCATCTGAAGTACAGACTGACGGACAAGGAATGGCGAAAACATCTTTCCGTGCTAAGAAACTGGAACGTTGGTCGCCCCAAAACCCTAAACTTTACCAGGTCACAGTTTCTTCTGCAACGGATCATGTGAAAGAGAATATAGGTTTTCGTAATCTTAGTGTGAAAGGGACGAGGATTTATCTGAATGACACTCCGATCTTTATGAAAGGAATCAGTTTCCATGAAGAGATAGCTCAACGCCAGGGAAGAGCATTTTCAGAGCAGGATGCTGTAGCATTACTTTCTGAAGCAAAGGAATTAGGTGCCAATTTAGTACGTCTGGCGCATTATCCGCAGAATGAATATATCGTTCGTCTGGCTGAAAAGATGGGTATTATGTTATGGGAAGAAATTCCTATCTGGCAAGGAATTGATTTTAAAAATGCCGGGACGCGTATGAAGGCGCAAAGAATGTATACGGAAATGGTTATGCGTGACAGGAATAGGTGTGCCTTGACCTTTTGGGGAGTTGCCAATGAAACGGCCCCTTCCGAAGCCCGCAATGCTTTTCTGAAGAGCCTTGTCGAGCACTGTCACGAGATGGACACTACCCGTCTGATAACAGCAGCTTTTGACTTACCGAAACTAAATCCTGAAACGAAGGCTTTTGAAATGAACGATTCTTTTATCGAAGAGTTGGATGTAGTATCGATTAATAAATATATGGGGTGGTATCATGCCTGGCCGTCAGATCCTTCGGAAGTGTGTTGGAATGTGGCTCCTGGTAAACCGTTGATTTTTTCTGAATTTGGTGGTGAAGCCCTTTACGGGCAATCGGGAGATTCTACGGTAACCAGTTCATGGAGCGAAGAATATCAGGAAAAGCTGTTTAGAGATAATCTGGAGATGTTCAACAATGTGAAAAATTTGGCCGGTATCTCTCCTTGGATACTATTTGATTTCCGTTCTCCGTATCGTTTTCATCCTACGAATCAGGAAGGTTGGAATCGGAAAGGGCTTATTTCTGATCAGGGATTTAGGAAAAAGGCTTGGTATGTGATGAAAGAGTTCTATAATAATAAGTGATGATATGAAAAAGAATAGTCTTTTATGTGCAATAATTTGGGGTATCATGGCAACTTCCTTGCCCGCCCAGACAGGGAATAAGGATTATACTCATCAGGTAGATTCTGTACTGAAGCTTATGACTGTGGAAGAAAAAGTAGGACAAATGATTCAGTATTCCAATAATAAGCTTCTGACTGGTCCTTCCCTTGACAGTCGTAATCATACGGAAGAAATCAAACGTGGTGAGGTAGGTTCTATTTTCAATATATTGACTGTAGAGCGTGCAAGGCAATATCAGGATTTGGCTATGCAGTCCCGTTTGAGAATCCCATTAATTTTTGGTTTGGATGTTGTACATGGGATGAGGACCATTTTCCCGATACCGATGGCTGAGGCTGCCAGTTTTAATCTAGAGCTGATAAAAAAAACGGCAAGTGTGGCAGCAGCTGAGACTTCTGCCCATGGAATTCACTGGACGTTTGCTCCAATGGTCGATATTTCTAGGGATGCCCGTTGGGGGCGCTCGATGGAAGGAGCTGGGGAAGACCCTTGGTATGGTAGCCAGGTAGCAAAGGCTCGTGTAGAAGGTTTTCAGGGTACTGATTATAATGATAGAAACACAGTTCTTGCTTGTGCGAAGCATTTTGCTGCTTATGGAGCAGCGGTAGCAGGTAAGGATTATGCTGAAGCTGATATCTCGGAACATACACTTCTACAAGTATATTTACCACCATTCCGGGCTGCGGTAGAAGCCGGAGTAGGTACTTTCATGAATGCTTTTAATGAAATAAACGGTATTCCGGCAACTGCCCATAAGCCTCTTTTAAGAGATGTTCTGAAAGGAGAATGGGGATTCAAAGGCTTTGTAGTCAGTGATTGGGGCTCTGTTGGTGAGATTGCCAAGCATCGGATGGCAAAAGATAATGAGGACGCCGGTCGGTTGGCCGCTATTGCAGGCTGTGACATGGATATGCATTCTATGACTTATGCCAGACATTTGGTCAATTTGGTAAAACAGGGAGCTGTAGACATTACCTTGATTGATGATGCTGTAAAGCGGATTTTGACAGTGAAATTTGAATTAGGCTTGTTTGATGATCCTTATCGTTATAACTATCGTGAAAAGGAAATCGGAAACAAGAAAGTAAATGCTGCTCACAGGAAAGTGGCTCGTGAAGCTGGGGCTGGTTCAGTCGTCCTTCTGAAAAACCAAAATGTTTTGCCTGTTACATCCACTGCTGGTAAAATAGCTGTAGTCGGCCCTTTGAATAAAGCCAAAAAAGATATGATGGGAAATTGGTCCGCCATTGGAAAGGCTGAAGAAGTAATTTCTGTTTTTGATGGTCTGAAAGCGGCCTTACCAAAAGCTAAAATTACCTATATTGAAGGTTATGATTTGGAAACGAATGAATTGAAACCATTACCGGATTTTTCTGAGTATGACGTGATTATTGTATCAGTAGGAGAGCGTGCGATGGAGTCTGGAGAAGCGAAATCGAAAGTGGATATCAACATCAATGCTAATCAGCAGTTGATGGTGAAACAAATAAAAGAGAAGGCAGGGAAACCTGTTATCACTTTAGTTATGGGGGGGCGCCCGTTGATTTTCTCCGATATGGAACCTTATGCCGATGCTATTCTTATGACTTGGTGGCTTGGTACGGAAGCAGGCAATTCTATTGCGGATGTGCTTACTGGTAAATATAATCCGTCTGGTAAGTTGCCAATGACATTTCCCCGTCACGTAGGCCAGTGTCCGCTATATTACAATCATAAAAGTACGGGACGTGCCTGGGTGCCCAACAATCTGTGGGTAAGCGGTTATATGGATGAGAGTGTGAAACCTGCCTATGTGTTCGGATATGGCTTGAGTTATACGACTTTTGAAATTGCGGCTCCTGTGATGTCGAAAAAAGAATATAAAGCAGGAGAGCCGGTAGTGCTGACTACCTCTGTTACGAATACGGGGCAATATACGGGCAAAGAAACCGTTCAACTCTATTTGCAGGACGTGGTCAGTTCTGTGACCCGTCCGGTTATTGAGTTATGTGGAATCCGGCAGGTAGAATTGGCACCTGGAGAAACCCGAAAGATTGAATTTACCTTGTCTGAACAAGAACTAGGTTTCTTTAATTCAGATAAACAGTTTGTCACAGAGCCGGGTGACTTTAAACTCTTTGTCGGAAGCAGTTCGGATAATTTAAAAGCAACGGAATTTGAACTTATAAAAAAATAAATGGAATCACATGTAGTACGTCCTATTTTTATCCTATTGCTTTTGGGGTTTACTTTGGGACTAAAAGCGGATGATTTATCCGTTATCAGGCAGAAGTATATAGAGAGTATATTATATAAGAATAAATCAGAGCAGCAATTGATACGACTGATGTGTCAGAGATCCCATGAGAAAGTAGTCGGTGACCAGATGGTTGTAGAATTAATGGAACGTTGCCCGATAGAAGTTGGGCACGTTCGTCAATTATTATCTGATTTAAGTGAACAAGGTAGTTGGAGTGGGCTCGATTTCACTAATAGTAAGGCTGCCAGTTGGCTTCCGCGGATTCATGCGGCCCGTGTGCTTGAGTTGGCTAAAGTTTATGCTAATTCGGAACATACCTTTTATAAATCAGCTGAGATTGCAGAGGCCATTCATAAGGCTATGGGGTATTGGTTCCGGATGAAGCCGGTAGCTGCCAATTGGTGGTATAATGAAATAGGTATACCTAAAGTCTTGGGAGCTGCATTTGTTTTATTTGAAGACCAGTTGTCGATGGAAGAGAAGAAGTATGCTATTGAGGTGATGAACCAAGCAAAGATAGGGATGACGGCCCAGAATAGAGTTTGGCTAGCTGGCAATGTGTTGGTGAAAGGACTATTGCTAAATGACATTCAACTGGTACGGGAAGCAAGGAATGCCATGAATGATGAGATAAAAATGGCTTATGGCAAAGCAGAAGGGATCAAGGTTGATTATAGTTTTCATCAACACGGACCTCAACAGCAGGTCGGGAATTATGGTGCAGCTTATTTGGCTACTATGAGTTTTTGGGCATATATTCTTGACGGCACTTCATTGGCGTTGGATCAGGAGCGTTTTAAGCTTATCACTAACTATACGAATGAAGGTGTGCGGAGAATCTTGTGGAAAAACAAGATGGATGTAAATAATCTTGGAAGGCAACTTTATAGGCAGGCACAGTGGAATAAGGCTTTTTCGAGCTTATTCTCAGCTAATGCATTGGCGCAAGTGAATAGTAAAGACCGTAATGTATACCAGATGTTGATTGATGAAAATCTTGGGAATACATCAACTGCGTTGTTGGGACAATACCATTTCTGGAAATCTGATATGACAATCCATCGTCGTCCCACTTGGATGGCATCTGTAAGAATGGCATCGGACAGGGTGATCGGTACAGAGTCGGGTACGGATAACGTAAAAGGTTATTATTTGGCAGACGGTGCTCTCTACACGTATGTGGATGGTGATGAATATACGGATATATTTCCTTGTTGGGATTGGCGTAAAGTGCCTGGTGTGACTTGCTATCAGGAAGATAAGGCTGTCCATGTAATGGGATGGCTTGAAAAGCAAAATAAAGGCTCATTTGTGGGAAATGTGAATGATGGCACTATTGGCCTTACTTCGATGGATTTGGTAAGGGATGGGCTTTATGCTAGAAAGACGTGGATTTTTACACCAGATTATGTCTTATGTTTGGGAGCGGGTATTCGTTCTGATAGCAGTTATCAGGTGAATACTTCTGTGGAGCAGGCTGTACTAAGAGATAATTTATTGTATTGGAATAAAGGAAAGTGGGAAGCTGTGAAAGATTTGAAAATTTCCTGTGGGGATTCCCAGCGCTTTTTTCACCATCAGACCGGATACATCTTGTTGGAAGGCGAGGGGCGTATTTTCTCTGAACAGCGTACAAATTCTTGGAATGATATCATGAAGATATATCCTAAAAGCGAGTTGCAGACGAAAGATGTGTTTACTATTTATATGAATCATGGAATTCTTCCAAAAAATGACTCATATCAATACGTGATATTGCCGGCTACCACTCCTAAGGAAGTACAACACTTTGACTTATCTTCATTTAAAATAATTAGTAATACCAGTCAATGTCAGGCAGTCCAACTGAATAAAGAGACATATTTACTTGCATTGTATGAAGCTGGAAGTGTTTCCTTATCCGGTAAACTAAAGTTTGAAAGCAATAAAAAAGGGCTTTTTATTCTGCGTACTTATAAGAAAAAGTGGAAAGTGTATGCTTCAGATCCAACTCAGACAGAAACATTCATGGAAGTGGTCCTTAATGGAAATAAAAGAGAAATCAAATTGCCCGAAGGCGAATATAAAGGAACTGTTGCCATGTTCTCTGAATAACTTGTGGAACAAAATCATAGTTATGAAGAAAATATTGATGAGATGGAGATGACGTGAAAATAAAATTAATGAAAATGTAGAATAGAAAAAGGTTGCAGTGACAAAACATTGCAACCTTTTTCTTTCTATTTAGCAAACATTTACAGCGGAATATATTCCACGAATGCTTCCATTGCCTCGTAAGATGCCAAACCGAGATTGTCATACAATGCGGCGGTACCACGATTACGGTCTTCACTACGTTGCCAGAACAAACGTTCGTCGTTGCCCAGGAATGGTGCACTTTCCATCTGAGACTGGTGTTTCAGGATTGAATTACGTTTTGCACGCAGTTCTTCCGGACTGATAGGTACTGCCATTTCAATGTTTTCAATTTCCCACTCGGCCCACGCACCACGATACATCCAAATACGGCAATCTTTCAACCATTTTGCACCTTCTTCTTTTTCCAGATCGATAGCAGCAAATACGGCATCTGTGCAGACACGGTGTGTGCCATGCGGATCGGCGAGGTCACCGGCAACGAATATCTGATGAGGTTTCACTTCACGCAGCAGATTACGTACAATTTCCACATCAGCTTCGGTCAACGGACCTTTCTGTATTCTGCCAGTTTCGTAGAACGGCAGGTCAAGGAAGTGGCAATGATCCAGAGGTATATTATTGTACGTACAAGCGGTGCGCGCTTCACCACGACGTATCAAACCCTTAATTGTGAGGATGTCCCGTGTATCGATGTCACCGTCTTTCTTCTCTTTCAGGAATTTACGGATTTCTGCATATTTATCAACAACTACCTTGTCTTCGCTATTATTGAAGATCTGGTTGAAACCATTGATGAAATGCAGGAAGCGGATTACTTCTTCGTCACCTACGGCAATGTTACCGGAAGTTTCGTAAGCCACGTGTACGTCATGCTTTTGTTCTACCAAGCGGCGGATTGTACCACCCATGGAGATTACGTCATCATCGGGATGCGGAGAGAATACAACGATACGTTTCGGATACGGTTTCGCACGTTCGGGACGATAGGTATCGTCCGCATTCGGTTTACCACCCGGCCATCCGGTGATGGTATGTTGCAGATCGTTGAAGATCTTGATATTCACATTATATGCCGAACCAAACAGAGCCAGCAGTTCGCTCAAACCATTTTCATTGTAATCCTTGTTTGTCAGTTTCAGGATCGGCTTGCCTGTCAGTTGGCACAACCAGACGATGGCGCTACGAATCAGTTTGTCGTTCCATTCGCAGGAAGTCACTAGCCATGGACGGTGGATACGTGTCAGGTTACCGGCAGCAGAAAGGTCGATAACTACATGAGCATTGTTGTGAGTTTGCAGGAAAGATGCCGGAATGGTATCTGTTACAGTACCTTCTACGCACTCTTTTACCATTTTGGCTTTGTCTTCACCCCATGCCATCAGATAGATTTTCTTGGCAGCCAGGATGGTAGAAACACCCATTGTTATGGAGCTGATCGGAGTGCTTTCGATGCTACCGAACATTTTGGATGCTTCATTGCGTGAATCGTTGTCCAGTAAAATCAAACGGGTGGTGGAGTTCAGGCGAGAACCCGGTTCGTTGAAACCAATGTTACCTACGCGCCCGATACCCAGTAATACGGCATCCAATCCGCCGAAACTTTCGATGCGTTGCTCGTACAGGCGGCAATATTCAAAGATGGTATCTTTAGGAATTGTACCGTCCGGGCTAAAGATATTCTGCTTGTCAACGTCCACATGATCAAGGAACATTTCCTTCAAGGCATTCAGGTTGCTGTTGATGGCATCTGATGTAAGAGGATAATATTCGTAAAGGTTGAATATGATAACGTTGCGGAAACTCAAACCTTCCTCTTTATGTATACGGATAAGGGCTGAGTATACGTTGCGGGGAGAATTACCGCCCGGTAATGCCAATACGCAGAAACGTCCGGCTTTCTGTTTATCACGAATAAGTTGAGCTATTTCGTAGGCAACGTGGTTGGCGCCTTCCTCTGCCGATTCGTAGATGTCGGTTGGGATTTTTTCCAGTCGGGTCAATACCGACCTTTCAAATGCATTCTCAGGCCTATAATACCTGGGGGAGACTCTGTTGAGAGTGATTTGAGAACTAAGATTGGTTTTCATAACTTAATTGGTATTAATAAATTGATTAAAGCTTGTCGCTTCTAAGATTTAACAAATATACAAAAAACAATGTTCACTAATTCTAGTGTTGGGGTTGTTTTTCGGAACAAGGTGTTTTCTTCTGACACTGTTTCGGGATACAAATGTAGCCACTTTTTGGTAACTATGCACTCACTTCTTTTAGGTATTTTCATTAAAAAGACTAAAATGGAATCTTTTTGTACAAAAACATCACCTGTTCAAGGGGGGGATGGGTACGCGGACGACACGGATTAGGCGGACGAACGCAGATAAAGAAGAATTGCACAATAATATTAATGAATTAAAAATCCGCGTTCGTCCGCCCAATCCGTGTCGTCCGCGTACCTGTCTTTAGGAAAATCGGTTTCATTAACCCTAATTGATATAAAATGTAGTGGTTACTGTATTTCCTGCTTCGTCTACCGCTGTTAGTGAATGTTTTCCGGGCGTGGGTTGTAGTGAGATCTTATGAAAGTCCTGTGTCTGGGTAAGATAAGTGTTATCAAGGTGCCAGAAGATGGTGGTACTCGGATTGCCGTGGGCCAGTTCGGCGGTTAGAAAGCCCGGACTTCCATCCATTTGTTTAGGTAACACAATATGGGCATTCATAGATGGATAGATGAATTGCATGGGTTGCAATGCATCCTCTCCGCAGCCCGGTTTGAAGGGAGGGAGCGGATTGTATTCCGGATGATGCTGTTTGTAATACCATTCCCATACAGGTGGCAAAGTGAACCAGGACTTCTGGATAGTTGGTTCCAAATTTGCGCAATTTTCGTAGATACGGTGAGTTTCATCGGCTGAAAGGGTGATAAGGTGATGATAAGGGCAAGCTTCCGTCTTTAGTCCGGCAGGAAGAATCAGTAAAGTATCTGTTTCTTCGCAAAACCTACCCTTCAAGTGTCCGGATTTCCGGCATATCTCAGCCTTGACAAAGACATCTCCCGGACGCCTGAACCATCGTGTCGGAGGTAGCAGACTAAATACATCAAACAAAACCGGACCGGCTGTCCGTGCTCCTACAAGACCAGGTTTACCTTCTCCTGTAGCATTTCCTACCCATACACCTACGGCATAGTGAGGAGTGACTCCTACGGCCCAGGCATCGCGGAATCCGTGGCTTGTTCCGGTCTTCCAGGCAATGGGGTGCATGGAGGGGATTGATTTCCAGTCTATTTCTTCGGGACGATTCACCTCGGTTAGCGCATTGAAGGTTTGCCATACGGCTCCCGGTTGGAAAGTATCCGTCGATTTTTCCGAAGCGAAGACTTCTGATTCTCCTGATCCTTCAGCGTCCGCAAGCAGCAAACTACATTCTGTTTGTGGAAGCTGCAATAAACTCCGCCCCATGTAAGCATACGCATTTGTCACATCCCACAGGGTAGCTTCCGCTCCGCCCAGAATGAGTGATAAACCATAATGGGAAGCCGGGCGGTTGATTGTTTTTAAGCCTATTTGCCTCAGGAAAGTATGAAACTTGGGAACACCATATCTTTGTAGCATCGTCACTGCCGGAATATTCAATGAACGTGCAAGCGCTTCCGAAGCAGGAACGGCACCTTCGAATTGCAAACTGAAGTTTTGAGGTGTAAAACCATTAATATTAACCGGTATATCGGGCAGTAGCGTATGAGGTAGCAGACTGCCTTCCTGCAACATGGCGTAATATAAAAATGGTTTCAGAATACTTCCCGTGCTTCTGGGTGCCTGAATAACATCTACTTGGTTACCGGCTTGCTTCCGTTCGAAATTGACATTGCCGCAATAAGCCACAACCTGATTGGTTCGGATATCAATCACCAGAATTGCCAGGTTGCGTATATCACTCCGGTTAAATTCATTGCTCCAACGTTTGGCTGCGTTCTCTATTTGGGTTTGAATACCCCTGTCGATGGTTGATACGGAATATTTCCCGTTTCGTTCCTGATAGAAGCGACTGACTAGATGGGGAGCGGTTTGGGGGAGTGGATGAGGTTCGTCGGGGAGTGGTTCGCTGATAGCCAGTTCGTAAGTGGAGCTGTCTATAATCTCTCGTGCATATAGTTGTTTTAGCAGACGGTTTCTTTTATTGAGTAATAATTGCCGTGATTTGGAGAGATGAATCATAGCGGGCGCGTTTGGAAGTACTGCCAGCATGGCTGCTTCTGCCCAGGACAGTTCTTCGGCGGGATGTCCGAAATATCGCCAGGCAGCGGCATCGAGCCCTACTACGTTTCCTCCGAAAGGAGCGTGTGAAATGTACATGGACAGGATTTTCTCTTTTGAAGCGCGAAACTCAAGTCGGGTGGCCAGGATCATTTCTATGAACTTTTCTCCAAAAGTACGCGATTCGTTTCTTGCCAGACGGATCGTTTGCATGGTGAGGGTACTTCCTCCACTTACAATGCGCTTATTCTTTAGGTTTTGGTAGGCGGCTCTGCCAATGGAGACAGGATTGACTCCCCAATGGTGATAGAAATGCCTGTCTTCGAAAGTGATGAGGCATTGCTTTATTTTCTCCGGAGTAGTGGTCCGGGGTGGAAAGCGCCATTGGCCGTCGGATGCAATGCGTGCGCCCAGTAATTCACCGTTCCGGTCAGTGACGACGGTGGAGTAGGGCACATGGAAAAGTTGCCGGGGGAGGCAAAAGATATAGGCTATCACCAGAATTGTAATAAGTATGAGTATTACTTTTCTGGTGATAGACAGTTGTTTGAAGTACTTTATAATCTTAGTCCCCATGAAATGAACTTAACGGCTGACAGTCGTTCTTCCCGCCTTGGTTCGTGCCTGTGCCGAACCGTCATACATGGCTTCGCACTGGATAGCCGGCAGAATGAAATTACCTGCATATGTAGCTTGCAGTCTTATGGTGAACTTTTTCAGTTCGCTGCGACGCAAGTCGAAGTAAGTCAGCACGCGGTCGTCACGAATATCCTGGTAGGTATACTCACGGGTAGGCGTCGCTTCCGGAGTCATTAACCGGTCATTGTAAATTTCCCAACCTGACGGCAGGATATGTGTCAATGCTAAATTGCTGTAAGCAGTGGTTCCACTGATATTACCTACAGTGATGACTGCCATAAAGTCTGTTCCTTGCTTGATATCATCTATGGATATTGTCGCTCCGTTCATATCCGTATATTTTACGTCCAGGCGGAGGTTATTGGATATTGCGGGTAACGTATCATTAAGTAATTGCGTGCGTGTAATGAGATCCACACTTAATGCACCTTTACCTTCATTCTTTACTATAATATTACCCGAAGCCGGTGAAGTGGACAGTTCCTTTGTAAATACAGCCTTGGCTGATTTCACTACGGGTTGCTGCTTTCCGTTCCAGGTCCAGGTGAAATCCAAAGTACCTGAAAGCTTCTCAGCCAGGCGTCCCATCGCCATCAATGAGAAAGCTGTGGACTGTGTACTGAACCAATTCTCTTCGGCCAGATTCTTGGATACCTTTTTCGCCTGTTGCAATGCCGCCTGGTCGCGGTTCATCAGGAGTAAAGTTTCCAATATCATAGCTTCGTCACGATCATACGAACCATAGATGTAGTTCTGTGAGGAATAAGGGGCAACGGTGGTTTCTGCCTTAAATACCAGTTCCTCAGCCGGTTTCATCTTACCTGTCAGGGCATAAGCGGCTGCCAGTCTCCATTTGGCTTGTAGAGGCAGGTTAGCTTGTTCTTTCATCCGGTTCATGGCACCCTGCTCAGGTGCACCGGCTAATGCCAGTGTGTACAATCTGTATGCTTGTTGCACTCCCGTTTGCCAGTAACCCCAACTGTCATCCTGATCCGGCATCCGCCAGTTCTGGGCAGCAGCACGTTGGAAGCGTTTCCACTTATTCAGTACATTCGAGTTGACAGCGTAGCCTTTCTCCTGCGCCAATACAAGGAACATGCCCGCATAAGAAGTAATCCACTCATCAGCACTGGCATTTCCCGGCCAGTAAACAAAACCGCCGTTCGGAAGCTGGCGTGCGTAGAGTTGCCGTATCGCTTCCTGTACGTTGGCCTTAATCTTTTGAGTTTCTTCCTCATCCACTGCTTTAAACTGGCTGACGAACAATAGCGGCAGAGCTTTGGAAGTCAGCTGTTCCGTGCAATGATGCTGATAATTATACAGGTAGTCGAACCTGCGGCTGATATCTACCGAAGGAATACGTGAGACTTCCAGCAGCATACGGCTATTTGCTGGAGTAGCACCATTCAATGAATAAGGAAGTGTTACACTTTCTCCTTTTTCCACCCATTGGCTGTTACGGAAGGTCACTGCCGGATTCGGGTTTCGGACTTCGATTTCAATGGTCTCTTTCGCCTGCTGACTGCCACCGCTGGCAGTGATATGTATCGTTGCTTTTCCTGTTTTATTTTCGGTCTTTATTTTAAAGTAAACGAGTTGGTCACCTGGTTGACTGAAAGTAATGGATTGTTTATTGGGATCGAGCACTTGTACACCTCCACCTGAAGCTTGGATGGATACCGATACATTCTTCACTTCCTTCTCCATGGCAAAGACATTTACCGGGACAGTAATCTCTTCTTGTGTGTTCAGCACACGGGGCAGTGTTGACAACAACATCAATGGTGTCCGCACGAAAGAAGTCTTTTCCACTTTTCCATAAGCTCCGTCTTGCCCCGCTACCACCATCGTACGTACAGAACCTACGTACATCGGTAGTTTCAGCGTGTGCGTCTTCTGTTTTCCTTTATCCAGATAGAACGGACCGATAAATTTCACTACCGGCTTGAAGCGGTTCGCTTTTGCATCGGACGGTTTCAATGTCTCGTCGCCACCCGTACTGAACAATGAGCTGTAGCGTCCGGCAGATGCTCCGAGTACATCGTCATACATATCCCAGGTGCGGATGCCCAATGCTTCGCGGGCATAGAATTCATTCCACGGATCGGGAGTCTTGAAATTAGTCAGGTCGAGTAATCCGTCATCTACAATGGCCAATGTGTATGTCATCTGCTTGCCGTTCTTTTCGCTGACGGTAACGGTGAAGTCCGTTTCCGGCCGCAGCACTTCCGGCATTTTAATTTGCGGTTGCAGTATAGTTTGTTTATTAGTCACCAATACCGGAACCACACCGTACATACGTATCGGCAAATCGTTCACCGTCTGTGCATGAGGTTGCAACAGGCTGATGTGCAGGTAAACGTTCGGAGCCATTTCCGGAGTCACTTTGAAAGAATACTTTGTATCTCCATTGTTGGAAACTTCAATCCATTCACGTTGCAGAACGGTTGAACCGTTTTCCAGGGCTACCAGTGCACGTCCTCCCGCAGCGGCAGGAATGATGGCTGTTGCTGTTTCACCTATTTCATACGAGTCTTTATCCAGAGAGAAAGCGAGCATTTTAATGCCGCTGGGGTCCGTCTTGCTTGAACGTCCGCGCCAATCCGGCCAGTCTATATAAACAGTTCCGCCGGTGGCATGCCCACTTTCCTTATCTTTCACATAAACCAGGTAACGTCCCCAGTCCGGATAGTTTACCCGGAATTTAAAGGTTGCCTTTCCGCCTGTAGTCTGTATATTGCCACTGGCTACGGGAGTGATGGAACTACTGTTGACATAAGTTCCGAATGATTCGTCCCGGTTCTCCCACCACCAGCTCCAGGAGATACGGTAAATCTTATATTCCAGATTGGAGCGGTTCACTAATTGTCCTTCCGCATTTACGGTGACAATGTCGAATACATGATCCCGGTCGGTCTCGATGTATTTTCCTTTCGGCTGGTTCAGATTAATGCCTACATAAGATGAGAATGGAGAGAATGGAATGCTTTGCGTGTAAATACTGGCGTCTCCTCCCGGTTCGAATACACGGCTGGTTAAGGTTGCATTCAGCATTCCCGGAGCATTGGTGGCAGCCGGGAGTTTCAACATAAAGTTAGCTTTTCCTTCCGCATCCAGTGTTCCGTCGAATACATCGTTTTTTACAGTTGTAAATTCGGTAGCCGGATTATTGAATATGTATTGCCCGTAGTTCTTGAATTGCGTATTTACTTTTGACAGGGACATTTCCACTTTGGTTTTCAACCGTGAAGCGGTGGCGCCTGTCAGCCATGTGGAAGTAAGCATTACCGGCATTTCTTTGGTAGAAGCCTGGATTACTTTCTCCGGTAGTTTCAGATTAATTTTCAGGCGGTTTGGTTTCACAGTTTCTATGCGAAGGCTTTTGTGGAAAGCGGTTCCGCCTACTTTGACGTAAGCGTTCCATAATCCCGTTGGGTCTTCCGGACGTGTCGGCAGGTCAAATGTGTAGAAACCGTTTACACCTTGCGTGGAAATCATTTTGGTATAGAATTGTCCTCTCGGATTATACAATTCCAATGCTACAGGGTGTTTATCCGGAATTCTTTTTTCACGGTCTTCCATAATAAAGCTTACATGCAGCGTATCTCCCGGTCGCCATACCCCTCTTTCGCCATAGACGAACCCTTTCAATCCTTTCTGAATATCTTTTCCGCCTACATCGAACCGGCTGACAGATTGTTCTTCACCATCTGCCACACGAACATAAGCTTTCTGTTTCTCTACTTCGGCCACCACAATGAAAGGAACACCTTTCGGAGTGATTTCCGTAAATCCTTCACTATTGGTTTCACCGGTTCCTATGGCTTGCAACTGGAAGTTATAAACGGTCACTTTCGCTTTCTCCATTGGTTTGGTATCCAAGATGTTGCTTACGGCAATCCACAGCTTGTTCAGTGAATTCCGTTTTACAATCATTCCTACATTGGAGGCAAATACGTTGCACGATGCTGCCCGGTCAGAGTCCATATAGTAGGAGGCATGACAAGGATTATTGCGTTCCCGCCAGTTATACTGGCTCCAGTCCATCTTTACATTACCATTATAGTAGAAATAAGTTTCCGGTGTATCCCATTCAGCTTCATTTTCTTCGAAAGTACTACTTCCGCTGACTTTCGTCAATCCCTCTGAAGCAGTATTGTCTGCAAAGCTCATCTCTTGTTTTTCTGTTCCGCTGCAAGGATAGGCTGAGTATTCTTGCCGGAAAGAAAGTATGACACGGTAGATAGCACCCGGTTCTTGCCGAATCAGTCCGGCAAGGTCTATCGAATAATCTTCCCATCGGTGCACGTCTTTTGTACTGTCCTTGCTCAGCCACAATGTGTTCTGATAAACCAATCGTCCGGAGCGACGCAGTTCACTGGCTGATGAGAGCGTATTGGTCTGCATGAACATCAGTACATTGTTTTCAAAAATACGGATTACACTTAAATCTACCGCATAGAGATTGACTGCCCGGAAAGGGATGATCAAACTTTTGGAGTTGGGCAGGATAGCGGCTGATGTAGACATGCTCACTTGTGGTTTCAGATTCAGTTCGCTGAATGCGATGGAGTGTGATGTTCCGAGTGATTTATCCCGGCTGTTTTTCACTCCTTCGTGTATCTTCAAAGTCAGTTTGCTCAGTTGGTTGGCTTCAAAGTAGACATATACTTTATTATTCTCCACTTGAAATATGGAAGATGCTACTTCGGGGATTTCAATCAATCCGTTCAGGTCTTGTGTAGTAGAAACAGGATCGGAGAATACTATTTCAATTCCATTCTCCGGTTCGTCAATGCGTTTGGCAGAGAGGAAACGGAAATCATTCTTGGCAGGGATCAGTACGTTTTCTGTCAGTTTACGGTCGATTCCTGCAGGACTGCCGTTGGCGGTGATTTCCAGCTGGTAGTCTTCCGCTGCGCGAATGACACCGGCTATTTCAAACTGATAACGCGTCGGATGATCTGTCGGAGTGATACTGACCGGATAGCTTTGCCCGTTTCCGCCTTTGGCAGAGAGCATTTTCTCAACTGCTTCTTTGGGAGTGGCATCACTGAAACGTACTTCACCTTTCAATGTCACCAAGTCGCCATGGCTATCTATGTCGATGGTTGTCAGTGGTTCGATATACAGTGTGAAATTGGGTTCCTGTACTCTGAAAGAGAATTTGAATTCTTTCAGGCGACTGTCCACTTCTACAAACCTGCCTAATTGGAACGTACCTTCATAGAACTCTCCCGGCTTTAAAGTTCCTGGTTCAGGAACGAATTCAATCGTATTGTTGCTGATCCAATACGCTTTACCTTTCAGGGACGGGGAGAAGCTAAACGGATTTTCTTTCAGTTCATTGTTCAAATCTACCATAGGCTGATCTTGCGTCAGTTCTATACGTATGTTCGAAGTTTGCGAGATAACTCCTCCCGTATATGCATTCACAAAAGGTGCATACTCGGCAGAAGGAACAATATCCTTTTTGCTGTTTGCGCAAGAGGAAAAAACTAAGATGGTCAGTAACAGAAAGAATAACCTGTCAGCCATGCGGTGTTTAGCTTTCATTCGTCCCATAGTGCTTTAATTGTTAATTATTAATTCTTAATTTGGAAACATTCAGCATCTTTCCATGCGGGGAATTTTTGTCTGAATTCTCTCAGGACAGAGAGGTCGAGAGTTGCAGTGGCGGTTCCTTCTTCATGGTCGGGTACGCTGGCAAGCAAATCGCCCTTTGGTGAATAAATGACGCTGCCGCCATTATATAGCATTTGATTTCCATCCGTACCGATACGGTTGACACCGCAAACATAACTGATATTTTCGAGTGCACGGGCTTGTAACAGAATGTCCCATACCCGGCGGCGGGGAACAGGCCAGTTGGCAACGTATATCAGAAGGTCATATTCATTATTTACGTTCCGGCTCCATACCGGGAAGCGAAGGTCGTAGCAGACTAACAGCAGTATATTCCACCCCCGGTAGGAGATAACAGACCGCTGGCTACCCGCTGTAAAATGCTCCGTTTCCTGGCCCATACGAAAGAGATGTCGTTTATCGTAGTAATAAGCTTCCCCTTCGGGAGTCAGGAAAAAAGCACGGTTATAATAAGACTTATCAGGACTGGGAACAGCATTTTTATTTGCATCTGCTTTTTCATCACAAGCTATATAACTGCCTGCAATGGCGAATTGGAATTCTGCCGCCCATTGACGCAGGAGGGTAATGGTTTCACCCGATACCGGCTCAGCCAGTCTTCGGCTATCCATACTGAAACCGGTAGAGAAGGTTTCGGGCAAGACAACAATCTCCGCTACTCCACGAAGCTTTATCAGCTTTTCCCGGAGCAAGCGGAGATTTTCTTGTTTATCTTCCCAAACGATGTCTGTCTGTAATAGAGTTACACGCATAATACTTAGTTAAGAAAATGATTATCGGTTTTATACGTTCAATTGTCAGTCAGAAGCGTATCCGGTTCGTGTCTGCTCCGTGTCTGCTCCGTATCATCTCCGTATCAACTCCGTATCTAAGAGTACGGAGATACTACGGAGATGATACGGACCGGATACGGAGATACTACGGAGCAGACACGGAGTTGATACGGAGAAACTACAAGGAAGATACGGAATTAAGAACTTTAAATGTTTCCTAAAGCAAAGTTCTTCGGGTTCTTCCCTTTGAAATCCTTATAATAGAGCTTTACCTCGCGCATATCCTTTTCGATATCTCCCGATGGCATAATCGCCTTTGTCGCAGAAATCGTTTTAGTGGTATAATCCATACCTATCAATACGATAGGCACTTGCGCTTTCAATGCAATAAAATAAAATCCTTTTTTCCAATTAGGATTTGCTTTACGGGTTCCTTCCGGTGTAATGGCGAGTTGGAATTTCTTGCTTTTGGCGAATCTTTCCGTCATCTGGTCTACCAATGATGTTTTGCGTCCCCGATCTACCGGTATGCCACCTACGGCTTTGAAAATTAATCCCAGCGGAAAGAAGAACCATTCTTTTTTCATCATGAAGCATGTTTTTCGTCCGATAGCTCCGTAAAATAGTTTGCCGATAAATAAATCCCAATTAGATGTATGAGGTGCTGCAGTTATCACGCATTTATCATAATCCGGCACCGTCACGTTTGTCTTCCATCCCAAAATGCGATAGTAGATAAAGCTGTATATTGCTTTTTTCATTCCCGGTGCTTACTTCAGGTTGCCGATAGCGTCAATAATTGCGTCTACTTCTTTATTAAAGTCTTCGCGGAATTTCTTGTAGAAACCTTTTACATTTCCAGGTTCGGTATGGCTGATTCGGCTGATAAATTCATCTTGCACACTCAGGATTCTGCCCATCAGCTCGTCGGCTTTAGTTTTATCGGTTCCGGGTACGTATAAACTGTTTACCAAACACTCCATGAACAGTTCACCTGCGATATAATTGACGTTTTTCTTGAGTTCTCTTCTACTTGCCATAATCTTTACGTTTTAAGTGAATAAATTGAAATATTTCCGGTAAAGATAAGTACTTTCCACGGTATAAACCAACATTTCATATTTTTTTTGATGTGCGCTTCCTTTCATAATTCAGAAAAAAACACGAAATTTGCGACGCTTTTGAACGAAACTTTACTAACACCTTTAAATAATTAGATAAAATGACAAAAAGTGCATTGCAAATTGCAAGGGCTGCTTATCAGCCCAAACTTCCGAAAGCGCTGAAGGGTGCCGTTAAGGCGGTAGCTGGAGCAGCTACTCAATCTGTAGCCGATCAGGAAGCTATCCAAAAATTGTTCCCTAACACGTACGGAATGCCTTTGATCAAGTTTGAGGCTACTGACGAAGTGGTTAACTTCCCAGCTATGAACGTGGGCGTTATCCTTTCCGGTGGTCAGGCTCCCGGTGGTCACAATGTGATTTCCGGTATCTTCGACGGTATCAAGAGTTTGAATAAAGACAGTAAGTTATATGGTTTCATTCTTGGCCCCGGTGGTTTGGTTGACCATAACTATATGGAACTGACTTCAGATATCATTGACGAATACCGTAACACGGGTGGTTTTGATATCATCGGTTCAGGCCGTACTAAATTGGAGAAAGAAGATCAGTTTGAAAAAGGTCTGGAAATCCTGAAGCAACTTGATATCAAAGCATTGGTTATCATCGGTGGTGACGACTCTAACACAAATGCCTGCGTACTGGCTGAGTACTATGCAGCTAAGAAGTGCGGCGTACAGGTAATTGGTTGTCCGAAGACTATCGACGGTGACTTGAAGAACGAAATGATTGAAACTTCTTTCGGTTTCGACACTGCTTGCAAGGTTTACTCTGAAGTTATCGGTAACATTCAACGTGACTGTAACTCAGCTCGTAAATACTGGCACTTCATCAAGTTGATGGGACGTTCTGCTTCTCACATTGCATTGGAATGTGCTTTGCAGGTGCAACCTAACGTTTGTATCGTATCAGAAGAAGTTGAAGCTAATGATATGTCTCTGGACGATGTAGTAACTTACATTGCTCAGATAGTAGCTAACCGCGCTGCTCAAGGCAACAACTTCGGTACGGTTTTGATCCCTGAAGGTTTGATCGAGTTTATTCCGGCTATGAAACGTCTGATCGCTGAGTTGAACGACTTCCTTGCTGAAAATGCTGAAGAATTCTCTCAGATTAAGAAGTCTCACCAACGTGATTATATCATCCGCAAACTGTCTCCGGAAAATGCGGCTATCTATGCCAGTCTGCCTGAGGGTGTTGCACGTCAGCTGACGCTGGACCGCGACCCGCACGGAAACGTACAGGTATCTTTGATCGAAACAGAAAAACTGTTGTCGGAAATGGTAGCTACTAAGCTTGCTGCATGGAAAGAAGAAGGTAAATTCGTAGGTAAGTTCGCTTCCCAACACCACTTCTTCGGTTATGAAGGCCGTTGCGCTGCTCCGTCTAACTACGATGCTGACTATTGCTATTCACTGGGTTATACAGCTGCTTCTCTGATTGCTAACGGCAAGACAGGCTATATGTCTTCTGTACGCAACACTACGGCTCCTGCTGACCAATGGATTGCAGGTGGTGTGCCCATCACGATGATGATGAACATGGAACGCCGTCACGGTGAAATGAAACCGGTAATCCAGAAAGCTCTGGTGAAACTGGATGGTGCTCCGTTCAAGGCATTTGCTGCTCAGCGCGACCAGTGGGCTATCACTACAGATTATGTATATCCGGGACCGATCCAGTACTTCGGACCTACGGAAGTTTGTGACCAGCCGACGAAGACTTTGCAGTTAGAGCAAGCTAAATAAATCGGTAAGCTGACGAAGAGTTAATAAAAAGAACGCAAATTATGCGAATTACACAAATTTGAATAATCTATTTGCGTAATTTGTGTAATTTGCGTTCTGTTTTGAATATTACATGGCAACTAAAAGAAAATCTGCTGCACGTCGCGGTAAAAAGAAAAGCGAAGCGCGTATCATGCCTGCATGGTTACGTACAATACTTGCTGTTTGTATCATTGCCGTATTCTCAGCCGGGTTTTATTGGTTTTTCATTCGTCCGTATGCCTATCGTTGGAAACCTTGTTATGGCCAGAAAGGATATGGGGTATGTATGCCTTGCGACTATGAAGTGCATGGCATTGATATCTCCCATTATCAAGGCAGTATTGACTGGGTGCAACTGACAACCAACAAAACAACCAAATTTCCTATCCATTTTGTCTTTATGAAAGCTACCGAAGGTGGTGATCATGCTGACGATACTTTCCCGTTCAATTTTGATCAGGCGCATCGTTACGGTTTTATTCGCGGAGCTTACCATTTCTTCTCTCCTAAAACAGATCCGCTAAAACAAGCCGATTTCTTTATTCGTACGGTCCAGCTTATTCCCGGAGATCTGCCACCTGTGCTTGATGTCGAAACTATTGGTAAAAGTACGCCCCATGACTTAAGGATTGCTGTCAAAACCTGGCTCGACCGTATAGAATCACATTATGGTGTGAAACCGATTCTTTATACATCTTATAAATTCAAGAACCGCTATCTTAGTGATTCGGTATTCAATACTTACCCCTACTGGATTGCCCACTATTACGTAGACTCCGTCAAATATGAAGGTCCATGGCACTTCTGGCAACATACTGATGTGGGCAATGTTCCCGGTATCAGGGAAGAGGTCGATTTGAATGTATTTAACGGATCTTTGGAACAATTGCGGGCGCTTACTCTACAGAAATAGTTTCGCATAATAAGCTGTTACTTTTAATATGTATTTCAAATCAGTTATGGTTTGCATATACTTTTTGTAATAAGAGTGCTCCGAGTATCGGTCTGTAATGTCCTCTTTCGTAGTAGTTATGAATATCGTTCGTATATTCATTGATACCACTGAAATCGAATACGTTTTCATAGCCAAAAATGTCTTTCAATATTTCCACATCTGTCGGATTTATGCTGATCTGGTTATAGTCGGGACTGATGATGATTTTAACCGAGGTGTTATGTTTCCGGCAGATTTGATCTATTTCCTTTAATAATCCGGTCTGTGTTTCCCATAAGAATCGCTCACCTTCCCGGTATTCACCATTTCTATAATTACAGTCTCTGGCTTTCACAAACTCTTTTTTGTGGTTTTCCCAATATGCTTCTCCTTCATCCCGGATCATCCTCTCTCTGGGATTGATTGCATCATTTGTTACTGCATCTCTGATTGCGCCATAAGGGTTTATCACTCCTTGCATATAGGGACGATGTTGATGAAATATTTTATAATCGAGATAAGGAAACAGGAAATTAGGGAAGAAGAAGGCCTGACAGAATTTCTCTTGGAAACTAAAGTTGCTGATTCCTGAGATAGCCGGAGGCAACACATGGTTATGGTTGCTTGAAAGCTGGTCTTTACCCAATGACTCTTTATCCAGAATGAGGAGCAGATTCTTTATTTCTGCACCATTTCTTTCCAAAGCCTGCAACTTCTTACTGATGGCGGCTATGCTTTCTGCATTTCCGAACAGGCGTACCGCCCTGCCACCATCCAGGTATTTTTCCCATTCATGACATTGATAGGCCATGGTGCAGGAATTTCCCATGATAAAAGAATCAAATGCAATGGAATCCCGGTTGTTCATATACATTTGCCAACCGATATAGCCTTCATTTAACATGACGGGAGAGTTATCATAACGGTTATAATGCCTTAAAACCATAAAAGGATCATTGAGGAAATACACCACTAGCAAGACTATAAATGGCATCAGGAGTATAGATAGTTTCATCGTGAAGCGCATAGCTGCACTTCGCTCACTGTTTTTCTTCATTCTGCTATCTTTGTTTTTAGATTAAAATTGCAAATAAATAAAACTGTCGGAATTGAACTGTCCCAGGGTAAAGAACATAATGGCCAGCAGATAATAAATGCCCCATCTGACAAGCATGGGTTGTTTTTCCAACGCTTCTAAAAGATCTCGTTTCGACATAAAATATTCGTAAACTAAAATCAGTACAAGAGCACTACCGGCCACAATACAATTATGATCCGGAATTCCGATGCTTACTTCTTTCCAGCTGGCATGGGTGCTGAACGAGATGTTTCTGATGTAATAGAGCGCATCACTCACCGACTCTAAACGGAAGAAAATCAAGGAAACTGCGAAAAGCAGATAAGTGCGGAGGATGGACAGGGTTGCAAACAGGGGATTGCCTATCCAATTCTTTACCTTGTTACGGATTGTGGCAGTCTTCATTTCATAGAAAATAATAAGCCCCTGGATGAGCCCATAGATAATATAGTTCCATCCTGCACCATGCCAGGCACCTAATCCTGCAAATGTCAGGCTCAGACTCAGGAATACGCCCCACTGTCCCCAACGGCGCATACCCGAAGATAGGGGCAGATATAAGTAATCCCTAACCCAAAAAGAAAGAGACATGTGCCATCTTCTCCAGAATTCGGCAGTGGTTTGTGCTATGAATGGGCGGTTGAAGTTAGGGTTGAGTTTGAATCCCAACATACAGGCACCTCCAAGTGCAATATCCGTATAACCGGAAAAGTCACCATACAATTCTACCGGATATAAAAGGCATGCCATGAGTAATTGTATACCGGATGCCGTATGTATAGAGTTGAAAATACCATCTATATAAGGAGAAATATAATCGGCAAGTATCAACTTCTTTATCAGCCCCACTACAATCAGCTTCATTCCGTAGACAATGGATGGATATGCTACCGGTTTACCCGATTTCAATTGTGGAAGCATATCTCTCGCCCGCTCTATAGGTCCTGACAGGAATTTCATGAAAAAGAGCATGTATATCATGAAGTCAGCGAGGTTCTCTTCCGACTCTTCTTCTTTCCAATAGATTTCCGTCAGGTACGAAAGGGCCTGAAAGGTATAAAAGGAGATGCCTAAGGGGAATAGCCAGTGTACGCCTGGCAGGAGGTTGGCATATCGGAATGCCAACCAGCCTGTAATTAGAAAACACAAGCCCGAAATATAGATTCTTTTCGCATCCTTCTCATGTTTTGATTGTCCCACCCATTTACCGAGAAAAAAAGTAGCCAGTGAAATGAGAAGGGCTATGATCAGGAAAGCTATGTGGTAATAGCCTATGAAAACACAGCTTGACAACAAGAGTATAGCTTTTCTATATTTAGGTGGAAGTGTGTAGTACAAAAGAAAGGTACATACAAACAGTGTGACAAAATTCAAAGATATGAATGACATGTCTTATTTGGTTTTGGTGAGAATGGCATTGCAAATATCTCCTACATTCTTGAATCGGACAATGTCTCTGAAGGTGAAGTGAACATTGAAATCTTTCTCTATTTTGCTTATCAGTAACATATTGGTCAGTGAATTCCAACCTTCCACATCCTGGGCGGTGGTTTCACTGGTAAGAACAATGTTGTCTCTCTTCAATATCTCCTGAAAAATCAGGCTCAGTTCATTTAAAATCATTTGCGTATTCATGTTAGTTTAGTTTTATATTAGTTCCAGTATTCTTTTTCTATCGGTTTTGCTGCTGGTGTTCAGTGGGAAATGTTCCATACAATGTATGTGCTGGGGAATCATGTAGAAAGGCAGCCGGCTGTTCATATGTTCTTCTATCTGGTGTTTGTCGAGATGGACTTTTTCAACTACCAGATGTAATTCGCACTGATTGTTTTCTCCATATTTGGGGATGACGACAGCTTTACATTCATTGTTGAAATACTTCTTCACCACGTGTTCTATTTCGCTTAGTTCGATGCGGAATCCCTGAAGTTTAATCTGCGAATCTTTGCGACCGCAATATATGATATCACCGTCAGCATCTATCTGGCAGAGATCACCGGTTTTGTAATAAGTCTTTCCATCTTTCCCTTCGATGAGGCATTCTTTGGTCTTTTCAGGAGCGTTCCAATAGCCGTTCATCACTTGTCTGCCACTGATCCAGAGTTCTCCGGTTTCGCCTGTGGCGACGGGGCTACCGTTATTATCCATAATTAGAGCATCTACTCCTTCGAATGGTTTTCCTATAGCAATCATACCGTTATGATGTTTGCATGAGGTGGTCGGTATCCGGTAAGCTGTGCAATAAATTGTTCCTTCTGTGGGACCATACAGGTTCACAAAAGAGGCATTGGGCGCACAGGCTCTGAAGGCAGATAGTAATTCAACATCCGATGCTTCGGCGGTAACTATCAGGTATTTGAGTTCAGGAAGTTGTATCTCAGAGAAATAGGGTAATAATAACTGGAGTAGGGAGGGGGCTACGGCAGCAAATGTGAGGTTATATTTTTCCAGGGTTTCAATGACGTTGATATACTTTACGCCTTCCGGAGAGACTGTATATATGCATGCACCTATTGTCAGGGGAAATAAGAAAGAAACGATAGAAACGTCAAAGGTTAGTTCGAACATTTGCAGCATCCGGTCATTCTCGTCCAACTGCCAGTCCAGATGGCTGTATGCGTTATAGAAAGCGTTTAGGTTGTTACGGGAGATGGGGACTCCTTTCGGCTCTCCCGTACTGCCGGAGGTGAAAATGATATAAGCATTTTCATTCTTTTCCGGATGTATGTCAGAAGAAGATGGAACTACTTCCTGTAACTCCGAAGTGCATATAAAATCTACGTGTTCGGTATCCAGGTTCAATACACGGATGTCCTTTGTATATAGAATTAAATGAATATCGGCGAGTTCCGCAATCTTTCTATTCCTGTGTCTGGGATAGGCCGGGTGTAGAATGACATACGTTTTCCCGCTGATTAATACTGCCAGTATGGAGGCATAAGTCTCCAATTTATCTTCGGCTATAATGCCGATGATTTTATCTTCCCTGCTATTAATCAAAGCGGATATTCTATATACAATTTCAGACAGCTGACGATAGGTATAGGTGATGTTGTTAATAACAAATGCCTGATGCTCTGTGTACTTCTCAAAAGCCTTTATGATCTCATCGATCATATCTTTTTGATTCTTTTCCATCCTGTTCGTGGTTTTATAGTTTATAGTAAATGTCTAATTCGTTTTCTGTGTAGTAAAGACAGTAGGAATTGATATTCTCCCTATTGAGAAGGACTTAATGTGTGTTAAAATAAAAATGTATGCTGAGGGATGCTTTAAAATAAGTTTGTGTTTATGAAATATGAAATTTTAAAAAAGGCCTGTCATATAGACAGGCCTTCATCAGTTCCTTTTATAGTGCAGTATGAAAACATATAGTAATCAAGTGCACTTTACTTATTGCAAAGATACAATAAAATCTTGAAACTGCAATATCTTGAATCCATTTTTAGATTTTAAATATTATTCTCTCTGAACCCGGAGTTGTTGTATATGACATCCTTAACGGCTTGATAGTCAGTTTTATAGAAAGATGATTTTAGTTCTATAACCATATCATTGACACGATTAGAGGATACCCTATTAAGAATATATTTAAATACTTGATAAGCACCAAACAACATGGTTTTTCTGGTCGAAAGATCTCCAGCAGGTCCACTACTTATTGCTTCCGGCAAATTCATATCAAATAGGACTTTGCCATGTGCACAACTATTTCTTAAGCGCCTGATAGTGTTGATATAATTAGAAAATTGATTCGGAGATTCTACTCCATATACCTTAGAAATTTCATGTTTTAAACCTCCATCGACCAGATTGTCATACAATGATATAACCACGCCAAAAGTTAAGTTCTCGATAAGTTTCCATGCTGGGGCGTATTTTCGTTTGTGTTCTTTCAAATCTTGCTTAATAACGGCTTCCTTGCTGACATCAGCAATAGCATTTATAAAAAGATTGTCATCTATAAATGTAGATTTAACATATTTATGATTGATGTACCAATACGGATCTTCTTTATATTTGTTGGAGGCTGTATATATTAGAGTCGTTCTGAAATTCACCTCTATGCGACTTATATATCTTAATATAAGATTTCTCAAATCAAAGTCAAAGTAGTACAATCTGATTGCATAGTCAAACTTTGTGTCTTCTTTAAAGTTGTGATCTCTTTTGTTTTTTCTTGGATATGTCTTTTCAAATGGGAACCAATAAAAGCCAAGTCGAAAGTAACCGATGTCCATTAAATTTTCTCTTGCTTTTACTTCGTCTTCTATATTCATACCTCTGTCTTTCAAGAGTTTGATCTGTTCATCTATTGTTGTTGCTACTTCTGCCATTTTTTATTTAGTATTCATAATTGATGGTTGACATCTATCTCTAAAGTAAACAAATGACAATCATGCACTCTTGACGCAAAGGTACGGCTTTTATCAAATATACTACAGCAATGAATGGATTATTTGAGAATTCGTTTTATTGTAAAGACTATAGTGCTGATTGATAGATAAATGGCTGGAGATTATTTTACTATGGAAAGAAAGTTGAAAAGAAATTTTGAGAAATGATAAATATATATAATATGTTGATATACAGTGATGTATGGTAAGAATGTAAGGGTGTCCCAAAAACGTTCGTTTAATGTGCGCAAAGATAATGGGTATTTTTCGAATGTACAAGGTGTTTAATAAAAATATTTCTAATAAAAAATATTTTAGATATCATATTGCTGATAATCAATCTTTTATACTAAAGGAAAATAGATTTAATATCTTCTCATTTTTATAATTCTTGGTATTTATTTTTTGCGCTTAAGATTGCGCACATTAAACGAACGATTAAAAGACACTTCGTCTTCTTTTACCTCTTCGTTAATAGCCTTTTTACATAACTGTTTCACTGCTTTTTGATCGAGATGACGGAACGCTTTGGAATAAGATGAATGCTAAATAAGTTGTTGAAAACAACTGCATTACATAAAATGATCGGTAAGTATTTCACTACACCGGTGTCCCCAAAGAATATTCTGACGTGAACATCACCCCTCGCCTCCACTGGTTTGCAGTACGTGTCACATACGGCCGTGAACTGGCTCTGAAAGCTTTTCTGGATGAAGAGAAGATAGAGAATTTTATTCCGATGCGTCGCGATTATGTCGTGAAAGATGGCCGTCGCATTTGTAAGTTTGTTCCTGCCGTGCATAACCTTGTTTTCATTCGCTCTACTCGTAAGCGTATCGATACATTGAAGGATAGAGCCGGTATGAATATCCCTATACGTTACATTATGAATCGCGAAAATCATCTTCCTGTTATCGTTCCGGAAGATCAGATGCGTAGTTTCATTCTTGTTGCTGGTACCTACGAGGAATCGGTTATTTATGTAGAGCCTGCTGAATTGCAACTGGTAAGAGGTCAGAAAGTGCGCGTAAAAGGGGGAGTTTTCGAGGGTGCAGTGGGGGAATTTGTCCGTATCCGTCGCGACCGTCGTGTGGTTGTCAATATTGAAGGTGTCATGGCTGTTGCAACGACTTTTATTCACTCTTCGCTTGTAGAACCGATAACTGACTGATTTCAGTGTCATAAATCATAAATTCTAAATCATAATTAAATATATGAGTGATCAAGTTTCATCCTTATTTTCCCTGGCTCACAGTCTTCTCACTCTAGGTCAGGATGGCAGTCCGATTTATGTTGATAGTTTCACCCGTCTGAATCGTGATGTTTATGAATCAGCTCTAAACTCGTATGGAAAACATGGTTCAACTCCTGAAGCTGAAGCTGAGTTGTGTTTAGGGCTTTTGGTGGCCTTCAATGCCACAATGTATGATAATGGGCATAAACAGGAATATATTCAGAAAGTTCTGGAGCGTAGTATTAACGTTCTTCCACTGATTCCTGCTTCGTTATTGAAAGTTCGCCTACTGACTTATTGCTATGGTGAAATTTATGAAGAGGAATTAAATAAGGAAGCTCATGCCATTATCGAAAGTTGGGGCACTTTTCGACTGACGGAAGAGCAAGTAGAGATTATTGAAGAGTTGAAAAATATCGAAGAAAATCCTTATCCGTGGGAAGAGGCTGAGGCGTGATTCAATTTGGTATAAGTATTCATAGTCATAACGGTGTGGTTAGGTCAGTTTGGCTTGAATTTCATATCTAAAGGTCTTTTGACGAAAGAAGAAGGCCATCTGCATTCCCGTTTATTACAAAATCGCGTAACGGGTGACTATAATGATTTCTTTGATTTTGCAAGTGAAGATATACTTCCCCTGTTAGAACCAATAAGTCAATTGTTGGTCACGCTTGATAGATTGATAAATCAATTGTAATTATTCCCTTTTTATTATTGGCGCTGCATCATTTTATTGCAGTGTGAATATATATGCTGGCTTACCAGAAGAGTGAGTTGGTCAGAATTTTATATTTTCATTAAGTATTTCCATTCATATGATTGATATTTCGGATAAAGCAATGTGTTGCGGTTGCAATGCCTGTGGCGACGTGTGTGCTCATGATGCAATTACTTTCAAAACGGATATTGAAGGTTTTTGGTATCCGGAGGTAGACAAGAGTAAGTGTAACAATTGTGGATTGTGTGAGAAGGTTTGTCCAATTATCAATATTGATAAACTGAAAAAGAATGATTTTGAAGTGCCAAAGTGTTATGCAGCTATACACAAGAATCTTGAAGTGCGTTTTGATTCTACTTCCGGTGGACTTTTCTCAGCTCTTGCGGAAAAAATGTATCGTGACAGAGGTTATGTGGGTGGAGCAATATATGATGAAAATTTCAATGTGAAGCAATTCATCTCCAATGATAAAAAAGACTTGCTTGCTTTGCGTAGTTCAAAATATACTCAAAGTAGTTGTGTCGGATTTTTTAAGCAGGTGAAAGAAATCTTGAAATCTGGTGAAAAAGTCCTTGTCTGCGGCTGTCCTTGCCAAATGGCGGCTCTTAGGACCTTTTTACGCAAGCCGTATGAGAATCTTATTATTGCGGATTTTGTGTGTAGAGGTATTAATTCTCCAATGATTGGAACTAAGTTCCGCGAAAGTCTTGAACGTAAAGAAGGTTCAAAGGTTATTTGGCAAAAAGCCAAAAATAAAGAGCTTGGGTGGCATCTAATGGCTGCCAAATATATCTTTGCTAATGGTAAAAGTCTCTTCATTCCATCTCCCCTCAACGGAATGACACGCGGCTATCTGCAAACTAATGCATTTTGTCGTCCATCTTGCTACAGCTGCAAGTTTAAGGGTATGCCTCGTATCGCTGATATCACTCTTGCTGATTGTTGGGGTATCGAAAAGTTTGATCCATCAATGGATGATAATGTAGGTACTTCGTTAGTTCTAGTCAATTCAGAAAAGGGTGCAGCATTATTTGAAGATATTCGGCAAAAAATCAAGTGTATTGAATTTCCATTCGAGGAGGCCGTTCTTGGTAATCCCAGCATTATGAAATCTTTGTCTCCAAGCAAAGTTGACAGGGAACAATTTTTCAAAGATGCGCAATATATGAATTTTGAAGATCTGGAAGCAAAATATTTTCCGGTACCTAATAACTCTTCGGTAAGAATTAAACTAAAGAATATTGTTTGTTGTATCCGAAGATTGATACAGTTGTCTTTTGGAAGTCCATATCATTTTTTGAAATTAGTTAAATTGAATTTTCTGCCACCTTCATCTATTCATTCTAATATACAAAGAGGGGGGTATATTGCCCTTTCACGTTATACCGTTTGGGATATCCATCCTAAAGCGAACATTATATTGAACGCTCGTTTTCATATGGGAAGCCGAAGAGTACATGGTTCAAAGCTTGAAAGCCGCTTGCTTGTAGAAGAAGGTGCTACACTTCAGGTAGACAGCAATTTTAGTGCAGGCTATGGTTGCGATATTGAAGTATTCAAAGGCGCCTCGCTTATTATACACAATGATTTTGGAAACTTCAAGGGAGGGGGACCCAATATGGGCTTAACTTTGATTTGCGGAGATCACATTGAAATCGGTGAAGATTGCCGTATTGGGCGGAATGTGACTATTAGAGACAATAATGGTGGACATCATGTGTCTCTTCAAGGCTATAAAACATCGAAGCCGGTCATTATTGGCAAGCATGTATGGTTATGTGAAGGTTGTACCATCATGCAGGGGGTTAAGATAGGAGATGGAGCCATAATTAGTGCCCATACAGTAGTCACGACCAATGTCCCTCCTTATTCTCTTGTTGCGGGAAATCCCGCCCGTGTGGTGCAAACTGATGTACATTGGAAATACTAAAGTCACGCTATTATATATTATAATTTAAAAACTAAAAAACATTATGGAATTAACAGAATTCATTGAAAAGTTTGCAGAACAATTTGACGAAACAGATGCTGCTGAATTCAGAGCTGATACAGAGTTTAAGGCTCTTGAAGAGTGGTCTTCACTTTCAGCTCTTTCTATCATTGCTATGGTGGATGAAGAGTATGATATAACTCTGAAAGGAGATGATATCAAGACATCCGAGACTATCGAGGACTTGTTTAATCTTATTCAAAGTAAGGCTTAAATGCATGGCATTTCTTCAAATTGATAATGTTCGGATCGCCGGCTTTGCAGCCGGTGTTCCGGCAACTATTGTTCGTAATGATGGTTCAATGGTTTATTCTGCAGACTATGATGCCGCGGCATTTGTTGAAATGACAGGCGTTCGTGAACGTCGTGTGGATAACACTTCATGTACTTCAGATCTTTGTTATGCAGCTTCAGAAAAATTATTAGCTGATTTAAATTGGGATAAAAAGGAAGTAGGTGCTATTATATTTGTTTCGCAAACCGCAGATTATAGATTTCCTGCTACTTCTTGCATATTGCAAGACAGATTAGGATTAAGCAAGGAATGTTATGCGGCTGATGTTAATTTAGGTTGTTCTGGTTGGGTTTACGGTCTTAGCATTGCTGCGTCTTTGATGCAGACTGGTAACATAACAAAAGCTTTATTGATGGCAGGGGATGCAAAGCGTCTTATGCCAGAAGATGACCCTCTTTTTGGCTTTGCCGGTACAGTCACTGCATTAGAATACAGTTCTGATGCCCAACCATTTAATTTCCATTTTGGAACAGATGGTAGTGGCTATGATGCCATTATTATGCCTGATGGAGGAGTTCGCAATGGTTTATCTATAAACTCTTTCAAGAAAGAAATTGTTGATGGTAAGGAATATACACGTTTGCAGTGCCGCATGAAAGGTATGGATGTGTTCAGCTTTGGCATTTCTACCGCTCCAAAATCAATCAAGAAACTGGCTGAAAGATTTGAATTTGATTATCAGGCTTATGACTATTTCGTTTTCCATCAGGCAAATTTAAAGATGAACGCTATGATTCAGAAGAAGTTGAAGCTTAATCCTGAGAAAGTTCCTATCAGTATGCCTACATTCGGTAACACATCTTCTGCCAGCATACCTCTGACAATAGTCACGCAACTTAAAAATAAGATTGAAAATCAGCCTGCAAAATTGCTTTGCTGTGGTTTTGGTGTAGGGCTTTCTTGGGCTACTGTGGCTTTTGAAACCGATAATATTGTAATATCAGATTTAGTAGAGATATAATATGTATAATCCATTTTCATTAGAAAGCAAGCATATCCTTGTTACAGGAGCTTCTTCCGGCATTGGTAAAGCCACTGCAATAGAATGTTCTAAGATGGGAGCAACGCTTACTATCTGTGGTCGCAATGAAGAGCGTCTCAATGAAACTCTATCATTATTGACAGGTGAAAACCACGACACTTATGTGGGTGATCTTAATGATGCCAATGTCATAAAGAAATTGGTTTTGGGTAGTGCTATTTATGATGGCCTTGTCTTGTGTGCAGGACAGATGAAAACAGTTCCTTTCAAATTTGCAACACCAGAACAGTTTCAAGACATGTTTACCACAAATTTATTTTCTCCTGTTGAGTTACTCCGTCAACTTGTTAAGTCAAAGAAAGTGAATAAGAATTGCTCTGTTGTTATTATAGCTTCTATTGGAGGAATTAAAGGTTTTCCTGCGGGAAACTCAATCTATGGGGCATCCAAAGCTGCGCTTAACTCGATGATGATCTCTTGTGCCAAAGAATTGGCTCCACGTATTCGTGTTAATTCTATCTGTCCCGGCATGGTTGAAACACCTCTTATTTATGGTGGTTCTTATTCAGAAGAAGATATGCAGAAGAATGCGGCAGAATATGCTCTTAAGAGGTATGGCAAACCAGAGGAAGTAGCTTATGGAGCTGTTTATCTGCTTTCGGATGCTGCGTCATGGATAACAGGCATTTCTTTGTTCATCGATGGAGGATGTAAACTATAAAATAATAATTTATGCCTTATTTCAAATTTAGTAATATTAAAATTACAGGTGTAGCTACCTCTATACCTTCACATATCGTTAAAACAGATGATAGAGCAGATGTATGGGGCAAAGAGTATATTGAAAAGTTTAAGGCTAACGTTGGCATTGAACAGATTCATACTACAGCCGAACATCAAACCGCATCAGACCTTTGCTACGATGCTGCGGAACGTCTTATTCAACATAAAAATGTTAATCGTGAAGAGATTGGCGCAGTACTGTTTGTTGGCTTCTCTACAGACTATTGGCGTCCGTCAAACGCCTGCATTTTACATTATCGACTGGGACTTTCTCAGGGTTGCGTAGCCTATGATCTTCGTTTGGCTTGTTCTGCTACACCTTATGGCTTGCAGGCTGCATGCTCTATGATGCAGACATCCGATATTAAGAAGGTGCTCTTGCTTGTTGGCGAAATGTCGTCTCAAAGTACCTATCAAGGTGACTCTACCGCATTGCTTTTCGGTGATGCCGGTTCTGCAATTCTTCTTGAGAAAACGGAAGAAGAGAATGTCATTGAGGAAATGCTTTGTTCAGATGGTTCTGGATTCAAAGCTATTATTGTGCCTGCCGGAGGTTTCCGTAATCCGGATGCTACACACGAAGTATTCACTCTTGCCAATGGCAGTAAGAATACATTGTATAATACGTGGCTGAACGGTGCTGATGTATTTGCATTCTCAATTTCAGCCGTACCAAAGACCACTAAGGCTTTTTTTGAGAAAACCGGTTCAAAAGTGGATGACTATGATTGTTTTCCTATTCATCAGGCCAATAAGGCTATCTGCTTAAAAATTGCCAAGAAACTGGGTATCCCTCTTGAAAAGATGCCGCTGGTAGTAGACAAATATGGCAATACAACCGCAACATCTCTCATTCTTGCTTTATGCGATACTTATGGTTATGATAACTCTAACAAAGAGCTCAATTGCCTTATCCAAGCATTTGGCATTGGCTTATCATGGGGAGTGGCTTCAGCCCGGATCAATACAAATGATATATTACCAGTTGCAGAAACCGACAATATTTTTACTGAAGGTATTATCAATAGCCCTGCTGATATAGGCATAGAGTAATTTTATCAGATGTTACAAATAGGAGAAACTTATGAAGCCGATCTGCTTATCAATTACGATAAACAGGTGATATTTTGCGATATTATTGGCGATTTGAATGAATTGCACCGTAAACATGGGGATGCACGTGTCTTGATCAATGGCATGTATTCCGTATGCTTGGTAGGTGGTATTCTATCGAAACTCTATCCGGAATCTATTAACATACAGCGTTCTGCTAAGTTCATCCGCCCGATATATCTTGATGAATCTTACAAAGTTATTGTGAAGCTTTGTGATATGGTCAAAGATATGGGTATAGGTATTGTAAGGGCTCAAGTTAAAGATGCAAAGAATCGCATATGCCTTACAGTGGATACACAAATAAAAAATAGGGAATATTTTTCTTGAAGTAAAAAGATTATGGCTTTTTTAAAATATAAAGGAGTAGGCATTACAGCATTGGCTGCTGCGATACCACGACAAGTAATAGACAACTATAAATATACTCAATACTTTTCTGAAAATCAGGTAAAGCAGGTTGTTGATAAAGTTGGCATCTTCGAACGTCGTTTTGCTGATGCGAAGACCTGTTCGAGCGACCTTTGTTTCGCAGCTGCGGAAAAGTTGATTGCAGACAATAATATAGATAAGAGTGAAATAGATCTACTTCTATTTATTTCGCAGACGGGTGATTATCGTATGCCTGCCACTTCTGTGCTTTTGCAGGATCGTCTTGGCCTGCCTTCTACAACCATAGCTTTTGACATGGTTTTAGGGTGTTCTGCTTTTATTTATGGTTTAAGTACAGTATTTGCGATGATGCAGCAGTCTGGCCTTCGCAAAGCTCTGATTCTTGACGGAGAAACACGGTCAAAGGTGTATTCTCCAAAAGACCGACGTACGGCTTTCCTCTTTGGCGATGGAGGTGTGGCTGCCATTGTAGAGCGCAATAAGAAAATAGGTGATAGTTGGTTCTCTTTGAATTCTGATGGTTCTCGTGGTGATTTGATCAAGATAAATGGAGGGGGCTACCGTAATCCAAGCTCTATTGAAACTCTCAGAGAGAGAGTTGTTGATGAATATGGGAATATTCGCAACGATGAGCAAGGTTATATGAAGGGGGCTGATGTGTTTAACTTCGTAATAACTGAAATACCGCGTGATATGAAGGCTTTACTTAAATGGAGCGGGGTTGATGTTCACTCGCTGGATTATTATACGTTTCATCAGTCCAATAATTTTATTAATAGTTATTTGGCAAAGAAACTAAAACTCGATTTTAGTAAGATTCCTTCTACGATAGATAAATATGGTAATACTTCTTCTGTCTCTATACCGCTTACCATTGTTGATCAGCTGAATGGTAAGATGGATGGTGACAAGCGATTGTTTATGAGCGCTTTTGGTGTAGGCATGACTTGGGCAAATGCCATTGTACCTTTTTTTGATTTGAAAATTAGCGATATTGTTGAAGTAGAAAACGGGATACGGGTTCAATGAATGAAGGTTACTAAAGTTGTTAATAGCATATTCAGTTCCAATACTTATATTTTGGAGGATGACACTGCCTTTGATGTGTGGCTTGTGGATTGTGGTGACATAGACAATATAATCTCTTCCTTACCTTCAAAAAAGGTAAAAGGGGTACTACTTACACATACGCATTTCGACCATATATATGGGCTGAATGATCTCTTTGAAATATATCCGGATTGTTGCGTTTTTACGAATATTTATGGTAGGGAGGGATTACTTTCTGCAAAAAAAAATATGTCATTCTTTCACGAAAAACCATTTATCTTTAATAAAAAGGAAAAGATATTTGTGGTTGAAGACGGAATAGAAATCAATATTGGCTTTACAAGTGCCAAGGCGTTTTTTACACCAGGGCATTCAGAAAGCTGTATTAGTTATATTGTAAATGATTATCTATTTTCGGGAGATTCTTATATTCCCGGCATTAAAGTAGTCACCAATCTTCCCGGCTCTAATAAGTTCGAGGCGGTATCGAGTGCGAAATTAATAGAATCTATGGCCTTGAACAAAGTTCTTTGTTCTGGTCATGGCGAGATAACAAAGATATAAGATGGAGCAGGTATCTTCTAATAGAAGAATAGCTAAGAATACTTTATTCCTTTACATTCGTATGTTATTCGTGATGGCTGTAACGCTTTACACATCACGATTGGTGCTCGATGCTTTAGGGATAGAAGATTATGGACTATACAATGTTGTTGGCGGTATAGTCTCAATATTTGCCATCATCAACGGCGCATTATCATCAGGTTCTTCCCGATTCATTACATTTGAATTAGGCCGTGGCGATAAAGAACGATTAGGTAAGACTTTTAGTGCATCGTTTTTAATTCATACCGTTATTGCTCTCATTGTATTTGTACTTGCGGAAACGATAGGCTTATGGTATGTTAATAATATACTTGTCGTACCCGAAGGAAGATTAGTGGTGGCTAACTGGTTGTATCAGTTTTCTGTTCTAACCTGTATGCTTTCTTTGACGCAGGTACCTTACAGTGCTTGTATCATAGCGCATGAGGAAATGAATATCTATGCTTTTGTAGGTATAGCGGAGGCTGTTTTTAAGCTTTTGATGGTGCTTTTTCTTATCGCAATTGATAGTTTTGACCGTTTGCTCTTTTATGGAGCTATGATATGCGGATGGCAAATATCACTTCAATTTTTCTATCGGTTCTATTGTAAACGCAAATTTAAAGAATGCAGGTTGCGTATAGTGAACGAAAAGCATTACTACAAGTCTATGCTTCGTTTTTCTTTGTGGGACGTCATGGGGACAATTTGTGTTACTGGATACGCACAAGGTATTAACCTGATGATTAACTTCTTCTTCGGGGTTGTAGTCAATGCAGCACGAGGTATTGCTTTACAGGTGGAAATGGCTGTTAGGCAGTTTTCTAACAATTTTATGGTGGCTGTAGGTCCACAGATAACCAAACTTTTCAGTTTAGGTGAAACTGAAAAGATGATGAGTCTGGTGCGTGGCTCTTCGAAATACTCATTCTTGATGTTTTGTACAATTTCGCTACCGTTATTCTTGAAGATCGATTATGTTTTGGGGTTGTGGTTAAAAGAAGTACCGGAATATAGCGCTATATTCATTCGCTGTCTGATGCTTTGTAATATGGTTAGAGCGTTTGCACGGCCCGTTGTGCTAGCTGTGCATGCATCGGGTAATATCAAGTGGCTCAATCTCTATGCGGGTGGAGCCAGTATTTTGCTCAATTTGCCCCTTAGCTATACAGCCTATATTTTAGGGTTCCCACCTTATGCTTGCTATGTCGTTTGTTTCTTTGTAAATATCTTGTGCAACTATCTTGAGCTGATAGTATTGCGTAGGCAGATACCTTTCAGTATCGGTCGTTATAGCCGGATGGTGTATATGCGTTCTTTGGTTATTGTGGCCATTTCAATGGTGTGTATGTTGGGCGTATCAAATATAACGTCCAGTTACCCGTTCTTTTCACTCGTAGCGGTATGTTGCACGAGTGTGGTTGCTATGGCTGTTTGTACGTATTATATTGGAATGAATAAAGAGGATAGAAGCAAAATCGTTCATTATATTAAATCCAAGATATGCAAGTAATAGGTGATAGTGATATAAAATTGGCCAACGGGGTTGAAATGCCTCGTCTTTTTCAGGGATTACCATTAATAATGGGTTTGAAAGATATAGACTTGAATCAATTCAAGCGGATTATAGAAAATTCTTATAATGCTAATATCAAAGGCCTTGACACTTCGCACGACTATGGCAAGAGTGAAAGATTTATTGGTAAGAGTATCAAAATGCTTGTTAAAGAGGGGCTGGTTGAGCGCGATGATTTTTTTATCACATCCAAGATTGGAAATGCTCAGCAATATGAAGGAAATATAGAGAATTATGTAGATGAAAGCTTGAAAACCTTAGGTTTGGAACAACTCGATCTGATGTTGTTGCATTGGCCGGTACCTGGTCATTATATTGAAAATTGGAAGAAGTTGGAGAAGATTTACCGTAAAGGTAAGGTAAAAGCGATTGGTATAGCCAATGCGCGTGTGCGTCATCTTGAGGCAATGGAGGGCGTGGCAGAAATCATACCTCATGTAGTGCAAACGGAAATACACCCGTTCAATGTCTGCGAGGATTTACAAGCGTATTGTAAACATAAGCATATTGCTTTGCAGGCATGTTCTTCACTTTGCCTTATGATTGCACTGGTGAAAGAGAATCCTACACTGTTGCAGCTTGGAGTCAAGTACGACAAGTCTGTGGCGCAGATAATGCTTCGTTGGAGCATACAATGTGGTATTGCACCTATATTCCGTGCTTTCAAGACTCATCACATTCAAGAAATATCAGATATCTTTTCTTTTGAAATTACGAAAGAAGATATGAATACCATTTCAACTTTAAATCAAAATTTCCGTTATCATCCCGAATCGTCTAACTGTGCAGGATTTTAATTATATATGACTATTTTTTTGAAGTTATTAGTAAAGGCCAGCCGTCATAGAGTGGTGGTGATGTTAGCATTGATATGCTATGTGGTAATATGTTATCTGAGTTCTTTTTGGGGATTTGTTTGCGCCATAACAGTTTTTATAGTCTTTTGTGTGATCATGTTTTTTATTGTGCTCAATAAGCTTGTCAAAAAAACGAATTGGTGGAAGAATAATATGGCTTTATCCAAACAATTTGTAAGTAATAACGGCTATCGTAGCAACTTGCAACGTAATTATGAAGTGGTTAATGTTGGAAGCAATCCTGCCCGGTTCGCATTCTTCTACGAGGATATCAGAGGGCAGAATTGGTCATCGGGAACTCAGGGACTTGATATGGACTTGGAAGTGTTACGCTTCTATCATAGCTTTATGAAGCAAGGTGCCACGGTCATTCTACCTATTGTGGCTTTCTCGTCGGTCAGTGGATATTTAAACCGATATCCGTCAAGTAAGCGTTATCTTGCAAAGTTTGCGTCCATTCTTGATGGTTTGCAGATTAAGTATCATCCCAAGTTTAAAGATTTATGTAGTTATATGCAATATCCGTTGCTTTACAATTTTAGTGCTTTACGTTATCTGGTAAAAGATATTGATCCTGATCGTCGATTGGATATTTCAGGACAGCCTATGCAGGCGATTGAAATGGAGGAGGATGCGCGTTGCTGGATAGAGAAGTGTTGGAAGCCGGAGTTTAATATCCAAAGTTTGGATGCACCTTTAACAAAGGAGTTGCAGGAAGGTAGGGATGTGTCTGTTTTGATGATGTGCAATATGATAGAATTTTTGCGAGAAAGAGGCTACAAGCCCGTCATAGTGTCATTGCCTATGTCTGCCGCCCTTTGTGCTTACTTCACGCCGCGGGCATACGAAACTTATATTACGTCTTTTATTCGTATATTCGAGCAGATGGGGATACCTTGTCTTGATTATACGTACGATAATCGTTTCACTAGGCACGAATATTATTTCAACGCTCTTTTTATGAATCTCAAAGGGAGAAAAGCTTTTACTCATCAAGTTCTTGAAGATATAAAGCGGATTGGAACTCTTGATTAGAAGAGTTCCTGATATTCCTGTTTTGCGTCAAAGCAGGGACACGCCTTATGCACTGATTTACTGAGCTGATAATGTCCTAATATCTTTGCTTTTGGATAATCCGCTTTTAGCTGCCTTAATAGATCCAGGAGTGAACATTTTTGTGCATACGTTCTCGTATCAGCCGTTTGACCGTCCTCGTTGAGTCCGCCTTCATAGCAGATGCCAATACTTTTATCATTCCAGCTCGTGGCGTGTGCCCCGATCTGGTGAACCGGACGACAAATGTGTACCTGTCCATTACGTGTGATGTAGAAATGATAACCGATACTTGCAAACCCTTTTGCCAAGTGGCATCGATGCAAAGCTTCTACTGAGAAGTTTCTGTCGCATCGTGTTGCTGAGCAATGAACTACCAGGAGGCGTACCTCCCGATAGTTCTGATAGAAACTGCCCGTCGTCATGCTCCTAAGCCCATGCAGGCATTCAGTCCGAATATGCCTGCCAATGCGGACGCTACGGCAATTACAACTTTGATGATTACACTCCAGGTTGAATTTGATTTTTTTTCCATGTAACTGTAATTTAGTAATTAGCTATTAGTAATAAATAATTAGTAATTGGAATCTGCGCAGCCTTTCATTGTTAATTTCTGAAGGCTACGCTTTTAAATTCTATCCCAGCGGGTTTTCATCCAGTCCTCCGCCACCGGTGTTGCCACCGTCATCCGGTTTACTGCCGGAATTTCCATCGGAAGAGGGCGTTTTTGAAAAGTCCACTGTCGTCTGTCCTGCCTTTTGAGCTTTGAGCAGCAGACGCGTGGCAGCACGGGTAGGTACGAGTGAAAACTCAAGACCCGAGAATATGGTTTTCAAATCTTCGCCCGGAATGAATTGGATATTAACTCCGGTGATGTTGGTAGCCGTAAATTTTTCCGCGGTTTCTGCACCCCGGCTAGTAATTTGAAGACGAAATTTTCCCAGATCTCCGAAGTCTACTTGTTCGCCTGCACGCAGGCCGTCAATCATGTTTTCCACGGTAGCGATGATAACCGCGGTGACGTCGGCACGACTGGCGGTGGTCTGCGCGGCTACACGGCGGCTCAGTTCTTTCAGGGACAGTTCCCCTGTGATTTGTGACTTGGCATACGCCTTTGCGCTCTCATCCTGGTTTTGCGGATTTTTGAGCATTGCGATACTGTAATTCAATCCCATGGTTAATAAATTAAATAGTTAATAATTAAATAATTAAGCTCTCGCGGAAAGGCTCGGTCGGCTCTGTGAAACTCTGCGTCCTCCGTGGTGAGCAATACAAAGATACAACCTCCCGGACCTGTGAAAATGAGTGACATTGACACTTGATAAACCTGTTTCGGAATAGGTGATATCCGATGACTTTTTTGTACCTTTATAGCATAAACAGTACTCTAAAAGTTATCGTAAAATGAAGAAAATTACATGTAGTCATGATACGGATGTACCCGTAGAAGAATGGCCTGTCCGTCCTTATTCCAAAAGTGAGTTAGCGCGTGCATACGCGCCTGAAATCGGGGAGCGTTCGGCTCTTAACCGCCTTTCGCGCTGGTTGCGCGGGAACGTGCTTCTGTATCAGGCTTTGCTGGATACGGGCTACCGTTCTGCTCAACAGATTTTTACCAGCAAGCAGGTGGAACTGATTTTTGAGTATATAGGGAGACCTTAAGGCTTGAGAGGGAAGATTTGAAAGTGGCACTTGTGATGTTTGACACTTGCGGCTGCAAAGCCTGACGCTTGCGGCTGTGTAAGCATACACTTGCACAAGCATAGCCCGACGCAACCGCAAGTGTTATTCCCCTCAACTTTCGATGAGCCTGATCCAAGGTGAATGATCCCTACTCATGACTTTGCCTTGTGCTTCCGCTATTACTTGCTCTTCGGACTCCCGTTCGTCGTAACGTCCGCAGGCTTGTCGGACATATAGGACGCTTCCTGTCTGGCACAGGTCTTGGTCGCGCACCTTCAGCATGTCGAGTCGGGTATAGTTGCTGTCCTGCCGGTTGATGCGGGATATGGAAAATATGAAATCGGCCAGATTGGCCCAGTTGGCACTGCCTGCTATGGTATACATGTCAATCTCTTCCAGCTCGTTCTTCCCGTTGAGTTTGGTGAGTTTGCGCGGATGGGCTACGATGATGACCCATATATTGTTGGTTCTGCCCCATGCCTGCATCTGCGTCAGCATGGCTTTTATGGCTTGGGTTTCGGTGTTGTACCGGTTGGTTTCCACCTCCATGAAGAGGTATGGATCGATAATGAGATATTTCAGTGGAAGGGTGCGCCGCACCATGTCCGCTCTCGCGATGATATTGTTGGGAGTGGGGGATACTTCATGCAAGTCGAGGTGCACCATGTGGCTATCCAGGAAACTGACAATAGGTTTCAACTGTTCTTGGGTATAATTTACAGTGTTCACTTTTCCCAGCATGAGCTGCACGAGATGGGCGATATGCTTGTCTTTGTCGGGCACTTCGAAAGAGAGGTAACATACATAGCGTCCGGTCTTGGCCATGAGCCGGCACGTGAGGTCGTTCAGAAAATCGGTCTTTCCGCTGTTGGGTACTCCGGTCTCGATAATCAGGCCTCCCTGGTCGGTGGGGTGGAATACATGGTCGGTCAAGGGGCCGTAACCTACGTCGTATCCGTGGTCGTATTCTCCGTGCAGCACGTTCAGAATCCCGTTTGCACGTTCGCTTACGGTGACGATGTCCGCTGTGTGTTGCGGTCGGGCGGATTCGATGATTTCGTGTACGACTTCGATGCCGTATGTGGCGAGTACGTCGGAAATGTCCTTGCAGTCGCCGGGTAGTGTGGTGAGTAGGCAACGCTCTCCGAAGTAGTCGGTGAGATGCTTCACCAGGGTTCTTCCCGGTAGGTCGATGTCTCCGCAGATCACGATATCCCTCACTTGGTCTATCCAGGGTTCGAAGGCTTCGAAACTTTTAGAGAGATCGCTTGCCGCTCCGTTGGGTACGCTAATAACGTAATGATAGCCTGCTTCTTTGAGTGTAAGCACATCTTTTTCACCTTCGGTGATGATGAGTCGGAGGATGGTTTCCTCGGCTACCTTCAGGGGATTGATGCAGTCGATGTGGTAAGGTGGGCAAGGTGTGGTTGGTGAATCCTGGCTCCAGAATTTGGTATATCCGGCAGCTTTTTCCCTGCCGGTTGTTTCTCCTTCATCTGTGGCCTTGATAGTTGAGGGATCGCACGAGCGATATTTGACATTTATGGGCTGTCCGTTCAGAAAGTTGACGTAGGCTATGCAATGATGCATGGTTCCGGTGCTCTTGTTGGCTTCATCCTTGCCGTAGCAGCGATGCATGAGACAGCCGATATGGGCTTCAATAGCCGTTTTCAGTGAGATGCCTTGATCTGCAAGATAGCGTCGGGCAGCGAGTTGATTCTGGTCCTTAGTCTCGGGATCATCTGTCAGAGGTTTGATTTTGGAGAATACTTCGGGAGGTAATTTTTTGTAATCTTCGGGAATCATAGGTACTTCGGATGTGGCTTTTCCACTGCCGTTTCCCGATTCTCTTTCCTGGCGGATATTGTGGGTAGGGTAATGTGTACCCATAAATTTATCACCGGCTGTTCCGGTAAATGACGAATTATAGCTCGGCCTTTCTTCCCAGAAGTCTTTGAGCTTCCCTTTGAAGTCGCAACCGCTGGAGAAGCAGTGAAAAGCTCCTGTCGTTTTGGAAATATAAAGATGTTTTTTGCCGCATTTAGGGCACTCTGTTACGAAGTTCTTTCCTGCATTCTTACGTTCGGGAAAGTCACATAGATAATAAAATGGTTTCATTGGATTTATGAATTATAAATTATGGTTTATGGGAGAGTTTTATACCCATTTGTTGCTTAACACATTCCATGTCGCTTCTGCTGATGGTCTTGGTGGTGCATCCTCGGGTATATTCACTGTTCCTTCCATCTCATCGTCGTAGAATCGCATTTCGGATTCGGGATCTGTCCATTCGAATTCGTTGAGAGGGTGATTGCTGCGTTGATTACTTCTTATTTCATGAACTGCTTGTTTTCGTTTCTCTCTGTTTGTTCTTGCAGCGTCGTTTAACAGATGTTGTCCGTGGGCTGATTTCAACAGATTGCTCAACCAGCATAGCCGTCCGGTGTGATTGGATTTCATGAATCGTGCTTGCGAAGCAAAATAAGGAATTAGTAGTTCATTGACCAGATAAATGAGATTCTCACATGCGTGTTTGCGTGTGAGTCCTTCGTGCAGTTGGAACCAATTGATGAGTGGCGTTAGTATCTGTGCTTTCTGCGTGGAATCCTTATTGATAAGATGAAAAAACTCTTTAGCGGCAGCTAAAGATTCCGGTGTAACAATATTTTTTTTAGAAGAATTATCCTCTAAAGGTATGTCGCCTTCAGGCGAAGCTTTTTCGTCAGAAGAACTCCCTTTAGTATTATTAATATTATATATATCATCTACCGGATAAGTTTCCGGAAATTCGTCCGGTAATTCTTCCTGTGAAATCTTCCCCACCCAGAGTGGGGAGTAAAATAATTTCATCCCATATGCGTTTTTTTCGGGCATTATCCCGAATGAGCCGCATCGTTTGACGGCTTCCGTGAGAAACTTGGCGTTCTTGAATGCCAGCGCTATACTGATCTCGTAGAAGTTCTCCACCGGATAGGCCTTTCCTTCATTCATGTAAGGTGTCAGTCCGAGGTACAGGTTCAAGAGTTTTGGGATGACCGAATCCGTAATCTTGCGACTTTTCCAGAGGCCGATTGTCTTTTGCAGTTCCGCTATGGAGAGGGTTGGTTTGAGTGGTTTCATTGCTTGTTTGTTTTAAGAATTTGCGGTGAAGTTATGGAGAAAGAAAATAGCGGTGTTACCATCATGTTGGTAATCCGTGTTAAATATTAACATTATTTTAAAGAAGAATATGAAAAAAGTAGCTTATACTTACAAGGCTTTGGGAGATAGCATTGCTTTTCTCCGTGAAGTTTCCGGAATTCCGGTAAAAGAATTGTGTGAGAGCTGTGGAATCAGTAATCGCACGTATTATCAGGTGATAATTGGAGAGACGTTAGCATGAGCTATTACATTCGGATCTTTCACTATTTGCGTGAGAATACGGATGAGGAGCGGTGTACTGAATGTCGCTATGCTATGGAAAAATACCTGTTGGACGCATGGTTTAGATGAAATTTTATCGTAACTTTGTAATCTAAGCGAAGGGAGCTGAAGATGATTTCGAAGTAAACTGAAAGATATGGAACAGCAAAGACGACTTTATCCGATAGGGATACAGACTTTCTCGGAAATCCGTGGAAAGAACTATTTGTATATAGATAAGACGGAATACGTTTATCGAATGACACATTTCGATTCTAAGTATGTGTTTCTGAGCCGCCCTCGTCGTTTTGGGAAAAGTTTGCTTACCAGCACGTTGCATGCTTATTTTGAAGGTCGGAAGGAGTTGTTCGAAGGTCTTGCCATCGATAAGATGGAGACGGAATGGAGTCGGCATCCGGTGCTTCATTTTGACATGAGCATGGCAAAGCATGTGGATAAGGAACGTTTGGAACAAATGCTAAGCGTTCAATTGTACAGATATGAAGAAACGTACGGTAAAGTGAATGAGGAAGTGACCTTGAATGATCGTTTTTCCGGACTTATCCGTCGTATTTACCATCAAACCGGCCGCCAGGTTGTTGTCCTCATTGATGAATACGACGCCCCTCTTCTTGACGTTGTCCATGAAGAAAAGAATTTGCCTGTGCTTCGGGATGTGATGCGCAATTTCTATAGTCCGTTGAAAGCTTGCGATCCTTATCTGCGTTTTGTGTTCCTCACCGGCATCACAAAGTTTTCCCAACTGAGCATCTTTAGTGAATTGAATAATATCAAGAACATCAGTATGGATGGACCGTATGCGGCCATCTGCGGTATCAGTGAAGAAGAAATGCTGACGCAGATGGATAATGACGTGGATATACTGGCGACACGTATGGGATTGACCCGTGACGAGGTTCTTGCCAAATTGAAAGATAATTATGACGGCTATCATTTCACCTGGCCGTCGCCCGACATATACAATCCTTTCAGCTTGTTGAACGCTTTTGCCGATGGCAAGATGAATTCTTATTGGTTCGGTAGTGGCACACCTACCTATCTGATAGAGATGTTGAATAAATATCATGTAATTCCTCAACAGATTGGAGACCGGAAAGCGCTGGCTGAATCTTTTGATGCGCCTACCGAGCGGATAACGAATATCACTCCGTTGCTTTATCAAAGCGGTTATATCACGATAAAGGATTACTCTCCCATTACGAATCTTTATCTGCTGGATATCCCCAATAAAGAAGTGCGCCTGGGTTTGATGAAGAGTTTGTTGCCCGGTTATCTGCATCAATATACTATGGATGGGCTTACCACGGTGGCTCTGCTGTACGAGGCTATCTATGAAAAGAGATTGGATGATGGACTGCGCTTGTTGCAGACTTTCCTTTCTACGATTCCTTATTGTGACAATACCGATTATGAAGGCCATTACCAATCGTTGCTTTACACAATTTTCAGTCTGCTGGGTATGTATGTGGATGTGGAAGTGCGCACTCCGCGCGGTCGTGTGGATGTGGTGATGCGTAGTTTGTCCGCTCTCTACGTGATAGAGCTGAAGCTGGACAAAACGGCCGATGCCGCCATGGATCAGATTAATCTGAAGAATTATCCCGAACGTTTTGCGCTGTGCGGTCTGCCGGTGGTCAAGGTCGGGATTAATTTCGATAGTGAGCGGAGGACGCTGGGGGATTGGAAGATAGAGATGGTTCATTGAAAAGTGTAATTTTCCTGAAAGTGTAATCTTGTAGTATAATTTTATTGTAGGTTGTGAAACGTTGGAACGTTTACGACCGCATCATTAGTGCTTATAGGATAAGAAGCATACGTATCGGTCGTGTCCGTATAAAATCCATCCATTTTATTTTAATCATATCAAAATGAACGTAATTAAGACTCCGATAGATGGCGTTGTCATCATCGAACCCCGTCTTTTTAAGGACGCTCGTGGCTATTTCTTTGAGTCATTTAATCAGAAAGAGTTTGTAGAAAAGGTGTGTCATACTGTATTTGTGCAGGATAATGAAAGTAAATCTTCTTATGGAGTCATTCGTGGCTTACACTTTCAGAAGCCGCCTTTTGCTCAAAGTAAATTGGTGCGTGTTGTGAAAGGAGCGGTACTTGATGTGGCTGTAGATATTTGTAAAAATTCTCCCACTTTTGGGCAGCATGTAGCAGTAGAGTTGACAGATGAAAATCATCGTCAGTTCTTTATACCTCGTGGTTTTGCTCACGGTTTTAGTGTGTTGAGTGAAGAGGTTATTTTTCAGTATAAATGTGATAATTTTTATGCACCGCAAAACGAGGGGGCGATTGCGTGGGATGATCCGGATTTGGGGATTGACTGGGGGATACCGGGAGATAAGGTGGTACTGAGCGAGAAGGATAGATTGCATTTGAGGTTGAAAGATGCTGAATGGCTATTTTAACTATAAAGATGCTTTGTACTAAATATTTGTCTGTGTGGAATATATATTGCGGCTGTTAGACCATCTTTTGAATAGTAAAACAAAGATTATACTTAAGAAATGATGAAAATAGGTTTATTGTCTCTTCATAAAAATGCAAATTATGGTTGGGTACTCCAATGTTATGCCTTATTATCTATACTTAAAAGCTTAGGGCATGATGTTACATACATTGATAAAGTTGATTTTGTAGAGAAAAAGAAAAAAGTAATAATAAAAAGTCAGATAAAAACTTTTTTAAGACTCATTTTAGGAAAAAAGAAAGTAAATAGCAATATAAATCCTTTTTTTTTGAAATACATAACTCCTAGAACCTCTGAAATTAGATCTGTTAAAGGATTGGATAAATTGCAGTACTTTGATGCTGTAATAGTAGGGTCTGATCAAGTTTGGCGTCCTCTATATGTTCATCCAATAGAGAATTATTATTTGGATTTTGTGAAAAATAGTGCATGTAAAAAGATCAGCTATGCAGCTTCTTTTGGAACAGATAAAGCTGAATATTCAGCAAGTGAAATTCAGATATGTGGTGATTTGTTGAAGTTATTTCATGCGGTTTCAATACGTGAGTCCTCTGCTATAGGTCTGATTCGTGATGTATATAAATGGCAAACAGTTCCTCCGGTACACGTTTTGGATCCTACATTACTTCTATGTCAAGCAGATTACGATAAATTGATAGGGGACTCAGAATCAATAGCTTTTAATGGTAACTTATTTTGCTATTTACTTGATATGACTTCGGAAAAGGGTTCTATCGTTCGAAAATTAGAGTCTGACTTGCAGAAAAAAGCCTATTCAATTCAATTGAATACTTCCTCAATGCCTAGCGTTGAGAATTGGTTGAAAGCTTTTAAGGATGCTGATTTTGTTTTCACAGATTCGTATCATGGATGTATTTTCTCTATTATTTTCAGAAAACCTTTTATTGTGATGGGAAATAGGTCTCGTGGTTTAGCGCGTTTTACTTCATTACTAGAAATGTTTGGATTGATGGATTTAATGATTGAATCATCACAAGAACTGACTTCTACACGTATTGATCGATGTTTGTCAATAGATTGGATTGAAATGGAGGAATGTATTGCAAAGTATCGAAATATATCAATTACGTTTTTGAAAACTGCATTGGATAACTGTTAATCTGTTAAAGTCGTAAAATCTGAAATTATTTTTATGAATTATATATTTTGTCAAAATTGGAAGAATACTGATGGCAATCATGCTGGTATGAAGCATATGTGTCAGCTATTGAAAGAAAACTATCCGGGAAAGTATGAACTAATAATATTTCCGGATAATAAAAATCTGTTTGTAAGCTCTTCAAATAAGTATTTTCGATTTTTTAAAGCTTATATTTTTGATAGAATATGGATACCTTTGTATCATCTGTTTATTACATTTTTTGTACTGATCAAAATTAGAAATGAAGATAGTGTTATTCTATTAGAGTATTTGTTACCTACTTATTCCCAATTAGGAATAGCTAAAACATTTAAATTGTTTAGACCTAAAGTCAAAAGAATTGCATTAGCTCATCTTACTCCATTGTCATTGCAGTCTTTTTTTTCACAAAATCAAGTTTTAAAGTGGGGGAAACAAGTTGATTATCTACTAACGTTTGGTTCTTCTTTAACAGCATATTTTGTTGAAATGGGAGTGCCTAAAAGTAAAGTATTTACTATAAAACACTATGTTGATTCTAGTTATTATTATCAAATTAAAACTTCAGAGCCAACTCTAAAACCTACTGTTATTGTAATGGGGGCTATGAAAAGAAATTTTAGATTACTGGCAGATATTGTGAATAATGTTGAGGGGGTTCGTTTTATAATTTGCAAGGGAAAATTGCCATTAGATGGGTATTTTAAACGATCGGATGATATACAATTATTTGGTTTTGTTTCTGAGGATGAACTAAGAAATTTGATGTGTAAATCGGATATTTCATTGAATATTATGGATGATACTGTGGGAAGTAATGTTATTACCACTAGCATGGCAATGGGGTTAGCTATTATTGTTAGTGATGTAGGTTCTATTCGGGATTATTGTGATAATAGCAATGCTATATTTTGTAAGAATGACATTAATAGTTTTAAGACAGCAATTGAAGTGTTGATGCAAAAGAAAACACTTCAATCAATGAAAGTGGCTTCGCTCTTGAAGAGTAAACAACTTAGTTTTGAGCAGTTTAATGATGTAGTGAAGAAAATGATGGATTGTTAAAGAGAATATTAAATAGCAAAATATGAACTTATTGTTATCAATAATTGTACCTGTCTATAATGTAGAGAAGTACTTAGAAAGATGTCTTGATAGTATCTTGATTCAACCATTTAAGAATTTTGAATTAATTTTGGTGAATGATGGAAGTACTGATAATAGTTTGAGCATTTGCAAACGCTATGAAGCTACAAACAATAGAATTGTTATAGTAGATAAACCGAATGGCGGATTAAGTAGCGCAAGGAATGCCGGTTTGAATGTAGCAAAAGGTAATTATGTATCATTTGTTGATAGTGATGATTTCATATCTAGTGATTTTTATGAAGCTAATATGGAATTCTTGGAACAAAACCCAGATATTGATATGATGATATTGCCATATTGTAAATATTCTGATACGGATAATATCCTTTATAAAAATGATCCACAAGTTTTGCTTAATAAAACTGATGTACTTAATTATTTGTTTTCGAACAAGTATAATTGTGCGGTATGGAGATGTATTTATAAAATTGATATATTCTTATATTCAAGGTTTGCCGAAGGTCGATTGTTTGAAGATGGATATATCTTACCTGAAATCGCACAATGTGTTTCGTCATTGGTTATTTCAGAGGTGGGATGCTATTATTATGTAGTACGCGAAGGGTCTATCTGTAATTCTACTTATTCGTTGAGAAAACGTACCCAACAACTTGATACATTGAGAAAAATACTTGACTACTGTATGATAAAACAACTCGATAGTGCAATATTTGTACATTATTACTTCTCGTATTCATACCTTATAGTTAAGGCTGTTGCTCAAAATAATTATCAAGTACTGAGTGCTTATATACAAGACTGGAAGAACAAATCTACTTTATTAAGAAAAGCACTACTTCTGGCTTCTTTCAAATATAAGATTGTTTTACTTTTAATAATGGTTGCTGGTTTTAAAGTATCTGCCAAAGTGATTGGTAAAAAATAGTAGACTGCATTTTGATTGATGTACTTTTATATAGTTTGAATGGATGATTTTATTGTTACTATTATTAATAGTTTCCTTTATGTAGTGACTTTTATCTATGTATATAGTAAGCATAGAACGATAAGCGTGGGAGTATTTTTAATGTTCATGTATGCTACGATATCGCTTTTTTGTGTCATTAATTACAATGCTTCTTCTCATTTCTGGCATTTTTCTTTTTTCTCATTTCTGTATTTATATATTGTGATCTTAATCTTCATGAAGCCATTCATGAAGAACCGTTTTGTTATTCAAGAAAATCCGCTATCTAGTTATAATGTTTATCGAACTATAGCCAAAGTTTATATTGTTTTGGCTATATTTAGTAGTATTGTGTATTTCCCGATAGCATTAGATAGTTTATATTCTTCTGATCTGGCGGATATATATGAGATGGCTCATGAAGAAAAGGAAGGTAATCTATTTTCGAAATTTACTAATTTGTTTTTTCATGTTCGATATTTGGGTATGGTTCTTTTTTTCTCTTTTCTGGCAAAGGAAAAACAAAGCAAGATTTTTCTTTTTTTATTGGGGATTGCTGCATTTCTTCCTGTTATATTGGCCACTATCTCTTTGGCGAGTAGGGGAGGTATGGTCGCTTTGTTTGCGAATTTTGCAATCGTTTACTTAATGATGAAAGATATCTTGCCAAAATATGTGAAGCGAACATTGATAATTGCTGTCTCGATAATTATTCCTCTGATTTTGATCTACTTTATTGCGGTGACTGTAAGCCGTTTTGAAGAGAGTTCACTCAATATTGATGCCGGTGAATCGATGATGTATTATTTGGGACATTCCATGTTAACTTTTAATTATGGAGTTATGGACACTATTCAGAACTATGCCAATGGCGCATATATGTTTGATTGTAGTAGTTTAAAGGATGTCCGGTTTGGGACTCATTTTGGAACGAATTTTATTACGTTTGTTGGTGTACTATATCTTGATTTTGGTTTAGTGGGAACAGTTCTGGTGGCTATTATATTCTGCAGTTATTTCTGCAAAATAGGTAGGCATCGTTTTCTTGACATACCTGACATATATTTACTGCTTACGTATTCTATGTTGATATTTAATGGTGTATTTGTGTTGGGCCGTGGGTATGGAATTCAATTATTGGAAGCTTGGATTATATACTTTTTACTAAAATTTATTCAAAGAGCGACAATCGGGCGCATGCACCTGAGAGCGTAATAACACAATTATTATATCATGGTTAAAATTATTGCATATTATTTGCCGCAATATCATCCTATTCCAGAGAATAATGGATGGTGGGGGAATGGGTTTACGGAATGGACTAATGTAGCTAAGGCAAAGCCTTTGTTTAGACATCATTTGCAGCCCAAAATACCAAAAGATTTAGGCTTTTATGATTTGAGAATTCCGGAAGTGAGAGAAGCGCAGGCTGAACTGGCTAGGGAAGCTGGGGTGTATGGCTTTTGTTATTGGCATTATTGGTTTGGGAATGGAAAACAATTGTTAGAATATCCAATTAATGAAGTAGTAAAAACAGGGAAACCTGATTTCCCTTTTTGTTTAGGCTGGGCAAATGATTCATGGTTATCTAAGTCTTGGAATACACAGCATAAATCTCAGGGAAAGATATTGATAGAGCAACAATATCCGGGAGATGATGATATTATAAATCATTTTAAGACTATAATTCCTATTATCTCAGATAAGCGATATATAAGAATTGATAATCGACCATTATTTGTAATATATCGTCCTTTGCTGATTCCTGATTTTCCTAATTTTAAAAGTTTATGGAATAAATTGATTAAGGAATCAGGCATTGCCGATTCTTTTTTCTTTGTAGCGTATTCTATAGATGAAAAAGAAAATAGCAGATTGCTAAATGATGGCTTTGATGCGATCAATATGTTGCGTTTAGGAGCTTATCGGTTTGATTCTAAGTGTATTAGAGAAAATATGTTTAACCTATTTAGATACAAAACATTTCACTATCCCTTAAGATTGAAATACTCAAAGATGATTAAACATCTCATAAAAAAAGAAGTGGATAGTGCGGAAAATATTTTCCCTTCTATTCTTCCCAATTGGGATCATACTCCAAGGAGTGGTAAACGTGGTGTCGTTTTTGAGGGATCTACTCCAAAGCTTTTTATGAAGCATGCAGAAATGGTGATAGATGCTGTTAGGTCTAAGCCCAGTTCAAAACAAATTATATTTTTGAAATCATGGAATGAATGGGGAGAAGGTAATTACATGGAGCCCGATTTACAAAATGGCAAAGAATATATTTGGGCTTTGAAGAAAGCGATAGATAAATCAATAAATCAAGAGTAAGGTCTGTAAATACTCAAATTGTTTTTTTAACGTGTCTTATAGAAAAGATATACTCTGCAAAGGGTACTAGTTCTTAATTAATAAAATAATTCAATGTAACCTAAAGGGAAATATGGAACCTGGTAGTCACGTGTGAATGTATATATTATATGAAAATATTTCATTGTATCAATACTTTAGATAAAAGTGCGGGGGGGCCATCAAGGAGTTTACCTACGCTCTGTTGCGGTTTGCAGAATGATGAATTTGAAAATGTAATAGTTGCTTATAATTCATTATCTCCGAATACTAATTTGTTAGATGAAAATGCTATTGAGGTTAGATTGGTAAACCCAGAAGTAAAGTTCATAGATAAAATTAATTGTAGTAATTATGTAGCTTCGATAGATTCTTGTACAAATTTAGTTCAATTGCATAATTTGTGGACATTAGAATTGCATAATGTAGCAAAATTGTGTCAAAGGAAAAATATTCCTTATATATGGACTCCCAGAGGTGCGCTTGAACCGTGGTCATTATCTCAAAAAGCCTTAAAAAAGAAAATAGCTTTATTCTTTTATCAAAGATATGACTTAGAAAAAGCTGTATGTATACATGCAACGGCTGATATGGAAGCTCAGCATATAAGATCATTGGGCTTTAATAATCCTATTGCTGTTATTCCAAATAGTATTGAAATAAATAATTATCCTTTAAAAAAATGGAATATTGGAGAAAGAGATAAAAAAAGGCTTTTGTTTTTGTCAAGACTTCATCCTAAAAAAGGGCTGTTAATATTGTTTGAGGCATGGAAGAAGTTACCTGAGAATATTAGAAGTCAGTGGGAATTGGTAATAGCAGGTGAAGGGGATGCGGAATATACTTTTGAAAACATAAAAAAGATTATTCAAACAGAATATAGTGGTTTGCAAATAGAATTGGTAGGACCGCAATATGGAAAAGATAAAATCGATATACTCCATAGTGCCGATTTATTTATTCTTCCGACATATAGTGAAAATTTTGGTATGGCAATAGCTGAAGCTATGTGTTGTGGAATTCCAGTTATTACAACTACTGGAACACCGTGGGATGTTTTGAAGGAAAAAGATATTGGTTGGTGGATTACTCCATCTGTTGATAGTATATTCTCTGTGCTACAAGAAGCACTTTCTTTGCCATTGGAACTTTTGGAGCAAAAAGGTACTCTTTCTAGAGATATCATCTTGAAAACATATTCAAGTGAAATTGTAACTGGTCAATTTCGAAAATTGTATAATTGGATTTTAAATCGTTCTATAGTTACCCCAGATTTTATATATAATAAATGATATGAATATAGCAGTAGTTGGAACCGGTTATGTTGGCCTTGTATCAGGCACATGTTTTGCAGAACTTGGCGCAAATGTGGTATGTGTAGATGTAGATGTTGAGAAAATTGAAAATTTGAATCGTGGAAATATTCCTATTTATGAGCCCAATATAGAGAGTATGGTGCTTCGTAATATAAAAGCAGGACGTTTGCGCTTTACTACAGATTTGGCTTCTGTTTTAGATAGTGTAACAATTGTGTTTAGTGCCGTAGGTACTCCTCCTGATGAGGACGGTAGTGCGGATCTCCGTTATGTATTGGAGGTGGCAAAGACAATAGGTCAAAACATGAATCAGTATTTGGTTGTAGTGACTAAAAGTACGGTTCCGGTTGGTACAGCTGAAAAGGTGAAAGCGACTATCCAAACAGAGTTGAATAAACGTGGCGTAAATATAGAGTTTGATGTGGCGTCCAATCCTGAATTTTTGAAAGAAGGTAATGCAATTGATGACTTTATGAAACCGGACAGGGTAGTAATAGGGGTAGAGTCGGAACGTGCAAAAGAGGTGATGACACGGCTCTATAAACCTATGCTGCTGAATAATTTTCGAGTAATTTTTATGGATATACCTTCAGCGGAGATGACGAAATATGCAGCGAATTCTATGCTTGCTACTCGCATTAGTTTTATGAATGATATTGCGAATCTTTGTGAACTATTGGGGGCTGATGTAAATATGGTGCGTAAAGGAATTGGTTCGGATAGCCGTATAGGCAGTAAGTTTCTTTATTCAGGATGTGGCTATGGTGGCTCTTGCTTCCCAAAAGATGTAAAAGCTTTGATTAAAACGGCATCAATAAATGGTTATACAATGCGTGTACTGAATGCAGTAGAAGAAGTTAATGAGCATCAGAAGAATATTCTTTTTGAAAAATTCAATAAACATTTTCGTGGAAACATAAAAGGCCGAAAGGTCGCAATTTGGGGACTTGCTTTTAAACCTGAAACAGATGATATGCGTGAAGCACCTGCTCTTGTTCTGATTGATAGCTTGTTAAAGGCTGGTTGTGAAATTTGTGCTTATGATCCTGTAGCAATGAATGAGTGTAAACGTAGAATCGGTAATGTAATCTCTTACGGAAATAATATGTATGATACGGTAATAGATGCTGATGCTATTTTTCATGTAACAGAGTGGAAAGAATTTCGTATGCCAAGTTGGGCTATTATAAAGAGAGCTATGAAAGAAAATCCGGTATTGATTGATGGTAGGAATGTTTTTGGCTCATCTGATTTGGAAGGTTTAATATATCTGACAATAGGGTCGTAAATATGTCATCTCAAATAACTAGTAGATAAATTAAAAATATAATTTTTATGTCTGTATTTCAAAACAAAACTCTTTTAATTACCGGTGGGACAGGCTCTTTTGGTAATGCTGTCTTACGTCGTTTTTTAGATTCTGATATCAAGGAAATTCGTATCTTCTCTCGTGATGAAAAGAAACAGGATGACATGCGCCATGCATTGCAAAATCCTAAAGTGAAATATTATATTGGCAACGTGCGTGACAAATCCTCTGTAGATGTTGCTATGAATGGTGTAGACTATGTATTCAGTGCTGCCGCTTTGAAACAAGTGCCTTCTTGCGAATTTTTTCCGGTAGAAGCTGTCAGGACCAATATAATGGGTACTGAAAATGTTTTGAACTCAGCTATAGAACATGGTGTGCAAAGTGTAGTTGTCCTCTCTACCGATAAGGCTGCTTACCCGATTAATGCTATGGGAATGAGTAAAGCTTTAATGGAGAAAGTTGCAATAGCCAAAGGACGTGAGTTGGGGGAAGGTGCTCAAACGACGATCTGTTGTACTCGCTATGGTAATGTGATGGCCAGTCGTGGCTCTGTGATACCTTTGTGGGTGGAACAGATGATGGAAGGTAAATCTATTACTATTACTGATCCCAATATGACACGTTTTATGATGACATTGGACGATGCGGTTGATTTGGTAATATATGCTTTTACTCATGCGCATAACGGTGATTTGTTTGTACAGAAAGCTCCTTCTGCTACATTGGAAACGTTGGCGCAAGCATTGAAAGAAACATATGCTAAAGTTGACAGAAAGTATCTTGATACGGAAGTGAAAGTGATAGGTACCCGTCATGGTGAGAAGTTGTATGAAACTTTAGTAACTCGTGAAGAAATGGTTCGCGCTATCGATATGGGGGATTATTATCGTATACCTTGTGACACTCGTGATTTGAACTATGATAAGTATTTCACCAAGGGCAATGAAGAAGTTTCTAAGGTAGAGGATTATCATAGTCATAACACTCGCCGCTTGGATGTGGAAGGTATGAAGGAACTGTTGTTGAGACTTCGTTTTGTCCGTGAAGATATGGGACTTGAGGCAAAGGCTAAGGCTCGTGAGATCAGAAGTGAGTAATAAATATAATTATAGCTATGTTGAAAGTAATGACAATTGTTGGTACCCGACCTGAGATTATAAAGCTGAGCCGGGTAATGGCCGAACTGGACAAATATACGGAACATATAATCGTGCATACCGGACAAAATTATGATTATGAGTTGAATGAGATATTCTTTCAGGAACTCCGCATCCGTAAACCTGATTATTTTCTGGATGCTGCCGGTAAGAATGCGGCGGAAACGATAGCCAACGTAATTCGTAAATCTGATGAGTTGATGGAGGAGGTGAAACCGGACGCTGTACTGTTGTATGGTGATACTAATAGTTGTATTTCTGTGATTTCGGCAAAGCGTAAAAAAATTCCGATCTTCCACATGGAAGCTGGAAATCGTTGCTTTGACCAAAGAGTTCCAGAAGAGATTAATCGAAAAATAGTAGACCATCTGAGCGACATCAATATGCCTCTATCTGAACATGCCCGCAAATATCTTCTGGCTGAAGGGTTGCGTCCGGAAACTATTATAAAGACTGGGTCTCCAATGACAGAAGTCCTTTTATATCATAGAGACGAAATTGAAAGAAATACGGTTTTGGAGAAGGAAGGTTTGAAAAAGGGAGAGTATTTTATAGTCAGCACTCATCGTGAGGAAAATGTAGATTCGGAAAATAATTTCTCTGATTTACTCATTTCTTTAAATGCTATTGTTGAGAAGTATCATAAGAAAGTGATTGTATCTACTCATCCTCGTACCCGAAAGAAACTGGAATCTATTGGTTTTGTAAATTCCAATCCAATGATTGAGTTCATGAAACCTTTTGGATTTATGGAATATATCAAGCTTCAGCAAAATGCTTTTTGTGTGATTTCAGATAGTGGTACGATTACAGAAGAATCTTCTATCCTCCATTTTCCAGCAATAACAATCCGTCAAGCTCATGAACGTCCTGAAGGTATGGATGAAGGTACGTTGATAATGACAGGACTAAATAGTAATCGCATTTTGGATTCAATAGATGTAGTTACGTCTCAATATGCAGAGGGTGCAGATACTATTCATTCTATCCCGGACTATGCGGCAAACAATGTTTCTAAGAAAGTAGTCCGTATCATTCTTTCCTATACAGATTATGTTAACCGTACGGTATGGCATAAGACATTCTAAACCTACATTTGAATATTAGATGAAAAAAGTTTTATTGTTCGGCGCCACGGGCATGGCCGGACATGTAACCTATTACTATCTTCGAAGCATGGGAAAATATGATATTTCCAATGTGGTCTATCGTACTCCGTTGACAGAAGACAGTATAGTTGTGGATGTGACAAATCGTGATGCGGTCGCTGATGTGGTTCATAGAGTGCATCCGGAAATCATAATCAATTGCATCGGCATTCTTATCAAAGGCTCCAAAGAGCATCCTGATAATGCTATTTTGATAAATGCTTATTTTCCACATTTATTAAAAAGATTGTCAGATGAGGTTGGAGCCAAGTTGATTCATATAAGTACTGATTGCGTTTTTTCGGGAAAGAAAGGAAATTATACAGAAGATGATTTTCGGGATGCTGATGATGTGTATGGGCGTAGTAAAGCCTTGGGGGAAATTATTAATGATAAAGATCTGACGATCCGTACTTCTATTATTGGCCCTGAACTAAAGAATAATGGTGAGGGGTTGTTTCATTGGTTTATGCATCAGAGTGGTAAGATTCGTGGATTCAGGACAGCTGTATGGGGTGGAGTAACTACTTTGGAGTTGGCAAAAGCTATTGATTATGCTTTAGATAGTGGAACTACTGGATTGGTTCATTTAAGTAATGGCATTGGTATTTCAAAATATGACTTGTTGTGTATGTTTGAAGAAATTTGGCAAAAACAGAATGTTGAGATCACATCCTGCGATGCAAATGGAGTAGATAAATCTATTAAAAAATCTCTCCGTTTTGATTATGAAGTTCCAAGCTATCATTATATGTTAGAAGAACAAGCTATCTGGATGAAAAAATATATTGATTTGTATACTTCTTATTAAATGATTTAATGAAGAAAAAGATTTGGATTGTTTCTGAATTTTATTATCCGGTAGTTACATCTACTGGTTTCTATATGACCGAGATTTCTGAATATTTGGTTTCGAAAGGTATGGATGTACATGTAATCTGTACTGGAGCCAAATATAATGAAATTGAGAATTATCATCCCAAAAAGTTTGAAATACATAATGGAGTACATATTCATCGTGTATTGATGGCAGAAATAAATAAAAATAACTTTGTAAAACGTGCGTTCCGACTTTTTCTTTCAAGTATATTTCTTGCTTTTAAAATTTTGAAGAATGTAAAGCGAGAAGAGGAACTATTGGTGGTTACAAATCCTGCTTTTCTGCTGGCATTGATTCCTGTGATATCATTTTTTAAGGGGATTCACTATAAACTTTTAGTACATGACATCTTTCCAGAAAACTTGGTAGCAATCAAAAAGATAAATATATCTTCTTTAGGATATAAAATTCTAAAAAAGATTTTTGATAAGTCATACGTCAATGCTGATCTCTGTATTTCCATTGGTAGAGATATGACAGAAGTTATCAAAAGAAAAACTAAAGGAAAGACAAAAGTAGAACTGATACCTAATTGGGCGGATCATAAAGAGGTTTTTCCTTTACGTAAGGAAGACACTCGTTTGTATAATCAATTGGAAATTTCTGGCTTTATATTTCAGTTTGCAGGAAATTTAGGATATGCACAAGGCTTGGATAATATATTATCTGCTATTTCACTTGTGGAAAATAAGAATATTTCGTTTTTATTTATTGGCGGTGGGGCGAAAGCGGAAGTGATTAAAGCATTTGGTGAACAAAAAGAGAATGTGATTTATATAGGATTTCAAGAACGTTCTATGCAAAAAGACTTTCTGAATACTTGTGATGTTGCGATTGTAACACTAAGTGATGGTATGTATGGTTTAGGAGTTCCGTCTAAGTCCTACAATATTATGGCAGCCGGTAAACCTATACTATATATTGGAGATGAAAAATCAGAAATTGCATTATGTATAAAGGAATATAATATCGGTTGGCTTGTAAAGCCTGATGATCCATATAGTCTGAAAAACATGATAGAGTATATCTATCAAAATAAAGACAGTTTAATATCTATCCAGAATAATGCTAGACTTGTCGCAGATACGGTATTTGCAAAGGAAAGAATTTTGAATCGATATTATGCTTTATTGAGTTGATTTTTAGATTTTAGAGAATTATAAATTTTCATGAAACTTTTATTTACAGGAGCCTCCGGGTTCTTGGGCAACAATGTACACCCTTTTTTAGAAAGAGTGCATGATGTCATAACTGTTGGCCTAACCCAACAAGATAATTATACAGTGAACATTGCTAAGGAGGTTCCGGTGCTACACGAACGTTATGATATTGTATTACATGCCGCCGGAAAAGCCCATTCTATTCCTAAAACGGAAACTGAACGACAGGCGTTTTTCGATGTAAATCTACAGGGAACGAAAAATCTTTGTGCAGCGTTAGAGAAGGTTGGAGTACCGAGAGCTTTTATCTTTATTTCTACAGTAGCAGTATATGGTTGTGATTATGGAGTGAATATCACGGAAGAGTATCCGCTAAATGGAACCACTCCTTATGCTATGAGTAAACGTCTGGCGGAAGAGTATTTGCAGAATTGGTGTCGGAAACACAATGTTGTGTTGGGGATAATTCGCCCTTCCTTGATAGCTGGCCCTAATCCTCCGGGCAATTTGGGAGCGATGATAACAGGCATTCGTAGAGGAAGGTATTTCAGTATTGCAGATGGTAGAGCTCGGAAAAGTGTGTTGATGGTGCAAGATATTGCGAATCTGATTCCATTGCTGGCTAGAAAAGGTGGTATCTATAATGTATGTGATAGTTATCAACCTACATTCAGGGAATTGGAAACACTGATTTGTAAACAGATGAATAAATCGCTGCCTTTATCGATCCCTTATTGGCTGGCAAAAGGTATGGCTTTGATAGGGGACTGCTTGGGTAAGAAAGCGCCATTAAATTCATTGAAGCTTAATAAAATAACTAAGTCGCTAACCTTTAGTAATGAGAAAGCAATGCGTGAATTAGGGTGGAAGCCAACAAATGTATTAGAAAATTTCAAGATAGAATGAGTATATACTTTTGGATTGTAATAGCTGTAGTAAGTGTAGCAGCTTTTTTATTTGTCTGTGTTCAGGTATGGTTTCACTGGATTAATAAAAACGAATAATGTATTACGTAATTATTTTGGTTCTGTTGTTCCTGACAGAACTTTTTTATTTTAGGGTAGCTGATAAGTTTAATATCATAGATAAACCCAATGAGCGTAGTTCTCATTCACGGATTACTTTGCGTGGAGGTGGCATTATTTTCTATTTCGGAGCTTTGGCCTATTTCCTGACTAATGATTGGGAATATCCTTGGTTTATATTGGCATTAACCCTAATAACATTTATCAGCTTTGTAGATGATATTCGTTCTACTTCTCAAGGATTACGGCTGGTGTTTCACTTTTCTGCCATGGCCTTGATGTTTTATCAATGGGACTTGTTTTCTCTTTCCTGGTGGTGGATCATCATAGCATTGATTGTTTGCACAGGTATCATCAACGCTTATAACTTCATGGATGGCATTAATGGTATTACAGGTGGCTACTCATTGATTATTTTAGGAGCATTGGCTTATATTAATGCAGAAATGGTAACCTTTGTTGAACCGGCTTTGATTTATACGGTGCTTTGTTCTGTGGTGGTGTTCTGCTTTTTTAATTTCCGCAGGAAGGCGAAGTGTTTTGCCGGTGATGTAGGCTCTGTGAGTATCGCTTTCATATTGCTTTTCCTGATAGGGAAGTTGATTTTGAAAACGGAGGATTTCAGTTGGATTATTCTTTTGGCGGTTTACGGAGTTGATAGTGTTTTGACTATTATTCACCGTCTGATGCTCCATGAAAACATAGGCTTACCACATCGGAAACACATGTATCAGTTGATGGCCAATGAGTTGAAAATACCTCATGTTGTGGTTTCGTTGGCTTATATGGTAGTGCAGGCAATAGTGATTATCGGATATATCTATTGCCAGAATTGGGGATACTTGTATCTTTTATGCGCTATTTTATTGCTTAGCTTCATTTATATATGGTTCATGAGGAAGTATTTTAGCTTACATTTATCTGTTTGAGATAATACTCATACTGGCTCCCGGCAGACATTTATTGTCTTGTCGGGATTTTTTTTGTTCATAATTGAACAGGTAGCATCAGCCGGTGTTCTCCGGTAGATGCTACCCGGGATGAGTAAGCTTTAAAGTTCAAATTTCACTGCTGCCCAACGGTTTTTCTCCTGATGGTGTACAAAGTGTAATCCGTTACGTTCGGCCTCTGCCTGGATCAGAGGAATGTCATCTACATAGAATCCACTCATAAAGAGTTGGGAACCCTTGTGCATGCAACGCACATACTGTTTCATGTCATTCAGCAGAATGTTCCGGTTGATGTTGGCAATGACTACGTCAAACGGACCTTTATCTTCCAGTGAAGAGGCATCTCCCTGAAATACAGAAATATTGTCTACGTGGTTCAATTCGATGTTTTCAAGTGAGTTACGAACGCACCATTCATCAATATCAATGGCAGTACAAGGTTCTGCACCACGCATGCGAGCAAGAATGGCAAGGATAGAAGTGCCACAACCCATATCGAGAAGGGACTTGCCTTGCAGGTCGCTGTCCAGTAGTTCACCGATAATGAGGCTGGTGGTTTCGTGATGTCCTGTACCGAAAGCCATTTGTGGATTGATGACAATGTCATACTCTGTTTGGGGAACATCGTGGTGGAAAGTGCTGTGGATGACACAGCGGTCACCAATCACAATCGGTTGGAAGAAGTTCTTTTCCCATTCTTCATTCCAGTCTTTATCTTCGGCTTCTGTAAAAGTATATTCTATTTGTGTGTCCGGTAGGGGGAATTCGTCAATAGCTGCTTTTACAGTTGCTTCATTATACAAATCTTTTTGTATATAGGCGGCAATACCATCTTCTTGTTCAACAAAACTCTCAAAACCTGCATCACCCAGGATAGCGGAAAGCACATCGTTTACTACTTCTGTACAAGGGGAAGTGCGGAAAATAAATTCTAAATATTTCATTGGAATATAATTTATTGTTAAATGCAAAGCGATTGTTAGCGAAGCGAACCAGTTTCTTTGTATATTTGTTTACTAGCTGCAAAGATAATGCAAATCGAATGCAGAACTTTCATGCTTGCATGAAAAAGTTATGCTGAGAGGCAGTTTATCTTCTATAAAGATAGGGCATTTAGGGAAATCCCTATAATCATTTGGGGAAATTCTCCTGTATACGGTAAAATCCGTCGTTATCTTTGTGACGTGATAAAATGGATTAATGTAAAAACCTATAAACCACACCCATATGAAAAAGATTGTTTTTTTATCGCTTTTTGCCTTGTGCCTCCCTTGGATGGTTGCGGCGCAGAGCATAGATGACGACCTTTACTACATTCCTTCTAAGGATAAGAAGGAAAAGAAGCAGGAGAAGAAAGTTACAAGCTCTGCTCCGGCTGAAGAAATTGTAGTAAAGTCGAATGCACCGACTACGGTTTATACGTCGCCGGGTAATACTACTGTTGTAGTGCAGGATCGTAAAGGGAATACACGTGATGTAGATGAGTATAACCGTCGTTATGATTCCCGTGAGAATGACTTCGTTATGGAAGACGATACCTTATATATTAAGGAAAAAGCAGTGCCCGATCCGGACGGTGAATGGGTAAATGGCTTCGACGGTTCGGAAGATGATTATGAATATGCTATGCGTATCGTACGTTTCCGCAACCCACGTTATGCCGTGAGCATCAGTAGTCCGTATTATTGGGATATCGTTTACGGTCTGAATTCATGGGACTGGAACGTTTATACCGACGGAATGTATGCGTATGCTTTCCCGACTTTCTCTAACCGCTTATGGTGGGATTGGCGTTATAACTCCTACGGATGGGGAGGCTATCCTTATTACGGTTGGGGTGGATACTCACCTTATTACAGCTACGGTGGCTGGTCCTATGGCTGGGGCGGCTTCTACGGTGGCTGGAGTTGGGGATGGGGACACCATCATCATCATTATTATCCTGGCGGTGGCTGGTATCCCGGTGGCGGTGGACACTGGGGAGGTAACCATTGGGGAAGCCGTGACACATATACGAACAGACGCTATAACGGAACACGTAGTACAACGACTGCACGGCGTACTGACGGAACCAGCAGAGTGACAGGTACGACCAGACGAAGCACGAGTGGGCAAGTAAGACGTGGAGAAAGTGGAACTACCACCCGTCGGGTAGTGGGAACCCGTTCTTCCGGTGAACGTCCGGGAATGTCAACCCGCACGGATGCGGCTTCGTCAAGACGTTCTACCTATACGCGTCCAAGTAGTACACGTAGCAGCTCTTCTTATAATAGCAACGTAGGAAATGTGCGTAGTGGCAGTACAGTTCGTGGCACTTCAACGAGATCATCTTCGGGGAGTAGCGGCACCGTAAGAAGTACTTCAACGCGTAGTAGTAGCACTTCTACCTATAACCGTGGTAGTTCGACTGCTCCGCGCAGCTACTCTAATGATAATAACCGTTCTTCTAACAGTAGTTCACGGTCTTATAGTGCTCCTTCCACCCGCTCTTCTTCCAGCAGTAGTTATTCATCAGGAAGCAGTTCTCGTTCCAGTGGCAGCAGCTATTCCAGTGGCGGTGGAGGTTCCACACGTTCCAGTGGCGGCGGTGGCGGTGGCTCAAGCAGAAGAAGATAAAAGTTAAGTGTTTCACACAAAAATGAATGAATTATGAGAAAGATAATGATTCTAACAGCCCTTGCTATGTTCGTTTCAGTAGGTGCAGGGGCACAGACGGTATACGATGCTACGAATATAGCCAGTAAAGATCTAAGTGGTACTGCTCGTTTCGTAGGTATGGGAGGCGCAATGGGAGCGTTAGGGGGTGATATTTCTACTATCGGTACGAACCCTGCGGGTATTGGTATCTATCGTAGTAACGATATAGTAGCATCTTTCGGTTATTCGATGACAGATGTCGAAAGCAAATATGGCGGACAGACATTTAATATGGGAAAAAACCGTTGGAATTTTGATAATGCAGGTGTTGTGTTCTCTACCAAGGTTGGTAATGTTACGTCGTTACGCTATGTCAACTTTGCCTTTAATTATCAGAGAGTAAAATCTTTCAACCGGAACATGACTATGGCAGGAGACTTGAATGGTTATTCGCAGACCTATCAGATGGCAGCTATGTCCGATAGGATTACACCGGAAATATGGAAGAGTAGCAATCCTTTTAATGCAAATGATATCGGATGGCTTTCTGCATTGGGATGGGAGGGACACCTGATAAATCCTTCAATAACTACTGATAAGACACCTTATCCTATGAAGGATGCGGATGGTCACCCAGTTGTTGATGAAAATGGTAAACCATTATATGAGGATTATAATTTCTATACAAGCATTTTAGGAGACGGTGACTATCCTTATTTACGTGAATTCCGTTCTCGGGAAAGTGGAGGAGTAAATCAGTTTGATTTTAATGTTTCTTTCAACTTTAATGATCGTTTCTATCTTGGCTTAACGATAGGAGCTTATGATGTAGACTATAATAAATATACATTGTATGATGAAGATTTCCGTACAGGAAATGGAGAACCGACAGGTTCCGGATACATCTTGGAAAGTTTCAATAAAGTAAGTGGTGCCGGCTTTGACTTTAAACTTGGTGCTATTCTTCGTCCGTTTGAAGATTCACCTTTACGTCTCGGATTTGCCATACATACTCCGACTTTCTATAATTTGACATGGTCTACTTCAGCTCGTCTTGTTTCCGATCTCTATCAGGGAGATAAGGTTGTATCTACAACGGTGGATAGTTTTGATTATTTGAATAATGGAGATTTGAAACAAGAATATCAGATGAACACTCCATGGACTTATAATCTGAGCTTGGGATATACAGTAGGAACTCAATTGGCTTTAGGTGCTGAATATGAGTATAAAGACTACTCGACAACTAAGTTCTATTATTCTGATGGCGATAAGATGGAATGGCAAAGTAATGAGTCTAAACTCTGTTTGAAGGGCGTCAATACTTTCCGTATTGGTGCTGAATATAAAGTAATTCCACAGTTTGCTTTGCGTGCCGGATATAATTATAGTAGCTCTGCTTTCAAGAAGGATGCCATTAAGGCATTGCCTATAGAGTCCATTAACACTGATACGGATTATGCTAATCTTAAATCATTGAGTAATTACACACTGGGTATCGGTTACAGAGGCTCTGCATTTTATGCCGATTTAGCTTACAAATATTCAGTACAGAAAGGTGATTTTTATCCTTTCGATTCTTCTCAGGATGGCGAAGTAGGACTTACAGCTGCTAAGTTGACTAATACTCGCAGCCAGGTGATATTATCTTTAGGTATGCGTTTCTAAAAGAATAACAATATAAGCAAATAACCTTTCATTGCAAATACCTTGTGTATTAAATTCGAGTCCCCGGAGAGATAGCAGTACTCCGGGGACTTTTGTTTTCTAATTTCTTAATACTCTATTTTATCTTCTTTCTCAGCCCATGCTTCGAAAGCTTTGATGGCTTCGTTGTGTAGCAATACTTCTGAAGGTAGTTTGCGATCGGCAGGTTTTAAAGCGATTTCATCATATATGAAAGAGTCGTCGAAACCTATATTTTTGGCGTCAGTCTTGTTGTTTCCATAATACATTTTGTCCAGTCGGGCCCAATAGATAGCACCGAGGCACATGGGGCAGGGTTCACAAGAGGTATAGATTTCGCAACCACTGAGGTTGAAAGTTCCTAATTTGGTGGCTGCTGCACGAATGGCACTGACTTCGGCATGTGCTGTCGGGTCACATGAGGATGTCACACGATTCGTACCGGTAGCTATGATTTCTCCATCTTTGGCAATGACGGCACCAAATGGGCCGCCACCGTTAGCGACATTCTCCGTGGAGAGCTCAATCGCTTTTCTCATTAATTCTTCTTTGGTCATAATAAAAATGATTATTTTTAGAGTTACTGACAAAGATAACAATGTTTTCTGTATTTACCAATACCAACCTATGCCTATAGAAGCCGGATAGAGCTCGGGTCCTTTATTCTTTTCAAACAAAGAAGTGAGAGCGAAACGGGCATTGAACCCCAAGCAACCGTAACCAGCCTGTAGCAGCAGATTCATGCCAAGCGGATGGGTATTCAGCTTGCTACTCAAAGTATGTTTCTTATCATCATATTTGGCTCTGGATTTAACCCCTACACGCCATTCCACTTCCGGACCAGCGGCAATGAAAGCACGGCGACTGCCGAATTTGGTTTGCCATTCCAGACTGACAGGCAGACGGAAAGCCCAATAGCGTAGCCAACTCTTTTGATAATCCACATCTTCGGCTTGCCGGCAAACGGTGATGCCGTCTACTTTCTCAAAGCCGTAATTGTCATCCAGTTTATAGACGATACGTGCTAAACCGAGAGTGGTGGTTAATCCCCAATGATTGTTACGGGTTATGGCAACTCCGGTATTAAACAGATTGATACCCCATTCCCAGGATTTCGAGCCAAGTTGAGGTACTTTGGCAGAGTACTGAAATGTATTGCTTGCCAGTTTGTTAAAGCCGAAATAGATGGCGGGGTAGTGAGGATCAAAGCGGTAATAGCCTTTTTTCTTCTTCACGAAAGGCACGGAAACCGTTGTGGTTCGTTCAATGCTGCGGCCGTCCAGATACACACCTTCAAATACCTGGGTGTTTTCGATGGTGTCATTGTCGGCTTTCGCCTCATACATTTTCACTTTGATTTTGCCATCATGTTCTTTAATGATGATCTTCCGTCCGTTGAGATAGAGAGTTGTATCTTGCGGGATGCTTTCTTGTGCCACGACTGTCATGGAAGTCATGATAAGGAATAAAAAGAAAATTCGTTTCATAAGTTTTATTATTTGTGATTTATAAATTTCAGAATTAGTCTTTGCTGAATATCAGTGTGACAAGGTCGTCACTGTCTATTTCGCCTTCGATATAGATAAGTGTGGCTTCTCCTTTCTTGCCGAGCCGGAATAGTATGAAGCGGTTTATTTTATCTTTTACCGGAGGCAACTGGTAGTATCCCGATTGAATACGTCCGTCTGTCACCACTTCTTTTATTTTTCTGGCATGTTCCCGGTCGGATTCCAGACACCGGTAGATATCCGGTAATGCTTTTTCTGCCTTTGTCAGTTTCAGGCTTTGGTAATGGGTGATGTCCCAATTCTTGGATAACATCTTGGACAGTTCCACGTAAGTGGCTCCTTTCTCATTGCCGTATTTCTGAAATACGGATGCTATTTGCAGTCCTTTCTGGGCATACATGCCGGTACTGAACAAGAGCAGCAGGCAGCATAGCAGGGTATGAGTGAACTTTTTCATAATTGTATCTATTAGTTCTTTTTATTATTCAAACATCAGATCAAGTACTTCATCTTCCGTAGTTCGCATATCTCGGAAAGCAGCAAGGGCTTGTTCATGCACCAGGTTTGCATCGGTGTATTGCTTACCGTCGATAATGACGTAATTTTCCGGAGTGGGGTGAAGGTATCGCTGCGTACCGGCAATGCCGATCACTAATAAAATTCCGGCTGCTATTCCTCCCGCTGTGTAAATAAAGCGACGGCGGAAGGAAGGCTTTTTAACAGGAGCATTTTCTTGTCGGAATGCTTTTACTTCCTGATCCAGGCAGACAAACAAGGGACGATATACTTGTAACGATTCCGGTACATTTTCTTGCGTGAAGAAACTGCGTAATTCGCGTTCTTCCTCACATGAGGTCTGTCCTTCGAAATAGCGGTCTATTAATTCTTCTATCTTCATGCTTGTTTCCTCCTTATTTTTTCTTGTACGGTTTGCAGGTAAATTTCTCTCACTTTCTTTCGCGCTCTCGACAGGTTACTTCGGATAGCTTCCGGATTACAGCCTGTGATGTCGGCAATCTCTTCCGTTTCGTACTCCTCGATGTCTTTCATCCGCATGATGGTGCGCTGCAAGGTAGGCAATGAATTAATAATTTCATGCATCAGACGGATTTCGTCTTTTATCTCAAGCAACCGTTCCGGTGTTCCACCGGGAGTGGCATCCTGTACATACTCTAACGGTACGCTGGCGGTATGTCTGGTGCGCCACATATCCATGCAGAGATTATGTGTCATGGTCATGGCGAATGCTTCAATGTTGCGGTACTGTTCCAGTTCAAGCCTTTTGTTCCATAGCTTGAGCAGGACTTCCTGTACGGCATCTTCTGCATCGTCCGGACTTTCGGTCAACTTCCGCGCATAATTCAATAGCTTATTGCGGAGGGGTAGAACGGATATTTTAAATTGTTTGAGTTCCATTTACATTACTAAGACGAACGTGTAAAGCGAACGTGACATCAAAAATAAAAAAAAGTGTTGCACAAAGCAATTTTTTGTTTTGCTTTGGCAACACTTACCATTTGGGGAGAATATGAACTACTTGAGTGGTTCCATATCACTTCATGCAATTATAAGGTCAACCGGACAGAGACTATGCTGTTACCGGACAACAGTACATATACACCCTCACCGGATTCCAGCATCTCAGTACTGATAACTTCCATATTTTTATTTTCATTGGTTTCAACGGCACTTGCACGCTTCATTCCTGCCAACGGTATTTCTATACACTGGGTGGCTCCAGTGAAATTCAGCAATACAACTGTTACTTCATTTCCTGCCTCATTGATGTAGGCTGTGGCACATACCCCTGTATTATTCGAGACAGCTTTAATGCGGGTAGTACCTGTGGCGTACTGCGCGTAATGGGCCATGATGTAACCATTCTTAGCAATTTCACCTTCACCCACCGGGCTGCGCTTGTCATTATCGCCCATCAATCCATAGAAGCGCTTTAAATACCAGTATACGTATGCACTGCAATAGCCCTCCATACACATGTGGATTTCTTTGCCAAGATGGTTGAGGCAGTATTGCCACTTTTGGAATTCCCATGCTGACGGATCATCTGATTTTTCCCCGTCATTAAAGAGATGTTCCGTCATCCACCAGGTCTTCCCTTGGATGCGAGGATAGAGACCACAGATATAATCGTGACGATTTTTGACGTATCCATTATCCAGGTCTGTAAAACCTTGATAAAGGTGTCCGGCAATAATATCGGTCTGTGCAAATGCTCCGGCATCGTTGATTATCGGATCCGTGTATTCGGGCGGCGTACCGCATGCTTCGGGAGACATCAGTCTGACTCCGGTTTCACGGATTTTGGCACCGTATTGCTTCACAAAATCTACCACTTCCTGAGGAGTCCAGTAAGTAAAGTCCATATCCGGTTCGTTCTGAACAGATATGGCATAAAGATCTACTCCATTCTGTTTCATGAAATTGATATAACGGATAAGATGATCGGCGTATGCTCCATAGTTTTCTTTTTTGAGATGTTTTACTTCTTTGCCGTTCACCTTGATTTGCTCGGAGAGAGCATCTGTACAGTCCCACGGACATGCAAAAACTATTGCTCCATTGGCCTGTGCCGCTTTAGCCGCTTCTACATCAGCATTCCAATCAGATTCGTTGGGATAAACCATCAGGCGAAGGATGGAGTAGCCCAATCCGCCTTCACCATACATTTGGTCTAATTGCCGGGCAGAAATGAGGTTTCCGCCACACCAAATTTTAGGATTGTACATTCCACCGAATCCTGCTATCGGCTGATATTTCACCGTAGGGTCAATATTAAGTGTAACAGACTTGAACGCCGGTTCCTGTTCTATCAATAAATCAGTAGTCTGTTTGTTGGTTTTGTCAGTAATGTGAATAGTCTGTGTACGTTGTTTCATTGAAGCGTTAGCATTGCAAACCACTTGAATCTTTGTGTACTGCTTTTCTCCATCACTGCTTCCACCTGACATCGGAGTTATACTTTTTACAATATCTCCCTGTTCGAAGGTTATCTCCCAGGAGGTTTTTGCCCACTCTATAACAACCTCCGTCTGATTTTCACCGGCACTCACTGTAATTGACTTTTTAAGGAAGAGCGCATATGCGCCCTTCCCGTTATCATCAGTCTCCGCATTATTATTATCAGAGCATGCCCAACATGACATTCCCATCAGAAAAATGCATAGATTTCTAATAAGTTGTTTCATTATACTTCGGGTTATTTCAATCCTTCAACTATTCCTTCATACATTCCATTTCGATTGTATCCCGAATTCCAGGGGCAAATCTTGTTACCGGTACTGGTTTCGGTCATACTTGAAATGGATATGCCATATTGCTTGTCTGATGCGATAGTTTTCCGGTATTCTTTCATGATGAAAGCTATATAGTTGGCGGCGGCACTCCGTTCATCGGCAGTCAGTTTACTGGTCTGGATGAACTTACCCTCTGTATCTTCCACCATCATACTGAGGTCGGATACACGTATCAGTTTACCGGTCTGTGCCAGCTTGTCGAACAATTCGGAAATCATCTCTTCATTGGCTTTCTGGGAAGTGGCATCTTTGGAATAAACCGCATGGAGAAGGATGTTGTATCCGTCAATACGGGTTACATCATCTGCTTCCCAGGATTTTACCAATGCAATCAATTCATCGGCTTTCTGTCCCATCTCATCAGATTGATTGAATGTATTGCTGACGAAGAGGTTGAGATCAATTTTCGCTGTGTCACGGGCCTGTTTCACGGCTGTACGTGCATATTCTACTTCGCCCAAGTATTCACCCCAGTTGAAGGTGTTGGCATCCATGGTTTTGTCAAGTGGTTCGCCTACAATATTCCATACTTTTACAGATTCACCACCGGCATTTACTATACCACCGATCCATTTATTCATCTCTTCCGTGAAGATGTTCTTTTTCTCTTCGGGAGTTTTTTCGATGATGGTATCGTCGGCTTTCCAGTGGAGGTTGATATTATCGATGTAAGCATGCCACTCGCCCGAGCCTGAACCTACGGCCAGTTCTATCTCGGTCAGATCCTTCATGGAATTGGGAATAGCGATCTTTCCACTTCCCGCAGTTTCACCTTCTTTCAGGAATGTGATATAAATCTTGTCTCGTCCCCATTTGTTAGCTTCACAACCGAAGTTGAACGGTCCTTGGCCACAGTTGAACTCTTGTCCATTAATCACTACCCGCATGCCGTCACCCCAGCCACCTTTGCCATCTATCAGGTACATGTCGAGAGAAAGACCTATGTAGTCACCTAACGTTCTTCCGTTTTGCAATTTTACAGTGAATTTAGGATAAGATCTATTGCAAGGGGTGGCAGCCGTACCTACGTGTAATACTTTACCACTGCCTTCAGGATCATTCTCTACAACGGAAGAGTTTCCGTTTGTCATCGGATAAGATGTACCAAGTTCATCTTTTTCAAAGTCAATTTTAGTGACACCTGTTCCGGGAAGCTCATAATTCATCACGATGTTATCGAGAAAGTATTGTGCTCCTCCAGAGGCGGATCCGACGGCAAGCTCAAATTCAGTAAGTCCTTTCATTTCATCCGGCAATATGAAACCTGGAGCTGTGGCGCTATTTAAGCTGATGACCGCTCCGCGATTCCAAGTGTTGGGATTACAACCGAAAGTTTTAGCATTCATGCCAACGTTGAACTCTTTTCCATTAATAAAGACCCTCATACCTGCTCCATATATACCGTCTTCGTTTACAATACGCATATCAATGGTCAGATTGATGTAATCGCCCAGTTTTCGGCCTTCCGGTAACTTGACGTTGAACTTAGGATGTGAATAGGCAGCTTTGTTGTCATCGGTACCTACATGCAGTGCTTTGCCACTCTTCCCATCCGGATCGTTTTCCACCACAGCCAGACTTCCCCCGGTCATACCATAAGCTGTGCCGAGTTCATCATTCTCGAAGTCACAAATCACAGTTTTGCCTTTCTCGGGTACGAAGGGGATAATAATGGGCTGTATCAGTTCATTATAGTAAGCGGTGCGTTGTCCTTGGTTGGAACAGAGCGTACCACCATAAAGCGTTATGTCCGTTCCTTTGACAGCATCAGATACTAATTGCATTCCGCCAAAATCGAAGGAACCATCCTCTTTCAATGAATTGACAGGTGTGAAGGAACCGCCAATATCTATACCATCAAAATTACTAAGTATGGTGCTGTAAGCAATGTCTTTTTTAAAAAAGTCTGTTGCAGACAAGTTTGCCGTAAACTTGAATGGTGAACCGGCATCGCGGGTAATGTACGATTTCAGCAAATCAAAGCTGGCCAGGTATTTGCTGTTGGCCACTTCTTCAGGCTTTTCTACCTGAAGGTTGCAATCGTACTTATCGGTGCATGCCATAACCGTTACACACATCATGGCAATACCGATTATCTTATGATTAAAGTATTTCATGTTTTCTTTGTTTAAACGTTTATACCAGATAATACTATCTTATTTCTATCTCGAATGACTTGCCACCTTGTACGGCACGACTGCTTAACACCAACGTATCTTTGGTGGCGTACTGCATGTTTTTGGTTTTAAAGTCAATTGTATAGTCCAGATAGATAGCATTACGATCTTTACCGCCAAGGCTGTTCTTTTCGCCCTTCTTCACAAATTTACCGGTACCGGAGATGATGAGATCGTCGGAAGTACTACCTACTGTGCAATTTCCATCTTCGGTAAAAGTCAAGCTGAGGTTGTAATTGAAAAGATTACCTTGCGCGTCCTTGGTTGATAAGGATAGAATATTGTCTTTCAGGCTTTCAGTTGTAATATTTACTTTCTCATCCTTCTCTACATATTGCTGGTGGCGTACCAATTGCGAAGAAACACCGTTTATCACAGCTTGATCCACTCCACGACGCAGGTACTCACCATGCCAGGGATTGACATACTTTACAGCATAAAGTACAAAATTCTTGGGTTGTACACTCCAGTCGCCACTATTTGTCAACATAGGGTTTGCTACGACTGCCTTACCCTGAAGGATGGAGTCTGCACCTTGTACGCCTGTCATCTTCAGAGGAATCACGTAATAATTATCAAGAGTCTTTTTATCAGCAAAGAATGCATCGGTAAACTGTACCTCCACACCACCTATAACTTCACCCTTGGGAATATTGATCTGGTTGGCGGCCAGGGTGTAGTAGGAGGTAGGCATAGGGGTAACAGGAGTGTTACTTCCTTTGAAATAGAGGTTTTCGCAAAGCGATTCATCTACCTGAGTATCAATAATTACATTCTTGCGGTTGGTATAACCACCACCCCAAGCTGCTTTAATGGATACTTTGTGCTGATTATCCAAAGAGTTATCGAGGAATTCGTCTTCTCCCAATTCAATGGTACGCAAACCATATTGATTGGCAAAATATACAGTTTGATAATCGAAGTCGGAGAATTCATTGTCAGAGCTTTCGCACGCGGTGAAAGACAAGAGTAATGAAGCCAGTCCGATATATGCTAATTTCTTTTTCATATCATGCTATTTTATTAATAGTGTTCACAATTTTGTTTATTTCCATCCTTTATTCTGGATGAGGTTGCTGTACTTCAATATCTCAGAGTTTGGGATAGGACAACAGTACATGTAGTCTTCATACGAACGTTCTTCCACGGTTATCTTCTGATAACTGTTACCATTCCAGCTAATGCCATATACCGGTTCGTTCAGGTCGGCTTTCCAGCGACGGAGATCCCAAAAACGGAATCCTTCGAAGCAGAGTTCCAGTCGACGTTCATTGCGGATCAGTTCACGCATCTGTTCTTTACTGACAGCGCATGCTTCCAGATAGGCATCATTGGTACCACCTATGCCGGCACGTTTCCGGATGGCTTTGATTACATCGTAAGCGGAGTAATCTCTGCCGTTGGCGTTTTTCGGTCCCCAAGCTTCATTGGCTGCCTCAGCATAATTCAGGTACATTTCAGTATAACGGATACGGGGTGTGTAATGCGGCTGTTTGGAAATGGATGCCGGATTACAGTTCACATCCATGCGCAAGCGTTTTCTCATGTAATAGCCTGTTCGGGTCGAGCGGTTTTCGGTCACGTTAACGCCGTCTTGATTTCCCTCATTGATGTTGATTGTTATACTCTTCTCACTGATTGTACTTCCATTGTAAAAGATGTATTTGCCCAAACGGGGATCGCGTCCAGCATAAGGATTGTTGGCATCGTATCCGCTGGCTGCGTCATTGATGGGGTATCCATTGGCCATGGGGAATATATCGACCAGATTCTGCGACGGATTCATGTAACCATTACCGTACAAACTCGGTGGGAAATTTTGTGATTCCTGGTCGTTATCACCACTTCCTTTGTTTCCTCTCCATAAGATTTCATTTGGATTGGCACCATCCTTAATTGTATTTATAATAGTGGGTGAGTAATATTCCACTCCGTCGGATGCTAATCCTGATAGACCTCCTTTGTAGTCTATTACAGCTGCTGCGGCATTAGCTGCATCCGCCCATGTGGCAGCGTTGGAAGCATCTTCAAAGAAGGGACTGGCAGCCAGTACGGCTGTGCGTGTACGGAAGGCACGGGCTATGATTCCGTTATACAACTGACGTGCTTTGGCACCCATAACGGTGTTGTATTTACCGACGTCTTGTGTGAGACTCTGGAAATCTGCAGGAACGCTTCCTGAAACATCTTCATACTCATAAGGAAGTCTTTTCTCTGCTTCGGAAAGATCATTGTAGATTTGTTCTACACAAGCCTGAAACGAAGCACGCGGTTGATTGAAATCCGATTCTATTGTCTGAGGTTCTGTAAATATGGGCACACCGAGCAGTTCGCCATTTGCACCAAAACCGGCATGGGCACGAAGCAGATAAAAATAGAACATCCCACGGAGTCCGTAAGCTTCGCCAGTGAGGCGTTGCGCAAACAATTTGTTCAGTTCTTCATCATCCGACCATTTTACGCCTCCCACATTCTCCAGGAAGAGGTTGATGTATTGAATGGCACCGTAGGAATTGGTCCACTGATTCTGTGGATTATATGAACTTGTAGTCCAGGCACCGGTGGCCATTTGCAGATACACATTACTTGGCTGGTTGGTTACGGCGTCATCCGTGCCATACTCGCTGTTATCGTAATAGCCCGGAATCAGACTGTATACATTGTGCAATATTCCCCGTGCGTATTCCGCATCGTTGTACATGTTTTCCACGCCTTGGAAGTTTTCGATGGCTGGTGAAAACAAATCATCACAACCGGTGAGCATCAGGGCACCTATTATAAAAGGTATAATTTTCTTTTTCATAATCTTCTTCTTTATTAATCAATAAAATCAGAATGCAGCCTTGAAACCTGCATAGAAGTTACGGCATTGAGGGAAACCGGTACTCAGCTCCATATGCTTCCGCTCTTTAGAGATGGTAAGCAGATTGCTACCTCCGCAATAAACACTTAAACCACGAACAAACGTTCCTTTGAAAGTATTTTCAGGGAAGTCATATGTCAATTGCACCTGGTTCAGGCGGAAATAGTTACGCTTATACATCCAGAAAGTGGAATTGCGGTAGTTATTGTCACCATTGGTGGTGGTCAGGCGTGGGTAGGTGGCCACATCCTTTGTATCTTCGGTCCAACGTCCCCATACCACTTCTGAGAATTTGCTCGTACCGCGGTTCCAGTAGTAGGAACTGCTTTTAAAGTCTACAGAGCCGGTTTGACCTGATCCCATGGCAAATAGCGAGAAATTTTTCCATTTCACAGTTAAGTTCAATCCGAAGGAGAAAGGAGGAGCTGACCAACCGTTCTTTCCTAATTCAATTTGGTCCTTGCTGTCGATTACACCATCCTCGTTAATGTCTTTGTACTTCAGGTCACCGGGTTTTACCGTACCAAATGTTTGACGGGCATGATTGTCTATGTCAGTCTGATCCTGGAAGAAACCTTCGCATACATAACCGTAGGAAGCATCGAGTGCACGACCTTTGCGATACTGGTAATCTTCGTCGTAAAGTTCGTCACGTTTCAGAGCTTCGGAGGAGTACACCATACCATTGAAACCGAGTGTTACGTCAAAATCGCCGAATTTCTTGTTGGCACTCAGCGCGAAGTCAAAACCACTGCGTCTGTCCTCGTTATAATTGATCCAGGGCATGAAGGTGGAGTTACTGCTTAAAGCAAAGTACGTAGGATATATGGAAGAGGAACCTTGGGTAAGTAAGCCTTTCGTGTCCTGCCTGAAATAGTTGACGTTCAACTTTAGCAGACGGTTGAATAGCGTAGCATCAATACCTGCACGGAACTCTTCACGTGTGACGAAACCAAGGTTAGGATTATCGCCACGTTTAGAGGCTGGAGTCCATCCGCCCGCTGTGCCATCGTGCCATTGTACATAGAATCCTTCATTTTGTCTTTTGGAGAAAGTTCCTTTATACAGGTAATAATCGGAGATGTCAAGATCTTGATGCAGGTTGGCATAAGATGCTGTGATTTTCAGATCGTTTATAAACTTTACATTTTCCATAAACTTCTCTTTGCTGATTCTCCAGCCTAAAGTGACTGACGGAGAGAAAGCGTTACGCTTGCCTTCGGGTAATTTGGCCGAATGGATCACGGCACCACTGAAATCGGCATAATACTTATGATTGTAATTGTAGGATGCCCGTAAGCCTAAGTTCACATTACTGGTACGGTGATAATCACTGCTTTCATGGTTTTCGTCAGCAGAATTCTGCGTTTGATAACCCCAGCCTATGAATGTAGCTGCTACGTTGTGGTATTTTGCGAACGTGCGGGCATAGTCAAACTGTGCACTGAACGTCATGGTCTGATCGTAAGTGGACTTGCCGACATATTCATTGGGATCTTTTTTGTCTTCATTGTGTTTCTTCAAGGCAATAATCATATCTTTGCCATTCACCTGAGACCATGTAGGTTCATAAACGGCGTAGGTCTCGCTGAAAGCTTCCGAATAGTAAGAAGTATAGTCTACACTATAAGAAGTCTTAAACGTCAGGCCTTTCAATAAAGAACCCAGATCGGCGGCAAGGCTGACATCGAACATAAACATACGTGCCTTTTCCTTGACATATCCGGCAGCCAGAAGATCAGCAAAAGGATTGGTCATGTCGGACGATGTTCCTCCAAGCAGATATTTGCCGTCAATCAGGTGATTACTGTTGGTAATATATTCCTGTATTTGAGCGACGCTGGTATCCATCATGTCGATGGGTAATAGCGGAGCAAACCAATTGGGACGCAAGGTGGATGCAGTTCCCCAAAAGTTTCCGCGACCTGCATACTGATTGGTAAAGACAACTGCCGCATTGGTAGTAGCCTTTAGCCATGAGGCAAGTGTCATGTCTACGTTACCGCGTACATTGAAACGCATATTGTAGGCATTCTTTGATTCACCATATTTCAGCAGGTCGTTACTATAATCCATACCGAAATTCAGGTAATAGTGTGTGCGATCATTACCTCCATATACTTCACCTGTCACATCTGCATTATAATATGCCTTTTTCAGATAGTCCGAACTATAGAAATCAATGTTCGGATAACGATAAGGATTGGTTCCCATGGCAGTGTTGTAGATGTCTGATGCGCTGTATTTTGGGGACAGCCCGTCATTACGGCAAGCTTCATTGTAAAGGGTCATGTAGCAGTCTGAGTCCAAATATTTGGGATAAGATTTGGGAACATTAATGCCTGCATTGCCCCGTACGTCGATGCGCATCGGTTCATTTTTACCGCGTTTGGTAGTGATTAGAATAACACCCTTTGCTGCACGGCTACCATAAAGTACCACGGCAGCAGCATCTTTCATTACCGAAACACTCTCTATTTCCGAAGCGCGTACATTACTTGCACTGCGGGGTACTCCATCCACCAGGACAAGTGCTTCTTGCCCCCATACGTTGCCGGTGTATCCACCTATCAGACTTTCCAGTCCAACTAAGCTACTGGAACTATTTACTTTTTTGGTCAGTTCGGACGTGTTGACCGTAGAAATGGCATGCGTCAAGTCTTCCTGGGCAACCGTACCGAAAGCCACATTCACCAGGCTATCTTTGTTTTCTTCTTGCGCCTGAATACCTCCTGCATGAAACAGAGACATGGCGAAAACAGTACAGCCAATATATATAAACTTTCTATTCATTTTTTGCGTCATTATTAGTTAATACGTCAAGATTACCATCCGGGATTCTGGTAGAACCCTTCATACATGCTAACATCCTTTTTAGGGAGCGGATACCAATAGTGTCTGTCGGTATATTTACGCTCAAGCAATACTACTTCACGCAAGTTCTTGATAGCATTTTCTTCCGGTTCGTCATAATTATAGTCACTAGGATCGGCACGGTCGAACTCAATCTTGGTCTTCAGTGTGTAAGGATATTGGGTGAGAAGCATCCAGCGGCGAAGATCGATAAAACGGAAACCTTCGAAGGACAGTTCCACGGCGCGTTCACGGCGTAATTCGCTCAGGAAGTCAGCAGTACTACCCAGGAACTTGTCGAGTACGGGAGCTACCCCGGCACGTTCGCGGATCTTGTTCAATGCCTCTTCGGCTGTGAGTGAGTAGGTAGCAGCTTTACCCTTCGGACCGTTGTAGCCTACAGCCGTAGCTTCAGCATACATCAGATATACATCTGCCAGGCGCATAAGGCTGAGGATCATGATATTGTTTTCTTTATAACCGTCAACCGTATTCATCAATTGCGGACAGAGTTTGCTGTTCATATAGGCTGTGAAGCAGCCTTTCTTTTCATTTGCTTCTTCACTCTCTCTACCTCCGGTGAAAAGTTCTGCCGTTCCACCTGCACCACCGGTACTTTTCCACTTCACACCGTCGAACATGATGGTTTTATAGAAGCGTGGGTCGCGGTTTTTCCAGGGATGTGTGGGATCATAGCCTGATTCGGCATCTGCCTTTGTCATGTCATTAATCGGGTAACCGTTCTGCATGCCATAGTAGTTTACGTAGTTGGCGGTAGGATAGCATTTAATACCGGAATACTCAATGGATTGAGGTCGGAAGTCGTTAACCATATTCCAGCGCCAGCGTCCACTATAATCCTTGATATTCTCCATAAAGATGGACTCTTTTACTCCGTTCAGCTTGCCGCTTGAGTTATGCAACAGGAAGATGTCGTTATATTCGGAGAAGTCAGCCAGTTCGTAACGGTTGGTCGATTCGGTGAGGGCAAGGGCTTGTCCGAGAGCATCGGCACCTCGTTTGCACAACTCTGCATTGTATTCCTTTGCACCTCCGGAAGCCCAGTTCATCAACGGACTGCCTGCCCAAAGCAAGGTCTTGCCTTTATAAGCTAAAGCCATGATACGGTTGATACGCATATTGTTTTTGCCTAAAGTCACTTTACCGGCGGTGGTTGCATCCCAATCAACAGGAAGTAGACTGGCTGCATGTTCAAAGTCGGCTACGCATTTTTCCGCACATTCTTGCCATGTAAGACGGGCTAACGTGGGAGCTACATCCGAAGACAACACTGTATCAATATACGGCATGCCGCCCCACCATTCCATTAGCATAAAGTGGTACCATGCGCGGAAGAAGTAAAGTTGCCCTTCTATGAGATTACGTTCTTCCTCGGTGGCGCTTATCAGATTGCCGAGGTTGGCGATGCCGATATTGGCCTTACGGATAGCATACCAGGAGTTGGCCCATAAGTGACCTTTGTCAGTTCGGTTGTCTGAACCTGCCGAGCCTTGATTGTTCGGGTAACCATAGTAAACAGTAGTCCAGGCCCAGAAGTCTCCGTTGTCCACACTACGGGCTTGCATACGCATTTCCTGTGGTTCCCAGTATTCATCTTCACCATAGTTGAAGCAAGTATGTCCGGCATCTTTGTTGTTTGAAACTACCGGGATACAATTATAGAGTTCTTCAGTGAAACCCTGAAAGTTCTTAAAATTCTTGTAGGGGTCATTATCCTGGTAGTCACTTTCCGGAGCTTTGTTCAGATAGTCTGTACATGAGGTCATCCCCATTATGCCAGCCATTGCAATAGCCGACATCATAAATAGTTTATTTATATATTTATTCATAATTATCTCTTCGTTATTATAAGGTTATGTCGATACCAAAATTGAAGCGGCGTACCGTAGGGTAGGCACCGTCCGAAGAGCCTGTACCGTAGTTGGCTTCACGGTCATCCGGCATGTCGGTCCACATGTAGAGATTGTCGCCGTTCAAGTAGAGACGGCAGGAATTGATGCCCATTTTCTTCAGCCAATTGTTCTTGAATGTATAGGATAATTCAACATTCTTCAGACGAAGGTAAGCACCATCATACCAGTAACGTGTTCCGGTAGCAGCTGCGTCTACAGTAGTCCCCCAGCGTGGAGTGGGTAGGGTGGCATTACCTCCCGGTGTCCAGTATGAACCTTCTGCATAAGCTACGTGGGCTGTAGAACGGAATGTCGGGAAATTGACTTCACGGGTTACATTGGTTACGCCATAGAATTGGGCAAAGCAACTGAACCCTTTCCACTCAAAACCGAGAGAGGCATTATAGGTGTTCTGTGGTGTACTGGCATACTGATAAGGAGCACGGTCGTCGTTGTCAACTATACCGTCACCGTTGAAGTCTATAATATTGTAGTCGCCCGGTAACTTCATGTCATTTCCGGTTGTCCAATTACTACTACCTATCACATCGTCCCAGGTAGCCAGATTCCCATGGTCGATATATGAATATACTTGGTTAATTGTATGTCCGGCTCCCTTCTGATAAGCAGGTAGCAAGGGAGCGTCATCTCTGAACTTGATTTCATTGATGGCGTGAGTCATACTGGTGTTCAGCCAGGCACGTAGACCATTGTTGAATACATGATTCAAACGTAATTCCAATTCATAGCCGTGGCTGTTGACTTTACCTAAATTGGTTCGGGGAGCCGTTGTACCAAAATAAGACGGAATGGCACGGCTGTCACCGCTAATTATAATGTCCGTACGGGTATCGTTGAATACATCTACTGAACCTGCTATCAGTCCATTAAAGAAAGCGTAGTCTAAACCAATATTACGTTTCTCTACAGTTTCCCAAGAGACATCCGGGTTACCCAGAGAAGAGATTTTCCAGTGAGTATAAGGAGAGTTGTCCGGATTGATGCTACCCATGACAGTGTTACCACCATAACTCAACTGATCTTTGTATAAGAAACGACCAGCTGTAAATCTCTGCCACGGAGCGACCACGGCATCATCACCTACTCGTCCCCAAGAAGCGCGAAGCTTTAACATATCGACGAATTTCAGTTTTTTCATGAAACTCTCTTCACTGATCATCCAACCCAGTGAGAGGGAGGGGAAGAAGGCGAAACGATAATCAGGACCGAACTTTTCGGAACCGTTATAAGCACCATTCGCCTCGAAGAAATAGCGCATGGCGTAGTTATAGGTAAAACGGAATACCCAGTCTTCCCGATAGATGGGGAACACACTTCCCTGTGCCTCTTTTAATCGGCTGAAAAGGCCAAGACCGGTCACTTCATGCTTGCCGAAGGTGCGGGCATAGTCAAACTGCATGGAGTAGTATAGTTTGCGATAAGTGGCTCCAATGTTTGCACTACCGGATTGTTGTAACCAATAGATCGGATTAGTGACTTTGTCGAGTCCTGTTCCTGTATCAGGGTCATATTTATAGGAGATATTGCCTGTATCCGGATCCACCCAGATGCGTTGTGCATCGTTGTACTGGTCACTGAGGCCGCGTTTGTTCTCCGCAAAAGTGTAGTCCATAGAGAAGTTCGCCTTGAATCTCAGTCCTTTGGTCAGCATAGCCAGGTCCTGCTCCAAAATGAAGTCAGTAGTCATTTTGGTGGTGGTGCGTTTCTCTTTACCGCCTACAGCCAGGAAATAGGCTGAGTTGGGTACATCGGCATCACGCGGCGCATACCATCCCCACATACCATTGGAGTAGACGGGACGCATGGCGTCGGGAGCGGATTTATAAGCTGAGTTCCAGAAACCGGTGTCATTGTCGCTCATATCCCAAGGCAGCTGACGTTGTGCATTCGAACCAAACAGGTTGGTAGAGAATTTGGTCGTTTTTGTCAAATGGAAGTCCAGGTTGCTGCGTACGTTGATGCGGTTATAGCCAAAGCCGGAGTTGTAACCACGTCCGTTTTCAAAGCTCTTGAATAAGTCACCTTCGTTTACGAAATCTACAGCTGCGAAGTAATTTACAACTTTAGTGCCACCTGATACGTTGACGCTGGTATTATAGGACATAGCAACTTTCTTGAAAAGCTCATCCTCCCAATCCACATTAGGATAGCGGTCCCACTCTTCGGCATTGGCCGGATGACGATACTTATCGATGATGGCTGCCGGTGTGTAGTTTGCCCATCCGGCAGGATTGAGACAAGCTTCGCGCTCAATGGAGTTATTCATCAAGTAGAATGTGTCATAAGCATCATACTTTTCAGGGAGTTTTGATACTACTTTAGCTGTCATATTGGCCTTGATCTGTACGTTGGCTTTTCCTTCCTTACCGCGTTTGGTAGTGATAAGGATTACTCCATTAGCACCTTTCACACCATAAACAGCAGTAGCGGATGCATCTTTCAATACAGAAATGTTCTCCACCGAGGAGATGTCTACTGAACTCATTTCACGTTCGATGCCGTCTACCAGTACCAGGGGTTCGCTATTATTCCACGAGCTCTGTGTGCGGATAATAATCTTCGGGTCTTCCGCACCGGGCATACCGGTAGAACTGGAAGTAATGACTCCCGGAAGGTTACCCGTTAAGGCAGCTCCTAAATTGCTTACTCCAGCCCGCTCCAGCGTTTTTCCGGAAGTCTGTGTAATGGCTCCTACCACCGACGCTTTCTTTTGCTGTCCGTAACCTACTACTACAACTTCGTCCAGTAGCTGTGTATCATCTTTCAGAACTACTTTGATTGTCCCTTTTGAAGAAGCCTTCACTTCCTGCGGCTCCATACCTACAAACGAAACGACAAGAACTGACTTTTCATTGGGCACGGTCAATACAAAATTACCGTCTATATCTGAGATCGTACCTATTGAATTATTTCCTTTTACAACTACCGAGGCTCCAATTATAGTCTCGCCATTGTCGTCCACGACTGTTCCTTTCACTGTTATTCCTTGTTGTGCCGAAGCTGTCAGGCAGCTAAAAAGCATCAAAAGAAACAAGTAAGGAATCCTTTGAATTTTCTTTTTTACATTTTTCATTACCATTAGTTTAAGATAGTTAATAACTATGTTTTCTCTGATGTCATAAAGCCAGGATTAACTGTTGTCATACATGCTTTCCATAATTCTTTTAGTTTTAAGATTAATAAATAATGATAAAGAACCTTTTTGTTCCCGAAGCAAAAGTAGGAAGTATAATAATAGTAATAAATATGTTGCTATTGCAGAAAGATTAACTGATGTTGCATTCTATATTAGGGGTGTATCATAGACTTTAATTGATGTAACACAGTCTTATTCTTTTAATTCGTAATATGCTTGAAAGTATCTGTAACAGTGATCTTTGGCAGGCTTCTGGAGGGCGTGTACCTTTGTTTCACAGTATTATTAATCTAATTTATTTCTACATGATGAGAATATCATTAAAAACACGGATTGTCTGCCTGCAACTTTGTCTCACTCTGGCTTCGGCACTGCAAGCGGCGGATAAGTTTGTCTCTTTCATTCGGGAAGAAGGTACGTTGGAGCTTGTAACATCTCAACAAAGGAGTTTCAGTATTTTATGTGCTGATGAGGAACATAAAGGAGTATTAACGGCTGTACATAATTTACAGGAGGATTTTTATAAAGTGGCCGATATACGTCCTGCATTAGTGACCGATGCAAAACGGAAGGGAAGTACGGATGGGCAAAATGTACGTATTCTTATTGGTTCTTTTGACGAGTCTCCATTCATAAAGCAATTGGTGAAATCGAAGAAACTGGATGCCCGCGAGTTGAAAGGCATGAATGAGAAGTTTATAATCACCACAGTAAAAGATCCGGTGGAAGGAATACCGGGTGAAGTGTTGTTAATTGCTGGTAGCGATAAGCGTGGAACTATCTATGGAGTTTATGAGTTATCTCGTCAGATAGGGGTGTCTCCCTGGTATTGGTGGGCGGATGTTCCGGCGGAACGGCATGAGGAACTCTATATTAAAAAAGGTGTATATACCGACGGAGAACCGGCAGTGAAGTATCGCGGTATTTTTATTAATGATGAATGGCCTTGCATGGGAGGTTGGACCACGGAACGTTATGGTGGCTTCAATAGTAAAATGTACGTGCATGTGTATGAATTACTGCTTCGCCTGAAAGCCAACTTCCTATGGCCTGCTATGTGGAGTGCTGCTTTCTATGCGGATGATCCCATGAACAGTCCATTGGCTGATGAGATGGGGATCATAATCGGTACTTCCCACCATGAGCCTATGGCGCGTAACCATCAGGAGTATGCTCGCAATCGTAAAGTGTATGGAGCCTGGAACTATCAGACAAACAAAGATGGTATCAACCGCTTTTTCCGTGAAGGTATAGAGCGTATGCGGGGTAAAGAAGAAGTGGTGACCATTGCGATGCGTGGTGACGGTGATGCGCCGATGGGACCTGATACGGATACAAAACTGTTGGAAAATATAGTGAAAGAACAGCGTCGTATCATAGCCGAGGTTACGGGAAAATCTGCTTCTAAGACTCCACAATTATGGGCGCTTTATAGTGAGGTACTGGAATATTACGATCAAGGTATGCAGATACCGGATGATGTAATAATTCTGTTATGTGATGACAATTGGGGAGATGTTCGCCGTCTGCCCGAGCCGGGTGTTAAACGTCATCCCGGTGGTTATGGCATGTACTATCATGTGGATTTGCATGGTGCTCCGCGTGCTTATCAGTGGTTGAATATGACTCAAATCCAGCATATGTGGGAACAACTTTATCTGACGTATGCTTATGGTGTGGATAAGATGTGGATATTGAATGTAGGTGATTTGAAACCGAATGAGTTTCCTACGGATTTCTTCTTGAAAATGGCATGGAATCCTGATGCTTTTAATGCGGGTAATCTGATGGATTATACAAGAGAATTTTGCCGCCAGCAATTTGGCAATGAATATGCTGACGAAGCTGCACGAATTTTAAATCTTTATTGTAAGTATTGCGCTCGTGTGACGGCAGAGATGTTAGATCACAAAACCTATAATTTGCAAAGTGGTGAATTTAAAGCTGTGGCCGATGAGTTTCTGGCATTGGAAGCACATGCTGTCCGTCAGTTTGCTTTGCTGCCGGAGAATAGGCGCGATGCTTATAAGGAGCTGATATTATTCCCTGTGCAGGCTATGGCCAATCTTTATGAAATGTACTGTGCTACCGCCATGAACCGGCAGTTGGTTGCTGAAAATGATGTACGTGCCAATGCCTGGGCGGATCGTGTGGAGTATTGCTTCCTGAGAGATGCGGAGCTATGCGCCGATTATAATAATAATATTGCCGGTGGCAAATGGAAACACATGATGGATCAGACCCATATAGGCTATACTTCATGGGATGAACCGAAAGGAGGAAATATAATGCCGAAAGTAACCCGTGTGGATGCTTCCCAGAACGGAAATATGGCAATGGGTGGTTATGAATACGAAGAGAACAGTGGTGTAGTGGTAATGGAAGCGGAGCGTTTTGCTACATCCGTTCAGGAACCAGGTACACAATGGACTGTTATACCGGACTTGGGACGTACACTCTCCGGACTTTCTTTGATGCCATATACCAAGCCGGTATCCGGTGCTTCGTTGATCTATCAAATGCGATTAAAGTCTGACTTGTCCGGTGTGCGTGTACGCCTGATATTGGATAGTACCTTGCCTTTTATTAAGGGAGGGCATAGTTATGCCATTCGTTTAGATGACGGTGAAGAACAAATCGTGAATTACAATTCAGACCTGACTTGGGCCAACTGTTATTCAAAAATGTATCCTGCGGGAGCGGCACGGGTGATAGAGTCAAAAGTAACTTTTCCTGATGTCACTCTGGAGGCCGGGGTACATACTCTGACTATTCGCCCTCTCAGTCCGGCGATAGTATTGCATAAGATCATAGTAGATTGCGGAGGCGATATGCCCGGTAGGCTTAACCTAACGGAAAGCCCTCGGACAAGAACTTTAAAATAGCTATGTAAAAGATGCCATCTTTTTTATCAAAAGTTGGCATCTCTTGTTGCATAAGTTGGCATCTTTCATATCAAAAGATGCCATCTTTCGTTTTATCCTGCCCTATATGGCGTTCCATATACTCTGATGGTGATATGCCATACATTTCGCGGAATGCCGTGGCGAAGTAAGTGGGATGCGTAAAACCGGTTAATGTAGCTACTTCTGTTATACTATGCCGCTTGTCGGCCAACAGGGTGGCTGCCTGCTTCAGACGCAAGTTACGAATGAGTTGTTGTGTAGTCTGATTCGTGAGTTCTTTGAGCTTGCGATGCAGATGTACACGGCTGATACCTACTTCCGTACTGATCATTTCGACAGTTAATGCCGGATTGCCTAAATTCTCATTGATAACGCGCATGACACGTTCCATAAGCCGGTCATCGGGAGATTTTACTTCTGGGATTGAGATTTGTTCCTCCTGATTCTGACGGCCACTGAAAGCATTACGCAATTGTTCCCGGCGGCGGATGAGGTTTAAGACAGTTTTTCTCAGCAACTCAATGCTGAATGGTTTCATCAGATAAGCATCGGCACCGGTATCCAACCCTTCCAGATTGTCCTCCTCGCTGGTACGGGCGGTAAGCAGGATGATGGGTAGATAGTTGATGTTCACATTCTGTCGTATCTTGCGGCAGAGTGTCAGTCCGTCCATTTCAGGCATCATCACATCGCTGATTATCAGATCAGGCGTATGGGATAATATCGATGCTAACGCTTCTTTTCCGTTACTGCATTCGGTCATGTAAAAGTCATTGCTCAGTTCGCGGCAGATGTAGTGGCGAATCTCTTCATCGTCTTCTACCACAAGCACATGGCGACGACTGCGGGCACGGACTTTGCCGTTGGCTTCTTCATCGTCATCATAAGGCAGCGGGGAAGCTATGGTAGCCGGTTCTGCCGTCGGGATATTTATTATGGTGTCGGCGGCCGTTGTTTCTTCTATTTCTTCCTTTTTCAAATGTCCCTTTCCTAGCGGTAGCCGTATGATAAACCGGGAGCCCGGTTTGCCTTCGCCATTGTCCTCTACGTGAATATTTCCGTAATGCAGCTCCACTAAAGAGCGTGTAAGATGAAGCCCGATACCTGTTCCTATATTTGAGTTGTTCTGACTGTTGCGTATCTGGTAGAATCGCTCGAATATATGTTCCCGCTCAGTGGAAGCAATGCCGATACCACTGTCCGCAACTGTGAACTCAACATATCGGCGCAGAGGTGCATTTTTGGGAAGGTGAGTATCCTCACCTGTGCTGAGGCTGATTTCCACTTGTCCGTTTTCAGGTGTGAACTTACAAGCATTCGACAGTAGGTTCAGGATGATCTTGTCAAAGTTCTTAGGATCTATCCACATTTCTATTTCAGGAGCAGAGGTGTGGAATTTTAAGTCGAGTTTCTTTACCCTTGTCTGTTGTTCGAAGGTTTCTAACAGGTCACGGGTGAAACTAACTATTTCAGCCTTTTTAAACATGAGGGACATTTGTCCTTTGTCTATTTTTCGGATATCCATTAATTGGTTTACCAATTGCAGGATGCGCTCGGCATTCCGTTGTATAGTACTGTAGAGCTTTCTACATTCTGCATCCTTATCTTTTGCCATCAATTGTTGCAAGGGACTGATGATAAGCGACATCGGAGTTCGTATTTCGTGAGAGATATTAATAAAGAACTGTAACTTTGCTTCGTTAATTTGCTCGGCATGGATGTGCTGCAACATCTTTTGATGCATACGGTAACGATGATGCACTTGCATCACAATGAATCCGATGATTGATAATGTCAATAAGATGTATATTAATTTGGCCCAACCTGATGCCCACCATGCCGGATCTATCTGGATGATGATTTCTTTCTCTTCCGAGTAGGCTGTATAGTCTTTGGCTTTCATCCTGAAGTGATAAGTACCCGGTGCCAGATCACTGAAAGAAACTCTGTTGACGCCCGGAGCTAATGCCATCCAGGTTGCTCCATTCATGGAATAAAGATAGGTGATCCGTTCCGGATTATAGAATTCCATGGCTGAGAATTCGATGCTGAACGAGTTGTCTCTATGACATAAACGGAATCGGCTGGCTTCCTGTACTGCTGTTTCTATAACTTCGTGGTTACCGGAACGTGTACCTTTCTTTACAGCTTTGTTATGGATGTAAAAGTCGGCAATTCTAACCTCGGGCTTTTTGACTTCTGTAGTGATTTCTGCTGGTCGGAAAAAGGTGATACCATTGATACCTCCAAAGATGAGATATCCATCTTTATCTGTACAGGCGGCATTTTTGCTGAATTCATTTCCTTGTAACCCATTGCCTGCATAGTAGTTGATAAAGGTACCTGTTTCCGGGTCCATGTTTGTGATACCGTAATTGGTGCTTATCCATAATCCATGTTGTTTGTTTCCTTGAATGGCACAAATGGTATTATTGGGCAATCCATCGTGTGTAGTATAAGTTTTAGAGCTTCCATTTTTTCCGTCTATATGAATGAGTCCTTTGGTGGTACCTGCCCAGATGTCGCCTTGTTCATCCTCGAAGAGGGTCAGTATGATACTGCCACTGAATATCCTGTTTTTCCCATAGGTTGAGGCGAAGTTCATTGTGGGTACGTCCAGACATCCTAAGCCATCGTAGGTGCCGATATATAACTTATTGTTGCGGGTGTACAGCAATGAGGCTACCCAACGGTTGTGGAGTACATTGTAATTCTCCTGATATTCTTTTCCGCTTTCAAAAGTATCGCATCTGTTGACTTTTCCGGTTTTTAGATCGATGTAAAATACGCCTCCGCCCATAACGGCCACCCACAATCGTTCACCGTTCTTGTCTGATGTCAGATACGATATATTTTTTACTTCATTTTGATGATGGTCCTGTAATTTATAGTATCGGCACAGGCCGGTCTTGGGGTCCATCTCTGCCAGCCCTTCCAAAGGCGAAGCCAGCCACAATCTGCCGTCTGCTGTCTGGTGAATGTGGTTGATTGTGGATGGCACAGAATTGGAGGTTTCTTTGTGCTCAAAATGCAGGGAAGGTTTATTCTTTCCTTTTATACCATATATACCGTCATTTGCTGTTCCGAGCCATAAAGTCCCTTCATTATCTTTGCATACTGCTTTTATACTGTTAGAACCTATTTTATTGGTTGTTACAGATTTGTAGCCCATGTACTTGAATTGGTTTGTTGTAGCCGGAAGAAGCATAACTCCTTTGCCGTTGATACCCAGCCATAAGTTGCCTGCTCGGTCCTTTGTGATGGCATGTACATCGGCTTTGCTGAAATCGAAAGTACTGAAACTGAACTCGCTTTCCTTTATTTTCTGTGTGTATATATCATATACTTTGATGCCGTAACCTATGGTTCCGATATAGATTTTTCCTTGCCCGGCAGCGTATATTGTATTGATAGGCAGGGCGGGAAGTATCGGGCAGGAGATAGGGGTAAAAGTATCTTTCTGCTGGTCGTAGATGAATATTCCTTTGTTTATGTTACTGGCATAGATATTCCCTTTTTCATCCAGGCAAATAGAAGTGACTATATTCCAGGCATTCTCTTTTCCGATGAAATAGTGATATATTTGACCTGATGTATCAATACGGTATAACCCCTTTCCTTCTGTAGAAACCCATAGGTTTTCGTTTTGGTCTTCGAATAGATAGGTGATGAAAAAACTGGGAACCGGCAGTTGTGCCTCTTTGATAAGAGGCTCTGTTCCTCCTAATGTTAATGAGTAAATGCCATGACCGGAAGTACCTATTAATAACTTTCCATTCTTACGCTCCAGGATCGTACTGATATGTGCACTCATGTTTATTCCTGTTTGGTACAGAATAGGGATTTCTTTAAAGAGGTCTGTTGCAGGGTCGTAAAGTTGTAGCCCGCGTTGTGTGCCTACCAGGAAGTTCCCTTTGCTGTCTTCAAAGAGTATCCGTACATTGTTATCCACTAATGAACTGTCATTTCCTTCTTTATGTTTGTACACACTGAACTTGGCGCCGTCGTAACGATTAAGTCCGTCTTCGGTGGCTATCCAGATGACTCCGTCTTTAGCTTGATAGATTTGATTGATATTGCTGTTTGATAATTCACGGTCTACCGTAAATAGTTTCTCTGATTGACTGTATCCGTAGGTTGCAAAGAAAAGGAATAAGATGGATAATAGTGTTTTCATGATTACGTTGGGGTTAGCAATTGTGATACAAAAGTAATTGAAAACAGATATTCTCGCAAACATAATATGGAGGAAAACCCCTTTATAAAAGGGGAATGTAACGTATAGCAAATGATGTGTTACATTTCGTGGGATAACTTGAGAGGGGATGAATAGTATCATAGAAAAAGAGGTTACCAGAATGGCAACCTCTTTCCCTAAAAATACTAAAAAGGATTATTTCTTGAAGTAACGGTTGTACAGACCTTCAAAGCCTTTACCGTGACGAGCTTCATCTTTTGCCATTTCATGAACAGTGTCATGGATAGCATCCAGATTCAGAGCTTTTGCACGAGTGGCAATACGTTTCTTGTCTTCGCAAGCGCCTGACTCAGCGTTCATTCTCTTTTCAAGGTTAGTTTTGGTATCCCATACACAGTCACCCAACAGTTCAGCGAACTTAGAAGCATGTTCTGCTTCTTCCCAAGCATAACGCTTGAAAGCTTCAGCTACTTCGGGATAACCTTCACGGTCAGCCTGACGGCTCATAGCCAAATACATACCTACTTCTGTACATTCACCCATGAAGTGGTTGTTCAGGTCTTTAATCATTTCATCATCACAACCTTTAGCTACACCGATCACGTGTTCGTCAGCAAAAGACAGAGGACCGCCTTCTGTGGTTTCTACAACTTCTACGAACTTGCTGGCAGGAGCTTTACACAACGGGCATTTCTCAGGAGCGGCATCACCTTCATATACGTAACCGCATACAGTACATCTAAATTTTTTCATTTTCTTTTTGATTTAATTGAATTAGTTATTCGTTCGTTTTATAAAAAACGTTAGTCTTCTTTACATTGTTTACAGATTCCTTTGTAATAATAATGGATTTCCTGCACTTCGTGTCCATCCATATCCGTATCTACCACTTTTTTTATTGCATCGTCACACGGCAAGTCATAGATTCTTCCGCAACGCTTGCACAAGAAATGTGAATGTGGAGTGGTGTCGGCATCATAGCATGTATTACGCTCGTCGATGGTAAGCGTTTGTGCGGCTCCTTGTTCGCTCAAAATCTTCAGCGTGTTGTAGACTGTAGTTTTTGAGAGTGTCGGTATAGTAGGAGATAATGCCGTATAAATCTCATCTACCGTCGGATGTGTGCGATGCTCCATAAGATATTTCATGATAGCAATACGCTGTACCGAGGGTTTAATGTTATGTCCTTGCAATCGTTCTACTACTACTTCCATATTCGTTTAATTCAAACTTGTAATAATTACATTTTTATTTCGCTTGCAAAGATAAAGACTTATTCGATTTTACCAAAAGATTTCCATTCTTTTTTCCTCTTTTTTATTAAATAGTGTGAATTGGCTGGTAAGGTATTTCTATCCAGAACTCGGAACCTTTACCTATTTCGGAAGAAACTCCGACGGTGGCATGCATCTTTTCGGCAATCATTTGGCAAATGGATAAGCCAAGGCCGGTGCCTTGTTTGAAGTTGTCCAGCTTTACAAAACGTTGGAAAATAGCTTTCTGCTTTTCGGGAGAAATTCCGCAACCGGTGTCCCGCACATAGAATCGCATGTTTCCGTCTTTGGGTGGATAGTAGCCGACAGTGATACTTCCCTCTGTGGTGTACTTAATGGCATTGGAGAGATAATTGCCAAGTACTTGACTCAGACGATTCTTTTCTGTATAGATGTAGCATTTTTTTATGCCAAACTCTGCAATACATTCCACATTTGCAGGCATTCTAAAATGGAAAGCATCTTCAAGTTTACGGATACAGCCGTTGATGTCTACTTCGGTATAACAGAAATCCAGCAAACCGGCTTCTATCCTGGACAGGTCGAGTATATCGTTAATGAGTTGTAGCAACAGGCAGTTATTGTCTTCAATGATCCGGATATATTCACGGTTTTCAGGCGTATTAGCCGTTTCAGCAAGGATACTGGAAAAGCCCACGATAGCATTGAGCGGAGTGCGTATCTCATGACTCATATTAGCAAGAAAAGCTGATTTGAGGCGGTCGGATTCTTCGGCACGTTCCTTTGCAAGAATCAGCTCCTTTTTATGCTTTTGGGAATGAATATAATAGAAGATATACAGGGTGATGAACAAAGCGATAAATAGGATTGTCATCCAGATATAAGTCTTATACTGCTGGTAGACAGTAGGAGGCTGAAAGAAGTAAATAGCGTCTTTCGGATATAAATCTTCTGATATCTTGCACCATTTCAGATCGGCAAAATTCAGATAGGTATGTGCAACTCCGCCATTCTGATAAGGAATGGAAGAGGCTGTTTCTCCCGATAGGATGCGACTGATTGTGGACATTACCGTATCCGTGAAGTCATGGATAGAGATATAATGTCCGCCAGCATAGAGATTTTCTTGCAGGTTTAAGTCAGCTAATGTAAATACAGGAACTTCCAGGAAGCTGGGAAGTATCTTCTTGAGATGGTCCGACAGATAGTAATTCTTGTTATTTCCATATTGCCGGAGCCATGCATAATAGATGACGCCGGTGGTTTTCTTGTAACTGGTAAGTGTATCCAGTAATTCTTCTGTACTTATTTGCTCTGAAGATAAAAGTTCCAGTTTTAGATCAGGAAAATCTTTTTGCATCACCGCACTCACGGCTTGGCGGGTAACTGTGCTGATATAGCGGTTGTCGGAAATAAAAGCAATCCGGTTGACTTCCGGCTGAAGCTGCTTGATGAGTGTCAGAGTTTCCTTGATGTAATAGGGTTGTTTCAGTACGGTGATATTGTAGTTTTTGTTAAATTCTTCGATAGGAATACTGTTTGCTTCTGTCAAAGGAGTTTTTGCTAATAATGTTTGCAGAGTAGAGGGAACCCGTTCGCGTGAATAGCAAAGTATGACAGGGATATTTTTCCAGGGGCCGTCGAAGATGGGCGCACTGACCAACCATCCCGGATCTCCTACGATTATGACAACTTTAGGTGGTGTAGGAAATGTTTGCAGAAGATTATCTTGGGCTTGTTTGACTTCTTCTTCATTGGTAAGCACCGGGACTGCCAGAAAGTATTCACGTAATTCGATATTTCCTTCATAAGGGAAGCGTTTTTGAAGTTCGTTCCGGAAACCATGAATCCATGCTTCTTCTGCATTGACGGAACTGAGGAATAATATATACTCTTTTTCTTTAGCGGAAACTGACAGGCACCCGATTAGAAATATCAGGGAAAGTAACCATTTATGGACTGTATTAGGAGCTCTCATGAGTTTTGTATAACGTGTTTTAAAAATGCCGCTAAAAGTACTAATTATTTAGGATATACCGAGTGAAAGAAATGATAATTTTGTGTTTGTGGATAAATAAGCGTATTTTTGCCGTCAAATATTATAAATGACATCCTTATGAATTACGGATATGTAAAGGTAGCGGCGGCTGTGCCCCGTGTCAAGGTGGCGGACTGTAAGTTCAATGCCCGTGAGATTGAAAAGGAAATAATCATAGCCGAAGGCAAAGGTGTGCAGATCATTGCTTTTCCTGAGTTGTGTGTGACGGGATATACATGCGGTGATCTGTTTGCCCAGCAATTATTGCTCGAAGAGGCGGAAATGGGATTGATACAGATTGTAAGTAATACAAGGCAGCTGGATATCATAGCCATACTTGGCATGCCGATAGCGATGAACGGAGTATTGCTGAATGCCGCAGTCGTAATTCAAAAAGGAAAGGTGTTGGGAGTAGTGCCCAAGACTTACCTCCCCAACTATAAGGAATTTTATGAGAAACGCTGGTTTACATCTGCTGTGGATGTGAGCGAAAGGAGCGTACGCCTTTGTGGACAGGTGGTTCCAATGGGAACTGACTTATTGTTCGAAACTGCGGATACAACGTTCGGCATTGAAATCTGTGAGGATTTGTGGGCACCTATTCCGCCCAGTTCTTCACTGGCATTGCAAGGTGCGGAAATTCTGTTTAATCTGTCGGCGGATAATGAAGGGATTGGTAAGCACAACTATTTGTGTTCTTTGATCAGCCAGCAGTCGGCTCGTTGCATTGCCGGTTATGTTTTCTGTTCGTGTGGGTTCGGTGAGTCTACTACGGATGTGGTATTTGCAGGGAACGGACTGATTTTCGAAAATGGCAGCCTAATAGCTCGCAGTAAGCGTTTCTCTTTCGAGGGACAGGTGATTATCAGTGAAATAGATGTGGAACATTTGCGCACGGAACGTCGTGTTAATACAACTTTTTCCGCTTGTCGGGCGCATTGCGCGCCGGGAGAGGCGGTACGTGTTTCTACAGAATATGTAAATAGCAAAGAACTGAACCTGACGCGTAGTTTTGACCCTCATCCTTTTGTGCCGCAAGGAGTTGAGTTGAACGAGCGTTGCGAGGAAATATTCTCCATACAAGTTTCCGGTTTAGCTCAGCGTCTGGTACACACTGCTGCCAAGAGTGCGGTAGTCGGCATTTCCGGTGGCTTGGATTCTACATTGGCATTACTGGTGTGTGTCAAAACCTTCGATAAATTGGGATGGTCTCGTAAAGATATTATTGGTGTAACAATGCCGGGGTTTGGAACAACAGACCGCACGCATACGAATGCCGTAGATCTGATGAATTCTTTGGGAATCACTGTTCGTGAAGTCAGCATCAAGGAAGCCTGTATTCAGCATTTCAAAGATATAGACCATGATATCAATGTGCATGATGTAGTTTATGAAAATGCTCAGGCGCGCGAGCGTACGCAGATACTAATGGATATTGCCAACCAGACTTGGGGAATGGTAATTGGTACGGGCGATCTTTCGGAACTGGCATTGGGCTGGGCTACTTATAATGGAGATCATATGTCCATGTATGGTGTGAATGGAAGTGTGCCTAAGACTTTGGTTAAATATCTGGTGAAATGGGTAGCCGAGAATGATATGGACGAAGCTTCACGCATGACGCTGCTGGATATTGTGGATACTCCGATTAGTCCTGAATTGATTCCGGCAGATGAAAACGGCAATATCAAACAGATAACGGAAGATCTGGTAGGTCCTTATGAGCTGCATGATTTCTTCCTGTATTATTTCCTTCGTTGTGGTTTCCGTCCTTCCAAGATATTCTTCCTTGCAGCGCGTACATTTAAGGACGTGTATGATGAAGAGACAATCAAGAAATGGTTGCAGACATTCTTCCGCCGCTTTTTCAATCAACAATTTAAGCGCTCTTGTCTGCCGGACGGACCTAAAGTAGGTAGTATTTCCATCAGTCCGCGCGGGGATTGGCGTATGCCAAGCGATGCATCATCAGAGATGTGGCTTCGGGAAGTAGAGAGCCTTGCTTGATCAAGGCATGAAACTAGGAATGGAAAAGAATAAAACCGGAAGTTCCGCACAGGGAACTTCCGGTTTTATTGTATAAGCTTGTTTGAAAGGAACTTATCTTTTATTTGAAGTCCGGTAATATTTACGGTAGATAGATTTAAACTCATCACTGTTCCGAAAAGTCTGAAGCCAGCTGTTGAGGCTGTCCAATAGAACAGGTGATTGTTTGCTGACTCCCCAGGAATAGAACTGGGTAAAACTGATATCGGTATTGATATCTATCTGTGGAAGACTATCCGCTACGGCACGGGCGATGCTTTCATCGCATACGGCATAATCTATATCCCCATGAGCTACAAGTGATATCAGCTGTTCCGAACCGTATTTATCTATTTCCTTAATATATATAGTGTCACCAATTTCGTTTCCCAGATTACGAATACGGAGGATGGAAGGCGATCCTTTCACTACGTGCAGGGTTTTGCCTGCCAGGTCTAACTGACTTTTAACGAATAGAGAGTCAGTGGGAGATATGGCTTTGCGCTGTACGAGAACCTGTTTATTAAGTACAATCGGAGTAGTAAGGAGCAAAGAGTCTTTCAGTTCACTGGTGGCGAGAATACCATAAGCGATAACATCGAACTCGCCTGTTGCAAGTCCTTCCAGCCGTTTGTCAAAACTCATTTCGGGAGTGATGGCAGCTTTCCAGCCATGGTCACGGGCAAACGCTTCTATCAGTTCATAATGAAAGCCCGATAGCGTATCTCCGTCAACATAGAAACTGATGGAGTTATATTCTGTGGCAGCACGGATTATTTTCTCGGCTGCAATTTCTGCATAGTCACGCGGATGCCCTTGCTGCTTCTCCTTTTTAAAAAAGAAGGTAGCAATGAAGGCAGCTATTATACCCATAGCAGCGTATTTCAGAATCTTGGCTTTCGGGATCTTCATGTGGAAAGAGTTTTAATCGTAGAAATTCCACGAAACACCTAGCTTAAGCAGGCTCGGGTTGATGGGGTAGTGTGGTACAAGGAAAGAATTACGCGTACCCATGCCTTGATTTACGTGAGAGTACATAGCGAATAGCCGCGTACGCTTCAGTTGCAGGTTTGCATAAATGTTCACTATAGGATAACCACCTATCTCTACCTGGTCATTTCCCGGTTGCAGGTGGAATTGCTGAACGGCAGGCGTATAGGCCGGCGCATTGTATTTGGTGAAATAGCGCACATCGGCTCCCAATTGCACCGTAAGAACTTTCTTTGCCAACTTGGTCAGAATGTATAAGTTGGAGTATAGTGAAAGTTGTGGCAATGGGAGAATTGTTTCATTGCTTGACTTTTGCCAGGTTACTTCGTTATCCAAATGGAAAATACCTGCACGGAAGTTCTGTTTCAGTGTTGCTGAAAGTATTTGTATATTACCGCTATACTGCTCGGGTACAGCTTTCTGGTTGAAATAGGTATAGTTCTTGATGTTTTCTACACCGGCACGAAGATTAGTACCCCAGCGGTCAATGTTTAATTCGCCTTCTACACGGGTACGGAATTCTTTCTCCATATTGTCATTGTCCCAGAAGAAATGGTTGGAGTGATAATGCCGCATATAGAAAGATGGTAGTGTATTCGTCACAAAACCTCGTGCGATAAGGTTTACCGTATCTTTTCCCAATCGGAAATTCAAATCCATATTACCATGTACACGGAATTGCCCCAGCGCTTTGTCCATAATACCTATTTCACCATCTATGGAATAGTGAAGGACTTTACCTTGTCGTTTGGCAAGTTCACCGCCCACAAATATTTCTTGTTCCGTAAAGCGGTCTACCGTCATGGAATCTGCATTCATCAGGTCATAACGGCTGAACTTATGAGAGATATAAGCGGTTAATCCTGCTTTGGCATATTTGTTGAAACCTTCCAACAGGGCTATGCCAAAGATGTTCTTTATGCTGAATGCTGTGGTGGAGTCCCGGCTGACACTTCCGTTTTTATTGAAGTAAGTGTTTTCATACATACCCTCCGGTTCGTTGTATGATTGGAAACGATGGCGTGAGCGCTCCACTTTAAAAGTATGAATGAAACTTGTGACAGGGACGAATTCTTCAACGTAGTTGGTATCTTCTGCCAAGGCGGTGGCGTTGTTAAGGCTATCCAGACTCAGGCTTTTTCTCATTGCAAGCCTTTCTGCTGAAAGGCTGTCGGTGCCTAAACTGTCAGCACCTAAACTATCAATACCTAAGCTGTCTGTAATGGCAGTGTCGGGAATCATGGCAGTAGATGCTGCCGTGGGAGCGAAGTTTTGTTTAACGTTATTGTTTTGGGCTACTTCTTTCAATACTCTCCGCTTGAATCCTAACCGATAGCGTTGCGTAAGGTAAATATAGAAGTCTTTGTTACGGTTTGAAGTCTGTTCCAGCTTCACAGGAATAGTGGTGGATTCATATTCTTTCTTACCGTCAGCCATTGTATCGGGGCGGGTAATGTAACCGTCATTTGCTATACCACCGTTTTCATTCATCTTCATGAAGAAGTTGTTGTAGACAGCTTGCAGTTGGTAGCGTTCACCAATATAACTTCCGAATATACCGGCATTGAAGTGCGAAGTAGACTGATTGGAGTAGTATCCACGTCCGTACAGGTAATCGAAATTGAAGCCAAATGCCAACCGTTTGTTTACATTGACAGAAAAATAAGATTTGAATCGCTCTTCACCGTTTATCTTATTACCCGCTTTATAATAAGTCAGATTTGTATAAGGAACATTACTGTTGGTGAAGAATACCTGATCGGGACGAACAAAGAAACTGGAGAATGGCGTCATAAAAATAGTCGGTTCGGTGCTTTCACGATCAAAGAATATACGTGAAAGACGAGGAGAACCGAGATTACCCAGGAAATTGTATTGTCCCGTCATACCGTCTACCAGGTTTGTATTCTGGAAATTCAAGGAAAGAGTGTCGGCAGGAACGATGGTCCGGTTACCCAGAGTCTCGCTTAATTGCCACATATAGAGTTTAGGCGGAATACTTTGAACGTCAGTGCTGGTATCCAGGCTATCTGGTTGTGTTGACGGGTCAACCTGATTCCCATAGCGGTCACGATTATCCAATGTATTGAGTGGTCGCTGTGCCTGTGCTGCCAGCAATCCCAATACGAATAGAAGTATATATGTCAGTAGAATGCGTCTCATAATTAGGCGCAAAGATACAATAAAAAATTATTCGCTTGCGGAATTCAGCCTTTTTTGCCTATTTTTACAAACGTACTTTTTATTTCTTTGATATAAATATGGTAACTTATAAAATAAGCCCTTGCAAAAAGGAACTATTGCAAGGGCTTATTGATTTATCGTAAGAGTCAATGGAATTATACCTCTTTAATCAATTCCATTCCTTTTTTAATCGCTTCTTCATTCATCGGTATCAAGTGATGATGACGTTCGGGCAATGTCTTCTTCAAGCCTCTGAGTACGCTATCCAGCGTAACCATCGGTTTCAGTTTCAGCAATCCACCCAGCACAATCATGTTGAATGCTTTGGCATTATTCATTTCATTGGCTGCATCCATTGCGTCGATACGATACACTTTGATATCCTTACGCGTCGGCGGGTTGATGATACCATATCCGTCGTAAATCAGGATACCGCCCGTCTTTACCTTACTTTCGAATTTCTCCAGTGAGGGCTGGTTCAGAATAATGGCAGCGTCATACTTGCTCAGGATAGGAGAGGAGATTTTCTCATCGCTTACAATCACCGTAACGTTGGCTGTACCACCACGTTGTTCCGGTCCGTAAGCGGGCATCCAACTCACTTCCTTATCTTCCATCAGTCCCGAGTATGCCAAAATCTTTCCCATAGACAATACGCCTTGTCCGCCGAAGCCTGCTATAATGATTTCTTCTTTCATTGTTCTTAGTCTTTTAGCATGTGATTATTTATCTTTCAAGTCACCCAGCGGATAGAACGGGAACATGTGCTCTTCCATCCATTTGTTAGATTGCGCAGGTGTCTGTTTCCAACCGGAGTTACAAGTAGAAACGATTTCTACCAGGTTGGAGCCTTTGCCTGCCATGGAGTTCTCGAATGCTTTGCGGATGGCTTTTTTTGCTTTGCGGATAGCACCGACTGTTTGTACACTCTGGCGGGTAACGTAAGCGGTTCCTTCCAGTTGTGCGGCGATATCTGCCATCTTCAGCGGATAACCGTGCAAATGAACATCACGTCCGTAAGGACTGGTAGAAGTCTTCATGCCGACCAGGGTAGTAGGAGCCATCTGCCCACCCGTCATACCATAAATGGCGTTGTTGATGAAGATGATAGTAATGTTTTCACCGCGGTTCAGTGCATGAATTGTTTCTGCCGTACCGATACATGCCAGGTCACCGTCTCCCTGGTAAGTGAATACCAGTCTGTCCGGCCACAGGCGCTTGATCGCAGTGGCAAGAGCGGGTGCACGTCCGTGTGCAGCTTCCTGCCAGTCAATATCCAGATAGTTATAGATGAACACGGCACATCCCACGGGGGAGATACCTACTGCTTTGTCTTCCATGCCCATTTCTTCGATTACTTCGGCTATCAGCTTGTGTACCACACCGTGGCTGCATCCCGGACAGTAGTGCATGGGATTATCGTTCATCAGAGTCGGTTTCTTATAAACCAGATTCTCAGGCTTGATAATATCTTCTTTTGTCATAATCACTTCTCCTTATCTGTTGGTGAACCGTATAAAAAACTCCATCAGCTTAACGAATATTGCTGCGCCACAAACGTAGATGAACAGTTTGAAGTCATCCTTTGCAACGAAATATACGATGATAGCTGCCAAGGCAAGTATCATAAAGAGTATATTCAATACGCTTCTTATCTTATCAGGGTTCATTTCTCGATTAATTTTTCTTTCAGTGCACTTACAATCTCTTCCGGATCGGGTACGATACCGCCGAGACGCCCGAAGTGTTCTACTTTTACTTTACCATTCACAGCGAGGCGTACATCTTCAACCATCTGTCCCGCATTCAATTCGGTAACCAGCATGCCTTTCACTTTTTCAGCATAGGCTGCAATGGCTTTTGTGGGGAAGGGCCAAAGGGTAATGGGGCGCAGTATACCGACTTTGATACCTTCTTCGCGTGCAAGTTCCATTGCTTTTTGCCCGATACGGGCCATAGAACCGAAGGCGATAATCAGGTAATCGGCATCTTCACAATTGATTTCTTCGAAGCGTACTTCGTTTTCTTCAATCAGTTTGTATTTAGCCTGGAAGCGGATGTTATTCTTTTCCATCTCTTCCGGTTTCAGTTCCAGAGAAGTAATGATATTGGGCTTGCGTCCGTTTACTCTACCGGTAGTAGCCCACGGGCATTGCTCGATAACTTCTGCATCTGTACGGCGGGGCTTTTGCGGAGGCAATACAACCTTTTCCATCATCTGACCGATAACACCGTCGGCAAGAATGATAGCCGGGTTGCGATATTTGAAGGCAAGATCAAAGGCCAATCCAACGAAATCAGCCATTTCCTGTACGGAAGCGGGAGCCAAAGTAATCAGACGGTAGTCACCGTGACCTCCACCCTTAACAGTCTGGAAGTAGTCTGCCTGACTGGGTTGGATGGTTCCCAATCCGGGACCGCCACGCATTACGTTTACAATCAAACAGGGTAATTCGGCACCTGCCAGGTAGGAGATACCTTCTTGTTTCAGGCTGACACCGGGGCTGGACGATGAGGTTAATACCATCTTTCCACTTCCGGCACCGCCGTACACCATATTAATAGCTGCCACTTCACTTTCTGCCTGCAGTACTACCATACCGGTAGTTTCCCAGGGTTTCAGTTCGGCAAGAGTTTCCAATACTTCCGATTGCGGAGTAATAGGATAACCGAAGTATCCATCAGCACCGCAACGGATAGCGGCGTGGGCGATGGCTTCGTTTCCTTTCATTAATACAACTTCTTCTGCCATATTCTACTGATTTACAGATTTATTCAACTTTTACTTTAAAAACAGAGATACATCCGTCCGGGCAAACCTGGGCGCACGACGCACAGCCGTTGCAGGTATCTTCCAATATTTGGTGGGCATAGTTATACCCTTTTACGTTCACCTCTTTGGTGAGGGCTATTACATGCAGAGGACAGGCTACCACGCATAGATTGCAGCCTTTGCACCGTTCGGTGTCCACTACGATTGCTCCTTTAATCTTTGCCATAATTTACGTTACTTTTATATGTTATTGATTGTACATATCCTTATTGAAGAAATTCAGGATATCCATTGCCATACGATAGGCTTCGCGGGCAGGGCTGTCGGGATTAAGGTCGATAGCACACTGGTAGTTGTTCAAAGCCAGTTGCCAGTTACCTTGTTTGCGGTAGGCATTTCCCAGGAGATAGAAAGCTTCGTCCCGGTCGGTAGAGTCGGTGATCAGATATTCATCGAGCTGCCGGATAGCTTCTGCTACATCTCCTTGATTGATAAGCTCTTTGATAGTTTTCAGTTGCTCCATATCGTATTGAGTTCCGGATTATTGGAATACAAAGATAGTTTTTATTTAGAGACAACGAACAAGTATTCTGTGAAAAATAAGAAAAATGGGGAAATAAAAAGCCCGAAGTTGAATGAAATTCTGTCAGAATGTCACGACTTCGGGCGTATATGATATAAAATGTGGTTCCGCTACTTTACAAGTTTTCCATTTATATAGAGATTTTTGAACGTAACGTCTTTAGCTCCTTTTATGTCATTTCCATCTTTGGCAACATTATTAAAGTGGGAATCTTCAACGCTGATATTGTACACATGATCATCGTCGTCGAGACCGATAATAAGGACACCAAGTTTGCTCTTTTCGCAGGTTACATTTTTTAGGTGAACGTTGCGGACAGTAGGAGTAAAACCGCGGTTACAGTTCTCACGGTTTTCGTATTGCAGGTTGATGCGCAGCACGGCTTCGCGACACTGGCCTACGGTGACGTTACGCACGAACACATTTTCAATCAGTCCGCCGCGGCAGGTGCTGGTCTTGATGCGGATAACACGGTCGAGGTCTGGGCTATCCATCTTACAGTTTTCTACATACAGGTTGCGATATCCGCCGGAGATTTCGCTACCGATGACTACACCGCCATGTCCTTTTTTCATATAACAGCCGCGTACAATGATGTTCTCGCTGGGAACACCCCATTTACGTCCGTCCTGGTTACGTCCGGACTTGATAGCAATACAGTCATCTCCGGTATCGAAGGTACAGTTCTCTATCAATACATTTTTGCAGGATTCAGGGTCGCAGCCATCGCCATTGGGACCGCGATTATAAACGTATACGCCGCGTACGGTAAGGCTTTCGCAGAATAGCGGATGAATAACCCAGAAAGGAGAATTCAATAAAGTTACATCTTCTATCAGCACTGTATTACATGAGTACAGGTTGATAAGTTGCGGACGTAATCCGTCTTCAGGTGTCATTACACGTTTATAAATAGGAGTGGAGGTTTCACCGTACATCAGCAGGCGTTCCCGTCCGCCGTTGCGTTGTGCCACCATACCTTCTTTCCAGCCATAACGGGGAGCGCCACACATAGGCCACCAGGTTTCGTTAGAGCCTTGTCCGTCGATAGTCCCTTTACCGGTGATGGCGATATTTGTTTCACCGTATGCATAAATCAGCGGGCGGGCATTATAGCAGTCTATTCCTTCCCAACGGGTGATAACTCCGGGAAAGTAGAGGCTCTGGTCAGTTGAAAATTTCAATACGGCTCCTTCTTCTACATGAAAGTTGACGTTGCTTTTCAGTGTGATGGGACCTGTGTAGAATGTACCTTTGGGAACTACAACCGTACCACCACCATTCAGGCAACATGTAACGATAGCTTGGTTGATTGCCTCATGGCAGGGAGTATCCGGGGTGTCGGGCTTGGCACCAAAGTCCGTAATGAGATACGTCTGTTTTGGGAAAGATGTTTTCTTGATTTGCTTTTCAATCTTTGCACTCTCCTTGAAAGCCTTATCGAAATCTATCGAGTTGGCTGTTGCCAATGTGGCCGAGAGAAGCAGGGAAATAATTCCGAGTACTTTTTTCATGCGTTTCCAGTTTTACTTTTAATGGTTATTAGATATGTGGGCAAAAGTACGGAAAGTGACTCTATTATAGGGAAGAGTTTTTGGCATAAAAGGTGTAAAAATTGATGTGTTTATATTTCTTAGCTCTGAAGAAGGTGTATAAACTAAACTAAAAAACACTTGCGGGTGTGTAAGCCTTCACTACTGCAAGTGTTGCCTTACACATCCGCAAGCGTTACCTTACACTACTGCAAGTACCAGTTCCTGCACCTGCAAGTGTAATTTCAAGTTGGGATGATTATCTCACCGGTATTTTATCAATACGCTTCTGATGGCGTCCACCCTCAAACTGTGTGCTGAAGAATTCTCTCATAATCATATCAGCTTCTTCGGTGCTGATGAAGCGTCCCGGCATGACGAGTACGTTGGCATCATTATGCTGACGTGCCAGATGGGCAATTTCCGCTGTCCAGCAAAGCGCAGCACGAATACCCTGATGTTTGTTCAGTGTCATGCTGATACCTTCACCACTTCCGCAGATAGCAATACCCGGGTAACACTCTCCGGCTTCAACGGCCAATGCCAGGGGATGAGCAAAGTCCGCATAGTCGCAGCTTTCCGTTGTATAGGTTCCGAAGTCTTTGTATTCCCATCCTTTAGTTTCCAACCACCCCTTGACGTATTGTTTCAATTCAAATCCGGCGTGGTCGGAACAAATTCCAATTGTTTTCATTTTCTGTTGTAGTGTAATTGATTTAGAGGCTCTATAATGGGATATCAGGTGAAAAATATTTCGCCCCTACAAGCCTGTTACAACCTGTAGGGGCGAATAATCATTCGCCCGGTATGCACCAGGGCTTTTTATAACATTGCTTTTACTTGCTTATAAACGTTATCAGCAGTGAAACCTAACTTCTGATCCAGTACTTTGTAAGGAGCTGAGAAACCGAAAGATTCCAATCCCCAAACTTTACCGTGAGCACCTACCAAACCTTGCAGGTTTACAGGCAGACCGGCTGTCAGACCGAAGACTTTGGCGTCAGCAGGGATAACACCTTCCTGATATCCCGGAGCCTGGCTACGGAACAAACCTTCGGAAGGAGCAGATACGATACGTACTTTCACACCGTCTTTGCGCAATAATTCGGTTCCTGCCACCAGTGTAGATACTTCTGAGCCCGAAGCTACCAATATTACATCCGGGTTCTCATCAGAACCTGCTACAATGTAAGCACCCTTGGCTGCCTGAGAGTAGTCGTTTCCAGCGGGCAACATAGCGATATCTTGGCGAGAGAAGATCAAACCGGTCGGAGTAGTAGTATTCTCCATAGCCAGTTTCCAGGCAATTGTTGTTTCTTCTGCATCTGCCGGACGGAGAACCAACATAGAGTTGTGTCCTTTGTGGTTTTTCAGTTTTTCCATCAGACGGATCTGAGCTTCCTGTTCTACCGGTTCATGAGTAGGACCGTCTTCACCTACACGGAATGCATCGTGTGTCCAAATGAACTTCACGGGAACTTCCATCAGTGCAGCCATACGTACGGCAGGTTTCATATAGTCAGAGAATACGAAGAATGTTCCGCAAGCAGGGATTACACCACCATGCAGTGCCATACCGATACAGCAGCAAGCCATAGTCAGTTCGGCAACACCAGCCTGGAAGAATGCACCGCTGAAATCACCTTTCTTGAAAGCATGCGTCTTTTTCAGGAAGCCGTCTGTCTTATCAGAGTTTGAAAGGTCGGCGGAAGCAACGATCATGTTTTCTACCTGAGTAGCAAGAGCGCCCAATACGGTAGCTGATGCAGCACGTGTGGCAGCACCTGCTTTTTGCTCGATAGCTGCCCAGTTTACTTCAGGAGCTTTACCAGAGAAGAATAGGTCGAGTTTGGCAGCCTTTTCAGGATTAGCCTTTGCCCATTCTGATTTAGCTGCATATTTCTTAGCCATAATTTCCTTCAGTTCAGCAGCACGCTTTGCGTACAGTTCCTTCACTTCGGGGAAGATTACGAATGGATTCGTCGGATCACCACCCAGGTTCTTGATGGTATTTACATAAGCATCACCACCCAGAGGAGCACCGTGAGTCGCACAGTTAGCTTCGTAGCTGCTACCATCTGCCTTGCGTGCACCCTTACCCATTACGGTATGACCGATAATCAGGGTCGGACGTTCGTTTTCTGCTTTCGCTTCGTTCAAAGCGCCACGGATAGCGTCGGGATCATTACCGTTGATCTTGATCACCTTCCAGCCCCAAGCTTCGTATTTCTTGGCAGTATCTTCGATGGTTACGTCTTTGGTCTCAGTAGAAAGCTGGATGTCATTGGCATCATAGAACATGATGAGGTTATCCAGTCCCAGTGCACCTGCGATACGGCCTGCACCCTGAGAAATTTCTTCCTGTACACCACCGTCCGAAATATAAGCGTAGATGGTTTGCTGCATCACTTCTTCGAAACGGGCTTTCATGAATTTAGCTGCGATAGCTGCACCCACTGCAAAAGTATGACCTTGACCGAGCGGGCCGGAAGTGTTTTCAATACCACGCATGATGTCGCGTTCAGGGTGTCCCGGAGTGGGGCTGTCCCATTGGCGGAATTCTTTCAATTCATCCAGTGTGAATTTGCCTGCCAATGCCAACTGAGAGTAGAGCATCGGTGACATGTGACCCGGGTCCAGGAAGAAGCGGTCACGACCTTCCCATGCAGGATTTTCGGGATCATACACCAGAAACTCAGAGAAGAGTACGTTCACAAAATCGGCACCGCCCATGGCACCGCCCGGATGACCGGAATTAGCTTTCTCAACCATAGAAGCAGCGAGGATACGGATATTATCCGCTGCACGGTTCATAAGTTTGTTGTCGTTCATATTGATATTTATTTGATTTGAATACTATAATAAAGCAGGTTGAAGTGTCACTTGTTAATTTTAACAGCGACAAAGATAACTCTTTATGCGTAATTCGCAACATAGAAAGAGCCTCTTTTTTTGCTGTACTTCCGCTAGCTTCTTGTTTAAAATACAATAAGCCTTTTCGACTGATTTATTGTAACTCTATAGTAACAATAGACTTGGCTGGTAGTTTTATCTTCAATACGCCTTTATTGATTTTTACCTCTTTGAACGGAGCTAATTTTATATTATTAGGGTTCTCAAAAGAGTTGTAATCCGTCAGGTTGGCAGAAGTTAAGATTTCACCAACGGCTTTCTTAGCCTTCACATCCGGCAGGTTGATAGTAACTTCCTGTGCATTGTCGGCATCGATATTAGACATTGAGATGTGAATTTTGCCGTCTTTGTCTTTAGAAGCTGTGGCACTTACCATAGGTACTTTACGGTTGTCGCGCACATCCATGATTTCGCAGTTCAGATCGAGTGGGAGGAAAGTGGCATCCTGGTGTACATTGTACATCTTGAATACATAATAAGTGGGAGTCAGCACCATGTCTTTACCTTTTGTCAGGATCATGGATTGCAATACATTCACTATCTGGGCAATATTCGCCATTTTCAGACGGTCGGTGTATTTATGGAAGATGTCGAAGCTCAGAGATGCAACGAAAGCGTCACGCAAGGTATTCTGCTGGTAAAGGTGTCCGGGAATGGTGCCGGGTTCTTCGTCCCACCAGGTACCCCACTCATCGAGCATAAGGGCTACGTTCTTTTTAGGATCATATTCGTCCATGATGGCGCAGTGCTTTTTGATAACGTCTTCTATCTCACGGCATTTACCCATTGTCCAGTAATAATCGTCTTTGTCGAACTTTGTGGCTGCTCCTTTACTTCCGCTCCAGCCGGTTACGGTGTAATAATGGAGAGAGAGTCCGTTCATACGTCCACCTACGCGGTCCATCAGGACTTTAGTCCAGTTATAATCGTAATCGCTTGCACCACTGGCAATCTTAAACAGATGGTTGCCGTCGTAGTTGCGGCAGTAGGTGGAGTAACGGCGATACAAATCAGCGTAATATTCAGGACGCATGCTTCCGCCGCATCCCCAACTTTCGTTACCTACACCGAGGTATTTCACTTTCCATGCTTTGTCACGACCGTTCTGGCGGCGAAGTCTTGCCATCGGAGAATCTCCTTCGGAAGTCATGTATTCTACCCATTTTGCCAGTTCTTCTACAGTACCACTACCTACGTTTCCGCTGATATAAGGTTCAGTACCCAGCATTTCGCAGAGGTTGAGGAACTCATGTGTACCGAAACTGTTGTCTTCAATTGTACCTCCCCAGTTATTGTTTACCATTTTGGGGCGGTTCTCTTTCGGACCGATACCGTCCATCCAGTGATATTCATCGGCAAAGCAGCCACCCGGCCAACGAAGTACAGGAACCTGAAGTTCTTTCAGTGCATTGAATACGTCGGTACGATAACCTTTGATATTGGGAATATCCGAATTTTCTCCTACCCAAAGTCCACCATAGATGCAAGTACCGAGATGTTCGGCAAACTGGCCGTAGATTTCTTTGGGAATAACTTGTGTGCCTTGGTCGGCATGAAGCGTGATCGTTGCACTCTTTTGTGCGGACAGCGATACGGATGCAGCTAAAAGAACGCTGCTGAATAATAGTTTGTTTCTCATAATGGTTATTAGTTATATGATGTTCGTAATAGTTTTTATTTGAGTAAGCGGACCTCATAAATAGCAGGTGTCCACTCTGTTCCGTCGGGACTGAAGCGTATCGGATAGCTGCCTGCACTTAACTTTTGGGGTAAAGAATAACAGATCGTTATAAAATCCTCTTTATCAGGTTTGCTGATCGTAGGACTAACGGTCAGTTTTTCATTGTTAAGAAGGATGGCTACCTTGGTATAATCCTCTTTCCGTACAGTGATCATGAGCTGGCTGGCTTCCTCTTTTACTTTGAGGTTATAACTGAACCAACCTTTGGCACGCCGGAAGTGACGGTCTTTATTGATTCCAGTTTCTGCCTGTTCGTATAGAATACCATGATCCGATTCAGGCTGTTGTTCACCGGGGAAAATGAGATCTACAGTCTGGTTGGCAAGTTCCATTGCTTTACGCTCGCTCAATGCCACTTCTTTGCGGATACTTTCTACTTCAGCTTCGGTTACCTGATGGAAATAAACAGCATAACGGGAATCGTGAAGACGGAAGAAGGGAATTAATTTCAGCGCTTCTTTCTGTGCCGGATAGACACTACCGGTATAAGTAAATGCAACCAAGTCATCGTTTATCTTCCGGAGTGATTGAGGCAGAGATGCGGCGGAACCTATCAGCATCGGTATTTCTTGCATGGAAATCTGTTTGCCATGGGCAATGTGTCCGCCACGGCTGTCATCTGCATAAAGCCCGTCCATATTCTCTGTCCCTGTGGGGCTGGCAAGTACGATAGGCCCATACATGAATGCATAGAAATTTTCCCGATCCGGTATTTGCTCCAAGGCAACCTGCATGGGCATATTCAGTGTGATTTCATCTCCGGCTTTCCATTTGCGGTGAATGGTCAAGTACTCTCCCGGTTGGGCATTTGTTTCCTGTACTTTTCCATTAACGGAAACGCTGGCGCCTTTAGCCCAGGAGGGGTAACGGAGTTTGAGGCTGAATGCTTTCTTCTTGCTCTTTTCCACGCGGAATTTGATTTGCTCTTCGTCGGGGAAACGGGTTTCCTGTACCAGGGTTATCTTTTTCTCTTTCCAGGTCAGACGGGAGGGGATGAAGAGGTTTACATACAACGTATCCTTTGCATGGGCGTAAATAAACTCTCCGTATTTGGTGTGATTCTCTAATCCGGAACCGACGCAACACCACATGGATGTTTCCGGCTGCGAATAAACGCGGTAGTGTCCCGGACGCATAGGGGTGAAGTAAACAAATCCACCCTTTGTTGGCTGTTGTGAGGCAAGAATATGATTATATAAAGCACGTTCGTAATAATCGGCAAAACGAATGTCGGGAGAAGTTTGGTAAAGCATCTTTGTCAGGCGAAGCATGTTGTAAGTATTGCAGGTTTCCGGACCTTGCACATCATTGAGCATGGATGTGAAGTTGTCTGCCGGATGAAAGTGCTCGCGTACACTGTTGCCGCCGATGCAGACGGAACGATGGTTTACCACGGTGTTCCAGAAGAAGCGGGCGGCGTGATCCCAGTTCTGGTCTTGTGCGAGGTCGGCGATACGTTTGTAGCCGATAACCTTTGGTATCTGTGTGTTGGCATGCATGCCTGTCAGGCGGTCTTCATCCTTCACAAGAGGGTCCAGAATCACTTTATGGGAGAAGCGGCGTGCCAGTTCCAGGTATTTCTTGTCACCTGTGATTTCGGCAACATCAGCGAAAGTTTCGTTCAGTCCTCCGTGTTCGCTGCGGAGCATGTCTTGCATTTGCTGGTCGGTGAGTCCTGCGGTGATGTCTATCATCCAGTCGGTGAGGGCCACTAACATCTGGCGGGCAAGGTCGCTTCCGGCATAGAGGTAAGCGTCGCGCAGTCCGGCATAAGTCTTGTGTATATTGTATAGGGGTACCCATTTGCCATTGAGGTCGAAACCTCCGGCACGGATATTCCCGGCTTTAATTTCTTCCCAAAGTTGCAGGCTTCCGGGAGTGCCTCCGATGAATCCGGTGCCTACGGCTTGCTGTGCACGATGTAGTTCGTTCAGCATATAGTTCAGCCGATTGTATATGGCTGTGTCTCTGGTAGCGGCATACATCATAGAGAGTGCGGAAATGTAATGTCCGCCGATGTGTCCGTCCAGTCCGGTGTTTTCCCAGTTGGTATAACTTGACGCTTTGGGCGTCAGTCCGGCTTCGCGCAGGAAAGGGGCGAGCAGGCGGTCGGGCTCCATGGCCATGATGTAGTGCAGGTCGGTCTGCTGGGCTTGCAGGAAGGGGCTTTCCAACAGCTTGACGTCTTGCAAAGGGAAATAGGAAACTTCTTGTTGGGTTTGAGCTTTCCCGGTCAGGAGAAAACAAAAAAGGAACAGGTAAGTAATAAGGATCGTTTTCATATTATATTATATTTGAGGTATAGAGATTATTTGCTTACTGACGAAGGTGCTTCACCTGAGCGGGTGAGGGTACTTCTTCTGAGCTGGCAACGATGCTTCACCCAAGCGAGCAACAGTGCTTTGCCTGAACGGGCAACAATGCTTTGCCGGATTCAATGAATTGTCCGAGCTTGTAGAACGAATGTATAGGGAGTTGCTCCGGTGCCAACAGCACCCACGTGGCAGCCGAAGCTTCTCCCTATACTATTACATTCGTTTATTCCTTGAAGTAGGAATTACTTTTTGAATTTCACTGCTGCTTCTTCGATGGGCAGTGCTGCCTTGTAGTTTTCGATGTATGCGTTAAAGCCTGCTACATCTTCAGCTGTAGGCGCTATCTCAACACCTGCATCTCCACCAAACACCTGCTCATCCAGGAAGGCGTCGAGAGGTTGCTTTTTTTCGTTGTTCACAAGGAATGACCCCAGCAACGCAATACCCCAGGCACCACCTTCACCGGCAGTTTCCATTACGGAAATAGGTGAGTTTAATGCTGCTGCAAGTACTCTCTGACCCACATTCTTAGTCTTGAACAAGCCTCCGTGTCCTGTGATTCTGTCAACTTTCACCTTTTCTTCTTTGAAAAGAATGTCATTACCAATCTTGAGGACACCGACAGAAGCATACAAGTGCGTCCGCATGAAGTTCGCAAGGCTGAACTTGTCATTGGCCGAACGTACAAACATCGGTCTTCCATCTGCAAATCCTGTTACAGGTTCGCCTGAGATGTAATTGAATGAAATGAGACCTCCACAATCCGCATTGCCTGTCAGGGCATGGTTGTAGAGTTTTCCATATACTTCGTTCATATCTACAGGTATACCCAGCAGTTCCTGGTATTCTTTGAACAGGTTGATCCATGCGTTGAGGTCAGATGTACAGTTGTTGCAATGTACCATGGCTACGGGACTTCCATCGGGAGTAGTAACCATATCGATCATTTCGTAGGGCTTTGACAGATCTTTCTCCAATACAATCATGGAGAATGAAGATGTACCTGCCGATACGTTTCCTGTACGCTGCTTAACGGCATTGGTTGCAACCATACCGGTACCTGCATCTCCTTCGGGCGGGCAAACCGGTATTCCAGCTTTCAAATGGCCGGATACGTCGAGCATCTTAGCGCCTTCCGGTGTCAGGAAACCTGCATTTTCACCAGCCGGCAATGCCTTGGGAAGAATATCCAGCAATTTCCAGTCATATCCCTTCGGAGCGATTAACTCGTCGAACTTGGCCACCATTTCAGCGGAGTAGTTTTTGGTAACCGGGTCTATAGGGAGCATACCAGATGCATCGCCTATGCCTAATACCTTTTTACCGGTCATCTGCCAATGGATAAAACCTGCGAGCGTTGTCAGATAATTGATATCTTTCACGTGTTCTTCGTTGTCCAGAATGGCCTGATACAAATGAGAAATGCTCCAACGCAGAGGAATATTATAAACGAACAGCTCTGATAAAGCAGCTGCAGCCTGACCTGTATTGGTGTTTCTCCAAGTACGGAAGGGCACGAGAATCTCTTCTTTATCATTGAATGCCATATAACCATGCATCATGGCGCTGACGCCAATTGCTGCCAAAGCTTCTATTTCTATGTCATAGAGCTTTCTCACGTTTGAGCGAAGGTCGGCGTAACAATCTTGCAGTCCATACCAGATGGCCTCAACGCTATATGTCCAAAGTCCGTCAACCAACTGGTTCTCCCAGGTGTGACTTCCTTGAGCGATGGGCTTGTTTTCCTGGTCAATCAAAACAGCCTTGATTCGAGTGGAACCGAATTCTATGCCAAGAATGGCCTTGCCTGCTTCGATGGTTGATTTTGCGTCTGGTTTCATAATCAACAAAGCGCTTTGTTCAACATGTAATATACTTCATTCATGCGCAGTTCTTTCTTGAACTCGCTGATAGTTGTATTTTCATCGATAACTACCATTTCGATACCTGCCATTTCTGCATAATCTTCCCAATATTCTACGGTCAGATCATAAGAGAAACTGGTGTGGTGAGTACCGCCTGCCAAAATCCATGCAGCGGCACCTATTTCGAGGTTCGGCATCGGAATCCACAATGCGCTGGCAACAGGAAGTTTGGGCAGCGGTTTGCTCTTGATACATTCTACTTTGTTCACGATGAGGCGGAAACGGTTACCCAGGTCAACGATAGTAGCGGCTACGCCTTCACCTTGTTTGCTGGTGAATACAAGACGTGCAGTTTCGCTATCGATACCAATGGCAAGACGGTGTACTTCCAGTTTCGGTTTTGCTTCTGCAATCAGCGGACAAACTTCCAGCATGTGTGCCTGGAGGATAGCGCTCTTTTCACCGTCGAAATGCAAAGTGTAGTCTTCCAGGAAAGAACAACCTTTCGGCATACCTTGGCTCATGAACCATGTGGTACGGTACAAAGCGGCAGTTTTCCAGTCACCTTCCGCACCGAAACCATAACCTTCTTCCATCAAACGTTGAGAAGCCAATCCCGGAATCTGGTCAAAGTCACCGAGGTCGTTGAAGTTGGTAGTAAATGCTTTGGCACCTGTGTCTTTCAAGATACGACGGAGAGCGATTTCTGCTTTTGCAGAGTTCCATACTTTGGTATAAGCTTCTGTTCCGGTTTTTTCCAGTTCAGGAGCATGGTCGTATTCTTTGAAGTAAGTATCTACCATTGCCTGTACATCTTTGTCTTCCACTGCATTGTAGTACTTCATCAGGTCGTTTACCGGACAGTAGTCTACGTGGTAACCCAAAACTTGTTCAGCGGATACCTTGTCACCATCAGTAACAGCAACGTTGTTCATCTGGTCACCGAAACGGATAATCAGCATATCCTGTGCATCAGCCCATCCGGCGCAAACACGCATCCATGTTGCAATCTGGCCCTGTGCTTTTTCATCTTGCCAATGCCCTACTACTACCTTACGGTTTTTACGCATACGGGTTACAATGTGGCCGAATTCACGGTCACCGTGAGCAGACTGGTTCAAGTTCATGAAGTCCATATCCATGGTATCCCAAGGAATTTCTTTGTTGAACTGAGTATGGAAGTGCAGCAACGGCTTCTTCAGTTCCTGCAAACCGTGAATCCACATCTTGGCAGGAGAGAAAGTGTGCATCCAGGTGATAACACCGATACATTTCTCATCATTGTTAGCAGCTTTGAAAGCTTCAGTTACTTCTTTAGAAGAGTTTACCGTACCTTTATAAACCACCTTTACCGGCAATTTGCCGCTGGCGTTCAATCCGGCTACCATTTCATTACTGTGTGCGTCTACTGCGATAACTGCGTCACCTCCGTACAGGAGCTGTGCTCCGGTTACGAACCATACTTCATATTGATCAAATGCGTTCATAATTCTTTGATTTTTAATTGTTAATTTTAAACTGTCGATTGTTTACTGTCCATAATAAGCGTTAGGTCCATGCTTGCGGTTGAAATGCTTTTCTACCAACAGCGGATTCATGGTCAGTTTCGGATTGACGGCATAAGCAATGCTTGCCATCTTGGCCACTTGTTCCATTACCACTGCATTGTGTACAGCATCGTGCGCATCTTTTCCCCAAGAGAAAGGACCGTGATTCTTTACCAGTACTCCCGGCGTGTGTACAGGGTTCAGCCCTTCAAAGCGCTTCACGATTACATTTCCGGTTTCCATTTCATACGCTCCTTCCACTTCTTCCTTTGTCATATCTGCCGTGCAAGGTATGGCATCGTGGAAGTAATCTGCATGTGTCGTTCCGATATTCGGAATGTCACATCCGGCTTGCGCCCAGGCAGTAGCGTAAGTAGAGTGGGTGTGTACCACACCGCCGATTTCAGGGAAAGCCTTGTAGAGTACCACGTGGGTCGGAGTGTCTGAAGACGGTTTCAATCGTCCTTCCACTACCTTGCCGTCGAGGTCCACCACCACCATGTCTTCCGCCTTCATATCGTCATAACTTACACCACTAGGTTTGATGACTACCAGCCCCGTTTCACGGTCAATAGCCGATACATTTCCCCAGGTGAAGATAACCAATCCATGCTTCACCAGTTCAAGGTTGGCATGGAATACCTTTTCTTTCAGTTCTTCCAGCATAATTTCATTTGTTAATGCGATAAGGTGTTAATGTGATAGGGTGATAAAGGCGATATCGCTCTATCACATTATCACTCTATCACAGTTTAAAAATCGGTGCCTTGCGGTATGCCTTTTCATTGAATTTGTATAAGGCAGCTCCGCGTTTGGAACCTGTTTTATCAATCTTATCTGTTTTTTCAATGTAGTCCATTTCGGCTATCCGTTTACGGAAGTTACGCTTGTCTATCTGTTCGCCGTAAATAGCTTCGTAGAGGCTTTGCAGTTGAGACAGCGTGAATAACTTCGGTAACAGGTTGAAGCCGATAGGCTCTGTTGATGCTTTTTGTTGCATTAATTCCCGTGCTTGTTTCACCATTTGCGGATGGTCGAAGATCAAAGGCGGTAATTCATTGATGTTTACCCAGTAGGCATTATGCTGGTGCACCAGTTCGCGGTCGTACTCGTTGATGTTGATCAATGCATAGTAAGCAACAGAGATAACCCGTTCTCCCGGATCACGTTCCACTTCGCCGAACGACCCTACTTGCTCCATATATACATTTTCCAAGCCGGTGAGTTCCGCCAGTACACGTTTGGCAGCATTATCCACACTTTCACCTTGTTGCACGAATCCACCCATCAGAGACCATTCACCCATTGCCGGCTGAAAGTTTCGTTTCAGCAATAACAGGCTCAGTTCTCCTTCGTTGAAACCGAAGATGATGCAGTCGATACCAACGTAAAAGGTCGGATTTGAACTATAATAGTTATTCATCATATATGTTTAGTTACGAGCTACAGGCTACAAGCTACAAGTGGCTACGCTATCATGCCGGATGGCACTCGTCGCCTGTAGCTTGTAGCTCGTCGCTATTTTACCAGAAATAGATATAGAAAGCGGCAGTGATACCCAGGATAATAACCGTATGGATAATATCCCAATGATTCCAGCTGGCGCGTGTCTCTGCCAATTGTGCCGGGGTAGAGGTACCGAATACCAATCCTTGTATCTTTTCTTCAGACGGTGCTTTCGTTGCCAGACTGACTACTATCACTACAATGATACAGAACAGGAACATCCATCCGCAGAAGAACAACCAGTTCATATCATAGAATAGATATTTGAATGTACCACCTGCCACATCTCCTGCATTACTGTAATATACTTTTGCTCCCAGACGTGTCAGGCCGATTACCATACCGGCGATCAATCCCCACATACCACCTTGTGCAGAAGTACGCTTCCAGCAGATACCCAACAGGAAGGCTGCGGCGATACCTGGTGCCAATACAGACTGTACGTCTTGCAAATAAGTATAAAGTACATCGCCTACGCTACGCATGATAGGTATCCACAAAATACCCAGAATTACAATCACTACAGTTGCCATCTGACCGATAACTACCAGTTTCTTTTCAGAAGTTTTCGGTTTGAAGCGTTTGTAGAAATCAATTGTAAACAGCATGGCAGATGAGTTGAACAAAGATGCCAACGAACTCATCAAAGCTGCTAGGATACCGCAAACCACCAGACCTTTCACACCAGCCGGCAACAACTTGGCTACCAGTGTCGGGAAAGCTGCATCGGCATTGGCGCTGCCATTAGCCAACATCGGCAAGAAACCTTCACCGCCTGCACCGAGGTATTTCTGATGAAGTGCAAAAGCAATCATACCAGGAATCAAGAACAAGAATACAGGTAACAATTTCAGATAAGCTCCGAAGATAGTACCGCGGCGTGCTTCTTTCTGGTTCTTACCTGAAAGAACGCGTTGTACGATGAACTGGTCAGTACACCAGTACCAGAAACCGATGATAGCTGATCCGATTAATGCTCCCAACCAAGGGAAGTTCGGGTCACTATTGCTACGAATTAATTCCGTCATGGTGTTGCCCTGATCATTAACAGTTACCGCACCACAAATTCTCATCATTTCGTCCCATCCACCCAGTTCTCTGAAACCGAGTACAAGGATAATCAGTGAACCTAACAATAAAATCGGTGTCTGCAATACAGAAGTATAAAGTACTGACTTCATACCACCGAAGATCGTATATAATGCAGTGATCAAAACCAGACCGATAGCTGCAATCCAGAAGAAATCGATTCCCCAGAGTTCTTCAATGCCGAATACCTGTTGGAATACCAGACCACCGGCATATACCGTAACCGCTACCTTAGTCAGTACATAACTGATCAAGGAGATTACAGACAATATAGTACGGGATTGCGGGTTATAACGACGTTCCAGAAATTCCGGCATCGTATATACCATACTTCTTGAATAGAACGGTACGAATACCCATCCCAAAATAAGAATCATCCATCCCTGGATTTCCCAGTGTGCCATAGCCATACCACTGGATGCTCCGGCACCAGCCAGTCCGATCAAGTGTTCCGAACCAATGTTTGATGCAAAAATAGATGCACCAATAGCAATCCACGTAGCGTCACGTCCACCCAGGAAATAATCCGCTGAGTCATTTTGTTTCTGTTTGACAACCCAAACAATAATACCAATCAGAGCTAAAGCGAAGACTCCAATTACAATCCAATCTAATGCTTCCACAATTCTAATATTTAAAAGTTAACTATTATTTCTCTACTGAGAATTTGAAAATACATTCACTGTTGTAAGTTTGTCCCGGCTCCAATACCACGCTAGGCCATTCCGGCTTATTAGGACTGTCGGGATAGTGTTGTGTTTCCAAGCATACGGAAGCACGTTGATTATAAGTAATGCCTTTTTTGCCTATTACAGTTCCGTCCAGGAAGTTACCGGTATAAACTTGTATACCCGGTTCGTTGGTATATACTTCCAGAGTGATGCCGCTTTCAGGTGAAGTCAGTTTTGCTGCTAATTGAGCAATGTCTCCATTCGTATTCAGTACCCAGTTGTGGTCATAGCCATTTCCGTTTTTCAACTGAACGAAGTCGAAGTTTGTGATGTCTTGTCCTATTGTTTTAGGAGTAGTAAAGTCCATCGGAGTATCTTTAACTGTTACGATTTCTCCAGTGGTCATGAAAGTACTGTCTACCGGAGTGTAATTGTCTGCATTTACATATAAGATATGATCTGTTGCAGCTTTTGAAGGATTACCGGATAAGTTGAAGTAAGAGTGGTTAGTCATGTTGATGACTGTTTTCTTATCTGTAGTAGCGCTATACTTTATATCTATAGCGTTGTCATCTGTCAGTTTGAAAAGAACTTTAGCAGTTACGTTGCCGGGAAAGTTAGAGTCACCGTCCGGTGAGATACGAGTCAGTTCCAGAGTAGTTTCATCAATCGGATTGGCTTCATATACTTGGTATTGCCAGCCTTTAGGACCGCCATGCAAACAGTGTCCGAAGTTGTTTTGCGGTAATTGGATCGTCTCTCCGTCCAATACAATTCTTCCCTGGTTGATGCGGTTTGCATAACGGCCGATGGAAGCACCGAAGTCGCTCGGGATGTTTACATAGTCAGCAATGCTGTCGAAACCCAGAACAACGTCCTGCATATTCCCGTTTTTGTCGGGAACCATAATGGAAACAATACGGCCACCGAAGTTAGTAATGCACACTTCCATGCCCGACTTGTTCTTCAAGGTGTAAAGACCTGTTTTGGCATTGTTCACTTCTGTTTGGAAATTCACCGGATTCAGACCGGACAAAGTCAACTCCTGAGCTGGCTTGTTATTGCACGCAGATAACATCAGTGCGGCAATTCCTGCAAGTAGAAAATTGTTTTTCATGGTTCTATTTTTAATGTAAATGAGATAATTATCCGATTTTGGGTGTAAAAGTAACACTTTTATTTAGTGTAAGATGTACACTTTAATATGTTATGTAACATAAAAGAAAAAAAACAGCTTTGAAAATTGTATATTTCAAAGCTGTTTCAGTATGTCAAGGGATGCTTATTTTGTTTTCTTGCCCCAATATGTCTTGCTGTTGGTATATCCAGCATAGACAATGGTGTGGGTGCGTGGATTGGCTTCCCAATCGGCTTCACGTTGCAGGCATAGTTCCACTCCGTTGGCAGTCAGTATTTGTTTTTCTGCATCATAGCTCCAGGTTCCCCCTTTCCAGGTGCCGTCTGTAATGGTATGGTCGGCCGCGAGGGTCATGTTGCTCGATTCCTTCTGTTTTCCATAGGAATAAGACAGGTCGATGTGTTCCCAGTTGCCTACCAGTTCATCTTCCGTAATGGCTATTTGAGGAACAGCTCCGTAGCGTTCGGGCATTACGACCGGCCAGCCTTGGGAGTTCCACCGTATGGAGCGTACATGTCCCATCATGAGGGCATTGCTATAGGTATTTCCTCCCACGTTTTCGGGGAATCTGCCTTGCGAAGCATAATACCAGTTGCCGTTGCCGTCGTCAAACACAGCGCAATGTGCGATTCCTACCCATCCATGACTGTTGTTGAATTTGTAGGGGTGGGTGACGATGGGTAGCATCTCCCCTCCGGTTTCGGTCAGGTTGGTGCCGTCTATGCCGAGGTAGGGACCATAGATGTTTTGGGAGCGGCAGACACGGGTGTTGTAGGGGACTTCCAATGCGTCATAAGCCATAAACAGATAATAGTATCCGGTGGCAGCGTTGTAGATGACCTCCGGTCCTTCCGAGGCTTGCCAGCGGTTTCCCATTTCCCGGGTGGCAATCAATGAACCGTATGCGGCAATATCTTCGCCGGTTCCCCAGGGAGTTGGCAGTGTATTCAGCGGTTTCCCTGTTTCGGCGTTTACCTCCAAGGCAGCTATACCGCTGTGCCAGGAACCGTAAATCAGGTAATGTTTCCCATCGTTGTCTATCAGGTAGCTTGGGTCGATGGCGTTCCACTTGTAGTAACAGTTAGCCCAGTTGTCGGGTCTGATGTGGAAGTTCAGCCCTTTGTCTGAGGCATTGGTGATGACATAGCCTTTATCTTCCCAACCGTTGTTGTCGGCGGGGTTTGAGTTCTCCAATAGACCGATGAAGGCGCGTTCGCCCCAGGAGTTGGCTCCGTCTAAATAGCCGGGGCACACAATGGAGTAGTACATACGGTAAAGCCCGTTTCTCACTTTGCGCACGCAGGGTGCCCAGTAACCGAAGTCTGCGGTTTCGGGCGAAACTTCGCTCAGCCCCATTTCACTGCGGATTTCATTCAGCTTCGGAATTACCCAACCGGGCAGTGATGGCATCACTCCGCCTAAGTATTCCCAGTTCACGAGGTCTTTGGAACGTCTGCCGTGGAAGTGTCCGCCGGCTGTATGTGCATTGCCGTAGGAAGCATCCGTCTGATACATATAGTAATATCCGTCTTCGGCCAGCATCACGGTGGGGTCGTGCACGTTTGCTAGGTTCCATTCATGGCGTTGGTCCCAACTGGCTATGTCCACGTAATTGTCCACATAGGCGGGTGCCACGTAGTTTTTGAGCTGTTCGTCAAGGCTTAGGCTTTCTGTGGTTGCCGTGAGCACATCCGAGTAGGTGTAACGGCTGTTACTGTAGGCATAAGCACGGATATAGTAAGAGGTATTGCCCGTCAAGCCGGAAATCGTGGCGTTGAAGTCTTCGTCGGCATCCACTACGTTATCTTTGATGGTTGGATTCTGGGCATTGGCGCTGTAGCAGAAGCCCTTCTTGACAACCTGATTGACATTGCCGGTGACCAATGAAGTGACGGTCAGTGAGGTGCCTGTGGTTGCGGTTATTTCAGGAATGGTTACGACTATATCGCTGTTTCTATTGTATTCGATGTTGTCCAGCCCATCGGAGCAAGCCATGAAAGTGAAGACCGTCAGCAGGGATATTAAGGAAAATGTTAGTCTTTTCATTTGATTGATAGGTTTTTTAAGATCCATATCGTTCTTCTGGTAAAGAGGAACGATATGGATGATAAAGAAATTAATAGTTATTCTTATTCATTGAAGACGAGATGACAACCGTCAACGGTTAATGCGAAGTTCAAGTCGTTGGAATCCACTGTATTGATACCTAAATAGTACTGGGTAGAAGTTGTACCTGTAGTACCCTCCATCACTGCCTGAACGTCGGCAGTGCCATTACCGCAGTTGGTCACGTAAACCGTGACTTTGGCTCCATTCATACCGGCAAGCCAAGTGCTCCAGTCGCCTTGTGTTCCGCTGTAAAGGCAAGCGGCAAATCCGTCGCCCCATCCAAAGTTGTCGGCGCGGACCACTGCGTATTCGGTGGCAGTATCGGCTTTGCGGAGAACCACAACAAAGTTGCTATAGTTCCCAGCCAGACTGCTGTAGTTGGTGAAGGTGATGGACTTTGTCTCGCCCACAGGTACCTTGAAGTCGTCTGAGAAAGCTCCCCAGAAGGCCGTTGAGTTGTCTTCAGCTCCTACCATCTTGGCTGTGTTGGTCACTTCAGAAGGTATTGACTCGGATACGGTAACTTCTACTGTTGCAGTGACTCCTTCTTCGGCGGTAATGGTAACGGTCTGAGAACCTGTCTTCGCAGAAACGGCAGAGAAGCTGAGTTTCGCATTGTCAACGACTCTTGAATTTCCGTTGGCGTAAGCTGCTGTAACCACCATACCTGTTGGGTCGAAGGCCATCGTCCAGTCTGCCAAAGTATTGGTAGCAGCCGAGGTGTAATAATAGTATTGCATATGCGAGGGTGGGGTAGTCACCTCAATGGATACAATCTTTTCCACGACTTCAAAAATAGCGTTAGCCACAATCGGTAGTTCGCAATTCTCACCCTTAAAGGTCTTGTTGTAGATGGCCACAAGAGTTTTCACGCCCAGTTGCTCCATATCGGGGATGGCAGAGAAATGGAGTTCGGAAGCCGATACAGTTTTGCTCACTCCCTCTTCAAAGGTAACGATGGCCGAAACATTGGTCATGGCTTCTTCGAGCGAAGTACCTACGTTGACCTGGTCGGGTACATTCTGCAGTACCATTGATATCGGATTTTTGTCTTGAGCAGAAGTAAGGCCGCCAATAGGAACGATGTTGGTTTGTTGGAAGTCGATGTAAGAACCTTCGGGAATCAGGAAGCAACGGATGTTGGTGTTGCTCGCATCTGCGTTCAGATTTTCTTCCTTGTATGGTTGCGCGTAAGTCTTGGTGGCTGCGCTGTTGGTCATCTTTACGGTGAAAGCACTTTCACTGGTGCGGTCAACGGTGAGTGTCACCTTGCCGCCCAAACTCTGTACGTTAGGGTCTGCATTGCTGGCATCGGGATCGAGAAGCAACGTGCCCGAGATGTACTGGAAATTGATATGATCGCCCCACTGTGAATTGTAAGTTTCAGGGCTACCTGTGACGTCAAAGCGGATGACTCCGTATTCGGCATATCCTGTACCTCCACGATCCACATCGTTGGTGATGACAAGGGCAAAGTTCTTGTAATACGTGTTGTCGGCCGGGTTGATGTGGAGGTTGATCACCGCATTCCACTTCTCGCCATCGGGTACCACGTAATACTTGGAGAAAGCAGCCCACCAGCCGGAGGTGAAATCCGTATTTCCGATGGTGTACACATCTTCTTGCATGCCTTCAAGCACTTCTTCTTCCGGTTGTTTCTTCGAGTCTTCTATTTCCTGTATCTTATCGGAAATCCAATCGGGGGCGTTTACATCGTAAAGTTCGCCACCCTCGCAACCTGTCAGTGCCAGCAACCCTAAGGTTACGGAACAGCAAGCGTATGCTATTTTTTTGAGTAATCTCATTGTCTTAAATTAATTGATTAACGTTTCTTGTTTATTTGCTTAAATCTACAACCGGACGTACTGTCCAGCCATTGCTACTGAAATAAGAGGAGTTATCCGTGCTGTAGTTGGCGGAATTACCTCTCAAATTTGGATTGTTGTTCATCAACTGCTGCACAATGGGCAGGAATTCGTGTCCCGGTAAGTAGGTATCGAAAGTGCTCTTCAGTTCAGAATCGTTTGCTATATCGCTGTAGTTCACAGGATTCTTTACTCCCACTGTAGAGCGGCGTACCGTGCCGTGTTCCTTGAGCTGCTGCAAGCGGCCGTTGTTGTAGAAGAAGCCCCAGCGGATGAGGTCGAAGCCTCGACCGAATTCGCAACCGAACTCCTTAGGACGTTCCACATTGGCTATCTGTTCGAAGAGTTTGTCGGCGTTGCTGAAGTCCTGAAGCTCTAAGTCTGCCAGATTGGCGCGGTTACGCACCTCGTTGATCCAGTCGATAGCCTGCTGTGTGGGACCATTAACCTCGTTTTCGCATTCAGCGGCACGTAGCAGTACATCAGAATAGCGCATCAGGCGCAGGTTGATACCACATTTCAAACCTGTAACGACGGTGCTGTACAGACCGGTACGGAGATTCGTGAATTTGGCAATCGGAAGGCCACCGTAAATGTTGTTGGTCACGATATTGTCGGTGGCTGTAAGTGTTTGCGTATAAGCTACATTGCCAAACTCGAAATCCGCCCAGTCGGGCTCGTAGGTTCCGATGGTCCAGTAAAGACGTGGGTCGAGTGTACCATTCGTGGTGCGCTCTCCTTTAAAAAGCTGATAGAGCCAGGGTGAAGCTGATATATCAGCCCAACCACCATAGTTGCCGGGAGCGAAGTTGCTCTCAACGGCCGACCCTTGTGTGGCATTGGGGCTTGTGTTCACCGGAGTCCATTCATCATCGGTGCCCTGCGCTCCATAGTCGAGGTACTGCACTTCGAAGAGGCTCTCTGCATTGTTCTCGTAGGCCGAACCTTCACGGAAATTATCTCCATAGTTGTCCATCAGTCTATAAGTGCCATACTTCTTGCCGATGATGTCTTTCAGCACCGGGAGTGCGTCGCTGTACTTTTGGCGCATCATGAGGGCGCGGGCATAATAGCCTGCCGCAGCACCGCAGGTGGCACGTCCGCCGCTCCACTCGCTGCCTTCGTCGCGGGAAGGAAGCAATTCAATCGCTCCCTGGAAATCTTTTTCTATCTGGTCGAGTACGTCATCGTAGGTACTGTTGCTGCCATAAAGTCCTTCGAGCGAGGAGTAGGTGGCGTAGTCCGTAATGAGGGGCGGATTCTGATAATAACCGACCAAGTTATAGTACGACAGTCCGCGCAGGAAAAGCACTTGTCCTTTGATGCGTTTCATCTTATCAGAAAGTTGGCTGTTATCTTCATCCAAACGGGAAATGGCGAAGTTGCATACGTTGATGGTGTAATACCATTCCCGCCAGGGCCACCACGTAATGTCTGAAGTGACTTCTGCATTCAGGTCATCGAAAGGCATATACCACACTTGTGAAGAGTTCCAGGCTTCATCGCCACGGCACACGTCGATGGTGTAGCCTACACGGGCGTATGAACCCTCCATACGGATGTGGTTGTAGGCGGCAATCACGCATTCCTCCAAATCATCGGCATTAAAGCCGAAAGTACTTGAGGTTTGCTGGTTGGGATTCAACAGACCTAAATTGTCATTGCAAGAAAATAGAGTGCTAAGTCCCAAGATGAGAGCAAGTGAATATTTCTTTAGTTTCATAAGATATGTTTTTAGTATTTAGGTACCAGATAGTACGGTTAGAATGTAAAATGAACGCCACACATGAAGGTGCGTGCAGTAGGATAAGAACAGAAGTTATATCCCGGGGTGAAAGTTCCTCCCGCATAGTCAACATTATAACCGTGATAGCCGGTGAATGTGTGGAGATTCTGTGCTGACACGTAGAAACGTACATCAGATACATATTTGCCGAACCACCCGTCAGGGAAGTTGTAGCCCAATTCTACATTGGCAATCTTCCAGTAGGCTGCGTTCTGAATCTTGCGTGAACTGAAAAGGTCGTTCCAAGCCAGGCTGGCACTGTTGGTGACATAGGTGCGCGGCACGTTGGAGAGGTAAGTGCCGCCGTCTTCGCTAAAGCGGTTGGCATCGAGCATACCCACCTCTTTGTTTCCCCAGCCGTAGGAAGAGTTAAGCGAGTTGTATATGTCATCGCTGACGTGATAGTTCAGCGCACCGAAAGTTGCGATGCTCAAGTCAAAACGCTTGTATTCAAAGCGGGCACTAAGACCGAAATGAATCTTAGGCATACCGCTGCCCAGCACCACTTGGTCGTTGGCGTCTACTTTACCGTCGGGTTCACCGTTCGGTCCGCTTACGTCCTTATAGAGGCAGTCGCCAATCTGGGCGCTCTCTTGAGTGGCATGGTTGTCCAAATCTTCCTGTGTGCGGGCAATACCGTCATAAACCCAGCCGTAGAACTGACCTATTTCTTGGCCTACATTGGTAATGTAGGCTCCGGAGATGTAAGAGTCGGTACCAAAGCCTAACGAAGTCACACGGTTGCGCAACGTGCTGAGGTTGGCCGAAAGTTCATACTTGAAGTCATGGTCGCGGTTGCGGTAGGTAGCCGAAAACTCAAAACCGGAGTTGTTCATCGAGGCGGCATTCATTGTAACGGTAGTATTGGACACACCGGCTTGTTCCGGAACAGGAACAGCATACAAAAGGTCTTCGCTGGAATTCTTGTACCACTCGGCTGTAAACTCCAGGCGGTTGCGGAACAAGGCGAGGTCGATACCCACATTGTAGGTCTTCTTTTTCTCCCATGCCAAGTTATTGTCCACGAAAG
>ERZ894240.14-NODE-14-length-215611-cov-77.397637_pt1 | contig 215611 bp, 157 predicted proteins | sample MGYA00380298_ERZ894240 | MGnify/ENA primary metagenome ERZ894240 (study PRJEB32331, sample SAMN06328419) | human gut metagenome | biome: human gut microbiome; feature: stool | host: Homo sapiens | collected 2014-06-27 ... | reverse complement strand
AAATCCGTAGACTTTCTTTTTATCTCACCTCAGACACACTACTTGAAACAGTATCGAATTTCGCCTACTTAAATGCATATAGGGCTTGCCCATTATACAAACCTTATTGAGTTAGGGTAACTCAATACCCCAAGCGATAAATCGCTCGTGAGAACCTGCCAATCCCCCAGCAAGCAGGATTGAACTTTATAGCAACTATGGAGTTCGTTTTCACTCCATGTGCATCGTATTTTGGAGTGTTGTCCAACATCTTTGTAGGCTCTGTTTGACAGATACCATAGACAAGCGTATTTCAGTAGTTCTTTTACGAACTCTTTTATGAACCCTACCGGTTCTTTTATGAACTCTTTTGTGAACTCAGCAGTTTCTTTCAGGAACACTTCATCACCTTTAGGAACTTATTTCCGTCTTTCAGGAACTGTTCTTGCTCTTTCGCAAACTCTTTTAGGAATCGTTTTTCATAATTCAAGTTCCAATGTCGGTATTCCGGAGTAATGTCGGCCACCATAAATGCAGATATTATATGATGAACACAGAACTATTGTACGAACGCTTGCCAATTTAACGACATGAATCTGCCAGATTCCTAAGATTGATTTTGCCAACTTCCGAATGGCATCATAATTATTCCACATCCAATGGAGGAAGACTGTTATCCTCAAATCTATCAAAATCAGATTGGAAAAGACGGTCTTGAATGATCCTGTACTTTTCAAACTCTGATTCAGCAAACTCTTTAGCAAATTCGGCAGAAACTTTTCCGCTGTCCTGCAATATTGGGCTATCAAATAAATTAATGAATTTGTCTATTCGTTTTGCCCAATCTTCCATTGTCATAGGGATATGACGCTTAGCCATACTTTCTGCCATATCAAGGAACGCATTGACCATTCTGCCCATTTCATCCAATTCTTTCTCTCGTAAATAGTTCTTTGCTACGGACACATCAGTTTTGACAATTTTTCCATTCGGAGCATTTTCCCAAGTGGTCAAACCCATGTGTTCCTTATTCGCATTAGCTCGTTCTACAATCAACTCTGCAGCGGTATGCCCATGCACAGCATAGTGCATTTTGTTCTGTACCTTCTTGAAGAAAAGACGTGTTGTCGGAGCATCCTTGTTATAGTCTATAGCCGTAGCATAGATATCCGTGAGTTTCTGATAAAAACGACGTTCACTCAACCTTATCTCCCTTATTTCGGCAAGCAAATGCTCAAAGTAATCCACACCTAAGAAAGCCCCGTTCTCCATTCGCTTATGATCAAGCACATATCCGCGAATAGCAAACTGGCGGAGTACAAACGTACACCACTGCCGGAACTGAGTGGCACGAACAGAATTAACTCTATATCCGACACTGATAATGGCATCGAGATTGTAGAATGTCGTGTTATAGTTCTTGCCATCCGAAGCAGTTGTTTCCATTTTGGAAATAACTGAATTTTCAACCAACTCTCCACTCTCAAAGATGTTTTTAAGATGCTTGCTGATTGCAGGTACTCCCACATCAAAAAGCTGCGATATAGCCTTTTGTGTAGCCCAAATTGTCTCACCTTTATACATCACCTGAATCCCATCCTCCTTGCCTTCAAGCATGAAGATGAGAAACTCAGCTGTACTATTACGTATTTCTATATTCTTTGGCATAATTTCAAGGTATTCCTGCCCATAACTTAATAATGTTCAGTTGTTGTCTATTGCGTACCACCTTTCTTACCCAAGTCCTCGATAGTTTTTATCGACAACAGATAATCATGTTCCACATCGCTGATGGTACGTTGCTTATATTTGCGGTACTCATTGGTGGCGTGATCCATTGCATCTTCATGAGAAACACTTCCAGAACCTTGCAAAAGTTTTTCTCCAGACATTGTCAGAATCCTATCCAAATAGGCAGCCCAGTCATTCATGGTCATCGGTTGTTCACGCTCTGCCTGTCGCTCAGCAAAATCCAGATACCCTGAAACCAATTGTCCCATGGCACGAAGTTCTTTGTCGTCCAGATAGTTCTTTGCGGTCTTGGCCTCCATCAATGTAGGATGATTACCCTTGAAAGTCAACAACCCCATAAAATCTTTCTCTGCATCAGCCCGTTCAACGATAAGCTCCGCTGCCGTATGCCCGTGAATCGCATAATGTATCTTGTTCTGAACTTTCTTGAAAAACTTCTGTGACACGGAAGCCCTTGGGTCATAGTCAATACTGGTGGCATATATTTCAAGCACCTGACGATACATCACCTTTTCTGTGGCACGGATATCCCTGATTCTTTCCAAAAGTTCCTTCCAATAGCCTCCACCACCCAGTTTCTTCAACCGTTCGTCATCAAGCGTAAAGCCCTTTACCATATACTCCTTCAACCGCAGAGTAGCCCATTGGCGGAAACGTGTTGCAATAATGGAGCGAACACGATAACCGAGAGCAATTATCATATCTAAATTGTAGAAAGTCATTTCTCGCTCAACTTTTCTGCCTCCTTCCTCCCGAACCTGTCGGAAATTCCGACAGGTTGCTTCCTTCTCCAACTCCCCTTCTTCATATATATGCTTTATATGCTCGACAACGTTGGTTCTGGAAGTCTGATAAAGTTCGCACATCTGAGCCTGCGTAAGCCACAGCGTCTCATCTTCGAGCTTCACATCTATTTTTGTCTGACCGTCACTGGCAGTGTATATGATTACTTTGTTCTGTTCGTCCATGTGCTTTATTATTTAAGCGTTTTACCTATTGAGATTATAAAAACAGATTCAACTTGGGTTCTTAAACTCTATTAAAAAATACAAGGCAGGAATGTCTTTAAACTTTGCAAGATATGCCTCTGCATCATTAAAATCCACTCCTCTTCTCCAATTATCTGACCTTATTTGCTCCCAATCAGTTTCTTTGTCAAACAATCTAATTTCTGCTCCCATACTGTTAAAGATGCGAGCAATTCTATTTACTATCACTTCTACTTCTTGTACATAAATTGAATTTTTAATATTTATGTTTTTATGAAGCATAATTACTGTTCCATCTTTAGATTCTCTTTCAAACATGTGATTAAAATATCCGAAGTATTTGTGTGCTGCTTTTAACTGTGTAATTGTATATTCAGAGTGATTTTCTGTATGAAGCACTTCTTTTTGTTCGTAATCATTACGAATTTCATCAAAATACTCTCTTGCTGTTTTTTTATTATCATTTATTGCCTTGTCAAATTGCCCTATAAACTCATCTATTGAATACACCTGAGTTTCAACATTAAAAAGACGATATAAAATTTTGCTCTTATCACGCACTCCTTCATCATCGCTAACAATGCAATCACAATATGTTCCAAAGAAACTATGAAAACTATCAGTTTGCATGTTTCGTATTTTAACTTTCTTCCGTGGCTCCCTACAAATCCCTAATAAATCAAGGAGAGTATAAGATAAAAAATATGCCATGCCAAAACCTAAAGATGACATTCCTAACTGATTTGATACAGCCTTAATGAGATTAATGAAGGACAAACCTAATGGAGATGATGACAACTGGTCATTAAAAACCCTGTCACCATCCGCTGTAATCTTTGTAGGATTATAATTTTCCATAGCTACATCTCTCATTGCTTTATACGTATCCTTTTTATCATAAAGATTGGCTATGATAAATTTAAGGAATGAAGAAAACTCATCTTTATTCACATTTAGTTCATTCGTATGTATAGGAGTTCTCTTTGTTATCCAATCTAATTCAAGTTCTCCTTTCAAGTCTTTAATGGACAAATCAATAGCATTATTAATGAAATCATATTGCTCTTTGGGTATTTGTGACAAATCAAAATTATCCAGCCAAGACAATTGTTGTGTATTTGCAAAATGACTGAAAGCCGAGCGAGGGGATTCGTTCGCTACAACAATATTCGAATCTTTGCATATCAAACAATTTTCCCCTACAATGGATTGCATGAAATCCATTTCTTTGTATTTTATATCAGTACTGTCTTGTTGAAGATCCAATAGATGAGCATCTGAAAATAAAAAAACGAAATCATCTTTATGAGACAGTATTTTATCTCGCAAAATGATATATTTTTCCTCTTTGGCATTGAATAGATAACTAAAAAACTGTTTGTCAAAATATATGGTTACCATAATAAAGCATCGATTTTGTGGATTATTAATAATGCTATCATTTTGAATTAGTCCGTCACTTTCCTATACTATTCCGTATTTCTAGATTCTTTGCCATAATTTAAATTATCACCTTCGCAATTATTCATTTCGATTTGCCATAACTTTCAACGGGTTCTGCCACCATGCTATATTCTTCTTCAGTTGTCTCATATGATTTGATTCTTCTATCCTCAAGATAAATATGGTAAAGCGTGTATTCTAAAGCCTCTAAAGTCTGTTGGCGGACTTTCGGTTTCAACTGACATTCCCAAACGGTAATACAATGCCAACCCATTGAAGTTAGCTGCTGCCGTTCCTCTATATCCCTGCTCCGATTACGCTCAATTTTATTCTTCCAAAACTCAACATTTGTTTTGGGTAGAACATAATATTTGCATCCTTCATGACCATGCCAAAAGCAACCATTTACGAAAATAACAGTTCCGTATTTACGTAAAACCAAATCGGGATGTCCGGGAAGCCGTGGGTGATTCAGCCTATACCGAAAGCCACGGCTGAACAAGAACTTTCTTACCAGTAATTCAGGTTTAGTATCCTTGCCCTTTATTGCAGACATGCAACGATGACGCTGTTCCTTGGTCAGTTTATCCATCTTCAAATGAAACCATTATATCCTACTATTGTTCCTAATGTATATTTAATTCTTGGGGATTTCTATCACATTAGGGATTCCAAATAATTCTCGTGCTTTAGCTAAAACGTCAGCATTTGGTTTATGATAATAGACAGCCAATTTCTCCTTTGTTCTAGTACAACACACGTAGAAAATTTTTCTAGTACGTTGCACTACAGATTCCTGGAGTTCATCTATAGAAGCGGTGAACAATTTTTCAAAATTGTAGTTGTTCCACCTTCCATTATCAAGAATAACAAGAACATTATCAAATTCTGCCCCTTTTGTTTTATGTTGAGTGGAGAATGGAGTTTGTCCCTCAAGATAATCATACAAATTTACAAATTCGCTATATGAAACCTCCATCACTCTGTCGTAAATATAAGGGTAACGCTCTTTATAATTATCTAACTTGTCATCAATCAAACAAATACTCTCTTTGTCTGCTAGCTCTATCACATCACTTATAGTCTTAGTATCCGCATTCTGTAGCTTATTAATAGACTCGTTTAATCTTATCTTGTCTGCTTTACTCTTTATTTTTCTATCGTCACCAGAATAACGACTTTGCGTATATCCTGTGACTTTGAGAAATTCAGAGACATTACCATCTTTAAAACGCCTAATAGCTTGTTCTATCTTGCAGAGATGTTTTACTAAAGGAGAACGTTTTGACCCCGTTTTGCTTTCTTCATCTTCACTTTGTTTCTTGTCATCAACCAATTGTGACTTATCTACATAAGTATGTATTAAACTCTCAAATTTATACTTCTTTGCCCTTTCGTATAAGAGAGCATGACTTGTGATAAAACTTTTTTGAGTTTTGGTCGGTTCGTATGGATTTGATTCAATTCCTTTGGCTTGCAGACCATTCAAAATGTCAGCCAATGTTTTCCCTTCCATTTCATCCTTTGTAAAATAGGCTTCTGCACAAGGCTTGACTTTGTTTTTCACATACCCAAGAATTGGATCGCCATTATATATTTCCATTAAATTTGCAAAACCGGCTTTTCCAGCAATGAGATTATGAGTCAAATTCAGTTCTTTAGTTACTTTTGCATCATGAAAATTCCAACCTTTTTGCTGAGTAAGATATGATCTTACCTTATATTTATTCAAATCGCCAACACCTTTATCATAGATACACTGCATAGCATCTCCAAAGAAACCGATAATGTTCTTTTTGTCGGACTGCTTCAAGAAACCGAGCATAATCTCAATTACCATAGGAAATGTATCCTGATATTCATCAATCAAAACAAAAGGATAGCGACTCTTTAGAATATCACATAGTTTCTTGTATTCTTTAAACATCTCATAGGCAACAGCAATCACTTCATCATGAGACAAAATTCCTTCCTTAAGATTTGTATGCTCTTGGTAACTTATGGTGACAGGTTTATCTCTATTACAAAAATAATCCACAGGAATTTCGTCTAGGCCAGAAATATGCAATCCAGAATCCGGCATATTCAGTAGCCTAATAACAGTTTGGGACAATTCTTTTTGATAATTTTTAATATTATCCCAAAGGAAATCATGTATTGTAGCAACTACGAGATTGTCATGGTTCACCCGTTCGGCTATTTCTTTAACTGCAGCATTCGTATATGTAATACAAGCCACTTGTGACGATGGATAATTTTCAATAATCCATTTAACAACCTGCACAAGAGTATAAGTCTTGCCACTACCAGCCCCACCACTTAATAAAAAATGATGAGCTTTAGTGATTTGCTCAGTTATATTTTGTAATTCATCTTTTAATCTTTCCTCAGCCATAATAGTCCTTCTTTTATATATGTAGGAACAACCCAATTTGAAAAATCGCAAGAACCTTCCTTTTTGCTGTTGAGCAATATTTCGATAGCAAGGGATGATTTTCCACTCACGCCATTGTTTGCTAGTTCATAAGCATCTTTATCACTTTTAAATTGCTCTAAGCTATTTGGATGTAGTGAAGAAAAAGTATTTTCAGTAATGAACTTTTCATTTTCACTAAAGAAGGCATCTTCAAAACTACGTGGTTGATATGTGTCTTTCTTGCCATATTGGAATGTAAGTCTTAAATATCCTCTTTCATCTGTTTCCCACCTTTTATTCTTAATGTTCCATGACAGAATGGTGGGGTACATTGCAAGAATATCTTTGACCTTTTTGGTGTTATTCAAAAAGAATTTGATAGACGCATTAGAAGTAACTATTGTGTCATCCGCTGCATCATACTTCGTTTTTTCAATATACGTCCCTTCCTTTCCGTTCTTGTCTTTTTTTACCACAGACTTGCAACAGTCAATATCTGTTATAACCAGACATTTTCGCAACCCAATGAATCTCAAAAATTTCTCAAATATATGAGAATATGCCCCTACTTCGATAATAGAAATGTTCTGCGACATGAGAAATTCTTCATTACCTTCCAACTCGCATTCTTGGTCTATCTTTTTCATCATAGCAGGAAGTAGTATTCTTTCTGTATCACCTTCAATAAAGATCGCCTTATCCGCAAAGAACAAGTCACTCCTATTCAGCGTCAGATATTGTTTTAGAAAGGCAAAATAGTGTTTATATTCATCGTCGTATTCATTTTGAAGCTCCTTTATGTTTTTTGCTATGACTGCATTTATTTCAACACTTCCATTGCAAATAGGGTGTGTCAAGTACTTGATATCATCGAAATCGCAATCAGATACGATATGAGAAGAATGAGAACTTATGATGTATTGTAGTTTTCGCTTTATGCCATTTTTGTGTTGTATTCCTTGACGCAAAAGATTTTTGATATTCTTGATAAATACATATTGCATTTGTGGATGTGTATGTGCTTCTGGCTCCTCTATAAACAACAGATTGATATCCGCAGGCTTTCGTTCCTTATTTCTTTGCATTCTCTTTATTATCAAATCAATATCAAAGATCATCGAAATAAGGTTCATATACCCAAGTCCATTATAGTTTTCCGGAAGTTCTTTGTCTTCCTGTTGATAAACTACTGTAGTATTTCCTTTCAACATCTCTCGATGTTGCAAAGATGATACAACCTTAATGATCGTTTCGTTTCTTGACATGCCTCCGAATCTTCGGACTTTATCTACAATATCTGAAAACATATTGTCATAAATAGACGATAGGACCTTATCGGTATCTTTTAAACTATCTTGGAACTTTTCAATGGCATCCTGTTGTTCATCCGCCATTTCTTGAATTCTGTATAATTCGGACGTCTGAGACGACAATGTTTTATCAACATCCTTGTTATCAACATTTCTTTTAGCATTGATATATTGGAAATTGATCACATCATATAACCTAAAATTAGTAGCATCTTTCAAATTAATATATTGTTCCTCTTTAAAGGTTCCGTCTGTTTTGTCTACTAAGATAGACTTACGAATAGTCACAAAATAGTTTGATTGTTTTGAATCCAAAAAATCATCAAGAGTTTTTGCTGTATATTCTCCTCCATGCTCACGTGAATTCTCTTCCTTACTCTTTTCGTGTTCAATAAACTTCTGGTAAGCAGTCTTCAAATTGACATACATGTCATAAGTGAGGATGTAATCAAAGCCCAATCCCAAGAAATTATTGTCAGCATCCAAGTCCATAAGGATTGGACTAATATATTCCAAATCATCATGGTCATCATACCCAATTAAAAGCCTTAACTGAATACCGATCTCTTTATATTTTGTATCATCAACTATATCCTTTTCTATCAAATCTTTCAATTGGCAACGAAAATCCAAATTGAAGTCATTGTATTGAAATCCTTTGCGATCTCCCTGATTCAAGAATTTGTCAAGTATCACAAGTAACGAGGTCTTCCCGACATTGTTTTTCCCTATGACAAGAGAAAGCTCATCCTCCATTTCCATCGTGAACTCTTTCAACAAACGAAAGTTCTTAACTTGTATTTGCTTGATTACCATATCTATGTTATTTGATAGTTAAAATTTCATTTATTTCCGTATATTGAGCATCATACCTTGTTGTTGGAGTATATGCTTTCTTCGCTGAATGGATAGATGAACTATCCAACTCGCTTAAATTATCAAAAACGACTAAGACGTACATCTCTGTAGTAGAGACATTTTTGTAGATATTTGTAGGTACTTCCTCTGCAAATTTTACAAGACGGATATTCGTTGCAGGAAACAGATGCTGATCCATATCCTTACGAGTGTGGAATAGTACATATCCTATAGATTGAAGATTTTCTACAATTTCTATACCGTCTCTTGTATATTTGATACCAATAGCAATCTTCCCAGCAGGAAGGAACTTGGGACTTTTCATTTCATAATTTTCCATCATTACCATCAATACTCCTGATTTCTTTGATTGCTGTGGTAATTGTTCCAATGTGCCTACATTAGGAATATTTTCTATCTGTAATTCCGTAGTAAGTTCGAATGCTTCACTCACATAAAAATGGGTTTGTACGTTTTGTAGTGCAGATTCATTTTCTGCAATTTCATCTTTTATAACAGCATCCCTAACCTTTAGCCGTTTCCAAAGCCCCTTGCTTTCTTCATCATCTTTCATCAAAGCAAGAACCAAGTAGTTCTTATTCGACATAGAACGATAAAGCTTTCCGTTTAGCTGACTGAAGTTTTCTTTCAGGAACTGATAGCAATCCATTCCTTTACGTGGCTGGATGATACGAAAAGTATACAATTGGTTGAGTGTGCCTTGAATCTTATTCCTGAATTCATTGCGGACATACTCTCTCCATGCCGCTTGCGCACTCTTATTGTTGCGACCATACAACGATACGATGTACAAAAAGTTAACATCATAGTGGCACAACAGCAGCGTGTCCCTGTCAAACAGACGATTTTCAAATTGGCGGTTCAACTGTACTCCACCATCCTGCGCTTTCAACTCCTTATCATCAAAGGACAGAAATTTGCCTCCACCAGTCTTTTTGTTAGGAATCCGGGCACTGATAAAGAAATTGGGGATAGGATTATATCCTTCAGTCAATGCATCCCTTAACTGAGGATGCGCTCCGTTACCGTCACCGTCCAAAAACAGATTCATATTCCACTGAATGACATTTCTGGCGTATGTGTATTGCTTGTATATCGATTTGTCGCCAAGTTGTGTTCTGTCATTCTTGGAACGTTTGTAATACTTGCTGTCTCCAATGTAATAAGTGAGTTCGGAAGTCAAATCAGACTGCTCGATAAGTCCTTGCCCGACAAACATGTGGTCAACCAGCTTGCCGTCTCTTTGTTCCGTCAGTTCTTTTGGCAGATTTTGCTTGTCATTACCACTTACCAGAGTGTCAATCATGACTTCAAAAATGTGCTCGAAATCTTTTGCCAGCAAATAGTCCTCCGACTGCCTGTTCATCGCAATCCTATACTCCCTGTCAAAGAAAGCGTAACACAAATCCCATATCCGAAGAGCCTTGTCCGAGAAATATTTGTACTTGATTTGTTTCAGTCTTCGGCATCCCAGATTCCTGCCTATATAGGACTTCTTCAACTTCTCGCAGCTGATAAGAGGATACTGGATATTGATTTCAAAAGAGAAACCATGTGTCTCTCGAATGTAATTCAAAATGGAGAAATATATGACAAGCAGCTCTTCGTCAAAGTTCACCATTTTCTTCCTGTTTACCGGCTCGATGTAAACAGGGCTTCCATTTTGTATGATGGCTTGTGCTGAAGCTATGGTCTTGTTCCAGTCGATTTTGTTATAACCGGAATGAACGTTCTTGGCCACGAAAGTAAAATAGTCCTGATTGTTTCTGTTGAAATCTCTCAGTGCTATTATTACATCAAGTAAGGTATTGTGTTTCTGTTTTCGCCCTCTGCTTTCGGACTGATATTCCTTGCTTTCAAGTATATTGTCGTTGTGGGTCTGCTTATACACACTGATTGTCCGATATATCCAAATCGAAAGAGTGGACAGGAATTCCTTGTATTCCTTACAACCTTCTTCCGTAAACTTGGCTTTTACCGTATCGGACTCAAAATCTATTATTTCCTGTGGCGAAGCACCGAATATCGTATCATCCCCACTTTCCTCGTTTATCTCACCTGTCAATACTACTTTGGGCAAGAAGAATACAACATCTTTTACTGTCTTACTATAACAATACCCGACATACCCGAAAGAATATTTGTCCTCCTTTACAGGAACTGACACAACATCTTTGAGTATGTCTCTGACCGTCAGATTATTCTTGACAATATCGTTCAGACTATATGGGTATCCTTCAATGAACAGCAGCATAACCTAAACACGCTTAATTGTAATACCCCAATCAACTGCATTTACACATTCTATAAATGGAGTTATATTATCATGAATTCCATCTCCCCAACCTTTCCACAAGTATACCTTTTGCCCTTTAAAATCAATTTGCTCGAATCTATTTTCATTCTTGGTTTTATCGCCCTTGGATTGTTTAATATAACTCTGATAACCTACTTCATTCTCAATCAAATGTTTCGGCTTCTTACATTTTAAGTTTTGCCAATTTGAAATAATTTCTTCTACAGAGGAATCTGGATAAAGCCTAATATATTCTTTGAATAGCTCTGAGGCAAGATTGGTTTTTTGAAATCGCTCACCGTCATTAATAGAATATCGAATAGAGGATGTATCATTGTCGTCACCGTCAAATATGTCATTATCATCTTCATCACTTTCTACATGTTCACCGTTAATCGGCGTCAAATTTAGCTTGTTCATCATCGAAACAACGAGTTGCTTGCCATCGTCATCATACAATTTTGAGAAAGAGAAATCTGTATCTGTAGGGAATATATCGGCATCGCCATCTTTGCAGACATCATTCCACAAATAGAACAATATCTTGTTTCTAAACAGGTTGTAGGATATGACCTTTGCCGGCGGATTGACAAAATAATCCCCCAACATCTTATCTTCAGAACTAGTATCTTTTAAGATATGTGTATTGACTTCTTTTTGGAAATCGCACCATCTATATTTCACCCCATCAATATCAATAACCCAATCTGTATTCTTATACTTAATCGGCTCATACTCCCAGTCCCAACGTCTCTTGAATGCGCTGTCTATCGGGAATAGAGATTGATCGGAAGTGTTCATGGTAGCATAGATATACAGATTTGACGGCAGACAAAGTTCTCCGTCTTTTATTCCAGGATTATCTTCGCCAAGCTTCTCTTCCAAAAAAGATTTCAAATCAGCATCAGCCTTGATTGTATATTCTGACTTGCCATTTTCATCCCTATCAAGCAATTGGAACAAATCCCCGAAAATCTGCGCACAATTCCCCCTATTGATTTCCTCAATAATCAGGTACACCTTATCCTCGGTCTGATAAGCACGCATATATGCATTCAGAAAAGCCTGAGGGATAAATTTGTAAGTGATAACATCTTCGTTCAAATCCTCACCGTCATTCAATCGTACAGTAAGGCCTCCGTTCAAGCCATACAAAGGTCGCTTCCCCTTAGTCGGCTTGTATGCTCCAACAAAAGTTGAATAATCACTGTCTGGATGAAAGGTTGTTCTAAAGATGTTTGCCTTCGGCACTTTCTTATCCACCGGACAATCCTCATATTCACCAAGTGCTTCCTTAATTTTATGCGACTTACCGGTTCCTGGTGCGCCATAATATATTATTTGACGAGACTTTGGTATATCTGATTCTTCATTTTTTACTTCATCTGATTTCTCGGATATAAATAAGATCTGATCATTAGCCGCTATTGAAAAGAAATTACTAAAGATTATATCCTTCGGCAAATAGTACAATATGTATTTTGTAGAGTTTTTCTTCTTGATAGCAAAATAGTCATCAAGATTTTTGTCACTTTCCAAATGGAGAGTATCAAGAAAGAAATCTTTCAAATCCTTAGTTCCATCACTATTTTGATATATTTTATAATCGCCTCGCGATGGACTCAACTTAAATTCGACATGAATATCTTCCTTCAAATTAGGGTTTAAAACAGAATGGCATTCAAAATCTACAATATGCTCACTACCTGTGAAGTTGAAAAATTTATCTACTACACCTTTATTAAATTCGATCTGTTTCCCTTTTGAAGGATTCAAATCATTTGAACGAAATTTTGAAATGTAAATCATAGCTCTATGTATTTACCCCATTGTTCCGCAACAGCTTCTGCAAAACCCGGGAATGTTTTACTTCTTAATCGTCTTCTTTCTTCTGTTGAAATCTTAGTGTTAAAGGAGTCAGAATACCATTTGGGCAATGACCGACCACTAGAAAGAACCACACGAGGACCTTCATCTACCATATTAGTAGGCTGTAATAACGGTAAATTGTGTAACCACAGACAAGTTTTTTTCGAAGCTGAATCTCCGAACCAGAATGGCTGAACAATTTGGTCTGGTTTTCGATACTCAGAGTTCATACACCCTACAGGGTTTTCTATAGCCCAATGCTTTATATTGGTCTTTGTAAACTCCATAAAAAACTCTATTGCTTCCTTTTTCAACTGCCTTCTTCCTATATGATGTGGATGTTCTCTTCTTTCTTCTATTGGTAAGTGAGAATCTTCCGGATGATACAACCATCTTGCTCCACTTACAGAAAGATACGTACATGGAGGATGGGCAATCATTAAATCCCACATTTCACCTTTAGGTAAAAAATATGTTTCTCCATTCTCCAATGTACCACCACATTCTGGTATAACTTTAAGAACATCCTGTTTAAAGTGCCATTCAGGATGCCCTCCACTACATTCGAGTATATCACAACTATACGCATTGTGCCCCCTATCTCTAAACGCCTTGCATATAGCCTGACTTTCTTCGCACGCTATTAATATATTTGCCATTTCAATCCAATGTTAAATATAATGATTGAGCTATAGCCTTTGCAAAATTGACAGGTACTGCATTCCCAATCATTTTATAACAATAGGCTCTATTCCCAACAAATTGATAATCCTTCGGAAACGTCATTAACAATGCCGCTTCACGTACCGTTATACTTCTTGCCTGATTTATGTCTGGATGAATAAACATAAAGCCGTCTTTTTGAAGATGGGCAACAACTGTAGGTGCTGGTTTATCCCATTCCAGATTACGATATTTACGGTATAATGTATCTTTCCCTGTAATCTGCTTATAAAAGTCAATAGCTTCCTGTTGAGTGCAATAGTTCATTTTATTTCCTATCCATGTTTTAAACACTTCAATGTCTCTCGCACTACAATGTCTAGGAGTATGATATACATCTTTTCCATTGCATTGATGTGATACATATCGTCCTTTGTTTTTAACAACTTGATCCAATGGATAAAGTGGCGGCAGGGCACCTATGGCATCTCTTACCGTTTTATGGGTGCCTGATACACACTGAGACAGATTCGCATAAAAATTATCTATAGAGAACCCTTCATCTTGCTTAATTCCAATTAATATGACTCTTTCTCGATGTTGTGGAACATCGTAATTATAAGCATCAAACACAGCGTTTTTGAAGTCATCGGGATGCAATGTCACATAACCTATATTTTTGAAAGCCTGATATATTCGCTGCACAACAGGTATACCACCAGGCTTTGCACTCAACATTCCTGTTACATTTTCAAAAATGAATGCTTTGGGACGAAAATAATCAACCACCTTGACAAAACTTTCAAACAAATAATTTCTATAATCATCGTTCATTGAGTTTTTATCTGTGGCTCTGCCATGAATAGAATAAGCCTGGCAAGGTGGGCCTCCGATAATGAAATCAACAGCCTCGCTACCTATAATCGTCTTTAAGCCACTCAGCACTTGCCCCGAATTATCTTTACCATATTTACACAAAGATTCTTCTGACCATTGTCCATTTATCAATTCATCTGTCTTCTGTATATCAAATAAAACCACTTTCTTATTTGCTTCTTCCTCCGTTTCACCCCATTTTTGGATTAAGCGTTTTCTTAATGTTTGAACCATAGGAAGTTCCCATTCAATATGGGCAAGACTTCGAAAATGTCCAGATGACATGAAACCCTCTGAAAGGCCTCCACACCCTGAAAATAAATCTATAAATGTATATTTTTTTTGTCCACTCATTCTACTTCATAATTAAAATCGGCCTCTATAAGGTCTTTTATATCCACTTTTAGCAGTTGGGCAATTTCTACAAACTGAGCCATTGATGGTTGTACTTTATTAGTCTTCCATCGTGACACTGTCATATCGGTAACGCCCATCTGTTCTGCCAGCCAACGATTGGTTATTTCTTTTTCCGCTAGAACTACACGCAATCGGTTTGAGCATTCTATTTTCGCCATATTGCTTCGTGTTATATTTTCAAGTACAAAGTTAAACATAAAAAGATAATATTCAAAATAACATGATAAGAATATCATATAATATCTTACATAAAAGCATTATGCCGCATAAACACAATGTCTATTCCACATAATTTGATTTCATTGTATAGATTATTACTTTTATTCGTCATCTTCATCGAGAAAAGTCCAGTCTTTAGTGGCATATTCCTTTTCAAACACCTCCAAGTCTTCCTTGATGCGTTCACGGAAGCTCTCTTCGCTATCATCACCACTCATCATCCAATCTACACGAGTAGCATATATCTCTGCTATACGAATTTGCCGATATGCCTCCTTCATCGCACCAATCGTCTCATTCGATAGTTCCAATACATCAGCATTATACGGATAATGGTCATAATAACAATGATGGATTGAGTACAATACCGGAATCTGTTCGTCATCAGGAACATCTGACATATATCGCTTTGTTGATTGGAATATTACCCCATCATCAAAGAATCGTCGGTCTGCATATTTTTGTTCTACCTTGACAATGGTTTTATCTCTCAGAAGAAAAGATTCCGCATCATCATAACATCCAAAATCCATATAAGTTCTATAACTATGGTATGAGCCAAAGCAATCTTTCTCGTAAATAGTCCAATAGTCCTCTTGAATTTTCTCAGGTTTAGGTTTCAATGCCCTCGCAATATCGCGCTCAATAGTATCTGCTATCTCGTGCATTGCGTATGTGCTCCTATCAAAATATCCGCCACTCATAGTTCTTTAATTTAGTCAATTCATTTCATCAACTCAACAATATTTTCCGGAAACATCGCATTCCCGACATCATCTTTCGGTGCATTCTTAAGAAATAAGACAGGGAGAATCTTGTAATTCTTGGCAAATGGCAGCAGGTTGGCTTTACGGAGAAGCTCGGCTGTAAGTTGTTTGCCATTTTCATGATTTGTCCATTTGCACTCGCCAACTAACAAATATTTTTTATCAAGCGACTCGGCCATCACATCAATCTCTATTTGTTCCGGCTTCTTATCCTCATTGAGAACCGGTCCCCACCAGCGCTTTGCCTTACCGTAAACAATTCCATTGACCATATTTCCCGTTACAGCGTCCCTGCATAGTTTTTCCCAATGCATACTCACATACTCCGGGAAATGGGCTGCCAAAGCCTGTTCTAATGGCAAACGACGACCAAGCTCGATGAACGAACGGTTTGGTACAACAAACTGATAATAGAATGCCATAAATGGGTCTGCAATCTTATATAGGCTCTTTTTCGCATTCTTTTCGTCAATTCCGAACGGAACATCTTTCTCTAAAAATCCGAGGTCAATAAGTTTCTTCAACGGACGTGACAGATTAGTTGCAGGCTCATTACATCTGGCAGCAATCTCAGAAAGACGATTTGCACCGGAGCCGATATAGGACATGATTGTAGAAGTCTTGACAATATCCTTCACATCATCCTGAAACAGTTTTATCGGTTCCTCGTAAAGAGTCCCATTTATCGAAAGGATATTGTGCCACAAGGCATCGGAAAGTGAGTTTCTGTTTTCTCTTAGTTCCCAATAACGAGGTACACCGCCCCATACAGCATACTCTTCAACGGAACTCACAGCGTCAAGGTCCAAAGCCTCCTGAATATACGGCAAACGTATCGGCGTAAGCCTCATTATCTCATCAGCACGGCCATAGAGAGGTGCAGTAGAATCAAGAAACAGTCCATACATCATATTTTGCGATGAACCGCAAAGTACAAGATTATACTTCAACTGCTTCTCATCAACAAGTTTCTGCAACACTGACGGCAGTTCCGGGGATTGCTCCACAAGATATGGAAATTCATCCAAGCATAACGTGAAACGCTTGTCTGTGCGATAATTGACCGCACGAAACAGAGACTCCCAATCCGGATAAGTCAGCTTATCAAAATCAGGAAATACTTGCGCTACCACCTTTGCAAGCAAAGTTCTTTGATGTTGCCCTTCGGAACGGTCGGCAAGGAAATATACATCACCGTCCGACAACACCCTTTTGATAAGTGTTGACTTGCCCAACCGTCTGCGACCGTACACTACGACCAACGAGGACTTCTCTCTTGAAAGAGCATCCCTCAGCCGTGCTGTTTCTTCTATTCTATCAACGAAGTTCATTTTACGATTTATTATGCTATGCAAACATAATGTTTTTACAGCATAACACAAAATTTTGAGCCAAGTATTTTCTGCACGGCAAAAGAATTTAATGTAAAATGGTGTGTGATTGGGATTTATTTACTAATTTTGCACCGCTTTTGAGACAATATAAACATTAACGATGCAAAGAAACAGAATGAACATATTACCAACAACCGTAATTCTGAGCAACAAACGCACTGAATCCGTGTCGAGTGTTCATGTTTCACGCATTGAACCTCGTAGAGTAAATACTTTCCAGCGAACATAGCAAGTACTTTATTGTACTTTGAGAGAATAGAAACTGAATAGTTGGAGAGTCCTTACCAAACTTTCCAACTTTTTTTGTTATGCCCATTTGTGACAGTTGCCTTTGTGATGCTCCTCTGCCATTTCCGTCTTATGGGCTGTTAGTAACCAGATTATTAACGTGCAGTGATGTACATAAATTTAAAAGAAATGAACCTTTTGACTAAGCCGAATCCAATGAAATTTGTTTCAATTGGTGAGGCGGAAAAAAGCTGTGCGAAAGCAAACTACAAATTTGACGGCAGTAAGGTGTTCTTTACATCTGACACCCATTTTTATCATGGGAATATCATTCGTTTCTGTAACAGACCGTTCAAGGATGTGGAAATGATGAATGAAACTATAATTTCCAATTGGAACAACGTAGTCGGGCAAGATGATATCGTGTTTCACTTGGGTGATTTCTGTCTTGGCGGTTCGGCCGAATGGAGTAAAATCCTTGACAGGTTGAACGGAAAGATATATCTGATTATGGGCAACCATGATTTGAAGAATATACGCCAAGGTTACATTGACAGATTTGAGCATGTAGCAATGCAGATGCACATAGAAATCGGCAAGCAGAGGATATATCTGAATCATTATCCCTTTTTATGCTTTGATGGTGGATACAAGGATGTGTGGCAACCGTTCGGGCATGTTCACACAAGGGAGAACAATACCGGAATTGACGCTGCCAGGCTTAAGTATCTCTATCCGACACAATACGATGTCGGAGTTGATAACAACACCTTTACCCCTGTTTCATTTGAACAGGTTAAAAGAATTATTACCAAACAAATAGAAAAAGGAGGACAGTGATATGAAGATACAATACATGAGCGACCTGCATTTGGAGTTCAGCGATAACAGCAGGTGGATGAAACATAATGAATTGCCTGTAACGGGTGATGTACTGGTGCTTGCCGGAGATATATTCTATTTGAAAAACAAAGTTGCACCTTTGGCTAATTTCTGGAAATGGGCATCTGAGAATTATCGTCAGGTGTTCATCGTGCCCGGAAACCACGAGTATTACAATTATTGTGATGTGATGGACAAGGGATTGCAATGGAATTGGATGTTCAAGAAGAATGTAGGATATTATCAGAATAAGGTAGTGCGGATTGATGATACCGACTTTATCATGAGCACTTTGTGGTCTCGAATATCTCCATCTGACGAATATTTTGTATGGAAAGGCATGAACGACTTTCGGCAGATAATGTATAATGGCAAATTGCTCCAGACAGAGGAATTCAATAAGATGCACAGTTTCTGTTTGGATTTTATCAAACAAAGTCTGGCAGAAAGCGATGCAGAACACATTGTGGTGGTAACGCATCATCTTCCAACATTGGAGGTAGTCGCTCCTCACCATAAGGGTTCTGTGCTGAATAGTGCATTTGCAACTGAACTGAGTAGGCTTATTGTCGACAGTCGCATTGATGCGTGGATTTATGGTCATTCGCATACCAACATTGATGCTGAGATAAACGGAACAAAGGTCGTTTGCAATCAGTTGGGGTATGTCTTTGAGAACGAACATATTGCCAATGGTTTTGAGCCGGGCAAGTTCCTAGTCTTGTAGCAAATATTGTCTTGGTGATATGCTTTAAGACCTCAATGTATCATATAGTAAACAAAATAGCTCGGTTTTGCATATTATATGATATGTTGTGATAGAGTATTTTCAGTTATTTGAATTTTTCGAATAACTGAAAATACTGATTTTTACCATTACATAATTATCGTAACGCAAACATCGTAATGATCACCCAGCATCCTCATTGCAAAGGGGTTTTCTTTTGGTCAGCATAACTTAACCTTACAGATTAAAACATTTTTCCACCAGAGTTTTCAAATACTCAGTCGTAAGATTTGCCAAACCAATTTGTTCTATACAGGCAAAGTCTGCATTCTTTTTATTTATCACAAATTTCCTTTCTACGCCATCAATGCTTGCCAGCAGATGGTAATTCCCTTTATAAGTTTGCTCAACACGCATATTGCTGATGGTGTGTCCATCGATTTCCATTGCAGCATCTTCGGCTTCGCATTCCCATTCGTCCCATGCTTTCAGGTGGTTGGCGATAGTTGACTCAACTCTGCCTATCCACGACTCCGATACCCCATTTTCAACTGCTATTGTACGGAATTGTTTCAATGAGGAAACGACATCTCTGATGATAGCATCGGGACGACGAATTCCGTTATCACGGGCAAATTCAATAACATCCGAGCGTGTAATGTCATACAGTTTGGCTCGAATATACATGCAATGCTCCTTGTTCGGCAAATAACCGCCCCTGTCAATGATGTAGGTAATATCGTATGCAGGAGCAAGACGCCAGGCACCATCTTCATTCATAATAAATGAAAAGTTCTTGTTATGGTCGTCTGTGTTATTCGACAGAATATTGAAGACCATTCTTCGGAATACTTCCTGACAATCCGCATCAGGCAGACGGAGCTTACGGCAAACAGATATCAATTGCTCATAACTCTCTGCATCGGGATATATGGCTGCCAAAGTCTGTGTATGAATCTTTTTTCCACCATTACGATCAAACCGTCTGGTTAAAAAATGATTGTTTCCATCCACCGAATATAACATTGACGGCATCATATTGATACCTGCCATAGTTGCCAACTTATAATAAGTCATTTCTAATTCTGCCGAACAATATTCGGAGTTACCAAATTTGAGAAGATAATAGTCATATCCTTCCAAAGTTGCAATTTGACCGCTTCGTATCTCTCCTGTTTCTCTGTTTATCGCAATAATCGCTTTCGGCTGACGTCCCCCAGCGGATGTACCTACAGTCAACAAAGATTGCATGGTTATGGACTCCTCCGGCATAATACGGGCATTCTCCCTTTCTACGAAAATGCGTTCTGCCAAATCCGCCAACGACTTGACATCTATCTTTTCTATTCGGCGCTCCCTGTTAGTTTCCGGAATAAATTCCAACGCACCCATTCCTCTTCTGCCTATAAACGAGAGCTTATCCAACGGATTTATCTCTGAATTGGATATTTTTTGCTGCTGCCGCCATAAATCAAACAACTGGTTACCCCAGGCATCAGGCAGTGAGTCTGCGACAAATGCCGGAAGCTTCTGGTAAATCTTGGCTTCTTCACCCCAAACAGGCAACAGCCCTCTGGTACCATCAACAGGTGCAACTAAAGGGGATATATTCAATCCTTTTCTGATAAAATCGGGATTATATGTGAAATAAGAAAGATGTCGGCGTTCATCCCAAGCCAAGCGACCGATTTCTTCATCCCAAAGCATTATTTTTAACGACTTCATCATATCTGTATGTCTTATTTAGAGTGTCTGATTCGTTGCGCTTTTTTCTCATTTTCACGCATAAGATAAGGCGATTCGGGCAATTCCGGCAAAATATCGTCTAAAGAATTAATCTGACCTACCACCTTCAACAAGAGAATAAATGTTGACAATGAAAGGTTGCCTGCCGTACCATTTTCAAACTTGTGTATGGTAGTAAGCCCGACACCTGACAATTCCGACACTTCTTTTTGTGTCAGACTGCATCGCATTCTATATTCCTTAAAACGAGTACCCAACATGCGTACTAGCTCAGGAGTGGAGTATTCAAACAAATCTTTCATATTTATATATCACTATACTGATGATTAAATACTATATATCGCCATTATATGCACTATATTGACATTTACAATACAAAAGTAGTAATATGTTTTGAAATAGCCAACGAATGCGCATAATTATTGGCTTGCCAAAAGAAAAAGATACTCAACTTGACTTTAATGACCGTTATTATATACACGGGCAATAAAGTTAAGTCAAACAGAGGGAAAAGGAAGATTTACCCGACTGATTTTTCTTTTCGCCAGCAATCGGTATAAGTCACTTCGTATTCAATCTTGGAGAAATAATCTGCGGTATAATCACAACATAATAACAGATGAAACACCCTACAACATCTTTCGTAAATATCATTGAAAGACTTACAAATTTGCACCCAAAATCACCTTTTTTATCAAAGTCTTCTCATTTGTTTCCTTGTACCGGAAAAACGCATTATCTTTGCAAAAGTTCAGCGCAGAAAAAGGAGCAAAATCAGACTTTCCTACCATTTAAGTCTCAAACTATTGGTAGTCAATTGGTCTAATATGCTGCATCGGCAAATAAAATACAGAAGAAATCTATTAATTATAATATAAACTTCTCCACATCACATCTAAAACTATTTAAGATTTCCTTTTTTATTATTTCAATAGTTTTTCTAACTTTGTCATTATTGAACCCAAAAGGATAAAGTATGCAAAGCAAAGAATCTGACATAAACGAGATCATGGAACAAATCGTTCAATTCTCAGAAGATAGAGATTGGGATCAGTTCCATAATGGCAAAGATTTAGCTCTTGCTCTTTCTATTGAAGCCTCTGAGCTAAACGAAGCATTTTTATGGAAAAGCGCAGAAGATGTTAAAATAGATAAAATAAAAGAGGAACTAGCAGACATCATTAACTATGCTTTCTTAATTGCTTATAAATATAATTTAGACATTAAAGACATCGTCTTAACTAAACTAAAAAGAAACGCAGAAAAGTATCCTATAGACAAAGCAAAAGGCTGTGCAAAGAAATATAGCGAATTATGATTAGAAATTATCACACAACAATAACAGATTACATTTTTAATAAAAAGACTTTTTCCGAATTGAAAGAATCAACATTCGGAGACAAATGGCCTGTTGTATATATAATTGAAGATAATGGAAAAAGGTTGGCATATATTGGAGAAACAACTAATATATGTAATCGCATAAATCAGCATTGGAATAATCCAAAACGAAAAAAACTTAAAAGCATTCATATTATCCACAATCCTGCTTTTAATAAATCCGTAATTTTAGATCTTGAAGCTTTTCTTATCAAATATATTGCCTCTGATGGTAAATATCAGTTACAAAATGGAAATGGAGGTCAACATTTTCACCATTACTATCAACGAGAGGAATACCAAAAAGAATTCAAGTACATTTGGCAAATTTTAAAAAAACACAATATAGTTACTCAAGATATTAGAATCATTGAAAATAGTGATTTGTTTAAATATTCTCCATATAAGACATTAACAGAAGAACAATATAAGATAACATACCAAATAATCGAAAGATTGAAAACAGACCTATCCAATGGTATTCCCCGAATATCCATTATTGATGGTGGAGCAGGAACAGGAAAGTCCATTTTAGGTATCTTTTTATTAAAACTTTTAGTAGATGCTCAAAATGAGACTAATTGGGCTATAGAGGAAAATAATTTGGAAGAAGACCTTAACTTAATCGCAAATGGGCTCAATTATAATTTAAAAATGGGATATGTTGTCCCTATGCAAAATTTTCGTAAGACATTAAAAAAGGTATTCAAAGGTATTAAAGGATTAAGTCCCAATATGGTTCTTAGTCCCGCAGATGTCGCTAATTCACAAGACAAATATGATATTCTGATTATTGATGAATCTCATAGATTAAGACAACGATATGGTTTAGCTAGCCCCGGAGACTATAAAGCTTTTGATCATAAGAATGAGATTTTAGGATTAGGGAAGAAAGGGACGGAGCTTGATTGGATCTTAAAAAAGAGCAAATATCAATTTTTCTTCTATGATTCAGGACAATCCATCAAACCAACAGATGTTGATCCTGAAAGATTTTTTCTTCTACTTCAAAATAAACATAATTACAAGTATAAACTGACTTCTCAACTTCGTTGTAAAGGAGGAAATGATTATATTCAATATATCCAGAATATTTTAAATTGCAAACAAAAGTCAAAAATTACTTTTAAAGAATATGATCTGAAATTATATGAAGATGTTGACGACATGATATCTGAGATAAAAAAGAAAAATAAGGAAGTCGGACTTTGCAGAAATATAGCAGGATATGCTTGGGATTGGAAAACAAAAGGAAAATCATTAAGCTCAATAATAAAAGAGAATCTATTTGACATAGAGATTAATGGTTATAAATATATATGGAACAGAACAGATACAGATTGGATCAATTCCCCAAACTCAATCAATGAAATTGGCTGTATCCATACAACTCAAGGATTCGATCTTAATTATGCAGGTATTATTCTAGGACCAGAAATTGATTATGATAATGAAAAGAATCGTATTTTTATTTATAAAAAGAGATATAAAGACAACAAGGGAAAAATGGGAATAGAGAATGATTCCATTCTACTTGCTTACATAAAGAACATCTATACAACTATCTTAGAAAGAGGTCTGGAAGGTACATATATTTACGTATGTAATGACTCCTTAAGGAATTATTTAAAACAGTTTTTTCCTGTTATTAAGCATAATACAGAGAAGCTACTATTTACAGAAAAAGTTAAAACAATCGAGATCTGTGAAGATATTATACCAGAAGACCAATTTTCCGAATATCTTCCATTATATACAATTCAAGCAGCATGTGGCTATTTTGGAGAGGGTGATGAAGTAAATAAATTAGGATGGATAAAAGTATCAAATCTGGGAAAATTAGACAAAAATATGTTTGTTGTACAAGCCAAAGGTAATTCAATGGAACCAACAATTCATGATGGAGATTATTGCGTGTTCAGAGCAAACCCTGTTGGTAGTAGACAAGGAAAAATAGTTTTAACCCAGCACATAAACTTCTATGATGGCGATAACGTAGGTAATTATTCTATTAAAACTTATACCAGCCTAAAGAAATATTCTGAAACTGGAGAATGGGAACACGAAAAAATAGTTCTTGAGCCCAAAAACAAGGACTATAAATCTATTTCAATCGATAATGTGGACTGTAATGAATTTAAAGTTATCGGAGAGTTCATTGGAATAATTAAACCCTAAATAGAGAATTATAGTCTCTCCATCTGACATTCAATCCCGTTGATAAAATAGTTGAGCTTTACGAGCGATTGTTAAAGGCCGAGCAAGAAAAGGCGTAAAGGATAAATAAGTATCGATCGCAAATCTCTTTCGCCTGACGAGCAAAACGAGATTAGAAAGAAGTATAACTTCGATAAATACAATAAATAATGAAAAAAGAAATTCTATTCGTCTTGTTAAAAGACTTTGCCGATTGGGAAGGGGCTTATATCGCTCCCAACCTCAATTTAGGTGTTGAACCCGGAAGTGAAAGCAAATATATAGTTAAAACCGTATCTGTCAGGAAAGAGCCGGTTGTATCGATCGGAGGGTTCAAGGTGCTGCCCGACTATGGGATCCATGACATTCCGGCCGATTATGCAGGAATCGTATTAATAGGTGGCATGAGCTGGTTCACTCCGGAAGCCGAAACCATTGTCCCTCTGGTTAAAGAGGCCATAGAGAAGAAGAGGCTGGTGGCCGGAATTTGTAACGCCTCCGTCTTTCTTGGCAGGCACGGTTTCTTGAACCATGTAAATCATACCAGCAACGGATTGGATTACCTCAAACAATTTGCGGGGGTTAATTATACAGGTGAAAATCTTTATATGGATGAACTGGCTGTCAGAGCCGGAAACATTGTAACCGCCAACGGATTTGCCACTCTGGAGTTCTGTCGTGAAATACTCTATGCGCTGGAGGCAGACTCTTCCCAAAAGATAGAGAGAAGCTATCGAATGAACAAAACAGGTGTTTGGGAAGATCCAGAAGTGGGATAAATCACTTATCTAATGGTGGTAGATAATAAAACATCTACCACCAACAACTTACATCTACCACCATTTACTACTTTTCGACCACTAAATACAACCGTCCCCTACTCGCTAACTGCGTCTTAAGCCCTATCTTTTTCAAGAAGCGACCAAAGACGGAGACATTGCTCATCGGAAGTTTTACGCCGCTCTTTTTTTGCAGCGATAGGTAGATCTCTCCGGCAGAGATCTTCAAACCTTCCTCCTTATGCGAAGCGGGACGATAATATTGAAAAAACAGATCCTCGAACAAAGGACGTTGTTGAAACGCCTCGTTCGCTTGCATCTGCGAGACCTCTTCCTCATGCGTCAGCCAATAACGCTCGTTATTCTTCAAGGCGGCAACCGCTTGCGCATAGAGCTGAAGATAATCGATAGGCTGGGCATTGTCTATCATCCCTTTCACCTCGATACAAATGAAACGGCGGCTGCCGGAAGGATCGCCCAGCAAATCCGTATGGTTGCTCGTAGCGATAAAGGAAGCGTAACGTTTCACCGATTCCACCTGCGTAGCATGAGGTTTGCGCACATTTACGACCGGCTTCTGCAACAGATGCTTCAAGAAGCCTTGATGCCTCGCGCTCACTTGGTCGAACTCATCAATATTGATCAATCCGAAACGAGTAAGATACAGCTCGGCATCCCGCTTCTTGCTGAAATCGATGCTGTCCGTGTAATACTTATTCAAGTCCGATGGCAACAGGTTGAAGCAGAACGTGGACTTCCCGCACCCCTGCCCGCCCACCAAGAGCGGGGAAAGGCTGTTGCCATGCTGTTTATCACGCCCCTGCCAATGCGCTACCATCGACAGGAACCAAGTGTAAAACAACTGTTCCCATCGCACATTATCGCAAGGGATGCGTGCGGCCAGCGGACGGATGCGATCCTTGCCGTCCCACACGGGCAAGCGGGTCAAATAGTCCTCGATAGGCGCATAGTCCGGGATGCGATCTGAAAAGACAAAACGCCGTACATCCCTGTCCCATAGCTGCAATCCTTCTTTCTGGGCATTCAAGGCGATACTGTTCAGCACACGATCCGTCACGGGACGATAGTCAAAACAGAAGGTGTTTTTCTCCCGATACTCCGGTCCGCCGGCCATCAGATTATACCGGAAATCGTAACGGCGGTTCATAAACTCCTCCATTTTCAAGCTCTGTAGTTGCTCCGGCTTGTAAAGGGACGTACAACCAAAGTCCGAATCGGAGGCTAACCGATACGACTGCCTCAAGGTCTCCCGGATCTCCACTTCCGAGATCAGATTCCCCAAATAGAGCATCGTCCACTTCACACAATCCTCCTCTTCTACCCCAGCCGCGAAACAAAGTCTTCCTAGAGTGACCAACAAAGGTTTGAAATCCACCTTTATGCTCAAACTTCCATGTTCCTCCAAAGCCCGCTGCAAAGCGAATTCATATTGGATGGCAACGTAACGGTATTGGTCATAAAGCGTCTGCCCGGCACTCTCTACCGGTACCGGCACCCGTTTTTCGAACCGTTCCTGGTAGGCGCTTTCGTCGGGCATAGCCACAGGCTGCTCCAGAAGAATGGAAAGAACGTCCGGATTGTAATACACATCGGCATCATAACTGAGGCGGCAGCCCATTTCCAGCACCGGACGTTTCAGCTCGATGGGATAAGAAAGGCGAGGCTCATACGTCTTGAGCGCATGTCGGTAAGCGTGCGCATGAAAAACCTCGGCATCCGTACGCGAACGGGGAAGCGACCCGTCGGGATAGGTATAAGCCACCACGAACTTCACGCTCCGTCCGCTAGAGCCGATCATAGCGAACAGTGTCTGCGGATATTCCACTATTTTTTGTTTCAAGGACAAAGCCTCTTCTATGCTCTTCAATCGATTGATCTCCAGCAAAATCCAGCCATTATACTCCTTCAATTCCCCTTTTCGAAAAGTTCCGGCAAAGAGCAACTGAGGTAATTTCCGGGTAAACGGATACCGTTTGTCGGGATAAGCCCGCCTTAATTTCTCTCGAAAGAGCGCAAGCTTATCCCTCGTCCGCTCATCCTTTACCCATGCCACGATCTCCTCCATACGCATCGCCCGTTGCGCGACGGTATGTCGATAGGCTGTTTGCTTGGTTATTTTCATGTCTAATATATTATTTAAGAAGTTGAATGTCTTATGCTTACAGTTTTTCCTATAGAAAAACTAAAGTTTTCCCCTAATAAAACTTTTGTTTCCTCTAGGAGAAACTTTTGTTTTCCCTAAGAGAAACTCTTTGTTCTCCTAAGGGAAACTCTTATCAGCTCTTATCCCTTCGTCCATCGGTAGCCACTCTGCCAAGCATCAAAGACTGGTTCATCCTCTACTCCGTACGCCCGAAAGACCTGACGGATATACTGTTGGTCTTCGGGCGAGAAGGTTCTTTCCTTGCGCTTAAACTGATAAAACTTATTCTTACCGTATGTCATCAACAGACGTTGCTTAATGCGTTTCGCCTCCAGATAAGGTATCTGGTCTAATAGGTGATCCATGCCGACAGCGTATTGCACGGGGGTATCCGCCATGAAAGCCGCACACTTTCCGGTAGGACTGGTACGTGCGGGATTCACGATGCTCACCGCCCAAAGCGTATCGGGAATAAAACGGATGATTTGATGCCGCAAGCAGCGGTTGGCGTTCTTACAATTTTCATTAAAACAATGTACAAAGCCTGTCGGCACCATAGCGTAATCGAGTTTTTCTATCATATCTTTTAGATTTTCAGTATTCTCCAAATATAACACTTTTTTCCTTCACACGAAAAGAAAATTGTATGAAAATCAATAATAAATGGTAGATATTGAATAATAATTGTAGATGTTTGGAGATCTACAACCAACAGATAATACTCTCATTTACAAAAAGTATATAATAGAGTGGTAGATATTGTAGATATTTTTATAAATTCAATGTTACAGGAAACTCATAATACGTAAAAGACCGAGCCAATACAACTTCTTCATCTTTTCACTATCACATAGCAGGATATTTTATATCTTTATTGCCTGTTTATAATCATGATGGATACATATGGACATAGATTTCGAATCATACATCCGTGGTAGTGAGCCCGACAAAAAAGAAAAGGCTTCAGCTTGGAAAACAGCCATTGGTTTACAAGCTGTAGATGGCTTGCAAACATCCGATTATTTAAAAGATACAGCTATAAAGCATTTGCGTAGCATCGGTTTTGACGTGAACAATGATCTGTTTGCCGACAACTCTTGGTACTTTCGCAATGCGCTGGTTCGTGCGAATTATAGAAATGTGCGAAAAGACGTTGAACCGGATATGAGTTTCTTGATCGCATTTTTCAGAAACTTAATGATGGGAGAAAATCATGACCCCACAACAGCCAACCGAACAAGTCGACCGAACAAGTACCGAACAAGCTAACCGAACAGTTCAGCGCACCGCTTTTAGCTATCGTAAAGGCTATCGGGACAGAACAATGTTCATTGAAAGTAAAAAGTGATTACAAACAATTTGCATAGATAAACGAAGAATGAAAACATCCATCAATTACCTTCCCGAACAGAAACGGGATGACCTCAGAAGAATTGTAGAGTGCGTACTGGAAGTACTTCCCGATTGCGAGATGATCATTCTCTACGGAAGTTATGCCCGGAATACATACGTTGACTACGACCAACGCATCGAATACGGTATCCGCACCTGTTTTATGAGCGATTATGATATTTTGGTAGTTACCAGTACCCGTTTCCAAAGATATATTATCAATCACATCTTGAGCAAGGCCACCGATAATTACTACAAAGGGAAGAACAGATACGCATCCACCACCGTACAATTTATAGACGAAAGCATCGACGACTTGAATAAAGCCATCGATAAAAACCGATATTTCTATACCGATATCAAGCGAGAAGGTATCATGCTTTACAACAGCGGCCGTTATAAGTTGGCCCGCCGTCGTAAACTGAACTATCGGGAGATAAAAGAGTTGGCGGAGGAGTATTACAACGACAGGTTTGAACGTGCGAATGATTTTTTACGAAATGCAATGTATGACAAAAACGACGAGAGATATAAAATATGTTCTTTTCATTTGCATCAAGCTTGTGAGAATTATTACAACAGCATAATCTTGACTTTTACATTGTATAGTCCCAAAGAGCATAGCCTAATAACGTTATCCGGCAGAGCCAAAACGCATTCCCTAGAGTCATCCGAAGCCTTTCCCCGGGATACGGAAGAAGAAAAACGACTTTTCGATTTGCTGCAGGACGCATACGTTCAAGCTCGTTATAATTTACACTTCCGCGTCACTAAAGAAGATATCGAGGCGCTTATACCCAAAGTAGAACGGCTCCGGGATATCACGCAACAATGTTGCGAGGAGAGAATCAAGGTGTATGCGGCAAAACAAAGACAGGTTTGATGAGATTCCCCTCAATCGCCACCTTTATAACCCCATCCAACCTGTTTTCGAAGATACGGTAAGCCTCCTCAATCTCGCTCAATGGAAACTTATGGGTAATAAGAGGCGTCGTGTCTATCTTACCTTCTTCTATTAGGTTAAGAATCTCGGCGCAATCGCAGCCATCCACCCCACCAGTCTTGAAAGTCAAGTTCTTGCCATACATGTCTGGCAAAGGAAGAAGCGGAGGTTTATCATAGAGGGCTACGATGATGACAATGGCGTTCGGACGGGCACAATCCCATGCCAAGCGGAAGGTATCCTCACTCCCCGCGACCTCCAATACGACATCCGCACCGCCATGATCGCTGTTACGAAGAACAAATTCCTTACAGTTTTCGGGATCTGCCACCAAGACTTCGGGATAACGCTGGCGAACGAACCGGGCCCTTTCCGGAGACTTCTCGCAAACAATAATACGTCGTGGCTTCTTCAACAACACGCACAACAAAGTACAGATCCCCGTAGGACCGGCGCCAATGATAAGAACCGTATCATCCTCTGTAATCTCCGAGATACGAGCGGCCCAAAAACCTGTCGCTAACACATCACCGACCAGCAAAGCCTGCTCATCACTGACCGTATCTGGGATATGATTCAAGCCTCGATCCGCATAAGGAACCCGGACATACTCCGCCTGCCCCCCATCGATACGACAGCCCAACGCCCAACCGCCATTGGGATCGGTACAATTATTGACATATCCACGCCGGCAGAAGAAACACTCTCCGCAAAAGGTCTCGACATTCACGGTCACCCTGTCACCCGGCTTGACTGCAGTAACATCGGCACCCACCTTTTCCACCACACCAACCATCTCATGCCCAACGGTTATTCCGGATACCGCACGTGGTACGCTACCGTGTTTAATATGAAGATCGCTAGAACAAATGCTACCCAAAGTCACTCGTACGATAGCGTCCCGTGAATCCTTTATTTCCGGTATCGGTTTCTCTCGCAATTCAAATTTCCCTTGTTCAATATAAGTGTACGCAAGCATGATACTTCCTTCTTTTTGTTAATCGCCTTACAAAGATAAGGATCGTATCGCCAAAAATATCAGATATATCAGTAATTTGGGTACAAACTGTTTCATTTTTCTCTCCTATCTTTATCGCCATAAATACATAGCATTCTCGTAATGAATATAAAAACAACAAAAATTCAAGAAGTATGAAACGAATCGTATTATTCATGGTCATGGTCTCAATGGTATGTATCGCCTCTTATGCGCAAAAGGCTGCCGAAGGGACAAAAGTTTTAGTGGCTTACTTCTCGGCAACGGGAAATACTGAAAAAGCGGCCCAACAAGTCGCGTCTATTGTCAGTGGTGATCTTCACAAGATCCAACCTGAGAAAAGCTATACCTCCGCCGATCTGAACTGGCGGGATAAATCCTCACGCAGCAGCGTAGAGATGGACGATCCTACATCACGACCGGCCATTATCGATGATTTGAAGAACCTAGCGGAGTATGACACCGTTTACCTAGGATTTCCCATCTGGTGGAATCAAGCCCCAAGACTCATCAACACCTTTTTGGAAAAATACGATCTCTCGGGTAAAACCGTTATCCCATTCGCCACATCAGGCAGCAGCAATATCTCGAACGCAGAGAGTGAATTGCGGAAAGCCTATCCGGATGTGAACTGGCAAAAAGGGAAGTTGATGAACGGAGCGACAGAAGAAGATATCAAGAATTGGACTAAAAAATAAATGATTATGAGAAAGAATTTTGGTGCGAAGCCTTTGAGCTATCCGCAACCCGTATTTATTATCGCCACGTATGGAGAAGATGGAACTCCCGATGCGATGAACGCCGCTTGGGGCGGTATCAGTGAGATGAATGAGATCAGCATGTGTCTTAGCGCCGGTCACAAGACAGTTAAGAATATCCTGAAGCGTAGAGCTTTCACGGTAAGCATGGCAGATGCCGATCATGTCGTAGCTTGTGATTATGTAGGTATCGTGTCAGGCAATAAAGTTACCGACAAGTTTGCCAAAGCAGGATTTCACGCTACAAAATCAGACTTCGTAGATGCTCCGTTGATCGACGAATTGGCCGTGGCTATCGAATGTAAATTGAAAGATTACGATCCAGATACTTGCATACTCCGTGGCGAGATCGTAAATGTCAGTGTTGACGAGCGTGTACTTGATGAGAACGGCAAGGTGAATGTAGCTAAAGCCGCTCCCATCATCTTTGATCCATTCAACAACGACTATTTGAGAGTGGGCGAAAAGGTAGGAAATGCCTTTTCCGATGGAAAACAATTGAAATAAATGACAGGGTAATAGCAATTAGTATTGATAGTAGCCTAGATTACTATCAATACTAATTTTGGAAACTATGTAATCAAATTCTGTTATAAACCAATTTAGAGATATCATATCCTCGTTTCATTATCTTGCCGAGCAAATCTTCCATAACCGCTTCCGGCAAGGATTTATCACGACTCAAAATCCAGAGATACTTGTCAGAACTGCTTCCTACCACAACATACTGATAATGTTCGTCGAGTTCGAAGATATAATAATCTGAATAGAACCATAAAAAGAAAGCGACTTTCAATTTACCCGGGCTATTTTCTGGTTCTGGCTGTTTCGCCCGGCCTACTGCTTTTTTATGGATTCCATCTTTAAACCCCTCGTTTTCCACACGGATTCTTCCATCCGATCGCAATGTATAAGTAGCCGTAACATCCGTCATACCTTTCTCGAAATGATTCTCGTAACGGGCGATCTCATACCACCGTCCCATATACCGGCGGACATCCAGTGCCTGCACGGTACGATGATCTGTTATATTCATAAGCTTTTCTATTGTCGGATAATCATATGTAAAACCAGACTCCAATAATTTCGTAGGATGAACCGTTTGCCCCTCCGTTACAAACGAGGCTCCTTCACCGAACATCAGTCGGAAAATGAATGTAGGCAAAGGCATAACCCAACGGGTTCCATCCGCTCTCGCCAGCGCATATGCCAGTTGCTTTTGGGTGATACATTGCGGAGAGACAAGATTGACCACTCCTCTCAACGTACTATTTTGTATCATAAAATCAAAAGAGCGGCACAAATCATGCACGCTGATCCACGGAAAACTCTGTTGGCCATCGCCTATCACCACACCTATCCGGGAGAGACGTTGCAATTGAAGCATCTGTCTCAATGCCCCGCCATCCTCCGAGAGTACGACCCCGAACCGGGCAATCACAAGCCGCACATCCGGCAAACACGCCCGCGCTTCCTTTTCCCATGCGCCACATAACCGGGCCAAGAAATCCTCACCTTGCCGATTGTTATATTCGTCATATTCTCCGGATGTGGGATAATAGCCTACGGCAGAAGTTGATATAAACAACTTTGGGAGAATATCCCGGGTATTTATGGCATTTACCAACTGATGGGTTGTCCGGATTCTACTATCATATAATTCTTGCTTATACGCTTTTGTCCAGCGCTTATTAATGGAAGCACCCGCCAGATTAATTACCACATCACACGATTCCACACGATGGCATAGCTCATCGAAATTCTCCTCCTTGAACAGGTTCCTTCCTAAAGGAACCACCTCATCACCCTTTTCCGTGAAAAAAAGAGTAAGATGCTGTCCTATGTATCCACTCGCACCGCTAATCGCTATTTTCATGATTCTAAATGATCTTTACCTTATAAACAAGCGCACAACCTATTTAGTTAAACACTATATTTGTTCTTTCAACTAATAATGGATCATGGCAGACAACTATTTGGAAAAAAAATACGAGCAATATCAAGTCCGGAAAACCTCCGGGACAAGAACCAGTCACAATACGAAGACACTCCATAAAACAAGAAGAGTCTTCATTACCGGTGGGGCCGAGGGGATCGGAAAAGCCATCGTGAGAACGTTCAGGGGAGCCGGCCATCGAGTAGCGTTCTGTGATAAAAACGAAGCATCAGGAAAAGAGACCGCATTACAAACCGGAACTCAATTCTTTCCCGTGGACGTTAGCGATAAAACCGCACTAGAAGATTGCCTGCGAAAGATCATCGAGGAGTGGGGAGATATTGATATCATTATCAACAACGCAGGTGTCAGTCAGTTCTCTCCCATCACGGAAACAAGCGTAGAGGATTTCGACAAGATACTATCCATAAACTTACGCCCGGCGTTTATCACCTCCCGCCAATTAGCGCTCCATCGGCAATCTCTCGATATCCCCAATCCATACGGCAGGATTATCAACATCTGCTCTACCCGTTACTTGATGAGTGAACCCGGTAGCGAGGGATATGCCGCCTCTAAAGGAGGTATCTATTCTTTGACACATGCGTTGGCCTTATCGCTCTCGGAATGGCATATCACGGTAAACTCTATCGCTCCCGGTTGGATACAGAATAACAATTACGACCAGCTTCGCCCGGAGGATCATGCTCAACATCCGTCCGGAAGGGTGGGAAAGCCGGAGGATATCGCCCGTATGTGCTTATTTCTTTGTCAAGAGGAAAACGATTTCATTAATGGCGAGAATATTACGATTGACGGTGGGATGACCAAGAAAATGATCTATCTCGACTAAATAAACATCCGTATATGACACAAACATCGAACATAGAAACCAACCGTCTTGTGCTCCGTCCTTTCAGCGAAAGCGATGCTCCTGATGTTTTTGAGAGCTGTAAGAATCCAAACCTAGGCAATAACGCCGGATGGAAACCTCTCGAAACGATCGAGGAAACGATCGATGTTCTAAATGCCATTTTTATCGGGAAAGAAGGGGTTTGGGCAATCGTATCAAAAGAGACAAAACAAGTCATTGGCTCCATTGGCATCATCCCTGATCCCAAAAGAGAAAACCCACATGCTCGCATGCTGGGTTATTGGCTAAAAGAAGAGTGTTGGGGACAAGGCTTCATGACAGAAGCAGTGCAATCCGTATTGAATTATGGGTTCACTCAAATGAATTTACATTTGATCACGGCGAATTGTTATCCTCACAATCAACGCTCACAACGTGTATTAGAGAAGAATGGATTCGTATACGAAGGACGGCTTCATCAAGCAGAACTAATGCATACTGGACAAATAGAGGATCATTTGTGCTATTATCTTGACCATCATTCCTTTTCAAACAAAAACAATAGTTTATGATAGTAGTAACAAAAGATTTATATACGCTCAGGAGTTGGGAAGGTCAAGATACGGAATCCTTAACCTTGCACCTTAATAACAAGAAGATCTGGGATAACTGTCGGGATGGATTGCCTCATCCTTATACAAAAGAAAATGCCCGCTGCTTCATCAGCCAAGCACGAGAAAAAGCTGAAATATCGGATTTCTGCATTGTGGTTCATGGTGAGGCAGTCGGCAATATAGGTTTTGTGAGAGGAACGGATGTGGAACGTTTCAATGCGGAAGTTGGTTATTGGATCAGTGAGAGATATTGGAACCAAGGGATTACCTCTGAAGCGTTAGCCGATGCGATCCAGTATTATTTTGAGCATACGGAGGTTATTCGTATATTCGCCACGGTGTATGAATATAATCTGGCATCCATGCGGGTATTAGAGAAAGTGGGATTCAAGAAGACTGGCATCTTCCGAAAAGCTTGTTACAAAAACGGGCGATTCATCGATGCGCATCATTTTGAGATCGTAGCGGATGAGAAATTAGTTGGGAACAAAGACTTATAATCCATTTATGCAAATAAGACAATTACAGGTAAACGAATACGATAAGGCATTAACCTTGTCTTTGGACGTGTTCATCCAATGTGGCAAGAATGACTTCGACGAAGAGGGATTGGAAACCTTCAAGAGTTTCATTTACAATAAGGATCTGGTAAATGAGCTAACCATTTACGGAGCATTCGAGGGTGAGTCATTAATAGGTCTAATCGCTACAAAAAATGAAGGAAAGCATATTTCCTTATTCTTCATCACGCCTATGTATCATGGAAAAGGTATCGGCAAACGATTATTCGAGGCCGCTATCCAAGATAAGCCAGTCTCGGAAATGACAGTCAACTCCTCTTCCTATGCAATCCCAATCTACCGGAAATTCGGGTTCGAACCAATCTGCGAAGAACAAACTACACATGGGATGAAGTACACCCCGATGAAGAGAGCGATAACCCGTCCCTCTTTTGAGGACTTCAATGAGCTTCTTCTGCTTTGGGAAGCGTCCGTACGTAGTACCCATCATTTCCTAAAAGAAGAGGATATCTTATTTTATAAAGAACTTGTTCCCGGATATTTCCCATTGGTAGAACTTTATATCATCCGAAATGAGCGAGGAAAGATCGCCGCCTTCATGGGCTTAAGCGATGAGCTTATCGAGATGCTTTTCGTACATCCGGAAGAGCAAGGCAAAGGATTAGGTAAACGACTTATCCAATTCGCCTTGCAAGAGACACCCATCCGAAAAGTCGACGTAAATGAGCAAAACACAACCGCACTTCATTTCTATCAGCATCTGGGATTCCAAGTGATAGGAAGAGACGAGACGGATTCTTCCCACAAGCCATTCCCGATACTTCATCTTCAAGTTACACTTCCTTAAAAATTTAAGGTAATCGTGTAGGCTATCATGACTATATGTGTAGCCTAACGAGGGCATTCTTATCAAAAAATAGGACTAGTTACACATAAAAAAAGCCCACCGATAAAGGACGATGGGCTAGAACCTAAATGTTTTCACAACGGAATAATCCTTATTGTGATTTGCTTCAAATTAGTATAGCAAAGAAATAAAGAATATATTTATAAAGCAAGTATTTCTCGATAATTTATTTTATCTTTGAAAAAATCGTTAACACAATACTAGTCATGAAAAAAATAGTAGGATTAGATTTAGGTACAAATAGTATAGGATGGGCATTAATCAATGCTTATATAGATGAATATAATAAAGAACACTTATATGGTATAGAAGCTTGTGGCAGTCGTATTATACCTATGGACGCAGCCATCTTAGGAAATTTCGATAAGGGAAATTCTATCTCACAAACTGCGGATCGAACAAGCTATCGTGGTATACGTAGATTGCGTGAACGCCATCTATTAAGACGTGAGCGCCTGCATAGAATTCTCGATTTACTCGGCTTTTTACCAAAGCATTATTCCGATTCTCTCAATCGCTATGGCAAATTCTTAAATGACATAGAATGTAAATTACCTTGGGTAAAAGACGAAACAGGTTCTTACAAATTTATCTTTCAGGAGTCTTTTAAAGAGATGTTGGCCAATTTTACCGAACATCATCCCATACTTATCGCAAACAACAAAAAAGTACCCTACGATTGGACGATCTATTACCTTAGAAAGAAAGCTTTAACACAAAAAATATCAAAAGAGGAACTCGCTTGGATTCTTTTGAACTTTAATCAGAAACGAGGATACTATCAACTTCGAGGTGAAGAGGAGGAAACTCCAAATAAACTAGTAGAATATTATTCATTGAAAGTAGAAAAAGTCGAAGACTCGGGAGAGAGAAAAGGCAAGGACACCTGGTATAACGTACATTTGGAGAATGGGATGATTTACCGGCGCACAAGTAATATACCATTGGATTGGGAAGGTAAAACTAAAGAATTTATAGTCACCACTGATCTAGAGGCTGATGGTAGTCCTAAGAAAGATAAGGAAGGAAATATAAAGCGTTCTTTCCGTGCGCCAAAAAATGATGATTGGACATTAATTAAAAAGAAGACGGAAGCAGATATCGACAAGATCAAGATGACTGTCGGCGCTTATATTTATGATACACTTCTGCAAAAACCAGACCAGAAAATACGTGGGAAGCTGTACGTACTATCGAACGTAAATACTATAAAAACGAACTCTATCAAATACTAAAGACCCAAAGTGAATTTCATGAGGAATTACGAGATAAACAGTTATATATTGCTTGCCTTAATGAGCTTTATCCCAATAACGAACCACGTAGGAATAGTATTTCCACACGAGATTTCTGTCATTTATTTATAGAAGATATCATTTTCTATCAACGTCCACTGAAGAGCAAGAAATCATTGATCGACAATTGTCCCTATGAGGAAAATAGGTATATTGATAAAGAGAGTGGAGAAATCAAACATGCATCCATTAAATGTATAGCCAAGTCTCATCCTCTCTATCAAGAATTTCGCCTTTGGCAATTTATTGTAAACCTACGTATCTACAGGAAGGAAACGGATGTTGACGTAACACAAGAATTACTCCCTACCGAGGCTGATTATGTCACTTTATTTGAGTGGCTGAATGAAAAGAAAGAAATCGATCAAAAAGCCTTTTTTAAATACCCGCCATTCGGCTTTAAGAAAACAACTTCAAACTATCGTTGGAATTATGTGGAAGATAAACCTTATCCCTGTAATGAAACCCATGCACAAATAATAGCTCGTTTAGGAAAAGCGCATATCCCAAAAGCTTTTCTTTCTAAGGAAAAGGAAGAGACATTATGGCATATATTATATTCCATAGAAGATAAACAAGAAATAGAAAAAGCCTTACACTCTTTTGCCAATAAGAATAACCTAAGCGAAGAGTTTATTGAACAATTCAAGAATTTCCCTCCTTTCAAGAAGGAATATGGCTCTTACTCGGCTAAGGCGATAAAGAAATTGCTTCCATTGATGCGAATGGGTAAATATTGGAGTATCGAAAACATAGATAATGGGACAAGAATACGAATTAATAAAATTATAGATGGAGAGTATGACGAGAACATTCGTGAGAGAGTTAGACAAAAAGCTATTAACCTAACTGATATTACCCATTTTCGAGCTTTGCCTTTATGGTTAGCTTGTTATCTAGTTTACGATCGTCACTCCGAAGTCAAGGATATAGTTAAATGGAAGACTCCCAAGGATATAGATCTCTATTTAAAATCGTTTAAACAACATTCGTTACGCAACCCAATCGTGGAGCAAGTGATAACGGAAACCTTGCGTACCGTACGAGATATTTGGCAACAAGTAGGCCATATCGATGAGATACATATTGAATTAGGACGGGAAATGAAAAATCCGGCGGACAAGCGTGCCCGGATGTCACAACAAATGATAAAGAACGAGAATACCAATTTACGCATAAAAGCACTATTGACTGAATTTTTGAATCCGGAATTTGGAATAGAGAATGTACGTCCATATTCCCCCAGCCAGCAGGATTTATTGCGTATTTATGAAGAAGGCGTACTAAATAGTATATTAGAATTACCGGAAGATATAGGAATTATATTAGGAAAATTCAACCAAACAGATACTCTAAAACGTCCAACACGCTCGGAAATACTACGTTACAAACTATGGTTGGAGCAAAAATATCGTTCACCTTATACAGGCGAAATGATACCATTAAGTAAATTATTCACTCCTGCTTATGAAATAGAACATATTATTCCTCAATCACGTTATTTCGATGATTCACTTAGCAACAAGGTGATCTGTGAATCTGAGATAAATAAATTGAAGGATAGGAGCCTCGGCTATGAGTTTATTAAAAACCATCATGGAGAAAAGGTGGAATTAGCTTTTGACAAGCCTGTTGAGGTACTTTCCGTGGAAGCCTATGAAAAACTTGTGCATGAATCTTATTCACATAACAGAAGTAAAATGAAAAAGTTACTCATGGAAGATATTCCAGATCAATTTATAGAACGGCAACTCAACGACAGCCGCTATATTAGTAAAGTAGTAAAATCTCTGCTTTCTAATATAGTGCGTGAAGAAAACGAGCAAGAGGCTATCTCCAAGAATGTCATTCCTTGTACAGGAGGTATTACCGATCGATTAAAAAAGGATTGGGGCATCAACGATGTTTGGAATAAGATTGTACTTCCTCGTTTCATTCGGTTGAATGAACTGACTGAAAGTACCCGTTTCACTTCTATCAATACCAATAATACAATGATCCCCTCCATGCCCTTAGAGTTACAAAAGGGATTCAATAAAAAACGTATTGATCACCGCCATCATGCGATGGATGCCATTATCATTGCATGCGCAAATCGTAACATCGTGAACTATCTCAATAATGTGTCGGCTAGTAAAAACACAAAGATAACACGGCGAGATTTGCAAACCCTATTATGTCACAAGGACAAGACTGATAATAACGGTAATTACAAATGGGTTATTGACAAGCCTTGGGAAACATTCACTCAAGATACATTGACAGCTTTGCAGAAAATAACGGTTAGCTTTAAGCAAAATTTGCGTGTGATCAACAAGACAACAAACCACTATCAGCATTATGAAAATGGAAAGAAGATAGTCTCCAACCAATCAAAAGGGGATAGTTGGGCTATCCGTAAATCAATGCATAAGGAAACGGTTCACGGAGAAGTAAATTTGCGTATGATAAAAACCGTATCATTTAATGAGGCCTTAAAGAAACCACAGGCAATAGTAGAAATGGACTTGAAGAAGAAAATACTCGCTATGCTCGAGTTAGGCTATGACACTAAAAGAATAAAGAACTATTTCGAGGAAAATAAAGATACTTGGCAAGATATTAATCCATCAAAAATCAAAGTCTATTACTTTACAAAAGAGACGAAAGACCGCTATTTTGCGGTGCGGAAGCCTATAGATACTAGTTTCGACAAAAAGAAGATAAAGGAAAGCATTACAGATACAGGTATCCAACAAATTATGCTTCGACATTTGGAAACTAAAGACAATGATCCCACATTAGCATTCTCTCCAGATGGTATTGATGAAATGAACCGTAATATTCTTATATTGAATAAAGGAAAAAAGCATCAGCCCATTTATAAAGTGCGTGTCTACGAAAAAGCTGAAAAGTTTACTGTAGGACAAAAAGGGAATAAGCGAACTAAATTTGTAGAGGCAGCAAAAGGAACCAACCTGTTCTTTGCTATCTATGAAACAGAAGAGATTGATAAGGATACGAAAAAAGTAATCCGTAAAAGAAGTTATAGCACGATTCCCTTAAATGTAGTGATCGAACGCCAAAAGCAGGGACTTTCCTCGGCTCCTGAAGATGAGAATGGTAATCTACCTAAATATATACTCTCTCCTAATGATCTGGTATATGTACCGACACAGGAGGAGATTAATAAGGGGGAAGTCGTAATGCCGATAGATAGGGATCGAATATACAAAATGGTTGACTCAAGTGGCATTACCGCTAATTTCATCCCAGCTTCAACAGCCAATTTGATTTTTGCTTTACCTAAAGCTACTGCAGAAATCTATTGTAATGGTGAAAATTGCATTCAGAATGAATATGGTATTGGTAGTCCTCAATCTAAAAATCAAAAAGCTATAACAGGTGAAATGGTTAAAGAAATATGTTTTCCCATTAAAGTTGATAGATTAGGAAATATAATTCAAGTAGGTTTATGTATACTAACTAATTAGATTTTATCCTATGATTAAGAAAACATTTTATTTTGGTAATCCTGCTTACCTGTCACTTCGTAACCAGCAATTAGTTATTAAGTTACCGGAGATAGTAAAGAATGATACTGTGCCCGAAAGCTTCAAACGACAATCAGAAATTACTAAACCAATTGAAGATATTGCAGTGATAGTTCTTGACAACAAACAAATTACTATTACCCAGGGTGTATTGGAAGCATTACTAGAGAATAATTGCGCAGTTATTACATGTGATGGACGAAGTATGCCAGTGGGCCTCATGCTTCCGCTTTATGGAAACACGACACAAAATGAGCGCTTTCGAGATCAATTAGACGCTTCCTTACCTTTAAAGAAACAACTTTGGCAACAGACTATTCAAGCGAAAATCAACAATCAAGCATCAGTATTATGCTCTTGTAAAAACGAAGAAATAAAATGTATGCGGATATGGGCCAATGATGTACGTAGTGGAGATCCTGACAATTTGGAAGGACGTGCAGCTGCTTATTATTGGAAGTATCTGTTCGGACACATAGAAGGTTTTACAAGAGATCGGGAAGGTATACCTCCTAATAATTTATTAAATTATGGTTATGCTATCCTTCGTGCTATTGTTGCACGTGGACTAGTCACAAGTGGTATGTTACCCACATTGGGTATTCATCACCATAACCGATATAATGCTTATTGTTTAGCTGATGACATCATGGAACCTTATAGACCTTATGTTGATGAGCTTGTATTTGGTTTAATAAGAACAAAGGGTATATCACCCGAAATATTAACAAGAGAATGGAAAGCATCACTTCTTTCTATTCCTACATTAGAAGTTAAGATTGGAGGTAAACGAAGTCCGTTAATGATCGCTGTCGCTCAAACAACAGCCTCTCTTTACAAATGTTTCAGTGGAGAGCAACGAAGAATCGTGTATCCAGAACGGTAATAATCATGGATCGATTTAGCGAATATCGTATTATGTGGGTGTTGGTATTATTTGACTTACCTACGGAAACAAAAAAAGAAAAGAAAGCTTATAGTGATTTCCGTAAGAATCTGCAGCGTGATGGCTTTACCATGTTTCAGTTCTCTATTTATGTGCGACATTGCGCCAGCCAAGAAAATGCAGAAGTACACATAAAACGAGTAAAATCATTTTTACCAGAACACGGGCAAATAGGAATAATGTGCATTACAGACAAACAATTTGGGAATATTGAGTTGTTCTATGGGAAAAAAGTACAACCTCCTAATACACCCGGCCAACAATTAGAGCTTTTCTAGAAATAATAAATCCCGTCATAAAACGGGATTTATTACATTGGAAACTTTTCTTTTTTATTTTCTAACCATTCTATCATCTAGTTGATATACAGCATATAATACAGATTGAGATGTTTCCAATGGATCAAAGATACTAATTTGAAAGCAAATCACAACAGAAATGTATCACTGAAAGTAAAGGTGATTGATGTTTCCAATGGATCAAAGATACTAATTTGAAAGCAAATCACAACAGTCCATAAGCTCTAGGGTAGATACGACCCGATGTTTCCAATGGATCAAAGATACTAATTTGAAAGCAAATCACAACTCAACTCATTCAGCACTAATTCCGGGTTCGGATGTTTCCAATGGATCAAAGATACTAATTTGAAAGCAAATCACAACTCATATAAAACCTTATTTCTGTTTGTGAAAGATGTTTCCAATGGATCAAAGATACTAATTTGAAAGCAAATCACAACGATATTAGACATAGGTAATTGAAAATTGATGATGTTTCCAATGGATCAAAGATACTAATTCGAAAGCAAATCACAACACCTTATTGATAGACCATTTACCAAATATAGATGTTTCCAATAGATCAAAGATACTAATTTAAAAACAAATCACAACACAGCCAACCGTCACCATTCGCCCCAAGACTGTTTCTTGTGGAGCAAAGATACTATTTTAATAAATACTTAACCTTCTTCAACTGATCCTTTACTCGGTAACACCCTCCGTTATTTTTACAATCAATTGTTAAATCATTTAATAAATTCATATATCGCATATCTATCCATTCTTTTATCAATGGGGCACAAAAGTAAGCGAACTAGGGAAACTTTGCTAAAAAGACTATAACTTTACGGCAGAAAAGATAAAGAGACAACAACAAAGATTGAGAATGGACCTAAAAGAGAGACTATCAAGCCGCTGTCATATAGAGGATATCCATGAGATATTATTTTATGTACAAGGGAACCAAGAACGGAAAGCAGAGCTATACGATCTGATATTCGATCCGGATGATGCCGTTAGTTATCAAGCGTTATGGGTCTGTAGCCATTTCTCGACCAAGGAAAACGAATGGCTATATGATAAACAGGATGAGCTGATAAATGAGGTGCTTAACTGTGAGCACTCCGGTAAACGACGCATTCTCTTGAACTTGCTTGTACGACAGCCCCAGGCGAATCCCCCACGGGTAGATTTCCTGAACTTCTGCCTGGACCGGATGCTTTCAGCGAAGGAATTACCCGGTGTGCAAACGCTTTGCATGAAACTGGGATATGAGTTATGCCGTCCCATTCCAGAGCTATTACAGGAATATAAGACACTACTCGATCTGGCGGAACCCGATTTACTACAAATCTCTTTGCGAACCGTACGTAAGAACATCTTAAAAAAAATACGATAAAACATGAGAAAGATTTTCACACTATTCTTCTGTGCCGCCTCCTTGGCCACAGGACTAGCGCAACAAGAATCCTATTTTACCAATCCCGTGATCCACGGTGACGTAGCCGATCCTTCCATTATCCGGATCGACCAGACTTACTATATCACTGGCACCTCCTCGGAATGGGCCCCCTATTATCCGGTTTTCACCTCTACCGATTTGGTGAACTGGCAGCAAACCGGACATGTATTCGACGAGAAGCCGGAATGGACTAAATCCTCATTCTGGGCTCCGGAATGGTATCAGCATAAAGGGAAGGTATATGTCTATTATACGGCCCGGAAGCAATCGGATAACATCTCGTGCATCGGTGTCGCCGTGGCGGATTCACCTATGGGCAAGTTCAAGGATTACGGCCCGGTGGTAGAGTTTGGGAAGGAAGCGATAGACGCATTTATCTTGGAGGACAAAGGCAAACTTTACATCAGTTGGAAGGCTTATGGATTGGATAACCAACCCATAGAGTTATTGGCCTGTAAGTTGACGGACGATGGGCTTCGCCTAGACGGAAAGCCTTTCAGCCTGCTGCGTGACGATGAGCGTCAAGGTATGGAAGGTCAGCATTGGTTCAAGAAAGACGGATATTACTATATCATCTACTCCGTGAGAGGCTGTTGCGGCCCGCAGAGCGATTACGCCGTATCCGTGGCTCGCTCGAAAAAGCTGGAAGGTCCTTACGAGAAATACCAAGGAAACCCGATCTTGCACGGAAGCAAGGAGGTTCTCTCCATCGGTCACGGAACGATTACGACAACACCGGACGGACGCATGTATTACCTATGCCACGCTTACCAGCCGGGAAGCGGCTTCTACCAAGGTCGCCAACCTTACCTGCAAGAGGTGAGAATGGGTGAGGATCATTGGCCTCACTTCGTAACCGGCGAATACGCGAGCCGCACGCAACCCATGCCATTTGCCGAGTCCGCGCAAGTGCCGGTATTCGATTTCTCGGATGATTTCACCGGTGCTACCTTGCGTCCCGAATGGAGTTGGAACTATCCTTACACGGATGTCAAGACCGAGATCAAGAACGGTAAACTATCTCTATCCGGAACACCGAAACCCGGCGTAAAGACCGGAGCGGCACTTTGTTTACGCCCAACCTCCCCGGATTACACGTTGGAAACAGCGATCGTAAACCGGAATGACAGTTGGAAAGGAATCACGATGTACGGAGACGCAAATAACCTAATCACCTGCGGATGCGTAGGAGACCGTTTGATATTGAAATATATCCTAGAGGGGAAAGAACATCCATTGGCCGATCTTCCTCTTCCCGGCTCGCCTTTATATCTACGGATGAAAGTGACCGACGGTACGCATAGCACGTTCTACTGGAGTAAGGACGGACAAGCATGGAACGAGATCGTCGGCGAAGCTCTCTCCGCGAAAGAGACCCGGTCGTTGATCCAATGGGATCGTATCTCCCGTCCGGGATTGTATCAAGAGGGAGATCCTACGGTATCGGCCATTTACGCTTATTGTCTATTAAAAAATGAATGATGGAATCTAAGTTTCACACGTTTGCCCAACCGATACAATCGATCCCCTTACCGGAACGATTCACGTATCCTTTTCACTATACACCGCATCCTCTATGCGTAATAGCGGCTGAGGAGACGCAGGCATACCTGAAAGAACGAACCGAATGGCGGGAAGAGTTACAAACCGGAAAAATGTTCGGCGTATTGGTGGTTCGTACTCCCGCCGGAGAGGTCGGCTATCTGGCCGCGTTCTCCGGTAACCTAGCGGGGAAGAATGTACATCCTTTCTTCGTCCCCCCGATCTATGACCTATTACAACCGGATGGTTTCTTCCGGCAAGAGGAGGAGCAGATCAATGAGATCAATGCCCGTATCCGAACCCTGCAAGCCTCTCCAGCTCTCGAAGACGCACGGTCGAGGTTACAAAGCACGATCGAATACTGCGATTTCGTATTACAGGCCGCAAAAGACTTGATGAAAAAGAGGAAAGAGGAGCGCGACCGACTTCGGCAGTTCCCTCTCACGGAAGAAGAGACCGCACTTCTTATTAAAGAGAGCCAACACATGAAAGCCGCTCACAAGCTAACCAAGAAATCATTGCGGTCTATACTGGAGGAGGATCAAGCCAAGGTGGATCGGCTTGAGCAGGAGATCGAGCAACTGAAGCAAGAACGCAAGCGACGGTCGGCGGCCTTGCAACGCAAGTTGTTCGAACAATTCCGAATCCTGAACGCCCGGGGCGAGGTGAAGGACTTATGCGAATTGTTCGCCCCTACCTACCAAGGTGCGCCGCCTGCCGGAGCGGGTGAGTGCGCCGCCCCTAAACTCTTGCAATACGCCTACCAGCATCAGTTGGAACCGATTGCCATGGCTGAGTTCTGGTGGGGCGATTCTCCCAAGACGGAGATTCGGCACCATGGATATTATTATCCGGCTTGCAAAGGAAAATGCGAGCCGATCCTCCATCATATGCTACAGGGATTGCGGGTAGATGAAAATCCGTTATTGGCGGACTCTCACCAGGAGACGAAGCTGGATATCCTTTATGAGGATGACTATTTGTTGATCGTCAATAAACCGGCGGGTATGCTTTCCGTCCCCGGCAAGGGAGACGCGGACTCCGTCTATCACAGGCTGCATATCCTTTATCCGGATGCCACCGGCCCGATTATCGTGCATCGTCTGGATATGGCGACATCCGGCTTGCTACTCGCCGCCAAGACCAAAGAAGCGCATCAGAACCTACAAGCCCAATTCAAAAACCGAACCATCCAGAAAAGGTATATCGCCTTATTAGAGGGTGAAGTTCCCCAAGATGAGGGTGAGATCCGTCTCCCGCTATGTCCCGATCCTTTGGACAGACCTCGGCAAATCGTAAGCGAAGAATTCGGGAAACCTGCCTTTACACGCTACCGGGTATTGGAACGGACTTCCGGAAAAACCCTTATCGCCTTTTATCCCCAAACCGGACGTACCCACCAGCTACGGGTACACGCCGCCCATCCCCTAGGTCTTCATTGCCCCATCCTTGGCGACGAGCTTTACGGACGAAAGGCGGAACGGCTCTATCTGCACGCTGAATATCTAGCATTCACGCATCCTATCACTTTCGAGAGGATAGAGATACGTGCCAAGATTCCATTTTCTCAACACTAAAATTGTCTATTATATCCAATAACTAAACAGATACTAAAGATGAGAACTATCAGAAGTAAAATATTAATAGCCATGGGATGGGTAATGCTTATTAACGTCATTGTTTTAGGCTTCTTCGGCATCCCTACTGGTATACTACTGTGCGCCTTGATAGGACTAGCCTATGGAGTCTATAAACAAGATAAGCCTTTCCGTCTATATTCTTCTATCGCCCTGATTGCGACTATCGCCTTTTTCATCGTCTTCTATATACAACTTCAACATATGTAAATAACCGTATCAAATCCCTGTAATCATTATGGAAACAAATTATCAAAAGTTCTTGGCGGGCGAGTATTGCAACCATCTGGATCAAGAAGTCCTGCAAATGATCGTCCAGACGAAAAACCTACTCGCTCGTTTGAACGCAACCAATATAACCGACAGCGCTACAAGAGATGCCCTCTTACGCCAAATGCTAGGAAGCATTGGCAAGTATTCCAGCATTGATATAAATTTCCATTGCGAATGCGGGAAGCACATCTTTATTGGTGACAAGGTCATTATCAATATGAACTGTACGTTTTTAGACGATAATATTATCAAAATAGGAAATAACGTCCTCATCGCCCCCAACGTACAATTATATACGGCTACGCACCCGATAAATGCGAACGAACGCTTCGTGAATGATTGGGACGAACGATCGGGGGATTTATTTTTCAGGACAAAAGCCCTCCCCATCACCATTGAAGACAATGTTTGGATTGGTGGTGGAACGATCGTCTTACCCGGCATCACGATCGGGAGGAACAGCGTGATCGGGGCAGGCAGTGTAGTGACAAAATCCATTCCCACCTATAGCGTGGCCGTCGGTAACCCATGTAGAGTGATCAGAGAATTACCCAAAGAAGACTTATAAGAACTTGCCACCCATTAAAATCACCGGCATTTCCTAGGCGCTCCATGCCATGAGCATCCTAGGCAAAATACCTCTGTCAAGTCAAATCCGGACAGATCCGTAGTGGGATCTTTGGGAACGACCTCCCCATTCTCGTGAACATACACTAAAAGACGTTCCCCTGCCGCATTCTTTACATACATAGAAGGGATATCACACTGCGGACACCGATACTTTCTCATCATCTAATCTTTTCTTTATCTTTTTATAAACATACAAAAACGCAGGTATCAAGAATAAGTCAGCGGCAACCCAAGCCAACGGATCACCGAAGCAAACGCCCAAGAACCCAAAAGCGGGAACCGCATACAAGCTCACCAAGACACGTGCGATCATCTCTGAAACACCCGAGAGCATCGCAAGGTTGCTAAAACCTACCCCTTGTATCGCGTAACGCAAGATACACAGTAGCCCGACAGCCGGGAAGAACCAGCAAGAAATATGCAAAAACTGCTCCGTATAGTCCAGTATCTCGACCTCAGATGGAGCCACAAACAACAAGGCCAGCCAACGAGACCCCAGCATCAAGATCATCCATGTAGCGGCGGCATACGTAAGCATCATCAACGAACTCACTTTAATTCCCTGCAAAATACGCTCTGGCTTTCCCGCCCCATAATTCTGTCCGCAATACGTAGCCATGGCGATACCCAAACTCTCAAAAGCGCAAATGAAGAACATCTTGATACGGGCGGCGGAAGTAAAGGCAGCGACACAGGCCGTGCCCAAGGCGTTATTGGCGCTCTGCAACATGATACTGCCAATAGCGGTAATAGAAAATTGCAATCCCATCGGAACCCCCATCGCCAATAAGGTACGGGCCAGCCCGGCATGAAACCTTCGATCCTCAGAGGAAGTAGCCCGTAAGATCGGAAATTTCCGAAGCATATATAAATAACATAGAATGGCGGAAAGCCCTTGCGAGAAAACCGTAGCGATAGCCGCTCCCATCACACCCCATCCTAACCCCAAGATGCAGAATAAATCCAAGAAAACATTCAAGACCGTAGAGAACAGCAAGAACCAGAACGGAGTCTTGCTATCTCCCAAAGCCCGCATGATACTTGCCAACAAATTATAGAAGAATGTACAAGGAATACCGATAAAAGTAACAAACAAATAATCATAGGCCCCATCGAAGATATTCCCGGGTGTCTGCATCCCCCGCAAGATATCCCGGCAATAGAAACCGGAGATAGCGGCGATCACCACGGACATCACCGTAGCCAATTGCAACCCCACCGCCACATAACGGCGCATCGTCGCATAATCCCTCGCCCCGAACTTTTGAGCTACCGGGATGCCAAAACCAGCGCAACATCCGTTACAGAATCCCAGAATCAAGAAAATCACCGAGGTACTGGCTCCTACGGCAGCCAGCGAATTAATACCTAGAAATTTACCAACGATAGCGGCATCGATCAAAGAATAAGTCTGCTGAAGCAGATTCCCTAATAACAATGGCATCGTGAAACTGAATAGAAGAGGGAATACAGCACCCCTCGTCATCTCTTTTGAGTTTGCCATACATCTAAATTAAAAGGATAAACAAAGAGGATAGAAAAACTGATTAGTCATCGCAAAGGTAACAACCCTAAGGTAAAACGCAACTCTCTCCATCATTATTTCAAACCGGAATTCACATAAAATAACAATGCCCATCGTAAGGTCTTTACAATGGGCATCGTAAGGTGCTTAGAATGCCTATTGTAACAGGCTTACAATGGGCATCATGGTTTTCTTATTCCAACGAGAAAGAATACGGACGATCGCTATCTTGTATACCTCGCTGTTTATTAGGGGTATCACTCATTTGGTATTGGATCTTCGCGCCACCTAGCAACTGCTCGTGTGTCAAGAAATTGCGGGTGTATGTCTTGCCGTTTACTTTCATACCCTTGATGTAACGGTTCTCCCGATCAGCCTTGTCCGCTTGGATCAACACCTGCTTTCCGTTATCCAGATGGAGCTTTACGGATTTGAACAAAGGGGTACCTAATACATATTGGTCGGTACCCGGACATACGGTATAGAAGCCTAAGGCAGAGAACACATACCATGCGGAAGTCTGTCCGTTATCCTCATCGCCGCAATAGCCATCCGCCTCAGCGGTATAAAGTTTGTGCATGATCTCGCGCACCCAGTATTGGGCTTTCCAAGGCTCGCCGGAATAGTTGTATAGATACACCATATGCTGGATGGGTTGGTTGCCATGGGCGTATTGTCCCATATTCATTACTTGCATCTCACGCATCTCATGGATCATACCGCGGCTATCCATACCCAAACGACTAGGCATCTTGAAGACGGAATCCATCATGTGGTTGAATTCCTTCTTTCCTCCCATTAAGTCGATAAGACCTTGCGGGTCGTGGAAAACACAGAAACTCCAATGCCAGCTATTACCCTCGCAGAAATCACGGCTCCAGTCCGTACCTTTAAAAGAAGGGTTGAACTCGCCCTTATCAGAGCGTCCGACCATCAACTTATATTTTGGGTCGTACACATTCTTATAGTTGTTAGCCCGTTGCTTGAAGATATCGATCTCGCTTGCCGGCTTGCCAAGTTTCTTGCCCAAGGTATAAATCGTCCAGTCATTATAAGCATATTCCAAGGTACGAGCCACATTTTGTCCGATACCGATATTATTCGGTACATAACCCAGTTTATTATACTCCTCGTAAGCGACACGACCGGAAGCCGTTCTCGGCAGTTGGCTATTCGCGTCATGCTTCAAAGCTTCCCAAAGCGTCTCGATATCGTATCCTCTCAAGCCTTTGATATAAGCGTCAGCTACCACGGAAGCGGAGTTATTGCCGACCATACAATCCCGATGGCCCGGACTTGCCCATTCCGGCAAGAAACCGCTCTCTTTATAAGCGTTCACCAAACCTTCCTGCATCTTTTGGTTCATCTCCGGATACATCAGGTTCAAGAAGGGGAAAAGACAGCGGAACGTATCCCAGAAACCGGTATCGGTAAACATATAGCCCGGCAAGACCTCACCGTTATAAGGGCTATAATGCATGACTTGCCCTTTGGCATCGATCTCATAGAAGCTACGGGGGAAAAGCAAGGAACGATACAAGCAAGAATAGAAAGTACGCAAGTTATCGATGTTCGTATCCTCTACCTCGATCTTACCTAATTCCCGGTTCCAGATTTCCTTCCCTTTGGTCACTAGCTGATCGAAACCAGTATCTCCCACCTCACGCAAGTTTAACTCGGCCTGCTCGGTGCTGATGAAAGAAGAAGCCACATTGGCATGCACCACCTCGCCGGCCTTTGTCTCAAAACCGATGATAGCGCCGGCATGGTTTGTCTTCACCTCCGACTCATCCAACTGGATCGCCCCGTTCTTAACCGTAGAGGAGAACGTGAATGGCTTATCGAACTGGATCACGAAATAATTCTTGAAGTTACGGGGAACACCGCCCGTGTTCTTCGTGGAATAACCGATGATCTTACGTTCCGCAGGCAATACCTTTATATAAGAGCCTTTATCGAAAGCGTCGATGACGATATACGCTTTCTTGGTTTCCGGGAATGTAAAGCGGAACTTAGCCGCACGTTCCGTCGGAACCAACTCGGTAGTCACGTCATGATCGGCTAGATAGACCTTATAATAATAAGGTGTAGCCACTTCCCCTTTGTGAGAGAACCAGCTAGCCCGTTTCTCCTCGTCGAAGACCAAGCCTTCGGTAGTAGGCATAATGGAGAACTGCCCGTAATCGTTCATCCACGGGCTCGGTTGATGGGTTTGCTTGAATCCCCGGATCTTATCCGCGTCGTAGCGGTAGGTCCAGCCGTTCCCCATCTCGCCGGTCTGGGGAGTCCAGAAGTTCATACCCCAAGGCATAGCCGTGGCCGGATAGGTATTTCCGGTAGATAATTCGTACTTGGATTGGGTACCGACTAACGTATTCACGTAGTCTACAGGATTCTCTACGGCGGAAAGCTGCATGCAACAGGCTATCCCTATCGCTAAGAACCCTTGCTTGAAAAAAGATGTTTTCATGTTTGTATAGAATATTAATATTGTCTGTATTGTAGAGACGGGGCGTGCCCCGTCTCATCCCTGCAAAATAGTAATTTAAGATACGATCAGTCTGTGGGAGACGGGGCACGCCCCGTCTCTACAACTTGGTGATTGTGTAGGCGGTAACGTTGGCCGCTTTCCGGACAGGTGGCGAATCCTTCGGAGTCAAATACAAGGCGATGGCCGTACTCGCTTACCCAACCGATCTGCCGCGATGGATTTCCTACAACCAGCGCATAAGCCGGAACATCCTTCGTTACCACCGCCCCGGCACCGATCATGGCATACCGCCCGACCGTATGTCCACAAATAATCGTAGCGTTAGCTCCGATCGAGGCTCCCTTGCCAATCACCGTCTCCTTATACTGGTCTTTCCGAGAGATAGCGCTACGCGGATTGGTTACATTTGTAAACACGCAACTAGGCCCCAAGAACACATCATCCTCGCAAATCACCCCCGTATAAATAGACACATTGTTCTGTACCTTCACGTTATTCCCTAAGACCACGCCCGGCGATACGACTACATTCTGGCCGATATTACACGCCCTGCCAATCACGCATCCCGTCATGATATGGGAAAAATGCCAGATATGGGTTCCTTCCCCGATCTCACAACCGGCATCGATTACCGCTGTCTCGTGCGCTTGATAACTCATATCAATCCTCTTATTTATAGATTAGGAAAATAGTAGGCTTCTTGCTCAGATCGGGAACTTTACCCGCCCATTCCTTGACCGGGCGAGTATGGATATACTCATCCTCACAGGTTATATTCGAGGCGATACACAGTTTCGTAGACGGACGGCACGTACGGATCAACTCCTCGGCCAGTTTATTATTCCGGTAAGGAGTCTCGATAAACAATTGCGTCTGATGCTCGGAATAAATTCTTCCCTCCAATTTCTTGATCGTGTTCGTTCGCTCGGAAGCATCAATCGGCAGATAACCGTGAAAAGCGAAACTCTGTCCGTTAAAGCCCGATCCCATCACCGACATCAAGATAGACGAAGGCCCTACCAACGGTACCACCGGATAATCCTTCCGTTGGGCGATAGCCACTACGTCAGCACCCGGATCAGCGATCGCCGGACAGCCCGCCTCCGAGATCACGCCTACACTCTCGCCTTTCGCCAAAGGAGCCAGATAACCAGCTACTTGTTCCGGTGAGGTATGTTTATTCAGCTCATAAAATGTCAAGTCATCGATCACAATCCCCGGCTCCACCTTTTTCAAGAAACGGCGTGCCGTACGCACGTTTTCCACGATAAAATGCCGGATAGATAAGATCACGTCACGGTTGTACTCTGGTAAAACACGGCGATGTTCCGTATCGCCCAAGGTAACTGGTATAAGGAAAAGAGATGCTCGCATACTGTTTGTTTTCCGCGAAAGTAGTACTTTTGCCGCAAACTAACAGAATAATCATGGCACTTCCTATTGATTTTATTACCCGTACACGGGCTTTACTTGGCGAGGAGTTCGATCGTTTAGAGGCAGCGTTAAACGCTGATGTTCCCGTAAGTATCCGTATCAACTCGATGAAAGGGACTCCCGCTCCCAAAGCAGGTGCTCCGGTTGCTTGGTGCGAAAGCGGTTTTTATTTGCCGGAACGGTTGTCTTTCACCTTCGATCCTCTATTCCATGCGGGGGCCTATTACGTGCAGGAAGCGTCTTCCATGTTTCTGGAACAAGCGATCAAGGCATACGTGAAAGAGCCGGTACGTTGCTTGGATTTATGCGCCGCCCCGGGTGGCAAGTCCACGCATCTGGCGAGCTTATTGCCGGATGGAAGCCTGTTAGTGAGCAATGAGGTGATCCGCAGCCGGAGTTATGTATTGGCCGAGAATATCGCTAAATGGGGCCGCCCGGACACGATCGTTATCAATAATGACCCGGAGGAGATCGGCGAGGCATTGCCTCATCTGTTCGACGTGATCGTCACCGACGTACCTTGTTCCGGTGAGGGCATGTTCCGGAAAGATACGGATAGCACAGGCGAATGGAGCGTAGATAACGTACGGCTTTGCGCCTCCCGTGGGCGGCGCATCATCCATGATATCTGGAACGCCTTGAAACCCGGAGGTATCTTGATCTACAGTACATGTACCTATAATACGGAAGAGGATGAGGAGAACATACATTATATAATAGAGGAGCTGGGAGCCGAGGCATTGCCTATCCCTACCCAAGAGGAATGGCAGATCACCGGCGCCCTCCGGTTTGAACATCCGGTTTACCGCTTCTTCCCGCATAAGACACGGGGTGAAGGCTTTTTCCTCGCCGCCCTCCGGAAAGCGGAAGGCGAGATCGAGGAGATTCGTGTCAAGTCCAAAGGGAAAAAAGAGCGAGGAAAAGCCGCTCCGTCCATCCCACAGGAGGCCCGTCTGTTCCTTTCGGATGAAACTTCGTTTTCTCTCGAATGGAACGGCAGTTTCCTTCGAGCGTATCCCAAAGCCCATTCGGATCTATTTTCACTCATCAATGCCAAGCCTTTACGGGTACTTTCCGCCGGTATTTGCCTAGGAGAAGCGAAAGGGAAAGACTTTATCCCGTCTCAAGAGCTGGCTTTAAGTACTGCCTTAACTCCCAACGCATTTCCATCCGTGGAACTGGAATGGGAAGACGCTATTAAATTCTTAAAGAAAGAGGCGCTCGTCTTACCCTCCGGCATAGATAAAGGATATGTGTTGGTACGCTACCAAAGACTTCCGCTAGGTTTTGTAAAGAACCTTGGCAACCGGGCCAATAACCTGTATCCGCAAGAGTGGCGTATACGGACGGGATATATTCCGGAGGAAATCAAACTATTTTTAGGACGATAAGACCACTATATAGGCATAAAGCCACACGTATATACGTATAAGACCACACTTACGTACGTGTAGGCCGATGCGTATATACGCATGAGGTTACGCCTATATACGTGAGAGAATCAATCCTAATCCACGAATCGCAACGTAAACAAGGCGGCCTCCATCCGGCGGATCAAGTTCGCCTTTTTTGATTCCGGGGCATAGACAAAGCTTTCCGCTACGATAACCCGCCCTTTTTTCTTGTCGAGCAGGGCATGGCTGACAAACGGGCCGCCCATCTTATCTCCTTCCATACGCCAAAGACCACGCAATACGCCGCGGTATTCGCCACGGTAGGTGATCGGCTCGTAAGAAAGCTCGAAGCGCTTCTCAGTCTTCATATAAGAATTCGGGAAAGAGCCCGGTACGTTCCGCCTCACAACAGAATCACGCATAGCGACCAGATAATCTTCGGTAAATGCCTCTTGAGCCGTATAGGGAAAACTATATACCAAGATATCAGTCCGTCCCCGATTTGCGTTATTCGAGCCCCAAAAGAAATCGGTCTCTTCCTTATAGGCCGACATATCTTCCGGCACGAACAGCGAGACACCGAAACGGGACTTCAACTTCTCATTGATCCAACTGCTATGGCTCTTAGAAAGTCCAACTATCCAACGTTCCCTTTCCACTCGATTGAAATGGTTGACCAACCGTCCTTCATTTAATAAAAGGAACTCGGTTAAAGCAGCGGTAGTCGGAGCATACAGAGTCACAACATTCTGACCGCTGGCCCATTCATCGGGACTCTCTCTTGTTCCAGCTTTCGTATACCGGTTAGTATCTACGGATACGATCAAGATATTTCGTACGTATCGTAATAAACCGGAAAAGCCCGATGGCTCCGAATAGGTGACACGCATAGATGCTTCCGCTTGAGGCAAAGCAGGTATCGGCGCTCGCAATTGTTCTTGCAGCAACTCCCCCACCTCACCATTCCATGCGTCTCGATCCATTACAACCACCACCTCGAAAGGCCATCCGGTAGCCCGCCGTAGCGAGGCCACCGGAGAGGACGAAGTCCAATCACAAGCGGAAAGCCCCACCATTAGGCTAAGGCTGATCCATAGTAGTACAATTTGTGTTCTCATAGCATTCCTGATTATTCGTTCTTAAAAACTAAACTACACATCGCAAAAGTACAGGAAGGATCGTAAAGAGGAAAGAAATGGTACCGGACAAAACAAGCGAACATCAAACAACTAATAATCACACATATAAACCACGCAATGGGAGATAAACGGATAATATTGCCGGACAATCACGACAAACAAAATAACTTTAAGCTTTATAATAAACGGACATAGTCATCCAAATCCGTCTTTTCATCCAAGCCTAGACGTTTTTTTAAACGGCCTTTCGATTTGGTTAACGCATCCGGAGTATTATTAAACACGGCTAGTTGCTCCTTTCGGGAGAAATTCCATTTGATCAAGCAACATATTTCCTGCTCATGGCGGGTAATACTGTATTTATTTCTCAGATCGGTTAAGAAGTTATTAAACAGAAGATCGGTCATACCAATAATCTCAGCCCATTCCTCTTTACTTGGATTCACATGGAGAGGATCATCTTTAAGGGCACATAAAAGCTTAGGTACATCCACATCTACTTTTCCGGTAGCATTGTCCAATAAGTTATTATCGCCGGAAAGAACAAGGATCTCTCTCTCCAACTGCTCCATCTTCTGGCGATAGGCCGTCAGCTCCGTCTCGATCCGGTCATAAGCCTCCGAGCGGATGACCAGAGAATCCCGTTCCCACTCCAAGCGTACGACTTGCTCTTGATAGGAGGCTAATTGTTGTTTATAGCGATACATATTCGCTTTATTCTGCCGAATGCGAGAACGGACAGATTCATTTCTCTCCCGGATACGTCCCGTACGTACTCCCAACAAAAAGCTAAATACCACCGCCACGATCAAGGCTAAGCAACCAGCCCCCCAATCAACAAATCCCCAAAACTCCCCCATCCCGGTTACCGTATGGATTTATTTCTCAGATAATCATAGATAGCCAATTGCGAACGCACTTTTACCGGATTATCATCACACTTAAAATTATTACGTAACTCGCCATCCAAATAACAAGCTTTCACGTTGTCACTTAGCTGGATATTCAAGATATCGATTATCTCCCTCTTCAGATCCGGATCAAGGATCGGGAAAGCCGTCTCGATCCGTCGGTTCAAATTCCGACGCATCCAATCCGCCGAGGTAAGGAAAAGATCCTCCTGACCATCATTCAGAAAATACCAAACCCGGGAATGCTCCAAAAACATATCCACGATACGAGTAACCCGGATGTTAGCGCTGTAAGGTTGGTTCGGTACCAGGCAACAAATCCCCCGGACAATCAGATCGATCTCTACCCCCGCCTCACTCGCATGATAGAGTTCCTCGATCATATGTTGGTCATGCAGTCCGTTCATCTTTAATATGATCCGTCCTCTTCGGCCTTCCTGCACATGCTCGATCTCCCGCCGAATCCTACCAATCAATTCCGAGACCATATTGAAACGGGCCACCAACAAATGGCGGAAAGTAGGTTCTTTCATACGCCCTTCCAAAACAGCGAATACTTTATTGATATCCGTAATAATCTCCGTATTCGAAGTCAATAACGCCATATCCGAATAGATCTTGGCCGTCTTCTCATTGAAATTACCGGTACTCAAATAGGCGAAATCACGTCGTTTAAGTCCCTCGGACGTATCCTTCCGAAGAATGACCGCGACCTTCGCATGTACTTTCAAGCCCGGAATACTATAAATGATACGAATACCGGCCTGCTCCATACGCTCTGCCGTACTCATATTATTCTCCTCGTCGAAACGGGCTTTCAATTCCACAAATACCGTCACTTTCTTACCATTCTGGGCAGCGCTGACCAGCGTATTAATCACGGCCGAATTCTCTGCCACTCGATACTGGGTAATCTTGATCTCATCCACCTTCGGATCAAAGGCCGCCTCCATCAAAAAGCGGATCAAATAATCAAACGACTCATAAGGGAAATGCAATAAGATATCCCGCTTCTTCACGGCCTTGAATACCGACCCCATCTCATCGAGGAAAGGCACACGCATAGGCACCGGTGGCTGCTGCTCCAAATGCTTTCCCGCCGGATTCGGCAATTTCATCAAGTCCTGCAAATTATTATATCGTCCACCTAACACCAAGTCCTCCGACGTAATACCAAAGGCATCGCAAACAAAAGCCAGAAAATCATCCGGCATCGCTTGATCATACATAAAACGGCTCAAGGCTCCGATCTTGCGTTTCTTTACCTTCTTACGGATATTCTCCACGATATTCGCCCGGCTCTCATCATCCAAATAAATATCCGCATCCCGGGAAATCTTGATGCTGTAACAGCCATCAATAATATAACCGGGAAAAACATTCTGTAAATTCGCACGGATAATGTCGTCGATAAACATGATATAATATTTCCCGTCATGCTGAGGCAACTCTATAAAACGGGGAACTTTCGCATAAGGAATCTTCATCAACGCATAATGATACTCGGGTACGAAGCCCGGCTCATTCATCCGCTTGCTCCGCTTAATCATACGGATCACAAGGTAAAGCCGACGATCCCGGATGAACGTACGTATATCACCGGCTTGAATCATGACCGGCGACAGGAATGGGAAAACCTCCTCATTAAAGAAATTATGGACAAACTCTTCATGGAAAGGTTCCGGCTTCTCATTCTGGTATAAGTAAACATTCTGGCGATTCAATTCCGGCAATATCTTCTCCGAGAAAATACGGTAATAGTCCCGTTGCTGGCGGTTAACCTCCCGGGTGATAGCCGCCAAGGTCTCTTCCGCCTCAGCTGCGCTCTCCTCCGAATAATTCTTTTTCATGATTACCCCCCGGTGTTCCGCAACCCGGATCTCATAAAATTCTTCCAGATTCGAGGAATAGATAGAAAGGAACTTAATACGCTCATAAATAGGCAGCGTATCATCTTCCGCTTCCAGCAAGACACGGTAGTTAAACGACAACCAGCTTAAGTCCCGTTTAAAATATTGATATGAATTCTCCATAATATTCTTATCTTAGGCGTGTAAATATAGATACTTTCGAGCAATAAAAGAAATTGTTATGATTAAAGTTGGATTGCTTTCAGACACCCATGCGTACTGGGATGATAAGTACGCCGAATATTTTAAAGATTGCGATGAAATCTGGCATGCGGGCGATATAGGCTCCGACCTTTTGGCCGCGAAATTCGAGGCATTGAAACCTTTCAGGGCCGTATACGGAAATATAGACGGACAAGCCATTCGCCTGCAATATCCTAAAGTAGCTCATTTCAAGGTAGAAGACGTGAACGTTATGATGACTCATATCGGAGGTTATCCGGGCCGCTACAATCCCGAGATCCGCAAAGAGTTATACGATACACGGCCAAATCTATTCATCTCCGGACATTCGCATATCCTGAAAGTAGTATTCGATCGAAGCTTGAAGTGTCTGCATATGAATCCGGGAGCGGCTGGAAAAAGTGGCTTTCATCAAGTACGTACCTTATTACGTTTCGTTATTGCGGGAAAGGATATCAAAGATTTGGAAATTATAGAGCTAGGGAATCGGGCATTATAAGATGATTAGTTACCGCAACAGAAACTCTCGGCGAAAAGAATCGTATTTTGCAAATAAGCGAACTCTTTCTCAAAATATTCGCTAAACACCCCGGAGCTCAAGTTCTCCTCGATTTGTTTCGCTGTCCAAAGCTTTCCGCTACGGCGCTTACATTGATTTAATTGCTCTTCCGTACGTAAACAAATAACATAGAGAGATACCAAATGTTTCACCTTCTCGTTCTCAAATGTATAACGGATCAGGAAACGTGGAGCAATTGATTTATCTTGCGCCAAACTTCCGAGAGTCTCTTTGACCGTGCTATCTATACTATGTCGGAAGAGCACGTAATTATGGAACGGATAATCCATCGTATCCGGAGAGACAAACTCATCCTTACTTCGTCTCACCAGATATAACATACCATTATAAACAACGGCGATACGCACGATCGGATGATAGTATTTCTTCGGTAAAGAGCGGCTGACCGAACGTGCGATACAACCGATCACCTTCCCATTGTCATTCAATACGGGAAGCCACATTTCCTTTTTCAAGCTACCTTGCATCAAGGACAAACGTATTTGCTCATAAACAATGACCAAAACACCGATTACCAATCCCAACTCCCGGTATAAAAAACGTTCGGTACGCATATTCTGCATCGTTTCCGGCAAGATACTATATAACAAGATGATGAAAAGATGCAACGTGTACAGGTTCTGTACCAACTGAGCGAGGAAATAAAATTCGTTCAAGGTAGTACGAAGCAAAGTACGTTTAAAAGAAGGACGTTTCGAATCGCGTATACGTTGTATGACCGTTCTCCTCGTGAACCCCACGATCGCTAACGCCACGACCAGTAATACTTCCGTGATAAGAGGAGAGTATATAAACAACACTGGTTCAAGCTTGAGACAAAGAAATACGGAATATAAGACCAATGTGCCCGCCGATGGCAGAAGCATAAATTGGTATACCTTATCCTTGCTCAACACCTGAAACAAAAAAATACAAACAAAACAGAAAGTAACCCCAATTATAAAAGATAATAAATAAGAAAAATAGTTATCCAAAAACATGAATAACAACAATGGCAATAAACCTATCGCCTGATTATCTAGACCTTTCTTTACTCTGTTCATTCCTTCCCCCCTTTAGTCCACTTTTATATTAATAACAACAAAGATTGTCAAAAGTTCATGAATCATATATGCTTTTCCGCATGGTACGACGAGCGTACCAGCGGAGCGCTCTCTACTTTCTTAAAACCTTTGCCAACGGCTTGTTGTCTATAATATTCAAAGCATTCAGGAGTCACATATTCAGAGACGGGAATATTCTTGCGAGAGGGCTGTAAATACTGCCCGATTGTTAAAACAGAAACACCCGCCAGCAAAACATCATCCATTAATTCAAGCACCTCATCCTCGGTCTCGCCCAGTCCGACCATGATACCAGTCTTGGCTACCACACCCCGCTCAGCGATTCGTCGTAAAACGGATAAGCTCACGTCATACTTTGCGGCGCTACGCACTTGCGGACTGATACGGCGTACAGTCTCCATATTATGGGAGATAATCTCAGGCGCCGCATCCACGACCTGATCAACCAGATCCAATCGTCCTTGAAAATCCGGGATTAAGACTTCCACAGTCGTTTGAGGATTCACCTCTTTGATCGTACGGATCGTATTTACCCAATGAGAAGCGCCTAAGTCTGGTAAGTCATCACGATCAACGGACGTGATCACCGCATGCTTGAGATTCATTAAACGGATGCTCTCCGCTACATTCGCAGGCTCTTTCGGGTCCAACGGAAGAGGTTTACCCGTTAGCGTATTACAAAAACGACAAGAGCGAGTACAGATCTCACCACCGATCATGAATGTAGCTGTTCCCCGGCTCCAACATTCACCCATATTCGGGCATTTACCACTTGTGCATATTGTGTGAAGGCAATGAGATTCAACAATACTTTTTGTCTTCGTGAATTGCTCATTTCCGCCAAGCCGGATCTTCAACCAATCCGGCTTTCTTAAATGCTGCGCCATGTCTTACAAATTATTGAATAAATAATTAGCCATCTTCGTATACAAATGGTAACGGGTATTACCACCGTATATGCTATGATTCCGATCTTTATAAACATGCATATCGAACTGCTTACCCGCTTGAACCAAAGCCTCGGCATATTCCATTGTTTGCATAAAATGAACATTATCATCGGCGGTTCCATGAACCAGCAATAACTTGCCTTGCAAGTCTTTCACCCGGCGTAACGGAGAGGTAGCCGCATAGCCCTCGAAATTCTCTTGCGGGGTACGCATGAAACGCTCCGTATAAACGGAGTCATAATATTTCCAGTCCGTCGGAGGAGCCACGGCGATACCCACCTTAAACGTTCCGTTTCCGGTACTCAAGGCCATCAACGTGTTATAACCTCCGAAACTCCAACCCCAGATCGCGATACGATCCTTATCGATATAAGGTAACTTGCCCAACGCTTGCGCAGCCTCCACTTGGTCTCTGGATTCCAGCTCGCCCATTCTCAAATAAGTACATTTACGGAATGCCTCACCACGGGCACCGGTTCCACGACCATCCACACATACCACGATAATACCATTTGAGGCCAGATATTGCTCCCAATCGAAACCGTATTGATCCAATACTTGCTGGGAGTTAGGACCACTATATTGCGTCATCATCACCGGATATTTCTTCGACGGGTCAAAATCAGCGGGTTTTACGATCCAAGCGTTGAACTCATAATCCGAAGCCGTATGTACCTTCATAAATTCCTTCTTAGCAAAAACATATTCCTTCAGCTTACTCTTCAACGCGGCGTTATCTTGCAGAACACGTAGTTCCTTTTTGGTCTTCGTCTCATTCACCGTAATCTTCGCCGGGGTATTCGCATTGGAATAGGTATTCACGAAATAAGCGAAATTGTCACTAAAGACCGCCTTATTCATACCCTCTTCCGTAGAGAGTTTTGTCTTCACGCCTTTAGCGTCGATCTTATAGATAGAACGGCGGATCGGGCTTTCTTCGGCAGACTCGTAATAGAAAGTCTTCGTATTCTCATCCACGCCCAAGAACTTCGTGACATCCCAGTTCCCTTGAGTTACCTGACGTTGCATAACACCTGTCGGGGAATACAAATAAATATGGGAATAGCCATCTTGTTCACTCACATAGGTAAACCCATTGTTCAAGAACTGGATGGAAGTCAACCAATCAGAATCCACGTAGCATTTATTTTCCTCACGCAAGATCAAACGGAACACACCGCTCTTCGGATTTGCATAATACATATTGAATACATTCTGCTGGCGGTTCAATGTCATGATAGCCAACTGATCCGGATTCTGCGTGAAAGTAATGCGGGGAATATAGAAGTCACCTTCTACCGGGACCTTCATCTCCTTCGTGTCTTTGGTGACTACGCTATAAGAATGTACGGAAACCTTTGAATTCTTCTGCCCGGCCTTCGGATATTTATATTCGTAATACCCCGGATAAAGTCCCTCACCATACATCTGCATAGAATATTCGGGCACCTCGGACTCGTCAAAACGGACAAAGGCCAGATACTCGCTATCGGGAGACCACGCCATTAGATTTGTCACCGCAAATTCTTCCTCATACACCCAATCCGTGATGCCATTCAATATCTTATTCAACTCACCGTCCTTGGTGACTTGTACCTCCGTGTCGAAATCAAACTTACGTATCCAAATATTATTATCCCGTACATAAGCGCACATACGACCATCCGGCGAGAAAGTCGGGATCATTTGCTTACCCTTGGCATCGGAAATAGGCTTCACATAATTACGACGCACGTCATAATCATAAACCACCGCCTTAGTAGAGCGACGATAAATAGACTCCGTATCCCTCCAAACCAAGATATGATGCCCGGTACTGCTGATTGTATATCCATCAAAATCCGTAAAGGTACATTCACGAGCTTTACGGGCATTAAACAATGTATCCACAGGATTTCCCGTACGATAGGAATATTTAATGATCATACTCTTATCGGCGTTCATGGCTGTGTAGTGTTCTCCATCCGGCAGGGATCGCACCTCTCCGATAGCCGTCACTTGACGAAATTTCCCATCGGTTATTTCTTTTAAGTCAACATGCTTGCTTCCGGTTTGTGCGGCCACACTTCCGAATACGGCCAACGAAAGCAATAAACTAAAACCTAATCGTTTCATTTATACTCTTATTATTTCTGTTTGAGACGCGAAGTTAGCATAAAAAACAATACCACTAACAGAGATTCTCTATTTCCTCAGTACAACATGTAGGACAGCCATTTTTATAGCCCGAAAAATACGGCAGTACTTACTTGCCCATAGAATATATACTGCAAGTGGCAAAGGATATATACTTACTTGGCCAAGTAAGTACTGCGTTTTCCGGTTATATAAGTTATGGCACTCATTAATTTCCGCAAGACAAAGAATGACTCCACCTTGAAAAAATAGCGACAACAGCCCTTACCGGTCTATTATCGCCATTCTAACGATGAAATAATAGTTATTATGAACCATTAGTTTTTAAACAATCATAAATCACAAAGTTCTATCTTAATGTTTTACAACGACATTCAATGTCTGCGCATTTTCATCCGCAGTCTTTACATGCAAAATATAAATACCGTTCAACAAAGAAGAAACATCGATATTCAAGTTAACAACACTTTCACCTTGGCCTTTCACCGTGTTTTGATAAACACAAGTTCCCGTACTACTATACAATCCTATACTATATGTCGAAGACATGCTCAATATGGGTCGCTGCTCCGTAGCCCCCATAGCAAACGCTCCATCCTGCAAAGTCTGCATTTCCGCATTTGGCGCAATCTGTACTTGCAATGTAGAGCTTACCGGATTCCGTAAAACAGAAAGGCTATAAGTTCCTGACACATAAAGCCATCCTATTACTTGCCATTCACCCCAACCATAACTATTGTGAGCACGAGCAGAAAGATAGCAAGAACGAGGAGTGCTCGAACGATATACTTTTACACTGGATTTACTTGAGTTTTGAGCAACAACAGACCAATCACTCGGATAATCACTCTTCCATTCATATTGATCGACGTTGTAACGAGAATCACAAGAGACAGCAGCAGTAAATGATTGATCATTATCTTTTCTGAAAGTTTCAACAGATGGTTTAGGTGGTACTGTATTATACGTAGGATCCGGATAACTATAATATCTTAATCCCAAGGAATTATAGGGACAGTCGTTTATTGAATGCTCAAAAAGCGGTGATTTTCCCCATTTAGATATCAAATATCCGCTTCGAGAAGATGTTACAGCTGAATGATCATCATTTGGGAAAGATACTTTACAGTATTTACCTGACGTATTGGTGGTTTGCACGAAGCTACCATCATTCCAAAACGCATCATCCCCTGGAGTATTGATCCAAACATAACTATGCCCTTCAGAACAATACCAAGCATAGGCATGGCAATTGTAAGCGCAAGTTGCTTCTCCTTTGAATACGATTCGGTTATTATAATAACTCAACCATTCATTTTTATATTCATTTTTTTTAGAACTACTTAGCTCACCACTTGTTAATTGTAGCGCAGAAACCGCAGTGCCTTTTGGGGTATAAATAGTAGTATTGCTATATACCGCATTATCAGCAAAAGGTTGTATCGATCCACCCGCAATCAACAGGTCAATAGGATCACTATTTAATGCTTGGTTTGATTTTACAGTGGGATGCCCCAAGATCTTATTCATAAGAATCAAAGAAGATTGATAATCCGACGTAGAATATTCTACAGGATCTTCCATTTTTTGGTACAATTTCTTACGGGCTTCTCCCAACAAGTCCATACGATCAGTTTCACTCATTTTGTTGATAATCGCATCTTGAGCTAATAACAATTCAAAATAAGACCTTTTGAGAGACCAAGAAGTTTGATTGATAGCGTTGCTTTTAGGAGCCATCCTAGCTGCATCCATTTGCTTGTAAACAGATAACAACTCTACTGGTGCATCTGCTCGCTTCATCAATTCTTGTAATCCGTTAAAATTATGGATATTGATATCTATCCCGTCCTGTGGGTTATTGAATGCAGTAAAATAAAGCCAAGCAGGATAGTTCATACAAGTGATGACCAAGTCTTGAGTACTCATACTCACCAACTGGTCTTCCGGGATCTGCATAGCAGAAAAACGATCTTCTTCTGTGACTAAATTGCTCCATGTTTCCGTACCCGGTCTTACAGGGAAATTATAAACTTGCGCTTGTGATAAAACTGAAAGAACGCAAGCGATAGCGACAAATAAAAAACACTTTTTCATGGTATCATTATTTTATTGTGGTTTGTAAACCGCATGTTTATCCGTATCTTCTAAAGACAATATAAGTTTATTAAGATCTTTCTCAAACGGATACGTTTTCAGATCATTCGTATTACTACTGTGAATAGGAAACAAACTAATAGAGTCCGCATTTACATGATACGAATATGGAACAATATAAGAAGGATCAAAATTCTCATAAATAAGAGTACCACTATCCTTCCATGATTTAGAATCGGAGAAATAGAGTTTCCCCTTAGGACCGACACCAACATCATCGCTGCAACCGACAACACTAATGATTGTCATTAAAGCAACTAACTTAAACAAAAATTTCATTTTCATAGGCTTTCACTTTAAAAATGGTACAACATATATAAATTATCCCGATAATGACTCTAAAGCGTTTTTAGTAGCTTTGTAAAATAATAAAATCAACAACATTAAAATAGATCAACAAGGAACAAAGTCAAATACAGTATATCTATCTCATTAAATTTATCAACAAGACAAATATACTAAAATAGTAAAACACCAACAAAAAAAACATCAAAAAAAACAGGATTATGCTCTCGTCAAAACACGTACGTGTTTTCAGAAAAACATGTACGACTTTTTTGGAAAACACGTACGTGTTTTTCAAAAGACTTCTCTTACCTTTGCCCTATGGAAAAGACGAAACGATATTACGAATACGGCAAGTTCCTTCAGGAACGTTTTGACCATAAAGTACAGAAGATCTCCATCAACGCCGGCTTCACCTGCCCGAACCGAGACGGGGCGAAAGGATGGGGCGGCTGTACTTATTGTAATAACCAAACATTCAGTCCGGAATACTGCCATACGGAGAAAAGCGTTACCGAGCAATTAGAGGAAGGCGTACGCTTTTTCTCCCGCAAATATCCGGACATGCGGTATCTGGCCTACTTCCAAGCCTACACGAATACATACGACCGATCAGACTCTCTTATTCGTAAATATGAGGAAGCGCTTGCCTATCCCGGAGTGGAAGGATTGATTGTCGGCACTCGTCCGGACTGTATGCCGGAAGGTTTATTGGATTATTTCGCGGAGCTTTCCCAACGAAAATTCGTCATGATTGAATATGGATTGGAAAGTACGCTTGATAAGACCTTAGTCCGCATAAACAGGGGGCATACCCATGAAGAATCGGAATCCGCTATCCGTCGTACGGCGGCAAAAGGTATTTACACCGGGGCACACCTGATACTCGGACTACCGGGAGAAAGTAGGGATGAAATATTACACCATGCGGATGTCTTATCACGCCTCCCGATCACGACACTTAAACTGCACCAATTGCAGCTAATCAAGAATACCCGCATGGCGAAAGAGTTCAAGGAAGATCCTTCTGATTTCCATTTATATACGGCTGATGAATATATCGAATTAGTGATTGACTTCATAGAACGACTGAACCCCTCTATCGTAGTAGAGAGGTTCGTATCACAATCCCCCAAAGAGCTACTGATCGCACCGGATTGGGGTTTAAAGAATTTCGAATTTACCGCTAAGGTAAATAAGCGGATCGAGGAAAGAGATACATGGCAAGGACGACTATTTCAAGTCTAAGGCAACATCACCATAAAAGGTAATAGCCTGTTTATTCACGGGTGTCACATTGATTGTCACCGAGCCATTCGGATAGACTTCCACCCGAAACATGTATACATCCTCTTTGGTCTTTACACGGAACTTGATTTCGGAACTACCTTTCTTTTCAGAGGTTTGCTCCTTCTCTGTCGCCACTTCTTTAAACGTCAAGCCCTCTCCACCACCATAAGGAGCAGAGTAAGCACGTCCAAAGTAAGGAAGATAAGACAGGATCGAGTCACCATGTATTTCCAATGAGTAGGGGGAAGTAAGATTGACGGATCTCCCGGCCATCGGTACGGCACGATCCACATCGATCTTAATACGACCGCTATCCACGATCTCCCTCACCACTCTCTCTTTTTGCTCCTTCCGCTCTTGCTTACTTTGAGCAAAAAGGGATTGCCCCGCACAAAAAAGGACAATCCCTAAAAATCCAACTAACCTTGTTAATCTCATAACCTTAATAAACTAAACACACTATTAATCACTCTATATAGTAAAGACAATCCTTCGGGTGAATAGTTTAATCTAAAAAGGTCAAATTAAGGCTGTTTATATTTCATTATCATATTAACGCAAATTATCCAAGATATAATCCTGTACGGTAAAATCTTTCCGTACGATCGTATCACCGGGCACACGTTCGTCTGTCGTGATCGCTAAATTCTCATCGCCTAAGACTTGACGGCTCAAGAAGCTCATGATATCGTATTGGTTCCGGGACATAGGGAGCCCAGAGATCTCATGCCCCGCATTCTCTACCTTATAAAAATAATAGGAAGCTTGAAGATTTTCCAGACTTTTCGCTACAGCGGATGATCCCCATAAACCGCCGAGGTTCTCCATAGCGGCTTGTTCAAAAGGAACGGTTTTATCCGCATCGCCATGGAATAGCATAATCGGACAAGGCATCTTTTCCCAATGTGGAGGAAGCACACCAGAGACCGCACCGGCATATGAGATCACACCGGCATAGTTGAAACCAGCCGGTAGCCTTTTCGCCAACTCATGTCCGTTACATAAATCATACTCTGCCTGCAATACCGTAATCGCCCCGGCACTCGAACCGCTCGCTACGATCTGCTCCACATTGATGTTCCAATCCGAGCTTTGGTTGATCACGAAACCGGTAGCATCATAAAAATCCTCTACCGCCGTATCGATCGCATGCTGCAAGGCTGCGATAAAGTCCATTGGAGAAGAGACTTTAGAAGGATCCAGATTCTTCAAGGTGGTACGATAATCCGTAGAAACGACCACAAATCCGTTTCGGGCGAGGAACTCGAAATAGGGAATATATCCTTTATCCGCCTTATCTCCCCCTTTAAACCCACCGCCAAAAGCAAAAATCATCACAGGCTTTTTTGAGGCGGGCGACATAGAAGTCAACTCATACTTGTCCAAGGACAATGTATCTGTCCCTTTTATAGAGAATACGAAATTCTCTTTTTGAACTTCCACATTCGCCACAGGTTTAGGCTGCATACAGGCGAACGAACAGACGATCCATAAAGCAAATAGCGAATACACCCAATTTCTGTTCATCTTATTTTCGTATTAGAGGTTATTTTGTTCCTTCCTTCAAACCATCCAAGAACTTATCCACTTTTTTGGCAGCGTCTTTCACGCCCGCTTTCATTTTCAATCCGGCGTATGTCGCTTGCAATTTAATGATCTCCGCTTTCTCATCAGCGTTTAACTCTTCCTCGAACTTGGCGTAAATATCCGTGGATAGATCCGAGAATTTCAGATCCGCCTTCTTCCAGTCCTTATCGGTATAATCAGCGGCCTCCATTTCCACCTTATCTACAAAATCACTAAACTCCTTCACATATGAATCCTTTGATTGGCAGGCGCTCAAAGCGAACATAACCAATAACATGAATAGTACTTTCTTCATCTTTTAATTAAAAATTAATTTGTTATACAACACAAATATATGCAAAAAGGTTAAACCCTTGTATATGTCGTATAACTTTACGTAATTTGCTATCCTATTTTCTTAATCAGATTAATAAATTTATGGAGAAAAAACATCAGTACCGAGGATTAACCAAACAAGAAGTAGAAGAGAGCAGGCGCCTTCACGGCGAGAATGTACTTACCCCGCCCAAGAAAGCTTCGTTATGGAGCCAATTCTTGGAGAAATTCGAAGATCCTATTATTCGTATATTATTAGTGGCATGGCTCTTGTCCATGATAATCGCTGGCGTACATTGCTGGGGACCTGAGGCGAAAGGTTTTACGGCCTTCTTGGAGCCGATCGGCATTTTCTTCGCAATCATGCTTGCCAGTTGCGTGGGCTTTTTCTTCGAGGTGAAAGCGAACAAGGCATTCGATATCTTGAATACAGTCAATGATGATATTTTAGTGAAGGTAATCCGTGACGGGAATATCTGCCAAATACCGAAAAAAGAGGTCGTCGTAGGCGATATCGTTGTTTTGGAGACAGGTGAGGAAATTCCCGCAGATGGACATTTGCTTGAAGCCATCTCCCTACAGATCAACGAATCCACACTAACCGGTGAACCGATTATCAGCAAGACAACAAACGAGGCGGATTTCGATACGGAAGCGACTTATCCGTCCAATGTAGTCATGCGAGGAACGACGGTCGTGGACGGACATGGCGTAATGCAAGTAGAAAAGGTGGGTGACGCTACCGGATACGGTAAGGTCTACGAAGGCTCGCAAATCGAGAGCGATGTAGAGACTCCTTTACAAATACAGTTGAAAGGCTTGGCTAGCGTGATCAGTAAAGCCGGATACACGATCGCCGGAGTGACGTTCATCGCCTTGACCGTAAAATTCCTTTTATCAGATAGTTTCCCCGGGATGCCGGCGATGGACATCATCGCCCATATCCTCAACTACTTTATGGTAGCGGTTACGTTGATCGTGGTATCCGTTCCGGAAGGATTACCGATGAGTGTCACGTTAAGTTTGGCCCTCAGCATGAACCGTATGTTGAAGACGAATAATCTTGTCCGCAAAATGCACGCCTGTGAGACCATGGGAGCGACTACCGTAATTTGTACGGACAAGACCGGAACGTTGACGCAGAACCAAATGCAAGTCTACCAAACGAATTTCTACAACCTGAAAGACCAAAAGCTTGGGGAGGATGAGTTAAGTAACCTGATCAAAGAAGGTATCTCCACGAACTCCACGGCATTCCTCGATTTCTCGGAAGAAAAGGTAAAAACCCTTGGAAACCCGACGGAGGCCGCCCTTTTACTCTGGTTGAACGGACAACACCAAAATTATCTGGAATTAAGAGAGAACGCTACGATCCTAGATCAATTGACCTTCTCTACGGAACGGAAATATATGGCTACAATCGTACAATCACCGTTACTCGGCAAGAAGGTACTTTACGTGAAAGGTGCTCCCGAAATCGTACTGGCCAACAGTAACCGGGTGGCGATAGACGGAACTTACAAACCGGTGGCGGAATGTAAAGCCGGCATCGAAAAACAATTATTGGATTACCAGAACCAAGCGATGCGTACGCTTGGCTTCGCTTACCAGATAATCGAGGATGGAATGGATGAGACCTTCTTCGTTGAGGGTCGTTTACATGATACGGATTTAACGTACCTAGGTATCGTCGCTATCTCCGATCCGGTACGTGCGGATGTGCCCCCCGCTGTTCAAAGTTGCTTGGACGCAGGTATCGACGTGAAGATCGTCACCGGAGATACACCGGGTACGGCTAAAGAAATCGGACGACAGATCGGTACGTGGAAAGCGAATGATACCGACCGGAACATTATCACGGGTCCCGCATTCGAGACGCTTAGCGACCAAGAGGCCTTGGATCGTGTCTTAGACTTGAAGATCATGTGCCGTGCCCGTCCTACGGACAAACAGCGTTTGGTACAATTATTACAGCAGAAAGGCGCCGTGGTAGCGGTTACCGGCGACGGGACAAACGATGCCCCCGCCTTGAAAGCGGCACAAGTAGGCCTCTCCATGGGTGACGGTACTTCAGTTGCCAAGGAAGCCAGCGACATTACGATTATCGACAACTCGTTCAGTAGCATTACCCGTGCGGTGATGTGGGGACGTTCCTTGTACCGGAATATCCAGAAATTCTTGTTATTCCAATTGACCATCAATGTAGCCGCTTGTTTGATCGTGCTATTGGGTTCTTTATTAGGTACGGAATCTCCTTTGACTATCACGCAGATGTTATGGGTAAACTTGATCATGGATACATTCGCTGCCGGGGCGTTGGCCTCTCTCCCACCGAATGAGCGAGTGATGAAAGATAAACCTCGCCGGAGCGGTAAGGATGGAGATTTCATTATCACCCGCCCGATGGCCTATAATATTTTCGGCGTCGGATTCGCTTTTGTCGTAATCTTGATGGGCTTGTTGTTCTATTTCCATGCGCAAGACGGTTTAACGCCGCATGATTTATCGTGGTTCTTCAGCTTCTTCGTGATGCTACAGTTCTGGAATATGTTTAACGCAAAGGCATTTATGGAAGGACGTTCCGCTTTTGCCAATTTAAAGGATAGTAAAAGTTTCTTGCTGGTCGCTTTACTGATTTTGATTGGTCAATACTTGATCGTCACTTTTGGAGGCGAGATGTTCAGCGTAATACCTTTGTCCTTGAAAGATTGGGCGATCATTATCGGATCTTCCTCTCTGGTTTTATGGATCGGTGAGTTATTCAGGTTATTCAAAAGATAAATATATATTGTACAACTTGTAGAGACGGGACACGCTCCGTCTCTACAACTGAAAATAGTACACCTATATGATATATCAACCTAGCTATAAATAGCTATTTCCTTATTCCATTTCGTTTTTTAACTTCGCATCTCAAATTATTTAAATCATGGAACATCTATTAGAATTAGCGAAAAGAAACCAAGAAAGAGCTTGGGAAGTGATCCGGCAAACCGACATTATAAATATCTGGAAATCTGTCGGGGCGGAAATAAACTTAGTAGGCTCCTTAAATATGGGACTACTCATGAAACATAAGGATATCGACTTCCATATTTACACCTCTCCCTTCCGTATATCCGACAGCTTCCAAGCGATGGCCCGACTAGCGGAGAACCCGCTCATTAAACGAATCGAATACGGAAACTCGCTCGATACGGAAGAACAATGCGTAGAGTGGCACGCATGGTTCCAAGATCCGGATAACGAACTCTGGCAAATTGATATGATCCATATCGTAAAAGGTTCCCGTTATGACGGTTATTTCGAGAAAATGGCCGAACGTATAACCGCCGTACTGACTGACGAGACCCGGCAGGCCATCTTAAAACTGAAATATGAGACACCGGATACAGTGAAAATCATGGGCGTGGAATATTACCAAGCAGTCATTCAAGACGGCGTGCGTACATATGCGGAATTAGAGGACTGGAAAAAACAACATCCAGTCACAGGCGTTATCGAATGGATTCCATAAGAACATTATTGGCCAAACCGTGAAGAATCGATCTCTTTCTTATTCTTCCGGTTCATCTTGCCCAATGTATACTTTAAGGTGAGCGATACAGAACGAGTATCCGAATAGATCGTCATATCACTCTTCTGGCTGGGATAATCAATATGCGTTTTCGCACGTAAGCCCTTTAATAAGTCCTCACCTCGTAGCATTACGCTTAATTTTTTCGGTATCGGGTTCCAGACAAGCCCTGCCGATACATTATAAATACCATCCACATCATAGATACCTTGTATCGAAGGCGCACTATAGCGAGCATTCACTTCCAGCGATAAGTTCTTCTTCTTTGATAAAGTAAACGTATTGAACAACATCAACTGCCCGAACAACTTTTTCCGATCAAACGGAATGTCGATAAATATTCCCTCATCTTGAATCAACAAGCCTGATGCCACGAACCGTGAGCTAACCGCCCCACCGATCCGAAACGGGATAACTGCCATCGCCCCGAAAGTATTATGCTTATCGAAATTAACCGATTGGTAATAGGCTCTCAACGCTTTCGTATCTTGATAATACAATTGGCGAATATAATTCACATGATGATTGGCGAATAGTCCAAAAACATATTTCTTTTTCAAGATATAATTAGCCCTAGCCATATAAATACGTTCCGGTTCCAAATAAGGATTTCCCCGTACCTGACTATACACATTCAAATAAGAAACATTCGAGCTCATGGCCCAATACGCCGGATACTTCTTATCGCTGGAGAAATTGACTTGAAGCATATTCGATGGATCGATCGTATAACTCAAGTTCAATTGTGGATAGAGATTTACCCCAGGCCATAAAGTCCATTTCCGGCCCACCGAATCAATCACCGCCTTATTATACTCCGCCGAAAGAGAAGCGCTCAACACCAGTTTCTTGCCAAAACGCTTAGAGAAACCGGCATACAATCCCGCCGTATACTCTTTTTCTTTTTGGGCAAACGTAGCTGACAGATCCTCCTGTTTATCTTGGTAGGTAAAGGAGCTATTATCCGTAAAGGATAACTGCACATTCGTGCCCGCGTTAATTTTCCATCCTTTTCCAAATACCCGTTCGAAGTTAACGAATACATTCGCCAAATGGATATTTTGCCGGGAGGTAGCCTCCACCTCTTGTTTCGTATCGGGATAATCCGAGATCATATATTGATCCCTGCGATCCTTATAATAGGTATAATCCACCCCTGCGTTCAAGTTCTTGGAATGTGCATAATTCAACCGTACATTTTGAAGATTCTTCGGGCCCGATAACTTATTATTACTTTCCGCATTCTCAATACCCACAAATAGAGTGTTCGAATATCGTTTGGAATTAGAATCCGTTATCTTGGCATAATAAGAAATATCCACCTCACGCCCCTTATCCATAAACCAACTGGCACTTGCCCCAATCGTATGGTTCATGGAACGACCTACCGCCATATTTTCTTGCAGGATCTCATAAGGACGATCCTTCACGATGGGATAGGCGTTCATATCCTCGGTTGAACGGGAATGGTTATAATTAGCGGAATAAGATAGATCCAGACTATATTTCTTTTTGGAGTAGGATAAATTCACTAATCCGGTTGGCGAGAAGTAGAAAGCTTGCTTTCCGGTCAAAGAGATATCGGCACTTAAATCCTCATTCACTTTCTTCTCCATAATGATATTTATACTACCTCCTTTTACGCCATATTTTGGAGGAGAGCTATACAAAAGCTCTATACTCTTTACTTTGCTGGCCGAGGTAGATTTCAGAAGCTCTACAATCTGGGACAATGACATTGAGCTTCTACGTCCGTTAATAATAATGTTCGTAGTAGGGACGCCGATGATACTAACGTTGTCCCCTTCTTTCACCAATCCGGGAATCTCTCCTAAAATATCAAATGCAGTATTCACCGGTTTGGCCCTGATCAAGTTAGGCACGTCGAAAGATAAGGCATCGTCCGTAACCGTAACCAAAGGACGCTCGGAAGTAACGTAGACATCCGGCAATTTTACCGTAATACTATCTTTCACCAAGATAACAGAATCCTTAGTCTGTGCATTTACAGCGACAAGAATATTCAGAAGCAACAAGAAAGGAACAATGGCAGTCTTCATAATATCAAGATTATGTTTATAATCCGCCAAATTAAAAAGAAAAAAGGAGATAAGCAACGAAGCTATCGAATATTTACGAATAAATCGTATATACACTAAAAATAAAGCAATTGCACCACACCTGCTTATACTATTAACCCGTTGGCGGAATTAAGTAACCGTGCTAAATCTTATAAAGATAAAAATCAGATCAAACCGAATGTGCCTTTAGTCTGATAATATTCATTCTACCTTATCCAAGGTAAAAGTAAAGATTAAAGTAGAACCTCCGGGGATACCGCTATAATCTCCATATCCATAACCTAGCGAAGCCGGGATAATCGCCTCCACGGTCTCATCCAGATGGATATTCAATAAGACACCGCTTAAGCCCGGGATAATGCCGTTCATAGAAAAACTTGATCTATCCAGTTTCTTTTGAAAGACTTGCCCGTCAATATACTTCCCTTCCAGATCAAGTAAATAAACCACTGAGATTGCGGAAGGTGTCGTTGTCCATTCATTCTCTTTCCGAATGATCCGGTATAAGGCGGTATCACCCCCTAGAACAACTTGCTTATATCTTAATTCACCCTTCTCATCTTTCTCTGTTTTCTTTTCCCAGATGTATTCCTTGTTTTTGTTGATATAAGCCAATTGCTCTTCCGAGAATTGAAGCTCATCATCCCCACAAGAAGTAAATCCCATCATCATGATCACTAAAAGTGACCATACATACATTGAAAGTGCTTTCATTCCGATTTCTATATAAAATTAAATTATGATTATTCTTGATTTCCGAGGCGCGAATATACAAATCCATTTTGTTATATCAACTAACTTTCCGTTCTTTGCATAAATATAGTAGTAACCAACTAATACAACATGAAACTAAATAAATTAATAGCGATCGCCACGATCAGCCTTCTGTCGGGAGGTATAAGCATGGCACAAAAAGCGTTGAATCTTGAGGATATAGTTGCCGGTAACATCATACAAACAAAAGGCATCGGAAGCATGACTTGGCTAAAAGACGGTGAACGTTATAGCCGCTTGGAAAATAATAAGCAAACCGGAGGCACGGATATCGTCGCCTATCGAGCGAAAGATAACTCCCGTGAAGTCATTATCCCCTCATCCCTATTGACGGACAAATCTACCGGAAGGCCTATCCCCGTACGTAGCGTCTCTTGGAGTGCGGATAATGAGAAAGTCTTGATTTATAACAATACCCGACGGGTATGGCGTTATGATACACGGGGTGACTATTGGGTATTAAACCTAAAGGACGGCGCTTTACGTCAATTGGGAAAAGGAATGCCGGAATCCTCCATGATGTTCGCTAAATTCTCTCCGGATGGCACACGTGTGGCCTATGTTTCCAACAATAATATATATGTAGAAGATATAGACTCCGGGAAAATCACGCAGCTAACAAAAGACGGAAGCGATACGATTGTCAACGGAACCTTCGATTGGGTATATGAGGAGGAGTTCAGTTGCCGGGATGGTTTCCGCTGGAGCCCGGACGGAAAGCATATCGCCTATTGGCAAAGCGATACGAAAGGAACGGGAGTGTTCGACATTATTAATAATGTAGACTCCATCTACGCAAAGGTAATTCATTTCCCATACCCCAAGGCAGGAACCACCAATTCAGCCGTAAAAGTAGGCTACGTTTCCTCTACCGGCGGGAACACCACTTGGATCGCCATACCCGGAGATCCCCGGAACAACTACCTGCCCCGTATGGAATTCATCCCCGAAAGCGACGAGTTGTTCATACAGCAACTAAACCGCCCGCAGAATACAAATAAGGTATGGATCGCCAAGATATCCGATAACTCACTGAATAATATCTTCACCGATACGGATGCCGCATGGCTGGACACGAATGATAACATACAATGGTTAAAGGACAACCACTATTTCACATGGGAAAGCGAGCGTAGTGGCTGGCGGCATTTATACCGGATAAGCCGTGACGGAAAAGAGATACAACCCATCACCAAAGGTGATTTTGATTATATCTCGCCGGTCGGGACCGATCTACAAAAGGGCTGGGTCTATTTCATAGCCTCCCCGGACAATTTCACCCAACGCTACTTGTACCGGGCTAAAGCATTCGGCAATGGAGAAGTGGAGCGTGTAAGCCCCATGGAACAATCCGGACAGCACCGCTACAACATGTCACCCACCGGCAAATGGGCTATACATACGTATAGTAACGCCTCTACCCCATCCGTTATCGACATGGTTTCTTTCCCGAAACATCAATCCGTACGCATGCTTGAGGATAATGCCCAAGCCAAGGATCAATACGCCGCCTTAGGATTAAACCCGAAAGAATTTATCAAGGTCAAGTCCGGCAATCTAACCTTGGACGCATGGATGATAAAACCTGTCGATTTCGACGCATCCAAGAAATACCCGGTTATCATAGAGGTATACGGCGAGCCGGCGAGCGCCACCGTACAAGATGTATGGGGTAACGGAGATTTATGGCAACAATATATGGCGAACCAAGGCTATATCGTGGTGAGTATAGAGAACCGGGGCGCGAATACTCCTCGTGGGCGTGAATGGCGTAAATGTATTTACGGGGAAGTGGGCACTTTCTCCTCCGAGGATCAAAGCAGAGGTATTTTAGATATGGCCCGTCAATATCCGTTTATCGATGCCAGCCGGATCGGCATTACCGGATGGAGCGGCGGCGGCAGTCAAACCTTGAACTGCATGTTCCGTTATCCGAAAGTATTCCATACCGGTATAGCGATCGCTTTTGTCGCTGACCAGCGCCTATACGACACGATCTACCAAGAACGTTACATGAATACTCCGCAGAACAATCCGGAAGGCTACCGCAAAGGTTCCCCGATTACCTATGCCGAGGGACTGGAAGGTAATCTGCTGCTTATTCATGGTACGGGAGATGATAACGTGCATTACCAAAATTGCGAGATGCTGGTGAACAAGTTGATCAAGAACGGAAAGATGTTTACGCAAATCAGTTACCCGATGCGTAGCCATAGCATCAACGAAAGGGAAGGAACGACTCTTCACCTACGTAAGACAATGGCTAAATACTGGCTGGAGCATCTTCCGGCCGGTGGTAAATAGTTAATCCACGATTCAATGAAACAATTTTTATTGCGATTAGTGATCTTGGCAGGAATCAGTTTCCTGCCAACGGTGTCCAACGCCCAATTAAGGGAAAAGGCCGAAGAACTATTGTCTACGACATTAGGCAATGATCCGGAGGAACCAGTTACCCCAACCGATACGCTTTCGCTCGATGAGCAACATCGGCAGGATTCCATCAAGATGCAGGAGCTAGCCCTCCAGTTGCAAGAGATGAAACTAAACGAGATCTTACTGAAAGACGAGCTGGAAAACACGAAAAACAGCAACGCTACCGCCGACTCCCTAAAAAGGGCCGAGCAACGAAACCGTATCGATTCCCTTCGGGCACTGACTCCCGGCGTACCTGTAGTCGTAGAGGGGGATACCTTATTTCACCTTTACGCCAAGCGCGGAGGTCGCACTCCGGTTGACCGGGCTGAGGACATCCTCAATATCATGGTAAAGATCGGGACCTCGCATTCCTTGAAGAAGGATTCCATCTATATCTATGACAGCGAATACGTAACGGATATCATGTACGGAGATAAGGTTATCCTAAGTATCACCGATCAAGATGCCCTATGGCAAAATCTCAGTCGTATAGCCCTCGCAGAACAATATCAACCGATTATCCAAAACAAGATACAAGAGCTAAGGGAGCAACATAGTATCTTGCAGATAGCGAAACGGGTATTATTGTTCATCCTCGTAATTATCATCCAATATTTCCTGTTTAAGCTGACCAACTATCTGTTTAAGAAACTACGCAGGAAAATTATCTGGTTAAAGCAGAACCGACTCAGATCTATTACCATCCGGGATTATGAATTTCTCAACACACATCGCCAAGGACGCGTATTGATGTTTTTCACCAACGTAATACGATGGATCGTGTTACTAATCCAATTAACCATCAGTGTACCGATCCTTTTCGCTATCTTCCCGCAAACAGAAGATCTAGCCTTGAAGATATTCTCCTACTTGTTGGAGCCGGTAAAGATGATCTTTAAATCGGTAGCTTCCTATATTCCGAACTTGTTTATCATCTTGGTGATCTATTACTGTATCAAATACATCGTAAAAGGAATCCAATACATAGCCAACGAGATAGAGAGCGAGAACCTGAAAATATCAGGTTTTTACCCGGATTGGGCGCAACCGACGTTTAATATCATCCGTTTCCTGCTATACGCCTTTATGATCGCCATGATCTATCCTTATCTGCCGGGATCGGACTCGGGGGTATTTCAAGGCATATCCGTATTTGTCGGTTTGATCATATCGTTGGGTTCCAGTACGGTGATCGGAAATATCATCGCAGGGCTGGTCATTACTTATATGAGGCCCTTTAAATTGGGTGACCGTATCCAACTAAACGAGACGACTGGCAACGTGATCGAGAAGACTCCGTTTGTCACCCGTTTACGTACCCCTAAGAATGAGGTAGTGACCATCCCGAACTCCTTTATCATGTCCTCCCATACAACAAATTATAGCGTATCCGCACGGCAATACGGATTAATCATCCACAGCACGGTTACGATCGGCTACGACGTACCTTGGCGGCAAGTTCATCAATTATTGATCAATGCCGCCCGCCAGACCACCGGGGTATTGCCAGAGCCGAAGCCTTTCGTATTGGAGACCGAACTAAGCGATTACTATCCCTGTTATCAAATCAACGCTTATATAAAGGACGCCGATAAACTCGGGGATATCTATTCCGACCTGCATCAAAACATACAGGACGTATTCAATGAGGCTGGCGTAGAGATCATGTCACCGCACTATTTCGCCGGACGAGACGGAAGCGCTTCCACGATCCCGGCCTCTCCCTATCTGGATGACAGGGTAGAGCCTTCAAAGAAATAAATATTTCACGGTAAATAGTTAAAAATGATCCCTCACGAAACAAATCGTGGGGGATTTTATGTTATATGTCCAAACGTCACTAATAAAATAAATAATGGTAATGAAAAAGTATTTTATCGCAGTAGCGGCTATGGCATTTTTGGCCGCATGTAGCGGGAAACAAGCCCAAAAGGATGTACCCGTAGAAGTAGAGGAAGAAGAATTCGCCATAATGTCGGCGGCTCCGGACGCTCCGTCTCTGCCACTGATCCATTCTGTTAAGGCGACTCAACCGGCAAAACCCGTGAATATGAGAGATTCCTTGAAGGCTGATCCTAAAAAGGGACCGGTTATCCAAAAAAAGTATAAGGGAACCCTGACTTCTCCGGATAGCGTGAATGTAGATTATGACTTAACCTTGTATTATCAACAAGATAACGCAGACGAGGAAGGCGTATTCGAGTTGGATGCTCTTTATACCGTACCGGAAGCAGTAGCCTCAAGCACCGGAGCGGCGAAGAAAGCTCCTCAGAAAGCCATTACAACCGGTAAACAAAAAGTAAAGCACGGAGCTCCCGATGACGTTAGCGCAGTAATCTACGAGTTGATTCCTAGTGATGGCGAACCCGTCATTTATTTCCTAGTAGAAGGGGATAACTTGACCTTGATGAACGACGCGTTGCAAAAAGCGGCGGCAGATCTTAACTACACACTAAAACTTGTTCAATAATATAGGCAGCACATCTTTGTATATATAGATCACCCCGATAGTCTTACCGGATCGCCGGAAGCTATCGGGGTTTAGTTTTTATTTAAACCATCCTTAGCGGACCGATTATTTGATACCTAACTTGGCTTTGATCGCTTTAGGCAGGGCATCTTTATGAACCACGATATTCATGGTCTTATAACGGACAAATGCTTTGGAAGCATACCAAATACCGTTATACTTGTTGTTGGTTCCCCACGAGTTCTTCACCATATAATACTCGTTACCTTCTTGATCTTTGGCGATACCGTAAATCTGCATACCATGGTCGTCGGTCGTCTCATAATTATCATAAGCCAACTGGCGCTCTGCTTGCGTACACCATTTCTGAGGTTGCGGTTTTGTGTTCAGCTTCTTTTCCTCCGGTTTCAATTTCAACCAATGAGCCATATCGGAACCGCTCAACTCCTGTACCTTCTCATCATCAGGCATAACGGCCACTCCGTCACGAGTAAAACCAGATTCGCTCACGTCGGAACCCCAAGCAATCGTATACCCCGTATTAATCGCGTTATCAAAGACCTCCATAAACTCATCCAGCGGCAAGTTATACGACATACCGTGACGCCAGTTATCCTGAATCTCTAGCGGGAACTGGGTATAGAACGGATGATGCGTATAAGAAGTCAATGAGACATAATCCGAAGCCTTCAAACCTGTAGACTCGAAGAAAGATTTCGGTGTATATTCCTTCCCTTTATACGTGAATTTCTCAGGAGGAACCCCCAAGTAGATCTGATGTACGGCAGCGACCGCCTGCTTCCATAACATGGCGTTATTCTCATCAGACTGCAATTTGCGTAACTTTCCTTTGGCGATAGCGGCCACCATAGCGTCGGTCAAGGCGGAAAGCTCGGTATGGTTACTCAACGTATCGGAATACATTACGCCCGGGCGCATCTCCTCTTCCGGAACCAAGCCGAATGTTTCCATTCCATAGAGCGCGTCATAGAAAGATCCACCTTGCGAGAACGACACATCCCCATGCGTACGCACGGCAGCATCGGCACGATCCAGATAGGTGTTATATACCGTAAACATCTCGGATAAGTCATACTCACCCTTTCCCAGACGAAGCAACTCAGACTCCAAGAAAGCGTATGAGGAGTAGCACCAGCACGTGCCCGCACGATTTTGGTTCTTAACAGATGTAATCGGGTTCTCTTTCACGGTCGTGAACACGAATCCCTCCTCGCTCTCTTTCTTCTCCGTGTCCTGCGCTTGGATCGTAGCGGACAGCGTCAGAGCGAATAGCATGCTTGAAACTAGAATAGTCTTTTTCATGTAAAATTTTATATTAATATTAGTATTAAGTCCGTATCACCCGCAAATGTAAGTTTTTTATCCGTAGCTAACCCTACAAAGTCGTACGTATTTGAGATATTTTATCTAAGTTTGCCTCCTCAGGAAACATAATATATAACTAATTATCTGCAAAATGAGAATATCTATTATCGGTTCGGGTAATATCGGTGGAGCGATCGCCCGAGGTTTAGCGAAAGGAACCATGTTCAAAGCCTCTGATATCACTTGTACCGCCCAATCGGACGAGACCTTGGAGAAGATGAGAAAGATCGATCCGGACTTTATCTTGACCCATGATAACGTGGAAGCGGCACGAAACGCTGATATCATTATAATCGCCGTTAAACCTTGGCGTGTAGAAATGATTATAGATGAGATTAAGTCGGTGCTCGACTTCGAGAAACAAATGATCGTATCCGTAGCGGCTGGCGTGACTTTTGATCTGTTAAATACTTATTTGACCAAGAACACGGACTTCGATTGTCTGGCTACTCCCACGATCTTCCGGATTATGCCCAACACGGCTATCGAGGTGATGAGCAGCATGACTTTCGTCTCCGCCCGCAACGCCTCCAAGGAGCAAACGGATCTAATCATCCATATCTTCAACGAGCTTGGCAACGCCATGTTGGTAGAAGAACGGTTGATGGGCGCAGGAACAGCATTGGCTTCCAGCGGCATCGCTTTCGCCTTGCGTTATATCCGCGCGGCGATAGAAGGCGGCGTGGAATTGGGTTTCTATCCGAAACAAGCGCAAGAGATCGTGGTACATACCGTGAAAGGCGCCGTTGATTTGTTGCTCGAGAACAAAAGTAACCCGGAGATGGAAATCGATAAGGTAACGACTCCGGGCGGAATCACGATCAAGGGTCTAAATGAGATGGAACTTTCCGGTTTTACCTCTTCCGTGATCCGGGGACTGAAGGCCAGTAAATAAAAATAGGCAGACAAAGTAGTTTGCCAGCACCAATACGCCCCGAAATATGCTGACAAACTACTTTACCTGCCCTCGGCAGGTTTATGTTCTTTCCGCCTAGCCATTTCCATCTCCAACATCCGGAGTTCCCGGCTGGTCTGCCCCGCGACAGAAGTATTCTCTTCCGCACGCCGGATCAAATACGGCAGTACATCCCTTACCGAGGCGTACGGTACGTATTTGGTTACGTTATATCCCGCATGGGCTAAATTGAAGGAAATATTATCACTCATTCCCAATAGCTGCGCAAAGAAAACACGGGAGTCATCGCGGGCGATCCCCTTCTCGTCCATCAATTTCGCCAACTTATAATTACTCTCCTCATTATGAGTTCCCATAAACATCTCAAAACGATCTAAATGATCCATGGTGAAACGGACCGCCGCATCATAATTCTCGTCCGTGGCCTGCTTATCTTTACAAATCGGATCGGGATAATCCAACGCCGCCGCACGGGCACGCTCCGCTTCCATATAAGCCCCGCGCACGAATTTCACGCCCGCAATATAACCTTTCGCCACGGCGTCATCGTAGATACGACGCAGATAAGGCATCCGGTCATGACGATACATTTGCAAGGTAGCGAATACGATCGCACGTTTCTTGTTGAACTTACGCATCGCCTCATCGGTCAACGCATCAATGGCATCTTGGAAACAATAATCCTCCGCATCCACTAAAATACGTACGTCGTTATCGTAAGCCCGTTGGCAAAGCGCCATAAAACGCTCGCGGAACTCGCGGAAATGCCGGACATCGTCTATCGTAAGCTCTTCCCGTTTCTCGGAAGCTTTGGCCAGTAACTCATCGGTCGTGATCGTGGATGGTTTGAATACGGCATAGGCCAGATTCGTATTTCCTTTCGCAAAATCTATCGAGCGCAAGGTTTCCTCGAAAGTCGCCTGTATGCCCTCCGGGGTCTGCTCGCTCTCCGCCGAATAATCGAGCGTCGATTTCACGTTGTATTTCATCAAGTGGTTGATGGCAGCGGAACAGTCTTGTAAAGTTTCTCCCCCAACGAACTGTTTATATAAGGTAGGCTTCACCGCCCAAGCCAGCGGGAAATGTATTTTCAAGGCTATACTCGTGGCTACTTTAGCGCATTTTACCAACCAAGGATATTTTATCGTATTAAAAAGCCAGTAAGCATTTTGTAGTTCTCCCTGCGACTTCGACGAGAAAGCGATCTCAGTATTGTTAAAGTCTAACATATTGTATGTAGATAAAGGTAACGTCATAGCGTAGAGACGGGGCGTACCCCGTCTCCCCCACAATCAGTTGGTATTTCTTAATTATGACAATTATTTCTCACCTAAGAACGGATACCCGTAGCTCGTCGGAGGAACCAAGCATTCCTTGATACAACGAGGATTCGTCCAACGAATCAAGTTCAACGGGCCACCGGCCTTGTCATTCGTTCCGGACGCACGGGAACCGCCGAACGGTTGCTGGGCGATCACGGCGCCGGTCGGTTTATCATTGATATAGAAATTACCGGCCGAATAGCGCAAGGTATTGAATGCCTTATCAATCGCATAGCGATCACGGGCGAAAATAGAACCCGTCAATCCGTACGGAGAAGTACGATCACAAAGTTCCAAAGTCTCCTCATATTTAGCGTCGTCATATACGTAGATCGTAATCACCGGCCCGAAGATTTCCTCTACCATGCTCTTGAACATCGGGTCCGTGGTCTGGATAACCGTTGGCTCCACGAAATAACCAACCGATTTGTCCCCGTTACCACCAAAAAGAACCTCTGCGTCCGGAGACTGTTTCGCATAATCGATATAACTCATGATGTTATCGAACGAAGCCTCATCGATCACGGCATTGACAAAGTTCGTGAAATCCTGCACGTCACCCATCTTGATCTCTTTCAGCATATCGCCCACATAATCTTTCACCTCTTTCCAGAGAGAAGCCGGGATATAGGCCCGAGAACCCGCCGAGCACTTCTGCCCTTGATACTCGAACGCACCGCGTACGATAGCGGTAGCCACATCCAACGCCGGAGCGGAAGGATGAGCGAAGATAAAGTTCTTGCCACCTGTCTCGCCTACGATTTTTGGATAAGATTTATAATGCCCCAAGTTCTCTCCGATCTGACGCCACAAGGTATTGAACGTAGAGGTAGAGCCCGTAAAATGGAATCCCGCCAAATCACGGCTACCCGTAATCACCTTACCGATCACGCTACCCTGTCCCGGGATGAAATTCACTACGCCATCGGGCAAACCGGCCTCTTGGAAAACCTTCATCAAGAAATAGTTCGAATGGATCGCCGTAGTAGACGGTTTCCATACCGCCACGTTACCCATCATAGCCGGAGCCATATTCAGGTTGGAAGCGATCGACGTAAAGTTAAACGGCGTGAGCGAGAACACGAAACCTTCCAAGGCTCGGTATTCCATACGATTCAATATACCCGTCTCGGAATAGGGTTGATCGGCATATACTTGACTAGCGTAGAAGGTACTGAAACGCAAGAAATCGATCAATTCGCAGGGAGCGTCGATCTCCGCTTGGAACGGATTCTTGCTTTGTCCCAACATGACCGAAGCGTTCAGAATATAACGATATTTCGTAGCCAACAACTCAGCTACACGAAGCATAATAGACGCACGTTCCACCCATGGAAGTTCTGACCATTCCTTATGCGCTTTCATGGCGGCGTCGATAGCCATTTGTACTTCTTTCTCGCCCGCCTTGTGATAAGTAGCCAATACATGATGATGATCATGAGGCATAACGACCTTACCGGTATTACCCGTACGGATCTCTTTTCCGCCAATTACCAGAGGTATATCCCATTCCTCGGAACTTATCTGCGCTAACGCTTTCTTTAAGGATGCTTTTTCACTTGATCCGGGAGCATACGCTTTTACCGGCTCATTAATGGGTTTAGGAAATCTAAAAATAGCATTATCCATAATACTTCAGATTTTTTAAATGGTTATTCAATGAAACTTTCTGCTGTAAACGTAGCAAATTTATTTTAAAACAGTGGCGTATAAACGTTAATATATATCAACCAAAGATAAGCTCATTTCACGGTCTATACAATGATCTAAAAGACCTCTCCCGAAAACAATCCGCGAAAGTTGTTTGTTACATTAACATATTAATCATCTTAAAGGAATAAAATTATGGCAATTAAAAGAGTTTGGATTGAGGAGGATTGCATCGCTTGCGGTACATGCGAGGGCATTTGCCCGGAAGTATTCACTGTTACAGATCGTTCACGTGTAAACGAAGGAGTTAATTTCGATGATTTCGAGGCGGGTATTAAAGAGGCTGCCGAAAGCTGCCCGGTCGAGGTTATCAAATACGAATAGACGAAAACACATTAACCCTTACTTTTCCTTCCTAGATAAAATCACAGAATCATTGCGCGATCTATAATAACACGTTATCTTTGCCGGAGGTAAGGTTAATAACATTAACCTCTTACGGGAATAGAAAGAATCGAAATAAGAAATAAGAAGTAAAATGAGAAAATTAGTGTTACTGAGTTTTGTTATTGTCGCCTCTTTGCAATTTTGCGGGGCGCAATCATTGGATAAGATGCAATGGTTCAACGAGCCGGAGCAATGGGAGATTAAAGACAAGTCGCTTTCCATGCAGGTCACTCCCCAAAGCGACTATTGGAGGATTTCCCATTACGGGTTTACGGTAGATGACGCTCCTTTTTATTATGCGACTTATGGGGGTGAATTCGAAGTGAAAGTCAAGATAACCGGCGATTACAAGCAGCGTTTTGACCAAGCCGGCCTGATGCTTCGCATCAATCATGAAAATTATATAAAAGCCGGTATAGAGTTCGTGGATGGTAAATACAACCTAAGCGCGGTCGTTACGCATAAGACCTCCGACTGGAGCGTTATCACCTTAGACAAAGCGATCCCCTATGTATGGATAAAAGCTGTCCGGAGATTGGACGCCGTGGAGATCTTCTACTCATTCGATGATAAGGAATACACCCTTATGCGTAACGCTTGGCTACAAGACAATATCCCCGTACAAGTCGGGTTTATGGCCGCTTGTCCCGACGGGAAAGGATTTAATGTGACATTCGAGCATTTCAAGGTAAAACACCTCCCGGATCAGCGCCGGTTAGAATGGCTAAAGAAAAATGCTGAATAAGTATTAGATGCTTATCTTTCAGACGCAGATGACACGGATTTGCTATTCTTATCCGTATTATCTGCGTCATTTGTATTAAAAACAAGCCATACCTGTTAATTAGAAAAGAAAACAAGGGCTCTCACCTTCTTTTTGCTTTTTATTCCTATCTTTGGAGCGACATAATACAATAACTTCAGCAAAATGAACGAACAGATACAACAAATCGCGGAGCGTCTGGCCGGACTACGGGACGCACTGGAGATTACGCCGGAAGAAATGGCAAAGGTCTGCAACCTCACGACTGAGCAATATTTGCTGCTGGAAAGCGGCACGGTTGATATTTCCGTTAGCGTATTGCACCAGATCTCACAGGCTTATGGCGTAGAATTAACCACGTTGATGTTTGGCGACGAGCCTAAAATGAGTACGTACTTTATTACTCGTAATGGAAAAGGTGTTGCCGTAGAGCGTACGAAAGCCTATAAGTACCAATCATTGGCCGCCGGTTTCGTCGGACGTAAAGCGGACCCCTTCTTGGTAACCGTACATCCCAAACCAGAGGATGAGCCGATGTATCTCAATTCCCATCCGGGGCAAGAATACAATATGGTATTAAAAGGACGTCTGTTACTACAGATCAACAATAAAGATCTTATCTTAGAAGAAGGTGATAGTATTTATTTTAACTCAGAGCTTCCTCACGGTATGAAAGCGCTGGATGGGGAAAAGGTCAGTTTCTTGGCCGTCATTTTATAAACGATCAACAGCATGTTAGAAAGATTTATAGATAAAACGACGTTTGAGTCGCAAGAGGATTTTATTAAAAACTTCAAGATCAAGGTTCCGGAGAACTTCAACTTCGGATATGATGTGGTAGACGCTTGGGCAGAGGAAGAACCGGATAAGAAAGCGTTATGTTGGACAAACGATCATGGAGAGCATATTGATTTTACGTTTGCCGACTTGAAACGGTATACGGACCAGACGGCTTCTTATTTCCAATCCTTGGGGATCGGACATGGCGATATGGTGATGCTGATACTCAAACGCCGTTATGAGTTCTGGTTCTCTATCATCGCATTGCATAAATTAGGGGCTGTCGTGATACCGGCTACACACTTACTGACCAAGAAAGATATCGTTTATCGTGCGAATGCCGCCGATATCAAGATGATCGTTTGCGCCGGAGAGGAAGTGATAACGAAACATATCATAGAGGCTTTGCCGGACTCACCGACCGTAAAAAGTGTCGTATCCGTAGGGCCGGAAATACCGGAAGGTTTCGAGGATTTCCAACAGGGTATCCAAAACGCCGCTCCTTTCGCCCGCCCGTCTCACCCAAATAGCAATGACGATATCTCTTTGATGTATTTCACCTCCGGTACGACTGGAAACCCGAAAATGGTGGCCCACGACTTTACGTATCCACTGGGGCATATCGTGACCGGTAGTTTCTGGCACAACTTGCATAAAGACAGCCTTCACCTGACGATCGCGGATACGGGCTGGGGCAAGGCGGTTTGGGGTAAGCTATATGGGCAATGGATCGCCGGAGCGACCGTATTTGTTTACGACCACGAGAAATTCACGCCTGCTGATATGTTGCAGATGATACAGGATTACCGGATCACCTCGCTTTGCGCTCCTCCTACGATCTTCCGTTTCTTAATTCGTGAGGATATGACTAAATACGATTTATCATCCCTTCAATATTGCACGATCGCCGGCGAGGCCTTGAACCCCGCCGTGTTCGACACGTTCTATAAGTTGACCGGCATTAAATTGATGGAAGGCTTCGGCCAGACAGAGACTACGCTGACAGTCGCCACTTTCCCGTGGATGGAGCCGAAACCGGGCTCTATGGGTGTTCCCAACCCGCAGTACGATGTCGATTTATTGCGTCCGGACGGAAGCCGTGCGGAGGATGGCGAGCAAGGACAGATCGTGATACACACAACAAATGGCAAGCCTATCGGGTTATTCAAGGAATATTACCGGGACGCGGAACGTACCCGGGAAGCTTGGCACGATGGCCTGTATTACACGGGAGACGTGGCTTGGCGTGACGAGGATGGTTACTTATGGTTCGTTGGCCGCGCGGACGACGTGATCAAGAGTTCCGGCTACCGTATCGGGCCGTTCGAGGTGGAAAGTGCCTTGATGACTCACCCGGCGGTAGTGGAATGTGCTATCACCGGTGTCCCCGACGAGATCCGCGGACAGGTAGTAAAGGCCACGATCGTATTGGCGAAGGACTATAAGGATAAAGCGGGTGATGCCTTGATCAAAGAATTGCAAAATCACGTGAAACGTGTCACCGCTCCTTACAAATATCCCCGTGTTGTCGAATTCGTGGACGAACTGCCGAAAACAATCAGCGGAAAGATCCGACGGGTAGAGATCCGGGATAAAGATAATAAATAATAAATCATAACTTTCTTGAAAAGGATCGCTGTAAAAATAGGAAGTAATGTCCTAACCCGCAAGGATGGGACGCTAGATATCACCCGCATGTCCGCGTTGGTTGACCAAGTAGCGGACTTGCATCGGCAAGGTATGGAGATCGTCTTGATCTCCTCCGGTGCCGTGGCTTCCGGACGAAGCGAGATAAAGGCCGGCAAAAAGCTGGATCCCGTATCAGCCCGGCAACTGTATTCGGCGGTAGGACAGGCCAAGTTGATCAACCGGTATTACGAGTTATTCCGGGAGCATGGCATGACTTGCGGGCAAGTGCTTACTACAAAAGAGAATTTCGGGAGTCGTACGCATTACCTAAACCAGAAGCATTGCATGGAGGTAATGCTTGAAAACAAGGTGATCCCCATCGTGAATGAGAATGATACGATATCCGTAACCGAGCTGATGTTCACGGATAATGATGAGTTATCCGGCTTGATCGCTACGATGATGGGAATGGATGCCTTGGTGATTCTTAGTAATATAGACGGGATTTACAATGGAAATCCGTCGGACCCGGATAGTTCCGTGATCCGGGAAATCGAATGTGGGAAAACAGATTTGTCGGAATATGTACAGACTAGCAAATCATCCTTTGGACGGGGAGGTATGTTGACGAAATGTCATATCGCCCAAAAAGTGGCAGACGAAGGTATTGCGGTTATCATCGCCAACGGCAAAAAGGATAATATCCTTCCGATGTTATTGGCGGTGGATAGCGACACGGTCTGCACCCGTTTCATTCCGGCCTCGAAACCCGTCAGCAGCGTAAAGAAATGGATCGCCCACTCCGAGGGTTTCGCCAAAGGGGAAATACATATCAATAAAGGAGCCGAGAAGGCATTGACCGCCCCGAAAGCGACTAGCGTATTATTGGTTGGAGTAACCCGCATCGAGGGTGATTTCGAAAAAGATGATATCGTAAAGATAATGAATGAGGAAGGCGTGCAAATCGGCGTAGGCTGTACCGCCTATGACAGCGAGGAAGCACGTAAGCAAATAGGGCAACGGGATTTAAAACCGCTTATACATTATGATTATCTATATTTGGATTAAAAAGTATGAATGTAAAAGATATGCTGCGACAGGCATCGGATGCGGCTAAACAATTGATAACGCTATCGGATCAAACGATTATCGGGATCTTAAAGGAGACAGCGCAGGTTCTACGGACTCATACGGAGGAGGTACTCGCCGCGAATCGCCAAGATCTGGAACGTATGGACCCAGCGAACCCGAAATACGACCGGCTGAAATTGACAGAGGAAAGGCTACAAGGTATCGCCGCCGATATGGAGAATGTATCGACATTACCTTCTCCATTAAATAAGGTCTTGAGCGAGACTACCCGCCCGAACGGAATGGTTATCCGAAAAGTAACCGTGCCTTTCGGGGTGATCGGTGTGATCTATGAGGCTCGTCCGAATGTTACCTTCGATGTTTTTTCCTTATGTTTCCGAAGCGGTAATGTTTGCGTGCTAAAGGGTGGATCGGATGCGGACTTCTCTAACCGAGCCTTGGTACGCATCATCCATTCTGTATTAGAGCGTCAGGGTATAAATCCGGCGGTATGCACTTTACTACCTCCGGATCGAGAGGCTACGGCGGAATTACTGGGAGCGGTCGGCTTGGTTGACTTAATCATTCCTCGTGGAAGCAGTTCCTTGATTCACTTCGTCCGGGAACACGCAAAAGTTCCGGTGATCGAGACTGGCGCTGGTATCTGTCATACCTATTTTGATCGCTCCGGAGATAAAGGCAAGGGACGTGAGATCGTAAATAACGCAAAGACACGGAGGGTCAGCGTATGTAATGCCTTGGATTGCTTAATCATCCACCGAGAACGTCTATCTGATCTTCCGTATATCTGTGGAAAGCTTCCGGACAGCAACGTAATCATTTATGCGGACGAACCGGCTTATGCCGCTCTATCCGAACATTATCCGGAGACGCTTTTACAACAGGCTAACGAAAACAGTTTCGGTACCGAGTTCCTCGATTACAAAATGAGTATCCGTACCGTATCCTCTTTAGACGAGGCTCTATCACATATCGCCCGGTACAGTTCAAAACATAGCGAAAGCATAATCAGCGAAGATCCGGAAACTATCCGGCGCTTCCAGCAATTGGTAGATGCCGCTTGCGTATACGCAAATGTATCTACCGCCTTTACTGATGGGGCCCAATTCGGATTCGGGGCGGAGATCGGAATCAGTACCCAAAAGCTACATGCCCGGGGACCGATGGCGCTTCCTGAATTAACGACTTATAAATACATCATAGAAGGAGACGGGCAGACGAGAATATAGGAACTCGCCTGTCTCTTTCTTCTAGAACAACACTTAAATCTAAACGAATAATGTCAACAGTAATAGATTCAAATATTTTCAATACTTTAGTTTCAAATACATTCTATTCCTGTCCTTTAGGAGGGGCTATCTATGATACGGAAGGAAATCTGATAGACTTGAATAAGGCGATGTTCGCTCATTTTTCCTTGGCAGATAAGCATGACTTTATTATAGAACATCTATTTAATAACATCGTACTAACCGATTCCTTGAAGTCATCTTTAAGAAAAGGTGACGCAATTATATGCGAAGAGCCCGTCACGTTTAAAGTAGAACCCATCTATACCGATGAACAGGGGCTTAGCGGGTATACGCTTTGGCTTACGCAGCAGGGAGAAAAAGAAACTGACAGGGAAAATAAACTATTGATGGGACAATTGAACGAGAGCCGGATATTGATGCGGCAAGCGTTGGAAGACGGTAAATTAGCCGCTTACTCATTCAGCTTCGACCGTTTCTCCACTTGCGACAAAAAGCATTGTAACCGCTGTTTTCAATTCTACGGCACGACCAATACTCTATTAGATAAAAACAGGTTTATATGCAGGGCTTTATCATCCGTACGTAAGCCCGAGGATAGTTTGGATTTCTTCTATCTGTTCAATAAAATCCGGGACGAGAAATTATCGTCTCACAACGTCACCTTCCACCTGAGGAATCAAGACGGGACTTATAAGATGTATGAAATATCGGGTAAAAGCATGGATATTGATGAAAGCGGCACCCCACATGTCATTATAGGTAGCATTATCGAAAAGGAAAACGACGAGCTAGCTATCGCGGATCATCAGAAATCCAAGGATCTTTCCCTATTGAAATCTACGTTTCTGGCAAATATGACGCACGAGATCCGGACTCCGCTAAATGCCATCGTCGGCTTCTCCGATATGTTAGGACTGGAAGATGATCCGGAAATGCGTGAACAGTATATTTCCATGATTAAAGAAAATAACACGGCTTTGCTCGAATTAATCAATGACACACTCGAGATGTCCAGAATCGAGTCCAATACGATCAATTGGTCATATGAGGATGTAAATCCGCTCGCTATCATGCACGATGTATACGAATACGCCTCTCCCCGCATATCCGAAAACGTACGGTTAATCTTGGATGATTCTCCAAACGTATCTCTTCACACGGATAAACATAAGCTTATGCTTATCTTGAAAAAACTACTTTCTAACGCCCTCCGATATACGGAGAAAGGAGAAATTCATTTCGGATACCAATCGTTGTATCCGGTCAGCGTGCAATTTTACGTGTCCGATACAGGCAACGGCATCCCGAAGGACAAACTAGGGCACATCTTCGAGCGATTCTTACAATTGAACGAATTTGAACCGGGTACCAGATTGGGACTTTCAATCTGTAAAGGTCTGGTCACCGCCATGGGAGGTGCCATTTGGGTGAACTCGGAGGAAGGGAAAGGTTCTACCTTCAGTTTCAAACTACCCATAACACCTCCGGATACAATCTCTTAAACAATTCCTTGGTCTTTCTAAAGGATAATTGACAAGTAGTCATTATCTTTGCCTTTAACAAAATATTATTGTAACAGATATGAGACATTTCACTTGCGTACAGGATTTAGGTGACTTGAAACAAGCGCTTAATGAAGCTTTCGAGATCAAGAAAGATCGTTTCCAGTTTAGTGAACTGGGAAAAAACAAGACGTTGTTGATGATATTTTTCAACTCAAGCCTACGTACCCGCTTAAGCACCCAAAAGGCCGCCATGAACTTGGGTATGAACACGATCGTTTTGGACGTTAACCAAGGTGCATGGAAGCTGGAAACAGAGCGAGGTGTTATCATGGATGGTGATAAACCGGAGCATTTGCTGGAAGCTGTTCCTGTAATGGGCTGTTACTGCGATGTGATCGGGGTCCGTTCTTTCGCACGCTTTGAGAATAAAGAAGATGATTATAACGAAAAGATATTGAGTCAGTTCATCGAGCATTCCGGCCGGCCGGTATTTAGCATGGAAGCGGCGACACGCCATCCGTTGCAAAGTTTCGCCGACTTGATCACGATAGAGGAATATAAGAAAACAGCTCGTCCGAAGGTAGTCATGACTTGGGCTCCTCATCCGAAATCATTGCCGCAAGCCGTTCCAAACAGCTTTGCCGAATGGATGAACGCTACAGATTATGAGTTTGTTATCACTCATCCGGAAGGTTATGAGCTTGATCCTAGATTCGTAGGCAACGCTAAAGTGGAATACGATCAGAAGAAGGCTTTTGAAGGAGCGGATTTCATTTACGCAAAGAACTGGTCCGCTTATAAAGATCCGAATTACGGACAAGTAATCAGCACTGATCGTAGCTGGACCGTAGACGCAGAGAAAATGGCGCTTACGAATAACGCTTATTTCATGCATTGCTTGCCGGTTCGCCGCAATATGATCGTTTCCGATGATGTGATAGAGAGCCCGCAAAGTATCGTAATCCCCGAGGCGGCAAACCGTGAGATCTCCGCACAAACCGTATTGAAAAAAATATTGATGGGATTATCTAATCTTTAGGATAGAGAGATAGGGTATTCTTTACGATGGGCATTCTTAGGTGTTTATAACAGGCATTCTTAACACCTTAGAATGCCCATTGTAAGCATCTAAGAATAGGCATCAAGGTTTTTCAATGTAAACGAGCCATCCCAACAATAAAAGAGTACTCCCCTACTCTTGTAGAAAAGTACTCTTTCTATGGCTGAAAACAAATCTATTAAGCCTCTCCTGTCGGACCTGCGAAGTCCTCAAAATTAGCTGTTTTGTTATTATTATTTCCTGCTTGAAGTTGCTCCCCAAATTTCTTGATATTGTCTTGCAAAGCGAATAACAAACGTTGAGCGTTATCCGGAGTTAAGATTACGCGGCTTTTTACTTGTGCCTTAGGAGCTCCCGGAACCACCCGGATGAAATCTAGGATAAATTCAGAGCTTGAATGAGATATAATAGCCAAATTGGCGTAAGTTCCTTGTGCCATCTCTTCAGATAACTCGATCTGAATCTCGTTATTGGCAGGTTTGTTGTTTTCCATACTTTCTTCTTTTAAATTTATGGTGATTAAAAATTGCGAAGACAAATATACATATTTATTCCGGGTTACAAAGGGGTTGAAGACTATAAATGCAAAAACGACTACCTTCTCAGGCAGTCGTTTTCTAGTTGTGTTTTTAATTCTCAATTCTTTAGACCAATGTAAAAATACCTTTTGTGTTTGATATAATTGGTTTTGGCGTTTTAGTTAAGGTTTGTTTTGTCTAAGTGCTAATCTCTTTCACTTGAACTTTACAAAAGTAAGGGCTTTAGCAAAGACCACCAAATACTATATGTGCAATAAATAATACTATATCATCAACACTTGACACAAATCAATGTAAACATGCTTTAAATCATGTTTTAAATTATAAACCTCGAACGGGAATATTTCTCCCTGTACTCTGTAGGGGTACTCCCCCTACGCCGTTTGAATACCCGGTTGAAATTCGATAGATTATTAAAACCGCACCTGTAACATATTTCAGAAATACTGTCACTTGTATCGGTCAAACGGCATACCGCCTCGGCTACCCGGATCTCGTTCAAGTTATCGATAAATGTCTTTCCCGTCCACTTCTTCAAGAAACGCATCAATGAGGCATCGCTCATATTTGTTAACTTAGCCACTTCCGACAAGGTGATACGTTTTTGATAATTTTCGTGTAAATATAACATGATACTATCTAAACGATCGGTATCGTTATTATTATAGTTCTTTACCGTGTTCACGGCATTCAACCGACGGGCTGCTTTATCCAAAGATAGAATCTTAAGAATCTCGACCAAACGCAACAGGTTCTTGAAAGAATCCGGCTTGTTATCGTTCGACAACATTCTTAATTTATCTTGAATGCCAAGTATCATTTCCCGGCTGAAAACAAGACCACTGGAAGCGTTATCAAACATATCCTTCATGGTCTTGAAATGCCGTCTATTGATCAAGCTATCAAATAACGATTTATGAAATTGTATCGTTATCTCAAAGATCCCATTACACGGACACTTATGGTTCGAGTAAGCATGCTTCGTTCCTCCCGCGATCAACACCAAATCCAGATCATCGATTTCCTCGACCGAATCGCCAACTATCCGGATAGCACCAGCGGCATTCTCCAGATAGTTCAACTCAAACTCCATGTGTACATGTAACGGAAAATTAAACCCCGATTTCGGGCGTTGCATGACCAAGAAGCAATCTTCTGATGAAAGCGGGGTAGTTTCCTTCAATACGTCTACTTTCCCCATACACACAAAGCTTTTTTATTCGAGTATCAACGTACTGATTACCGGGCAATGGTCGGATGGGAACAGATTATTCAACGTTTCAGTCAATACACCATGACGCAATACCTTGATATTCCCTTTCACGAAGATATAATCGATCCATTCACGCTTGTCGTAAGGGATCTTTCCAAAATCATGGAATGTCCATTCCGGGCCGTAAGTAAACCCTGCGATCGTGCGGGAATGAGTCAAATGACGAGGATCACTCGGATTAGTCAATACTTGTATCGGCTCATCAGAAGGCACGGCATTGAAATCGCCAGTCACGATTATAGGTAAATTCTCGGATAATTTCTTCGCTTGCTCCAGCACCAAAGAAGCTCCTTCATGACGAGCCACTTTCCCCATATGATCCAAGTGCGTATTCAAGAAGAAGAATTTCTTTCCCGTATTCTTATCTTTCAAGATCGCCCAAGTAGCTACACGCTCGCATGCGGCGTCCCAACCTTTCTTACCAACGGCATTTATATCTTCGGCTAACCAGAAATTACCGCTTTTCTCAACGGAGAAACGATCCTTACGATAGAAAATCGGAGCGTACTCCCCTTTCGTCTTGCCATCCTCACGACCAACACCCACATAAGCGTATTCCGGTAAACGATCAAGCAAATCATTCAGCTGATTATTCAAGACCTCTTGCGCACCGAACACATCCGCCTCATGGAATTTCACTAAATCAGCAGCGAAATCTCTTCTGAATTTCCATTGATTATCCTTATCACCCGAATTATCGTAACGGATGTTATAAGACATTACATTCATTTTCTCATCGTTGTTTTTAGCGAATAAGCAGCCAGTGGCAAATAAAGCCACCATTAAACAAAGTAAAATTCTCTTCATGATATTGATTATTATATGTTTCTTATATGTCTCAGTATTTATCTATGGTCTTTGTTACCTCGCAAAAATAAAGTTTATCCATTTATTAAGCAAATAAGGAAGAACAAAAAAGGCCGACAGATTGCTCTGCCGGCCTTTCTTTATAGTTTATTAAACGTTCCTATTCTTCATCATCTTTGTCCATGGCATTGAAATCAACCACGTTCTTGCGATTAGCGAAGATACGATCGAACTCATCCTTTGCGCCTACGATCAGCTTATCAAACTCACGCTGACCGGTACCGGCAGGAATCAAGTGACCACAGATAACGTTCTCTTTCAAACCTTCCAAACGGTCTACCTTTCCGTTGATAGCAGCCTCGTTCAATACTTTCGTCGTCTCTTGGAAAGATGCGGCGGACATAAAGCTGTTCGTCTGCAAAGCGGCACGTGTGATACCTTGAAGAATCTGGTTGGCTGTAGCCGGAATAGCGTCACGTACCTCGACCAACTTAAGGTCACGGCGTTTCAACATACTATTCTCATCTCTCAACTTACGTGCAGTCACGATCTGTCCGGCCTGCAATGTCTGAGAATCTCCCGGATCGGTAACAACTTTCTTGCCCCAGATACGATCGTTCTCGTCCATTACCTCCAACTTATCAACAATCTGCTGCTCCAAGAAGCGAGTATCTCCCGGATCAACCACCTCTACCTTACGCATCATCTGACGAACGATAACCTCGAAGTGCTTATCGTTGATCTTCACACCCTGCAGACGGTATACATCCTGAACCTCATTCACGATATATTCCTGCACAGCCGTCGGACCTTTGATCGCCAAGATATCCGAAGGAGTGGTAGCACCGTCTGATAGCGGCATACCCGCACGGATATAGTCGTTTTCCTGAACCAATAATTGTTTAGACAGAGGAACCATATATTTCTTAACCTCACCCAACTTAGACGTTACAGTGATCTCACGGTTACCACGTTTGATCTTACCGAATCCTACCTCTCCGTCGATCTCAGATACGACAGCAGGGTTAGACGGGTTACGAGCCTCGAACAACTCGGTTACACGAGGAAGACCACCGGTGATATCACCGGCCTTACCTACGGCACGAGGGATCTTAACCAAAACCTCACCAGCTTTCACTACATCACCATTGTCTTTCACGACGTGAGCGCCCAACGGCAAAGAGTAGTTCTTCAAGTAATTACCATTCTCATCCACGATATGAGCGGCCGGAGCCTTCGTCTTATCCTTAGACTCGATGATGATCTTCTCCTTCAAACCGGTAGTCTCATCACTCTCAACCTTGTAAGTTACGTTCTCTACCAAACTCTCGAACTCGATCTTACCGGAAACCTCTGATACGATTACGGCATTGAACGGGTCCCACTCGATGATCACGTCACCCTTCTTAATTGAGTCACCGTTGTTGAAGAACAACTTAGAACCATAAGGTATATTATGAGTCAACAACACGATCTTCGTGTTCGGATCAACAATGCGCATTTCAGCCAAACGGCTTACTACTACCAAATGTTTCTTTCCGCTCACCTCGTCTACCGCCTCAACAGCACGAAGCTCGTCGATCTCTAAAATACCATCATATTTAGATGTAATACTATTCTCTGTTGCGATGTTGGATGCGATACCACCGACGTGGAATGTACGCAACGTCAACTGTGTACCCGGCTCACCGATAGACTGCGCGGCGATTACACCGACAACCTCACCCTTCTGAACCATGCGGTTCGTAGCCAAGTTACGTCCATAGCACTTAGCGCAGACACCCTTCTTAGACTCACAAGTCAATACGGAACGAATCTCGACGCTCTCGATCGGAGAGTCTTGGATTGCCTTAGCGGCATCCTCACGGATTTCCTCACCGGAACGAACGATAACCTCGCCCGTAATCGGATGGATCACATCGTGAACAGATACACGACCTAAGATTCTCTCATACAAGGAAGCGATCACCTCCTCGTTATTCTTCAATTCCGTACAAACCAAGCCACGCAATGTACCACAGTCTTCCTCGTTTACGATCACGTCGTGAGAGACGTCAACCAAACGACGAGTCAAGTAACCGGCGTCGGCAGTCTTCAAAGCGGTATCAGCCAAACCTTTACGAGCACCGTGAGTAGAGATAAAGTACTCCAACACGGACAAACCTTCCTTAAAGTTAGAAAGGATCGGGTTCTCGATAATCTGACCACCTTCTGCACCACTCTTCTGCGGTTTCGCCATCAAACCACGCATACCGGACAACTGACGAATCTGCTCCTTAGAACCACGGGCACCGGAATCCATCATCATGTAGATTGAGTTGAATCCATCGTTATCCGCCGTTAATTGCTTAATCAAGATATTAGACAAGTTACTATTAACGTGTGTCCAAGTATCAATGATCTGGTTATAACGCTCGTTGTTGGTAATGAAACCCATATTATAGTTAGCCATGATCTGCTCAACCTCCTCATATCCCTTCTGAACCAACGCATCTTTTTCAGCAGGAATAAGCACATCGGCCAAGTTGAAAGACAGACCACCCTTAAATGCCATATAGTAACCCAAGTTCTTGATATCATCCAAGAACTGAGCGGTACGAGCTACGCCACAAGCCTTGATTACCCGACCGATGATGTCGCGAAGAGACTTCTTACCCAACACCTCGTTTACATAACCAATCTCTTTCGGAACAAACTCATTTACCATCAAACGACCTACAGAAGTCTCTACCATCGTCTTCACCAAGTTACCGTTCGCATCCAAATCCTCCACGTAAACATGGATCGGAGCATGGATATCCAACTTCTTCTCATTGTAAGCGATCGTAGCCTCTTCCGGACCATAGAAAGTCAAACCTTCGCCTTGTGTACCCTTGCGCAACTTGGTAATATAATACAAACCAAGCACCATATCCTGAGAAGGTACGGTAATAGGAGCACCATTCGCAGGGTTCAAGATATTGTGTGAAGCCAACATCAACATTTGAGCTTCCAAAACAGCCTCATTACCTAACGGCAAGTGAACAGCCATCTGGTCACCGTCGAAGTCGGCGTTGAATGCCGTACATGCCAACGGGTGCAACTGGATAGCCTTACCCTCGATCAATTTCGGCTGGAACGCTTGGATACCCAAACGGTGCAATGTCGGGGCACGGTTCAATAATACCGGGTGACCTTTCATTACGTACTCCAAAATATCCCAAACAACCGGTTCCTTACGGTCAACGATCTTCTTGGCAGATTTCACCGTCTTCACGATACCGCGTTCGATCAATTTACGGATAACGAAAGGCTTATAAAGCTCGGCAGCCATATTCTTCGGCAAACCGCACTCGTGCATCTTTAATTCCGGACCTACGACAATAACCGAACGAGCGGAGTAGTCAACACGCTTACCCAACAAGTTCTGACGGAAACGACCTTGTTTACCTTTCAAACTGTCGGACAAGGACTTCAACGGACGATTGGCGTCTGTCTTAACAGCGCTCGATTTACGAGAGTTGTCAAACAAAGAGTCCACGGCCTCCTGAAGCATACGTTTCTCATTACGTAAGATCACTTCCGGAGCCTTAATATCGATCAATCGTTTCAAACGGTTATTACGGATAATAACACGACGATATAAATCATTCAAGTCAGAAGTAGCGAAACGGCCACCGTCCAACGGAACCAACGGACGCAGTTCAGGAGGGATCACCGGGATCACCTTCATGATCATCCATTCCGGTTTGTTACGACCTCTGGACGCACGAAAAGACTCAACCACCTGAAGGCGTTTCAAGGCCTCGTTCTTTCTCTGTTGAGATGTGTCCGTGTTCGCACGGTGACGCAACTCATAAGAAAGAGAATCCAAGTCCAAGCGAGCCAACAGATCATAAACAGCCTCAGCGCCGATCTTAGCGATGAACTTATTCGGATCCGTATCCTCTAGCAATTGATTTTCTCTTGGAAGGCTATCCAAAATATCCAGATATTCCTCCTCAGATAATAGGTCTAACTCACCGACCGTGTCTACGCAACCCGGCTGGATCACGACGTAGCGTTCGTAATAGATGATGGAATCCAGTTTCTTGGTAGGAAGACCTAGCAAGTAACCGATTTTATTAGGCAAAGAACGGAAATACCAAATATGGGCAACAGGAACCACCAAATGAATGTGTCCCATACGTTCACGACGAACTTTCTTTTCCGTAACTTCCACTCCACAACGATCGCAGACAATACCTTTGTAACGGATACGCTTGTACTTACCGCAATGGCACTCATAGTCCTTGATCGGACCAAAGATACGCTCACAGAACAAACCGTCACGCTCAGGCTTATACGTACGATAGTTAATTGTTTCCGGTTTCAAAACCTCACCGCTGGAGTTCTCTAGGATCTCCTCAGGGGATGCCAGACCGATGGTTATTTTTGAAAAGTTACTCTTTATCTTGTTTTCTTTTCTAAAGGCCATATTATTTATTTATAAAGAGTTATCAATAGATAAAGTAGGACGGGCCGTAGCCCACCTACTTCTTTATTGTTATTGAATTAATCCAGAGTGAAACTCAAACCAAGTCCTCTCAACTCGTGCAATAATACATTCAGAGATTCAGGGATACCCGGCTGTGGCATCGGATCACCCTTCACGATCGCCTCATAAGCCTTCGAACGTCCTACAACGTCATCAGACTTAATCGTAAGAATTTCCTGAAGAACATGAGCGGCACCGAAGGCTTCCAGTGCCCAAACCTCCATCTCTCCGAAACGCTGACCACCGAACTGTGCCTTACCACCTAACGGCTGTTGCGTAATCAAAGAGTACGGACCGATTGAACGGGCATGCATCTTATCGTCAACCATGTGGCCCAACTTCAAGAAGTAAGTCACACCCACCGTAGCAGGTTGGTCGAAACGCTCACCAGTACCACCATCATACAAGTAAGACTTACCGTAGCGAGGAATACCAGCCTTGTCTGTCCATTCATTCAAATCATCCAAAGTCGCGCCATCGAAGATCGGAGTAGCGAACTTAACGTCCAACTCACGTCCGGCCCAACCCAACACGGCCTCGAAAATCTGTCCCAAGTTCATACGAGAAGGCACACCCAGCGGGTTCAAGCAGATATCCACCGGAGTACCGTCTTCCAAGAACGGCATATCCTCCTGACGAACGATCTTTGATACGATACCCTTGTTACCGTGGCGACCGGCCATCTTATCACCTACCTGAATCTTACGTTTCTTGGCGATATAAACCTTAGCCATCTGTACGATACCTGTCGGCAGCTCATCACCGATCGTCAAGTCGAACTTCTTACGTCTCAACTCAGCGTCAAGCTCCTTGTACTTCTTCAAATAATTCAAGATAACCTGTTTGATCAACTCATTCTTCTGAGCGTCTGCCGTCCACTTGCTTACTTGGATGGAGTTATAATCCAATTCTTCCAGAGATTTGCGGGTAAACTTAGCACCCTTAGCGATAATCTCCGTATTCATATAGTCTTTAACACCTTGAGAAACCTTGCCGTTTGTAAGCACTAACAACTTATCAACCAACAAAGTCTTCAAGCTAGCCATCTTTTCTTCGTATTCCTCGTCCAACTTCGGCAAGATCGCCTTATCAGTCAATCTGGATTTACGTTTCTTGACAGCCTTCGAGAACAAAGCGGTCTCGATAACCACACCGCGCAAAGACGGAGTAGCCTTCAAGGAAGCATCCTTCACATCACCCGCCTTATCACCGAAGATAGCACGCAACAACTTTTCCTCCGGAGATGGATCAGACTCACCTTTCGGAGTGATCTTACCAATCAAGATATCACCCGGCTCGATGCGAGCACCTACACGAACGATACCTCTCTCATCCAAATCCTTGGTAGCCTCTTCGCTGACGTTAGGGATATCGGAAGTCAATTCCTCCATACCACGCTTTGTCTCACGTACCTCAAGGATGTATTCGTCAACGTGAACAGACGTAAAGAAGTCCTCGCGAACCATACGCTCGTTCAACACGATAGCATCCTCATAGTTATAACCCTTCCAAGGCATGTAAGCCACCTTCACGTTACGTCCCAAAGCAAGCTCGCCTTTCTGGGTTGAGTAACCCTCGGTAAGGATATCGCCGGCTTTCACACGTTGTCCGCGATGACAGATCGGTTTCAAATCGACCGTCGTGCTCTGGTTGGTCTTACGCCATTTCGGGATATTATATGTCTTAACCGCATCCTCGAAGCTAACGAATTCCTCGTCCTCCGTGCGGTCATATTTAATCTTGATACAAGTAGCATCAACGAACACAACCTCGCCCTCACGCTCAGCCATGATCTGAGTACGGGAGTCACGGGCAACCTGCGCCTCAATACCGGTACCAACAATCGGAGCGTCCGTACGCAACAAAGGAACTGCCTGACGCATCATGTTAGATCCCATCAACGCACGGTTAGCGTCATCATGTTCCAAGAACGGGATCAATGAAGCTGCGATAGAAGCGATCTGCTGCGGAGCCACGTCCATCAAGTCAATCTCAGAAGGAGGGACAACCGGAAAGTCTGCCTCGAAACGAGCCTTCACCTTATCACGAATAAACTTACCGTTATCATCCAATGGAGCGTTACCTTGAGCGATTGTCAACTCTTCCTCTTCCTCCGCCGTGTAGTATTGCAAGCCTTCCTCAGAGAAGTCGACCTTTCCATCTGCCACCTTACGGTACGGAGTCGAGATGAAACCAAGATCGTTGATCTTAGCGTATACACATAAAGAAGAGATCAAACCGATGTTCGGACCTTCCGGGGTCTCAATCGGACAAAGACGACCATAGTGCGTATAGTGAACGTCACGAACCTCGAATCCGGCACGCTCTCTAGACAAACCTCCCGGACCTAGGGCTGATAAACGACGCTTGTGCGTGATCTCCGCCAACGGGTTCGTCTGGTCCATGAACTGAGACAAGGCATTCGTTCCGAAGAAAGAGTTAACCACGGAAGAAATCGTCTTCGCGTTGATCAAATCAATCGGAGTAAACACCTCATTATCGCGAACGTTCATACGTTCACGAACTGTACGTGACATACGAGCCAAACCAATACCGAACTGGTTATACAATTGCTCGCCAACCGTACGTACACGACGGTTGCTTAAGTGGTCGATATCATCCACGATAGCCTTCGAGTTGATCAACTCGATCAGGTACTTGATGATCTCGATAATATCTTCTTTAGTCAAGACCTTAACATCAGCGCTTGTAGTAAGGCCTAACTTCTTGTTGATTCTGTAACGTCCCACCTCACCCAGATCATAACGTTTCTCTGAGAAGAACAGGTTCGTGATAACCTCGCGTGCGCTAGCCTCATCAGCCGGTTCCGCATTTCTCAACTGTCTGTAGATATACAACACAGCTTCCTTCTCGGAGTTACTCGGGTCTTTCTGGAGCGTATTATATATGATAGCATAGTCGGACAGATTCTGGTCCTCACGATGCAACAAGATATTTTGCGTGCCTGAATCCAAGATAGCCTCGATATTGTCACTATCCAATACAGACTCACGGTCGATGATTACATCGTTACGTTCAATAGAAACCACCTCACCAGTATCCTCATCTACGAAATCCTCCACCCAAGTCTTCAAAACACGAGCGGCCAGCTTACGTCCGATAAACTTCTTCAGGTTTGCTTTCGTTACCTTCACCTCTTCCGCAAGGTTGAAGATTTCAAGAATATCTCTATCGCTTTCAAAACCAATAGCTCTCAAAAGAGTAGTTACAGGCAATTTCTTTTTACGGTCGATGTAAGCGTACATCACATTGTTGATGTCCGTAGCGAACTCGATCCATGACCCCTTGAACGGGATAATACGTGCGGAGTACAACTTCGTTCCGTTTGCGTGCGTGCTTTGTCCGAAGAATACGCCCGGAGAACGGTGCAGCTGAGACACGACAACACGCTCGGCGCCGTTGATCACGAAAGTACCTCTGTCCGTCATATACGGGATCGGACCTAAGTATACATCTTGGATCACCGTATCGAAGTCCTCATGATCCGGGTCCGTACAGTACAGTTTTAACTTCGCTTTTAAAGGCACGCTATAGGTTAACCCGCGAGCGATACACTCATCGATACAGTAACGAGGCGGATCTATATAGTAATCTAAGAACTCCAACACAAAATTGTTACGGGTATCCGCAATCGGGAAATTCTCGGCAAATACCTTATACAATCCCTCCTTCTTTCTCTTTTCAGGAGGAGTGTCAAGTTGAAGAAAGTCTTGGAACGACTTCAATTGAACTTCGAGAAAGTCCGGATACGGGAACTGATTCTTTATCGAAGCAAAATTAACTCTTTGGTTTTCAGCTGTTGAAGACATCTAGTAAGGAATTTATTGAACTTATTGAAATTATAGACACAAAAAGGTTAAGAGTCTTCGTAGTCGGAGACTCTTAACCAAATCACCTGGAAACCAGGTTATAAATACTATTTAAGCTCAACTTCAGCTCCAGCCTCTTCCAACTGTTTCTTCAATGCCTCAGCATCAGCTTTAGCGATACCTTCCTTGATTGCACTAGGAGCACTATCTACCATATCCTTAGCCTCTTTCAAGCCAAGACCTGTTAACTCTTTAACTAACTTAACGATAGCTAATTTATTAGCACCAGCTGCTTTCAATACAACATCAAAAGAAGTCTTCTCTTCTGCAGCGGCAGCAGCACCACCAGCAGCAGGACCAGCAACAGCAACAGCTGCAGCAGCAGGTTCGATACCGTACTCTTCTTTAAGGATAGTAGCTAATTCGCTAACTTCTTTAACGGTCAAGTTTACTAATTGTTCTGCAAAAGCTTTCAAATCTGCCATTTTTGTATGATTTAAATGATTATTTATCTGTGTAATGTTTTAATGAAAAATTATCTTTCTTCCAAAGTCTTCAACAGACCATGGATAGTTTGTCCTGATGACTGAAGAGCAGAGATAACGTTCTTCGCCGGAGATTCCAACAATGCGATAACATCGGCAATAAGTTCGTTTTTGCTCTTGATATTTACTAATGCCTCAAGATTCTCAGCACCTACATAGAAGCTTTCTTGTACGTAAGCAGCCTTCAAAGCCGGTTTAACGACTACACCTTTTTTAGCGTCCTTAGTAAAATCCTTAATCAGGCGAGCGGGAGCATTAGCGACTTGTGAGAACATCACAGCCGTATTGCCTTTCAAAGCCACGTTAAGATCAGAGAAGTCACCTTCAATGTTCTCCAACGCTTTCTTAAGCAAGTTATTCTTTACAACGACTAACTTAACCTCACGCTTGAAACACTCTCTTCTCAATTTGCTGGTTTTCTCAGCGTCCAACGCCTCGATATCCGTCAAATAGAAATTAGGATATTCCTTTAATGTTTCAGTTAATTGACCTATAACAGTTCCTTTATCTTCCTTTCTCATTGTTCAATTGTTTTTTAGTTTTCTTCAACTGATTTGGGGTCAATTTTAATACCCGCACTCATAGTACTAGAAAGATAAATACTCTTTATATACGCACCTTTAGCCGCAGTAGGTTTCAACTTGATCAAAGTTGAAATAAACTCCTTAGCATTGTCACGAATCTGTTCCGGAGTGAAAGACACCTTACCAACAGATGTGTGAACGATACCGCTCTTATCTACCTTAAAGTCGATCTTACCTTGCTTAACCTCCTTCACCGCATTTCCGATCTCATTGGTAACCGTACCACTCTTTGGGTTAGGCATCAAACCACGAGGGCCTAATACGCGACCAAGAGCACCGATCTTACCCATGATAGAAGGCATAGTGATGATAACATCAATGTCAGTCCAACCGCCTTTAATCTTATTAATATACTCATCCAATCCAACATAGTCAGCTCCAGCGGCAGTAGCTTCAGCTTCCTTGTCCGGAGTACATAATGCGAGAACCCTAACCTGCTTACCAGTTCCGTGAGGCAATGAAACCACGCCTCTCACCATTTGATTGGCCTTACGGGGGTCAACACCTAAACGGACATCAACATCTACGGATGCGTCAAACTTAGTTGTAGTAATTTCCTTCACTAAAGCTGAAGCTTCTTTCAATGTATATGCTTTCCCAGCTTCAATCTTGCCCAAAGCCAACTTTTGATTCTTTGTAAGTTTACTCATCTCAATTGAAGTTTATTAATTATTACCCGGGAATGTCCCTTTAACAGTGATACCCATACTTCTGGCTGTTCCCGCAACCATTCTCATGGCTGACTCGACAGTAAAGCAGTTTAGATCGACTAATTTGTCTTCAGCGATAGCTTTCACCTGCTCCCATGTGATCTCAGCGATCTTAGCACGGTTAGGTTGAGCGGAACCGCTCTTCTTCTTAGTAGCTTCCAACAACTGGATTGCCACAGGAGGAGTTTTAACGACAAAGTCGAAAGACTTATCGGCATAGTAAGTAATTACAACAGGTAATATCTTACCAGCCTTGTCTTGGGTCTTGGCATTAAATTGCTTGCAAAACTCCATAATATTAATACCCTTAGAACCCAAAGCAGGTCCTACTGGGGGAGAAGGGTTTGCTGCTCCTCCTTTAATCTGCAATTTGATTTGTCCAGCAACTTCTTTAGCCATTGTTTCTAAAATTTTTTAGATATATAACATCAATAACAGAAAGGTAGCACTTTTCGTAACCAGAGTACTATTCTTTCTCAACTTGCATATAACCCAACTCAAGGGGAGTCTTGCGTCCGAAGACCTTAACCATCACCTTAAGTTTCTTTTTCTCGGCGTTGACCTCTTCGATTATACCCGTGAAACCGCTGAACGGTCCAAAAGTAATCTTCACACTCTCGCCAACATAGAACTGGATATCCAGATCCTCTTGTTGTTCCTGCAACTCGTCAACCGTACCCAAAATACGATTCACTTCCGCAGGGCGTAATGGCACGGGGGTATCAGAACCACCCAAGAAACCAATCACGTTTGGAATGTTCCGCAATCGATGAGCAACCTCACCGACCAAAGCAGCCTCGACCAGCACATAACCCGGCAAGTAAGCCCTTTCTTTCATGACCTTCTTACCGTTTCGTACCGTAAAGGTTTTCTCGGTCGGAATCAAGACTTGAAATACATATTCTCCCAGATCCGTATTCTTCAGCTCAGCCTCTAGATATTCCCGCACCTTGTTCTCCTTGCCACTGATGGCACGCAGAACATAAAATTTCTTTTGGATATCAGACATACCTTAACTGATTAGAAAATTTGGTTGTAGAAGAAACGCATAACAGCCTCGAAGGCCCCGTCAACAACAAAGATCAATGCGGCGATGATAAGGGAAGCAAACATAACAACAACCGCACTATTGGAAAGCTCTGCTCTCGTAGGCCAAGAAACTTTATAAACAAGTTCGTTATAAGATTCCTTAATATAAGTAATTATCTTTTTCATCGAATCTATAGATTTTAGCACGGAAGGAGAGGCTCGAACTCCCGACACCTGGTTTTGGAGACCAGTGCTCTACCGACTGAGCTACTTCCGTAGAAATAGCCAGCCCTTAAAAAGACTGGCTATAACATTATCTAATGTTTGAATTAGTTCTCTAATTCTGTGATCTGGCCTGCACCTACTGTACGTCCACCCTCGCGGATAGCGAAACGAAGACCTACGCTACATGCTACCGGATAGATCAACTCAACCTCGATCGTTACGTTATCACCCGGCATTACCATTTCAGTTCCTTCCGGCAAAGTGATCTCACCAGTTACATCCAATGTACGGATGTAGAACTGAGGACGATATTTGTTGTGGAACGGAGTGTGACGACCACCTTCCTCTTTCTTCAAGATATAAACCTCAGCCTTGAACTTAGAATGCTCTTTAACCTGACCCGGGTGGCAGATTACCATACCACGCTTGATCTCGTTCTTATCGATACCGCGAAGCAACAAACCAACGTTGTCACCAGCCTCACCTTGATCCAATAACTTACGGAACATCTCAACACCTGTAACAACAGATTTCTTACCAGCAGCGCCAAGACCGATGATCTGAACTTCCTCACCAACCTTAACAATACCTGTCTCGATACGACCTGTAGCAACAGTACCACGACCCGTGATTGAGAATACGTCCTCAACCGGCATCAAGAACGGCTTGTCGATTTCACGCGGAGGCAGAGGAATCCAAGTATCACAAGCTTCCATCAACTCCATTACTTTATCTTCCCATTGAGGATCACCGTTCAATGCACCAAGAGCAGAACCACGGATGATCGGAGTGTTGTCACCGTCGAATTGATAGAATGAAAGCAACTCTCTCATCTCCATCTCAACCAATTCCAACATTTCCTCGTCGTCAACCATGTCACACTTGTTCATGAATACAACCAATCTCGGAACGTTTACCTGACGAGCCAAAAGGATGTGCTCGCGAGTTTGAGGCATAGGACCATCAGTAGCAGCAACTACGATGATAGCACCGTCCATCTGAGCAGCACCAGTTACCATGTTCTTTACGTAGTCGGCGTGACCCGGACAGTCTACGTGAGCATAGTGGCGGTTAGCAGTTTCATACTCTACGTGAGAAGTATTAATAGTGATACCTCTTTCTTTTTCTTCAGGAGCATTATCGATCTGATCGAAAGACTTAACTTCTGAAAGACCTTTCTTTGCCAACACTGTAGTGATAGCAGCAGTCAACGTGGTTTTACCGTGGTCAACGTGACCGATTGTACCGATGTTTACGTGCGGTTTTTTACGTTCGAATTTCTCTTTAGCCATAGCTTTACTTGTTATTTATTTGATTAATAATCAGCATTTACTTCCTTACGAGCTGTTACCGGGATTTGAACCCGGGACCTCTTCCTTACCAAGGAAGTGCTCTACCACTGAGCTATAACAGCAAGGAGAAAAAGAGGTGTGGGCAAAGATGGATTCGAACCACCGAAGGCGTAAGCCAGCAGATTTACAGTCTGCCCCATTTGGCCACTCTGGTATTTGCCCTTACATTTAAATAAAGAACTCTTTTTTCCTTATTGTTTTTTTGAGCCTCTTGTCGGATTCGAACCAACGACCCCGAGATTACAAATCACGTGCTCTGGCCAGCTGAGCTAAAGAGGCAATTACTCAAAAAATGCAACCGTTACGTTCTATCGTGAGCGAAACGGCTGCAAATTTAGGCATTTATTTCTTTTCCGCAAAATTTTAGCGAAATTTTATTTGCTCCGTTGTTTTTCCTTGTGTTTAACCAGCTGTTTTTCCAAGGCTTCAACACTCAAATCAATCGCCTCTTCAAACGTATTGCAGATTTTGCTTGCATAAAACTCCCCATTGGGAATAATCACTTTTATACCTGCTTCTTTATTTTCTGCAGTCTCCGGCTTCACAACCTTTAATGACACCTCTACTTTCTTTATATCATCGTAATACTTTTCCAATTTTACTGCTTTCTTCTGAACAAAAGCTTGCAATTGCTCTGACGCATCAAAGTGAATTGACTGAATTCTAACTTCCATACTTACCTCCTTACTTTTAGGCCCGAGGATGAGCCTGGTTATACACTTTTTTAAGTTCTTCAAAAGTAGTATGCGTATAAATTTCGGTTGTCGCCAAACTTTCATGCCCAAGAAACTCTTTTATTGAGCCCAAATCGGCACCATTATTCAGCATAGCCGTTGCAAAGGTATGCCTCAGAACGTGGGGACTTCTTTTTTTTACAGTTACTACTTTCGAGAGATTCCGTTTCACAAGACTAGTTACGATACTGCGATCAAGTCGTTTTCCATTCTTCCGGACAAAAAAAGCATCCGAACGATCCGGGACCGCCTCATTCCGCACATTGACATAATCCATCATCGAGCGTTCCAACTCCTCATCAAAAGGTATCAAGCGCTGCTTATTTCGCTTTCCCGTCACTTTTATCAGAGAAGCCGAAAAATCAACACCTTTATCATCCAAATCTATCAATTCAGAAAGTCGTATGCCAGTAGCATAAAACATCTCAATTATCAAGTGGTCACGACAACCTTCAAATCCTTCACCAAAGTCTATATCATCCAGCAATTTATCCATTTCTCCTTCTCTCAAAAAAACAGGAAGCGGCTTTTTCTTTTTCGGTCGCGTTATTTTTTGCAACGGATCCACAGCAACTTCCCCCTTCTTCAAGAGATATTTAAAATATGCCTGAATTGAACTTAACTTTCGATTAATCGTATTCGAAGCGCAACCATTGTCCATTAAGGAAGCAATCCATTCACGAACAAGGTCTGCATCTACATCCGACGGGGTTAAATCTCCCAACATTTCTTCACCGAATTTCTGTAATTCCAAAATATCACTCCGATAGTACTTAACCGTACCCTCAGCATAATTCCGTTCATACAGAAGATAGTCAAGAAAAGAATCTGTCAATAACATATCGCTACATATCTAAATCATGCAACGAATGTATGAAAAGAATTCAATAATTCAAAGGAAATTACGAATTATTAATCTTCTACTTGCTGAAGTTGTTGTACGTAAACTGCACGTTCTTTCTTAAGTCTTTTAACTACAGACGGTTTGTCAAACTGCTGTCTGCTTCTTAATTCCTTAACGATACCAGTTTTCTCAAATTTTCTTTTAAACTTCTTCAGCGCTTTTTCAATGTTTTCGCCTTCTTTTACAGGTACTACAATCATTTTCTTTTTATTAAAATGTTAATGGTTTAAAAATCTCACGATTAAATTGAGCGGCAAAATTACACATAGTTTCTTTATTCACAAAACTTTCTGCCAAAAAAACTGCAAAAAGAGAAAAGATTATCCCCCTCAAACTTCTTCCGCCAGAGGAAAAAGATAAACCAACCGGGGATGCACTAAGAACTAATCGCAAGACTGCAAGAAACTAGTTTCTAATATGCCAGCGGATAAAGTGCAGCGACCCACAAAAAAATTCAAAGAAAGTGAGTATCTTTGAAGAGTGAATGTTACACCTTATTATATATAGTATATGATCCAAACTATCAATGATCGGCTACAAGACCTACGGGCATTGTTCAGCCAGGAAGGCATACAAGCCTTTATTATCCCAAGTACCGACCCTCATCTGAGCGAATATGTTGCTCCCCACTGGAAATCCCGGGAATGGATTTCCGGCTTTACTGGTTCGGCAGGAACCGTTGTTATTACTACAAGCCAAGCAGGACTATGGACTGACTCTCGCTATTTTCTCCAGGCTGCCCAGCAATTAGAAGGCACGGAAATAAAACTTTATAAGGAGATGCTTCCCGAAACACCCAGTATTTCAGCTTTTTTAAGTACACAACTAACTCCTGGCGATGCTGTCGGCATAGATGGAAAGATGTTTTCTGCAGAAGAAGTAGAAAGGATGCAAGCCGAGTTGCAAAAATGCCAGATAGAAGTAAAAAGCATTTCAGATCCCTTAGATAAATTATGGACGGATCGTCCGCCAATGCCGGAAGCTCCTGCTTTCATTTATGAAATCCAATATGCAGGAAAAAGCAGCATAGAAAAGATTGCCATTATTCGAAAAGAACTAAAAAAGTGCAATGCGAAGGCATTGTTCTTATCCGCTTTAGATGAAATCGCATGGACTCTTAATCTGCGTGGAAACGATGTACATTGCAATCCCGTGCTTGTCAGCTATCTACTTATCGAAGAGAACGAAACTCACTATTTTATTCAACCTCAAAAGATAACCGCTGAGGTTGCTACTTATATGAAAGAAACAGGAGCAAACCTGCACGCCTACGAGGAAGCAGAAACATACCTCAGCCGAATCAGTGTTGAGAGTCTACTTCTTAATCCGGCTAAAACAAATTATGCTATGTATTCAGCTGTCAACCCTGATTGCAGGATCATTCATGGCGCTTCTCCGGTCACCTTATTGAAAGCCATCCGCAACGAACAGGAAATAGCTGGAATACATGCTGCCATGCAACGGGATGGAGTAGCTTTGGTTAAGTTTCTGAAATGGTTAGAAGCATCTGTTCCCACGGGTAAGGAAACTGAAATCAGCGTAGATAAAAAACTGCATGAATTTCGTGCGGAGCAGGATTTATATATGGGAGAAAGTTTCGATACGATTGCCGGATACAAGGAACATGGAGCCATCGTGCACTATGAAGCCACTCCCGAAACAGATGTCCAGCTAAAACCGGAAGGTTTTTTGTTATTGGATTCAGGTGCACAATATCTGGATGGAACAACAGATATCACACGTACCATTGCTTTAGGAAAACTGACAGAAGAAGAAAAGACTGATTATACATTGATATTGAAAGGGCACATTGCACTGGCAATGGCTGTATTCCCTGCCGGTACACGGGGTGCGCAACTGGATGTGCTGGCACGTATGCCGATATGGCAAAGAAGAATGAACTTCCTGCATGGCACAGGGCATGGTGTAGGCCACTTTCTGAATGTACACGAAGGACCTCAGAGTATTCGTATGAATGAAAATCCGGTAACATTGCAATTGGGTATGCTGACTTCCAATGAACCGGGAGTATATAAAGCCGGAAGTCATGGGATTCGTACGGAGAACCTGGTTTTAGTAGTACCAGCCGGAGAAGGAATGTTTGGCAACTATCTACAATTTGAAACAGTAACCCTTTGCCCTATTTGTAAAAAGGGAATTATCAAAGAATTGCTCACATCAGAAGAGATCAATTGGCTTAACCAATATCATCAGACTGTATATGAAAAATTATCGTCCGGCTTGAACAAAGAAGAGCAGGCATGGTTGAAAGAAGCAACGAGTCAATTATAATCAAAAAATTAATCACTATATAAAATGGCATTAATTAAATCAGTAAGAGGTTTTACTCCCGAGTTTGGCGAAAATTGTTTTTTAGCAGATAACGCAGCCATCATCGGAGACGTAAAAATGGGGCGCGATTGCAGCATTTGGTTCAGCACAGTATTGCGCGGAGATGTAAATTCTATCCGTATCGGGAATGGAGTCAATATACAAGACGGAAGTGTGCTACACACATTATATGAAAAGTCAACAATTGAAATAGGTGACCACGTTTCTGTAGGACATAATGTTACTATTCACGGAGCCACTATCAAAGACTATGCATTAGTGGGAATGGGTTCTACAATCCTTGACCATGCAGTGATAGGTGAAGGAGCTATCGTTGCCGCCGGTTCACTGGTCTTAAGCAATACAGTTATTGAACCGGGAAGCATCTGGGGCGGTGTACCTGCCAAGTTCATAAAAAAAGTAGATCCGGCTCAGGCTAAAGAACTGAATCAGAAGATAGCACATAATTATCTGATGTATTCTAACTGGTATAAAGAATAAAGCCAGATGAACTTCCATATACGACAGCGGGCGAATAGAAATCTATCCGCCCGCTGTTCTTATTATTTCGTATCCCTTAGAAATTAATCATACTTAATATCTTATCCGTAGCCCCAGCATTACTAGTGACGTAGTATCCGGCATTCGTTCCGGTTTCGCGCAAGAAAACCTCATCAGCCAACATACGGTCCAGCAATTCTTTCAGTTCTTCATAATTCTTGATAGAGAATGCACCCTGGGCTTCTAAAAGTTGAATTGCTTCCATAAACTTCTGGTACTTAGGTCCGAATATTACAGGAATACCATAAACAGCTGCTTCCAACGTATTATGAATACCGACCCCGAAGCCGCCTCCGATATACGCAATTTCACCATAACGGTAAATAGAAGAAAGCAGGCCGAAACAATCTATAATCAGACAATCCGCTTTCAGCACATTCTTTTCATCCGCACGCGTATAACGAACATATGGGCGTTTCAACTTCCGGATAATCTCTACCAGATGATTCTCATCTATCACATGTGGAGCAATAATCAATTTCACTTCCGGATGATTATTGAAATATTCAATAAACAGTTCCTCATCCGGTTGCCAGGAACTACCTGCTACGAAGGTCATGGTGTTATTCTTAAAGAGTTTCACCAAAGGCAAATCTTTCGCCTCCTCACGTATCTGCAACACCCGGTCGAAACGCGTATCGCCGACCACCGTCACACGGTTGATGCCAATCTTACCCAAATAACGCTTGGAACGTTCATTCTGTACGAACAAGTGGTCGAAATTACGAAGAACATGGCGATACGTACCGCCATACCACTTAAAGAATACCTGGCCACGACGAAATATAGATGACACACTGTACACCGGAATACGACGCTTATGTAATTCATCGAGATAATTCTTCCAGAACTCATATTTAATGAAGAATGCCATGCAAGGATTGGCTATATCCAGGAATTTCTTCACATTCCGAGGCTTGTCGAACGGTAGGTAGCACACTACATCCGCCCCGCGATAATTCTTGCGTACCTCGTATCCCGAAGGAGAAAAGAATGTCAGCAATATACCATAATCGGGATATTTGGCACGAATTTTTTCAATCAGGGGACGCCCCTGTTCAAATTCACCTAAGGAAGCGGCATGAAACCAAATATAACGTACATCTTTTTCCAATTGCTGCCTGAGAAGTTCGTACACTACCCAATGCCCCTTCATCATTTTACGGGGCTTGCGGCTAAATGGAGCCGCAAGATGCACCAAAAGGTCATAGATACCTATCGCAAGGTCGTAAAGCATACTTATTGAATTAAGAAAGTACTTCAATTGCACGCTTCATACGCGCCAGTGTCTCTTCTTTGCCCAGCACCCAAGAGATGTCGAACATATGCGGGCCTTTCCCCTCGCCTACCAATGTCAGGCGGAAAGCATTCATAATGTTTCCGGTATGATATCCTTTTTCGGCAATCCAGTCCATTACAATCTTTTCCTGATTCTCAATGCCAAAATCTTCAATTCCTGCCAGTACTTCCATCAATTCAGTCATACACTGAGCCGAATCTTCTTTCCAGCGTTTCTTCACGGTTTTCTCATCATATTCCGTTGGAGCAACAAAGAAGAAACTGGATGCTTCCCAAAGTTCCCGCACGAAGCTTACACGATTCTTCATCATGCCTACCACCGTTACTACTTTCTCGAACGGAACTTCTACTCCATGTTCTTTCAGAACCGGAACAAAAAGTTCCGCTATTTCTTCATCAGGCTTCAACAATATATATTCATGGTTGAACCAGATGCCTTTTTTATAATCAAATTTAGCGCCAGACTTGCTACAATGACTCAAATCGAACAATTTGATCAACTCATCCATTGACATCAACTCCTGATCATTACCCGGATTCCAGCCCAGCAAAGCCAGGAAATTAATTACAGCTTCAGGCAAATATCCCGATTCGCGATATCCGGAAGATATTTCACCGGTTTTGGGATCATGCCATTCCAACGGGAATACAGGAAAACCGAGGCGGTCACCATCACGTTTACTCAATTTGCCGTTACCTTCCGGTTTCAACAGCAGAGGCAGATGAGCAAAAGCCGGCATTGTATCTTCCCACCCGAAAGCACGGTACAACAATACATGCAGAGGTGCAGAAGGTAACCACTCCTCACCACGAATCACATGGGAAACTTCCATCAAGTGGTCATCTACAATATTGGCAAGATGATAAGTCGGCAGTTCGTCAGCTGATTTATAAAGTACTTTATCGTCCAAAATGGAAGAATTGATTATCACCTCACCACGAATCAAGTCGTTTACATGTACATCTTCATTGGGTTCTATCTTGAAACGAACTACGTACTGCTTACCTTCAGCGATCAACGCATCCACTTCTTCTTTCGAAAGTGTCAATGAATTACGCATTTGCATACGAGTAGAAGCATCATATTGGAAATTGGCTATCTCGGCACGTTTCGCATCCAGCTCTTCAGGAGTATCAAAAGCAATATAAGCCTTATCATTCTCCAATAACACCTTCACATACTTCTTGTATATTTCGCGGCGCTCGGACTGACGGTACGGACCATATTCTCCACCAAAACTGACACCCTCATCAAACGGAATGCCCAACCACTTGAAAGACTCAAGGATATATTCTTCTGCACCCGGTACAAAACGGTTACTATCAGTATCTTCAATACGGAAAATCATGTCTCCCCCATGCTGGCGCGCAAAGAGATAATTATATAATGCTGTACGCACACCACCAATGTGCAAAGCCCCCGTAGGACTCGGGGCAAAACGGACTCTGACTCTTCTTTCTGTCATATTTTGCATTACTTATGAGATAATTAGACGGCAAAATTAAACCTTTTTTTCCACACTAATGTTTTTTTTTGTACTTTTCGCAAAAAATTCAACCGATATGAATAAATCCAAGACTAAAAAAAGCTTTTCTTACAGAGATTTGCTATACAAAGCACTCATTTTTATCGGCACGGTAGCCATCATAGTATACTTCTTACCGCGTGACGGCAAGTTTAATTATCAGTTCGATATTGACAAACCGTGGAAGTATGGGCAACTTATGGCCACATTCAATTTCCCCATATATAAAGATGATGCTGTAGTAAAACATGAACAAGACAGCATGCTTGCCAGTTTCCAACCCTACTATCAGTTGGATAAAAGTGTAGAAAAAACCGTGCTCAGCAAATTAAAAACGGATTATCAAAGTCACTTGCGCGACATTGTTCCGTCTTCTGACTATATGCGCTATCTGGAGAAAAGGTTATCCGAAATTTATAAAGCAGGTATACTTTCTACCGAAGAACGCAACAAATTACAAAAAGACAGCACCGCTGTCATCATGGTGATTGATGATAAGCTGGCCAACCAGCGGGGAACCGAACAGCTTTTTTCCGTAAAAGATGCTTATGCCTACCTGCTCACTGCGGACACGGCACATTATTCTCCGTATATCCTGCGCCAGTGCTCACTCAACGAATATTTGTACCCGAATCTGACTTACGATGAGCAACGCACCGAAACAGCCAAAAAGGAAGCACTGGATAATTATGCCTGGGCCAATGGCGTTGTACAAAGTGGCCAGAAGATTATTGATCGGGGGGAAATCGTAGATAAGGAAACTTACAATATCCTTGAAAGTCTGAGAAAGGAGTCTATCCAACGCAGTGAATCCATCGGACAAAAACGTTTGATACTGACCGGACAAATCTTGTTTGTCAGCATTTTCATGCTGTGTTTTATGCTGTACCTCGATTTATTCCGCAAGGATTATTACGAACGCAAGGGGAGTTTATCCCTACTATTTACACTGATTATGTTCTATTGTGTAGTGACAGCGCTCATGGTGTCGAATAACATATACAATGTTTATATCATTCCGTATGCCATGCTGCCTATCATTATCCGCGTATTCCTCGACTCACGCACAGCATTCCTTACGCAGGTGGTCACTATACTGATCTGCTCCATTTGTTTACGCTACCCACACGAATTTATATTGCTGCAACTGGCTGCCGGCCTGGTCGCTATTTTCAGTTTGCGCGAATTGTCACAACGTTCGCAGCTCTTCCGTACGGCATTATTAGTGATACTGACCTATGCCGCTCTTTACTTCGCTTTCGAACTGATCACCGAAAACGATTTATCGAAATTAAACGGAAGTATGTATAGTTACTTTATAGTCAATGGTGTACTTCTATTGTTCACCTATCCGCTTCTGTTCTTGTTGGAGAAAACATTTGGATTTACTTCCAACGTTACTCTGGTAGAACTTTCCAATATCAACAGCCCGTTGCTGCGCCGTTTGTCAGAGACTGTTCCGGGAACTTTCCAACATTCCATGCAAGTGGCTAATCTTGCCGCAGAAGCCGCCAACCGTATTGGAGCTAAGAGCCAGTTGGTGCGTACCGGAGCTTTGTACCACGACATCGGAAAAATGGAAAATCCGGTATTCTTTACTGAAAACCAATCAGGAGGTGTCAATCCGCATAAAAATCTTAGTTACGAGCAAAGTGCACAGGTGATAATCAGTCACGTGACGGACGGACTGAAACTGGCGGAAAAAAACAATTTGCCTAAAGTGATAAAAGACTTCATCAGTACCCATCACGGTAAGGGAAAGACTAAATACTTCTATATCTCTTGGAAGAACGAGCATCCCGATGAAGAGCCGAACGAGGAATTGTTCACTTACCCCGGTCCAAACCCGTTCACCCGCGAAACAGCCATTCTAATGATGGCGGATGCAGTAGAAGCTGCATCCCGCAGTCTGCCCGAATATACAGAAGAAAGCATCAACAACCTGGTAGAAAAGATTATAGACTCGCAGGTGGAAGAAGGTTTCTTCAAAGAATGTCCTATCACATTCAAGGACATTGCTATCGTGAAATCAGTGTTCAAAGAGAAACTGAAAACAATTTATCATACCCGCATCAGCTATCCCGAACTTAAAAAATAAAAGATATGAAAACAATCGCACAAGACCAGAAACGTACCGAAAGCCTGCTACAACGCAAAGGCATCCGGCTACACGACATCCAAAGTTTCAGTTTCATGAAACGTTTTCATGAAGTTCCGCGCAAGAGCAACCTGAAGGTCAAAGATAAATATGGCGCGGGCATATTAACATTGCGCCTGAAACAGGGTATTCAAAGAGCTTTTTATGTCCATCCGTTTCAAAAGCCGTCATCTGTTATCCGCTATCTGATTTCACAAGATATACCTTTTGAGAACCATATCACCCGAAAACGGACAGCAGCAGAGATTCCGACCACGACCTATCAGCGCCCATCACTCTATATGTTCTATTTCTTTGTGCTTTTCATCACATTTATGATATTGGGATATCAGGCTGTAGCATTCGGAAGTTGGTGGGCATACATTCTCGGAATCATTTCATTCGGCCTGAGTATCTACTTTATACACATGTTGATGACGCGTTTCTGTTATCTGAAAGTAGATGACGAAAGTCTTAGGATATACAGCGTAGGACGTGAAATTAAGTATCCTTACGAAGACATACTCAAAGTCAATTTTGACTTTGCACGCGAACAGGCTTTTACGCACGTTATGGAGATATTGGATAAAGACTATCACTATCGCCTCTATTATATAGGAAGGGTATCGCGCCGAACCCTGAATGATATTGCCGAAGTACTACAAAGCGCAGGAGTGGATGCAACATGCAGCCTGAATGAAGACAAGAGGTTCTATCAAGACACTTCGCACTGACGAACCCGATTATTTCAGATGTTCCAACAGCCCGGCACAAGCATCCTCCAGCAAGTCGAGCACATACTCAAATCCTTCCGCCCCACCATAATACGGATCGGGCACGTGGTCGGCATGCGTAAAGCGAGTACAGAATTCCGTCATACGGTGTATCTTCTTCCATTCTTCAGGGGAGGGCGCACGGTCTTTCAAATCTTCAATATTCCGGTCATCCATCCCTATTATCAAATCGAAGTTATAAAAGTCTTCTGTCCGCACGGGACGCGAACGATGTGTGAGGTCGTAACCGCGACGAATAGCATGGGCACGCATCCGGCTATCTGGTAACTCTCCCTGATGATAAGAGAGGATACCGGCAGAGTCTATCACAAACAGATCTTCCAGTCCGGCTTCTGAAACCAAATGATTCATCACACCTTCCGCAGAGGAAGAACGGCAAATATTACCCAGGCAAACAAAAAGTATTCTACAAGGTTTCATAAGCTCATTTTTAATTTAGGAACGCAAATATAGAAGTTTTTTGCATTCTCTTAAAATATTTCTTCTTCTCAGTTGTCAGCATATACAGAGAACGTTTTCAAAGTAATATGTAAATCAATAAAATTAGGACATCATGAAAAAAAGGTTTTTTATTATATCTTTGTTTTGGGTATTAGCCATTGCAGCATTTGGGGCAATAGTCATGCTATTATGGAATTTCGTAGTACCCGGAGTCTTAGGACTGGCAGCCATTAATTTCTGGCAAGCTTTGGCATTGTTCGTGCTTGCACGCATTTTCTTCGGAGGCTTCCCTGGTAGAGGAGGTTTCCCAGGTCGAAGAAGAATGCCCGGTGGCAAAGAGGGTAATCCGTTCCGCGCTAAATGGGAGAAGATGTCTCCGGAAGAACGCAAGGATTTCATTAATAAAAGAAAGAAGTTTGGATTCGGTGGTCCTTTCGGAAGAGACGGATTCTTCAACGAGAAAAACTTTGATAGAAACAACGGTAGCGAAACTCCCAAAGAAAATGAATAATCTGACCGGCAAAGGCAACAGTTTGGAAGAACTGATTGTAGAACATCAACCCCGCCTGAAAGCATTTATCCGCAAGCGGGTTTCCACTAAAGAAGATGCCGAAGATATTCTGCAAGATGTACTGTATCAATTGGTGAAAACCATTGAAAGCACTTTCAATCCTATCGAACAGGTAACAGCATGGCTATATCGCGTAGCACGAAATACGATTATCAATAAAGGCAAAAAGATGCAGGAAGAAGAACTACCCGCTTCGAGCTATGATAAAGAAGACAATGTACTGAGCGAGTTTTCGGAAGTGCTGTTCAGCGATGCTCCGCCTACTCCGGAAATAGAATATATGCGGTCACTCGTGTGGCAAGAGCTTGAAACAGCTCTTGCCGAGCTGCCGCCCGAGCAACGGGAAGCATTCGAGCTACTGGAAATGGAAGGATTGTCAGCCAAAGAAGTTGCCAGTGCCACCGGAATATCAGTCAATACCTTATTATCACGAAAACATTATGCCGTCATTCATCTTCGTAAACGGCTAAAAGGACTGTATAACGATCTTCTAAATTACTAACCTCATTTTTCAACGATCTGCTTACCCACCGGGTAACAGCTATTCCCATAAATATTTATGAAAACAATAGTGTCAATTTTGACCATACTACTATGTATGGCCAGCCCCTCCTATGCCCAACTCATTGCTAAAGATTCTACCGGAGTCATGGCTATTTCTCTGGATGAAATAACCATCCAGGCACAGTCTGTCATCGAAAAAGGCGACCGGAAAGTAATTCTTCCGACTCAGAATCAACTGAAAATGTCGTCCAGTGGCATAGACTTATTAGGCAAATTACAACTTCCCCGAATCACAGTTGATATTATGTCGGGCGAAATAACCACTTCCGGCAACGGAGAAGTACAATTACTGATTAATGGTGTTCAGGTTACTTATACAGAGATATCCTCCCTCAGCCCCGAAGATATTCTCCGCATAGAATATCACGACACTCCGGGGGCACGCTACGGAAACGCCGCTGCCGTGATAGACTATATAACCAAAAACAAAAAAGCGGGAGGCAGCATCAGCGGCGGTGCCATCCACAGCCTTAGCAGCAACCGTACCTCTATTGACGATATAGTTTCCGGAAGATATAACTATGGAAAGTCTGAAATCTCAGCCAACACACGGTATATACAACGCAAAGGAGACTGGACACGCGAGTATGACGAGCGCTTCATCTTCCCCGACAAGGAACTTCATCGCCTGGAAACCGGAGAGCCAACGCTGTTCAATAAGAAGTTGTTAACTTCCAGCCTGAGCTACAGCCTGCAGGAGAAAGGTAAATATCTCTTTAATGCACAATTCAGATATACCCTGCAAGATAATCCTGCCGGATATGAAGACCGGAAGAGCAAACTCTACACATCTGATTCCGAGATTCCGGTATCCATCTACGACCACACCAAAGAACGGAACCACCTGCCATCCCTCGATCTATACTATCAGCGAAATCTAAAGAATGACCAGCGTCTCATATTCAATCTTGTCGGCACGTACATCAAGAGCAGCAATACACGCATTCATCAGGAGAAGCAGGAAGGTATCGCAAATACAGAGTTATATTCCGATATTGCCGGAAAGAAATATTCGCTGATAGCCGAAGCTATCTATGAGAAAAAATTAGGGCAAGGAACACTGACGGGAGGTCTCAGACATCTGCAATCTTATACAGACAACCGATATGAAGGGAAAGATGCGATGGACGTCATCCTGAAACAAGCGGAAAGTTATGCCTATGCCGAGTATAAAGGTAAAATTCAGAATTGGGGATACATGGCAAATCTATCACTCAACCGTTTCTACTATAGCCAAAGGGACAACCGTAGTGAAAGATATGGCCTCCAGCCTTCTCTCTTAGTATCTTACAACCCTGTGGACAATCTGCATTTCCGCTATCATATCAATTTGAAAAACAATGCCCCTTCTATAGCCTATCTGAATGATGTGGAGCAAAGAATCGACATCTTACAAACACGCAGGGGTAATCCGAACTTAAAATCATTTCGCAGTACTATCCAGGATTTTAATGCAGTATTCAATACCGGGATTTGCAGCATTGACGCCTTGGTGAGCTATGCATACGAAAAGAATCCCATCATGGAATCTGTGATTTATGAAGAAGGGATGTTCATCCGCACTTATGAAAATCAGAAGTCCTTCCAACATCTGACAGCAGAAGTCACATTCAAAATCAAGCCCTGGAAAGATCATATCAGCCTTTCCATTACACCGGGAATCAACCGGTATATAAGTACAGGAAACAATTACCTGCACACCTATACCCTGAAGGAATTACGTATCAACCTGGATGCTTCCTATAAAAACTGGCTTTTGAACTTTATGACTATCACCCCGCCTAACCGGTATGTATACGGTGAACAATTGCTGAAAGGGGATCTGATGCATACGCTCATGATAGGTTATAAACAACCGGCATGGTCTATTATGGCAGGAATACACAATCCATTTATGAAAACTTACCGTTCCGAGAATGAGAACTGGTCTGCACTGAATCCTGTAAAATCAGATATACACAGTACCAATATGTCAAATACCATCGTTGTCAAGCTCAACTTCAATCTGAACTTCGGACGACAATACAAGGGTGCCAATAAGAGAATTCAGAATATGGATACAGATTCCGGTATTCTGCAAGGAACCAAAGAGTAGCCGTTACATTGGATCTACATCATAATAGACGATTAAAGATTTAAAACGATCCTCCGCCACCATCTCTTTCTGAACCTGCACCAACAGTTCACGGGCGCGAGCCATCGGAGCATTATACTCTATCTTGACAATAATCTTTCGGATAAATAATGTTTGTATCCGGGCAACAGGCGGTTTATCCGGTCCCAACACACGATTACCGAAGACTGCACGCAACTTGCCTGACATGGTTTGTGCCATCAAGTCAAGCAGTTGCTCGTTGCGGTTTTTCAGATAGACGTACACCAAACGATAGTAAGGCGGGTAGTGGAACATCTGACGTTCAGCAAGCTGTCCCGCCACCATCTGGTCAAAATCGTTATGGATGACCTGGGCTATAATAGGGTGATCGATACTTTTCGTCTGCAAAATCACACGTCCTCGTTTATTCTTCCGTCCGGCACGTCCTGCCACTTGTGCCATCAACTGAAAAGCACGCTCATACGAACGGAAATCAGGATAATTCAACATCGTATCTGCATTCAGAATACCTACTACACTGACATGATCAAAGTCCAATCCTTTAGAAACCATCTGTGTACCTATCAGTATATCCGTTTTCCCCTGCTCAAAATCCGCAATGATACGTTCATAAGCAGAACGGGTACGGGTGGTATCCAAATCCATACGGGCAACAGCGGCTTCGGGAAACAAAATCTTGATATCATCTTCTATCTTCTCTGTACCAAACCCACGATTGCGCAAGTCAGTACCTTCGCAAGCCGGGCACTTATGGGGCAATTGATAGGTATAACCGCAGTAATGGCAAGTCAGCTGATTCAATCCTTTGTGAAATGTCAGACTCACATCACAGTTTTTGCACTTCGGCACCCACCCGCACGTATTACACTCAATCATCGGAGCAAAGCCACGCCGGTTCTGAAACAAGATGACTTGTTGCTTTTGATCCAAAGCCTCATGAATATATTGAAGCAACAGCGGCGAGAATGGTCCGTTCATACGCTTCTTGCGATGCAACTCATGGATATCCACGGGGATAATTTCCGGTAATTGAATTTCTTTATACCGCTCTTTCAGCTCCACCAGTCCATACTTTCCGGAAGAAGCATTATGCCAGGTTTCAATAGAAGGGGTAGCTGTGCCCAGCAAGGTCTTGGCACCATACATGGCCGCCAATATGATTGCCGCATTCCGGGCATGATAACGGGGAGCCGGATCCTGTTGTTTATAGGTATTCTCATGTTCTTCATCCACAATCACCAACCCGAGGTTACGAAAAGGCAGGAAAACAGAAGAACGAACTCCAAGGATAATATCATATCCCTTTTCCGTCAGCTGCTTCTGCCAGATTTCTACACGCTCGGCATCCGGAAATTTAGAATGATAAATTCCTAAACGATCGCCGAACACCCGTTGCAGACGTTCGGTTATCTGAGTGGTAAGAGCTATTTCAGGTAGCAGGTACAGCACTTGTTTTCCCTGCCGGACAGCTTCTTCTATCAAATGAATATAGATTTCTGTTTTCCCGCTGGCAGTTACCCCATGGAGCAGACACACATTCTTGGATTGGAAGCTTCGTACAATCTCATCGTGTGCCATTTGTTGATGTTCATTCAAAGGATTAATGGGAAGAATTTCCCGAAGAACGGAGTTCAGCCGTCCCACTTCCTGTTGGTAAACTTCAAAGATATGTTTATCTACCAAGCCATTGAACACAGCCGGCGAAGCGGATGCCCGCAGCAATAGTTCTTTCTTATTAACCTCTTTGGGAAAACTTTTCAGCCCGTCACCTCCCAAAATACCGGATAATTCGATGTATTTCATCAGTAAATCCAGTTGCTTCGGAGCACGCGCCAATTCATCAAAAAGTTCTTGCAGCCGTTTTTCATTCCGTACTTCGTCCGCCAGTCGCACACGCGTTTCGGTCTTTGGCTTATAAGTCCGGCGAAGTTCTTCTTTTACAAAGATGGCCTCCTTATCCAGTAAGGATTTAATTACGGAAAGTATATTCTTGAGACCGCTGTCTTTTTCCAGTTTCGTCACACACTGTTCGGGCTCCGCAGAGAGCAAATCCAATATCTTCTGCTCACGCTCCGGCAAACGAACTTCCGATTCAAAATCCGGATTATACTCTACCATCGTCTCGCTCTCCAATTTCAGACCGGAAGGAAGAGCAGCCTTATAAACATCGCCTTGTGTACAGAGATAATAATCTGCCAGCCACTCCCAGAACTTAAATTGTTCCGGCAATAAAATCGGATGGGCATCCAATAATGCAGATACTTCTTTTACCTCATAATCCGCCGGCTCACAATAATGTACGTTACGTACAATCGCTGTATAGTACTTCTTACGCCCGAACGAAACTACCACCCGACACCCCATTTGCACCTCATCCGCCCATTCCTCAGGCAAAGAATAGGTAAAATAGCGGGGCAGAGGCAAAGGCAATATGACATCCACAAATTTCTTCATTGCGGTGACAAAGATACAATAAAAAAATAGCGTTGCCAATCAAAATCAGCAACGCTATTATATCGCAATAGATTCTATTTTCTTAGAAGAGATAAGCGGCAGATATTTGCCAAGTCTTATTCTTTGCACCGATGGCATGACCTACCTCTTTCCATTTAAAGCTGTCGCCCATCGGGAACTGATAGTTTACGCCTACTTGCAAGTGCTTGATCAGCTTCACACCGACTCCCAGATTAAGCCCTACCTGAGTTTTCTTCCGGTCAACGTTGTCCTTCTTGTCAAAATCAAAGAAGAAATCAGGACCAGCTGCAAAATAAACACCCAGCAAACTACCCAAGCCAATCGTATATTTCAGATTGATGGGAACTTCCGCTCCGATTTGTTTTACGTCACCCTTACCTCTCTGCGAGAATAACAAAGCACCATCAACACCCAGGCCTACAATAGGAATCGTAATTTCAGCCATCGGACCAATAAAGAAACCGGCAGAGTTGTCCTTGTTACCTTTATATCCGCCATCCCAGTCTATCTTTGTCAAGTTGACACCACCCTTTACACCCCATTTAATGAGTTGAGCCTGAGCAGGCATAGCCATAAACATACAGCCTACAGCTATAATGAAAGCACTAAAAATCTTCTTCATAATTCTTTTTTGTTTAAATTATCGGGACAAATATATGGATTTATTCTTAAAAAGAACAATAAAGATTCATTTTTGTTCAACGGCGTTGTCGTCGTACTGACGCCTTCGGGGCTGCTGCTTCCCGCTTAGATACCGATTGGGACTTACCTGCGGAAGATTTTGACTTTGATGAGGAAGAAGATTTACTTTTGGTTGTAACAGCATTGTCACGCCCCCTTTTCTTCGAATTAGTCTTCGCTGTTTTTATTCCCGAAGCTGTAGAAACCGAATCCGTTTCTTCTATAAGGTCCCTGCCATACAATGTATTTTCAAAATCCACCAGTTCTTTTTCAATCCGCTTCTGCTCTTTCACCATGGCGCTATCCGTAGGGCAATATTGTGACAAAGTACGATTTTGCAGATTGGTTGTTTTATAAATATCTCCTTTATATAAACGTGCCGTAAAGAAGTCATCCCAAGTACTGTTTGCCGCATTATTATAATTGCTAACGGAGACTTTTGTCTGAGTCAGATAGGGAACCAAGTCTTTATAGTTCACCCAAAACATAGGTAACTTCACTTTCTCCGAACTGAATTCTTCCGAACGATGCAACACCGGACAGATAGCCGTTATCACTGAGCCATAAGTAGAAGTACGCTGATCAAAATACCATACCTCCTTCACAAAGTAACTCAATACATCCGCTGAAGGTATATCACTATTACTGATAGACAAAACACTGTCACGGCGATTTGCCACTTTCTTCAGTTCATAATAAATTTGAAAGCGATCCAGCACATCACGGAAAGTCACCTCAGCATCTTTCTGAAGGCGCTCCGTACCATCCAGCTGATATTCATAAGCCGGAATCTTCTTTTGCGCCAGCAAACGGAACACGGTAGCGAAAAGATTCATCTTATTTCCCTGTGGTTCTACCGGATAGTATAATGCACCATTGGTATCCTTTGTCAAATCCAACGTACGATAGATTTCGCGCATCCACACCACATCCTCCGGCAAGCCAGGCGAACCCGGATATTGCCTTTGCGCCCACCCCACTGAAAGATTCAGCGCACAGAGTGTGACAGCTATCATGAGTTTCAAGGAAAGTTTCATAGTCTTATACCTTATTATATTCGATTTCTAATTTTAATTCACAATCACTTCCAACGTAGTAGGCAGCAAACGCTCCACCCCATCCGGCCCCACCGCACGAACTCGGGAAATATAGAAACGTTTACCTCTGGATAAACGGCGGAACATATCTTTCTGACGTGTAGAGAATGAAGCCCCCGAAGACACTTCCGGCACGGCATTTCCCATATTATCAAAGAAAACAGTTTCAAATCCCAGCACCCGGAAGTTGATATTCAACAAACCATCATCAATAGCAGCTACAATGCCGGGAGTATTCATCAAAATTGCTTTAGATAATCCACGCCCCCCCCGATATCGTTTAGGTGTCCCGTCTTCCGTATATTCTATAAACGGTGAAGGATCAGGCAACTGGCGCACACGATAAGTATAATCCCCCATCGACTGCGTACGTCCGCCAACGGATGCCATCACACGAATCACTACATCTTTACCGATAGTCGTAGGATGAGCAATATACCCGTTTCCGGCACGATTCAGAGTTCCGTTTCCATTCACAATACTTGCCTGTACCTGTCCCCCCGGCACTCCGGGAACAGAAATACTGATCGGATTATCATATCCGGCATAGAGTACATTCATCATTGTAGCAGAAACCGTAGCAGTAGGTTCCACCACCGTATATTTCTGTGAGAACTCTCTGCGAAGCACTTCGCCATTCCCTTGCGCCAACTCCAGATAACCATCCAAAGAAAACTCCCCTGTACGGTTACAAACAGTTTCGAACCATCCTTCGGCATTATCCGGTTGCTTTTCACCGGCTATGTAAATAGAAGGGCGCTGGGTAGAATCCACAGCAGCCAGAATGACACGGGCACTGTACGTACCACCACGCACCACATTCTGAGAGGTAGGAATGACATAAGCCTGAAGTTGATTTACACGTACATCCTGCACATCGGTATTCTGCGTCAGCAAATGCAATACTTCACCTTCGGCATAGCGCACATCACTTTGCAGTTTGGTTAATAGGGTGACAGCCGCGGCCACCGGAGTATTTTCAAAGATATATTCCTGCCAGTTTTTTCCGGCTGCTGATGCCTTACGCGGTACTTCGGTACCCAAATTATCACGGATAATCTTCTGTTGTATCGGATCGGTAACAAGAGTCAGAATATTTTCCCGGTATTGATTGATGCGGTTGAACAGCGCTTTGCCCTGTCCGCTACCGGGTGCAAGCATCACAAAAGAAGCAGCTTCCAAGTCTTCTTTATTGGAGATATTGGCAACATCCCCATTCTTGCCATCCGCTTCCTTCACAATGCGTAGTTTCAATTCATCCACATAGGTATAGAGCGAATCGGACATATTCTTCACACGTACTGCTTTCTCAAACCACGGTCCTATTTTCTCAGGATTACGTTCGTTGGCACCGGCAAGCCCGTCATACAGCGATTGATTCTGCACGGTAGAATTTGCCGTTGTACGGGAAAGACTTTCATCTACCAATGAAAAACCATTCAGCACATCCGACGAAACGTTGAGCGCCAGCATCGCCATCAAGACGATATACATCAGGTTTATCATCTTCTGACGCGGAGAATCCGGGTTGGTATTCAGAGACATGAGGCTATTTACTATTTAGCAATTTACTATTTACATCTTGGCTATACGATAGCTTTAACTCCCACCCTATCGCTTTACCACTTTATCACTTAACCTGCACAGCTTGCAACATGCGGGCATAGACAGCATTCAATTCTTCTATCTGACGCGCCATCTTACGGGTTTGCTCATGCACCTGATCAATTGTATTGATCTGAGTGCTGGCACTGCGAAGCTGCATCTCATAGATAGCATTGATACCTGCAAGATTACGGTTTAAGGCACTCATCTGCTCAGCATCATGTGAGAGAGATTCAGCCTGTGCCGTAAAGCGCGAAAGCATTTCTGTCATTTCTTTCAGTTGGGCTATGTAAGCCTGCGTAGTTTCTTCCATTTCAGGAGTAAAAGCAGGAGCCGGAGTTCCGGGTGAATAATGATTCGCTCCTACAGTCACTGATACCGGCTGATTTGAAGAAGAAGATTGTCCTTTATAAGAATCATTCGCCCATCCGTCAGCATTGCCGATTGCAGCATTGCCGGTTATAGCATCTCCCACCACAACAACACCAGCGGATGGGGTTGTCTCCGTCTGTCTTCTCGGCAAGTCAAATGCAGAAATGAAAAATACCAGAACTTCCGTTCCCATCCCAATCCATAACATCAGATTGGCACCGGGCAAGTGCGTCAGTTTAAACAATGTGCCTGCAATAACAATGGCAGCACCCCAGCTATAGGCATAATTCATAATGACCTTGCCACGGTAACTCGCCATAAAGTCCTGCAACTTTTGCCCGAAATCCCTCTTTTTATTTACAGTGTCTTTCTCCATCATCTTAGCATTTTACCATCTTATCATTTTCCCTTCTTATTATATCCCACTTGCGTACGTACACAACGGAACCCTACATACGAGCGTTGTTCATTCTGATACTCCGCCGTACGGGCATCCGAACGGATAAACGCGTTCACATCTTTCCATGAACCTCCACGCACCACTTTCTTTTTCAACGCATACGGGTCATCCGGTGCGGCATTATACTGAATATCCGGATTGATGTCACTTGCTTGCAAAACTCCGGACTCGGTATAAGCCGTCGAAGTCCACTCCGCCACATTACCTGCCATGTCATACAATCCGTTCGAATTAGGCGTATAAGCCCCCACACGGGTTGATATCAGATTGCCGTCTTTGGTGTAATTTCCTTTACCCGGCTTATAGTTTGCATTGTAGCATCCCCGGTCATCCTTCGTTTCTTCACTGTCCTTCCAGGGATATTTGTTGTCTTCTCGGCCTCGTGCGGCAAACTCCCACTCCGCCTCAGTCGGCAGACGGTAGCGCTGGATATACTTCGCCTGCCCGCGCAGACCTGCAAGCAGATAGTTCGTGCGCCAAGCACAGAATGCATTCGCCTGTTCCCAACTGACCCCCACCACCGGATGTTCGTTGTAACTGGGATGGTTGAAATACAGACGCATATACTGCTCATTATTCGCGTTCGGGAAGTCATTCACCCAACAGGTCGTATCGGGATAGATATTCACAATATAACTATTCAGGAAATCCCATTCGCTGGACAACGGACGGGTAATGGTACGGTTCACAATCCGCCCTTCATCATCAATGTATGCCGTATCCTTTGTTATCATAACCACTTCTTCCGGGTTTACCTGTATATCGGTGTTCTTGACACGTTCGGAAGGATTCAAGCGATTGTGGCGCTTGGCTGCCTCAGCATAATCATAAATCTCATAATAATAATTCATCTGACCGGCATCCAGCATCAGCGTACCGTCGATAGGATGACGTTTATATACGCTCTCAATAGCCATCTGCTCATCTTCTGTCGCCCGCCTCCAAGGAATAGGCTTCGACCAATTCAGATAAGGTTTGATAGGATTTCCTTCCCGATCTTCTTCTATCTTATATAATTCATTACCGCCATAAGCAGGATCTGCCAGGCGCTCGCGGATAATGGAGTCGCGCACCCAGTTGACAAACTGTTTATATTCGGCAACGGTCACTTCGGTATCGTCCATCCAGAAAGACTCTACCGAAATCTCCCGTGAAGGAACGATTGTTCCCCACAAGCTATCCTGCTTGTCAGGTCCCATTTTCACCGAACCGCGTTTCACCAGCACCATACCGTAAGGCGCGGGTTCATTCCATGCCACGGCACTGGCGCCTATCACCTCCCCGCCCCGCATGGAACTGTTGCCCACCGTCCCCATGCACGAAACCAGCGAACCGAACAACAATAACGCTGCCCCGTACCATGCATGAATCACTTTCATTCCTTTATTCTTTTTCATCGTTCGTATATCTCTTACAAAATCCGTACACTCTTATGCAAGTTCCGGCTTTTCTTAAATACATTCAAGTCCAATGCATACCTTATCATCAGGTCGTGGCTACCACTTGCGGCACCTATTTTCGAGGTAAAGCACTCATAAGCATATCCCAATGTCACGCCCTGCACGGTCAGTCCGAAGCTGAACGTCACCGAGGTGTCAGGTGAATACGTCAGTCCTCCGCTAAGTACTTTAGAGCGGTAGGTATAGAACAACCGTCCCGTCACGTCCAGTCGTGTAGAAATAAAATCACTTTGCAACTGCATAGAGGGCTGTATGGAAATTAACGGATTACGTGTCTGAATATTGTATCCACCTGTCAAATAAACGATAGGATGTATTTTAATTTGGCTTTTTTCTCCCAGGGAGATGCTGGGAGCCGTCAGGTGATGGGCGGAAAAGGCTGCATAAAATTTGGGATGTGAGTAATAAGCTCCCAGGCCGATATCCACGGCCGTACCGCTCTCTGCCGTAGTGGGGAAAGCCTCATCGTCTGTTTCATCACCAAGATTAATATCGGAAGGGTCAAAAGAAATGTTTAGCATACCTACCTGCAAACCAATGCCCAGCTTACCTTTACGGATTTTCATCTGATAGGCATACTGCCCCCAGAAGCGTTGGTTGCGGAACAGACCGATAGCTTCATTAAAAAAGCCCACACCGGCACCCTGTTGTTTCTTGAACAGGGTAAAAGGCATATCCGCACCGAAATACATCACCCGCGGAGCACGGGTGAAGCCCATCAGTTGCATGCCGTACGAACCATAGATGTTCAGTTTATTATCCGTCTGTCCTGCCCAGCCGGGATGATAATAGCCCGGCACCGCCCAGTATTGACTAAAGCGCGCGTCAAACTGTGCCCGTACTTCTGCCATGCAGAGGAAGAGGCACAGCAAGATTGTATATTTCAAGATAAAACAGTATCTCATCAGTATAAGAACTGATAAAACAAGAAAAAATTGTGTAAGGCGGAAGCTAAAAAAAAGAAGGCAAAGAGTATGGTTCAACATTCTTTCATCTTTCAGCATCACCCTGTTCATAGGTATTCCGGCTGAATCTTCCACCTGAAGGGCAGAAAAGTGCTTTCAGGATTATCCTTAGCTGTTCCTTTCATTATCCATTGCATTCCACGAGAACAATACACCTTAACGCTTGTGTCTTGACATCTTGAAGGTATATATTAATAACTGCAAAGCCTAATTATTCAATTAACCCACTGGAGTTGTTCGATTGAATGACTCCAGTGGGTTAATCAACCGACTCTAGTTGTTCAATCGAACAACTAGAGTCGGTCTTTTTCAAAACGCCGTGTACCATACTCTATGGCAGGAAGATTTCCCTATACAAAACGCTATCATTCAGCTGAACCAGAGCAATCCAATTTATCATAATCTCCCGAACATTCCTCCACAGATAACTGTAGTATATACAAAACATCCCCATAACTCTGTGGAGAATGAAAGAAGTATCGTAATATAGAGGATAAAGTTATGACACAGATTAAAATCAAGCGAGTGTATGAAGACCCCGAACCTACAGACGGTTACCGTGTATTGGTAGACCGCCTCTGGCCCCGGGGCATGAAGAAAGAACATTTGAAATATGATGCCTGGGAAAAAGGAATCACCCCTTCATCCGAACTAAGAAAATGGTTCCATGAGAATCCCATAGGAAATTGGGAAGGCTTCTCAGCCATGTACCGTAAAGAACTGGAAACATCGGAGGCAGTACAGGATTTCCTCACAAAAATCAAATCCTATAAAACGGTTACTTTGCTATATGCATCCAAAGAGCCTGTCCGCAACCATGCCCGCATCCTGCAACAGTTTCTTGAAACACATCTTGGAGAATCGTGAATATTCACTATCTTTAAAGAAGATAAGCTGCATCCCAGCATAACTTTTTCATGCAAGCATGAAAGTTATGCATTCGATTTGCATTATCTTTGCAACTGCTGTTCCTCGAAAAAGCGGACAGCATAACCATTTTTCAGAAAGGACCACCATGATAGAGTTGCGAACAGTCAACCTTACCCGTTATATTACCCCTTTGCGTGAAGGCGGCTCATTGCCTGCGCTGGCAGAAGCTGACGACGAATTCAAGTACGTCGTGAAGTTTCGTGGTGCCGGTCACGGTACAAAGGCACTGATTTCCGAGTTGATTGGGGGAGAAGTTGCACGTGTGCTAGGATTCAGAGTGCCGGAACTGGTATTCCTGAACCTTGACGAAGCTTTCGGTCGTACCGAAGGAGATGAAGAAATACAGGATCTGTTGCAAGGCAGCCGTGGTCTGAACCTCGGACTGCATTTCTTGTCGGGAGCCCTGACCTTCGACCCCGTGGCAACCAAAGTAGATCCCGATCTGGCTTCCCGCATTGTCTGGCTGGATGCCTACCTCACGAATATAGACCGCACTTTCCGCAACACCAATATGCTGATGTGGCACAAGGAACTCTGGCTGATAGACCAGGGCGCTTCGCTCTACTTCCACCACTCATGGGAGAACTGGGAGAAGCATGCGGTAAGCCCTTTCGCCTATATCAAGAATCATGTATTGCTGCCCGAAGCGTCCCGGCTCGAAGAAGCCGATGCCGCCCTGCGCATCCTGCTGACTGAGGAAAAGATACAGGAAATCGTCTCACTCATTCCCGACGATTGGTTGCACTGGAACGATACCCATGAGACACCCGAAGAGATCAGAGACATCTACCTCCGCTTTCTGACCGAAAGACGAACCCATTCCGAAATATTTGTAAAAGAAGCGCAGAATGCAAGGAAAGCACTTATATGAATACGCAGTTATCCGCCTCGTTCCCAAAGTAGAACGTGAAGAATTCTTCAATGTAGGCGTAATCCTTTTCTCGAAAAAGGCGAACTTCATCAAATCCGTTTGCCAGGTGAACGAGGAAAAGTTGAAGCTATATGTGTCCGAAGTAGACCGGGAACTGGTATTTGCACACTTGGATGTGTTTAATAAAATATGTTCAGGCGCCAAAGACGGCGGTCCCATTGCCCAACTCGATGTTCCGGAACGTTTCCGGTGGCTGACTGCCGTGCGGAGTTCCTGTATCCAAACGTCCCGCCCACATGCCGGTTTCTCCGACGATCTGGACAGGACGTTAGAAAGATTATTCAAAGAATTGGTTTTATGATGGAGTAGCGTATTTCACTTTCAACTCCTCTACTCCCATTCCGGTGAAATAATCTTCAATAAAATTCCAGCGTTTCGTATCATCCATGCCATCCGTTCCGAAGAAGAAGGAGAACAGCTCTATTTGTTCCTGAAATATCTTCTCATTATTCTCAAGAATCAGGTTACGGTATTCATCAGAAGACGCAATCTGCTCCAACGTTTCGGGCTCATCAAAAGTAACCAATACACAAGGCGTACCTCCACCTTCTACACTGAACGAAAGACAATCGAGCATAGAAAGTAAGTTGAGCAGCATATTCAGGTCGGAGAACGGCGTTGTGTAGAATAGTAAGCGTGCACCCTTCCTCCCCACAATGCGCTGACTGAACAGCTTCTGATAACGGGACAACAATAAATCAAATCCTTTCGTCACCGTGAAAGAGAGTTCGTTAGAATCTTTCTTCTTCACACTGCTGATATAACTCACGCTGCGTCCCTCTTCCGTGCGCGACTCCAACAATGAGCCTATGAAGCGTTTTGCCGATGGCACATCCATGCCATGTTCAGCAAATACCGCCCGTAACTCTTCTTCGTCAAAGCGGCCTTTCGTTTTCCGCAGTTTATCAACCAGCAGCGTCTTCAAGCTATTGAACAACGCATCCATCCGCTGGCGAATCGTCTCCGCATTTTCTTTCAACAACACTTCATGCTTGCCTACAGACACCGCACGTGAACCTTCCCACAACGTACCACCATTCAGCTTCTGTTTAAATTCTCTATACCCTAACTCAGCGAAGCGCTCTTCCCAGAGTTTTTCCAGACGTGCCGTGTACACATCTTCCGTGCCGGGCACTTTCGTAAGATAAGCCGCAAATTCACGAATAAAAGCATCGCCCGTCTTATCCTGTATATATCCTTCCGTCAACAAGTTTTGCGGACTAACTTCCAACAGTTTCTTGCCGTAGCGATGACTTAAATCATCCTCCAGCCACAACAAAGCCGTCTTAATCAATTGTCCCAGTTCCGCCTCATACTCCAGTTTATTCTTCATTCGCGGCAGTTTCACCACGAATTCGAAGTCAGACAAAGACACCAGCATTTCCTGCTTTCCGCCTTTCATCCGGTACACTTCCATCAGTTTCTTCAATATCAACGACAACTGTTCCTGTGCGATATTGCCTGCCATGTGGAGGCGTTTCATATAATAAAAATCCCGTTCATGATAGTCCGTTGCCGAAACACCATGAATATCCATATCTCGGGCTGCACGTCCGATCTCCTGTATATAATCGACAAACGTACTGGATGGTGCCACATGATATACCCGGTCGATGTCACTGATATCCACACCCATACCGAAGGCTTTTGTAGCTACAATCATCCGCTTTTCGCCTTCTTTAAATTCCTGTACAATCGCCGCCTTCTGTTCCTTGTCCTTTTTGCCGTAGTAGGAAGCCACCAAATGCCAGTCTGACGATTTCACCCACGTCTTCAGGCGCATGTCGATGCCGCCTGCAAAGGGGTAATAAAGAATGGTTTTGTGTCCGTCGAGGAAATCCTCCACCCGTTCAGCCACTACACGCTGCTTGGCTTTATCATACGTCTCACCTTCCTCTATTTCCATCTGGCGAATATCGAAACCGATATTCCTGCGCTTCACCGTACCTGCATAGAGCACACAGGGTTCCATTTGCAGCGAACGAATGGTTTCGAACACCATGTCATTGTCCCCTTTCGGATTCCAGACCGCCGTAGCCGTCAGTGCAAAGAGCGGAAACGCATAGCCAAGGTTTTTCTTCAAACCCTGCAGATAACGACCGAGGAACCAGTAATCCACGCGGAACTCCTTACCCCAGGTAGTCACCGTATGAGCCTCATCCACTACAATCAGCCCGATGCGACGTTCGCCTGCAAAGTGCTTGATGTCATACGAGAGCAACAACTCCGGCGAAAGATAGAATAAATCCACCTCACCTTCGCGTACTTGCCGGTACACTTCATTCTTCTGTTCAGGCGATAAGTCGGAAGAAGCATACGCCACGCGCATGTATCCCAGTTCCTGCAAACCCTCCACCTGGTCTACAATCAGTGCTTTCAAGGGAGATACGACAATGGTAAGCAGCCCATATTCATTGCCCAGATAGATAGCAGGCAACTGGAACAACAGGGATTTTCCCGCTCCGGTGGGTGCCGTCAGCAAAATGTTGTCAACCTCTTCTTCTCCATTGCGCGCCCTCTCCGCTTCGGCAATGACACTTTCTATCAATTGCCCCTGCGAGATATGGAGCGTGTTCTTCCCCTTGAACAAATCATCGTACACCTCCAGGTCACGAAACTGTTCGTACCCGTAAGTCTCTTTCAAAAGTGTGTGTACCGCTTCCCGGCAATTTCCGGGCAAATGCCGTTCTTTCAATTCCGGCAACCGGCATGCCGCTTCTTTTCGTGTTTCAGTCATAATGGAACAAATATAAAAAAAAGAGGCAGTCCTTTAACCCGTTGCAAACAGGTCTACGGACTACCTCTTTCTATGTGTTTACTACCCCGCAACAAGTGCAGAGTCTAAAAATCGTATCTAATACTCCTCTTCGTTAAAGAAGAAATCCTCTTTACTTGGATAATCAGGCCAAATATCTTCGATGCTCTCATAAATATCGCCTTCATCTTCCATTTCCTGCAAATTTTCAATAACTTCAAGCGGAGCGCCTGAACGAATGGCATAATCAATCAATTCGTCCTTGGTTGCCGGCCAGGGAGCATCTTCCAGTTTAGATGCTAATTCCAATGTCCAATACATAAGTCCTAAGTATTAAAATTGTGAATATTAAGTCCTACTTTCTATTTTTCGGCAAAAGTATAATAAAATCTCTCACTTACAACTATTATCCCAAAATATTTCATCTTTTTTCTCATCCTGGTTGATTTTCCGTGACAAGACAAACAAATAATCGGACAAACGGTTCACGTAGGCGAGTAATTCAGGAGCAACCTCACATTGTTCCGCCAAAGCCAGGATGCGACGTTCAGCCCTGCGGCAAACCGTACGGCAAACGTGACAAACAGAGGCACCGCGACTGCCACCGGGCAATATAAAAGCATGCAACGGGGGAAGCAGATTATCCAAACGGTCTATTTCCTTCTCAATGCGTTCTATCTCTTCGGGATGAATAACACTGGCACACTTCAGATCCGTCTTTTCAAGATCAGTAGCCAGATTGGAACCGACTGCAAAGAGGCGGTCCTGAATATGACGGACAAGTATTTTGTCTTCTTCATCGGGCAGATAGGTAATGAGCAAACCCAAATTGGAATTCAATTCATCTACCGTACCATACGCCTCTAGGCGGACATGGGTTTTCGGTACACGGGTGCCACCTACCAACGAGGTAGTACCTTTATCACCGGTTTTTGTATATATTTTCATAACGATTAGTATTTATCACTATTGAAACGCCTAAAGATAATCAAAAGTTGACAATATAATCCTGTTTTATCTTAGTTTTATCAAAGAAGAGGATGCCGATATCATAAAGATCGAACGTTATGCCCACTTTCTCATCCTGCATCATGCACTTCCAAAGCTTTTTCATTTGTGGAGTATATCTTATTCCTTCCACTACAAAAATAGATTTCTTTGCAGTGCGTGCGGCGCAAATACGAAACACTTCCTCTACAAATTCAGGATGGCGGTAATCATGCAGATAAAGGAAATCTACGGGCACTCCGACTTCCAAAAACAGTTCGGAAAGCTCGGATGCGGAAGTATAGTCCGCCCCTTCCTTTCCCGCTTTCAGATAAAGAGAAGAAGCAGCCAGTCTGCCTGCATCCACAATGGTATCAGGCTGGGTATAGTTGACCAACCGGAACAAAAGACGTTTCACTTTTTTCGATTCGTACTTCCAGTTCTTATCTTTCTGCGAAGCCAACTTCTTTTGTTCCACAGCCAGATCCTTGTATTTATAATAAGGAGTACTCTCATAAATCACCTGCGTAATCAGACTGAAAGCAAAAGGTGAATGTACCCCATAACCGCAACGGTGACGAAAGCGGCTCAACCAGATGAAAGGGCGTTTCAAGGTTAGTGTGATACGGTTCATAATCGATAAACTCTTTAATTGGGTGCAAAGATAAATAAAACCTTTCCTTTAACCACCTTCGCCTCGGAAGAATAGTTTTCTTTTACCGTCAGCTGCACATTCTCCCCGTCAAAACGGAGAGTAAGATTGAGAGCTGTAATCCAGTTGACGTAATGAGCTTTCAGCTCCAATGTGGAAGAAGACGGCCAAGCATAACTTCCCGCCACATAAAAGAGACCTTCTATTCCGTTAAAACGTCCCTTGGCTTCAATAGAATAAGGTGGATAACCTTCTATAGAAGCCTTTTTCCATTGTTTATAGCCGAACAGGAGGTCATACTTTGTTCCGTTAGTTTCCGTCACTGTCATTATCACTTCTTTCTGCTTAAAATGAAGTTCCAGAGACTGCCAGCCGAACTTATTAGGTTCAAGCATTATACTTTTATCCGCATATTCCGCGACAAGGGATGAACTTGCTTTTCCCTGTACTAACGGCAATTGGTAAGAAGATTGTTTTTTCTGCAAGCGCTTATAATCTTTCCCTGCTATCAGTGGCTGGTCACCTGTCACAGCAGGTAACAGGCGGTTCCATACCAGACGACGTTGTGTGGCTCCGTCTATCAGGGTACATTCGGTGATGACCACTACCATATCCTTATCAGGTATGATAAGCACATATTGCCCCAAAGCTCCGTCCATACGGATGGCACCCGGATATTCGCAAAGCCACATCTGATAGCCATAACCATAGCCAAAACTACCCGTATCCGATTGTTTCGCCATCATTTGGTCTACCCACCAGGCAGGAAGCAGTTGTTTACCTTTCCATACACCGCGATTCAGCAACAACTGACCAAATTTCGCCAGTGACTCGCTCTGTATATATACGCCCCATCCCCCGGTATTGATACCCTCAGGGCTGACCTCCCAGGATATATCAGTGATGTGCATCGGCTCAAAAAGTTTCATTCGGAGATAATCCAACACCTTCATTCCGGTTACTTTCTGCACAATGGCGGAAAGGATGTAGGAACTCATAGAGTCATAATCGAAATGTTCGCCGGGAACTTTTACCTGTTTTCCCAAATAACCTTTTATCCAGTCGGTACGGACATTACGCATATTCCAGTCCGGAGTAACGCCGGAAGTCATGTTCAGTAAGTTACGGACGGTCATATCGGCAAGGTTTGCTGAAATGCTATCCGGAAGTTGGTTAGGGAAAAAAGAAGCAACACGGTCTGTCAGCCGCAGGCGGTTCTCGGAGATGGCAAGACCGACAGCAGCACCGACAAAGGTTTTAGAACAGGAAAATACGGTATGGCGATATTCCGGTGCGAAAGGTGCGGGATAGGCTTCGGCAATGACTTTACCATGACGTAGCACCATTACACTGTGTATATCAGTTTTAGGCAGTTCCATTAGGGAGTCCATCAAAGCAATGACCGCTCCGGAAGGTACCCCTTCGGCTTCGGGCGTGGAGCGTTCCAACTCACGGATTTGTGCACTGGCTGTTGCGGATGCCAACAGGAAAAGCGCAAGAAAAAATAAAGTAAGCTTGTTCTTCATAACTATGTTGCATTAGGCACTTATACATTAACAACGTGCAAATGTAAAAGATTCAAATGCACCGGACAAATCCTCTGAAGATTTTTTATGCAGAGGTGAGGAATCTGTTACGAGCTACAAGCTACAAGTAGCTGCGCTGTATTCCGAAAGGCACTTGTAGCTCGTAGCTTGTAACTTTATTCAAACAGCAATGCACAAGAGTCCCCCGCAGCCAGCTTCAAAGAAATCGTCTTACCTGTATAAGTATTCCCCTGCCCGTTCAGTGTCGTTTTGGCCTGTTTGACGCCTTCCGGCATCTTTATGTGAAAATTTCCCGATACAGTTGCCGTAAGTATAGCTTTCACCGCTTTTCCGTCTTTCCACTCCAAATCTACCGAAAGGCCGCCACGGGCTTTCATCCCACGGAAGTTACCGGCATGCCAACTCTTCGGCAAAGCAGGTAACAGATGAATAAACCCTTCATGGCTCTGCATCAGCATTTCACCAATACCCGCTGCACCACCATAATTACCATCAATCTGGAAAGGAGGATGCGAACAGAACAAGTTAGGGAACGTACCACTACCATGATGTTTAGTCTCCGGATCGACAGCCGGTTGAAGAAGACTCTTGAAAAGAGCCCAGGCACGGTCACCATCACCCAGGCGAGCCCAGAAGTTTATCTTCCAGGCACGGCTCCAACCTGTGCCACCATCCCCACGACGGTTCAGCGTAGCACGGCAAGCATTGGCAAGTTCGGGCGTAGCGTCAGGAGAAATCAGATTACCCGGGTGCAAACCATAAAGATGGGAAACATGACGATGATGTACATCCTGTTCCTTATAATCTTCCAGCCACTCTTGCAGATAGCCTCCCTTACTGATCTGCATAGGCGGAAACTTCCCCAGAGCCTCCCGCAATTTCGCAGCATAATCATCGTCACACTCCAATATAGAGGCAGCTTCAATCACATTCGTATAGAGTTCTGTCAACAATTGAACATCCATCGTCGGGCCCATACAAACACTGACGGGTGTCGGATCGTCTCCTACAAAGAAAGCGTTCTCAGGAGAAGACGTAGGAGCCGTCACCAGCCAACCATGCTTAGGTTCGCGCACCATCGTAGAATAGAAAAACTCAGAAGCACCTTTCAGTATGGGATATATCTTTTTCAGATATTCTATATCCTGGGTATATTGATAATGTTCCCAAAGATGCGCACACAACCAGGCGCCACCGGTATTAGTCGCGCCCCAAGAAGGGTGTTCGCCCGGAGCCGTATAGTTCCAGAGATTCGTCATCATGTGGAGCACCCAGCCTTGGGCATGATTGCCATAAAAGGTGCGGGCAGTCTCCTTTCCTGAAGGAACAAGACGTTCAACAAGACCCGTCAAAGGCTGATAAAGTTCCGAAAGGCCGGCCTGCTCAAGAGGCCAGTGGTTCATCTGGATATTGATATTGGTGTGATAGTCACCATTCCAGGGAGTTTGCACTCCATTCGCCCACAATCCCTGCAAATTCGGTGGCAGGCTGCCGGGACGGGTACTGCTGATAAGTAAATAACGGCCATAGTTATAATACAGTGCAGCCAAGGCAGGAGATTCCCGTTCTGCAAAACGGACGATACGCTCATTGGTCGGTAACGCATCATCTTCCGTAGCAGGAAGAGTTAAAGAAACGCGGTCGTAAAGTTCGCGATGGGAAGCGTTGGTAAGTGGAGAGTTGAGAATGGAGAGTTGAGAGCCGGGGGGCGTGGCGGCATTCAGCAGGCTGTCACAAACTTCTTTATAGCGACTTCCGGGGAAGTCTGTACCGGCAGCGGCATAGGAAGTAGTAGCGGAAATTATCAGCCAGGCTTCCGTCCCCTGCGTCAACATTATGCCGTCTTCGGCAGAAATAAACTGCTTCCCTCCTTTGGAAACCACTCTCATGGCAACACGATATTTCATTCCGTCCTGACCGGGTTTACCACTATCTAAAGCACCTTCCAGCAAAAGTGTACCCGCTTCTTTCCCGCTACCGGGAACCAAAGACACCGTCCCTTGCTGCGGACGGGAAAGAGAAGCTGTGAAAAAGAGAGAATGGCGGCGACTGGCCGTCAGGTGTATAATCATGACATCCTTATCACGGGAAGTGTAATATTCACGCTGATAATCAATGCCCCCTTTCGTAAAAGTAGTATAAGCCACAGCATCACGCAAATCGAGCCAACGGCGATAATTGGTAACCGGAACCACCTCATCGGAAGCAAATTTCTTTTTGACAGGAATACTGAAATTCAAGGTAAGGTCGGCCAACATCTGATAATTGCCATAAGTACCACCCGATTCGGGTTTCTTAGGAACAAAACTGTTGTACATCAACTCTTGTGCCTCTTTATTCTTACCTTCAAACAAAAGTTGTTGAATGGCAGGCAAACTACGGGATGCATCGGGATTACCGTAATCGGCCTCCATACCGCTCCAAAGTGAAATTTCATTCAGTACAATATGTTCCTTATCAATACCTCCGTCGGGCATCATGCCCAAACGACCGTTACCCAAAGGCAGGGTTTCTTCCCAAATGGTAGCCGGAGCGGTGTAATAAAGCTGATGGTTGTAGTTATCCGCCAACGTATCAGCCACTGCGATTAATGAAGAAGCAGAAACTAGAAAAAACAAAATTAGTGCTTTCATACGTAAAATATAAATATGCCTCGCCTTATCAGAGAAGCGTTATTAAAAACATTCTCATCAATGTCACGGACAAAGATACAATAAAATAGGACAGGAAGAAACTTTTTCCATTCTCTTCCTGTCCAAGCTTATTTAATGTTATCCCAAAGGATTCTCGTCCAAGCCTCCTTGACCGGAACCACTGCCGTCCGGTTTCGGATTAACGACTGCGTCTTTGAGCACAGTACCCTTACCCAGCGTCAATCTTTCCACCGTGGCATCACTCAGCATCTCCTTAAAATAGCTTCCGGGAGTGAAGATGATTTTACGACGATACACCGTATTGGCATCTACAGCTTCCGAGCCCGCCTGACTTTTCGCATTTAATCCGGGACGGAAACACCCGAAGTCTCCCAACTGCACGGAATATCCTTTATCCAAATCCATATTCAGGGTATCAATCAACCCGTCAATCACCATCTTCACCACGCCACGTGGTGCCATACTCACCTTCTGCACTTCTTCGCAAAGTTTCTTGAATCCTACCAAACCCAACACTTTTGTCTGTGCCACGAATTTCTCAGTTTTAGATTCATCGAAACCAAATACTACCTTCTTTACTTCATACTTAATAGCCATAATCTTTTCTGTTTTAAATGATTTAATAATAATATGTATAATACATCTCTTTCATCTCATCCGGAAGCAAGAAACATTTCACCGTGAGGCCTCAACAGTCAAGCGTTCTGTTTTCTCAGATTCGATGTTGCAAAGTTAGGGTGAGATGCATCGGAAAGCAAGAAAATGGTATCTACCACACAAAATCATAAACTACTAATAAACAAGGTATTACAATATCCCCATCTCTACAACGAATGAAATGAAGAAAATATGGCAAAGATAGAAAAGAAGAAAAATCAGCAATGATCTCTACAAAAGAAAGGTCTAAGCAACTGATAATGAAGGAAACTTTTTCCAACAACTCTACAATCCACAGATGTTAACTTTAGCTTCTTATAAAAGTGAAGTGTCCTCTTTATTAAAAAGCCAGTCTGTCTCATAAGCTCTTTTTCTTGCTTATGGATGAGCGTGGTAAAAAGGTGGGCTTCATCCGTTGTAGCCATAAAATCAGCGATTCTTCTTTCTCTACAACCTTTTGCCTGCTTATGCCAACCCAACCTTAAGCCTCCAACACAGGACAATGAATATACTTGTGAAGCCTGCATTTATATCAGCCAATAAGGTCTTCACAAACGTTTCAGAAAGAAGTTCTCCCTCTTTTGTCCATATCATCCTTGAACAAATCATTACACAACAGCACAAAAGAAAAACAGCCGGAGTGAATTAATAAATTCCTTCTCCAGCCATTGATTTTTTATTTCTCCATATAGGCAGAATAGCAAAAGAGCCTCATATAAAAGTTTTTTTATTGCTAGTAAGTATCGTCTTATTTACAATGAAATAAAACAAACTTTTTCTATATCAAGCCTTTAAAAACTTAATACACATTTTTCTGTTTTACCATATTGTTTTTGCAATATATCTACCCCACCTTTCAATAAATCGGGCGATGCTTCTATTCGAATTTCTTTCTTCTCACCCGGTATGAGCGTAACATAATTATCAGACATTATGATAGGAAGTACACGTTGCCCATTTGCCCTATTCACCAAACGTAAACGGTTGGCAAAAGACACACTTTGCGAACGGTTTTCCAAAACAAGAGTCATAATCCCTTTGGACTTCGACAGATTACGCAATGTACAAACCAAATTCGTTTCTGGCATTGTATTGAATCCCCTATAATCCAAATCATCTATTCCATTTCTCCAGTAAAAATTCTCAGACAACAAATGTCCTTTATCATCTAACAATTGCAAACGAATGAAATGAAGCGAAGTTAATTTGTGAGAAGCTGCAAAATCCAAAACAAAAGCTTCTGCTATATTGCCAGCAGATACATCCAGCCATTGCATCTGGCTGCAATCGGTAACTTCCTTTCCATTCAAATTATATACAACTGCTTTGGCGCAAACACGCCTCAAATCTTTAGCTGTCGTATTAATGACTTTAATACTATTATTGGAAGCATTCCACTGTATATGCAAATGTTCACAAGCCTTTTTTGCTCCCCAATACGCACCAGTAGGATCATAATAGTAATCATATGTTTGCCATACAAAAGATGGATAGGCGGGATGACTCATCCAAAGTAACAAACCAGAAGCATCATTCCACATTTTATCATTCCATGCTTCATACATACCCTTTACCACTTCTATATTCAGCAACTGAGCCTTTTCACAAAATTCTTCCAAACTACCGGATTCTCCAAATTGTTCGTTCACCGCTTTCTTGTAATCTATAGGCTTTGCATTCCAGGCTTCTTTACCGAAAAAATGCTTATTCCATACTGTATTGGGATCATTTTTTAACTGCTCATCTGTTGGTAACGGCCACCAGTCTTCTTTGGGAATAAACTCACGTATACTCTCAAAAGTAGGAAAGGTAGCTGTTCCTATTTCTGAGCGCAACCCATATCCATGATCTGTTCCATACGGATAAGCTGGCTTACTGAATGCCAAATTACTGGCAGAAGTTTCAAAATGATGTTTCGGAGGAAAATTCGCCCACCAACCACTACCGGACAAACCGTCTTTATTAGAACAAGATTTATACAAACGATCATTATTATCCTCTCGTGCAATCATTTCACGCAAATAGTCATCTAAATCCGGACTAGGGTATGTTTCATTGGCTCCACACCACAAGGCAATAGAAGCATGGTTACGCAAGCGCCTCACCTTATCAAGAGCATTTAATTTAAATGCTTCGGGTTGTACCACATTATTATAAGCTACATATAACCAAAAATCATCCCATACCATAATACCATATTGATCGCAATAATCATAAAACTCATCATCCGTCACACAACCTGTCCACAGACGAATCATATTATAATTCAAATCTTTGTGCAATCTTATAACCGTTTCATACTCCTCACCATGACGACGAAGCAAGTATTCGCTCATACCCCAATTGCCTCCTTTCAGAAAAATCCGTCGTCCATTGATATAAAAATGCATAACAGGATAACCCACAGAGTTATCTACCATCTCATAATCATATTTACGAATACCAAAAGTTATGTTCTGTTTATCAGAAATATTTCCATTTATTCTACAAATCAGTTCACAATCATAAAGATTAGGTTCTCCATAACCATTAGGCCACCACAACTTAGGAGCATCTACAATCAATTGTTTAAATTCATTTGTAGAGAAACAGACATGCTCTATTGTATCAGCAGCCAATTGAATCGTTTTTGAAAAACGTATATTACCAGGTCTAATTATTCCAGATAAGATAACTTCTTTTGGAAAAGAGGATGTATTTTCTAATTTTGTTGTAATCGATAATTCCGCTTTTTGCAAGGATGGTAAATCAGAACGTACCCAGGGATCCATCATCACTACATCGCCTGTAATGGCCAAATAAACATTCCCCGTTATGCCAGCTAAACGTCCAGGTACGTACGGCATCCAGTCCCACCCCGCACCTGCCAAATAGCTAGGACTACAAGCTATTCCATAAGGGTCTTTAGCTGTACGTGTTTTCTTTTGGTCAGCATCAGCTATTAAAACAGCCACTACATTTTCACCATTCACATTTAACAAATCCGTCACATCAAATTTAGAACGCAGCATATGCCCACTCACATCTTTGGTGGATGTTGAGTTTCCAGAAATTTTAGCTCCATTAAAATAAAAAGTAGCAAAACGATTTGTATTATCAAAACATAACCAAACCCTTTGCCCTTTGGAATAACTTTCAGGAAGTTCAAATTCTGTCCGATACCAAAAAGGACGATTATAAAATGTTTCATCCACCTTATAAATATTATCCGCATAATTAGGATCCTGTTCCTTACCAGCCTCAACATATGCAGTAAATACTACACCAGGTACAACACCTTGTACGCAATCTCCTATTTCAAACCCTGATGTAGAGACCTGTTCTCCCCTTACACCTTGTAAATCATCCTGAGGTTTTACTTGCCAAGCTATCCCATCAGAACTATTAAGTGACATTTTTATTACTTGAGTAAATGCAGTTTGAACAAATAAAAACATGCAACTCAAGATTAAAAAGATTTCTTTTCTATTCATATCTACATTTAAAATATTACTTAACACATAAATTTCGTATATACAATGTTTTAAAACCAAATGGTGGAATAGATAGCTGAATCTTATCATCCACTTTGACAACCTCAGTAGTGTGTCCATCCAGCTCCACCCACTGTAAGCATTCATAGTCGCCTCTTATCTGCAATTCTGCAGTTTCATTCCCAACTCCCGTATTAGCAACACGAAGATAAGTATCATTTCTATCCATATAGCAAGCCATGATTTCATACCCTCGTTGGCTAAATTCAAACAAAGAAGCTGAAGCTTTTTGAATATTAGAAACATTCAACACACATAAAGGCTCATTCCAGCAAATGCTATATTGAGGAACATCAGCAGCCCGCCAATCTCCAGCATGAGGAAGTATGGCATAATGAATCACTGTGGGTTCCATTATTTTATAATCACGCCCCCACAAACCTAACCCCGAATACTGTACAGTCAGTCCTAAAGGATAATCTTTGCCATGTAAATAGCTCGTCGTATGATCGGAAAAAAGAGAAATGCCATTTTGTACTTCTTCATCAGTGTTATCCACCCAGTTCAAAATAATATTATGCTTTATTTTATCCCATGAATTAAAAAACGTATGTTCTTCCCGACTTCTACATACATCTAATGGAGCATTTTTATCAATAATCCCTCCATTAACTATAGAAGGAAAAAGTAAATGAAGTTTGTATTTATCATTATAAAATGCTTTTACAGGATTTTCAGCTTTAAAATCCCCTACAGTCTCCTTTCCAATCCGCATGTTGTTGCTCCAATCGATACGCAACTCACAGTCTATCAGATTACCATCTTTAGTAAAAGAGAGAATTTGCGAATAAGGCTGTTCTGCAATTTTACCGTCAAGTTGCACACGTACCTTTAAAGGAGTATTAAGCAAAATAGTTACTTTAGCTATTGTAGAAGAAGAATTTACAAACTCTTTTTGTTCCGCAAAATATCCACGCAAAGTGTTAAAAGCGTAAGGTGATGTTTTATCAATAAACTCCTTATTTCCCAATTCCTTAACTTTCAAGCTTTCAATTGCACCACCACATTCAGGATTAATAACAACATTATATTTCTCTGTGTCTATCACATATTTTCCTTCTCTTTTAGTAACCATACCACCTTGAGTATTTTGAGATTGCTGCATAATCTCTTCCCATAAATAAGAAGTATAACCCATTGCCGGAATCTCAGCATAAAAAGCATACTCTTTATGAGTTTTCGGATGGCTGACAGTTATGACTTCCTTTCTTGGATAGCCAAGTGTATTAAACACCAAAACTCCATCAGGAGCAATTACATTATCGCCAAACGAGCGTGCAGAACAGTTTATAATTTCATTTCCATAGTGTTTTGACACAGATGTCCAGTCACAAACTTTATCAGCCCAACTTTCTCCCTTTTGACCATTGTAAGGTACTATCCAACAGTCATGATGCTGTGAAAGCAACAAGCCCCTCCAAGCTTCCTTAAATTTCCAACTTTCCCAGTTCAAACCTTTCCACAAATGTGCCATTGTGGCTATTTTTTCGACCTGAGGCAATAAATTCTCAACACAACGTACACGTTGAGCTATCTTTTGTAATACTTGCGCCCCCCAAACCAAACTCACCCGAATATCCTCTTGTGACATTCTCCACTCTTGAGGCTGAACGGTAAATTCATATTTCCTGAAATAATCACTCCACAAGGTAAACTCTACTGGCATATAATGCCCAGACATCTTCAACCAAGGACCACCACGCCATCCAGCGTCTTGTAAACACATTCCAATAGGGTAATTCACTCCCGATTTAAAAGCATCTTCAACATATTCCTTAGAATGCCTCCAAGCATTGGTTTGCCAAGTAGAATTCTTTTCCAACTTTTCTGATGCATAACGAGGTACACATAACACACTACTCCCATCTGCCGCTTTCCAAACCACAAAATTCTGATTACCAAAAGCTGTTGTATATCCCCCCCAACAAGTATTGGGATTCTTTGAAGATGCGTATTTTACACCAAATGAAGACAAAATAGCCGGCAGAGCAGCTGTAAAGCAAGGTTCTTCGCTAGAATATGAACGAAAAGATATATTAGGAAAATGTTCCCTCAACTTTTCCAATCCCATCGAAAACTGACGAATCGTACTTTCAGCAGAACAATTGAACAAATAACTTTGAGCATAACTTGGATTGACATATTCAATGCGCGAGACCGAATCCTGTATCATTTCAGCAAAAGCATTGTAATGTAACGGGTCCTCTATCCGTTCCCTATCCCATGTTTCCGGTTCTATTTCCAAATTAATCTTCCAATCTGAATGTCTTTGCAGCTGCTCTACCATAAAACGGGTATATCCTTTCGGATAGTGCCCATAAACTCCCCCATGATACCCATCTATGAAGTAACTTTGCTGTGCATTCAAAGTCATAGGCACCAAAAAGAGTCCCCCAAACAGCAATAGTTTCCATCTATTCCTCATACATTTTTCTAATTTACAATAAGAACATTAACAGTGGTAAAAAATCTTTTAATTGTACGCGTAGTTTTTTTAATGCAATACCAATCTGGTTATCCACAGTACTGATAGACAAATGAAGTTTCTCCGCTATTTCAGAATATTTCAATCCTTCCACCCGACTTAGTATAAAAATCTCCCGGCATTTTTCTGGAAGTGATTGAATAGCCTCATGTATTCTCTGTTCCAGATCAGTGTCTAACACTAAATTTTCATCCACTGCTTCCAAAGCTTCCAGATTCAATTCATACTCCATTGTTTCCAACAAATAATAAGAAGTTCGTCCTTTACGCAGTTGCTGCCTCAAGAAATCAATCGAACGATTCTTAATCAAGACAAATAGAAAAGCTTTGAGATTAACTACAGTATCAAGAGAAGTAGAGTTGTTCCACAAATACACAAATGTATCTTGTACCAGATTCTCAGCATCTTCCACATTGCCTACATATTCTGTGGCAAAACGGCATAATCTCGGATAATAAGAACTATATATTTCCGAAAACTTTTTTTCTACTTCCATTTACTTCCATTATTACTTTACAACCAACACTCTATCATCCATAATAAAAAGACATAATAACAAAGCCCATTGATACATCATAAAGCAAAACCAGTTAATAAAACCAAATGTGCAAATTAAAAGTCAGAACCAAGAAATAGGATTTTACGGATCCAGTCCCCATTTTTCATTTGGCTTATCACCCATAAAAAGCTCCAAAGTCGAGCCATTCAATATATCTCCATGTGTCAGATAGCATTTATTATAATTCACACCGTTCAGCTTGGCAGATTGTATATATACGTTCTCTACAGAATTGTTATGAGCCTTTATGGTAAAAATCTTATTGGTGGCAGGAACTTCAAAAGATATTTCAGAAAATACCGGAGAAGCTATTTCATAACGGTTGTCGCCAGGACATATCGGATATAATCCGGAAGAAGCCAATACATACCAAGCCGACATTTGCCCGGCATCCTCATTACCTACCAAACCCTCTACGGAATTGAAATAAGCATTATTACAAATAAAACGGACCCAATACTGCGTCAACCAAGGTTTACCCAAACGATTAAACAAGAATGGCACATGATGCACCGGTTCATTAGCATGATTGTAATAAGCATTCCATAACATATCTTTAGGAGTTTTGGAGAAGAAATCCTCCAGTTTTTTCAGAATACTTTCTTTACCTCCAAGCAATTCTGTTAAACCTCGTAGGTCGTGTGGTACAAACCATCCTTGTTGCAATGGATTGCACTCCATGCAACCGTAGAACTCACGTAATATACCATCTTCCGGCCACTTCACCCAATCTCCATTTGCCTTGCGAGGACGAAACCATTTTTTCGAAGGATCAAAAACATTACGATACATCTGTGAACGAGTCAACAAGGTATCAGCTTCAATGTCATATCCCAAATCTTTGGCATACTGCGCCGCACACCAATCAGCATAGGCATACTCCAACGTATTGGATATGCACAGAGCAGTCGTATCATAACCAATCTTCCACGAAGTGAATTTGTTTGATGAATTTATGGCATAACGCATCGCTTTGTCAGTATCATAATTCCTGATTCCCTTTCTATAAGCATCAGCTAAAACCGACAAAGCCGGATTACCCAACATACATCCGCTATAAGCGTTCAACAATTCCCAACGCTCAAAATACTCACGCCCACTTTCTGCCGCCAAGGTTATCAAAGAGTTCAATTCATCATTTACCAAGTCCGGATTAATTATAGTTTGCAATGGCATTTGAGAACGGAATACGTCCCAACCGCTAAATACCGTACGTTTAGTAAACCCATCAGCCCGATATATCTCACCATCGCCTCCTACATAGCGTCCATCTATATCAGTAAATATACGAGGATCTATCATGGTATGGTACAACGAGGTATAAAAAACAATCTTCTCATTTTCCGAGGCTCCCTTCACTTTGATTTTAGCCAATGCTTTATCCCATGAATCTACAGCACGTTTACGTACTGTCTGGAAGTCCATACCTTCAATTTCTTTCTCGAAATTCTTCCGAGCCCCTTCGACATCTACAAAAGATATTCCGACTTTAAGTGTCACCTCTTCATTTTCATAAGTTTCAAAATCTGAAAAGAAACCAATATGCTTGCCCGAGAACTGTTTCTTACCTTTAATAATTTCGGCTTGTGCCACTCGTTGCAAATATTTCCAACTTTGTACCTCATCACGTTTACGCACCCATCCATTAGGTATATCAGCACTCCAAAAGCCATATTTTTCCAATGGTTTACTAAATTCCCCATAAAAATATAACATGTAAGAAACATTTCCCTCACCATTCCCCCATCCCCCTTCTTCGGGGGTACATTGGATATAACCGGATATATGATACTTATCCAATACTTCGAGATGCTGAAAGCGGGAAGTTCCTCCCACACGACGGGCAAGATCTATTTGGATACGTGACAACTTGTTCTGCGGATAAGTAAATTTCATGATACCACAATGGGGAGTGGCCGATGTCTCGACTTTAATCCCATAATCTGTGAGTTCAGTATAATAGTATCCGGCTTCAGCTTTTTCAAACTTTTTAGAATAAGCTGAACGAAACCCTTTAATCGAACCATCCTCTTTTCCTGCTACTGTCTGCAAAGTTCCAGTAGTAGGCATTACCAAAAAATTACCCAACTCGCCATACCATCCTACACCACTCATCTGTGTCAAGGCGAAACCTTCAATGGTATTATGCTCATAGCTGTAACCGGAACTATTGTCTCCACCCGAAATCGTATTCGGGCTTACTTGCACCATACCGAAAGGGGTTGTGGCACCCGGAAAAGTCTTTCCTAATCCATGATAAGCACCAGCGGCACTAATACTAGTACTTGCTCCAATAAAGGGATTCACATAAGTAGATAACCCATCCTTTTCATCCACATGATTATCACAGCCATTCAACATCAGAGCCACTACTAAGAGTATAATACTCAAATTCTTCCAATCAAACATAATATTACTAAAGAAACCGTTCATTTATTCTGTTTTGTACTCATATTTGAGATTTTCAACTTCATCCCTTTTGCAATTCCTATTATATTTCAAAAAATGCTCGGAATCTTCCAAACTTCAAGGAACCCTTAAAAATATGATACTTGTTTATTCAGAATTATTATTCCAAGGATCATATATTGCAACCGCTACACGAGAATCTGCACATCCATAATACAGAAACCATTTATCTTGATGGTAAACTAATCCTTCTATAAATACAGTTCCAGCAGGATATTGACCACTTTTCTCAAAAGAATCACTGGGAACAAGAAAAGGCTTATCCAGTATCTGTAAAATCTTCATTGGTTCTTTCAAATCAAATAAAATCTGTCCAGCACAATAAGCATTGGCCGCGTAATTAGAATCACCTTCTACACCAGCCTTATTCTTCCCATTATACAACAAAATGATTCCATCTTTTCCTATCACCGCAGGAGGACCACATTCGGTCAGACCGCTATCAAAATAACCTTTTCGAGGAGCATGAAGTTTTAACAATTCGCCCTTTTCATCCAATACCGGAGTCCAATCCACTAAATTTTCAGATGTAGCGGCACAAATAGCCTTTTCTCCCCAATACATCAGATATTTACCATTTACCTTGGTAATTACCATTTTACCGTCTTTTAAAGAGGTAACGATTGAAGCCGACTTGGAAAATATGTTGAAAAAACGTCCATCATAGGCTTTTGCAAAGGCCGGACCATATTTCGTCCATGTACGCAAATCTTTGGAGGTAGCCACAGCCAAACGAGGTAACTTCTGATTCCATTGTGTATACAGCATCACGTATAGACCGTCCTCAGTAACTGCAATGCGGGGATCTTCGCAGCCACCTGGCCATTCCAAGTCTTTCTGACAGTCATCAGCCGGATAAAATACAGGGTATCGTTCTCTCTTAAAATGAATTCCATCTTCCGATTCAGCGTAGCCCAAACGGGAAGTACGTTGCCCGATTCCTTTGCCCAAACGATCTTCCGCACGATAGAAGACCACCACTTTATCACCATAGGTAGTAGCCGCCGGATTAAAAGTATCATTCGATTCCCATGCCACAGAGTCCTCTGTCAAAGGGCAATAAAAACAAGTGGCAGAATCGGGAGTTATAATAGGGTTTACATTGGCAGGCCGCACAAACTCCACAAGCGGAAAAGAAGGTACATAAACATCTGTTGTTTCTTTTTTACTGGTATTTTGGCAACCAACCAACAATAAAGTTACTAAAAGCTCTATCAGGTATAATTTGTTTCTCATAAAATATCACTATATACTAAATACTAAAACTCACTTAAATGTCTCTATTGAAAAGAAGGTGGAGCAATCTTTGTGCCCCAAACTTCATTAGGTCTACTTCCCAACTTAAACTTTAAGACCCCTCCTTTGGAAAAAGTATTCCAATCAATCCATGTACTATCATACTCTTTACCATTCCAGTGTAATGACTGTACGTACTCGTTCTTTTCAGAACCACCCTCTATTACCACATCCGCATTTTCAAGATGCAAGGTCACAGATTTAAAAATAGGACTATGGATGGAGAAACCTCCTACTGCCGGAATCTCAGGATAAATACCCAGACAAGCAAATACGTACCAAGCTCCCATAGACCCTAAATCATCATTTCCGGGTAAGCCATTGTCTGTAGAAAAATATTGCTCATTAAGTACACGGCGAATGATGCCTTGCGTTTTCCAAGGCTTACCAACCCAATTGTACACCCAAGGAATCCCAAAACTCGGTTCATTTCCGGCGGCATACCAAGGGTCATTATAGCTGGCATCCAAGCGCACAAACATTTCATCCAAGCGTTTTTCAGCCTCCTGCTTTCCTCCGATAATATCAATCAAACCCTTATAATTATAGGGAACCATCCAGAAATAATTTTTATATGTGGATTCACGAAAATCTTTGTTCAGAGGTTTCCATGAACCATCGGGATTCCGAGATTGCAACCAACCGGTTTCGGGATTATACAAATTTCTCCAGAAATCTGCCCGCTTCATATAATGCCAAGAAGTCGGTTCATTGTTACAGGCATGAAGAGCAAACTGGGCTATTGCAAAATCAGCGGATGTATACTCCAGATGAATGGACGCATCATAGTAGCCTTTTTCTAAATATTGTTTCAATCCTGGACGGGTATATTCATTCTGTGACCGGGTATCTGGTTTTTCAGCTCCACGTTTCATAACAGACAAAAGAGTACGGGGGTCATAATTTCTAGCACCAAAAGCATATGCATTTGCCACGACCAAAGTTGTAGGATCTCCCTGCATTACCCCCGTCTCAATATTCGCCATTACCCAACGAGGCCATCCTCCTCCACCCTGCATGGCAAAATCATAATGAGAAGCGACCACATCCGAACATACATCCGGAGCCAACATTGCTAACAGTTGGGTCTGCCCACGATATGTATCCCAATTACTGAATGATGTATATTGCTTGTTGCGGGTTCTATAAATCTTATTGTCGGCTCCCATATAATCACCATTCACATCACTACAAATATTAGGATGAATCAACGCATGATATAAATGGGTATAAAACTGCGTCAACCTGTCATCATTGTCGCTATCCGCTTCTATTTTTCCCAAATAAAAATTCCATTTGTCTATAGCTGCCATTTTAATTTTATCAAAATCCCATTCATTGTTTTCCGCTTTCAGGTTCTCCCTTGCGTTTGCCACCGATACGTAAGAAATGCCAATCTTATACAGCAAAAGAGAATCTGTTCCTGCAAACGTAAAAAAGACACCGGAATTTTTTCCTTCTGAAAAAGTTTGTCCCTTATAAATATCGTCTTCTTTCCAAATACCTGATTCTATGCATGGTTTGTTGAACTCTGCAACAAAATACACCTTGTAAGGAGTCGAAATTCCACAAAAACTACCCCCTTCGGCATAACCTTCACATGTATTCTTTCCAGTGATGACAACAGATGCCACTTCTATCGGAGTTCCAGCAACACCACCTGCTATTATAACCGTATTCTTATTTTCATTACCTGAAAAGACAAGACGTGCCATACCGGTACGCTCCGTCACGGACAGTTCCACCTGCGTACTCTTGTTAACACAAGCTTGATAATAACCGGCAATTCCCTTTTCTTGAGATACTTCCAGACGTAATCCTTTTAAATTACCGGGAGAAACCGTTAACTCTCCTGCCAGCGGAAGCATAGGAAAATTTCCCATGTGATCACAGCCTGCTCCACTCAACTGGTTAATGCCGAAACCCAAATGAGGACAAAAATAGGAACGAGTAAATTGCACCATTCCAAAAGGACAGGTAGCCCCAGGATATGTATATCCTGAGGCCCATCCTGCCCCTTTCGTACCTATCATTGTATTTACCAGCTCTGCATACGGTACTCTATTCCCGGCTTCCACCGGAAGTACATAAGATAAAAGCAAAGTTGATATTATTATACGAAAGATTTTATTCATCACAATTAAAGTTCAATGTCCAACTCCTGTATGTTACTATAATTATAATACTCCGTACCTGCACATTTGGTTACTACAGCTGCACGTACATAAATTTTATTGCCATTGGCCTTGATAAAATGGGCGTATTTATCAATGTCAGCACTGTTTATTTCCGTATTTATTTGCTGCGTACCGGACAATACGTCTGCATCACTTATTGCTGCACAATTCAAACTACCGGTTCCCAAATTATGTCCGGCTGCCTTGTCTATATGACTGGAAACATTCCAGTACAACTTGATGGCAGTTATCTTACAGTTTCTACTGTCTGCCTGCCAATCCCAAGTACGACCGATTATAGCATCGGCAGTAATCGTCAAGTTTTCGATAGAAAGGTTTCCTATCGACACATTTGCATAAGGAATCACCTCTACCCTTATATTCGTCTGCCCATTGATAGTGACGGTCTGTTTCTCTATAGGAAAAAAGTTTGTCTGCTCCAATGCCATCGTATACTCTCCGTCGAACAACTGACCGTTGATGAATTGTCCGTCTTCTTGTGCATAAAACAATTGGGATTCAGCTTCCACTTCCCAATCTTGTTGCGTCAAGCGAACGCGCATACCGGTCGTAGCATTTACTGGCTGTGGGACTAATTCTCCCGTGGCCGAATCTATCACCGAACCTTTAATGCCTCCATCAGGAGCACCATAATTATCTAAATCGCAGGCTACAAACGACAAAGTGCAGCATGCCAGTAATACCTGCATCGTATATTTCAATTTCATAATCAATATCATTTTTAATTTAGAAATGAGGATTTTGTACCAATTTAGGATTCGTTTTCAAATCCGCATCACTCAGCTTAATATAATAATGTCTTTCCAAAAATTGTTTGCCCGGACGGTTTACACGGTCATAACCGCTTTCTCTTGAAAATATATAAGACTTAGGCACAACCCGTCCATCAATCTCACTGATCTTTGTACCATCTTCATAAACAGCCCACGGAAATAGTGAAGTAATAGGACTATTATCCAATACTCCCTTACCTCCGTTATCAGCCCGCGGAGTGGCAGCAATTCTCCAACGTCGCAAATCCCAGTAACGATGACTTTCGTAAGCCAATTCTACACGGCGTTCGTTACGTATACGATCCAAAGTCACTTCCACAACATCCAGTTCTTTTATGCCTGCACGATGGCGAACCATGTTTACAGCTGCCTTTGCAGCAGCCAGATTGCCCAACTCCATTCTGGCTTCAGCCAAATTAAGATACATCTCAGCTAGACGGAATACCGGCCAAGGATTGGAACACATATTATAGTCAGCCACATCTTCATCTATAAACTTACGCGCATAGAAGCCGGTCTTTGTTGGATTTTTTGCCACTGTAGGACCATCTTTACCTAATACTGTAAGTTCCTGCCCATCCGCCAAAGCTTCAGTTTTCGATTGGTCATTTACCCAATTGCTCTTGTCCGGGATTTGCATGCCTTTAGCAATTCCACGTCGTACTTCAATAAAACTAGTCTGAAATTTATCACCGGGTAAACATACCGTGGCTGCCAAACGGGGATCTTTATTCTTAAACAAGTCAATCATATCGCCATACTTAATATAGCTGCCATCCTCATTCTGTACCCTTAACTCACCATCACTTCCGTCAATATACTCAAATGCTTCGACAAATTCCAATGTGGGAGTACCGGAACAACCATAACCATTACGAGTAAAGCTGAATGGAACAAAATAACGCGTATAATTATGCTTCACATCCGGTAAAGAATACCCTTTTGCCCAAATCATTTCTCTATTTGAAGCCGATTCATCGAAAAATATTTGATGGAAATTTTCCGTACGTTGCCCAGCGGCGACATTATATCCATACAGTTCATAGTGACCACTATTTATCACCTCTTCGGCTGCATCGGCAGCGGCTTCCCAGTACATGGCGGCTTTTGTGGAAGGCACTCCCACACAATGTTCATCATCCTGTTTTCCATATTTTGCAATGGAGGCAGCATATAGGCAAGCTCTGGATTTTAAAGCATAAGCCGCATAGCGGGTGATACGATATTTTTCACTTTCACTCCGAATTTCAGGCAGATCATCCACAATATCATCCATCTCGGTACGAATGAAATCCCAAACCTCATCTTCCTTGTTACGTGGTACTTGCAAAGCAGTCAGATCACCATCATATTCCTGCACTTCGGTAATCAGAGGTACCCCTCCCAGACGCTTTACCAAATTGAAATAATGAAAAGCACGAATAAAACGCGCCTCCGCCACTACCGAGTTTTTTTCGGACGGGTCAATTGCAGCAGTTTCTGACTGTCTGATGAACGTATTGCATTGGCGAATCCCTTTGTAAGTATCTCCATACATATAAAACCAGTCGTCACCATATACCACCACATTGGGAGTATTGGCAAAAACACCATTAGCCCAAGATACGGCAGCTTCATCCGAACAATACGACAAATCCGTATGTGAAAAATCGAAGAAACCATTGGCATAAAAGAATAATTCGAGTTGCATACTGGAATACATTTCCGCAATGACGGAATTAACAACGTCCGGATCATTCCACACATTTTCCGCCGGAATAAAAGTTGCAGGCTTAATGTCGAAAAAGTCATCGCAAGACACTAGGGACGAAGCCAACAAGAATGAAAATAAAGTATATTTAATTGATTTCATAAGTAACCAGTTTAAAATTCCAAATTAAAACCAAAATTCACAGTCCTTGTTTGAGGATAATACATGCCATAAAGTGCATTGCCTTCCGGATCCATACCATCCACCGATGAGGGAGCAAAAGTCAGCAAATTGTAACCACCCACATAAAAACGCAAATTTTGCACACCACACCTATTTACCCAAGACTTAGGCAATGTATAACCCAGTTCTATATTCTTCAGACGCAGGTAATAAATATTGGGGGACCAGAAAGTCGAAGCTTTACCATTTGATGCAGGATTACTTTCCGCACGAATGGCGGGAAAACGCCCGGGTATCCATTGGCTGTTCATGTCATTCATATCGGTACGATGCCATCTATCCTCATACATGCGGTAACCATTACCTCTGCCACTCTGTTGATAAGGCTCTTTGTGTAAAATTGTAAATGTATAATTGCTGGCTCCCTGCCATAGCATGGAAAAGTCAAATCCTTTGTACGAAGCTAACATATTCAGACCAAAGAACATCTCGGGTGTACCGTTTCTCGTGATAGGTTGTTCGTCAAGCTCGTTGATAATACCATCCCGATTATAGTCTTCGAACTTAATGTCACCGGGCATCAATGACAAGTTCCCATTGTTGTCTTGTACCGGTGAGGATAAAACTTCCTCCCAGCTTCCGAACTGCCCGACAGCCTTATAGCCCCAACCGATATTTTCCCAGCGTTCTGCACCGTTATGTCTCCAGTTGTCATAAGCATTTTTAAAAGGTGCTTGTTCCCTATACAAGTTCTTTTTACGAGTATATGTAAGATTACCCCTTAGCTCATAATGAAAATCATTAATCGTATTTTTGTGCGACAGGACCAATTCAAAACCTCTGTGAGAATCACTATTCAAGTTTTGTTCCGGTAAGTTGGCTCCGAACGAAGTAGGCAATGTAGATCCCAACGTAGCCTTCAAACCGGTACGTTTACGGTAGAATACGTCAAATTCCAATCCCAGTTTTCCTTTCCACATCGAAACGTCTATCCCCACATTAGTCAAGCGAGATTCATACCAAGTGAAATTAGGATTAATCAAACCCTTGTCTTTTGCACCGGAAATCACATTACCTGGCCCGAATACATAACGGTTACCACTCGGATAAGTATATCCTTCCAAATAATTACCCGGATTAGCATCCACCTCATCACCAATTATTCCGAATGAAGCTCTCAATTTGATATTGTCAAAAATATCAGTACTATTTTTGATGAAGTTCTCCTCAGACAATCTCCAACCTACAGACACTGCAGGAAAGAAATTCCAACGCTTGTCTTTAGCAAATTTGTAGGAACCGTCATAACGCCCGCTTAATTCTATCAAATACTTGGCATCGTAAGCATAATTAATACGAGCCACCAAACCCGCCCATGCCTTCTCTTCAGACGAGCCGCTTATCATACGGTTATTCGAGTTCGAAGCATCCAGTTCAGGAATCAAAGTGTTGTCCAGTTCACCTTCGGCCTTAAAATATTCACGATCATACTTCTTGGTTTCCCATACCGCCAAAGCTGAAATGTCATGCTTTCCGAAATTGTTATTGTAATTCAGCGTGTATTGTTGCGTCAGCCAGCTGTTGGTATCATGATAACGGTTTATCTTATTCGTAGAACTTTGCTCTTTTTCCACATAAGTGTCGTTTACCGCGTCGTACGAGTAAGTACTAAATGCTTTGGGGTTTTCTTTTGCCAACGTAGAATTACGTTCATAATTAACTACAGCACGGGCAGAAAGTCCTTTCACCCATTTAGAGAAGTCGTATTTCAATTGAAATTGACCGGCAAATTGTTCCGCATGGGATATTTTCGCACCTACTACATCCTCATCCAATGCCACTAACGGATTAATCACACCATCCTGCACCGAATTATAATACTTCCTGTTCCCATTGGCATAGGGTTCGTAGTAAGGCAAAGCTGTACGCATATTAGTAAATACCCCCGATGAGAATTTATCATCAAACGCCCCCCCGGTTCCTATTGCTACGGGCGAATGGCGATTTTCACGGCGTGCACTCAAATTCAAGTCTGCCGTCAGGTTCTCAATGATATCCATACTCAGATTAGAACGCACATTCAAACGTTCATACGTATCGTTTGTGCGTACAATACCGTCCTGATGCAGATAGCCAAATGAAGTGAAATATCTGAACTTGCCCGATCCGCCCGATACATTAATATTATGTGTTTGCATCGGCGCATTCTTACGCATAACCAAATCATTCCAGTCCGTATTGAAATACTGCTTACTTGTGCCATTGGCAACCTCTTGAATAACATCAGGAGAAAAAGCCTCAGACAAACCACGGTTGGCATTCGATTCATTCATGTAAGTCATATATTCTACAGCATCCATCACTTCCACCATGCGTGTTGCGCTCTGTAAAGCCATATTAAAACTATAGTTCACTTTAGCTTTCCCTTCTTTGCCTTTCTTGGTTGTAACCAAAATAACTCCATTTGCACCCTTAAAGCCATATACAGCAGCTGATGCATCCTTCAACACATTAATCGATTCGATATCATTGGGGTCAATGGATTTATAGTCGGATTCCACACCATCCACAATCACCAAAGCGCTACCAAAGCCACGTATATCCAAATCTGTAGCCCCGTCCTCACCCGGACGACCACTTTTTTGCACCGAACGGATACCTGGCAGATTACCGGCCAATGCACTGGAGAGATTCGGACGATGTGCCTGAACCAATTGTTCGGTTCCCACCGTGGCAATAGCACCCGTCAAATTCACTTTCTTCTGTGTTCCATAACCCACAACCACCACTTCATTCATCAAGACAGCATCTTCCTGCAAAACTATGCTCAACGTCTGTTTTCCACGAGCAGTAATCTCCTCGGTCTTCATACCTATATAGGACACAACTAAAGTCGCATCTTCTTCCACTTCAAGAGAAAAGTTGCCCTCAACATCGGCAATGGCACCAGTCGTACCACCTTTCACCTGAATAGTAGCACCAATTATCGGTTCTCCATCCTTATCAATAATGCGCCCTTTGACAACTTTCTTCTTTTCACTCTGAGCCACAGCCTTTACTTCACGGGGAGCCTTTTTCAAAGTGATATACTTGCCGGAGAATTCATAAACCAATCCTCGGTCTTTGCAAATCATCTCAAGAGCTTGTTTCAGTTTGATGCCACGCACATCCAAACTGACGGGTTGGTTGACATTGACATCATCCGAATGGACGAAATAATACCCCGACTGCTTCTCCAAATCATTTAACACGCTCTTCAATGTAGCGTTTACCGTTTGGACACTGACCTTTACGGTCGGAGTCGGCACATTAGCAGCCATTGCCAAATTGGGCGTACTTCCCAACAATAGACAAAGGTTCAGCAGCACGCATGCTTTCCGCCAGTTCCTTTCAGGAAGCCTTCGCGAAAGCATCTCAAGTGAAGTGTTTTCCATAACAAAACCTATTTTTAAATTAACTATATATTGATAAAATCACCAATCAATATCATTGTATGTAGACTATCTTATTATCTACACTCAACTTGTATGAGAAACGCCCCGTGTTAATCAAAGCATCCAGTATTACTTTTATGTCATCTCCCACCCGGAACTTAGCCGTAAAACGTCCTTTCAAGCAATTACGGTTCTGCACCACAAATTTCACATCGTAATAACTTTCCAGCCGTAGTATAATATAACTTAAGAGCTGGTTGTCGAAATACAAAAGTCCTTCATTCCATAACAGGAATTCATCTTCCTTTACGGTTCGCTTCAACATCTTTCCATCGTTCAACACTACTTGCTCATTGGGAGACAGATGCAATTTGCCTCCTTTTGCTCCACAATCTACCTCCACCGCACCTTGCAAAAGAGTAGTTTCAAAAAGTGGCTTATCCGAATAATTAAACACGTTAAACTTTGTACCCAACACGCGCACATCCCCTCTGCTGGTATGCAAAACAAAAGGCTTGTCTTCATCCTTAGCAACCTCCAAATAAGCTTCCCCATCCAAATAAACCTGCCGTTTATCACCATTAAATACGGCAGGGAAACTGAACTTACTTTTTGAATTCAGCCACACAGAAGTACCATCACTCAACAACACATGAGCCTTCTGTCCAACCGGAACTTCAATTTTCGTCAACTGCGTTTCTTCATTAGTCGATACAACCTGCAAAGTCAAAAATAAAGTTATCCCTACTGCAATCAAAGCGACAGCTGCATATCCTAACGCATCATGGAAGTAACGTTTCATCTTGTACGTTTTCATCCTTACGCCCGACATATCAGATGCACCTTTACCTTTCTTATTATCCAAATCCGAAGTATAAGCCACCAGTCCCATCATATTTTTTATGCGAATATATTTTTGTCGCAACGCAGGGTTGGCTGTAACCTCCACAAGAAAAGCCCGCTTTTCCGTATCAGTCATGTTTCCGGTAAAATACCTATTAAAATCATTATCTTTCATTATACCTTAAAATTTTGCTTTTATCATACATTCATTTATAGGACGATGAAAAATAAATCATCCCCCAAGGAAAATATTTATTTTTTTATTTTCTCTACCGTCCAGAAGTGAAAAGAACCCGATAACACTAAATACAAAACACTTGAAAAGCCTGAAATACAAGCTTTCCAAGTGTCAAACTTATGAATAAAAAGGCCCCAGAACTAATGTTCATCAACTTTCAATTCATTTCTATAGCAATCAAGACGGTCCTGCAAACGTTTTTGTATTTCTTTATAGCTCGATTCATTATAAACATTATTCAGCTCACGAGGATCTTTCAACAAATCATATAACTCATTACAATCATACGTTTTGTTCTTTGCATCGTAAAAATGAACCAATTTATAACGCTCGTCACGTACTCCATCATGTCGACGTACTTTGTGTTGAGCCGGATAATCATAATAATGATAATAAATATCCCGTCTCCAATTCTTAGGCGTATTCCCCTTCAACAAAGGAATCAAAGACTCTCCGGACATATAATCCGGTTTATCAATTCCGGCAATATCCAAAATAGTCGGAGCATAATCTATATTTTGTACCAGCTTGCTGCATTTTTTCCCTTTTTTCATTCCGGGATAATAAATAATAAGTGGCGTTCTTAAAGACTCTTCATACATAAAACGCTTGTCAAACCATCCATGTTCTCCCATATAAAATCCTTGGTCTGATGTATATACTATTACAGTATTCTCCATCAAATTATGTTCTTTCAGATACTCGACCAATCGTCCGACCTCATCATCTATTGATTTGATGCACCGAAGATAATCTTTCATATATGCTTGATATTTCCATTTTTTCAGTTCATTCCCAGTCAACTGCAGACTTTTAAAATCCGCAAGTCGCCTGTCATAAGCCTTCTCCCATAAAAGACGTTCTTCGGGTTTCATGCGGTCAATAGACTCTTGCATGCCTTTTACATTCCACTCCTTACTATAAGGCGCGGTATCCTTCAATTTATTTAATTTTAGATCATAAACAGCAGTCATGTCCTTATCTATCTGCATTTCCTGTTCATAGGCAGGCCGGCAGCGTGTGGCGTAATCATCATCAAAGGTATCCGGATAAGGAAACTCTACATCCTCATAAAGATCAAGATATTTAGGCTCCGGCATCCAATTCCTATGAGGCGCCTTATGATGGACTAGCAGACAGAAAGGGGTGTCAGATTTGCGATGTTCCAAGAAATCAATAGCATAATCCGTCACCAACCGTGTAGCATATCCATCACGCCTTACATATTTTCCATTTGTTTCTTTATTCTTAAATTCCGGATTATAATATTCACCCTGCCCATACAGCACTTCATAATAGTCAAATCCCTTGGGTTCACATTGCAAATGCCATTTACCAACAACTGCCGTTTGATAACCGTGCTGCTGCAATATCTCTGAAAAAAAAGTCTTAGTTGTATCAATCTGTCCAAAAAGCTGTCGCTGACCATTCTGATGACTGTATAATCCGGTCATCAGACAAGCACGGGAAGGAGCAGAAAGTGAATTCTCTACAAATGCCCGTTCAAAAAGCATTCCTTTTTCCGCTAAACGATCTAAATTTGGAGTGGGAGCCAATTTTGCCAATATACCACCGTAAGCACTAATAGTCTGATATGAATGATCGTCTGTCATAATATAAACTACATTCATTTTTTGGGGTGACGTTGACTCCTCCTCCCCTGCATAACAATTTTGAGTGCCGCCTACTAAAGAAGCGGGCAAACAAAATAAAAATGGAGATAATACATTTTTCATATCTTGTGAATTTAAATAATTATTAATACAATCCTCTCAAAAGTATGTTCCAACCATCTTCTGGCAGTCCTAACCTCAGACACTTTTTAAATTTCAGTTCCTAAAAATGCAAAAAGAACAAATATCATTTATAGAGAGTGGGTTGTGTCACCCCCGACCAACTATCCGTGCGAAAAGGAGAAGCCAGATAACCAGCACTATTTATCAGATTCATATCATCCGGATTATTTCCCCATCCATAGCGCACAGCCACCGGACGCTTCAGAGCTTCATTGAACACAACCACCTTATCACCTTCGATATAGGCCTTTGCCCAAACAAATTTACGGTCATCACCGGCTATGGCAAAACCATTGAGGTAGCCATATTTATTGCCTTTGGCTTGTAACCCCTTGCCCATATTGGCAAAAGAAAGAATTATCTTTCCTGGGACCAACTCCATTGAACGATACAGCGGCCCGGAAGCAATGCTATCTCTACCATAAGCCACTTGCAAAGCATTGGCCGCCAAACGTTGCCCTACATCTTTTTTATTCTTAGGATGGATATCTCCTGCTTCACCAAGATCGGTTATCACTACTTGTCCGGTAACAGGCAAAGACAGAGCCATATTCTGCGCCTCACGCAATTCCGCCCATTCACTCTCTTTCGGTTGTGTATCCACCGCCATGAAGTTTGCCAACTGTACCCAAATGAAAGGGAAATCGTAACCCCATTGTCTCCTCCAATCTTTTATCATTAAAGGAAACAAATTACGGTAGGCGTAGGCGCGATTTGTATTGTTCTCCCCTTGATACCAGATGACTCCCTTGAGGTTATATCCCACCAGCGGAGCTATCATACCATTATACAACAAAGAAGAAAAAGCATTTGGGCCACTACCCAGATTCCCTAATCCGTAGTGCGAAGTAAGAACTGAGGGCTTATAATGCCACTTTCCAACCAATGAGTAACGCTCACCACCCACTTCGAGAAATAAATCTTTCGGTTTCCCTGTAAAACCACCTTTCACTCCCATATCTATCACTTTTACGGTAATACGGTTTCTGCCTGGCTTCAATACACCGGGGTTCAGAGTATACCTACGACCGAAAAAGCAATTGTTTGTACCCCCCACCTTTATTCCATTCACAAATGTCACATCTCTATCGTCTATAGAACCCAATGAAAGCAAGGCTGAAAGTCCGGATACGGACTGTGGTAACACTACGTCCTTATAAAACCACACGATACCATCCTCATTAGCCAATTCGCCATCCCAGGCAGAAGGTAATTCACAAGTTTTTAAGTCCGATATATCGCGATCAGCAGCATACCAACGCTCTGTCATACCTTTGTCTTTCGTACGCAGAGCCTGGTGGTAACGTTCCAAATCACGGGTGGAGTAGCCTATCGCCTGTTCCAGACTTTTTCCCTCATGCACCATATATACGGGATTAGCCATGGCAGATTCCCAGCTCGTCCATGTCTCAATATCGGTCCCTCCCCACGAGGAATTGATCAAGCCGACCGGCACATCCACCTCTTTCTGAAGTGCTTCACCGAAATAATAAGCCACCGCTGAAAAATCAGGAGTGGTAAGAGGATTGCATTCTTCCCAATTTCCTTCGGGCAAATCACCTCTCGCAGCCGTCTGTATGTTTTTAGGTACGGTAAACAAACGTATATGCTTATTATCCGAATGCCGGATGGTCTTACGAGCATTAGTGGAACCTTTCAGAGAAAATTCCATATTCGATTGTCCACTGCACAACCATACATCGCCAATCATAACATTATCAAATAAGATTTCGTTCTCTTTGCCTTTTACCTGTACCGTAAAAGGCCCCCCTGCTTCCAATGCCGGCAAAACGATTTCCCACTTCCCTGATTTATCTGTTGTAGCCGATTGCGAAATGCCGTTTAAGGTTACATTTACAATTTCTTTGGCATCAGCATTCCCCCATATACGAATAGGCATTTTCCTTTGCAATACCATATTGTCAGAAAATATACGGGGTAAAGTGACTTTAGCGGTTCCTGAAGAAACACTCCCCAAAAAGATACAAAATATCAATATAAATTTAGCGCATTTCATTACTATGTCATTAAATAATTTGGTTCAATATAAATCAATAATTTATTGGCAAGTTTCTGTTTCCTTCACCAGTTCTATCCGATGTACCACGGGCTGCGCCAGTTCATACATACGATTTACCAATAAGTCCATCCCGTCTTGCCATGCCTCCCGGATTTCAGGATACATCATTTTGGAAAAGTTATCCAGATGCCCCGCCAAAAAAATATTCTCATGCACACTGGTGCGCAAAGTATCCATTGCAGCTAGATTATCTTGAAACAACATACCTTTTTGTTTCAAAATACGAAATTCCGTCCAGGCATATTCTCGAAAACGTTTCTCTATGTTCCAACGTTCCTCATTGAGATGCATCACCTTTACAGCCTGCTGATACTGAGGAGTATTATAAAGTACAGCCATGTTGATGCCACTCCCCAAAGCACCGGCATCAAAAGTTGCTATAAAATGTCCGTCTATCTTCAACATATAGTTCCCTGGCTGCAGTCCTTTCACTTGTAATATTTCTTGGTTCAATTCCTCGATAATGGGAATATATTCGGAAGCTTCAAATTGTGAATGCTTTTTTCCCCAGCCACGCGGCACTGTGTCAAGTGGATAAGGTAAAGACTTTGCCAAATAATTGAATGCCAATGCAATTCCATTGTCTTGCTTTAGTTTACTAACATAGCAATTTTCTGTATTCAACACCTTTCGCGTAGCAGCATTGATGCAGACATTCGCTACCGGTTTATCAGCCAAACCTTGTGACTTCAGAAAAAAATAAGCCATCAGCATGTTACCATGATTATCCGGATGAACACGATCCCCTTGAGTCAAAGTAAAAGCCGGATTCTTTGTTTGCCGATCCTTATTAACCGCCTCAATCGAGCTAAAAAAATCAACAAAAGCCCATCCGTTCCTGCTTGCGGCTTTCTTTTGCATCTCCACAATTCTGCTCATCGTTTCATTCTTACCGGGAAGTGGCTTATTCTTATCATTCTGCCACTTTTCATCATAAGGTGGCCCACCTACTAAAATCACCTTGGTATCTTTATGCGCCAACATGATGTCCTGCATCTTCCTGAATGCGGTATCTACGCGTAACAACTGACTGGAAACAAACTTCTCCACATCGTCTTTCAAATATTCACTATAACCACTATCGTTCATTCCGAAAGAAGCGGTAACTACCGTAGGCTTCTTACCATAAACATCCTCTTCAAGACGTTCCAGCATATTCCAAGAGGCATCACCTCCAGTACCTGCGCTATACATCTGCATACGCGATTCAGGGAAACGGGTAACATAGTAAAGCCAAATGTAAGAATGATAATGACCTCCTTCGGTAATACTGTTCCCCAAAAACACCACCCTATCGCCCTTTTGAAAGGGCATAGGCAACGTTTGTGCCTGCATCTTCATACAACCCAACAAAATACACAAGACATACAATCTCCATTTTTTCATCTTTAGTCAAAAAATTATAGTTCAACAAATCACTTATTGCTCGTGCTTACCGAGAAAGGCCTGTCTCCCTGACCTATACCTCTGTACATATTGGGTTTATCATCCATTTCCAGAAATAAAGTACCTCCCTCAATTATGTCTTGGTAAGTAATGTAGTTTTTCGTATAAGTTTTCCCATTCAGAGTGGTAGAACGGATATACACATTCTTGTTGCTGTTGTTTTTGGCTTCAATCACAAATTCGTTACCATTCTCCAGAGTTATAGTCGCCTTTTCAAACAGAGGGCTTCCTAAAACATATTGGTCTGTTCCCGGACATACACTATATATTCCCAAAGCACTTAATACGTACCAAGACGACATTCCACCCTGATCTTCATCCCCAGGATAGCCTTTCTCCGTGCTATTATACAAACGATCCATCACCTGCCTTATCCAATATTGAGTTTTCCAAGGAGCACCAGCATAATTGTACAAATATATCATATGCTGGATAGGTTGGTTTCCCTGGGCATACTGCCCCATATTCCCTAATTCCATTTCCAACATCTCATGAATTTTAGTCTTATAAGTTCCATATTTAATGATATTGGGAACAGAAAATACAGAATCCATTTTTGCCACAAATTTATCATCGCCTCCCAGCAAGTCTATCAAACCTTGCACATCATGAAATACGGACCATAAATAGTGCCAAGCATTCCCCTCACAATAGGGACCTCCCCACTCATAGGGGTCAAACTCACTCCAATCGCCATTAATCTTTCTTCCACGCATAAAGCCAACGGAAGGGTCATATACGTTTCTATAATTGAACATATTCCTACCAAAAATATCACGATAAAAATCATCAGCAGCAGCCTCCGCTATCAAATAGCCACAAAAATCATCATAAGCATATTCTAAAGTTTGGGAAGTAGCCCCCATAGATTCCGGATAAGATACGAAACCCAACTGATAGTATTCTTTCCAACCCTGACGTCCATTGGCTCCTCCCCACGGGCCTTTATTCATAGCCTCGTGTACATAAGCTTTCAATGCCCGTTTGGGATTGAAAGTACGAATACCTTTCGCCCAAGCATCTGCAAGCAGGGAGATGGCATGATTGCCCAACATACCTCCCGTTTCAGATGGAAACGACCAAGAGGGTAACCAACCACATTGTTCCTGAGCATCAAGCAAAGCATTCATATAGCGTCCTTGCATGGTAGGGTGCAAGATGTTAGTTAAAGGAAATTGTGAACGAAACGTATCCCAGAAACCATTGTCCGTATACATATAGCCAGTATGTATTTTTCCGTCATACGGACTATAGTAGTAAGGACTTCCATCACTCTTTTCTTCATAAAATTTATGAGAAAACAAGTTGGCTCTAAACAGACAGGAATAGAATGTGGCTTTTTGTTCCTCACTGCCCCCCTCTACCAGGATACGGTTAAACAGATTGTTCCATTCTTGAAAAGCATTACGTTTGGTATCTTCCAAACACGTAAATCTTCCTAATTCAGTATTCAAGGTAAGTTCGGCTTGCTCTACGCTTATATAAGAAGAAGTCACGCGAGCTTCCACCTTTACCCCTTTGGAAAATTCAATATATGCTCCCACTCCCTTTCCTTCATCTGCAACATTTCCTTCTTTTATTGTATTCTGTCTATTCTCCCAAGTACCACAAGAAACAAACGGTTTATCAAACTGAACAACAAAAAAGGCTTTGAAGGATTCAGGCGCCCATTTCCCATTGTTTACATACCCAGTAATACGGCGTTTCTCCACATCAATCTTGACACTACTCATATTGGTATACCCATCCAACACGAGATAGGCCTTTTGTGAATAGGGAAAAGAAAAACGCAAATGGGCACATCGTGTCGTAGGAGACATCTCTGTTACCACACCATTATCAAACTTTACACGATAGTAATGTGGTTTTGCTATTTCATTGTTATGACTGAAAGCAGATGCCCGCTTATTTTCATCTACCTCCAATCGATTAATCACGGGCATTATAGAAAAGACATTATAATCTCCCATCCATGGACTGCATTGATGTGTCTGCTGAAATCCCCTGATGGTAGTTGACGCATACTGGTATTTCCATCCATTACCATTCTTTCCGGTCTGCGCTGACCAAGCATGCATGGGATAAGGCAGTGCCGTTGTCGGATATGTATTTCCCCAACTCAATCCAAAATTAGAATCTGTTCCTTGTAATGTATTAGCATATTTCACCAGATCTTTTGCCTGAGCATTCTTTCCCACAAACAAAAAAAGCAGTATTAAAGAAATAGAAACAACGCATTTAAACATAGTACAACTTTTCATAAGAATTTTGATAGTTTTGTTTAAATGACGAAGGATAAGTATAAATCCCCCAAAAATAAAATGCAAAATAATATAAAGCAGTAATTTTTGCCGCAACCGGCAATTAACTTTCACGCATATGAATATCATTTCCACACACGATATTAGAAATGTGACGGAGGAAAGCAGATAAAGTTTTTACACTATTGAAAAGAATCACTATATATAAATATGAGGATTTGCATTTATTATAACTGCTAAAAACTGAAGCTATCGATCAGCTTAGCCTACAACCTTTAACCGATGCAATTAATCTGCAAATCCAACAAAGCCTCTCTTGGCATATCAAAAGTATGAAATATTTAGTTTAAGTACTCTATCAAAATTAATTCGTACTATAAATGATAATTTAGCTACCTAATTATTATGTGAACTAATTATAAGCACTTACTTATTAACAAATATCAGCAATACTCTTTTTATTTCTGGATCTTTCTCATATACACCACATTCCTCCCCGCTCCGCACCTCTTCAACAGCCCGTCCTCAATAAACAAGTTCAAGTCCGTAACCGCCTGTTTCACGCTGCGTCCTGTCAGACGGGCATACTGTGCACGGTTGATGCAGGGCTGTTCCTGCCGCAAGTATTCGTCAAGTAACCGGAAACGCTGCTCTACGGACAGAAGCGGAGTAGAAGATTCGGGCTTGGATGACGACTGCGGATGACGTTCCAATCGCATCTTTTTATGCAATTCCTTATAGAATTCCTTCCCCAAACGGAAGTTCAAACCGCGAAGCGTCACCGAAGCGGCACGCAGTTCTTTCTTTTCCATTGCTTCGCGACGGCAATTCAGTGAGGGGGTGAAATAGCCAAGTTCGCCCAGTTCCACCGTCCAGCCATCGGCAAGGCAGTCGCGCAACTCATCCATAAAGGAAGCCATAGCGCCTTCCAACAGACTGCGGCTGATGCCGGTGAAAAGGTGGACACGGTTTATAAATTCTTTCCGCTCAATGGTTCCTTTAGGTATGAAACGGGCGTAAAGGGGTTGCTGTTCACCGGTTTGGCGAATGTCAGGCTTCTCAAAAAGATCATAATATGCACTCATCTATATGTTTTTTACGGGGTACTCCACGTCAGAAAACATGAAGTGCCGGGGTTAAGTGGCCGCACCGCCATTTCTATCTCTTTTTCCTACGACGGCTAAGGGAAATCGCAGCAAACGCTTATTCTTTCTATCATGGAGAAAGTTTCTTTCCACCACGGGGATTTTTTCTTTCCACCGTGGAAGAAAGGAAAAATCCCCGTGGTGGAAAGAAATAGTATTCGTATACAAATGTACTAAGCTCCCGCAACAAAAGCAATAGAAATGCCTAAGAAAATAGATAAAGATTTGCAAAACATCCCCAGTAGTAGACATACTGTGGCAGACGAATCCGTGAGTTTGTGAAACATATTGCCTGATAAACTGATTGATTTTGCAGAAAAATAAAAAGAAATTTCTAACTGTAGGTTCGATAGATATTATCGAAAAAAGCCCTGCAAAGGGCTTGTAATAAAGGGGAATATAATAAATGGAGAAGAAATGCGAAAAACACTCCACACCCCTTCCCCATTCAGCAATCACTATCTTATTTCAACTCGAACGGAACCGTTCCACGAATATCTGCGGAAGAGGCTCCGATATAAGCCTTAAACTTACCCGGTTCTGCCGTCCATCCGTCAACAGCTTCATCATAGAACTTCAAATCATCCGGGGTGATGGTGAAGGTTACTTCTTTTTTTTCACCCGGTGCCAAAGTTATCTTTTGGAATGCCTTTAACTCTTTCACAGGACGCAAAACACTACATTTTTCATCTCCCACATACAGTTGTACGACTTCCTTTCCGGCAACACTACCCGTATTCTTTACAGGAATAGTCACAGTCAGAGAATTGTCAGCAGTTATTGTTTTAGCAGAAGCTACCGGTTTGCCATAGGCAAAAGTCGTATAACTCAAACCATACCCGAAAGGGAATAAGGCGGGAATCTTCTTGGTATCATGCCAGCGATAACCTACCAGAATATCTTCTTTGTAGACCTGCTTGATACTATCACCCGGATAACTCAATTCGTCAAATGCATGTGCACCGCAATCCGTCAATTTCACAGGAAAGGAGAAAGGAAGTTTTCCGCTGGGATTCACCGCACCACTCAGTACATCAGCAAGTGAATTGCCACCCATAGATCCCAGATACCAGCCTTGCAGGACGGCCGGAACTTTATTCAGCCAAGGCATTTCCACGGCATTACCACTCAACAATACCAATACCATATTTTTATTGACTCCCAACAGAGATTCAATCAGTTCATTTTGTCCGAATGGCAAACCGTATGTCACACGGTCGCCGGCTTCACAATCCTGGAAATGATTCTTATTCAATCCGCCGAACAAAATCACAAGATCGGCTTCTTTGGCAAGTTCAGTTGCTGCTGTGCGCAAGGAATCCATCACCGACTGGGGAATTTCTTCTGCACGCCCATACATCGGACGTCCGGCAGCGTAACCTTTCGTATAAACTACCTTATCACCATAAAGAGTATGCATGCCATCGAGCGGAGATACCATATCTTTTACCTTCAGTTCAGAAGAACCGCCTCCTTCGTTCAACAAGCGGACAGCATTGTCACCTACTACCAGTATACGTTGATATTTAGAGCCATCAAGCGGCAGCAAAGGGGTGCCTTTTTTCTGGACAGGTGTGTTTTTCAGAAGCACAATACCCTCATTACCAATCTCACGGGCAGCCTGATAATGCTCTTCACTTGTCAGCGAACCATACGGTTTCTGACGATTCATCGCCGTGCGGAATATCAGGCGAAGAATACGGGAAGCTTTATCATCCACTGTACTCATAGGCACCTTACCTTCCTTCAACATCCGAAGATAAGGCTTAGCCAGATAATAATCGTCGAAGGTAAATGCACTTTCTGAGGTCAGACCGTTGGTATAGGATCCCATCTCGATGTCCAAGCCATTCATGGCTGCTTCGTAAGTATCATGGGCACCACCCCAATCGGTTACGACTACGCCGTCAAAACCCCAGTCATTCTTCAAAATCTTATTCAGCAAAAGATCATTGTGGCAGGCATGCTGACCACGCACCTTGTTATAGGCTCCCATCACGGTCCAGGCACCGCCTTTCTGCACAGCAGCCTTGAAAGCGGGGAGGTAGATTTCGTGTAAGGCACGGTTGCTTAGTTGCACATCAATGTGTCCACGCCATAACTCCTGATTGTTCAGAGCATAGTGTTTCACACTTACGGCAACCCCGTTTTTCTGTATCTCCCGAATATAAGGTACACACATTACGCCTGCCAGATAAGGATCTTCCCCCATGTATTCAAAATTACGACCATTTAGAGGAGTACGATAGATATTAACACCGGGGCCCAAAAGAACATCTTTTTCCCGATAACGAGCTTCTTCACCAATAGCCTTGCCGTAGATGGCAGACATTTCCGGATTCCAGGTAGCGGCAAGACAAGTCAAAGCAGGAAAAGCAGTAATACTGTCATTAGTCCATTTGGCATATCCCCAATCGTTCCAGTTGATTTCTGCACGAACACCGTGAGGTCCATCACTCATCCAAAGCTCGGGGATACCAAGACGGGGCACACCGGGACTGCTGAATTTGCTCTGCGCATGGCAAAGGGCTACTTTCTCTTCCAGTGTCATACGGTTGAGAGCATCTTTTACACGTGCTTCAATGGGTTGCGTATCATCTAAATATACAGGAGTTTGCGCTGTCAGAGTAGTCAATGAACAAGCAAACAGGAGAGTTGAAAAGAGTTGTTTCTTCATTATTATTACATTAAAGATATTATTTTTAGTCGTTGGCGGAATTCATTTCTGAATCAGTTACGAGCTACAGGCTACAAGCTACAAGTGCCTTTCGGAACATAGCGCAGCTACTTGTAGCTTGTAGCCTGTAGCTCGTAGCTTTATTCTTCTACCGTTATGAATGAATTCCGCTAACAAGTTACTTTTATTTTGCTTTAATAGCGGTCACTGCCGTTTTCAATCCTTCGGATGTAGCCGTCAGTTTGATGCCTCCGGATTTTCCATCACTTTGAACAACCACCAGGCACTTCCCATAGAAAGCCCTGCGATGATCAGCTTTGAATTTCTCCATTGAAACAGGACTACCATTGTCTACACCGGCAATGAATCCTGCACCTTGCACATCGAACATGATCTGATTATCGGCATTCGGACAAAGATTACCATCTTTATCCAGTACTTCCACTGTTACAAAACTAAGATCTCTGCCATCTGATTTGATTTCATTCCGATCAGCCGTCAAGCGTATCTGTGCAGGTTCTCCGGCTGTATGTATTTCCTTTTCCAATACCGTTTTTCCATCCTTGCGGGAAACGACTTTTACCACACCCGGTTCATACTTCACACGCCATACGACATGAAAATCATCCTTACCTTTTGTACGCACGCCCTGTGACTCGCCATTTACAAAAAGCTCCACCTCATCCGCATTATTATAATAAGCCCACATATCTATATCCTGTCCCGGTGTCCAGTTCCAATGCGGAAAAAGGTGCAATACCTTTTTCTCCGGATGCCATTCCGACTGATAGAGATAATACACATCTTTCGGGAAACCGGCCAGATCGACAATGCCGAAATAAGAGCTACGGGCAGGCCAACCGTAAGGAGTCGGTTCACCCAAATAGTCAAACCCGGTCCAGACATACTGTCCGCTGATAAAATCATTATTTTTCACGTGGCGCATCGTGCCCTCATGGCTGTTCCCCCAAGGTACATGACAGTTATCATACGAAGAACAGGAGAAACTATCATCAAAATAAGGTTTATCCCAACGTTCAGGACAAATAACAGTTTCGTCACTCGGCATCCGGTAGTAGCCACGTGTCATCAGTGCTGATACACTTTCCGCCACAATGAAGGGTTTACCGGGAAATTTCTCGGGCACACCGGCAAACCAATCATCATGGTAATTGAAGCCGATGAGATCTAATACTCCCGAACGGAACAAGTGATTATTCGGGTTCGGTTCATTACAGCCAGCCGTAACGGGACGAGTAGAATCGAGGGCTTTTACCATATCTGCCAGTTTCTTCGTCAGTAAAGAGTTCACGCTCATCTCACCTTCTTTCGCCAGCATACTCTGATCATGACCAAAATTCAGAATCAGGTTCGCTTGTTCCAAGGTCAGCGTATCCGCTTTTGCATCCGACCATTGTTCCAGCACTTCGTTACCGATGCTCCAAATGAAAACAGAAGGATGGTTACGGTCGCGAAGTATCAAATCCGTCAAATCGCGTTCGTGCCACTCGTTGAAGTAGCGGGAATAGTCATGAGCCGTTTTTCTTTTGCGCCACATATCGAACGTCTCATCCATTACGATAAATCCCATACGGTCACAAAGATCGAGTAGTTCCGGTGAGGGAGGATTATGAGAACAGCGAATGCCGTTACAGCCCATTTCTTGCAGTATCTCCAGCTGACGCTCGATAGCGCGGATATTGACTGCCGCCCCAAGACACCCCAGATCGTGATGCATACATACACCATTAATCTTCAGCCGTTCTCCATTCAGAATAAATCCTTTCTGTGCATCAAAACGGAAGGTACGGATACCGGTATTCGTACAGTAATTATCCAGTACCTTACCGGTTATCTTATCAATAAGGATACTGTTCACCTTATATATATAAGGAGTGTTCACGCTCCAGAGATTAGGGTTCTTCACTACAATTTCCTGTTCTACCTCGTTCAGACAGGTAGGTATCACTTGCAGTTCCGATGCAACCTCACCCACAACATTCCCTTCCGCATCCATCAGCCGTGACTGCAACACGACATCTGCCAGGGGAACAATTTCCGAGTCAAAAACAACATACGTGCCATCCGCCTGCTTCACGGAATCTTGCAGTTGAGCGGCCGCATCATACTGTATTTTAGTACGTATGTTTAGCCGGGCACTGTTCTTCGACACATCTTCCGCCGTGATAAAAGTACCCCATTGCGCTATATGCACGGGGTTAAGTTTCGTAAGCCATACATTACGGTAGATGCCACATCCCGAATACCAGCGGGAATTAGGTTGTTCCCCATTGTCCACACGTACGGCAACTACATTCTTTCCGCCCCACTTGATATAGGGAGTCAGATCGTAACTGAACGAGACATATCCATAAGGACGCACACCGAGGGAATGACCGTTGATGAAAACTTCCGAATTCATATATACACCGTCAAAATCAATATACAGGCGCTTGCCTTCATCCGCTTTGTCAACAGTAAACGTTTTGCGATACCAACCGATACCACCGGGTAATGCCCCGCCTCCTGTTCCGGAAGGATTATCCCTGCTGAACTCTCCTTCAATGGCCCAGTCATGTGGAAGATTGAGGATCCGCCATGCCGTGTCGTCATAATCGGGACGGGATGCCGCAGAGTCATCTCCCAGATGGAAAGTCCAGTCAGCGGTGAAATCCTGTCGACGGTCATTCGTCATCTTCTCAGCGGAAGTGCAGCTTCCCACCGTCAGAAAAAGAAGAAAACAGGATATTTGTATTAGCAATAATCTTTTCATGTCATTTATTCTATAAAATGAGAATTTAGCGCTCTGCGCTAAATTAAGTGACAAGCTACGAGCTACAAGTGACAAGTGCCTTTCGGCGTGATAGCCGGGCGAATACTTATTCGCCCTTATAGCGCAGCAACTCGTTACTGGCAGCTCGTAGCTCGTAACTTAATACAGCTTCACCTTCTGTTCCTTCCCATCATACTTCACCACCGTACCCTTAGCCTTCGCGTCAAAAGGTTGCGGCTTATCCTTACTTACCTTTACAACGTTGAATATACGTTCTTTCAGCATACCGGGAAATTCTCCTGCACGGTCACCAATAGTCAGAGTGCCTTCCGCATCATTGTAAGTAAACGGGATAGTGGCATACTGTCCTTTTTCGTAGTTGTAATTCACACCTTCATCCTCGTACAAAGTGAACTCACCATCTTTACCCGCATATACATACAGTGTAATTTCTTCCGCAGGCTTCTCATCACTATACTGCATTTCCGGTCCGTAAGGCACAATAGCCCCTTCGCGTACATAGAGCGGCATGCGTTCATAGGGAGCGTCCACCTTCAACTGTTGCCCACCAGCCATGTACTTACCGGTATAGAAATCATACCAACCGCAAGTTGCCGGGAAATAGACCTCCCGATTGCGTGCACCATACTCATACACCGGAGCCGCCATCAACGCCGGACCGAACATAAACTGGTCACTGATATTATTCACCTTTGTATCTGCCGTAAAGTCCATTACCAGCGGACGCATAATCGTATAATCATCAAAATAAGTCATCCCGGCCAATGAATAAATATAAGGCATCATCGTATAGCGCAACTTCGTATAATACACTATAGAACTATAAGCCGGATGTCCTTCGGGAGCTATATTCCACACCTCACGGAACGGATACTGTCCATGTGCACGGAACAACGGGCAGAATGCGCCAAACTGATACCAACGTGTATTCAACTCACGCCATTCCTTATAGTCCGCATTCTCTTTTCCGGTCCTGTTGAATTCCTTTTGTCCGTCTTCATAGCGTTTTTCTACGCAAAATCCGCCAATGTCCATTGTCCAGTAAGGAATACCGCTGACTGCAAAATTCAGCCCGGCAGAAATCTGTGCCTTCATATCTTCCCAACGGGTAGCGATATCGCCACTCCATGTTGCGGTAGAATAACGTTGCAATCCGGCAAATCCCGAACGAGTCAGCAAGAATACACGCTTGTCATTGTCTACGGCACGTTGCCCGTCATAAATAGCCTCAGCATTCATCAACGCATACGCATTGAAATATTGATCGGACGGGCCGAGAGCAGTCGGACCACACAAAGCTTTCCGGTAAGCCAAATCCGTACAGTCGCGTACATTCGGTTCACTGGCATCCATCCACCAGGCATCAATTCCGAGGGGATAAAGATGATCTTCCATCTGTTTCCAGAACAGCTTCCGTGCACCCTCAGCATAAGCATCATAGAAAGAACCGACGTAGCCGGGGCCAATCCAGTCACGGATGCTGTCTTTAACGGCCTGCTGATACATCCAGCCTTTTTCATCAAACTCTTTATAATGTTCCGTAGTCATATAGAATTTTGGCCAAACGGAAATCATCATCTTGGCATTCAGGGCATGAATAGAATCTACCATTCCTTTCGGATCAGGGAAACGAGCTTTGTCGAACTCATGACTGCCCCAGGCATTTTCCGGCCAGTAGCTCCAGTCGAGCACAATATTATCAATGGGAATCTGACGTTTACGGAATTCCTTCAAAGCATCCAGTATTTCTTCCTGCGTCTTATAACGTTCGCGGCTCTGCCAGTATCCCATCGCCCACTTCGGCATGATTTGTGATTTTCCGGTCAAAGCACGGTATCCACTGATTACCTCGTCCATATCCTCGCCATAAACAAAATAATAATCGATTTCATTCTGCATTTCTCCCCACCACGACTGTTTGTTCTGTTCTTCAGCAGATACAGGAGACAATGCACGCAAACCGCAATAGGATACATATCCATCAGGAATCCATTCAATTTTCAATGGAACACGTTTACCGGCTTTCAAATCTACGGCAAACTTATAACTGTTCGGGTTCCAAGCCGTACGCCAACGTTCGGGAACCACCAGTTCACCGTCAATATATACCTTCGTATATCCTGCATAATAAAGGATAAAACGGAACCGACCGCTCTCCATCGGCTCAATTTCGCCTTCATACGTCACCTGTGAACCCATGAAAGGAAATCCTTCTGGTAAGTTCACGACTTTCGACAAATCTTCCGATTTCAGATGCTCAAAATAAACAGAATCTTCCCGGCGTACCAGTGTTTCCGCTGTTGATTTCTGAGAGGGTACGTATGTTCCTGTCAAAGCGCCTTCCTTACCCTCCTTATCATAGAGTTTGAAAACAGTGCTTAACTGTGCATAATCACGCGGATCGCCGAAACGGCAAAGCGAATAACTATCCCACAGAATACCGTAATTCTTATTGGAAACGATAAAAGGTACGGAAACCTTTGTATTATACTGGAAAAGTTCCTCGTTCTTACCTTTATAGTTGAATTCATCAGCCTGGTGTTGTCCCAGTCCGTAGAACGCCTCATCATCGGGTGACTGGAATACCTGACGTACCGTATACGCCTTTGTTCCCTGCACTTCGATAGGCTGGAAACTCCTGCCTTTCTCATCTTCCGCCAAAATCAGGTTACCGGAAGCATCGGTAAAACGTACTTCACCCGTAGCTTTGGATACAATGGCGCACACCTCTGAGGTTTTTACCGAAACGGCATCTTCACTTTCTTCCACGCTGAAGTCCGTCTTATCTTTTTGGGGAACTATAATCAGGCTTTCCGCCTTTGAAAAGTTTTTTTCGGGAGTGGCCGACACATGAATCAACTTCTCTCCCATTACTTCAACCTTCACCTTTCGCACATCCGTCGGTTGCTGTTGTTCGACATTTACAATAATGCCGTTACTCGTCTTCTCATACCCGCCTCCGGAGCATGCCATCAGCATCCATCCTGCGAGCAAACAAACTGAAGTGTTTTTCAATTTCATATCTTTGTTTTTAAAGTTATTTTCTCCGAGTGTAAAAGTAGGAAATCATACAGTAAACAAGCCCTCCCGATGTTGAAAGGAAAGGGCTTATTTGATTTATAGAAATATCAGATGTTTCAACAATGGGTACTTTTTGTTATTTACCCTCCTTTTCCTGATATACAGAGGGTAAAACGCCGAATTCATCCTTGAAATACTTACTGAAATATTTAGGGTTATTGAAGCCCACCTGATAGGCAACCTCCGACACATTCTGCTGGCTCTCGCGCAGAAGTTGTGCCGCACGTTTCAGTCGGATAATACGAATAAATTCTATCGGAGTTTTACCGGTAATCTGCAACAGCTTTTTATAGAGATGCACCCGGCTCATGCCCAGTTCATGACTCAATTCTTCCACAGATAAATCGGGACGGGCAATATGCGTCTCCACATACTTTATCGCATTCTCAATCAGCTTCTCGTCCATTGAAGTGATAACGATTTCACTCGGTTCGGGATCAATACGGGTGCGAAGTTTATTTTTGCTACTCAAATCTATCAGTTTGCGCATGCGCAAAATCAGTACCTCCATATTGAAAGGTTTCGTCACATAGTCATCCGCACCAATCGTCAGGCCTTCCACCTTATTCTCTACGGATTGCTTGGCCGTAAGCAACACAAACGGAATATTACTTGTACGCTTGTCAGCCTTCACCCAACGACACAGTTCGTTCCCGTCCATTTCAGGCATCATCACATCACAAACGATGATATCCGGCATCAGTTCCGGTATCATCTGCCAGGCTATCTTTCCGTTTCCGGCAGATTCTATGCGGAAATACAGACTTAATGTATAGCGCATGAAAGAAACAAAATCTTCATTATCATCCACAATCAGTGCAAGTGGCTTCTTCCGTTCTTCTTCATTCAAATCTTCCACCGAAGCAAGTGCCACCGCATCCTCTTCCGCAGCTTCTTCCGAGAGTGGAGTCGCTACGTTCACCACCGAATGTTTCACCGGAATATCTACCACAAATACACTGCCCGTACCCACATTGTCGAACACGCGCACCACACCGCCATGCAGCGTAACGTAATCACGTACCAGGCTCAAACCGATACCACTCCCCGTACTGGGGTTACTATCACCTTTACGCTCCGATTGATAGAAACGTTCGAATATGCGTTCTTTATCAAGGTCACTGATACCTACCCCCGTATCGGATACTTTGATTTCCAATGTTTCCGTAGTTCCTTTTATCAGTTCAAGAGAAACATCCACCCGCCCTCCATCCGGAGTAAACTTAAATGCATTAGAAAGCAGATTCATCACTACCTTACCTATCTTATCCTCATCGAACGACATATTCAGCGATTCGATTGCCGAGAAAAAAGTGAGATGCACGTTTTTCTTTTCCGAAAGCATCAGGAATGAGTTGCATATAGAGTGAACATACGACACAACCTCCCCCTCCGAAAGATTCAAATGCAACCCTGCCACCTCATTTTTACGGAAATCAAGTAATTGGTTCACAAGATTCAGCAACCGCAATGCATTACGATGCATCAACTTCAGTTGATCCAGCTTCCGTTCGTCATGGGTTTCTTTCATCATTCCTTCCAACGGAGAAATGATCAACGTCAGCGGTGTACGCAGTTCATGGCTCACATTGGTAAAGAAACGGAATTTCATCTGATTGACTTCTTCATTCCGCTCCGCTTCACGTTCCATCTGTTGTATCCTGAACTTATTGCGTTCACGGCGCAGCACAGCATTGCGGGCGAGAAGCAATGTGCCTATCAATAGCATAGCATACAGAACATACGCCCAGGGCGTCATCCAGAAAGGTGGCAGGATTACTATTTTAAGACTTGACTCTTCTGTTCCGGCAAATCCATCACTATTGATGGCCTTTACTTTCAGCGTATAAGTACCGGGTGCCAGATTCGTATAAGTAACGCGGTGCATATCAGCCGCACCTGTCATCCAATCCTCATTAAAGCCCTCCAGTTTATACAGATACTGGGTTTTCTCAGGCAAGACGTAATTATCCGATGCAAACAATACAGTAAAGACATTCTGTTTATAATCAAGTTTCACCTCTCTGGCTTTATTCAGCGACTCACGCAGCAAAACACGTCCACCATACTCCTTTCCAACCTCCACTTCTTCATTGAAAAGCTGGAAGCCGGTAAACATCACCTTGGGCAACGTCCGGTTATATTTGATATTCTCCGGTCTGAAGGTATTCAATCCATACATACCTCCCATTGCAATCTCACCCGAGGAAAGACGTTTAATGGAACGTTGATTGAACTCACAGCCCTGCAAACCGTCCTTATCATCATACCTGTAATAGTTGAAAGTATAATCTCCGTTTTTTGTATCGATAGAAGGAATTACATTCACTACACCATTGGCCGTAGTCACCCACATATTTTTATTATCATCTTCTACGATACCGGTAATAAATACCCTAGAATCGTTCCGCGAAAGAGGAACTACCTGTAAATGGTCGTTCTTCGGGTTATAGAGATTCAGTCCTTCACGTGTTCCCACCCATATCAATCCCCGGCTATCCTCATAGACCTGGTTAATGCTCTGATTGGAAAAGCGGATACTTCCCGACTGGTTGCCTACCAGATTCGTTATTTTCCGGGTAGTCAGATCCATAATGGATACCCCCGTAGAAGAAGTACCGATTATCAAACGATTATCACGACTCATACATAAAGAGGCTATATGATTGGAAATAATCCCGGAGTTGCTTATCTTATAGGTGGTGAACTCACCTGTCCCCGGATTCAGACATTGCAAACCACCTCCCAAGGTTCCAATCCAGATATTTCCGTTCTTATCTTCTGCCAATGACCAGACATTGTTATTAGCCAGCGAATTATCATCTCCCGGTCTGTTCCGGTAATGCACGAAGCGATTGCCGTCGAAACAATCCAATCCTTCCCAAAATGTCCCTATCCAGAGTTTGCCGTCCTTAGCTTGTAACAAACTTACAATGACATTCGAAGCAATAGAGTTTCCTCCCGGCGAGTATGCATACAATTTCTTTTCATCCGTCTTCGGATTCCAACGTATCAGCCCGGCGTCATTGGTACCCAGCCACAACGAACCGTCATTACTTTCTTCCAGACAGTTAATATCTCCCAAGTGGTTGATGCCGAACTTAAAAATGCCCTCATCGTAATAAGCCACACTTTTCTTATAAGTACCTATCCACATCACACCGCCTTCATCTTCATAAAGCACATTGATGGTATTATTGGGCAAACCGCGTTCATCATCCACATCATACGTAAGCGAGACCGTTTCACCAGTCGCCTTATTCCAGATATCGATGCCATCCTGGTCCTTCCCAAACCAAATACGCCCCTGCTTATCCTGAGCTATTGCTACGATATGTGCCTGACCTCTATCGCTGAAATTCCATTGTGAATGCCACTTCCTGTCAGACAAATCATAAGCCCATACACCCGGGGCACCATATATCCATAAATCTTCATCCTTATCCACGTACAGGAAGAATATTTCAGTACGCGTTCCCATGTGCTCTGCAATATCTGTCAAAGTCCATTTTACACGTACCGTCTCACGGTCGATACAGATTACACGTCCGTTATCATATACCAGCAGAATGCCATCCTTACATTCGGCCATGTCTATAATGACACCTTCGGGTATCCCTTTCTCACCGAAAGGCAGGGATACAGCATTCTTTTCACCGGGCCGATAGCAATAGCACCCTTTCCCGTCTACGGCAAACCATGTATTCTTTTGCTTGTCGACAAATACATAGCGAGGAGTCCCATCTATCCCTATATCCCACATCCGGGAACGAACATCACAGACAAAGCTCTCCGTATCCCAGTTATAAATGACATATCCGTTTTCTCCCGTCCGTATCCATAAACGCCCCTCACCGTCTTCCACTATCTTCTCAATATAGTTGTCGGGCAAAGACGTAGAAGCATTGTCCGTGCTCCGGAATATCTTGAAACGATATCCGTCATAACGAGCCAGTCCGGCAGCGGTACCGAACCACATAAAGCCTCTTGAATCTTTATAAATGGCATTGATTTGGTTGCTGGGCATTCCGTCCTTAACCTCCAGATGTTTGAACATAAAGTCGTGTGAAAAGGCAGAGAAACATGCCACAACGACTGAAACGATAAGTAAAATCAATCTCTTCATAGTAGTAGATATAGGAATATCGTTAACATACTGCAAATGAAACAAAAAGGAATCGTAAAAACAAAGTTTTCAATGTGTTTTTTTATCATTTGATACCCCATCATTTGTTTCAACAACAGAAAATAGGGAAGCCACTTCCCTCACAGAAGCCGCTCCCCAGCACCAATCAAAAAAAAACCTGTATTAAAAACCTATCTCTTAACTAAGAGAACCTATATTTATGAAAAACCTATCTTTCCCAATTAGTTTGCAATCCCCTCTATCAAGGCATCCAACGCTTGCTGGTCGTAAACCTTACAGGTATTACGGTTAAAGAGAGCCATCGTATTGTCTCCATTATATCCATTATCCCAGTAGAAAGGCACAAGACCATACTTTCCGGCATTGGCAACCACCGTTTTCAGATAGTAAGCGCGCGAAGCCAAATGCTTGGTCAGCTCATCTCCGGTCAGGGAAGAACGTCTGTTAGCACCGAACTCACCCAGAATCACCGGAATACCCTTGCTTACATATTTCGTCTGCATCTTTTTGAAAAGAGCTTCCATTTCCGCTTCTGCACTTGCGTAACCACCGGGCTGGTAGTTTCTGTCAGATCCGTCCACATGATATTCGGTTCCCCAGAAGTAGGCCATCTTTCCCCAGCTCTCATCCGCCGTCATTCCGCAGAAGTTCCACGGGGTGTAGTAGTGTATCTCGACCATCAAACGGTTGGATACATTGTCCACAGGCAGCTGGCCATAATCCGAAGTATTCGTGATATCCGTATTGGGTCCCTGCACAATCAGGTTGCGGACTGCATTGTTTCCACCCGTAGCACGCACAGCATCTATGAAGGTCTGTTCGTATGACTTCAATACTTCCATTTCAGTGGCATTGGCAGCATTGGGCTCATTACATCCGGCAAACAACAGATGCTCATCATAGTCCTTGAATCTTTCGGCAATCTGTGTCCACAAAGCCTTCTGCACCTTGTTCACGTTGTCCTGTACGGCTGCCTTACAGTTCTTTTCCAACCAGCCTCCATCATAGTGGATATTCAGGATGACATACATATCCTCGGCATAACAATAATCTACCACTTCCTGCACACGGTTCAGCCAGGAAGCTTTTATCGTATAGTCCGTCTCATTCTCCATATACCCATACCAGGCACAAGGAATACGCACAGCATTGAAACCGGCAGCTTTTACGGCACTGATCATTTTCTGGGTCATTGCCGGATTTCCCCATTTGGTTTCTCCCGGGTCCATGTCACTCAGCGAGTTCGTTCCCCACACAAAACCGTCTGCGTAAGTCACATTGCATGCTTCCAAAGAATTACCCAGATTCCAGCCGAGTTTTATCTTCGCAGCCAAAGTCATGGCATCACTCTCCATACCTACATCAGGCAACTCGCCGGCAAGCTGCTTCACAGTAACAGTCTCTGTAAAATCTCCTAAAGTAAAGGTGATGGTTCCTTCGCGAGCCTCACCATAATGGGCGGCAATGCTAAAGGTTTTAGTCACCGCAGACATTGCACGGGTAGTGGTCTCCCGTATCCAGCTATCATGAATAGTGACCGTGACATTGCCATTCGCTTTCAGATTCACCGTAAAGATTCCACCTTCGGCAGCAACCGCTTCAGGAGAACAGGATTCTACAATCAGTCCGTTGGCTGCCACCTGCACAACGTTGAACGTTTCCGTCAAACCACCACCATTCACGGTAACAGTGGCAGTACGTTCCACCGCATCAGGATTTTCTTCCACCGTCACCGTATACCTAAGAACTGTAGCCGAAGCGGAGGCAGCGGGAGTTACCGTACACCAATCCTGATTGCTGATGACTTCCAACGACACATTCGACTTGATAGAAAGTGTGCTCGTTCCTCCTGTTTTGGAAAAATTCATTCCATTCGTCAGAATGTTTTCGGAAATTACGATTTCCGGCGCAGCCGGTTCGTCGTCATTGTCAGAACAAGCCGTCAAGACGGGCAAAAGGGACAATGCCGACAGCACCAAGCAAATCCCCAATTGTTTAATAGTATTTTTCATCTTATTCTTTTTTATCATTAGCCTTAATTTATTGCGGAGCATTGTTATAAACAGACTGTAATGTATAGGAAGCATCTTCCGTGAAAACAGCCTTCTTCATCACTCCTACAATTTCCTCCGCATTATTCAGATAGTCACCCGTAGCATGATTGAACAGACCGGACTCTTCCTTTCCGGCTCCGGTGCCACCGTTGTCCCAGTAGACCGGTGCCATGCCATACTCTTTCGCCGCTTTGCACACATACTCCAGATAATACTTGCGGAAGGATTCCTCACGGGCATTCGCACGATGCACACAGCCCATCTCTCCAATATATACCGGGATGCCTTTATCCACGTAAGCCGCCTTCAGTTTGCCGAATATATTCTTCACATTGTCTTCATCTCCTCCGCTGACCTTCTTGCCCGCAGCTCCGGTATGTCCCCATTCAGAATAGGCAGCATTCAATGTATACTCGTAAGGGTCGTAGAAATGCACAGCTACCATCAAACGATTCTGCACCTTATCCGTGGGCAGTTTGAAAGAGCTTATCGTAAGCTCCGGATTGGTGCAGTATCCCGGCACACCGAGAAAACGATCAGCATTCTCACCACCAACGGCTCGCACCGCATTTACAAACACCTGGTTCCACTCGTTCAGCACCGCATATTGTTTTCCGCCGTCCGTGCGGTTCTCGCCCCAGCCCCAGCCGCCGTCATGTATTTCGTTCATCGACTCAAATGCCAGGAAGTTCCCTTTATCTTTAAAGCGTTCTGCAATTTGCGTCCATATAGCTTCCAACTCGGCCTTGACGGCAGTATTCTTGCTTTCACTCTTGGCAGCCTCTTTTATATTCAGCCAATAACTGCTGTCCGCCCCATCGTGATGAATATTGACAATGGCATTCAAGCCTGCGTTCTCCGCATAGCCCACTACCTCGGCAACACGATCCAACCATGCTTTCTCGATCTCATAGCCGGGAGCGGCTCCGATATGTCCCATCCATGTGACCGGGATACGCACGGTAGTGATTCCTGCGGCAGCCAGTTTGTCAAACAAGGCTTGCGTTGCCTTCCGGTTACCCCAGATTGTTTCATTAGCTACGCCATTGCTGTGCGCATCCAGTTGATTTCCCAGATTCCAGCCCAATCCCAGGCTTTTGGCTACAGCCCAGGGGGTCTCTCCTGTAATTTCGTTCGAACCGGGTTCAGCGGGCTCATCGGGTTCATCAACCTCACCGGCCAACTGCACGATGTCGAACTTTTGTTCCGCCAAGTTACCACCTCTCACGCTAATAGTAGCCGTGCGCTCATCTGTACCGGTATTGGGCTCTACATCTATCGTATATTTAAGGACTGTGCTCGAAGTGGAAGAAACCGGGGTCACCGTACACCAAGTCTGACTGCTGGTAACTTCCAGCGACACATTCGACTTGATAGAAAGTGTATTCGTTCCTCCGGCTTCGGAGAAGTTCAGCCCGTTCGTCAGAATATTTTCAGGGATTACGATTTCCGGTGTAACGGCTTCATCGTCATTGCTGGAGCAAGCCACCGCAAAAGCGGAAAGTGCAATCGTGAAAAGAAAGACAAGATAAGTTTTAATTTTATTCATGACCGTAATGTTTTTCGTTCTTAAATGTCAGGTTAGGGATGAAATCCCGTGTTGGCAAAGATAGGGCAAAACGGGCATACAGTCGATTCAGGATGTTATATGGAACGGTATGATTTGTTATCACCCCAGGATAAATGGTTTCCAATAGCCGACATATAGCCCAAAAAGCAGAAGAGTCCATCGGAAAATGTGATAGAAGCCCTGCTTTGTCCATAGGAAAATGTGACGAAGCGGGGCTTTTGTCCATAGGAAAACGTGATTTCCCTTGCATAAGTTTCTTATTATAAGTACATTTGCGCATAAAAGCAGAAAAGAATGAAACGATTACTGATAGAAGAACTTATCCAATGGAAAAACAAGCAAGGACGCAAGCCCTTGATACTTCAAGGAGCACGACAGGTTGGCAAAACCTGGTTACTGAAAACATTCGGTACGGAATGCTTCGAAGACATCTGCTATATCAACTTTGAACAGGACAATTCCATTAATAATATATTTGAGGGAAGCATCAGTCCGGAGCGCATCATTGAACAACTTTCCGTATTCCATGGCAAACGTATTCAGCTCGGGAAGACACTTATCATTTTCGATGAGGTGCAGGAAGTTCCGCGCGCATTGACTTCTTTAAAGTACTTCACTGAAGAGGCTCCCGAATACGCCATTTGCTGTGCAGGTTCCCTGCTGGGAGTAGCACTACATCAGGGAACTTCTTTTCCTGTAGGTAAAGTAGAATTCTTAACTCTGCAACCTCTCTCTTTTCGAGAATTTCTACTTGCCAACGGAGAAGAACTGCTACTTGACTATGTGATGAACGGCAATTTAGATACCAATGCTTTCACCGAAAAATTACAAGAGCATTTAAAACGCTATTTCATCATCGGTGGAATGCCCGCTGCCGTGCAAAGCTGGCTGGATACACAAGACTTCTTCGAAGTGGAAAAGATACAGGAACAACTGTTGAGCGCTTATGAAAGTGATTTTTCGAAACATGCTCCTTCTAATCTGATAGCCAAAATCAGATATGTGTGTCAGAGTATCCCCTCTCAATTAGCAAAAGAAAATAAGAAATTCGTTTACGGCATGGTACGTGAAGGAGCACGTGCCCGCGAATATGAGGACACATTAATGTGGCTTCATGACACCGGACTTATTCGCCGGACTTACCGTGTACGTAAACCGGATGTACCATTGAAAGCATACGAAGACTTACAATCTTTTAAAGTATTCCTGCTTGATGTCGGGCTCTTGCGGGTCATGAGTGGACTGTCGCCTAAAGTATTCATCGAAGGAAGCCGGATATTTGAAGAATTTAAAGGAGCACTGACGGAGCAATATGTTCTACAAGAGCTCTCTCTTTTTCCTCAACTCAATGCCAACTATTATTGGACTTCCGATGCAAATGCCGAAGTTGACTTTCTCTTCTCAGATGGTCTTCGGGCATATCCGTTGGAAGCTAAAGCCGGCAATAACGTACATGCTAAAAGTCTGAAAGTGTACGATAAAGAATACAATCCGCAACTTCTTTTCCGTACCAGTTTACTGCCGTATGAAAAAAACGGGAAACTAATAAACATCCCGCTGTATCTGTTGTTTGCCCTGCCTAAAGTACTTACTCTTTAACACAAGCAACTGTTCAGTCCATTCGTTTTATATCAATTTTTATTCACAAGCAAAATTTACACAAGTGAGTTTTTACTGTTGACTATTAAGGTATTACAAAAAGCCAATTTTCTGTTCACAAGAAGTTAGGAGTTTGTCCACAAGAAGTTAACTTCCTGTTGACAAACTCCTAACTTCTTGCTGACATGAAACAGAGCGTTTTTCTATTATTTTACAGGTAAGTACATTTTGGGAGGAGATAAAAAAGGACTGCATCCGGTTAGCTAAAACCGTTTCTTCTTGTTTAGTCCAAACTTTAATCGCATTTTCAGTGCACATTGGTGATCGCATTTCCCTCTGGCACCTCCCTTCCACATCCAACGGGCAGAGTATTCTGCACCGAATCCTAATTGAGAAATGATATAGTAATAGACCTGAACATCAACTCCCGCAGCAAAGCGGGTGAAAGAAAAGTTCTCTTCGCCGTAATAGTCCTCTTTTTCACTATCAGTCATCTCATCTTCCGAAAAATCTCCTCTTCTATAAATATATCTCCAGTCATTCCATCCAAGCGTGGGTCCGGCCCCCACGGCAAAATGCTTCCAATAAGAAGTGTGCAACAAATTTATGTTGTAATATCGAGCATCACGCCCCCAATCCGAAGGTTCCATAGACAGAACATAACCAGTTAGACCAACTTCAGCTGTCAGAGACAAAGTCCGGTTCCGGCAGTAGGCATATTCTAATCCGGCACCAGTCCCCAATATTACCGTAGAAGAGCGATTTCTATTTTCGAGTGAAGGGATATAGTTCCACTGAGTACAAACTATATTATTAATAAAAATCAGACTCCACCGACCTTGCGGCACATCAAGGTTCAGAAGCCGTTCCGGCTGGTTCTGAGCCATACCGTTTTCTAAGGAAAGTAGGGAACAAAAAATAATACCCACAAGAATACGGATTTCGCATTTAAGTAAATCGTGTATCATTCTGTATTTCATGGCTATTCGTTTTAAATGAATAAAATTAGTACATAGCAAAAACCATTAATTGTCGCATTCATTGCATTTTCCATAGTCTTTATATTTTATTAGCAAAGATATGAAAGATTACTTTACCATCATACATTATCTGTTTTTTATTCCCTGCCCAAAAAGACAACCACTGTCTCCCAAACGCAATATGAGGAGCCCTCAATTATCCTACCATAGAGTGAAATTACTTTTTTTGCTTCCAGTCTTTCAGCTTCCGTCCAACGCCCTACTCATGGTAGTTTCGGCTGAAGGCTCTTCCTGAAACTCTCTTTTTCAGGGTTCAGTGGGGGAACTTTCAGCCGGAAGTACCATGAACAGGGCGTTTGCGAACAAGCTGAAAAGCTGAAACTAAAGAAACAACCATTTAGGGTTTAGGGAAGTTGAATGGTGAACGCTCACCACTCAAACAATAAAATCCCGGGATCCTCCCCCTTCACTGTCTAAAATAACATTACTTATTCCGGATGATAACATTGCTTGTTATCATCCGGAACATTACTTGTTACGAGGCATAACTATATATGTTATCAAGTGTGCGTGAAGACTATAAAATCGAGGAAAGACTAAAAGACAGCGGATTACATATCCGCCGGGAAGGATATATATCGTGCGTGCAGGACATATATACCGTACACGCAGGATATATATACCGTACACGCAGGACATATATATCGTACATGCAGGATATATATATCGTACATGCAGGATATATATATCGTTCGTGCAGGAAGTAGGTAAAACCGAAAGCAAGCGATCTATTCCAATTGTGCGAATTTCACATAGCATTGTTTACTAACAGCATACAAGTTTTTATTTGCTTGATTTGCTCTCCCTGCATATAAATGATACATTTGCATTATTTATAAAACAACAAACAATAGCAATTCTCTTTGCTGACAAAAAGAAAGCATACTCCTAAAATACAAACGATATGCAAAACATCATCAATGGCATCCGGCGCTACTACCCGGTTTCCGATGCTTCCTTAGCCCTGCTTTTCTCGAAAATGAAAAAGGCGGAACTACCCAAGAAGCATCTCCTGATACGGGGAGGCGTCATTGACCGCCACGTGTATTTCATAGAGAAAGGCTTTGCACGTTCCTATTGCCTGCTGGACGGCAAAGAACTCACCATCTGGTTCTCACGCGAAGGAGATATCACCTTCGCCATGAAAGACCTGTATCACAACGAACCGGGCTATGAGTATGTGGAACTCTTGGAAGACAGTACGCTATATGCCATCAGCATAGAAGACCTCAACCAGCTTTATGAAACCAATATCGAGATTGCCAACTGGGGAAGAGTTATCCACCAGGAATGCCTGCTATATATGGACCAGCATCACATCAGCCGGCTTTTTCTGCCGGCCAAAGAACGCTACCTACAATTAGTAAGAGAGCTGCCCGACGTCATCCAGCGGGCTAAGCTGATCTACATAGCTTCCTATCTGGGCATCACCCCCCAACATTTAAGCCGTTTGCGTGCAGAAAAGTTGTTTTTTTAATCTATGTGAATTTTTATAATCGGGCAAACGCCTAACTTTGCCGCCTTACTAAACAAATTTGTCCATGATTAACACGCTTACATCCTTACGGTTGATATTTGCACTTATGGTATTTGGAGCGCATTGCTATGTAATAGCTCCCTTCTTTGACGTGCATTTCTTTAAAGAAGGCTTCGTAGGAGTTAGCTTTTTCTTTGTACTAAGTGGTTTCATCATCGCCTATAACTATCAGGAGAAACTGACGGAACACACCACCACCAAACGGAAATTCTGGATAGCCCGCATCGCCCGCGTCTATCCCCTGCACTGGCTCACGCTATTGCTGGCAGCCCTGTTGGGAGGTTACGTGGTGTACACCGGCACCGCCGACTGGTGCAGACATTTCCTGGCATCCCTCACACTAACGCAGGCTTACATTCCCCGGCCGGATTATTTCTTCTCCTTCAACAGCCCATCATGGAGTTTGTGCTGCGAACAACTGTTTTACTTCTGCTTCCCGTTCCTGATACCTTTGGCAAGAAACAGCAAAAGGCTATTCCTCTTTTTCCTCTTTTGCACCCTGCTGGTTGTCATCGGCATGCACTTCACTCCGGAAGAAGACATCAAAGGCTATTGGTATGTAAACCCCATCACCCGGTTTCCCGACTTCATTGTGGGAATGCTCCTGTTTCAAGTCTATCGCTATCTGAAAGACCGGGAAATCAGTTACCGGCAAGGCACTATCATCGAAGTGCTGTCCATAGCCATCTTTGCAGGGTTCTACCTTTATGCGACCGAAATACCTAAAGTATATCGTTACTCCTGCTACTATTGGCTTCCGGTGTCACTGATTCTGTTGAGCTTTGCGTTGCAGAAAGGAAGTCTTTCCCGACTATTAAATAACCGCTACCTGATAATAGGAGGTGAAATCAGTTACAGTTTCTATTTAATCCACCTCTTCGTATTGCTGACGTATGTAGAATGGCAGAAGCAGAGCGGCTGGCAAATCAGCTGGATGGTATCGGTACCGGTTCTTCTGGGCATCATACTGCTGCTTAGCCTGTTGTCCTACTATCGTTTTGAAAAGCCGATGAACAAACTAATAAAAAGAATACTAAACAATGAATCGAATGGAACAACCTTTATCGAAAGCGCCTCGCATTGAGGTAGTAGATGCCTTGAGAGGCTTTGCCGTAATGGCTATCATCCTGGTGCACAACCTGGAACACTTCATCTTCCCCGTCTATCCCACTGATTCTCCCGCTTGGCTGAATATTCTGGACCAAGGCATACTGAATACTGTCTTCTCCCTGTTTGCCGGAAAGGCCTATGCCATTTTCGCCTTGCTTTTCGGATTTACCTTCTACATTCAATGCAACAATCAGAAGAAACAAGGAAAGGACTTCGGCTACCGCTTTCTGTGGCGCCTCGTACTGCTTGCAGGTTTCGCCACGCTGAATGCCGCTTTCTTTCCTGCCGGTGACGTGCTGTTGCTGTTTGTAGTGGTAGGGGTGGTTCTGTTTCTATTCCGTAACTTGAGCGACAAGATGATATTGGTGTTGGCCATTCTCTTTCTGCTGCAACCGATAGAATGGTATCATTATATAATGAGCCTGATCAATCCGGCACACCAGCTACCCGATTTAGGAGTGGGAGCCATGTATGCGGAAGTGGCAGAGTACACCAAAACAGGAACTTTAGGCCAATTCTTCTGGGGAAATGTTACATTAGGGCAGAAAGCCAGCTTCTTGTGGGCAGTAGGAGCCGGTCGTTTTTTGCAGACAGCGGGGCTTTTCCTGTTAGGGTTCTACATAGGCAGAAAGCAACTGTTTGTCACCAATGAGAAGAATATCCGTTTTTGGATAACGGCGCTTATCATCGGAGCCGTAGCTTTCGCTCCGCTATATCAGTTGAAGGAATTAATTATGAAGAGCGACGCTTTGGTTCAGCAAACAGTGGGAACGGCATTTGATATGTGGCAAAAACTGGCGTTTACCTTTGTACTGATAGCTTCGTTCATCCTGTTATATCAGAAAAAAGGTTTCAGCAAAGGCGTTTCCAGTCTCCGGTATTATGGAAAGATGAGTTTGACCAACTATATCACGCAATCCATCCTGGGAGCCATTATCTACTTCCCGTTCGGACTTTATCTGGCACCTTACTGCGGCTATACGCTGAGTCTGCTGATTGGTTTTGTCTTATTCCTGCTGCAAGTGAAATTCAGCAAATGGTGGCTGAGCAAGCACAAACAAGGGCCGCTGGAGCACATCTGGCATAAGTGGACTTGGATAGGCTCGTCACGCGCCAATAAATAAGACAGAAAGTTTCCATAAGCATTAATTTTGAAAAAGTAAATAAATAAGATTCAATGGGAAGAGCAGAAAGGTAGATTTACAGAGATAAAAGAAGCGGTTTCGCCTGTCCCATTACTCTTCACCAACGCATCGGCAGTAGGTGCATTAACACTCTACATGGGGGTACGAAACCGCCCATATAGAATTCACGCAAGCAGGCATAAAAATGCCTGCCACGTCTTTAGGCAGGTTCCCTGCCGATGCGTTAATATGAAGAGCACTGCAAATATACGCATAAATCGGATAAAGCAAACTGGCAGACAGCAAAAATCAACCTTGAAGCGCAGCCTATCTTAGGCAAATGCAAGTAAATTATCGCTATTTTCATCCAGCTTGCGGTTAAAATCGCAAATTAAGCCGCATAATCTGCGGCTAACCAAAGTTCGATAGCCGCAAACCGTATTCCTGAAACCGCTAGAATATACCCATGCTGGGCGAACAACAAAAATGAGGTTGTGTCAAAACGTTGACACAACCTCTTATTTATTAGATCAACATAAATTCCACCTCTGTTTACCACTGCGGAACAGTAAATAGGTTATGGAACGTAAACTTCACTTCCATAGAGCTACCGAAACCGAGTTCTTTGATTATGTCTCCATCGGGCATACCGAAAGCACAGCCGCCCGTCTTCGTCGCTCCATAACAATTCCAAAGTTCCAGGCGATACTTGGGACCTTCATTAGCATCGAGCACTTTCGTCGCATCAAACGTTATCTCCGAACCGTCGAGGTAGAGATTATCCAACGTGGCATGCGTGTCCGGGAAGAAGCCATATAGGTCAACCACCTCGATGAAAGTCATCATAGTGCCATTGGAGAAATCCTTACCTTCCTCCAGTTGATACTTAATATCGAACTGTCCGCCAACTATTGAATATTGGAAATTCTCATATTTCACTTCAAACGTTGCACCTTGATTATAACTCCATACCTGATTATCACCCCAATCATAAGCCATATTAACAGTAGGCATATAAGTGCCTGCACCATTGCCATCGGTAAAGACTGTATAAGTAACCTCCAGACTGTTGTTGAAGTGAACGGCCGGCTCAGAGCCTATATTTTGCGAGTTACTGAAAGCGCTGTTCAAAACTTTGCCACTGGCAGCACCCTTACCATAAATATTAAAAAGTTCCACGCGATAATTACCATTACCCTCAATATCTCCATAGAAGAAGTTGTTAGCATTAAACTTGATCGCATTGCCATCGCACTTCATCTCGTCAATACGAACGAAAGTATTGGGATACTTGCCCATCAATCCCTGAAAATCGAGAGCGAATACCATAGCATCGCTGCATGAGCCTTCGTACGTGAAGGTATGCTGACCCGCCAACTCAGCCGGAGACAGACGTCCGGCATCAGCTCCCCAAGTACCACCCCCATCAGAACTTGCGCAAAGCAATGATACCGGAATCTTGGTATCGGCTTCCGCCTTGCGCTGGCTGTAATAGTTGACTGAGTAAGCATAATTGTCGTTATTGAGAAGGGCAATCTGCAAACCATCGCTCGTCAGAGACAGGATATTCAGCTTACCGCTCTTTACCGCTACCCAAGTATTGGCACAGAGTACATTGATGTCGATATCAATCACTTTATTCTCTTCGTCGATGGTGTACTTACCGGTTTCATCGGTAGCTACGCCGTCGTCAGTCAAGCGGTGAATGTTCACAGTTCCATCTTCGAAGAACTCCATGTAACCATAGTCAACGCCATAGGTATAACCTATCCAACCATTGTCAACACCCATTTCCCAATGGACCGGATCTTCGAGGAAGGGCTGACCGTTAGATACTATAGCCCAGTTATACGTTTTGCCCCACTGCGTGAACGGCCCTTCGAATACATGCTGCTCACCATCCTGACCATTGTCAATGTACCACTTACCGTAAAGCAACGAGCGGTCGAACGGTACATTTTTGGCAGTAGAGACGGCGCGAACAGCCAGAGCCTGATAGACAGGAGTAGTGGCACGCGTAGCGATCGCATTGGTGAAATGATAGCTCATAGCAAACTGGTTATCAGAAACATTGATTGAACCGGAAAGGTAATAGCCTTCTGCTCCGGCTCCGGTAACAGCAGCTTGGGTACGCGAACCTGCGGCAGGCATAAAGATGGAGTTTCCGTTAGGACCGGTGAACTTATATCCGGCAACACCTTCTACTTCCGTCCACTCTCTGGTGCAGAGTGCAAAGAGCTCTTCAAACTCGGCAATGGTAGGCATGGTTGCTTTGCCCTCGAATACATTAAATACAAGGTCATTGGCTGTTTTGTAGATATCGGCAGAAGCAAAGTTTGCAGGGTCGATGCTGGTATTGAAACCAATCATATCACCGAAACCAAACAGACCACCGATTTCCGTTTCTGAAGTAGCACCTACATTGTATTTCGCCCATTTGGTAGAAAGACCGAGGTCTACAAGGTCGTTGTCAAGATCGAACACATGATCATTTGTAGTAGTGAAAGATTTCTCTTCACCGTATACTACGCCTGCGCCAAGATCAAGATAAGCCACATAGTAATAGGTAGTGTTTGGCAATAAACCTTCCACATTCACCGTGTAGCTTCCTTTAGGGTTGGTGGCGATGCGCACACCGGCACGCACATTTTCCGTACCTGCCACACCCGACACCAGGATGCCACTCTCTGCATCCGTGGGGAAATCGGCAAGCGAACCGGCCAGAGTTGCCTTGTTAGCCCCTATTTGGGTAGCATCACCGGTAACGGCACGGGCATTGGTCAGCACAAGGCTTTTCACTTCACCCTTATAGGTCACTTTACCTTGCAGGGTGACGTATGCCTGGTAGTAAATGGTTTGGTTCACGCTGCCCACAACCGTAGCGGAAAACTCGTCACCACCTGTAGCAACTATCCTTTCAGTCAGCATATCAGTCGCTTCACCGTAATTAAAGCCGGTGACGTATGCGCTTGAGGCTTGGCTTTTAAGCCCCGATACGGTACCGTGCAGTGTGGCTGATGTGGCAGTCACATCTGCCGAACCCGTCACTACGGACGAGTCGGTGAGAAGAGGGGTAGCGTTAATCGCATAGTCATCATCACTACATGAAGCCAGTCCTAATGTAAGCCCCATGACAAGTGACAGAATACCTAAATATATCTTTGTCTTCATATACTAATTTCTTTAATGTGGGTTATTCAATAGTCATTGAGAGCACTTCAATCTGCACGTCTGGCTGTCCGTCTTCTGTTACAGCTACCGTGGCAAGCTCTTTGTTCTGGATACCGATACAGATGCAGCTACTTCCGTCATAAGTTACGGTAGCACCGGTAGTATTGGTTACGGTAACTGTCTGGGTAGCTCCTGCAGTAGTGTCAAAAAGTGCAGCATGTTCTAACTCGTAACAAGCATCTTCCCAAGCATTTCCAATGTTATTATCCAGGATGACTGTCTTAGGTTTCGCGCCATCGTTCCAAGTGATGCCACCCAACACTTTATACTGAATTTTCAAGGTTTGATTTTTTTTCAACTTCACTTTCGTAATGTCAATGGGCCACTCCACATCGCCTCCCCATGGATTGTAGAGTTGCAAACGCAGACGGTCAGTATTTCCATCACCGAAGATGATCTGTACCTTACTGTTATCTACCTTAATCTCAGTAGGACCTGTCTCGCCACCCGTACTAATCTTCTTATAAAGCAGATTGGCTACAAGATAAGAATTCACCACCCCATTCTCATCTTTCGATTCAGGAATACCGATAGTCAATGTTTCACCCGCCTCAACACTAAGCACCGTAAATTCTTTGCTTGTAACAGCAACAGTGCGCTGATCGCTTGAAGCAGTAAGAATGGTGATTTCCTTATCAAAAGTAATTACACCGTTTGCAAAGCTCACCTTACCGCTGATTTCACCGTATTCATAATTGTACGAACCGTCGGAAGCCTTACTCAGAATAAGCTCAAAGTCTTCCACCTCATCACCGGCAGCAGGAGCCCATGAGTCATTGTATACACCGCCTGTCACACTTTCCCACTTTTGCACGCTGGGAGAACCGTTCCACCACAACCAGTCGTAAGGTATTTCAGTATCAAGATTGAATGTCATCTGATTGCCTACATAAGTCACACCGCTGATTTCGGTAGTGAAAAGATCGGTAGCCAGATTATCGAATGTGGGGAGCACGGGGGCAATCTTCTCTATCTGTCCGCTATCTTCTTTGGGTATACACTCACCCTTGGTTGCAATCACCTCTTCAGACACGAAGTTCCACACAATATACCAGCTACCGTCAGAATTAGTACGTTTAGTCACTAATTGCAGTATATACGGGGTAAGATCTATAATCTGAATATCCTGCGTGTAATTGGAACAGACTTCATCGAAGCCCACATTGTGCATGGAATAACAATCGGAAAACGAGATGGTCGGTTTAGTCTTTTCTGCAAGATTCATATTGAACTTACCTTTCATGTTTGAACCCGTACTGGAACCCTTTACCCCAGCCTCACCGCGATACATGGTAGCCACGCAACCATTGGCGGCATCCATACTGAAAGTCATATACGAATCCATATAGGGATCGGTTTCGGGTATGAGCCAGCCTTGAAATCCCGGGTCCCAGTTGGGTTTCCAGTTACCTGCGCCAAAGACAATATCCTTATAAACCAAATCATCCGCTTCTTTTTGGGTATATCCGGCACCATCACCGTCAGGATCGTATGGAGCCATATACATCACAGGCCCCGAGCACTGGCCGATGCCATAGTTCGCATCACAAGGATACCATTTTTTACTAACCCCTTCAGCCAATGTCTCAGCATCGGGAAGGGCATCACCCGACTTGAAATCCCTAGAAGATAGCAAGAACCACTTCTCATCGCTCAGCAGCGAGAAGTCATTTTGCGCCAGATTAAAAGTATAAGGTTCGCCATATACCACACCGCCGGGCGTCTCTACACCGAAAGTCACCTCATACTCACCTGCAAAAGGCAAGCTGACGGCAAGTTCGCTCTCTTGAGAGCGTCCCTGCGGAGTAACCCACAACGGGGTGCAACCGGTAATATTCGACTTGAGGCGTACTTCATTTCCCTTAATAGTCACAGTGTAGGCAATGCCTTCCGCCAAGTCATCGGATACATAGGTTTTCTTGCCCATATCATATTCATCGGGTGAACAGGCCGACAACATCAACACCAAGCCTGCAATGAGCGTATATATATAATAATTCAATTTCATATCTTATTATTTTTAATGTTTTTCCTTGATAAACCTAAGCCTTCGTGGATTTACCAACCGGCATTCTGAGTAAGCACATTACCCGAAAGGGTGATTTGTGTATTAGGAATCTGCATCAGCCCTTTCTTCGAGGTGAAGTTGCTTTCGGAGAATGAAGTGGTTTCTTCATTTCCACCGTTTATCACTTTGGCACCATTTTGTGCGGCAGTGATGACACGTGCAGCGTATGCACCCTCTTTCTCATAGCGCATCAAGTCCCAGTAGTGCACACCCTCGAAAGCCAATTCAATGGCGCGTTCCTTACGGATGTTTTCAATGCTGTAAGCCAGTGTCTCACCGGGATATACACGCTGGTGAACCCGATTCAATCCATCGGCATTACCATTGAGTTCGGAATGCATCAGCAATACATCGGCATAACGCATGATGGTGTAATCCTGATAGTAAGTAATATTCTGGTGCTGCTCACCCAACTTGAATCCTACCTCCTGACGCGTGCCGTCGGCAAAGCACATCGGCGCATACTTGCGGGTATAATAACCCGTGTATTCATACGAATCGGTGATATCGGCATTGAAACCGGCTTCGCTGCAACTCCATACGCAAGCATTGAAGCGGGGGTCGTTCTTATATTGCTCCACGAAAGTGGGAGTCACCGGGCAAGCGCCCCAGCCACTGGCAATGCATACGCTCGTGGCGCTCCTGTTGCGAGGTCCCAGATAAACAGAGAAAGTATTGCCATCACCATTGCCATTATAGTCGTGAGTAGTATTCATCTTCAGGTTGAGCACAATTTCTGCCGAGAGTTTACCTTGTCCGGCTTGCCAGGCAGAACCATCGTACCACTTGCCGGCGTAGGTCGTATTCCAGGCGTATGTATCGCCACTTGAAGCATCGGTAGTGCAAGAAGGCATCCAGAAGTCGGCATAATTTCTTTCCAGTTCATATCCCCCATGCTGCACCACATCGTTGATGGCAGCCACTGCCTCAGCTTTGGTGCATGAAGCATGTTCGGCACCGTAGTAACCGGTATAATAAAGGTAGGCACGAGCCATCAACGCCTCCGCAGCATACTTGGTGATGCGGCCATCGTTGGTATTCCGATTATCCAAAAGATATGCATCAGCAGGAATATGCTCAATAGCATACTTGAAATCTTCAAAGATGACTTTATAGACATCGCTTGCCGGAGAACGGGGAACGTTCTCTTCGGAGGGAGTCGTAAGCAAAGGAACATCTCCAAACATACGGACAAGGTCGAAATAAAGGATGCCGCGAAGAGCATGCGCTTCACCCATCACGCGTCCTTGAGCTTTGGTGTCGCCTGCCCAGTCGATGTTTTCCTCCTGAACGATGAGCTGGTTGCAACGGAATATGGCTTTATAATAGTTCTGCCAATCCACATTGAAGATATCGTTGTATGAAGGGGCGATACCGAGATTGAACTGGTCAATCACATTATTATTTTTAGCATCAGAGAGACCGAGACCGGCTAAAGCCTGCTCGGAAGCAAATTCCGCCAGCAGATACATGCCTACTCCTGCATCGGAAATAGTACGTTGCCATCCATCGTAACAACCCACTAAAGCCATTTCGGCAGACTCCAGGTTGCTGTAAGCCGTTTCAGTATTCAGATCCTTTTTTGATGAAGTGTCAAAGAAGTCTTCACACGAGGTGAAAGCTAAAGCCGACACAACGAGCGCACTCGTCAATAATATATGTTTCGTATTCATATTACTTTTCTTTTTCATGATTTAAAACGCAAGATTAATGCCCACGATGAAAGTACGGGGGTGCGGATAGTAACCCATATCTACGCCCGACACCCATGTATCGTTGTTGTTGCCGTCCGTACCGTTAAATGAACCGATTTCGGGGTCCATGCCATCGTACTTGGTCAGTGTGAAGAGGTTTTGAGCCTGCACATAGAGGCGCAGTTTCGACAAACCCTTCCAAGAGATGAGACGCTTGAAGTCGTAGCCCAACGTGATGTTCTGCAAACGGATGTAATCACCATCCTGCAAATAGAGATCGGAGAACTGCCAGTTGCCCACATCACCGTAGGTCACGCGGGGAATCCGGTTGCTGGTACCTTCACCCGTCCAGCGGTCCAATATCTGGCGGCTGTAGTTGGACTGTGAAGAGTTGGGGTCGCGATAGGACTGGGCAATCTGGAAACCGGCGGCACCGGTAGCGTTCAGGCTGAGGTCGAAACCTTTATATCCCAAGTTAAGATTGAGGCCGAATGTGTATTTGGGAAGTCCGTTGCCTAAGTCCACCTTATCGTTGGCGTCGATGGCTCCATCGTGATTCACATCTACATACTTCACGTCGCCTGGTTGCACATTACTTTGATATACACCGTTTCCGGCAGCAATCCAGTCGTTAATCTCCTGCTTGTTCTGGAAGACACCGGCTGTCTTGAACCCCCAGAAGTAACCTATGGCATGGCCGTTCTCGGCACGGTAGAACTCTTCCGCATTACTGTAGATTTGATTGGTAGCACCATGGATGATGCCGTCTTCGGTAGGGATGCTTCCCACTTCGTTGTGGTTGTATGCCATGTTGGCACCTACACTATAAGTGAAGTTCTTTCCGATCTGGTCGTTCCAAGAAAGCCCCAGTTCGATACCTTTGTTTTTCACGTCACCACCGTTGATGATAGGGCCATCGGTACCTGCCGTAGCCAATACGGGAGCCTGCACCAGCCAGTCCTTAGTGTTCTTGATGTACCCGTCGGCGGTGAATGCGAGGCGACCATTCAGGAAACGGGCATCAATACCCACATTATATTGTTCGGAGGTCTCCCACTTCACTTTCTCGTTGGCCAGACGGCTGGTATAAGAACCCGTAACCCAGGCATCCTGACCTCCGCCGGAACCGAAGTTATAATTGGTGTTCGTGGTAGATACGGGAGCAAGATATTGATAGCAATTGATATTGGCGTTACCCACCTGGCCCCAGCTGACACGCAACTTCAAGAAGTCGAGCCAAGACTTTGCCGACTCCATGAACTTCTCTTCGGAGAGAGTCCAACCGGCAGATACCGAAGGGAAATATCCCCAGCGATTGCCTTTGGCAAACTTTGACGAACCATCGGCACGCATGGTGGCGTTCACCATATAGCGTTCTTTCCATGTCCAACCCAAACGGGCGAAGAATGACATACCACGGGTAGAATCATAAGGAGAGCCTTTCACTGTCTTATTCTCCGTACCATCGGTATTCACCAGATAAGCATGGTCCCAATCATCGAATCCGGGGATAAGGCCGGTGTTGGAACCTTCGGTATTGCTGCCATCATAGGTGGACAGTTCGCTACCTATCAAGGCATTTATGTGATGCTCGTCGGCAAGGTCGAAATCGTAAGAGAGGGTATTGGTCCACACCATCGACAGGCCGTGACCATGACTCTGGTTCACTTTGCTCACGGTGTTGGCCGTCTGCGGAGTGAACTGGTACTTCGGTGTATAAGAACGATACTCGGAAGCACCGTAACTGATGCCATACACCGTCTTGAACCTCAAGTTCTTGATAGGTTCAATCTGCACGTACACGTTGGCATCGAGCGAACCGTTCTTGCTGTTGTTGTAGCGGTTCATCATCATGTTACCGTAAGGATTACCGTCGTTTACGTTCCAATCGGAGTTCACCGTAGAATTGTAGTTGCCGTCGGCATCATAAACGGGAATGATGGGAGATGCGGAGAATGCACTGCGGAGGTTATTGTTCCAGATGTTCCCGGTATTCATGCCACGCGAATCTTTATAGACAAAACTCACGTGCTCGCCTATGGTCACCAGTCCGTTCCACATCTTGTGTTCGGAGTTCACGCGGAAGTTATACCTTTTATAATAAGAAACGTCCGAGCCGCCTATCAAGCCATCCTGACCGGTGTAACCACCCGAAATGGCATAAGTAGAAGTTTTGGAGCCGCCCGTGAACGAGAGGTTGTGGCTGGTGGTCAACCCGCCATCTTCAATGGCCTGGTCAATCCAGTCGGTATCATATATATTACCATTGGCATCACGTATAGAGCTAAGCGAAGCCCAATCTACCGGCGACATACCAGAATTGAGACGGGCTTCATCCATAATATTCATATACTCCGACGCATTGAGCATGCTGTACTTGCGTCCTATCGTCTGCCAACCGGCATAACCGTCGTAGCTGATTCTGCAAGTACCTTCCTTACCACTTTTAGTAGTAACCAACACTACACCATTGGCAGCCTGTGCACCATAGATGGCAGCCGAAGCTGCATCCTTCAGAACATCGATACTTTCAATATCAGCGGGATTCAAAGTAGAGATGTCGCCACCCACACCATCAATAAGATAGAGAGGCTGCGAATTACCCACCGTACCCAGACCACGAATAGTTACGCTCATGCTGGCACCCGGCTGTCCCGAAGTGGAAACGATGTTTACACCGGGTGTTTGCCCCTGCAAAGCCGAGAGGGGGTTAGTCGTATTCAGTTTGGCAATGTTTTCACCCTTCACCTGAACCGTAGCACCGGTCACCAGTTTCTTTTTCTGAACGCCGTAGCCTACCACGACCACTTCATCCAGCATTTCGGTATCTTCTTTTAATGATACATTGATAACCGAAGCGTCACCCACTTTAAATTCCTGAGACGTGTAGCCGATATAAGAGAATACCAGCGTTTGCCCGGGCTGGGCAGTTACAGAATACTTACCGTCCATATCGGTAATACCACCAGTGGAAGTCTCTTTCACCTGAACGCTGACACCAATCAACGGCTCATTGTCCGTGGCAGATGTCACAACTCCCGAAATGGTTTTGCTTTGAGAAGGGTTAGCCTGAAGGCTACTGATTGCAGGTACCAGAAGTAGCAGTACCAATGCAACACGGCATAAATGCAAATTTATGCACTTTTCAAAGAATGTCTTTCTCATTGTACATTGTTTAATGGTTAATATCAAAGATTTTATTGTATTCTTTTTCGTTTACAAAAGAAACCACGACAAATGTATGGAATGAAGTTGAAAGACTTTGAAAAGAATGTTATGAAGAGGAGACAGATTGGTTAATCCTCGCTCCTGAAATGTTATTAATAAAGGTACAATTTGTTTTTATCCCCCTCACAGAGGTACTGTGAAGGGGATAAAGACTTACTGATTCACTACGAAATTACGTATCTGACACCCGGTTCTCTCACCTTTGGCTATACGCAAACGCAAGGTATGCCGACCGGAAGCCAGTTCCGTCTCCAGCATATACACCCATGGAATGTACAAGTTCCGGCTCCAATCAGTAAATGTATCCAGCTTCTTGAACGGAGCCCCATCCACACTGTATTCCAGCACACAGGCTTGCGGACCGGCTGCGCAGAAGATACCTACAGCGCGTCCTTCAAAAGAGAATGAAAGACTGGCTCCGGCACGATCAGCCACCAACATGGGAACATGTACGAAACCTTTACGGGTATTCCCTTTCACTGTAGGCGTCCAGTCATCCACCACTTTCCAACCATTCAGTTGCTTAGCGGAACGGATATCCGCAAATACACCTTTATCATAAGAATAGGAATCTATCGGTTTTTCCGGTACCTCATGTGCCCGGACGGTTTTCTTTGCCACGTCGCCACTCCATTCAAGGTCGAAAAGACGGTTTATAGCGGCAGCATAATATGTATGACCGTTCCAAGCAGGATGTGTGCCACCAAATTCTTTCCAATCAAACTCACCATCGAGCATACGCTGCGCCACTTCTTCCGCCAAATTGATAGAGGAAACATAATAATGATTGGCTACACTTTCATGATTCATAATAACCTGGGGTTGTATACCCTTGTCCAACAAAGGTATGAATGGATCGTAGATAAAGTGAAGCATGACAATATCCATTTCCGGACTGACAGTACGGGCATGACGAATAATACCCTCCATACCGCGTGTCTGCCGGATATAATCGAATCCGTTTGTATCATCATTTACCGCTGCCTCAACAAATAATAAATCAGGCATTCCTTTCTGCAATACATCATTTTCAAAACGGAAAGCATGAGGAGTGCTTCCGGTAGAAGGTATTCCGGCATCAATGAACGTGAATTCAGTCTCCGGGAAACGCTGTTTCAAATCTTCCTGTATCATATTCCGCCAACCACGCATTTCGGTAATGGAACCACCCAGAAAAGCGACACAACCTTTTTTCTCTTTCGCAAACTTCAGATAAGAGTTAGTAAGGCTACCACGTTGATGGATCACTTGTTTCTTCTGATAATCCGGTTGGTTACGGATTATAAAATCAACAACCGGTTCAGCATTATCCAAGCTATGTGGATGATGATCGCAACCGGGTTTCAATATGATTTCGACATTACCTCCCAAAGCACGATAACGTTCAGCAACAATCTTCATGTGCTTTTCATACGGCACAATCTTGTCACTATCACCACAAACGCCCATCACTGGAATACCGGCAGCCGCTAATGGAGCCAGGTTATCAATCGGATTTCCTTTGAAGTCTTTTGCATTTTCTTCAGTCAATCCCCATTCTGCAAGGAAACCTTTCCAGAAATCACGTTCCCAGTTCTCGGAGAAATAGAGCATATCGCATACAGGAGCATCTACATAGATACAGGCCACTTTATCAGGATTATTTGCCGCCCAATTAAATGCGAATAATCCGCCACGGCTGAAGCCTTCTAACGTCACTTTGGGAGAAAGACGATAATACCTGCGCATGACTTCATAGAAATCACTGCCCAGACGTTGCGCACGCGGACTTCCATAAAGATGAGTCAAATCATAATACGCCACATGGAAACCTTTCTCCAACAAAGCCTTATCTACCGAAGGGAAAGCTCCGAAAAATGCAGGACGCCATATCCAGGGACGCCCTTCCGCTACCTTGCGGGGAGCAACAACGATAGCGCGGCGTGCATTACAAATAAAATCATAACGATCGAACCCTTCCCATTGCGACTTCTTACCGGGGAAAGGTTGATCGGTAACAATTGCAGGCGCCTCATTACCAGTCAGTGTACGATAAAGTTCACCGGCAATCAATGCAGCTCCTTGTTCATTGGGGTGGATACCATCTGTATAGTAATCAGGATACGGCTTCAGCAGTGCATAGAGATCTACAACAGGCAGATGACGTTTCTTCGCAACGCTGCGTATCACAGGAATGATACCGTTTGTAATTACACTATCGTTAATACCGAAATTCCGTTTTACGGCAGGAACAGGCAAACAAAGATATATCTTAGGTTTGGAAGGCAATTCCTGAAGAATATCCAGCATTTCCGTCAAATCCTTCTTAAAGTCTTTTCCATAACGCCAGTTCCAGGGTTTGCTGTCATTCGTTCCCAATTTAATGGTAACGATATCCGGCTGAAATGCCAAAAGATCACGAAACTTCTGTTCGTGCATATAAGGATGATCCCCCTTATTCAACAATACCCGGGCACTAATTCCGAAATTGCGGACATCGTACCCTTCACCCAAAAGCTGGGAAAGTAACCCCGGATAACTATTCTGAAACTGATTTTTAATTCCTGAGCCATAAGTGATACTGTTTCCGACACAGGCAATCTTTACAGGTTTCTTTTCTTGTGCCACTGCCCACAGACTGAACAAGCACAAAAAAAGTAAAAGAGTGTTCTTCTTTTTCATAATATCTATATTAAATATGCTCCATAGTTTTTTTGACCGACACAAAGATACATTTTATTTTAAAACCAAAGTCTAATGATTAGTCACTTAAAGGTTATCAACACTTTCGTATACGCATTTAGCTTGGATAAAATCTCCATCCTCGCTCCATAAATAGATAATATTTTCAAATCTTCTATTTCCTGAATAATACTCCCTTCCTTAGGATACAAAAGCCGTGTCTATGCAGTCGAGCATGCCGTTGCTGGAAGTTATCAGATCGTCCAGTTCGTCATGGTTATCGGCTGTCTTAATCCGAATATTCAGATTATTTCCCCGGATGCGCCGTAGCTCTTTCAGAATACGCTTCATCGGTGCCAGCATGCGGTTGGCATAAAATGTAATCTGCCTCATCAATGATTAGAAACCACTTTATGGAAGGATGGAACGGTGTGCGCCCATCTTTTCATAGGGCAATGTAAACCAGAAAGTAGAACCTTTACCTAACTCAGACAACACTCCTATCTCACCTTTGAGTTCCTTCACGATATTCTGTGAAATAGCCAGTCCAAGTCCGGTTCCTTGTTTGAAAGAATCAAGTTTTACAAAACGGTTGAATATATCCGCCACCTTTTCAGAAGGGATACCGGTACCGGTATCTGTCACAAAGAAACGTATATAGCCATCTTTCGGTTCTTCATATCCGAACGTAATACTCCCGGCATTCGTAAACTTCATGGCATTACTGATGAAATTATTCAGCACTTGGGTAATTCTGCGCTGGTCAGTGTACAAAAAAAGATCCGGCAGGGGTGTCACTGCACATATAGTGACATTCGCATTCGGTTGTCTCATCCTGGCAGCCTGCTCTATTTCAGATAACATCTTATTTACGTCTATATTTGCATAGACATATTCCAGTGTACCGGCTTCTATCTTCGATAAATCCAGGATGTCATTGATCAGTTGCAACAATATATCATTATTCTTACTAATGATACTGAGGTATTCTATCCGTTCTTCTTCCGATACATCTTCGGCCAGTATACTCGAAAAACCAACTATTGCATTGAGCGGAGTACGTATTTCATGGCTCATATTAGCCAGGAAAGCTGATTTTATACGATTGGACTCTTCAGCCTCTTCTTTAGCCAGACGCAGTTTACGTTCCAGAATCTTCTGGTCTGTAATATCCCAAGCCGTATAGAGAATCCATTTACGTCCATCGGAGAATGAAACTATATTATTATTCTGGAAGGTAAACCGTTCCTCGTTCTTATTCGTAAAGAAACGCCTGGTACCGGATTGGGCAACTCCTGTTCTTACCAATTCTTCATCTTCTTTCCTGATCATCGTTGCAGCCTCAGGCATTATATCGAAATCAGTTCTTCCAATCGCCTCCTTAGCCGGATATTCAAAGAGCTCTTCAGCCTTTTTATTTATAAAAGTATAACGCATATCATTATCGACATCTTTCACTTTAGCTGCAATAGGAAGGTTATCGAGAATGTTTTCAAGCAAATGCAGATGCTCCTGCCACTCGGTTTCTTTCACTTTTTTGATACGCTTGTGCATAAAGTAAAATAGCAGTAGGACAATAGCAGTACCCAGGACAATCACAACATAAATAATATTCTTCTGAATAAAACCAGGCGGAACATCATAATAAACCGCATTTTTAGGAAAGTTATCTAATGAAACTCCCTTGTCAAGCAATGTCTGGTAATTAAGATAGGTATTGGGCGTACCGGCAACAACCGTTTTCGCCCCGTATGTACCATCCTTTTTCAGTGCACTTCTAATTTCACCGATAACGGTACTTTCCACATCGGAACTGCCTATATAATGTCCACCGGCAAATAATGCATGAACCCTTGTGAACTGGTCAGACAACGAGAATACCGGTTTTTTAACTATACCGGAAATATAAGAATGTATTCTCTCATCAGGATAATATTTCTCAGACAAACTCTGACTGGCTACATTCACCCATGAACAGTAAATAATGCCTGTTTCTCTACCAGATTCGCTAATCTTGTGAAGCATTGTTTCTGTATTTGTCTGGGGATAAGTAATAAATTCCATATCCAAATCAGAAAAGTACTGCTGATGTATTTCTTCTGCTTTTTTCCGAATTAGAGAACAGATAAATCTGTCATCCGATAACAAGACAACCTTTTTCATTTCAGGAGTAATCTCCTCCATCAATTCTATGGTTTCTTTAATGCAAACAGGAATATTTATGGCAGTCACGTTATACCGTTCCAGCATTTCCGGTGTAGCGATAATCTGATCTTCAGGTATATATTCACCTTTATAATACTTATTTATATCAGCCGACGTATGCGGCATCGAGTGGCAAATAATTGTAGGTACCCCTTTCCAGATAGTGTCAAAAAGCGGTTTGCAAACATACCATCCCGGATCGCCTACAAATATGACGGCTTGGGGAGGAACAGAATATTTATCCTTTAGATAATCAACCTTCTGATCTATTTCCTGTTGATTATTGAAATGCCATGTTGTGAGAGTCTCCGAATATACCTTCACCGAATTTTCTTCATTGAATGCCTTTTCTACAGTTTCAAGCAGATCATAAGCCCATTTCTCACGAAAAGTGGAAGAACTGATAAGAACAATATACTCTTGATCTTTCGTATCAGCCATCGCCTTGGGCGCCAGAAATAAACAAGCGAAAATAGCAACCGCAAGTATTCGAAATGTCAAAGGGGGATACAGAAATGTATTCTGATTTGGCATATTGGGTAAATATTAAAATATAAAATGGCAAAAGCTTCTCAACTATCCTTTGCAAAGTTAGGAAAAAATAAATGCCCAAGAAATATCCAATAACAAATTTGCATATTACGTTCATCTTTTTGTTGTTTATATCCGCATTAAACATAAGTTGTGATATAAAATAGGGTATGACGTTGATGAAATAGAAAAAATGTCGCATTTATAACTTGAATTCAAGGCTTCAATAAAAAGTTGATAGTATCTACTATCACTACCCTCACTTTACAGATAAATCATTAATAATAAAAACATTAAATATAAGTGAGAGTAACTTTTAAGAGTGAGAGTAAGGATGTTACTCTCACTATGTCTCGTCCTGGTTTTGGTTGACTGGTTCAACTGCTTAATCCTATATTAGGTTGTCTTAGTTCATTACTTAAGCTGGTTTGTTTGTCTAATCCTGACCTGGGTTGACTAATTTTATAATTAAGATTACCGCAGTTACTTACCCCAGTATATGGTATTCATTTGTTTTACATCAAGAGTATTCCTATCCGGAACTAGGAGAAATACCATTCACCCTTAGGAACAACTGAGTGTCAACCAAGATTAACAGGCCTGTTAGCCAAGGTCAATCGGCCTATCAACCAAGGTTAACAAGCCGATTAGGCAAGGTTGGTATACAATAGAACTTAAGATACTGATGCAACACAGACCGAGCAAAAGCAAATGATTGCCCAGTCTTTGAACGATTAATGAAGTGGCACAAGGACTAAATGTCCTCATACATTAGATAAGCTGAAAGAAGAAGAGCTAATAGTTTAGCTGGGGTAAAATCCTGAGAATAAGAGTATAACATTTCAACTTGATCTCAAATCAATAAGTTACAAGAAGTAGAAAAGAAAAGCGGAGAGAGTTTTTCAACTTTCTCCGCTTCAGTACCCAGACCCGGGGTCGAACCGGGATGGAAGTGAATCCACTGGTGTTTGAGACCAGCGCGTCTACCGATTCCGCCATCTGGGCATGCTTGATTTCTTAATTGCGGTGCAAAGATACGGCTTTTTTCTAAACCTGCAATACTTTTCCTAAAAAAAGGAGAAAAAAGTCATAAAACATTCTACAAACATTCCATGTTTCCAAAATATAGTGTACTTTAGCAGAAACTTTTAAAACAAACGATATGACAACAAATAAGGATAATTTCTGTGTTATCATGGGTGGAGGTATCGGCAGTCGCTTTTGGCCGTTTAGTCGAAAAACACTCCCTAAACAGTTTCTGGACTTCTTTGGCACAGGCAGGTCATTACTGCAACAAACCTTCGACCGCTTCAATAAAGTTATTCCCACAGAGAACATACTTATCGTTACAAACGATTTATACGCAGATCTTGTAAAGGAGCAACTGCCTGAATTGAATCCCGAACAAATTTTGCTGGAGCCTACACGCAGAAATACTGCTCCGTGTATCGCATGGGCAGCTTATCACATTCGCGCATTAAACCCGAATGCCAATATCGTGGTAGCTCCATCCGATCATTTGATTCTGAAGGAAGGAGAGTTCCTTGATGCCATCGAAAAAGGCTTGACGTTCGTATCTCAATCAGAAAAGTTGCTGACTCTCGGTATCAAACCGAACCGTCCCGAAACAGGTTATGGTTACATTCAGATAGCCGAACAAGCAGGAGACAATTTTTACAAGGTGAAAACCTTTACCGAAAAACCTGAACTGGAGTTAGCCAAAGTTTTCGTAGAAAGCGGAGAATTTTATTGGAACTCCGGCCTCTTCATGTGGAATGTAAACTCTGTCATCAAGGCCGTGGAAGCACTACTTCCCGAACTGGCAAGCAAATTGATTCCTGGTAAAGATGTATACGGTACTCCTGCCGAAAAAGCATTCATCGACGAAAATTTCCCTGCATGCCCCAATGTATCCGTCGACTTCGGCATCATGGAGAAAGCAGACAATGTATATGTTTCATTAGGAGATTTCGGCTGGTCCGATTTAGGCACATGGGGTTCATTGTATGACTTGTCCCCAAAGGACAAAGAAGGAAATGTAACCTTGAAGTGTGAGTCTCTAATGTACAACAGTAAAGACAACATCGTGGTGCTCCCACAAAACAAACTCGCCGTTATTGATGGACTGGAAGGCTATCTCATCGCTGAATCGGACAATGTATTGCTGATTTGCAAGAAGGATGAAGAACATTCTATCCGTAAATACGTAAACGACGCACAGATAAAATTAGGGGAAGATTACATCTAATCGGATATCGGAATTTGAAAGCATAGACTTTCAAACCAGAATAAAGGGAACGGGGGCTGAAATGGATTCGGCCCCCGTTCTTATTATAAAAGGAAGGAGTTTTATTTTTAGAATGCAGCACGAATCGCTTCGGCAACTGCTTTAAATTCTTCATCAGAAAGTTTCAGCTTTGGATTAGAGAACAGCATGTCCGACTCTTTCTGCATAGGAATAAGATGAATGTGCGCATGAGGTACTTCCAGACCAATCACTGCTTCACCTACTTTCTTGCAAGGAAAAGCCTTCTCAATGGCACGAGCCACCTTCTTGGCGAAAACATGCATTGCTGCCAGATCTTCATCATCCAGATCAAAGATATAATCCACTTCCTGCTTGGGAACGACGAGCGTGTGCCCTTTCACCAGCGGATTGATGTCCAGAAATGCAAAGAACTTATCATCCTCCGCCACCTTATAGCTTGGTATTTCACCTGCGATAATTCTACTGAATATTGTTGCCATAACTTTTATGATATATAAATTAAGGCAAGCCCGCATGCGGACCTGCCTTTACCTTAAAATGAAATGTTCACTACTTCAAGATTAACCATGCCCTGCGGCACTTTGATTTCAGCTACATCACCCACTTTCTTACCAAGTAAACCTTGTGCAATGGGAGTGTTAACAGAAATCTTTCCTTCTTTCAGATTAGCTTCGCTTTCCGAAACAATGGTATAAATCATCTTCATGCCATTCTTTATGTTCTTCAGTTCCACCTTGTTCAAAATCTGCACGGAATCCGTTTTCAGCTTGGACTCATCAATAATCTTGGCATCTGCTATAATCGTCTTCAATTTATTGATTTTCATCTCAAGCATGCCCTGCGCCTCTTTGGCGGCATCATACTCTGCATTCTCCGACAGGTCACCTTTGTCACGTGCTTCGGCAATAGCAGCCGAAATCTTAGGACGTTCTACCGTCTCCAATTCTTTCAGTTCGGCCATCAATTTCTTGTAGCCTTCTTCTGACATATAAGCCATACTTTTTTCCTCCTTTTTAGTTTCTAAATGGTATTATATAACAAAAAAGAATTCCAACATGGTCAGCATGCTGGAACCCTCTTCCGATTTTTCTTTTGCAAAGATAGCCTTTTAATTAATGCGTGTCAAGCAAAAATTGCTGCTATGTAACATATTTAAATAAAAACTTCTAATTTATAACAAGTTACAACAGTGCTTTCACCGCAGCGTCCAGGTCTTTTATAGTCTCTCCACGAGCGCTCAACTCACTATTCCGGTTAATCAGGAACAGAGAAGGAACCTCCTTAACGTTGTACATAGCAGCCACATTTGAGTAAATTCCATTTGCATCTCTTACAGAAATCCAAGGCAGATTATCAGCCGTTGTTTTCCAGAAATGCTCGTCAGCATCCAGTGAAACCTGATAGATCACCAGTCCTTGATCTTTATATTTAGTATAAAGGTCATTCAGCAAGAAGTTATGTGGAGCAGAAGCTGCACTTTGGTAAATAGTAAAGTCCAACAAGACTACTTTACCCTTCAGATCGCTCAACTTATGGGTATTCCCCTTCATATCACGAAGGCTGATATCGATGATACCGGTTTCGGAAATAACTTCTTCCGGCAACTCCAGAACTTTCTGTTGCGGTGTACGGGTATTCTTCATTCCCTTAATCACAATATTATAGAGATTCTTGGAGCGATCTGCATGTGGATAATAATTATTCAGACTGGTGGCAACGGCTGCAAAGCACTTAATATCATCCTTGCTATTCAAAGGATCGAAGATAAGGTAATTATTCAGTTTCTGGAACAGAGCAAAATAAGCGGCAGCCATATTGGGAGCTGCAAAAATATATTTAGTTTTCACCTCATCCTTATAATCTTTCATCAAGGCAGCCAGTTTTTCTTCAAAAACATCGGCACCTATCTGATGAGCCTGCATCTTCTTCACTAACTCATTCACCTCATTCTGCAACTGCACTTGCTTCAACGTCAATTCCTTTATCTTGGTGCTGTTTGCCGAACCTTCTACCGTATAAGCCGTAGCAAAATCAGTATACGGCGCTTTCAGCCCGATAGTTTCCGTAGAATCCACAGAGAAATTGATAACCTTGTCGTCCACACGAAGGCGGTAGAACTCCGGAGATACCGGACGTGTTTGTTTGAAACTGAAAGAACCGTCACCCTTCAACTTTACAGAATCCAAGGGCACGATGCCCTCCAAAGCAGCAGCTTCCAGGTACAGCATTTTGCCGTCAGCACCTGAAACTTCACCTTCAACTTTGAATTTCGGTTCAGAATTACATGCACTTAAAGCCAAAGCGGCAAGTGCAACAAAACAGATCTTTTTCATATTTAGCTTCTTAATTTCTATTAGAAAGAACGTGCAAATATAGTTCTTTTCAAGTTTAGTCAAAGCATTTTCATTGCTTCTTCCACATGGAAACCTAAAAAAATAGTCAATTATAAACTTTTTTATCTCATTCCCACCCGATTACATGAATTAATATGTATCTTTGCACGAATTTTGAAAGAAAATATAGATAAAACATTTTTTATGATTAACCCAATTGTTAAGACGATCGAGCTTCCTGATGG